>OJGD01000006.1_pt1 | contig 415214 bp, 396 predicted proteins | sample 1594571 | NCBI WGS metagenome assembly OJGD01 (sample SAMN05416771, study PRJEB24817) | seawater metagenome | isolation source: Sea water | place: Canada:Atlantic | collected 2013-11
GAAGTGTTACCTATCTGGTCGGGCTAATCTGTAACCTATGTGCTCGGTTTGTACCTCGCATTCTGGATCCCCGATCGGGGCCGGGGATGACGAGATACTAAAGAATCCAGCCCCCTATACACGCGAGAACCTTTACCACTTAACCCGCAGTTGATCGACAAGCCCTTCAGCACCGCTGAGCACTCCAGCAAATAACGGATTAGAGCGAGAAACTGTTTGAGCCGAAGGCGTATTTTTCTCGGGGCACGCTGGCCGCGCCATCACTTGAGAAGCGCGGAGGACAAAACGGCAGGATAGCCGTTTTGAACGCCCGTAGGGGCGGCCTTTAGGCCGAGGGACAGGACGCCCCCGAGTTATATCGATGGCGCTTTTTGCCATCGACGGTGATGCAGGGTGCCATTTTTCTTTGCTTACTTTCTTTTTGGGCAAGCAAAAAGACAAAATTCTCTCTTTGATCACCGCTTTTTGGCGACCCGTAGGGTGAGGCACGTAGTGCCGAATAAAGTAAGTCGTCCAGAAGGACGAAAAAGTTGCTATCAGTTAAACGCCAAAATTAAGCAATGCCTGTGGCATTCGGGGTCAAATACCATGTCGGACGTCTGACGACAGATACTTAAAAGCATTCGCTCACGCTCACCTGGATACTCGATCGGGGTCGAGTATGACGGGGGGAATTTTGGGCTTTCGATTTAAGGCATATGGATCGCCGATGGGGGTCGGTATGACGAGATGCTAAAAAACCACTATCGCGCAGGAGTCCACCGCACACAATTGATAATGATTCTCATAATCTATACAATTAGCGATTATTAAATACCTTCGGTAAGACCGCCTTAACCACAACTCCAATTTCGAGTAGAAAATCTCCATGACAAATCTCAAAAAATCGCTGTCCTTAACCACCCTGGCACTAATAGCTGCCAGCAGCGCTGCAATCGCCAAAGAATTCACCGAAGAAATGGTGGTTACGGCCAGCCGCTCGGAGCGACCACTCAGCACCATTGCCAATACCGTTACGGTTATAAACGAGCAAGAGCTGATTAAGCAGATGGGCGTCACTAGTGACATGTCTACCATTCTTGGCAATCTGATTCCTAGCTTCGCACCAAGTCGTCAAAAGATGACGAACGCGGGAGAGAGTCTGCGCGGACGTAAACCGCTATACCTCGTGGACGGTGTACCACAATCCAACCCACTGCGTGACGGTGGTCGCGACGCGCACACTATTGACCCTCTAATGCTTGAAAGGGTAGAAGTCATACACGGTGCCAACGCTATTCACGGTTTAGGTGCCTCAGGCGGCATTATCAATCTCATTACCAAAAAACCGACCGACACTACCGAGCAAAGCATACGCATCGAGTCATTTTTTCAGGAAGAAGACATCAGCGAGAGCCTGGGGTACGGAGTTAATTACAGTGCATCAGGTAGCTGGCGGGACTTTGACGCCCTCGCAAGTATCGGCTACCGAGAAAGTGGCATAGGCTACGACGCCGATGGCAATATTATTGGTTTCGATAATGCCCAAGGCGACACTCTCGACTCCGACATGGCCAACGTGTTTTTAAAAGTGGGTTACAACTGGGAGGAACAGCGACTTGAAATGACCGTGAACCACTATGATATTGCCGGGAACAACGACTGGGTCGGGGTGGACGGCGACATTGATGCAGGTGTTCCAACCACCGCAGAAAAAGGCGATTTACAGGGCGAGCCTGTCAGTAATGAAGTCACCCTACTCAGCTTTAATTATAGTAACGAAACCTTCTTTGGTCACAAGTTGCGTGCGCATTTTTTCACCCAGGAATTTGCAGCGACCTACGGTGGCAGCGCCGCGGGCACTTTCCAAGACCCAGCTATCGGACCATCGGTATTTGATCAGTCGCAAAACAACTCAGAGAAGCAAGGTATTAAGATTACGTTGATCAAAGATGAAATCGCTGGCATGCCACTAAACTTGGTTTACGGCATGGATATTTTTACCGACACTACTTACCAAAAATTAATCACCACTGGTCGCTACTGGGTGCCAAAAACCGAGTACGAAAACTACGCGCCATTCTTACAAGCTGAATATGTCGGTATTCAAAATCTCACGCTTACCGCTGGCGTTCGCCAGGAAAACTCCGAATTAATGGTCGACGATTTCAACACCTTGGCATCATATAACGGCGGCCAATTTGTAGAAGGTGGCAATCCAAAATTCAACGACACCCTATTTAATGTTGGCGCCACCTACAAAATTACCGACAACTGGCGCTTGTTTGGCAATATTTCTGAAGGATTTTCTATGGCGGATGTTGGTCGTGTGTTGCGGGGAATCAATGTCCCGAATCAAAGCGTAGAAACTTTCCTGGATCTAGAGCCCATAATTACTGACAACACTGAGATTGGTGCAGAATATACAAATCGCAATTTCCAAACACAGTTGAGCTATTACCAATCGGACTCTGATTTTGGCCAGCGCCTGGAAGCCGACGCCAATGGCATTTACAGTGTGAAACGCGAACGCACTGAAATCAGCGGTATCGAACTTCGCGCCAGTTGGTTTGCCAGCGACGCCGACACCCTCAATATTCGCATCGCCCGTCAGGAGGGGGAATACGACTCTGACGGCAACGGTAAAGTAGACACCGACCTTGCCGGTGCGAATATCGGCCCGAATCGCGTCAATATTAGCTGGGACCGCGAGTGGACGGACAAACTCAGTTCACGCCTGCAAGTCAGTCAAGTTCAAGACCGCAATTTTAAAAACAGCAGCGGCCAAACCACCACGAAATTTGACGGCTACACCACGGTAGATACCAACCTGGATTACGCTGCAAACTTTGGAACGATTAGCGTGGGAATACAAAATCTCAACAACGAAGATTATTTCACCTACTATTCACAAACCACTGGATCTGATTCTCGAAACTTTAAAGGCTTGGGACGTAGCGTTAACGTGTCGTTTACTAAGCAGTTTTAAACATAAATATCGACATGCGCAAAGTTCTATTAAAGCTGCATAAGTACGCCGGATTGATCTTCGGTGTACTACTTAGCCTAATTGGTGTTAGCGGTAGTCTACTGGTATTCGATCACGCTATCGATGAAGCCCTAACACCTGAACTGCGCAGTGATCCATCGACCGTCCCAATAGAGCTAGAATCAGTTATTAACGCCGCAAGAGAAGCGGCACCAAGCGAAGCTACTCTCAGCCGACTTTACCTGTCTCGTGCAGCCGGCAGTCCACATGTCGCCCGCTTTCCCGGCGGCGCAGATGACGGCAAAGCCTTAGAAGTTAGCATCGCTCCAGATTCAGCTGACGTCCTCGCCGTGCGAGTTTGGGGTAACTACCCAATGACATGGCTATATAGTTTTCACCATAGTTTAACCGCTGGCCAAACCGGTAAATACATTGTTGGAACAATGGGTATAGCACTACTTTTCTTTTGTCTCAGTGGCATCGTAATCTGGTGGCCCCGCCGCGGCCAATGGCGCGGCGCGCTGCGTATTGAGCGTCACAAGGGCGCGATGCGATTAAACTACGACCTACACAAATTCATAGGTATTTTTTTCTCTATACTGCTGGGCTTATCCGCATTTACCGGTATTGGCTTGATTTTTCATGGCCCGATGGAAGCGGCAGTTAATTTTGTGAGTCCCGTAAGCAAGCTGACGTCGCCTAGCTCATCACCGAGAAACAAGATTGAAACCCAAGTGATAAGCGCAGATATCGCCGTCGCAAAAGCATCAGCCATTTTCCCCGGCGCGACCTTAAAACGAATTTACTTACCAAACAGCGACACCGCCAGCTACCAGTTGCTCTTAACGCAAAGCGAAGAGGCGTGGACAAATTACGGTGCTAGCAAGGTGTGGGTAGATCAATACACTGGCGAAGTATTAGCCAGCTGGAACCCACTGACGGCGCCAATGGGTAATAAATTTTTAATATGGCAATTCCCTTTACACAGCGGCGATGCGCTTGGCTTAGGTGGTCGCTGGCTACTTCTGATTACCGGCATCACTCCCACCGTTTTATTTGGTAGCGGCGTCTATTTATGGTGGAAAAAACGGCAACGACGTATCTCGAATCAGCGTCGAAACCAGAACAAACTAAGCAACTAAAGCTCTTCACGAAATAGCGAATATTACGCAAGCTTCCCACGCTGCAGGCGAATTCCACACCTGTAAATTATTTGCCTAATATTTATCGGCATTTTGTTCAGCTTTTTGCACTCACCCGGCAAAGAAAATGTGCTTCAGACGTCGGAAGGACATCCGACATTAAACCCAATCGCTTACGCTTACCTGGATACTCGGTCGTAGCCGAGTATGACGGACGTTTAATCTGTGTACTCAAGTCATTGTTGAGTATGACCGTGGCTTGGTTTGTGTATCCGCCTTAGCCGAGACGATGGCCTTCAGTCTGCGGTCTCTCGCCGCCGTCATCCCCGACCCCGATCGGGGATCCATAAACAGCAGTTTTGCGCTGTTTCGCAGTCCAAGAAACGCAAAGGAGCTCACTTCGCCGGAGTGATAAATTGGCATTTACCTTTAAGAGAGATCAAACAGAATAGCAACTGATAATGGCGTAAAAGCTTGCCCCTGAACATAAAATGATATGAATTCCCCATCAGCGCTGAATACGAAGAACCATCACAATTTCAAACGGAAAGTCACTTGAGTCACAAGCTATAATTCATAATTTCCTCTCAATTAATGCTAAACTGACGGTTCGCAACAAGCAGCTCAAGAACACGTCGGCTATGAACAATTCAAAATTTCCCGATCTCAATGCCGAAGCAGGCTTGCTAAGCGAAGTACCCCTTGCTCTATACATCCATATCCCTTGGTGCGTTCGCAAATGCCCCTACTGCGACTTTAATTCCCATGAAAAAAAGGGTGAGTTGCCAGAGCAAGCTTATATTGAGGCGATGCTAGAGGACCTCGATCAAGATTTAGAATTTATTCAAGGTCGAGAGTTACAAAGCATTTTTATCGGTGGCGGCACGCCCAGCTTGTTTAGCCCGCAGGCATACCAAACCCTATTTAAAGAATTACGCGCGCGGCTGCACTTCGCGCCAGATATTGAAATTACCCTAGAGGCAAATCCCGGTACGGTTGAGCAAGCCCGCTTTGACGGTTATCGCCATGCGGGAATCAACCGTCTATCCATTGGCGTGCAAAGCTTTGATGCCAAGCAGCTTCAAAAACTAGGCAGAATACACAGCAACGATGACGCCCTGAGAGCAATAGCCTGCGCAAGAAATGCCGGCTTCGATAATTTTAATGTTGATCTTATGCACGGCCTCAATGATCAAACCCAAGACGATGCCTTGCGTGATTTGCAGATTGCCATTGACGCCGGTGCACCCCACATTAGTTGGTATCAACTTACCATCGAACCCAATACCGAGTTTTTTAAAAGACCGCCGAGCCTACCCGTAGAAACGGAAATGCACCGCATTCAAAGTGCCGGTTTCGATCTTTTGGCCGAATCAAGTTTCGGCCGCTATGAAGTGTCTGCTTTTGCCAAGGCTGGCCACCAAGCGCGACACAATCTTAACTACTGGCAATTTGGTGACTATCTCGCAATTGGTGCCGGCGCGCACGGCAAAATCAGTCAAGTGAATGGCGAGCTTATTCGCTATCAAAAAACCCGCAAGCCGGAAGATTATTTTAGTCGCGCACCGTCTAGAACAAGTAAAACTGACATCATTGCCCGGGCAGATTTACCACTAGAATTTATGATGAATGCGCTGCGTCTGCAGACAGGATTCTCCGCGTCCTTGTTTGAATCTCGCACTGGCTTGGCTTGGCAGACGATAAACCACGCCATCGATAAATTTATCAGCACTGGTTTGCTGCAACTCGTTGGCGGCAATTACTCACCAACACCGCGCGGCTACGATATGCTCGATTCCGTGCTCGCAGAGTTCTTAGCCGACTAATGTAGCGCGAGGCATGTCACACGTACGCCACCGCACCACCGTCGATGCGAATATTCTGGCCATTGATAAAACCCGCTAGATCGCTGCAAATAAACGCGACCAAGTCTGCGACTTCCTGACGCTCTGCAATACGACCGCTGGGATTTGGATATTCCGTTGCAACAATATTTTTCACAATATCATTCCAATCATCACCCCAGCCCTTTTTCTCCGCGCGACGTCGAAAGCCCGCTTCCAATTCTGCAGTGCGAATATAACCTGGCGAGATGGTGTTAACGGTAATACCGGTATGACTCAACTCTTTAGTCAAGCTCACACTCATAGTCGCCAATGCACCTTTGGAGGCGTAATAATGCGGCATGATGCTATTGGGTTGATGACTGCCGATCGTGCCCAGCTGAACAATTCGCCCCCAACCTTTTTCACGCATTGCAGGGCTGAAGCCCTGAATCAAACGTGCCGCCGACAGCACATTTTTCTGGTACATATCCAACCAACCTTCGGTGTTGCTTACCGCCCACTTACCCGCCGTTGCAGTGCCATAATTGTTTACCAAAATATCAATTGTACCCACCGCGCTTTGGGTTTGTTGCAATACTTGATCGCAACCTGCATCGCTAGCTATGTCGCCCCACACCGCATGCGCATTCTCGATACCAGCCGCTACTTGCTCAGCGGCACCTTCTTCGTTGCCATGAAAAACAACGACTGCACCTTCTCTGGCGAGAGTTTGAGCAATCACTTCGCCAGTGCCGCGATTACTTCCGGTCACCAAGGCGATTTTATTCTTTAATTTAAGATCCATACCAAGATACCGCTTGTGTCTGAATTAAGGGCAAGTAAGCCACTGATTTACCACAAACATAGTCGCATACCGCCGCTCTGTGGCAAAATCTGTGAATTGACTATATTACCCAACAATAATCTCGAGGTTGCTCCATGAATTTCTGCCCCCAATGCGCCAGCCCCATTGCCGAACGATTGATCGATAGTGAAATCCGCAAGGGTTGTCCAGATCCCGCTTGTGGGTTTGTATTATGGAACAATCCCGTACCGGTGGTCGCCATGATTGTTGAAGTAGAGGGCGGTGTAGTTATGGCCCATAACGTGACCTGGCCAAAAACGTTCTATTCTATTATCACCGGTTTTTTAGAAGCTGGCGAAGATCCCGAGGAATGCGCGCGCCGTGAAACCATGGAAGAACTAAATCTACATGCCTTGGAGACATCACTGGTCGGCGTCTACCCATTTGCGCAGCAAAATCAGGTCATTATTGCCTACCACGTAAAAGCTGCCGGCGAGATAAAACTCAACCACGAATTAGATGATTACAAAATTGTCGCCCCAGCGGACATTAAACCTTGGCCGATGGGTACAGGACTCGCGTTAACAGATTGGATAAAAACCCAAATCGGCAGCTAAGGGGTATTAATTAGCGATGGGCGATGGCGGGCGACATATTGATGCTGCCATCTTCCTCTAAGATACCAATATTCTCGCCAGAAGCGTCGATCACCACCACAACGCGCTCTTGGAAAAGCGGCCTCCTGATAAAGTGAAGCCGCCAGCCAAAGCCCTCCATTTGGCGCAATGCCAGTTGTTGCAGCTCATTTAGCATGTCTGCCGCGCCCTGTGGAATAGGAGCATCTCCCCTACGCTTTTCGTGATCCATAGCGTTCACCTTTGTTCAATGCTTTCAATTTTTATCGCTCAAACCGACGCTAAACTTACTACGCCGAAAACGGGCCTTATTCGTGCTGGATCTTCATCACTTTGAACGGGTCACTTATACAAAAGCTGGGCATCGCTATTATCATTTTCGGTAACAATCCTATTGCCTAGCCTATTTTTTTAGCGGTTTTTCCTCCTCTACTTCCTCAGTATCGTCTTCATCCTTTCCGTGACGATCTCGCGCAGATTCTACCTTGGCATTTTCCCGCGCCGTCTCAAGCTCTTCGGTTAAGGCCGATAGCTCTTCTTTGACTGCGTCTCGATCTATATCTTCCTCACCCTCTATCGGCTCGATTTTTAATTTTTCCTTCAATTTTTTTATTTTTGCCTCAAGATTTTCAACGGCGCTGGCCACTTCTGCTTTGCTAAACAGGATTTCCTCAGCGTGTCCGTTTTTATCTTCTTCCGGTATATTTACTTTCTTGCGTTTCGGAATAAATTTTAATTCCGGCGGCAAAGGTCGCTGATTCATAAATGACGGCGACACAATCTCAATTCCAGCGTCGTGCAACGCATCTAGCATTTTGCCTCGCAATCGGGAGCGGGCGCTGACCAAAAGCCCCGCCTCTTTCAACCAGCCGCTGGCGCGGTAATTAACCGAAAAGTCGCCAAGATTGCGAATTTGCACAAAGCCGTCACCCAGTTCCGCAGCCTCAATCGCTTTTAACAGCGCCGTTTCTATATCGCGGCGATCAACGTCGTAACCCAGTGACACTTCGGCAGACACCACCGTGCCGGATGACCGCACTACGTTGTAGGGTTCTTGCACTAACAATAAATTCGGTACCGTCACCAGCTCGCTGGTTTCGTTCTGAAACTCGACGTGCAGCAAGCCACGCTGCGATACGCGGCCCAATTCATTGCGAAATTCAATGTAGTCACCGGCGCGAAAGCTATTGACCGTGCGCAGCATAAAACCCGCCATTAAATTGCCCATCACCGAGGTAGAAGACAGCGCAATAGCGGCACTGAGTAGCAAACCCACCAAGCTCAACAACTGGCCCCGCAGCTCGCTTTCCATCGGGAAGGTAGTGATCCCCAGCAGTAACCCGCTTAAGCGAAATACCAGCTTGGTGCCCTGTTCGCGGTAGCGAATATCCGCACCGTGATCTTTTTGAACTGCAAATATCTTGCGGGTAAAAAACCAAACGCCGAACAAAAGGAGCATGACGACGGCAAAAGGGCCCCAAACGCCCAGCCAATCGGGTGCCACACTATTTACTGCACCCAGTGCCTCATCCATTTCTTAACTCCCGCTGTGAATTTCATAGTAGCTGCAATCGCGACGAACCAGGCAAAATTTGATTACTGCAATTACAAAGTAGATCATCTTGCCAATGTACGCAGACAATTGCACATTAGAGCCCAGAGTATGGCGGATTCGTCCATGCGACGACACGGGGCTATGTGTTAAACTGACGCGCTTTTATACTCTATGCACGACACGGCTCGGCGATCGCCAAAGAGGAATTTATGCCTGTATATCGTTCTAAAACCACCACTTCCGGCCGCAATATGGCGGGGGCACGCGCATTGTGGCGCGCCACCGGCATGAAAGACGGTGACTTCGAGAAGCCAATCATTGCCGTGGTTAACTCATTTACGCAATTTGTGCCCGGCCACGTCCACCTAAAGGACATGGGTCAGCTAGTCGCCCGAGAAATTGAAGAAGCCGGCGGTGTCGCCAAAGAATTCAACACCATCGCGGTCGACGACGGTATCGCCATGGGTCACGACGGTATGCTGTACAGCCTGCCCAGCCGAGACATTATCGCCGATTCTGTCGAATACATGGTTAACGCCCACTGCGCCGATGCCATGGTGTGTATTTCCAACTGCGACAAAATCACCCCCGGCATGTTGATGGCAGCGCTGCGCTTAAACATTCCCGTGGTATTCGTCTCTGGCGGACCAATGGAAGCGGGTAAAACCAAGCTCTCTGAGCACAAGCTCGACTTGGTTGACGCCATGGTTATCGCCGTCGACGACAGCGCCACCGACGAAAAAGTCGCCGAGTATGAGCGCTCCGCCTGCCCTACCTGCGGCTCGTGTTCCGGCATGTTCACTGCTAACTCCATGAACTGTTTAACCGAAGCCCTCGGCTTGTCGCTGCCTGGCAATGGCTCAATGCTAGCCACCCACGCAGACCGTAAAAAGTTATTCTTAGAAGCCGGCCGTCGCATTGTAGAAATCGCCAAGCGCTACTACGAAGAAGATGACGACAGCGTATTGCCACGTAGCATCGCCTCTTATGACGCCTTTAAAAATGCCATGGCACTGGATATCGCCATGGGTGGCTCAACAAATACTATTTTGCACTTACTTGCAGCAGCGCAAGAAGCCGAGCTGGACTTCACCTTAAAAGACATCGACAAACTGTCTCGTGAAGTACCACAGCTTTGCAAAGTTGCACCTAATACGCCGCTCTACCACATGGAAGACGTACATCGGGCCGGCGGGGTATTCGCTATTCTCGGCGAACTCCATCGCGCTGGCTTGCTCGAGCCAAACCTACCAACCGTACACGCCAGCACCATGGGCGCCGCCATTGCCCAGTGGGACATCATGAGCACCGATAACGATGCGGTGAAAAATTTCTTCAAAGCGGGGCCCGCCGGCATCCCAACCCAAACTGCCTTTAGCCAAGACACACGCTGGGGCTCACTGGACGCCGACCGCGAAAATGGCTGTATCCGCAATTTAGAGAATGCCTTTTCTACAGAAGGTGGCTTAGCGGTACTTTTCGGCAATATCGCTGAGGACGGCTGCGTCGTAAAAACCTCCGGTGTTGATGAAAGCATTTTGGTATTTGAGGGCCCCGCGCATATCTGCGAAAGCCAAGAAGGCGCGGTAGACGATATTCTCCACGACCGAGTTAAAGCCGGCGATGTGGTTATCGTTCGCTACGAAGGCCCCAAAGGCGGCCCCGGTATGCAAGAGATGCTATACCCAACCAGCTATATCAAATCCAAGGGACTGGGCAAAGTCTGCGCGCTATTAACTGACGGCCGCTTCTCTGGCGGCACATCGGGCTTATCCATCGGTCACGCTTCGCCAGAGGCAGCTGCTGGCGGCGCTATTGGCTTGGTGGAACAGGGCGATATTATTCGAATCGACATACCGAATCGCGGCATTAACGTGCTGATCGACGAGGGTGAGCTCAATAAACGCCGCAAAGCGATGGACGCCAAAGGCGCCGATGGCTGGAAGCCCGTGAACGAGCGGCCGCGCAAAGTATCAGCAGCCCTTAAAGCCTATGCCAAAATGGTCACCAGCGCCGACAAAGGTGCAGTGCGGGATATAAACCAGCTTTAATCCACTATTTTGAGTGCATAAAAAAAGGGGCCAAATGGCCCCTTTAAATTTGGCTGTATCTTCACGCAACAGAAGACAAAACCCGTCCCATTATCTTCTCAGCAAGTAGCCGCTAAAAAGACAGTAGGCGTAATATAGCCTAGAAACGGTCAACTTTTGATAGGCAATTACCCCTAATTTTTGTGGTAGTATTCAAGCGCAAAACCTATGGCCCTGAACTGGGCGACGGCTCGCCGCACTGCCAGCAAAAATCAAAACTGCTCGGGCTCTCTTCGTCACAACGAGAACAAACCCAAGTCTGCTCTGGCCGCTGGCTCAACTCTGCCAACAAGCTTTTTGCCTTCGCCAAATGTCGCTCATCAATCCACAACTCTGGCCACACGTCTGTGAAGGCCAAGCTTCCGGATGCGCCACCTGCATACGTATTGCGAAGTTCGCCAGCTATTCCCTCTGCCGACAACAGATTTTGCACATTCACAACCAACATCAAATTCTGATCGGTAAATATTTTTTCCACCTACCACTCCGCACACTATGGCCGAACCGGACGCACATCAATATCGTTCAGTTTGGCGTCGAAGGCATCGGTCAGCAAGCAGTCATAACGGCGTTCATCGTACTCTGCAAGCCGCTGCGACTGCTGCTCAGTTATCAGACCAGCCGCCACTGCCGATTGTAATTTTTCAGCAAAGCTATCGCCTGGCAATTTGCCATGAAGAACCGCATCGTAGTCGTTTTCAATTTCACTCAACAATTGAAAAGCGCGATGAATACGGCCTTGGGCGTCCTCGTCGTTGTCGCTCATATGTACCGCATCTGCCAATATCGACCGCACCGGATTTTGGGTCATAATCATATCGCCCAAATCGCGAATATCATTATCCGACACGTCAAAGCTCGGCACACCCCAGGGGAAAAATACTACGCGTAACACACAACCCATCCAACGCTGTGGCATATTTTGATAAAAGCCCATTAGCGCTTTATTTAATGCTGTAAAACTGCGTTTTAAGGCAAACTCCGCATGTAGCGTATTAGCTTCGCTGGCATGCTGACTATCATGAAATTTGAGAATAGCGCAGGCGATAACAAGCTGACTATGCACGTCCCCAAGTCGCGCCGACAGCAATTCCCGACGTTTAAGATCACCACCCAGTAGCAGTAATGCAAAGTCCGCCGTCGCCGCAAATACGGCACTGTAGCGATCAATTCTAGGATACCAGCGCGCCGACAAAGCGCTATTTCCGCAATCCGTTTTTGAAAACTTACTCGCCGTCAAACCCTGCAAAAATCCGCGACTAAACACGCCAGCGGTGTGCGCTAAGTGAGCGCTAAGCAAACCATCAAAGCGCTCTAAAGCGCCCTCGCTGTCATCAGACAGGGCTTCAAGTTCATCCGCCAAATAGGGGTGACAACGCATCGCTCCCTGCCCGAATATAATCATCGAGCGGGTAAGAATATTTGCACCCTCAACGGTAATCGCGATGGGAATAGTCTGGTAAACCAGCGCCATAAAATTTCTTGGCCCCATTTGAATAGCCCGACCACCCAGAATATCCATGCTGTGATTAATCAGACTGCGCATGGTTTCGGTCGCGTGATATTTGGCCATCGCCGTTAAGACCGACGGCGCGCCATCAGCCAAGGCGCGAGTCACTAGGGCACGATAGGCTTCTAGCATATACGCACCCGCCGCAATGTCTGCGCTGGCTTCTTGTACACCCTCAAACTTGCCAACCGAAATACCAAACTGGCGTCGAATTCGCGCAAAAGCACCGACCATCAAATAGCTCATTTCGCCACCGGCAGTGGATAGTGCGGGCAGTGAAATACCGCGCCCAGCACCCAAACACTCCACCAGCATCATCCAGCCTTGGCCAATATATTTTTGCCCACCGATCAACATCGACATGGGTATAAAGACATCGACACCGGTTATCGGGCCATTCATAAATGCCGAACCCGGATAATGACGGCGACCGATTTCCACCCCCGCCAAATCTGCGGGAACCAGCGCGCAGGTAATACCGCGCTCAACCTCGTCACCTATTAATCCGTCGGGGTCGCTGAGGCGAAATGCCAACCCCACAACCGTCGCGATCGGCGCAAGGGTAATCCAGCGTTTTGAAAAATTGAGCTTTACGCCCAGGACTTTTTCGCCGTTGTATTCTTGTTCGCAGACCTCACCGGTATCGGGAATCGCGCCGGCATCCGAGCCCGCCTCGGGACTAGTCAAACCAAAACAGGGCACTTCTTCGCCCTTAGCCAAACGCGCCAGCCAAAAGTCTTTTTGCTCATCGGTTCCGTATTTCAGCAACAGCTCGCCGGGACCTAATGAATTGGGCACCATCACGCTGACCGCCGCCACTGTCGAGCGACTGGCAATTTTGCTCACAACGCGGCTTTGCGCGTAAGGTGTAAATTCGAGACCGCCGTATGCGCTGGGAATGATCAGGCCGAGAAAACCTTTGTCTTTTATGAACTGCCACACCGCTGGCGAGAGGTCTTTATCGTGATGATGAATTTGCCACTCGTCGAGCATCTCGCAGAGCTCTGCGGTTTCATTATCAAGGAAGGCTTGCTCTGTTTCGCTAAGTGTTGAAAGCTCGATCGCCTCGAACTTAGACCAATCGGGATGACCGGAAAATAAATCTTTTTCCCACCAGGTGGTGCCGGCATCCAGCGCCTCGCGCTCAGTACTGCTCATCGCGGGCATCATTTTTTTCAATGCCACTTTTGCCGGTGCGCTGATAAAACGGATTCTTAAGCTGTCGACAACAATCACCGCCAGCACGGCCAATAAGACCAGTAAAACGATGGGATGAACAAAGAAGTCACTGCACAAACCAGCCAGCAACCAGGCGCCAACAAACACCGCGCAGCCGCGACGCCGAGATAACTGGAAAGAAAAAATTAAGGCGGTGACAATAACAATTGCAAGAAATGCTAACAGGCCAATCATAGTACCCTCTCTGAGCTGTAGTGGTTTGCGATACAAACGTTTAGATCAGTGAATAGTGCTTACCATGCTACGCTGTCGCAGTGACTATTGCATTAATGAGGCAAAGCCGGTGATCGAAAGTTCACACATAGACCAGTAACGACGCGGCCTAAATTTAATTTTGTTATACCAAAATATGGACTGCATCAACGATGTCAGCCACACTCTCGCCTCTAACTAATTGAAAGAGACCCTTACACGAACTGGAATTTTGTTCTCTGACAAAGAAAGATCGCACGCAATAAGACAGGGCCGAGCGAGCGCTTTGGCTACGATTTAAGCAAAAGTAGGGCTGGCAGAGAGCAAAGCAACAATTGTGTATAGGCCACTTTAAAATAATATCGGGATTACAAACATGAACTCCTCAGTCGTTATTAGCGGAGTGGGCCTATGGACCCCAGCAAATAGCATTAGCAACGAAGAACTCGTAAGTAGCTACAACGCGTGGGCCGAACACTTTAACCACGAGAATCACGCTGCTATTGAAGCGGGCGAGTTAGACGCTAAGCCACTTTCCACTGCAGCCTTTATTGAAAAAGCATCTGGCATCAAAAGCCGCTACGCCTATTCAAAAGAGGGTATTTTAGATATCCATCGTATGCGCCCGCTGCTGGAAGTACGCGATGATGAGCAGGTCTCGCATCAAGCAGAGATGGCTATTTCCGCAGCAAAAAAGGCGCTTATAGCCGCAAATAAAACTGCTGCTGATATTGATATGGTCATTGTGTCCTGTGCCTACACTCAACGCTCCTATCCCGCGATTGCGATTGAAGTACAAGCGGCCTTAGGAATCGAAGGTTTTGGTTTTGATATGCTAGTCGCGTGCTCGGCAGCCACTTTTGGCTTGGAGCGAGCCGTTGACGCAATAAAATGCGGCACGTCAAAAGGTGTATTAGTCATTAGCCCTGAACTCACCTCTCCGCAAGTTAATTACATGGATAGGGATTCCCACTTTATCTTTGGCGACGTGGCAACAGCCGTGGTGGTCGAGAGTAGCGAATCGTGCCAATCTGCCCACGCCTTCGATGTAGTAAGCACCAAATGTGTGACGGCGTACTCCAATAACATTCGCTCAAACTTTGGCTACACGTCGCGGACAACCGACCAAGATCCCTATGCTGCGGATATGCTATTCCACCAAAATGGTCGCAAAGTCTTTAAAGAAGTGTGCCCCATGGCCGCCGACCACATTGAGACTCATTTGCACAGCAACGGTATTCAAGTCGCCGAGTTGAAACGCTGGTGGCTGCATCAAGCCAATATCAATATGAATCTCTTGATAAGCAGACGGTTACTGGGTCGTGACGCAACCCTCGAAGAGGCACCGATTGTTCTCGACGAGTATGCCAACACCGCGTCAGCGGGTTCGATCATTGCGTTTGCAAAACATCATGAAGATTTAGCCGCTGGCGATATCGGCGTGATTTGCTCCTTCGGTGCCGGCTACTCTATCGGCAGTCTCATACTTCGAAAACGCTAGCCGCAGTGACTACCTTCCAATTTGGAGGGTAGTCAACGTATCGATTCACAGCTAGCCAGTTAAAGCCTCGCGCCATGCGGCAAGCATGGTGTCGCGCTGCTCCTCACTTACCGCCGCTCGACCCAACCACACGCTCAAAATGATCGACGCCGACTCAGGTGAGCTAATAATGCCCAGCTGCCGGCCATTCAAAGCCAAGCCAAGCCCCTCGTCTGGCACCCAGGTAAGTTGGTAGTGATCTCCCTTCTCTACCGCTAAATACCAGCTGCAAAAGCGAGCAATATCGGCAGCTGCCGACGCCAACTCCTGCTCGCTAAACGCACCGTCTAAAGCTTTATTGGTCATTTTTCGAAAACGTTCGGCGGACACACCGACCTTGTATTCAATAATAATTTGCTTTGCATAACTCGGTTTTAAAATATCACCGTTCTCGGGCAATGCTTGCTGAGGATCTACTTGTAATCGGGTAAAAGTCAGGTCTTTCCACAACAAGGTGTAGGTCTCACTGCTGACCGTTTGCCACTCGGTGGCATGGGCAACACCTTGCATGAATATCACGCCCGTCATAATCAGAGAATTGAGCCAGGCCCCGCGCCAAACCCCGCCACACACTTTTTGCTTGCGATTCATACATCTGCCCTCTTTCCAAGCCAAGCCACTGATTCGCGCCCCAGCAAATAAAAAACGAATAATTTCAGGACTACCGGCGCAAGCACGTAGGCGGCCGTAATTGCCCACACTGGCGGCACATCGATGTTTACCTGACTACCCAGCCATAAATACGACACACCCACTGCCAAGCCCATTGCCGCTTTGCTCAGCATACTCCACAGCGCAAACATTCTTGCCGCCAGCGCGGCACCCCCGTGCTCTTTAGACAAAGCTTGTGCCAGGCCGGTTTGCATCGCTGAAGGTAGAGCCTGATCTGCACCCAACATCAATCCAGTACCAACACTAATCGCGATAAACCAGTAAACATCGCCTTCGCCAAGCAACGCTGCAAAACTAAACAGCAATGCCGAACAGCACAGACCAATTCGCCAAGAGCGCAGGTCACCCAGCTTTTTCGCCAGAAAATACCAAAACGGCACGCCAATTAAACCCGCTAAAAAATAGCTAAGCAGCGCTATCGGCACCGCATCTTCGGCATCTAATACCTCTCGCATAAACAACAGTAAGACTGCTCCGGGTATCGCATTTGCGAACATGTTCACAAACCAGGGCAGCGCTAGGCTCCTCACCCGATAATCAGCCAGCAAGACCTTAAAACTTAGGGTACTATCCGAGCCGGCAGAAAAACCCTGACTACCTTGCAAATAAACGGCAACAAACAGCCCCGCTAGCAACACGATTAGTGCTGAGGGTAGAGATGACGGCGCCACGAGCGCGGGCGCTAACATGGCTATTAACGTACCGAATAACAGCATGCCCTCGCGACTACTGTTATAACGCAGACGATCCATATTGTGTTGTGAAAGGTTCACAGGTAAGGCCAACCACGGTACAGTAATGCCCGTCCAGCCCAGCATGAGTAATACCAGCGCGAGCGCCAGTATGCTTGGAGGCCACGGATGAGGAATAAATGCCAATGACATTGCGCTGGCAGCGATTAAAAGCCAAGAGCCCAACCACAGTACTCGACGACTGCCGCGACGATCTACCCAAGCGCCAACAGGCAGGTCACTGGCAACATCGCTAATGCGAGCTAGAATAAATATGGTTCCCACCACGGTGTAACCATAGCCACCTTGCTCAGCCAACCACAGCGGAGCATAGATATAAAACGGCAGCCCCAATGCCGCCAGCGGCAAACCGGGCAGCGCATAGCGAAAAAATCGCCAAAAGGCTAAAGGACTCCGCATACAAACTCCGTAGCGGCCAAGGACGGCCCATTACAGACCCACGCAAAGTGATCTGATCAAGGGCGGTATACGTAACAACGAGATTGTGAGATCACTGATATTTATATGCAAACACTAACACCAAGCGCGCCTCTTAATATTGCCGTCATAGGCTCGGGAATTTCTGGCCTGAGCAGCGCGTGGCTACTCGGCAAGCATCACAAGGTCACCTTGTTCGAGCAAGACTCGCGCCTAGGCGGTCACACCAATACTGTTGATGTAATGACCAGCGCTGGCACGGTTGCCGTCGATACCGGCTTTATCGTGTTTAATCAACGCTGCTATCCCAACTTGATAGCCCTATTCAAAGAGCTAGGCGTTGTCTATCAAGGCACTGATATGTCCTTCGGCGTCTCGTTAGATAAAGGCCGCTTGGAATATAGTGGCTCTAATTCAATATCGACTTTGTTTGCTCAAAAACGAAATCTCTTCCGGCCGCGATTTTGGGGCATGATCCGAGACCTCCTGCGCTTTTATAAACAAAGCGCCGCTTGGCTGCATTCACTGCCAGACGATATGTCCTTGGGCGAGTTGCTAGAGCGTGAAAAATTTGGTCCCGGCTTTTGCCAAGACCACCTGCTCCCGATGGGAGCCGCAATTTGGTCAACGCCGGTCGAAAAATTCATGGCCTACCCAGCCAAAACCTTTCTGCGGTTCTGTGACAATCACGGCTTGCTACAAGTTAACGAACGCCCCCAGTGGCAAACGGTCATAGGCGGCTCGCGGGAGTACGTAAAGCGTATTCAGCAAACCTTCACTGGCGATATCCGACTAAACTGCAAAGTGGCCAAGGTGCGTCGCTTTCACGACCACGTCATAATCACCGACAACAATGGTGAAAATCACCGCTTTGACCATGTCGTGATGGCCGGTCACGCCGATCAATCGCTAGCGATGCTCGACGATGCAAATGCCGATGAAAAACGCCTACTCGGTGCCTTTGCCTACGAGCAAAATGACGCCGTACTGCACCGCGATGAAAAGCTGATGCCAGTGCTCGGTGAAGTGTGGTCGAGCTGGAACTATCTCGCCGACAGAGAGCAAGAGGGTAGCAAAGTATCGGTTAGCTACTGGATGAATTCCCTGCAGCACTTGCCCTGTCACGAGCAATTAATTGTTACCCTAAACCCGCTACGCACTCCGAGAAAACATTTGGTTTACGAGCAGTTTAGCTACCAACATCCGGTGTTCGACGATGCCGCCCTCAATGCGCAAAAACACCTTTGGAGCCTGCAGGGCAAACAGCGTACCTGGTTTTGTGGCAGCTATTTTGGCTATGGCTTCCACGAAGATGGTATTCAATCAGGCCTCGCCGTCGCCGAACAATTAGGTGGCGTTTCGCGGCCTTGGAATACGGAACAGGCCAGCGACCGCATCCACGTGCACGCCGCAAGCACCTTAACCGCTGCGGCATGACTGCAGACGATCACACGGCAATATACTGTGGAGAAGTGATGCACCATCGCTTCTACCCCCGCAAACATCGCTTTGTGTATCGCATGAGCAGCTTTTTATTCGACCTGGACAAACTGGATGAGACGGCGCGCCGCTGCAAGCTGTTCTCTTTTAATAGATTTAACTTCTTTAGCTTTTATAATCGCGACGTCGGCAATGGCAGCGGTGAAGCGCCGCGCGAATATCTTGAGCGCACCCTACTCGAGCACGGCGTAAATACCCCTCTTAAGTCCGCAAGCCTACTCTGCTACCCGCGCATTTTAGGATTCACCTTCAATCCGCTGAGCGTTTATTATTGCTACGGTGACGATTTGCAACTGTTCGCTATCTTGTACGAAGTCAGCAACACTTTTAAGCAGCGCCATACCTACTTAATCCCCGTATCTGAAAGCGATCAAGGCAAAGGCATAGTTCGCCAGCAGTGTGATAAAAATTTTTACGTATCTCCATTTATTCCCATGGCTGTGCGCTATCATTTTAGAATGCACCTACCAACGGAGCGTATCAGCTTGGCAATTCGCGAGACCGAGCACGAAAAGCCGCTTCTTCACGCGGTATTTCGGGGCGAAAGACGTCCTTTCTCAGATCGGGAGTTACTTAAAAATTTTATCAGCTTGCCGTTAATGACAATTAAGGCCGTTGTCGGTATTCACTGGGAAGCCCTAAGACTTTTTATCAAAGGCGTGAAATTAGTGCCTCGCCCAGCTGAACCGAAAGCGTCAGTTTCACGTATTGAGCAATAATTGTGATAGAAAACGCTAAGGGTTCACTATGAAGACAGCCACTGCTGCTCTCGAAAATAATATCGGTTCTGGCTGGTGGGCGAAGCGCCAACAGCAAATGGTTGCGAAAGTTCTCGCCCCACTATCACATGCAAAACGAGGTGTTTTGCGGCTCACACTGCCCAACGGCAACAGCATCGAATTCGGCGAACACCCCTGCGATCATTTCAACCCCGTAATTGTGCTGCACAACTGGAAGGCTGTGCGCAAAGCCTTTACCGGCGGCTCAGTGGGCTGGAGCGAAGCGTATATGGATGGCGACTGGGACAGCCCCGACGTCGCGATGTTAGTGGAATGGATTGTCATTAACGAAGACTATTTTGGCGGCATGCTAGACAGTGGCAAAATCGAGGGCGCCTTCCAAAAGTGGCGACATCAACGCAATGCCAATAGCAAACGAGGCAGCCGACGCAATATTTCCTATCACTACGACTTAGGTAATGAGTTTTACCAGCAGTGGCTAGATCCGAGCATGACCTACTCAGCCGCCTATTACACCGACGATCATCAAACGCTCGCCGAAGCGCAGTACGCTAAATATCAGCGGATCATCGATCTTCTTGATATCAAAGACGGCGACCGCATTCTCGAAATTGGCTGCGGCTGGGGCGGGTTTGCTGAACAAGTTTGCAGCCAAAAGAAAGTCTCCCTGCATGGCATCACGCTTTCTGAGCGACAGCTAGAGTTTGCTCAACAGCGCTTGGCAAAGGCTGCGACGGTAGGCAGTGCCGAATTCAGCCTAACCGACTATCGCGATACCAAAGGTGAGTACGACCACATTGTCTCTATCGAGATGCTAGAAGCAGTGGGCGAAAAATATTGGCCAAATTACTTCGAAACCGTCTGCAAGCGCCTCAAGCCAGGCGGCAAAGCCTCGGTCCAAATTATCACCATTGAAGACAAACGTTTTGCGCAGTACAGCACTAATCCCGACTTCATTCAGACCTATATTTTCCCAGGTGGAATGCTGCCAACACCAGATATCTTCAAGGAACAAGCGGAACTAGCTGGCTTGAGCGTGGCCGATGAAGAAGCCTTCGGCCTAGATTATGCCCGCACCCTCCGTGAGTGGGGCGATAAATTCCATCAGCGATGGGAAGAGATCGCGCCGCTGGGCTTTGATAAGCGCTTTCAAAGAATGTGGCATTACTATTTAACTTATTGCGAGGGTGGCTTCCGGGGTAATTCCATCGATGTTTATCAGTTCGTGCTGGAAAAGCCTGCGCAACATTAGCAAGCACTTAAAACAGCAATAAAAAAGGCCGCGCGAATGTAGCGGCCTTTTTTATTACCGGTGAGAAAAACTACTTCGCTTTTTCCGCCACTGCCGCTCGGCAGCCCTCAACCCAAGGCATAATTAATTCCAGGGCTGTTTTGTCATTTTCTGGCAGCTCGTCGTGACACTCGGCCAATGGCGTAATCCGTGAGCCCCATTTAATGACCGCGGCGCCCCAGGTTAACCCCGCGCCAAAGGCGGCGGTTAAAATTTTATCACCCGGTTGAATACGTCCCTCTTCCAAAGCTTCGCATAGAGCAATCGGTACGGTAGCAGCAGACGTATTGCCGTACTTCTCTATATTAATCACTACCTTTTCCGGTGGCGATTTCATTCGTTTCGCCAAGGTATCGATAATTCTTAAATTTGCTTGATGCGGAACCAAGAGGTCGATTTGCTCGGGCTCTAATGCTAACTTCTCCAGCACACAGGTGATAGCCTGCCCCATACCGCGAACCGCCCGTTTGAAAATTTCTTGGCCCTCAAAATTCACATCAAAAAAACCGTCAACGCCAGCAAAGCGCTCGCGTACCGTACCCGAATCTCGCGCCGCTAATATATCTCGCGCTTCGCCGTCGCAGCCCAATTTTTCCGCGATTAAACCGCACTCTTCATCGCAGGCCTCTAAGACCACCGCGCCAGCACCATCGCCAAACAGCACCGATACATCCCGTATCGTGTAATCGAGAAAGTAAGGAATACGGTCAGCGCCAATGACCAACACCTTTTTCATCGCGCCGCTGCGAATCATAGCGGTGCCGATACTCAAACCGTATACAAAGCCGGTGCACGCGGCATTGAGGTCAAAAACCGCCGCATTCACCGCGCCGATACTGGCCTGAACAAAAGATGCCGCATTAGGTATTAATGTGTCGGGACACGCTGTGCCTAAAATCACCATATCTAATTCGGTTGCATCTAACCCCGCAACAGCCAAGGCACGCTTAGCCGCTAAACTGGCGAGCGTCGCGGTAGACACATGGGAAATACGGCGCTCTTTTATGCCTGTACGTGTTGAGATCCACTCGTCGGAGGTATCTAAAAACGTGGCCAAATCTTCGTTGCTAAGCACCGCAGGTGGCAAACATTTTCCCCAGCCTGTGATATTCGCATATTGCATAATGGCCTCTTAATTCTTTGTGAATGATCGACATTATGCCGAGCAATGTTAGCACTGTCACCCAGCCGACAAGGGCGAGACGGGTAAATTTAACAGCAAAACTACGTACAATCCCCTATGAAATAAGCACCTTTTAGACGCAAAGACAAGATTACAACATGCTAAGATAGTGACAATGCAAATTTAGCAAGGTGCAAAGGATGAAAACAAACAAACGCTGGGGAAACGGAGCCAGAGTAGATGATCTCGATACTGGTAAAAAAATCCTTCTCAAATCTGCCGTTGATTGTTTCATTACCAAAGGCATCAAATCCACGACGATAGAAGATGTAGCCAAAGTCGCGAACGTCACTCGTCGCACGGTATATCGCTATTTTAACGGTAAGTCGGACATCATTGCCGCGCTAATTGATATCGAGCGCGAACGAATGTTCACCAAGATTTACGATATTGCCAAACTTTACGACAATAACTTCCCGTTAATGCTCGAAGAATGCATTTGGTTTGCTGCCAGCTATAAGCCGCCTGAAGCCGGTAAATTGGATCTCGTTTCGGGTGCGAATGGCCCAGAAACGGCACCGCATATAGACACAGATGAGTCTGTTGAGCACTGGCGCGAGCTACTAAAAGAACCATTAGAAGCCTACAACACGCGTAACAATCGCAGCGTAGACCTCAACGACCTCATTCCAATTGTCGGTCGGCTGGTACTTTCCTATCGCCAATTGCCCTCTACGAAAGAACAATTCAAAGCCAGCCTCAAAGCACTAGCGCTTTAATCACAGCGGGCAATTTGCCCGCTGGCCCCATCCGGTATTCTCTTGGTCAATTTTGCTATTGTGCCTTATTAGCCAGCCGCCTAAGCTTCGGAACATCGTAATTCCGCGTCAGATGCAAAGGGGCAAGCTATGAATTTCGACTTTTCTGACGACCAGAAAAATATCCAGGATCAAGCGCGATCAATGTTAGCGAAAGAGTGCAATAGCAGCGTTGTACGCCACGTTATTGATACCAACAGCGGCTTTGATGAGGCCTTATGGCAGCAAATTATTGCCTTGGGCTGGCCAGCTATTAGTATCCCAGAGCAGCACGGCGGTCTCGGCCTCAGCTATCTCGAACTATGCGTTATCGCTACCGAATTGGGCCGCTCTCTGGCGCCGGTGCCGTTTATTGCCTCGGTGTATCTCGGCACCGAAATCATCAAAGCTGCAGCATCAGAGCAACAACAAGCTGAATGGCTACCAGAACTGGCAAGCGGAGAAGTGATTAGCACGGTGGCGATTGGCAGCGATAAGTCATCCTGCCGCGTAAGTAACGACACCCTCAATGGCAGTAAATCAGCGGTCTTACACGGTATGATTGCTAATCGCGCTATTGTCGCCGCAAGCGACGAGCAAGATGAACTGCAGTTATATCTGGTGGATTTACACCACAGTAGTATTCAGCGTACAACCCAGAATAGCCTCGACCCAAGCTTGCCGCGCGCGGAGCTGGTTTTTAACAACACACCCGCGATCAAGCTTAGCGGCACTCTCTCTGCCAAAGCTGCAATAAGCCGTGTTTTCGACCGGGCGGCGGTCTTGCTGGCATTTGAGCAAGTAGGTGGCAGCGAAGCTGCCATCGACATGGCCAAAGCCTACACCACCGATCGCTACGCCTTTGGTCGCCAAGTCGCCTCATTTCAGGCTATTAAACACAAGCTGGCCGATATGTTTGTGGCAAAAGAACTCGCCAAGTCCAATGCCTATTACGGCGCGTGGGCGCTGTCTGCCGATGCTCCAGAACTCGCTCTCGCCGCGGCAACAGCGCGGGTTAGCGGCATAGACGCCTACTATCTCTGCAGCAAAGAAAACATCCAGGCCCACGGCGGCATGGGCTTTACCTGGGAGTTCGACTGCCACCTTTACTACCGTCGCGCACAAGCACTGTCGACCCTTTTAGGTGGCAATCCCTATTGGAAAAGCCTGCTTGTCGACCGACTTCTCGCCGCCTAAGCCGCCATCGTATTGCTGAGGAATAAGCATGGATTTTAAAGATTCACCCGAACAGGCCGCGTTTCGCGCCGAAATACGGAGCTGGTTACGAGCCAACGCCACCGCAAAATCTGCGGGTGGCGGACGCAAAGATCAATCCGACGCCTACGAAGATGCCAAAGCTTGGTATAAAAAAGTCGCCGATGCGGGCTACGCCTGCCTGAATTGGCCCAAGCAGTACGGCGGCGCTGGCCTCAGCGATATTCACAAAGTCATTTGGTCACAAGAAGTCGCAAACTACGCCGAACCCGATGGCTATTTTGTGATTGGTATCGGCAATTGCGGTCCCGCCATCATGCATTTCGCCACAGAGGAGCAGAAACAAACGCTGCTGCCACCCATGGCCAGCGCCGAAACCGTGTGGTGCCAAATGTTTTCTGAACCCAGTGCAGGCTCAGATGTGGCCGGCTTGCGCACCAGCGCGGTCGCTGACGGCGACAATTGGATAATTAACGGCCAAAAAATTTGGACATCCGGCGCGCAGCACTCCGACTACGGCGTAATACTTTGCCGCACCGACCCGACTATCTCTAAATATCGCGGTATGACGATGTTCTTTATCGACATGAACCAGCCGGGTGTTGAAGTTAAACCAATCAAACAGATGGACGGTGGCGCCCATTTCAATGAAGTGTTTTTCAATAATGCCGTTATTCCTGATGCCTACCGTCTGGGTGATGTTGGCGGTGGCTGGGGCGCCGCGCTATTGGTGTTAATGAACGAACGATTAGCCATTGCTGGTGTTCAACCCGATGGATTCCCAGAGTTTTTACAATTAGTCAAAACCCTGCACATAGACGGCGAGCCTATTAGCGCCAACCCTGCGGTGCGCGAGCGTCTTGCCGAGTGGTACTACAAACACGCGGGAATAAAGGCATCGACAAACCGCATGTTAACCGCCGTTGCCAAAGGTGGAATGCCTGGCGCTGAAGCCGCATTAGGTAAGCTGGTGGGCGCGGTAATGAATCAAGATATTGCCGATTACGCGATACAGCTGCTAGGTGACGCCGGCGTTATTTGCGAGCCAGACATTGCCGAACAACAAGCACACTTCCAAAAAACCGTGCTGTTTTCCCCTGGCATACGTTTAGCCGGCGGTACCGATGAGGTTATGCGCAATGTCATTGCCGAACAGGTACTTGGCCTGCCGCAAGAGCCCCGCGCCGACAAAGGCCTCGCATTTAACGAAATACCCAGTGGAAATCAAAGCCGCTGAGGCCAAATAGACACGCATAGCGATCCGATTGATATAAAGTGCCCAATCGGGTCGCACTGTGACACAGGAAAACCAGATCTTGTTCACAGTTTTCATACGCGGGTTCACTCAGTAAGTGCTTTTCCCTATACTTCAAACAGCTCTTCCCACGTACCTTGATCACTCGGTAAGCGATTTACCAGATCAATAAGTACACGAGGGCGTCAACAATGAATAACTCAGGCAAACAAGACAGCGCAATTTTCCATGAAATCCGTCGCAATTTAAATGCTATCAGCCAATTTGGTAGTAAACGCGCCGAATGGTGGTTGAACGTCAACTATGCTGAAGTTATTGAAATGCGCGACGCGGTTAGCACAAAATTCCAACAGGTACGGGTTGCCAACTAATCCCGTGCCATTAACGATGGCACCCTATGATTGATTGGCACGCGATTGATACCGTCCTCCTCGATATGGATGGCACCCTGTTAGACCTGCACTACGACAACTTTTTTTGGACCCAACACCTACCCCGCCGTTACGCAGAAATACACGGCGGCGACCCAGAAAGAATAAATGATCAACTTATGAGCCGCATCATGGCGGAAAAAGGCTCGCTTAACTGGTATTGCCTGGATTATTGGTCCGATCAGTTAAAACTAGACATTGTTGCGCTTAAACGTGAAGTTGCCCACCTCATCGCCCCGCACCCCAGCACCAATGAGTTTCTCCACGCACTCAAGGCCAGTCATTGCGACGTGTGGCTAGTGACGAATGCCCACCGGGGCAGCTTAGATCTAAAACTTGAACACACAGATTTGGGTGAGCATATATCCAAAATCATTAGCTCCCACGAACTCGGCATCCCAAAAGAAGACACGGAGTTTTGGCGCAAGCTCCAACAACACTGGCATTTCGACCCCACTCGCAGTCTGCTAGTTGACGATACCGCCAGCGTTTTAGACTCGGCAGCCGCCTTTGGAATTCGCCACCTGCTCACCTTACGCCAACCGGATAGCAAGCAAGCCCTCCGGGATTCGCTCACCTATCCAGCGGTATTAAGTTTCGCCGAGGTTTTACCTATTACCCGTCAATCTTAACGACGACTACCAGATTAGCAACGCTATGAATAAAACTCCCCAAAGTGGAATTCGCATCGATAAATGGCTGTGGGCTGCCCGCTTTTTTAAAACCCGCAGCTTGGCGAAACAAGCTATCGAGGGTGGTAAAGTCCAATACAATGGCGACCGCTGTAAAGTGAGTAAAGACGTGCAGGTGGGCGCCCAACTTACCATTCGCGTTGGCTTCGACACCAAAGTCGTCGACATTATTGCCCTGTCAGACCAGCGCCGAGGTGCACCAGAAGCGGCGCTCTTATACACTGAAACGGCAGAGAGTATCGCCGCCCGGGAGCAAAACGCAGCAGACCGCAAAGCACTGGGCAGCGCCTTCGCACATCCCGAGCGCCCGAATAAAAAGCAGCGCCGGCAAATTCATCGCTTTCAGCGTATAACTGACGAAACCTAGCAAATTGCCGAGTGTTTTGCGCCTTATGGCCGGGACATAGCTAGGGCGGCGCTCTCAATTTGCTCGATAGCCTTTCATACTCAGCGTAGGTGAAGGTCCTTTTTGCAACCCTCCTGCTGAAAACGTAGTTATTGTCTAGCAAACTTCAAGCACGCCTCTTATTTCCAGCTGAGCAAAGATAAATTACGCTAGAACCCGTATAATTCTGCCTTTATTACGTCACCAAAGTCCGTATTCCTATGAGCGACAGCATCAACCGTTTTATTTTCGACAATACCGATGTACGCGGAGAACACGTTCGTTTAGAAAAAAGCTATCAAGAAATTCTCACTATCCATCACTACCCACCCGGCGTGGCCAATTTGCTCGGCGAATTTCTTGCTGCGGCCAGCTTGCTGAGTGCAACCATTAAATTCGAGGGCTCCCTCATTCTGCAAGTTCGCGGTGACGGTGAAATTCCGCTGATTATGGCTGAGGCCAATTCCGAGCGCGAACTCAGGGCCATCGCCCACGACGCAAGTCAGGCAATGAGCCTCGACTTTAAAAGTTTAATCGGCAATGGCCAGCTCGCGATGACCATTGAGCCGAAACATGGCAAGCGCTACCAAGGGATCGTTAGCCTGGACGGCGACAGCCTTGCGCGTTGCTTAGAAGCCTATTTCGAACAGAGCGAACAACTTTCTACCCGCATTTGGCTTTGCGCCGACGCAAATAGCGCCGCCGGTCTTATGCTGCAAGAACTACCCAGCAAATCCCCAGACAAAGACCGCTGGCAACACCTCGTTACCATTGCCGATACCGTAAAAGACGAAGAACTACTCACCCTAAATGCCGACACCTTGCTTTACCGTCTCTACCATCAAGACGCCGTGCGCTTATTCGACGCCAAACCATTGATCGCGCGCTGTCAGTGCAGCCGCGAACGGGTCGAAAAGGCGCTGATATCTATTGGTCAGGCGGAATTGAACGACATTATTCAAGAACAAGGGCAAATCGAAACCAACTGTGAATTCTGCAATCGCTTATATCAATTTAGCCCGACAGACATCGCTGCCATGTTCGATCAAAACATCCCCATAACGCGGCACTAAATCCGCAAAAATACCCAAACGCAGATTTATGTGATCAAAGGTTAGCGCTGCTATGGGTTTTTTGTAATAATGGCGCCCCAAATTACCAGCCATCATGGGGGTTCTCCTTGCTCTCCGACCCCGCTGCTAGACCCAGGCTGCTCTCAGGATTACGTGACAGGAAAACAGAGAATGAGTGCTGAAACGACGATTTACAAAGATTTAACCCCCGCGCAATTGATTGAGCAGGCCCTCAGCCGTGGCGAAGGCCAATTAGCTGATACCGGCGCGCTAGTTGTGACTACCGGAAAACGCACCGGCCGCTCTCCCGGCGATCGCTATATTGTTCAAGAGCCATCTACCTCTGACTCAATCGATTGGACAAGCGTAAACCGTCCCTTCGACGCAGCAAAATTTGACGCTCTTTGGGATCGCGTAGAAGACTACCTCGCAGACCACGACAGCTTTGTTTCTAATCTCCATGTTGGCGCCCACGAAGATCACTACATTCCCGTTGTTGTGAACACCCAAACCGCATGGCAAGGCCTGTTTGGCCGCAATATGTTTGTGCGCCCCAGCAAGTACAACCCCAAAGGCAAGGAAGAGTGGACTATCCTCAACTGCGCCGGTTTTGTTTGCGATCCAGCTCGCGACGGCACCAACTCTGACGGCTGTGTCATTATTAACTTTGCACAGCGCAAAGTGTTACTCGCCGGTATGCGCTACGCAGGCGAAATGAAAAAGGCGATGTTCTCTGTTCAGAACTTCCTGCTGCCAGAAAAAGACGTTATGCCAATGCACTGCTCTGCAAACGTAGATGAGCAAGGCAACACCACCCTATTCTTTGGTTTGTCTGGCACGGGTAAGACCACTCTGTCAGCGGATCCAAGCTGCTACTTAATCGGCGATGACGAGCACGGCTGGGCGAAAGGCTCGGTGTTCAATATCGAAGGTGGCTGCTACGCAAAAACGATCAACCTAAGCCAGAAAAACGAGCCCATTATTTGGGACGCGATCCGCTTTGGTTCTATTGTAGAGAATGTGGTGATTGGCGAGCAAAGCCGTCACGCTGACTACGACGATACCAGCCTGACCGAAAACGGCCGCTGCTGCTATCCACTAGAGAACGTTGAGAAACGTGTTATCGAAAACGCCGCTGGCGAACCGAAAACCGTTATCTTCTTAACCTGTGATGTGTCAGGTGTTATCCCACCTATTTCCATTCTGTCTAAAGAAGCTGCCGCATTCCACTTCCTAAGTGGCTATACCGCACGTGTTGGCTCAACCGAACTAGGCGCAGAAGCGGGTATTCACCCCACCTTCTCTACCTGCTTCGGCGCGCCGTTTATGCCTCGCGCAGCTGGCGAATACGCTGAATTGCTGATGAAGCGCATTGACGACTTCGACTCGCAAGTTTACTTAATCAATACTGGCTGGACTGGTGGTTCAGGCGCCGCTGGCGGCACTGGCTCACGCTTCCCAATTCCAGTAACTCGCGCTGTGGTTGCGGCAGCCCAAAATGGTTTGCTGATCGGTGCTGAAACTGAAACCTTAGAAGCGTTGAACTTGACGATTCCTAAGTCAATTCCAGGCGTCGACGAAAAATACATTAACCCGCGCAAAGCGTGGGGCGATGTCGATGCCTATGACACCGAGGCCAGCAAATTGGCTAAGTTGTTCCAAGAGAACATCAAGAAGTTTGATGTTTCTGACGCTATCATTGCCGCCGGCCCTAAAGGCTGAGCGAAAAGGTAAGCAAATTAGGGGCAGCTAGGCTGCCCTTTTTTTCGTCCCAATAATCTGTACCGTCTTTACTCTATACTGTCAGCAACTAATTCACACCGAACTGAAACGCTTATGTCTGCAGCTAACCTGCCTGAACAAATACAATATTTCTTGGATCAATATCAGCAGGCATTTACAGACAATACCCTGCAGCGCGTCGTGCTCTCGAAATACCAAGGCGACGAGGCAGGCTTAAATCGCGTTACCATTCGGCCGGTTTTACTAAAGAACGCTCTCGCGCTGTCGTTTTTATACGAATATCAAACGCGACACGTGACCAAAAATCTCAGCCTCAATGAGTCACTGGCTTTGCTAACAAAAGAGCTGCCCGAGCATTACAAAAACGCCCACATGCTCAGTGAAACCAAGGAAATTCAACTGCGATTCAGTAAAAAAGGAAAGGCGCTAATTAACGAACACCGTGTAAAAGGCGCAAAGTCCGGCCTCGCACAGCCCGATCTTAGTCAAAACCGAGCGCATAACCGCGAGAAACACCGCTTTGTGAAACAGGATCGTCCCTATTTAGCAGCGCTCGGTGTGACAGATGCACAGGGCCAAATTATTCCCGCCATGTCACGCAAGTGGAAGCAAATAAATAAATTTATCGAGGTACTGTCGGGCGCGATTGAAAACACGAGACTGGTCGAGCGGCAAGAAATTCATATAGCAGACTTTGGCTCAGGTAAGGCCTATCTGACCTTCGCCGTACACGACTACCTAAGTGACACATTGGCAGTGAAACCCCAAGTCACTGGCGTAGAGCTTAGGCAGGGCTTAGTCGATTTATGCAATCAAACCGCGGCCAAATTAGCCTTGCAGGGAATCAAGTTTGAACAGGGGGATGTTCAGCATTTCGCGGCGCAAAATATCAATATTATGATCGCGCTGCACGCCTGTGACACCGCCACCGACTACGCTATCAATATGGGCATTCGCAGTAACGCCGACATTATTATGTGCTCACCCTGCTGCCACAAACAAATTCGCCCCCAGCTAAAAAGTCCGTCGATACTGGCGCCCTTGCTGCAACATGGCATTCACCTTGGGCAAGAAGCGGAAATGCTTACCGATGGCCTGCGCGCACTATTGTTAGAAGCACATGGGTACGACACGCAAGTGTTTGAGTTTATTTCACTGGAACACACTAACAAGAATAAGATGATTTTGGCGCAAAAACGCAAAGTACCGCGCGACAATCACGCGATACTGACACAAATTGCCGAATTAAAACGCTTCTATGGCGTTAAAGAGCACTGTCTAGAAGAGCTCCTTAACCAGCAGGTCGGCTGACGCTTTATACCGCTGCCAAAGTAGGAGTACGGCCATACACTCGCCCGCGCAAGCCGCTCAAATCAAAGGGCCGCCACTGGCCTTCGCGCTGGGCCAAGCGATCGGCGATAGCGTACATCACCGCCAAATTATGCGTTAATCCAACATGGCTTCCCGGCACCCGTAAATTCTCGGTTTGCGCACTCAGGGTTTTATCAACGCACAAATTCCAATCTACAATACCGTCTCCCTCACTGTAGATCGCCGTTGATGGCACACTCGGCGTATTGCGCCAGCAGTCCCCCCACTCCAACATAGGGTCGGTCATCGCACCGGGATTTAACATCTCATATAGTTTTAAAACCGGGCCAGTAACGCCGCTCATATCAGGAATATGGATAGGCGAGCCCAAGGTGATTACCTGTCTAATAATATCTGGATTTTTGTTCGCCAAGGTACGCGCATAGACACCGCCCAAACTCCAGCCCACTACACTGACCTTTCGACAATAACGAGCGGCCAAGTCTTTTACATGGCGCTCAAAATCAAGGTATACCTGTTCGCGCAATCCCGTGTTTCGACCTTGCTCCCAGCCATAAGCTGCAAACCCCGAACGTCGTAAAAACGCCCTCATAGCCGCGGTACCACCGTCACCAGTCATAAACGACGGCGCGATAACGATCGGATGGCCATCACCGCACTTAATAGTGTCTAAGCGAGAGCGAAAAGACGCCATCGCCAACATTTCGAAGATAACCCGTAATTCCTTTGCGGTACTTAAAAAACTCGGCGCTCGAACACCGGCAACGCTATTCTTATTATCCATCTTATCCCCTTAGCCTACCTTAACCACGCTGGCGCTAACTGGCAGCACTGGCGTAAACCGCTAGAACTCTGGCTTACAAAATAGTAACAGTTATATAACCGTAATATTGCCAACAGTGCAATCGTCAATTACCGAGTAAGTACAATAGCGAAGAGTTCATCCTCAGCTGAATAAGGGAAATCACGGAGCGAATTTAATTATTAGTATGCGATTTCTAATTTTAATCCGTAGTCTTGGCTCCAATCAGCGAGTTTATGTCGTTCTCGGCTGAACCGGGTTAAACAAAACCCCCTAATTTTTGGATGAGGACATCAGTATGACCGAAGCAAGTAAAATCGAAAAAGCCAACGCCTTAGCGAAAGACGTATTTTTAGCTAATCTTGGTTTGGCAGGCAAAATTTTTGAACAAAGCCAAGATCTGCTGAAGCAAACTGAAGCCAAGCTTAAAGAAACTGAAAGCAAATGCAAAGACGCTTACAGCAAGCGCAACGAATTCTTTGACAGTCTGGTCACCCGCGGCGAAAAAGTTCAGAGCGACACCATTGCCAAGTTCGAAGAAGGCAAAACTGAACTAAGCAGCAAGATTGAAAGCAACAAATCACAAGCAGTGGCTAAGTTTAAAGACACCAAAGCACAAGCTATCGCCAAGTTTGAAGAACTGAAAAGCGAAAGCAACGCAGCTGTTGAAGGTCAAATGAAAACCCTGCGTGAAAGCTTTGACAAAGTAAAAGGCAAAGTATCTCGCAACAGCGATGAAGTGGTTGACACCGTAGCATCGTAAGCATTCGATACCTATTTTCAGGTATCAAATCCTAGGTCTGTATCTCACCTATGCTTTTGCACGATGCGCCGCTTGGCCATCGTGCTTTTTTCATACCTGAGCGCAGAACAAATTTCAGTTGGTATGTAACTTAAGGCATACGCCACTTAATTTAGTGAACCGTTTGCAATGGAGAAAACCATGAGCAAAGAAAGTAAAAAAAGCCTGCAAGATCTTAAAGACGTAACAAATCAAGCTAGCGAATTAGCGAAAAGCATTTGGCTCGCTGGGCTTGGCGCCTATGGCCGCGCCTACGACGAAGCCCATGATCGCTATGAAAAGGCGAGCAAAGAAACTCCACGCCTATTTACCGACTTAGTTGACAAAGGCTCTCGCCTTGAAAGCCAGGCTCGTGAAAAACTCGGTGAAGTAACTAGCATTGGCAAAACAATTTCGATTGAAGAACGCATTAGTAAAATGCGTGCCAGTCTTGGCTTCGGTCATACTGCCAGCGTAGATGACGTAGAGCGCTTAGAGAAAAAGCTAGACGCTTTAAGCAAGAAAGTAGACGCACTAGCCAAAGCGAATAAACCAGCTGCCGCCAAAGCGCCTGCCAAGAAAGCTGCTGCACCTGCTGCCAAAGCCGCAGCGCCTAAAGCAAAAGCTGCTCGCAAAGCGCCTGCCAAGAAAGCCGTTTAACGCTGATTAGCTAGATCGTTCAAGCAACGGTCAGCAAAAAGCATACGATAGCCTGCTTCCTCGTCAAATAGGTTGCGGGCTATTTTTTTGACTTGTGGTTTTTCGCAAAAAATTCCAGCCACAAGCTCAGCTCTAGACACCACCAGCGCTTCATGGCACCTTGTGGCCTCGCTCACAAGAATATCGATATACCAATGAAAACCCGCGACAAAATATTATTGCGCAGCCTAAGTCTGTTTAACGCGGAAGGCGAACCACACGTCACAACCGTCGACATTGCCAATGAACTCAATATTAGTCCCGGTAACCTCTATTATCATTTCCACGGCAAAGAAGAAATTATTCAAGAATTATTCGCCGCATTTGAAATTGAGTTAATCGATATTTTAACCGCGCCAATTGAGAAAACGTTGGGAGCAAAAGACGCCTGGTTTTATTTGTATATCGTTTTTGAGCACATCTTCAACCATCGCTATTTGTACCGCAATCTCAATGATATTCTTCAGCGCTATCCTCAAATTGCTAAAAAATTCTCTAAACTGTTAGAGCTAAAAGTACAGGCCGTTCGCGCAGTTGCTTTGGAGTTGCGGTCGCAAAACTTTATCGACGTCGATGACATACTACTAGAGCGACTTTGCGACAATGTCGCCATGTCGCTGACCTTCTGGCTCAATTACAACCAACTCCGTGAGCGCAACACCAGCAATGAATTATTAATTCACCAGGGGGTATTTCAGGTGATGTCGCTGGTGTCTCAGCACCTGCGACCGGAGTATCGCTACTTTTACGATGAATGCTGCGCGTTATTCGAGGCTCTCGCAATTTCCGACCCAGCTTAAATTAGCCTGTCAAGGCTCGCGCCCGCCCCCTAGATTTTGCATAATGTCCGGCTTCTAAAACCAGACTAAGCAGACCTATGAATTCCATTCCCAGCCGTATAGCCCAAGAACTGGGCGTCAGAGAAGCGCAAGTCAGCGCTGCCGTTGCCTTGCTCGACGAAGGCGCTACCGTTCCGTTTATCTCTCGCTATCGTAAAGAAGTCACCGGCGGGCTCGATGACACCCAAATGCGAGACCTGGAAACACGGCTTGGCTACCTGCGGGAACTGGAAGATCGTCGCACCAGCATACTCAATAGCATTAAAGAACAGGAAAAATTAACCCCGGAACTTGAAAGGGACATTCTCAGCGCAGACACCAAAAACCGCCTCGAAGATCTCTACCTGCCCTACAAACCAAAGCGTCGCACCAAGGGTCAAATTGCAATCGAAGCCGGCCTGCTGCCGCTGGCAGACACCTTGTTCGACAATCCAAACCAAGACCCCGCAACACTTGCCCTTGAATATATCAATGCGGAACTGGGTGTCGCCGATGTGAAGGCGGCCTTGGACGGCGCCAAATATATTCTTATGGAACGCCTCAGCGAAAATGCCGACCTGCTCGCCAAGCTGCGCAACTTCCTATGGGAAGAAGGACTGCTTTGCAGCACGGTAATGACAGGCAAAGAATCGGAAGGTGAGAAATTCCGCGACTACTTCGCTCACAGCGAAGCCTTGAAAACGACCCCGTCTCACCGCGCTTTAGCCATGTTCCGCGGTCGCAACGAAGGTATTCTCAGCCTGGCGATAAAATTTAACGAAGAAGAAGGCAGTGTTCACCCCTGCGAAATCATGGTCGCCAAGCATTGGAACGTCATTGACGAAGGTCGCGCCGCGGATAGCTGGCTAAAAGAAGTGATTCGCTGGACCTGGCGCATAAAGCTTTACACCCATTTAGAAACAGACTTATTGGGGCAGCTGCGTGAGCTCGCCGACACCGCTGCGATTGACGTGTTTGCGCAAAACTTAAAGGACTTGCTGCTGGCCGCTCCCGCAGGACAGCGCGCGACTATCGGCCTCGATCCCGGTTTGCGGACCGGTGTAAAAGTCGCCGCCATCGACGCCACTGGCAAAGTATTGGATCACTGCGCGATTTACCCCACCCCACCGCAAAACAAAATTGCAGAATCGGCTGCCATCCTGCTAGCCATGATTAAAAAGCACAATGTCGAACTCATCGCGATTGGCAACGGCACCGCAAGTCGCGAAACCGAGCGCTTCGTCAAAGATTTACTTTCGGCCCGCCCAGAACTAGGTTGCACCAGCGTAATGGTTAACGAGTCCGGCGCGTCTATTTATTCTGCCTCTGAATACGCTGCCCGTGAATTTCCAAACCTCGACGTAACTATTCGCGGGGCAATTTCTATCGCTCGCCGCCTGCAGGACCCCTTGGCGGAGCTGGTGAAAATCGATCCAAAATCCATCGGCGTCGGCCAATACCAGCACGATGTTTCGCAAACTGCCTTGTCTCGCACCCTGGAAACGGTGGTGGAAGACTGTGTAAACGCCGTAGGTGTAGACGTAAACACCGCCTCTCCGGCTTTGCTGGCCCGTGTATCTGGTCTGAACCAAAGTATCTCGGCCAATATCGTTGAATACCGCGACCAACACGGCGCATTTAAAAACCGCGCGCAATTGATGGAAGTCAGCCGCTTCGGCGCCAAAACCTTCGAACAAGCGGCAGGGTTTTTACGGGTTATGGGCGGTGATAATCCTCTAGACGGCTCGGCCGTGCATCCCGAATCCTATAGCGTCGTTGAAAAAATCGTGCAGCGTTGTGGTCGCGCTGTGAATGATGTGCTCGGTGACAGTAGCTTCCTTAAAACTATCAAGCCTAGCGAATACGCCGACGAGCGCTTCGGTATTCCCACCATTACCGACATCATCGCCGAGCTCGACAAGCCCGGCCGCGATCCGCGACCCGATTTTAAAACGGCGAGCTTCAAAGACGGCATCGAAAAAATCTCCGACCTTGAGCCTGACATGATTCTGGAAGGGGTAGTGACCAACGTCACCAACTTCGGTGCATTTGTTGATATTGGCGTGCATCAGGACGGTTTGGTTCACATTTCGGCACTGGCAAATCAATTCGTTAAAGATCCACGCACCGTCGTCAAAGCTGGTGATATTGTCAAAGTAAAAGTCATGGAAGTAGATGCGCAGCGCAAGCGAATTGCATTGTCCATGCGCTTAGATGACAAGGCTAGCGAGCAGGAGTCGAGCAATAGTGGTGGCGAGCGTCGCGGCAGCCGCCGGTCGCCTGCCGCGCCAAAGCAAGCACCGCAAAAAGAAGTGAATTCAACAATGGCAGCGCTATTCGCTCAAGCGAAGCAAAACAAAAGCGGTCGTCTTTAAACTAAACGGGGCGGTATCACCGCCCCGTTTCCTCTCCCTCAGCCACATCAATGACTGGGTAAAAGCACCCCAGCACACTGCTGATTTTTGCTTTCATTGCTCGTCATAATTTCCTTGCGGCTCTGCTGAAAGGCTGGATTGTTGTCAGCAAGTTTTACCGCTTGATCAATAGCTAATACCGCATCACCGCCGCAATTATTTTCAAGCAGTGCAAAGGCATAGTTATTCCACAGCGCGGGGTCGTCGGAGTTGGTCTGCAGCAACCGACCAAACAAATCCACCGCGCGACTAGCGTCACCCTGAGTGAGCGCTGCGTTAGCCAAGGCAGTGAGCACGGGCTTGGAATTTGGCCACTGCTCCGCCGCCAAGGCGTAAAAAGCCATGGCCATTTCAACATCGCCCACCTGCTCAAAATCATACGCTGTCGCAATGTACTGCGTCGCTTTCGCTGTGGCAGGCAAGCGCTGGCTGTCGACGAGAACTCTCGCCCAGTGATCGGTGCGCGCCCAGGTCGCCATAAATGTGGCAAATGACAGGCGATAATTTTGATGGGTGCCGGAGTGCAAAATTAGCTCGTCCGTCATTAAGTCATAGCCAACAGCAACCGCGTAATGCCACTGTGGCCACCAAGCAAAGCCGAGATTTTGGAATACCAATACTGGATTGCCCGCGTCTATTTCGGTGAGTACCGCAGATAAATTCTTAGCTAAAGGATAGGGAAGCAAACCAAGCCGTCGCGACGAGGCCTGCATTTCAATCGCCAAGGAGCCTTTCTTTCCTGGAATAAAAAGCTGTTTCGCTAAGGATTGCTGATCGGTATCGATGTCCCAAAAGCGCGCTATTTCAGTAAGCGCGGCCGGCCCACAATAGAAATCTTGCTGAGCGACAAAAGGCACCGCCAACAAGCGCTGTTTGGCGAGTGAGCCGACGTTGCCATTTAATGGGATGGATGAGCATGCCTGCAGTAGCAGGCATGCAAGGAGAACACTAGTTAGCCGCATTCACAAATGGGAATATGTCAGTGATACCTAAAATATCAGTAATGAAGAAAATTAAGACGATCAACGCCAATAAACCAACCGCGCCTGCACCGGCGGGCAATTGATCCATTTTTTCTTGCAGCATGGCCAATTCAGTCGGGGTCAGCGAATCAATCCGCGCCTCAACGTCAGCTGGCGATACACCTAATTCCACTAAGCGTTCACGCACATTATCCTGTGCAAGTGCCGCTTTCATCTCTGCGCGATTCGTATCAATTGCGTACTCCGCCACCATACGATCCGTGCTAATTACCCCAGCAGATGCGGTCGTTGCCATCACGCCAGTCCAGACCATGAACCCGCTCATCACAATCGCCGTGGTGTTACGTTTAAATGTTGTCCTAGCCATAATTTATTTCCTTTAATCCAATGGTTTACCGAATGACCGCCATTTGCGGTCATATTTTTATTCGCTTGCCACGCTTAAAATTGCTGAGTTTCTGGCTTGTTTAACACTAGCTGACCGTCATCCTGAACAGGAATAGTTGCGCCTGGTTCATGATCCATAACAACCGTGCCAGTCTCGCCATTCAGCGAGTACGTTACGCTGTATCCAGTTACCCGCTGTTGAGGGTCTTTAACCGTGTTGCATCGGCGTTCAGTGGTGGTATACACGTCGTTCTGCTGCATATTGCCCTGAACCTTGTTACCGGCATAGCCACCAGCCGCGGCGCCCGCAACAGTGGCAAGTTTTTTGCCGTTACCGCCACCAACTTGTTTGCCGATTACACCGCCGATTACTGCACCGATAATGGTACCGGTGACTTTGTTTTGATCCTTCACTTCAGCTTGGTGCTGCACAACTTCGTCATAGCACTCTTCACGATTTGTATAGTAGGTTTCCGTCACTGGCTTAGAGGAAATAACCTCTGCAAAACTAGGTGTTTTGTTTTCAACATAGCTGTTGTAACCAGCGTAACTACCTGCAGCCGTAACCGCCACTGCACCAAATATTCCGCCAATCAATAAGTTCGTATTCATGTCACTACCCCCAATTCCTGTTTAACAGGATTTTATATCCTTGTTTCACTATGACCGGCTAATTCAGTCAGAGTGCCGAGAAAAATAGTGCAGTATTCACACTTAAAACCACTGAACTCATAGTAAAAACGCCAAATACACGACAATTTCAGCGATTTGCTGCGCTGCGCCCAGAGCATCCCCAGTATATCCACCAATGCGGCGACGCAAATAAGCGGCGTAGCCAAACCGAAATATCAGCAAAGCGAGAAACATCGGCATCAGCGCCGGCAAATCGGAAAAACTAAGCAGTGCTAATATCGGCAACCCGGCCCACAGCCAATGAGATAGCGGCATGGCAGTCGCCAGCGGCTTAGACTTACCATCGCCGCGGACATAGTCCAGATCCAGCAGATAAGACACTGACAGCCAACGACTTACAATATGCGCCCAAAACAAGGCACTAAGCAATGCTAACGTTGAAGGCATAGCGAACAGGGCCGACGCTTTTAACCCCAGCACCATGATCAGACCAACGCTGCCATAGCTGCCAATGCGCGAATCCTTCATGATTCGCAATACATCATCTGGTCGCCAACCGCCGCCAAAACCATCACAACTATCGGCAAAGCCATCCTCATGAAACGCGCCGGTCACCAAGATCGACGCCACCATAGACAGTAATACCGCTATCAACACATTATCGAAAAGAGCCGACGCTAGCATAAAGCTCAGCGCCGAGATCGCCGCTACCAAGGCGCCGACCAGTGGAAAATAGCGCGATGCACCATTGAGCTTTTCATCGCTAAAGTCGGGATCAGCCGGCACCGGTATACGAGTTAAAAAGCCGACCGCGAGCAGAAAAATCTGCCATTCACGCAGTATTTGATGACGTGCTATCACTGACAAGTCCACCTATCCCAAAAATTGTGCCCGGCAATACCGAACCATTACATTTAACGTCGTCTAAGAAACCGCTCCACATACTAAGCGACGCTAGTCATGCATTACCAGACTTGCCTCGCTCTGCTAAACTAGACGTTCTTCACACCATTTTGCTAAACATTAAAAAGGTTTCCATTATGAGTATTCAAACCGGCGACAAAATTCCCGCAGTTACACTCAAAGTGATGGGTGAAAAAGGCCCACAAGACATTAGCACCGAAGAAATTTTCTCAGGAAAGAAAGTAGTACTTTTTGCTGTACCTGGCGCGTTCACACCGGGTTGCACACTGACTCACTTGCCAGGCTACGTGGTAAACGCCGACAAAATGAAAGCCAAGGGTGTTGATACCATTGCCTGTATTTCCGTCAACGACGCCTTCGTGATGGACGCTTGGGGCAAGAGCCAGAATGCAGAAGAATTGTTAATGCTTGCCGACGGTAACTGCGAATTTACCGAAGCCCTAGGTTTGGTAATGGACGGCTCAGGCTTTGGTCTTGGTCAGCGTTCACGTCGCTACGCGATGATTGTCGACAACGGTACCGTGAGCCATTTAGCACTAGAGCCCACCGGTGCGGTGGATGTTAGCGCGGCAGAAAAAATACTCGCTCTGCTGTGAGTCCCGCTGTGCACGCACCCCGCGTGCTCATATTTGATTCCGGCGTCGGCTCACTGAGTATCGGCGCCGCGATTCATCGCCTTATTCCCCAAGCAAACCTGCTCTACGCCATGGACCATGGCGGCTTTCCCTATGGCGAGTGGCAGGAAGATGCACTAGTACCACATATTTGTCAGGCGGTATCCGCGCTATTGCAAAAACACCACGCCGACATCCTTGTCATGGCTTGTAACTCTGCCAGCACAGCGGTATTACCCGCCTTGCGCGGTATTCTCAACATACCCGTGGTCGGCGTGGTACCGGCAATTAAGCCAGCAGCGCAGCGCAGTCGCAGCGGTGTCATCGGCCTACTCGCCACCCCCGGCACCGTTGCCCGCGCGTACACCGCTCAGCTCATTAAAGATTTCGCCTCGCACTGCTGTGTCATTGCGGTGGGCAGCCGCAGCTTAGCACCGGCAATTGAATCGCAGTTTTGGAACGACAGCCCAGTTGACGAGGTACTGCAGCAAATTAAAGCTGAGCTATGCAAACACCCTCGCGCAGCAGAAATGGACACGGTGGTACTTGCCTGCACGCATTTCCCATTAATTCAAAAGCCACTCGCCGAACTAATGCCGGGCATAGAATGGATAGACTCTGGTGACGCCATCGCTCGCCGAGTGCAACATCTTATAGGGGAGCTTAATTTGCCACTGGACAAAGGTGACAGTGAAGGGAATCGAGAAGTTATTATTTTAGGGGAAGAGCGAGCGACGCCGACCTTAACGAGTCAACTTGAATCACTTGGTCTTAAACTTATCGACTATTAAATTGGCGAACACTTTCTTCGTATTCTGCTAGGACCATAGCAATATTTTCTAAACCCACATTATAACTATTGATACGTTTGCGCTTATGCTCTTCGTTATCTCGCCCAGTGCCAATCGCCGTTTTGTCGATGGTGTCTAAACACTTTATATACCGCAGACTATTGTCGAAATAGCGCTCTACTCTGCGCTTGGCAAACTCCATGGCTTCGGCATCGGCGATTGCGCCATCGGGGAACTGCTGCGGTGGTAAGGGAAGGACACAAGACGCGTGAGCGATGGACCCACACAGAGTAAAAAATAAAAAGCTGGGAATTAAAAAACGCATTGCACTTTCCGGCAGTTTTACTAATTGCCAAAGTATACAGAAAATCCGGCTAGACGCAGCCCAACCGGATCACAACAACACAAAAATGCGAGAAAATGCTATAAAGCGCGCGGATCAAACCCTTCCGCATAGAATTGGCTATACCATTTACGGAATTTCGCAATCGGGCCATCACCGTCACACAGAATCGGCAGCGGCCGATAAATTTTGTGTTCCCAAATTGGCTTATCTTCTTCAAGCTGGCCAACGATATTGGCGATGATCGCCGCGTTAACACCGCCCTTCTTCACTTCGCCATTTATCTTGGGTTGAATAAACGCAAAGCGCACCTGCACTTTGTGTTCATCAATTGGCGTTGTCAGACCCAATAGGAATGTATCGGCAATCCCTTCGAACTTGGTAAAACCCTGACCTGGACCTGCGCTGCCAGTGCGAATAGATCCTTTCACCTCACCGCGCGGTGTTGGCATATTTGCGACCTGCAAACCGCGAACAAAGTAGCCGTCGTAAGTGGTCTCCCACTCAGGAAACGACGCCGTACCGTGCACATATTTAAAGTGCGCAGGGTCAGCGGCGTTCTCCGCCATTTCTTGCGGATGAGTGTGGATAATCCACTCGTAGCGATCCTGCGGCGACCAATCATCACTATTGGCCTCGTCATGGCTGATAACTTCCCACAGCGGCGCAACGCCGTCTGGGTGGTACCAGGCCCAAATTACCTGATTTGTTTCGCGGATCGGAAAGCTTTTCAAACACTTTTTACCTGCCACTTTTGGCGGCATATTCTTCGCGTAAGGCACCTCTACGCATTCACCTTCGGGGCTAAACTTCCAAGAGTGAAACGGGCAAACAATATTATTGCCTTCAATTCGGCCACCGCCAGTACCTGAGCGCTCGTGAATACCGTGGCCCAAATGCGCGCCCAAATGAGGACAGTAGGCTTCCATCAATACCGCCTTGCCGGCCTCGGTGCGAAACAACACCAATTCTTGCCCAAAATAATGTACCGCGCGGGATTGGCTTGACGCTAGCTCATCGGAATACGACACCGCAAACCAGCCAAACGGCATAGGCATGGGGTAGCGTTTCATTGCGTTGGTATCGGTCGTCATTTTCTTATCCTCGGCTGAGATGGTCTATCGCGGTGCTATGCGATCAGACCTCAGTAGGGTGTTCAGTTGGCTTCAAAAACACAAGCTCTCAATTGCCCACCACTTTACTCTTTGAACGCTGAGAGACAATGACAAAATGAGACATGAAACTGGCAAAAAACGCCAAGGAATGGATTCTTATTAGCGTGCGGCAAGCACCTAGTACTCCTTCAACATGATGTTGAAGGAGTACTAACTTGCCGCATAAACCCATATTACTTCCAGTTTTTATAGCGCTCCATCATGACATCGGCGCCCATGCGGATCAGTGACTCATTGGCCGAGCCCGGTTGCACACCGGTGCGCAAAATGGCCTGCTGCACAGCAACTTCCTTAGCAACTTCTTCCATGGTCGGCGCATCTACTTCGTCGCCGTCCTCGGTTTCTGTTTCTCCGCCCGCCGCCGCGCGAATAATCGCTTCGCGCTCTGAACCAGGCTCAGCACCACTGCGACGCACCACCTCTTCAACAGCCAAGTCCTCCGCTGCCTGCTTGCTACTAATACGCTTACCTTGGGCGTCGTATATACCGCTATAAGGCTCGTAAGCCGTTTCTGGCGGCACACCTGCGCCGATACGTATCATGGCCGCTTCCGTTGAGTCTGGCGCTACCCCCGCTTTTTTCACCGCCGCCTCAGCCGCCCGCGCCTTGCCAACCTGCATTGCGGTAACCGGCTGGCCACGGCGATCGTAAATACCGCCGGCTTGCGCGCTTGACTCGGCTTCAGCTTGGGTTTGAGTCTTTGCCGCCGCTTGACTGGAACCGCTTGATTTGGCGGGCGCGCTATCCGCACCGTAGGCAGGTGCTGCCAAGCACACAGAAACTAAAGCTAAGGTATTGAAAAATCTCATATATCGCCCCTGAATATAATGTAAAAACTATCTTGTTTTTCTATTTTCTACGCTGCTCGCGAGCCCTTAGAGCAGCTAGCACTGCAGCGAGTATTCAACACATGCTAATATCAGCGCTATGACAAAAGTTGAAGCTCCACTACAAGATCGCTTCGGACGCGGAGTTAACTACCTGCGCCTATCGGTCACCGATCGCTGTGATTTTCGCTGCGTGTATTGCATGTCGGAAGATATGACCTTTTTGCCCCGCGCGCAAATTCTCACTTTGGAACAGTTGTACGACATTGCGAGCAGCTTTGTTCAGTTAGGGGTCAAAAAAATTCGGCTAACCGGTGGCGAGCCACTCGTTCGCAACAATGTCATGTCGCTAATAGAACGGCTGGGGCAGCTAGAACACCTTGAGCAACTTCACCTCACCACCAACGGCGCTCAGCTCGACAAATTCGCCAAACCGCTGAAGGCAGCGGGACTCACGGGTATCAACATCAGCTTAGACAGCCTGCAAGCCGGTCGCTTTAAGGAGTTAACGCGCTTTGGCGAGCTGCAAAAAGTATTGACCGGTGTCGACGCCGCGCGGGACGCAGGATTTAACCGCATAAAATTAAACGCCGTTATTCTCAAGGGGCGTAACGACGACGAAATTTTAGATTTAGTCGACTACGCCCGCGACAAGCACATCGACATCAGCTTTATAGAAGAGATGCCGCTGGGGAATATCAGCGAGCACGACCGCGCGCTTAGTTTTATCAGCAGCGAGCAAATTCGCACGCAAATCCAAGAGCGCTACGCCCTAACCCAGACCACAGAAAATACCGGCGGCCCATCGCGCTACTACCGCATGGCCGACAGCCAATCGCGAATTGGATTTATCTCGCCCCACAGTCACAACTTCTGCCATCTTTGCAATCGAGTTCGACTCACCGTCGAGGGACGCCTACTGTTGTGCCTTGGCAATGAGCACTCCGTTAGCTTAAAGGAAATCGTAGACCGCCACCCCGGCGACCACGACAGACTGCGCGACGCAATAATTAAGGCCATGGATTTGAAACCAGAGCGCCATCATTTCTCACTGGATGACGAGCCCCAAATTGTTCGCTTTATGAATACCACCGGCGGCTAATTTAGCAATTTATGGCGACAGTAGATCTTATAAGCAAGGACATCATCGCCCAACTCAATTTAGCGCCGCATCTTGAGGGTGGCTTCTACAGCCGGACGTTCACCTCAGCTCACACGGTCAAAGACCGCGCAGCGATGTCGGCCATTTACTACCTGCTCAGCAAAGAGAGCTCGGTCGGTCACTTGCATAAAAATCGCTCCGACATTCTCCACTTTTGGCAGCACGGTAGCGCCATTGACTACACCTTGCTTGCACCCAATGGCAGTGTCACTAATATCGTCATGGGACCGGATTTAGCCGCTGGTCAGCAGCTGCAGATGTTGGTACCCGGTGGCTATTGGAAGGCATCAGAACTGCGGCAGGGTGAATATGGTTTGATATCTGAGGCTGTATGCCTAGGCTTTGATTTTAATGACCACGAACTGGCTGACGCCAGTCAAATCCAGCGCGATTACCCACAACATTGGGCGACACTAAAACACCTCATTGCTAGTTGAGCCCTGAACCGGATCCACCTTATGACAGACGCCCGCAAGGACATAGAACAGCTCATCGCCAAACTCGCCGAGCAGGGCTATATCGCCAGCTCCGCCATCGCGACCACACTTTATATTGCCCAACAATTAGAACGTCCGATACTTATTGAAGGTCCACCGGGTGTGGGTAAAACCGAACTCGCCAACGCCACCGCCGCAATGCTGGCAAAGCCTCTATTCAGATTACAGTGTTATGAAGGACTAGACGAAAGCAAAGCACTTTACGACTGGAAATACAGCAAGCAGCTTTTGTATGTGCAGGTTTTAAAAGAACAACTACACGATATTCTCGATGGCACCGATGGCTTGGCGAATGCCGTCGAGCGCCTCCATAATTTTGACGATATTTTTTACTCGGAACGCTTTTTAGAACCGCGACCTCTACTCAAAGCTCTACAAAGTGACGACGGTGCGGTATTACTCATCGACGAAATCGACAAAGCAGATTACGAATTCGAGTCACTGCTTTTAGAAATTCTGGCCGACTTTAGCGTCACACTACCAGAAATTGGCACCCTGCGGGCGCACCATAAACCCCTGGTGATACTCACCAGCAACAACACCCGTGACCTCAGCGATGCGCTTAAACGTCGCTGTCTACATTTGTACATCCCCTTCCCCGAAGCAAAACTGGAAAGCCGGATTGTACAAAGCCGAGTACCCGCCGTACCTGACGAGCTGCGCCGCCAGCTGGTCAACTTCGTACACGGCGTTCGCGAGCTCGACTTAAAGAAGCAACCAGCCATCAGCGAAACCATCGATTGGGCGCGCAGCCTGCTGCTCTTGCACTGCGACAGTTTGTCGAGAGAATTGGTCGAAGACACCCTCAACGTGCTGCTCAAGTACGAAGAAGACATCAATATGGTCAGCCCCGAACTTCACGGCTTGATCAAACGTGCCAGTAGTAATTTATAAGCGCCGTGGACGAAACTCTGCTGCAATTCATTCGCCACCTTCGCAATAATGGCTTGGCGATATCAACCGCGGAAACGCTGGACGCCATGCGCGTAGTGGCGACCCTCGGCTATAGCGATCCAGGTTTACTGCGAGACGGCTTGGCGAGCTGCCTTGCTAAAACCGTCGAAGACCACAGTCACTTCGCCGCATGTTTTGAGCGGTTTTTCCGCGCCCCCATCGGCGAAAGTATCACTGACAACAATACCAAAGACGAGGCGGAAAACACCGAGCTCGACGACACCAAAAATCCAAATGAAGGCGACGGTGCAGGTGGCGGCGAAGGCGCCGGCAATGGCCAAGGCAGCGGCGGCTCGGGAAGCATTGGCCAGCGCGACAACACGCTTAGTGAAGTGATTCGCGCCGCCGCAGAAGTCGGCTTAGAAAATATTAAGTTCCGCACTCAGCGCGGAGTTTATCGGCGCAAAATTTTAAATGCGCTAAACGACGAACAAAAAGTATCTGACATCCAACAACTGCAAGACGCTGGCGAAATAGAGCAGGCCCTCATACTCCGCCAATTGCGCGACCGCCAAATTGCCGCGGTAAAGGATGTCATCGACCGCCAGCTATTATTAAACAACGACGCGGCAGGCAAACAGCTTCGCGATGACACCATAAAAGACACATCGCTGTCTGCCATGGAGCATTACCACCGCGAACGATTGCCACCACTGATCCGCAAGCTCGCCAAAAAACTAGCCTCTCGCCACCGGCAACGCCATAAGCGTGCGCGGCGCGGCAAACTCGATCTTGGCAAAACCCTGCGTCGCAATATTGCCTACGGCGGCATTCCCTTCCACCGATTCTGGAAAACCACCCGCAAAGACAAAAGCGATATTTTTGTGCTGTGCGACATAAGCGGTTCCGTCAGCGCCTGGTCGCGGGTGCTATTGCTCTTTGTGCAAGCCCTAAGTGATGTGCTGCCCAATACCCGCAGCTTTGTGTTTTGTGGGCAAAGCATTGAAGTCAGCGATTTGTTTAAACAGTACCCCGCTGACGAAGCCATGGCCATCATTCAACAGCGACATGGCTTAGGCGGCAGTGACTACGGCTTAGCGCTCAATAGTTTTTGGAATCAAATTGAAGACAAGCTCAATCGCCGAAGCTGTGTGATTATTCTTGGCGACGGTCGCGGCAACGGCGGCGACACGGGAATAGAAGCCCTGCGCAGTATTTATCACCGCGCCAGACTGGTGTTGTGGTTTAACCCAGAGTCACACTACAGCTGGAACACCGGCGATTCGGAAATCCGCCGCTATCAAAGTGCCAGTCACTATGTTGCTGAATGTGGGTCGCTGCGCAAACTAGAGCGACTGCTGGACCAATTACTGAGCTTACTGCGATAAGGCATATACTCACTATACCGTGTGCAAATGCGGTATCCTTGTCACACAAAATCGCTACAGTCACGGCAATCCTCAGCTAGCTCGGGCCATCATGAATAAATTAAAACACTTTATTAGCCAGTCATTTATCGGTGGTGTATTAGTTATCGCACCCGTGATCATTCTATTGCTGGGTCTGCGCTGGTTAGTGAATGGCGTGCAATCTTTAATTGCCCCCATGACGGCACCGCTTGTTCGCCTTACCGGCGCACCGCCGCTATTGATCGACGCGCTGGTGGTCGCCCTCATTTTGCTAAGTTGTTTTATCGTCGGCACCATCGTTGCCACCAGTGCCGGCCGCTGGATTCAAAATTTTGTCGACGCCCATCTAGCTCGCTTTGCACCCGGCTATCGACTTATTCGCGACATCATCCAGCAAATGTTCGGCTCCAATAGCAATTCGCCATTCACAAAAGGTGAGGCTGCCGTTGTGCAACTGTACGGCGTGGATAGCCCAGCACGCGCCACCGCAATTATCACCAGCCGCCACAGCAATGGCTGGTACACCGTCTTTGTACCCACCGGCCCAAACCCAACATCCGGTTTTGTCTATCACCTGCCTCCAGAGTGCGTAGAACCTCGGCCAGATATTAAACTCGACGCCGCATTTAAATCGATTATTTCCTGTGGTGCCGGTTCTGCGGAACTGGGCGTTATCAAATAATCGGCTAGCTAGGCCTACGCGAGTACGCCAGCACCAAAGGCCAACACAGCGATCACACAATGACCCAGTCCACACTCATCAAACCGGTCCTCAAAGTCTGCAGCCTTATACTGCTAGTCTTTGGGCTGATGATGACTGTACCTCTACTCATGGCCATCATTTATCACACGGGCAACACCGCGGCCTTTAGCAACGCCATCGCACTGACCGTGAGTCTCGCTGCTGCCGGTTGGATTTTATCGCGCTCACACCGCATCAATATGCTCACCCCTCGGCAAATGTTTTTAATCACCACCAGCTCCTGGCTGCTCATTTCATTAACAGGCGCCCTGCCGTTTTTACTCACACCCGGATTCTGCGGATTGACCGACGCCGTGTTTGAGTCGGTATCTGGCCTCACCACCACCGGCTCTACCGTGCTGACTGGGCTAGACACCATGCCCCACGATATTTTGGTATGGCGTTCAATCCTGCAGTGGATTGGCGGACTCGGGGTTATCGGCATGGCCGTCGCGATTCTGCCCTTTCTGAAAGTTGGCGGTATGCGCCTATTCCAAACGGAATCTTCCGACTGGTCAGACAAAGCCATACCGCGCTCACGCACCATGGTCACCATGATTATTTACGTGTACATCATCCTCACGTTTCTGTGTACGCTAGCCTATATATTCACCGGCATGGATAGCTTTCACGCCGTCAATCACGCCATGACTACCATCTCTACCGGCGGCTACTCAACCTCAGACAGCTCCTTTGCCCAATTCGCCGACCTTGGCAGTCACTGGGTCGCTATTGTCTTTATGATCCTCGGCGCACTGCCCTTTGCTATTTACGTTCACTTTTTAGTTAAACGCAGCTGGCGCATATTTAACGACCAACAAATTCGCGGTTTCTTACTCACTATTTTAATTACTAGTTTGATCATTACCCTCCATCTCATGTCAGAAACCGGCATCGACCTTTTGCACGCCTTAACCTACAGCACATTTAATTTAGTCTCAGTCATCACCACCACCGGCTATGCCAGCGGTGACTATTCGCAGTGGGGCGAACTGGCGGTGGCGGCCTTTTTCTTCGCGATGTTTATTGGCGGATGTTCAGGTTCAACCAGTGGCGGCATTAAAATTTTCCGCTTCCAATTATTATTTATGATGCTGCAAGAAAGCATCGTGCGCGCCGTTCACCCCCGCGCCATGATCCGGCGGTACTACAATGGCCGACGCGTAGACGACAGTATCGTGCTATCTGCCGTAACGTTTATCTTCATCATGCTGGCATCCCTGGTGGTCATCACCTTGCTCCTAGCATTTAGCGGCTTAGACCTTATGACCAGCCTCACCGGTGCCGCGACCGCTTTAATGAACGTCGGTCCCGGCCTTGGCGACACCATCGGTCCCGCAGGCAATTTCTCTAGCTTGCCCGATAGCAGTAAATGGATTCTCAGTATGGGAATGTTACTTGGCAGGCTAGAATTTATGACGATTATCTTGGTGCTAACTCCAACGTACTGGAAAAGTTAGCGCGCCGTATCTAAAGCGCGCTCTGGTGTATTCGCCATACTCAATTACTGCTAGCGAGCACTAACAGAAGCTGTTTTTTAAACAGCGCCAAGACCTGCTGAAAAGCCTGATAGGTAGGGTGATCTTCCTCGTCAACGTAATCGCGGGTTAACACAGAGTGCGCGCTAGCTTTGATATTGTGTGAATTCCGCTTAGATGAATCGATACTAATTCCAATAAACTTGTCGCCAAAATTTTCTGTTAAATATCTAAAGCGATTTTCAGGTACCATTTTATCGCCGCTAAACCTAAGCCCGATTAGACAAATATCATCCCGCTCCATTCGCGCCTTAATCTTAGGAATATCGCTGGGATTCACATCGATATCATGACGCAGTTTTTTACTTAACATAAACGGCATAGACGGCTGAGATAAGACCGGCGCAATCACAGACTCATCGGCCATCATTGCCAAAGCAAAACCACCGCTAAAGCACATACCAATAGCCCCCACCCCCGGCCCGCCACAACTGCGGTGTGCATCTCGCGCTAAAGCTCTGAGCCAATCGGCAATCGGCGCCTCTTCCCGAAACGCAAAGCGGTTAAACTCCTTAGAAACACAAAGCTTAGACATCGACTTAAGCAAATTCTTTGTCGAATAGCTCATCCCAGGCGAGCCTATCAAAGAGGGTAAATAGGTCGTGAACCCCTCCTTATTCAAACGCCGAGCAAAATTCCACACCTCGTCATAAATTCCCGGTATTTCGTGAATCACTATAATCGCAGGGCCTTCACCCGATTTATAAACCGGCCGCGTCACCCCCTTAAAGGAAAAACTGCCCGGCTCAAAATCGGGATACATCTCAACGATCGGCGCCTGCTTATTAGTACCGGCTTTCCATTGGGGTGTATCTATGGCGCGATTCGGCATTATTTATTACCTACGTTATTTACTAGACGGGACGTCTCTTACGAAACCGAAACATACTTAGCGCTCTTCGTTAACGATCGTCGCCAAATAAAACTGGTATGACGATCTACGCAGGAATAAGACTATTCCACGAGACTTGATCGCATTGCTAACCATTATTCTTGGGTAAAACTCTGTTGCTAATAATACGTTTTAACTCCGCATCATATTTCTCTCCATCTAGCTTCTCAACCCAGCTACTCCAACTCAACGTTTCATATTTTTGGTATATTTTTAATATGTCGCCTGCCACAACAGTGATCTCGATCACTTTCTCATTTACATGCATCGAAACCGCTCCACCTCCGGTAGTAAGCTTATAAGTTATCGTATGCCGCCCAGGAGTTAGCTCTGCGAAACATGTGCTATTTCCCACCAAACTAGTTAATAGTGGCAGTTTAACTTCTATTCCATTTATCTTTGTAATAGAAACGTATTCATCGCAACTAACGAAGGCAAGCTGCTCTATCGGAAGTGGCGATCCATCATACGATCTGTAGTTAGCTACACTACAGCCAGAAAGGAGCACTACAAAAATCAAAAATATAAAATTTTTTTAATCATAATTATCTCTACAACTCTCAGTGTTTTTAAGATCAGAGTAATAAGCGCGAGCTTACAAACGTCCTAATTGACACATTTTTTGAAAGCAAACGATTCACCTAAGTCACAAAAACTATTGACTTCCAACTCTCATACAAATGTAAGATTTACTTGCTCCCTATAATTCAAGCCAGCGTAAATACTACAATCGGAATACTCTGGTCATCCTATCGCGGATAGAAGCTTTATCGAGCCGGTCTAACGTTGTTAACTTTTAACCCAACCTCAACCATTCTCTAAGGCTATTACCGATATCAGTAATCTCTTCTGCGCAAACTTCATGCTGCATCGTGTAGCTTCGGTATTTAGGTTTAAAGCCCATGCTTTGTAGAATTTGATTGGCGGTATGACCCATGCTTTCTTGCACCATTGGGTCTTGGCTGCCGTGGAATATATGAATCGGCAGATCTTTGTTTGCCTCATTGAGTTTTACTTCTTTCGCAGTGGCGAAGTAAGTCGACATAGTGAGTAAGCCCGCCAGCGGCTTTGGGTAAGATAGTGCGGCGTGGTAAACCACGGCGCCGCCCTGACTGAAACCGGCTAGCACGATACGTTCGCTTGGAATTCCTGCATCTAGCTCGCGCTGAATTAAGTCGCGCACAGCGGCGGCGGAGGATTCTATCTGCTCTAAATCTATCTCGCGCTCTATCGACATCGCAAGAATGTCATACCAGCCGGGCATAACCATGCCGCCGTTGATGGTAATGGGAATTTCCGGGGCGTGGGGAAATACAAAACGAATGCCATGATTGTCTGGCAAACCGAGGTGGGGCACCACGGGCACAAAGTCATGGCCACTGGCACCGAGCCCGTGTAACCAAATAACGGCGGCGTCTACAGCGCCTTTAGGTTCTACTATTTCACAATTAAGCAATGTGTGGCTCCTGCGTGTAGTAATTTACGAGATTTTTAACGACATATAGAAATCTATTTCTTAAGCCAGGCCTCAAGAAGGTCTGCATTGCGAATATTTTTCCGGAAAGCGACGTCGGCTATATCGCCAATAATCGGAATGCTGCCAATTAAAAAATCGAGGCCTATATTGCCAAGCATTCTCAATTTTAAAAATCGCGGTGCTTTAAGTCGATGAGCCTGCCAAACGATAATTAAACCGAGAAGCGCGCTCGCGAAATCACCGGCGACAGGCAATAAGCCGAGTAAGGAATCTATCCCAAAACGCCACGGTGTATTGGGGATTCCCCATGCGCCATCCAATAAGATGGCGAGTTTGCGACTGCGCTGCAGCCGCTGTTCTGCCTCTGGCGATATCATTTTTTAGCGATGATATAAACAGCGTGAATGATACCGGGAAAGTAGCCGCAGAGGGTTAGAATGATATTTATCCAAAAATGCTTACCTAAACCAACTTGTAGAAACACGCCCAATGGCGGTAATAAAATCGCAAAGATGATACGAATGATATCCATAGTATTTTTCTCGTTCCTTATGTGTGAGTTAGAAATGACATGCTAAAGGTAGCACATAATTATCAATTTCAACTCATCTGCGAACACAGTATAGGCAGACGCGCTAGGTTGATCTGAACACTGTTGTTGAATATGCTCTACGCCCAAAATACATTGTAGCGAGCCCGATCTTGGTGAACATCTCGACAAGTACCCGATATATTCCAAACGCCAGCGAAATGCTGCAATTCGAAGAAATTGGTAAAGACCTTTTTCGCGCCCGTCACAATCTAGACAATATGGCCGGTGTTACCTTTGGTGGACAGGCGCTAGGGCAATCGCTCGCCGCCGCAACGCTCACAGTTGATGACTGGCAGTGCCACAGCCTTAGCGGGGTTTTTATGCGGGGCGGCATTATCGACGAGCCCATTGATTACCGTGTTGAGCGTCTCAGCGATAGCCGCAGTTTTGCGACTCGCCGTGTCACCGCTGAACAGCGCGGACGAGTGATATTTGAGCTGCAGAGCTCATTCCATAAAGGTGAGACAGGATTAAGCCACCAGTTTGCAGATTTAGGTAATCCCGCCGATCCAGAGTCGTTATTAAACCTTGCGCAGTTTGCCAAGCAAAATGCCCATCGCCTGCCAGAGCACATCGTTGCGGTACTCAGCAAACCCTATATTTTTGAGCTTAGAATGCTGGAGCCGGAACACTATTTTGACAGTCCAGAGACTTCGTTTCGTGACTACTGGATTCGCTTGCCGTCCGCCAAGGTGGTCAACGATGAACGCGACCACCATTCTTTACTAGCGCTTATGTCGGACTACTGGATGCCCGGCACGATCGCGGTCTCCCACGGTCGAGACTCGGGGATTAACTTTTTGGCGTCGCTGAATCATTCCATGTGGATTCACGCACCAGTCAAGGTCGATCAATGGCTGTTGTACCGCACCGAAAGCCACTGGGCTGCAAATGGCCGAGGATTGGCCACCGGTAAAATTTTTACCCAAAGCGGCGAGTTAATTGCCACTGTTACCCAAGAAGCGGTATTGCGCTAAGGCAATCAATATCCATAAAAAAGCCCCAGCAGAGGCTGGGGCTACAAGATTAAAACCCACCGCTACTAGGGTTGCGCTGCCTCCACTTTGCGGCGGAAGGTACCAGATACACGAACGGTATTGTCACCGCCCGGCATAATTTGCTCGCCACCCACCACAACAGCGGTTGCCGTATAGGTGCCGTTCACAAAGCCATCATCATCACTGATAATTTCAATCTGGCACGCCGCCCCTGGCGTCAATATCGTTTTTCTCAAAACGGAATCGTAGGTTGTAGTTTCATACTTCACGCCGACAGCATTAACGGCAACATTCACAATGCGATTATCGCTTGGGTTAATGCTGGCGCAATCGTATACACCTACTTCGCGGGGGGCATTAAGCACGTCTACGCCGAACTTAATAATACGCTCACCGCGATCCATTGAAATACCATAGCTGGTATCAAAAGTTGAGATTCTGTCAAACTGATCCTCAAGGAATTTGAAGCGATCACCGGTCAGCCAATCCGGGCTGCCATCGTTAATTTGCAGAGTAACACCGACTTCTTCTGCAGTTAGTGCGCCTTCATCATCTACGCCACCTTCTGGGCGGTTTAGACGGATGGCGTAATTGCGAAATTTGCCCGTCACAGAAAGTGTGCGCAAATCTTCTTCAAGGCCGCCGTCGTTTGATTTCATAGTCGCACTGTACGTTGCATCGTAGAACTTCCCGCCGCGGCCAACCGTGGTAATGTCGCAGCTACCACCAGTGACCGATGTTGTGTAGACCGTCTCTAGCAGATATGTACCAACTTTTATCGATAGCGGCTTGCTACTGCAGTTGTAGGTCATATCGCCAACGTACTGCTCACCGGCTTTTAGGCTAATAATATCGGACGCATTGCCGGTAAAAGCCGGGGTGCCGTCATCTGGGCTGGCACCACCAAGCCCAACACGGTTGTCAAGCAGGAAGTATTGATTATCACCCAACTCGAACGTGCCGCCGTCGCCAATTTCGATTGAACCAAATTTATCTAATGGCAAATCGCCCGTTAACTCGCCAGCAGTGCCAACGTGGCGATAAATACGGAAAGGGGTATTTATCATTTCAAAGCTGGTACTTGCGTCCCGATCCATTTTTGCGGACAAAATAACGGCCTGTAAGCCGCCGATATCACTGGCATAATCGAGGCGAATTTTACAGCTACTGGCAGCATAGTTGCCGCTACGATCTGAGCCCGTTTGCGAGCTCATAAATACCCCAATCGTCAAACCCTCTCCGCAATCCTGTTCTCCAAGTACAGGGTCGGTAATGTTTACACTTAATCTAACCGGATAAATACCCTGGGTCGGCGCGGTATTAAAATTGCGAATATCAGCAGTGAACTCTAGTCCGCGTAAACCAGCCGCGCGAGCGATCTCGCCAAAACCAAGATTATACGATTCGGCACCTCCAACAATATTGATCGTGGCTCCGTTGCGGCCGTTTAGGGAATCGTAAACGGGATGACCGAGATCGCCACTCACACCGCCGCCTATGTCCCCACCGGTGTCACCACCACCGCCAGTGTCTACAACCTCAGCGGTAGCATAGAAGTAACCGTTTGTTACCGGCTTCAGCGGAGTCCCTACTGCGCCACGGAGATTCCCAATAAAGTATCCTTCGTAAACCGAGCCAACTTGCAGGACTTTAACTATACAATCACCGTCATTTGAACCCACACCGGAATTAACCGCTAGTCCACCTTGATTGATATGCTGCAAAACCGTGTCATTGCCGGATACATCACAGTTATATGTACCAACCGCATTCGGAATAATTACTCGCCATTTACTCAAGAAAGAGGCATCACTACCTTCAATGTAGAACTGAGTCTTGTCAGTATTATTAGGTAATACACTAACTGAATCGGTGTAGGTATATGTCACGCCATTTACGTCGCCGGTAAAGCCATCGCCAGTGAAACGCCCTTTACCTTGGTTGTTGACCATCGGATCGGTATCACCACCAGTACCCCCAGTGTCCCCACCCGTACCGCCAGTGCCACCGGTATCGCCACCTGTACCACCAGTATCGCCACCTGTACCGCCAGTGTCTCCGCCCGTGCCACCGGTATCTCCGCCCGTACCACCGGTATCGCCACCTGTACCACCCGTGTCTCCGCCAGTACCACCGGTATCGCCACCCGTACCGCCAGTATCGCCACCCGTACCACCAGTGTCGCCACCTGTACCGCCGGTGCCACCAGTATCTCCGCCTGTGCCACCTTCACCGTCATCAACATCGGCGCTGCTAGGGGCTTGATCAGCGGCGACTGCCTGCAAGGCTGCGTTGCCATAAATGGCAGCTTGGCGAACCAAAGCAGCGCTCATATCAGCCACAAAATCGCTGTACGGTACCGTGATCGAAGAGCCGTTGACCAGGCCATCTAATGCGCTATCCGCGCCATCGTTTGCCAAGGCCCGCAAGGTGTTTAGCGCGGGGCTTGCATCACTTGACGAGAGATCCGCCAAGGCGGCCAAAATTAATGCATGTCTGCCAGCGTCGGTATTGTCGAGGACATCCGCTGTTGCAGCGCTCACAAGCTCTGGAATCGCTAGTATGCTGTTTATACCAGGCGCGATAGCAGCACGCACCTGCTCATTGATGTCATTGACATCATCCGCAGTGAGCGGGCTAACGCCGCGCGCTTTTGCAATTTCGTAAGCCAAATTTGTTAAGGGCGTCACCGCGATATTTACGTCTGGCAACACCGCCATTGCGCGTATCCGCTCACCCGCTGGCAAGGCAGTAAACGCCTGCAGTGACTCGTCAAAATAGGCCGCCGTGCCACCACCAAGAATTTCGATAACAACGGGGCCGGTATAGTTTACGTAGCTCACATCCACGACGCCGTTATTCGAGCTAGTGCCTTCTCCCAAAAGTGTCGTGCCGTCTGCTTGAAATATCTTTACCTGCGCATTGCGAACCAGACCGAGGGACGGCGATACAGCAACTGAGGATGCCGCAGGCGTAACGCCTGTAGGTTCTGGTTTATTAGTGTTATTACACGCCGCTAACGACACCGCCACGGCAAGCAGCGGCAAATATCGACCTTTGATGCGAGACATACGTTTCTCCCTAAAAATTTATTGCGCTTTAAGCTCTAAATCACAGTTAAAGCTGTAACGCTTTCGGGAGAATATTTGTTTATTAAAGAGAGCAGTACCCCGTGAACAAGGGGGTATAGCGTAAAAAAGCAGAGAAAACAGGGCTCGCAGAGTTGCCTAACTAGCCTTTGCTTGCGCGAGACTCATAGGTATTGAGTTGATTTCTTACGTGGATAAAACGATAAAGTCCAATCGCAAATACCGCGAGACCGGCAGCGATCAGAAACCAAGCGGCGGAGGTATAGGTGTGCAAACTCGAGAAAAATTGGAATAGCACTGCGGCGCCAGCTAACATCGCCAAACTGGTGCGAATATAGGCTAGCAGTGTTCTTTCATTAGCTAAGCGCGTGCGCTCTAAAGCTAGCTTATCCCGTGCATCAGAGTCATTGCTCATAGATTTGTGACCTTATTAAAATCTGAAAAGCGAATGGTTTACGGAGGGAGCTTACTATGAATGCCGAATTTAATGGAGTGCGATTTGAATCTTTACCGTAAAGCGCTGCGGAAAGTCTTCCGCAGCGTCACAAGTAACGTATAGCTACTATTTTTTATTGCCGTTGTTACCGCCGTCACTATCCGTGTCGACACTTACCGCTGTGCTATCGCCATCACTATCACTTTTAAATGAAAATGAGCCGTCACCAGTATCAAGGCTGACGGCCGTTGATCCCTGCTTTTCAGCTGGCGCTGCTGGCGCCGCGGCTTTATCATCTGAGCATGCAATTAGAAACAAAGCAGCAAATGCCAAGGTACTTACGGTCAGAATATTTTTAATCATGTTTCATAGCCTATTCAGAAAATTGACACTGCTTGGACTCTCAGAGGCGGTGACAGTTCCCATGGTATTATTTACTATAAGTAGTGGCTTAAATTAGATGGCTATTTATAAATTAGTGAAAACAAGCACTGCTTTTGAACAGTGCTTGCTTCAATGACGAAATATTTTAAGAAAAAAATTTATTCCTGGTAGACCCACAGATCGACAATTTCTTGATCATCGCTGGCAATTAATCTAAATACCGCCGGTTGATAATCTTTGTCGACCACCAAGACACCGTCCATGGCTTGCGGCAGATCGCAATTTGCAGTTGTAAGGCTCACCGCTAACAAACCTTCTATATCGCTTTCCGATACGTCTCCCACAAGGTTGCAGTCTCCCGCGTCGGCCGTTAAATTTCCGTTACTGCCGAGCGAAAATTTCACCACTTTATCTAAAGATGTTTTCGTCACAAAGCTACTTGGCAATTCAGCCAAAGCTACACTCTGATCCAAAACCGGTGTGCTATTTATAATATTTACCGCTGTGTCTGTATTAATATTTGGCACCGCTGTCCACTCGCCATTCTCTACACGACGGTATATTTGCGCAACCTTGCCATCGCTTCCCTCAACAAAAGCAAAGCGGCTGCTACCGTTACCTGCGTAGTATTTTCCGATAGCCGGCGCCTCTTCCTCGCCCACGCTAATGGTGTAACGTCCACTTTCTAGCTCATCAACGTTAAGTTTAGCCGCACTATTTTTTTGATTCTTATCATTACATGCAACAAGAACCGAGACCGCAAGCATCAGTATTAAATAAGGTATTTTTTTCATAAATGGCACCTCAATTATTGCGACAACAAATCGCGTAAACGAAGTTGCAACCACTGCTGGCCATATTGGCTATGGTCATAGGAAAGCTGCATTGCGGTAACAGAAACGGCCGAGCTCGAAACATGCGCTTCGTCGGATTCTTGCTCCGGGCTAATATCTTCGTCTGCAAATCTTATCGAGATACCGGGAAAAGCGTATGACCCCAAACCTTGGGATTGAGCGAACGGGTCTTGCGAGAAATCGGCAACAAATACAAACTCTAATTCCTGCGCGCTACCAATTCGCGAAAATTCAAAAGGCGTAGTCGCCGTTACGACGTCGGGGAAATTTACATTTAACAGCATTCTCTCTGGCAACAAGGGCGCGCCAGCTGCTTTAGCAATCAGCACATCGAGTAGCTTGACGCTTAGATTTGCAATCACGTTAGAATCCGGATTATCGTCGTAATTTCCGGCTTCATCTTTTTCGCCGCTACTATCGTGACCGGCACTTAATGCAATTGCAGGTACACCGCGACCACCGGCAAATTGCACATTGTTTACCGTGCCGGAGGAGCTAACGATATAGCCGGTATTGCGGCCTTCATTCGCTCCGGAAAGGACTAGATCAGGATTCTTTCCCCAACGTGCTTGAGCGAGTAAATCTAAACCATAAGCGGTGGCCATCACAGGTGTGCCATTCACATAATAGAAATCGCTGTAGTCATAGCCGTCACCTTCTTTAGTTACTGGGCCTGCGCCCGGATCCCCCGCTGCCGCAGCATTGTTTAAACAGGCCGTGCTCAGCGGAGTTAAGGGGCGCAAAAACTGTACCGCACCACCCATTCCACTTTGACCTTGGCAGGGTGTCGATACCAACACATCATGACCGGCAGTCGTCAATGCGGTGTACAAGGCCTTCACATTGCTAGTGAGTCCGTCGTCGTTAGTCAGGAGAATATTGAGTGCAGACGCCGGCATGGTAAACGCCGTTAGGCTCGCAGCGACAACGCCAGCTGCAGCAACTTGCTTTAAGGAAGCTCGATTGTTCATATTTTAAATTCCTATCTCGACAATTATTGTTTTAGCTCTGTGCCGATAAACTCGGCACCCAGCTTTCCCTGCTAATCGTGGAGTGGAATGCGGCTGTATACCTCTTGCTTTACAAAGAAAGAGTGCAGCACTGCGTTTTGCAAAAACGGACGCATTATTCTAAAAAATATCATTATTATCATAGGCTTATGGAAAATAGGGGCACTCTCACTTTATAAAGAAAGAGTGCCTTAGCAGCAATTATTGAAGTTTCTTTGGCCTAAATACTGGGTTTAAGCCGAGGGTTTTGTTTTGCTTGGCAGGGTCTGTAGCATGTACTGTTTTGGTGTGTAACCCGTTGAATTTTTAAACTGCTTATAGAATGCTGACTGCGAATTGAATCCGGATTCCAGTGCAATCGTAATTATCTTTGCCTTGGGTTGCTGAGCTAGCAGCCGAATGGCCTGCGCGACTCGGTACTCATTTATAAATTCAAAAAAGTTTTTGTCGGCATATTGATTAATAATTTGACTCAAATGATTGGGAGGTATTTTTGCCATCTCAGCTAAATCGGAAAGGCGAAGATCATTCTTAAGATACGGCGCTCGACTTTCCATTAAGCCTTGTAAATCCTGCCAAAGCGATTGCGCTAGCGCCGGCGTCAGCGAGCTTGTTTCATACTTGCCGGTATTAGCATTGGACTCGCTACGTTGTTCATCGTCTTTGCCATCAAGCCGATGCGCATGGCCGGTAAAAATATCGGGCTGAATGACCGCGGAGAAACCGATCAAATAGTAAATCACCACGATGCATGCGGTGTAGTATATTGAGCGCGGCCACAGCTCTAAACCGGGCAACAGCCGGATCAAACTTATCGCCAAACCCAAAATTACCAACATTAAATAGGCGCAAATAAAGATACGCAGCCAACGCAGACCGATACGGTCCTTGTTGGAAAATTCGTTTTCTATGGCTAGGTTGTGATGTCGCGTTAGCCTCTCTGCAAAGGCTAAATAAATTACTTGTAAGGTATAAAGTAAAATTCCGAAAACAGCCAAAGGGGTTGGCGGCCAACCGCCACGCGCGCCCTCCAGGGCATTTTTATCAATGCAGATACCCTCTTTCAATAGGTATACTAATAAAATAAACGGCAGCAATAGCAGTAAGTTTGTGGCTTTAAGCTGGTAGCTTGGGGTCACCATCTTCTTAACATAGCCAAGTAAAAAAACCACGCTACATGACGGCAACGCAATCAGTAAGAAATTGGCATTCCTGAGATCTAACCAGTGCAAATGATTAAATAGAATTGAGGCTGCCGTCATCATTTGGCAGATCAGAGATACCGCCAACAAGCGGTTAGCTATCTTGTGGCTGTCTTTTTTTAGAAGCAGCGCTGGAATAATAAATATCCCAAGCGCCAGTGCGCCTAAGGCGAGTAAGGCCGAACTATTCATTTAAGATCAGAATTATTATTTATGGAGCGGCGAGAATCAGTGATCTTGCGATTCATGTCAACCGCCGCAAATATTAACAAGCCTAAGGCCGTAGTCTATTGAACGCCGTGACAGCAAAGTAACTACCGCCACGGCGTGGCCTTATTTTCCTATTTCCAGCTTCGCTTCTAGTCCGTCATTGGCCGCCGAGATAATATACGCGCGCAGCGAAGTCAGATCCGCTTTGCTTATCTGGCCCTTAAACGATGGCATACCCCGTGAGGTTAACGCACCGTCAATCACCACCGCTTGCATCGCCTCATCGGCAACGAGTAATGGTGACCAGCGCAAGTCCGGAATAAGACCACTCGAAATCACATGGTCGCCATGACAAACCGTGCAGTTGATATCATAAATAAGTTTACCTTTGGCAATGGTGGCAGCATCCGCGGTAGAGGCAGGCGGTGTCGGTTTCACCACACTTGATTCCACCAAAGCGGGCAATTCAGCCTTTGCGCCTAACTTAAACACCATTAAGCGGCCAACGCCCGGATCGCTTTCAGCGGGAAATAACCCACCGTAAACCAGTGCAAACACGCCACCCCAACCCGACGCCACCGCAATGTATTGCTGGCCATCTAGCTCGTAGCTAATCGGCGGCGCGACAATGCCAGTTTGGGCAAAAAAGTCCCATAGACGCTCGCCATTATCTGCACGATAGGCAACTAGCTTAGCATCTGCATTTCCTTGGAAAATCAATCCACCTGCGGTTGACAGTACGCCGCCATTCCAAGCGCTGTTATGCTCCACCTGCCATACCGGCTTTTGGTTTACTGGGTCCCAGGCCAAAAGTCGTCCCTTTAGGGAGGCCTTTACCGCTTTGAACTGCGCGATGTCGGTCGGCAATGACGCCAATGCGCTGTCAGATCCGGTATTCCAGCGGCCTTCGGTATAGGCAAAACTTTTATCATCGCCATAGATAAAAGGGGTTTCCAAAACTGGAATATAGACGAGGCCGGTGCCTGGATTAAACGACATAGGGTGCCAGTTGTGGCCGCCCATTGGTCCCGGCAACTGCAAGTAAGGTGCTTTGCCGCCCCAGCGCGCATCGGCAACCTCTACCGGACGCCCAGTCTCCATATCAACATGGCTAGCCCAGTTAATCGGTACGTAATTGTTAGCCGAGAGAAGCTCTCCGGTGGCGCGGTCGATGACATAGAAAAAACCGTTCTTAGGCGCTTGCATGATGACTTTGCGCGCCGTTCCGCCGATCTCCAGTTCGGCCAAAATCATGTGTTGGGTGGCGGTGTAATCCCATGTTTCACCCGGGGTGGTTTGGTAATGCCAAACGTATTCGCCGGTGTCCGGTCGCAAGGCTACAATTGACGACAAATACAGATTGTCACCACCACCGGGGCTGCGAATACTTTGGTTCCACGGCGAGCCATTGCCAACACCGACATATAGCAAATCTAGCTCGGCGTCATAGGCCATGGAATCCCAGGCGGTGCCACCGCCGCCGTACTTCCACCACTCGCCATTCCAGGTTTTTGCGGCCTTGGCCATGGTGGCATTTTCAAAACCGTCTTCCGGGTTGCCGGGAACCGTATAGAAACGCCAAAGCATTTCGCCACTGTTCACGTCATAAGCCGACACGTAGCCGCGAACACCATATTCCGCGCCGCCGTTGCCGATAATAGCTTTGCCATTAACAATGCGCGGTGCGCCGGTAATGGTGTAGGGTTTGCTCTGATCTACAGTAATGACGTCCCATAACTTCTTGCCGGTTTTGGCATCGATTGCCAGTAAGCGGCCGTCAATGGTGCCGGTGATGATTTTGCCTGCGGAATACGCCACCCCGCGGTTGACCGCATCGCAGCACAAATCGGCAGCCTTGCTACGATCTACCTGGGGGTCAAATTGCCAGAGCAGCTCGCCAGATCTAGCATCGAGGGCAAACACTTTATTCCACGTTGCGGTGACATAAATCACCCCGTCAACCACCAGTGGTGTTGCCTCAATACCACGGCTCACGCCTAGGTCGAAGGCCCAAGCCAAGCCCAGTTGATCGATATTTTCAGGGGTAATTTGCTTAAGAACAGAGAATCGTTGCTCAGCATCAGTCCCGCCATGCTTATTCCACTCTTTGGCGACTACTGGCACAGCGATGACAGGCTGTGGTGGCGCTGGTGTTTTACCGCAGGCAAATAAAAGCACAGACGCGCAAACCAAAGCAGCGCTTTGCAAGGCAGGCAGATGGACCATTTTCATTATTATCCCCATGTATTAGCTGACCACTTAACAGACATGAACAATGCCAAGCAAACTGTCCCGAGTAAAGAAAATCGTGATGTGGCACAGCAACAAGCGACGCGCTGAACCAGTCAATATCATGTTGAAGGAGTACTAGGTATTCTCGAAGGGCATGGTGACAAATTTCAGGCAAAAAAAGAGCGCTCATAAGAGCGCTCAAAAATACCTAGAGTAGGAGACTTCAAATGATTAGAGAGACCCTATTGCAGAAAGTTCATCGGCCGAGGGAGCAAACCAATAGTTTCCGGTGACGGGAGTGGAAAAATCCGTTAAATGGTCGTGTATTCCATCGCCGCTAACGCCGAACATACTCTGCAAAATATGGTCAAATCGCCGAATATCGCAACTAAAAGCCAGAAAATACAAGCCATGTTCCAATACACCACCATAGGGCACACTGCGCCGGTACAACTTTTGCGACACCCCATTTATTTTGACATCGCTGCGGCTAACATGGGAATTTTCCGGCATATGCTCATCGTCCAGCTCAATACTGTCGGGCTTGGTACGGCCAATTACCGCCTCTTGTTCTGACTGGCTCAGCGCGTGAAACGAACTCAGATTGTGTACCCACTGCTGACTCAAGACGAAGCTGCCACCGGCACCGGCCTCACCTTCCGGTATCAGTGCAACAAGCTGCTGACCGCGCCCCGTCGGGTTTTCGGTGCCGTCAATGAAGCCAGACAGGTCCCGCGAATCTTTGTACAAAAAGCCGATTTTCTCCAGCCGTAAAATGGCAACCGACGCCAGCGCCGTGCTTGCCGCCATGGCGGCATCAAAATTGGCACTGTGATTTTCACCGTGCACCCACAGCAGAATACTTTGCTGGGTTGCCGGCGCTATTCGCTTACCCTCACCAACCGCCGCAAAGGGTTTTAAGTCGGCCGGACAAACACCGGGGGCAATACTGCGCCAACAATCGGCGCCGAACGCCCACACTTTATTTACCCCCGCTTCACTCAAGGCAATTGCCTTCGCTAAGGCCTCTTTAAGCTGGGCGGTACTTACTCCGTCAATCAGTTTATATTCCAAAAAGAAATGGGAATGACTTCCCTCAACAAAAATACCGGCCTGCGGTTCTGACATTATCAATCTCCTTATTCAGCCCTCTTTTTTAGCAGTAGCTGATAAACATAACAATCCCATCATTTACAATGCTTGTTCGCAAACCTACACAGATTTACACTTAGCGGCCTTTTCATGCTCCGCCGAGGACGCAACTTTGGCCACATCGCTAGAACAAAGACTGGCATTTTTTGCAGCCGCTCCGAAACTACCACTTTTACTACAAATCCAGCGCGGCATAGAGAAGGAGAGCCTACGGGCAGACCAGAATGGCATACTAGCGCAAACCAGCCATCCCGACGCGTTTGGTTCCGCGCTGACCCACCCATCTATTACCACGGATTTTTCTGAAGCCCTGTTGGAGTTCATCACGCCGGTCAGTAACTCCATTGAAGACACCTTAAATGAATTAGACGCCATTCACCGTTTTGCGGTGAGTGAGCTGGGCGACGAAACGATTTGGAATGCCAGCATGCCCTGTCGCCTGGGTGAAGACGAAGACGCCATTCCCGTCGCCCGCTACGGCACCAGTAATACCGCCACCATGAAAAGTCGGTATCGCCTCGGGCTGGGCCATCGCTATGGTCGCAAGATGCAAACCATCGCTGGTATTCACTACAATTTTTCGCTACCTAAATCTGTCTGGCAGGAATTGCACGCGGCGGAGAACAGCGAGCTGCCGCTCAAAACTTACATCACCAATAATTACTTTGGCATGATCCGCAACTTCCGCCGCTACGTTTGGTTGCTGATTTATTTATTTGGCGCCGCGCCGGCGGTGTCGCGCTGTTTCTTAAACGGTAAACCACATCAACTTGAGCCGCTTGGTGAGTACACACTTTATGGCCCGCACGCGACTTCACTGCGGATGGGTGACTTGGGCTACCAAAGTGACGCGCAGAAAAACCTGCATATTTGTTACAACCATTTAGATTTCTACGTTGAAACCCTGCGCGGCGCCATCACCACTTCGCACAGCGATTACGAGAAAATTCCAAAAGAAGAGCAGTTATCTTCTGGCTTGCTACAAATCGAGAATGAATTTTACAGCCCTATTCGCCCCAAGCGTGTCACCGAAAGCGGCGAAATACCCCTAGGTGCGCTGCGCCGCGGTGGTGTGGAATATATCGAAGTGCGCTGTATAGACGTAAACCCCATGCTGCCGGTCGGTATCAATGCCGAGCAAATCCGATTCATCGACGCCTTTTTACTCTATTGCCTCTACCAGGATAGTCCCAAGTGCGATGACGACAATAACGCGGAGATTAGCAACAATTTGCTAAGCGTTGTTAACCGCGGGCGGGAACCCAATCTCGAGCTAAACCAGCACGGCAGCCCGCGAACGATGACAGCCTGGGCGGAAGAATTGATTGTCGATATTAGCCGCATTGCCGAGCAACTCGACAAGGCACATAAGACCGACAGCTATACCCAAAGCTGCAAGGCACAGCTTGCCAAAGTACATGACGTCAGCTTAACCCCGTCGGCACAAATTGTGGCCGCGCTTGAACAGCGCCACGATACCTATTACCACTATGCAATGGAGCAATCATTGCAGCACGCCGCGGCATTCCGCGAACGCGGACTGAGTACCGAAGAGCAGCAGCGCTTTGCGGCAATGCGCGAAACCTCAGTGGCGGCGCAGGCCAAGGTGGAAGCCGAGCAGCAGGAAAGCTACGACGAGTATCTGAGTCGCTTTTATCAGCAATATCAGGATCTGTGAACTACCTCGCCCACTTCCATTTAGCCCAGCGGCTAGCCAACCGCTGCGGCTTATATGAGCGCGGCGCCATGCAGCAGGGCTTGCTGATTGGCGGTTTACTAGGGGATTTTGTAAAAGGCCCGCTGCGGGGCAATTACCCTGCAACGTGGGAGGTGGGTATTCGCCTTCACCGCCGCATCGATGCACTAACCGACAGCCATACCTTAGTCAGTGAGTGTTTAGACAAGCTGCCAGCGGATTACCGCCGCTATGGCGGCATTATGCTGGATGTCTGCTTTGATCACTGCCTAAGCCTGCGCTGGGACCAACATCATTCGACTTCACTCAACAGTTTTACTCAAGGCTGTTATCAGCAAATACTCCCCGACAAAGACCACTATCCCACCGCGGCTAGGCGCCAAATTGGTTTTTTAGCGGAATACGACGTCCTGACAAAAATGGCCGACTGGGACAATATTGAAGCCATGCTTGGCCGCATCGCTAAACGCGTTCCCCGCGAAAATCCATTGAGCTATTGCGGCGCGGAGCTCGCGCGCTTGCTGCCATTTATCGACCAACAATTTCTAGGCTTATACCCCGCCTTACAAGATCAGTTATTCGAAGAATTTAATGCGTCTTTAGGGCTTGAATGAATCACCGCAATGGGCACTTAGCGCGGCGACTAAGGTCGTACTTGTCAGCAAATACGCAATCCCCTACTGTATGGCGCTTACCGAGAGAGAATACACTATGTCATTAACGCCCCGTTGGATTTATGCCTTTATTGTTGCCAGCTGTTGCGCACTATTAGGCTATGCGCTTTACACCCAGTACGTAGATGGCTTGCACCCCTGCCCACTGTGTATTACCCAACGCGCCTTTTTTGTTCTCATCGCCCTCGTGGCCTTAATTGCCCTGATTACCAATCCCCACCAAAAAGGTCGCTATGTCGCCACCGCCTTTATGCTGATATCGAGCATTGCAGGTGGGGCAGTCGCCTATCGCCAAGTGTGGCTGCAAAGCCTACCGCCAGATCAAGTGCCCGCGTGCGGTCCTAGCTTAGAATATATGTTCAGCAACCTGCCGTTTGGCGAAGCCTTTAGCACGCTGATGCTAGGCGATGGTAACTGCGCTGAAGTCGTGTGGACGCTATTCGGGCTGAGCATGCCCAACTGGTCTATGTTTGCGTTTATCGGACTAGGTTTAGCCGCTATCGCGAGCGCGCTGCCAATGATAAAACGCTAATGCTGGCTGGGTTTCTCACGCTAATTGGCTGCCAACTGCTGGGTGAATTTATCCAGCGCGCACTCGGCTTGCCGCTTCCAGGCCCGGTAATTGGCATGCTGCTACTTTTCATTGGCTTGTGCATCCGAGGCGATGTGCCAAAAGATTTAGAAACCGGTAGTCAGCGATTAATCGAACTTCTACCCATGCTGCTGATGGCTCCCGCTGCCGGCGTGTTTTTCTTGGGCGCCGGCTTTGCCGATCAATGGCCAGCATTTATCGCCGCCGTCACCCTGGGCACAATAAGCACGATGATTTTTTGTGGTTTGTTACTACGCTTTTTGCACGGCCGGAATAATCGCGCATGAATGAGCTAATCCGCAGCCCCTTGTTTGCGATCGTGCTTACCTTACTCGCCTACCAAGGCGCGTTATTTCTCTACACCCGCAGCGGCCGCGTCGCCATGTTGCACCCTACTATTAGCGGCGCCGTGCTAATTGCCTTGGCATTAGTGCTGCTACAACAGGACTACCAGGATTATTATCAAAAGATAAACTGGTTAACATTTTTACTCGGGCCCGCCACTGTCGCGCTCGCGGTGCCACTCTATCGGCAGCTGCATTTACTGCGCAATATGGCTGGGCCCTTACTGATTACGGTGTGCACGGGCGCTGTTTTTGCCTCGACATCGGCCCTGATTATCGCCTGGTTATTTGGGGCCAATCGCGACACCTTGTTATCGCTTACGACCAAGTCAATAACCACTCCGATTGCGATCACCGTCACCCAAGATCTCGGTGGTATCACCACCATTGCGGTGGCATCTGTCATACTTACGGGCGTTGTCGGTATCACAACAATTACGTGGTTATTTAACAAACTGGATATTCAGGACGATCGCTTGTGGGGGTTTTGTTTAGGTCTAGCCGCACACGCCATCGGCACCTCGAGAGCGTTTGAGCGCAGCCCCGTCGCGGGTGCTTTTTCGAGTTTGGCGCTGTGCCTAACCGGCGCGTTTACCGCCATTGTTGTTCCCTTTGCCGCGCGGTGGTTTTTGTAACAACCATCGCGCAGTGCGGTGACAATTTCAGAACGGCCAGAACACTCTTGGTATTCGCCCTTGCTGAACTAAAGACGCGACATCCATGCCCACCGCGACACCGGCGTGAACAAAAAAACCACCCCAAATAGAACGCGACCGCAAGGCCAATATGCCGAGCAATAGCCCAAATGAGATAGCGCCAAATGCCTCTGGCCACAGTTTGGGAAAGTGGATCATTAAATAGGGCACGCACATTATCCACACCGCATTAGCGCCAAGGGCAGGCCGCAGGGCTTGTAGAAAAAATCCGCGGAAGAAAAACTCCAGACAAATAAACTGCGTTAAGTACAGTAATTCCCAGGCGATAAAATCAGACCAGCTTCGACCGGCTTGCTTATAGAATGGATAGTGGGCCAAAAAATCTCGGTTGAATGAGGCAATAACAATAAAGATCAATATCGGCGACAACAGCAATACATAAGCGCGCCAATGCTGCGATGTTTCATTCCAGCGCCAACCAAAATTTAACATCTTATCGCGGAATAAATATCTTATTACCAGCGCCGGAATAAGCACATAGCCAACAATGTGCCACAAGGTCCACCAGGCGTAACTAGCCAGTTCCAGAAAACCCGTTTTGCGCAAGCTTAGGTATAAATAGCTGGGCGATTTGTCCAATGTGCCACTGAGTATTTTTAATGACTCAATAAAGACGCTGGAATATTTTAGATAGTGAATTAGCAATAGACACAAAGACACGCAAGCAAGAACCGTGAATACTCGGCGCAGGGCCTGCGGCCGGTTCAAGCTATAGCTTGGCACCGACGCATCGATCTCATCTAATAGCTGTATTACTCGCTTGGGATGCAAACTTTGGATTAACCCGATTCGACTAGCCTGCTTTGTCTTGTCCATTACTAACCCGCGATTAATTTGAGCACATCTATATAAGAAATTTGTGTGGCCTGTGTTAGGGTCTGTTGCCGTTTCATCACCGCCTCTGTTGCGCCTGAAAGCGCGCCAATTTAGCGGAACCCCGCCGGGACGCGACGAGTGTGGTTTGGTGGTTCCAAATGAGCGAGGAGCAACGACAAGTGGCGCGCTTTCAGGCGCAACCCAAAGGGCCGGGCGGCGTTCCGCTGGGGCCATTTTTCCGTCTAGCGGCGTTATCAGTCGCTTATTTGAATCACCAAACCGCGTTCCTTCTGCCTTGCCAGACGGAAAAATGACCGCCAGCAGTGGTGGTGATGAAACGGCAACAGACCCTAGGCTTTTGTAGCCATTCACGTACCCAATATCGCGTAGGGCGACGCTATTTTTCTATGATGCTATAGTTCAGCACGACATCATATAGGCAATAGTTTTTATGCTCCAAATACACAGTACATCAACATGAGAGATGCCAGCCCGGATGTCCCTGCGAAACCAAAGTATCGTCGCCATTAGAAACCTTAGCTACAGCAGCTTGGGTCTCATAATGTGTTTGTACTTAAGTTGGCACGCCTTATTAAGTGTCAACTTCTTCTACGGCTTTTGGCACGACAATATTGGCATTGCCGAAACCATTGCTGAAACCGGCCCGCAGAACCGCTATCGCAGCGGCTTTGAAAAAACCGACCGAGAGCAGCGAATCGACCTCTTTGAGCAAATTTGCACAGCAATTACCCATCAGGGCAAAGGCCTGGAACACATTAGCTATTCACCTGAGCCCAATACAGCTATACCGCTGCTTCACAAGGCAGAGATAGTTCATCTTCAGGATGTTGCTAATCTCATTAGTGTCACCCAGAACCTCGAACCTTATCTCTTTATCCTGTGGTTAATTCTACTTGCCGCATTTTTTGCCAAGTCGTGGCCATTGCCAACCTACCGGCAACTGCTAGCGGTAAATTCTGTATTAATCATTGGCCTTAGCGGCGCGGTGTTAGCGATCGGCTGGGTTGAAGTTTTCTATGCGGCGCACCGCTGGATTTTCCCAGACGATCACCAGTGGTTCTTTTTCTACCAAGAGTCCCTCATGTCGACAATGATGCAAGCACCCGATTTGTTCTTGTATATAGGCATAAGTATGTTCGCTTTGGCTGTCATCGCTTTAATTTCGATACACGAAGGCCTAAAACGGATACCGCAGCGGAAATTAGCCACTAGCGACTAACTCCGCGCTCCGACTTCTTACCACCTACCACAAGACACCACTCATGTCCGAAATTCAACAGCGCGTGTCCGCCCGCCTCATAGAATCCCATGCCCGTCTCTGTAAAATTGAGACACTCGATTTTCTTAGCGCTCACAAAAATAACAGAGGCTCTCTATGGCCACGGCAAGTTCAAACTCCGATGCAGGCATTACCAGTACCAAAATATTAATTATCGGAACCGGTTTCGCCGGGCTGGGCATGGCAATCCGCTTAAAGGAAATGGGCATCGATGATTTCATTATTATCGAGCGCGCCAACGATGTGGGTGGCACCTGGCGAGACAATCGCTACCCTGGCGCGGCCTGCGATGTGCCTTCACATTTATACTCTTTTTCATTTGAACCCAACGCTGACTGGTCGCGGGTTTATCCCAGCCAGCCAGAGCTAGAGACGTATTTACAAAAGGTCGCTAAGAAGTATCAGCTGCGTCCGCATATTCGCTTTAACCATAATTTGCGCGAAGCGCGCTTTGACGACGCTAGTGGCCATTGGCTTGTGCGCAGCAGCGGCGGGGATTTTAGTGCACGGTTCGTGATTAGCGGCAACGGCGGTTTAGCAGAGCCAAAGTTACCGGACATTCCCGGCGTAGAAACTTTTGCGGGTCATCATTTTCACTCCGCGAACTGGGATCACGACTACTCGCTGCCAGGCAAGCGGGTTGCGGTTATTGGCACCGGCGCATCGGCGATCCAGTTTGTACCAGAAATTGCCGGCGTACCGGCGAAATTATCTGTATTCCAGCGCACCCCAAACTGGATAATTCCGCGCGGCGATCGTCCCTATAGCCGCATTGAAAAATGGCTTTTCAAACACATTCCTATTACACGCAAAATAGTCCGCGCCAAGATTTACTGCCAGAATGAATCGCGGGTACTGGGCATGGTGTTGCACCCTTCCCTAATGAATTTATTTCGTCGTTCGGCTATTAAACATATAGAGCGTCAGGTAGCAGATCCTGCACTCAGGCCCAAGCTAACGCCCGATTATCCCATTGGCTGCAAACGAATTCTGGTCTCCAATGATTGGTATCCTGCACTGCAAAAACCAAATGTAGAAGTGGTGACCAAGGGTATACGGGAGATTCGCGAGCACAGCATTATCACCAAGGACAATATTGAACACGAGGTGGATTGTATTATCTTCGGTACGGGTTTTTACGCCACCGACAACCCCATCGCCGCGATGATTTACGGTCGCAATGGCGAGCAATTATCGCAAACTTGGCAGAACGGCGAAGAAGCGTATTTGGGCGCCAGCGTGCACGGTTTTCCCAATTTCTTTTTTATCGTAGGCCCAAATGTCACCCTTGGGCATAGCTCGATGGTATACATGATTGAGACCCAAGTTCAGGCAATTAGCCGAATACTGCAAGCTTCCAATGAAAGTAATTCTGCTACCGTAGAAGTGAAATTAGACGTACAGCGAGAATACAATGAAGGCTTGCAAAAATTATTGGGCGGCTCGATATGGGCGACCGGCTGCGACAGCTGGTATAAACACCGCTCGGGGAAAATAACGCAGTTGTGGCCCGGCTTTACCTTTACCTTCCGACGTCGCAATAGAAATTTTAAGCGCTCTGACTATATATTTAGCTCATTACAAAATAACAACTAGGTGGACGATTATGGCTACTGAGTACGATTTCGATGTCATTATTATTGGTTCCGGATTTGGTGGCAGTGTCTCGGCTTTGCGCCTTAGCGAAAAGGGTTACTCCGTTGGTGTAATGGAAATGGGGCGCCGTTGGGGCCCCGCGAATATGCCGTCCACCAACTGGAAAGTATGGGATTTTTTATGGCGACCACTTCTTGGTTTACGCGGATTTTTCAGTTTACGATTTTTTAAACACGTTATGGTCTTGCACGGCAATGCGGTGGGAGGCGGCTCAGTAACTTATGCAAATACCTTATTGGTACCGCCGGATTCTGTGTGGTCGGATGGCAGCTGGCAGGGTTTAGACAATTGGCAGGCCGTCATGCCCGATCACTACGCTACCGCAAAACGCATGTTGGGCGTGAATAAAAACCAGCGCTTTGCGGCCGCCGACCGTGCGCTAGAAAAAATGGCCATCGCACAAGGAAGACACGACACCTTTTACAAAACCGATGTCGGTGTTTTCTTTGGCGACGAAGACGACGTGGGCGGCGGTAAAGTGTATGCCGACCCGTATTTTGATGGTGAAGGTCCGAAGCGCTCAAGCTGCATAGGCTGCGGTAGCTGCATGACCGGTTGTGTCCATAACGCGAAAAATTCTTTAGATAAAAATTATCTGTATCTTGCTGAAAAAAAAGGGACACGAGTTTTTGAACAAACCTGTGTTAGTGATGTACAACCACTAGACGGCAAAGACGGTGAAACAGGCTACGTGATATTCACCCGTCACGGCACATCATTACTCACTAAAAATAAACGTCGCTTTACTGCTAAGAAAGTTATTTTTGCTGCAAGCTCCTTAGGCACACAAGAGCTTTTGTTTAAACTCAAGCAATCGGGGTCTATGCCAAATATTTCCGATGAGCTAGGCAATCGCGTTCGCACCAATGCAGAATCCTTACTCGCGCTGCGCTTTCCTGGTGGTGAGGATATGTCAAAGGGTGTGGCCATTGGTTCGGGTTTCTACCTCGATCAATACACCCATATCGAAGCCACACGCTACGGCAAAGGCCACGATTTATTGAGTTTATTATTTACGCCCCTCACAGGTGGCAAGCCCGGTTTGCTAAGGCATTTTTTATGGCTGGCGACCCTTTTAATGTCCCTGTTGCGTCATCCCATAAAAACGCTGCGTGCTTGCAACCCCTTTGGCTTCGCCAAAGAAACGATTATTTTTCTGTGTATGCAAACCGTTGATGGGCATTTAAATATGCGCTACCGCCGACCTTGGTATTTTCCCTTTACCAAGGTCTTACAAACCGAGGGCGAGCCCATCCCGTCCTTTATTCCCGCCGCCAATAAATTTGTGGCTGATAGTGCCGAACAGATGAATGGCATGGCCGCCAGTATGGTATCGGAAATATTTTTTAATATTCCAACGACAGCTCATTGTATGGGTGGCTGCGGCATGGGCGAGTCGGCAAAGAGCGGGGTAATCGATAGTCAGAATCGCTTGTTCGGATATCAAAATGCCTATGTTTGCGATGGCTCTATGCTAGGCGCCAACCTCGGCGTGAATCCCAGCTTGACGATCACTGCTCTGACTGAGCGCGCCATGAGTTTTATACCGAGCAAAGGCTCTATTGCCAGCAATTGAGCAAACCCTAAGGCCCGCGGCCATGCTTGCGCAGTGTACCAGGCGTTTGGCCGCTCATCCGCTTATACGCTTGGGAAAAGCTAGACGCATCGGCATAACAGAGCCGCTCGGCTATTTGCTCAACGCTAAGCCTTGTGCCGGTCAGCATTTCCTCTGCGAGCGTCATCCGGATTTCGTCAACTAGCTGTCGAAATGACGTGCTCTCTGCATCCAGCTTTCTACGCAAGGTGCGCGATGTCATACACAGAGATTCGGCCACCATCTCCATATCCATCGTCATCGGCCTTTGACGCAGGAGTATGTCACGCACCTTACCAGATATTCCTTTTCGCGCCGTGCGCTTGGCAATAAGCTCCGAGCATTGCTTATCTAGCAAGCTAGCGGTGGCGCCGTTGCCAACGACTCTTGGCTCGTCCAATACACTGCGCGGAAACATCAAGGCGTTTTTAGACGCGGAGAATTCGATTCGCCCGCGGAAAAAGCGCTCGTATAGATCACTGTGGGCAGGCCTCGCGTGTTTGAAGGTCACCCACTCTTCTCCAAGCTGCTGCCCCACTATTTCGCGCATAATTACCATCGCCGCGTGAATCTCTCGCTCGATGGAAAACAGGGCCACGTCCGCAGGTACATCAGAGTTATCAAACACCAAACAGGCGTAGTCCCTCGCCTCTTCTACAACAAACCCGGAAAAGACAAAGGTTAATTCCTGATAGGTTTGCGATAACTCAACGGCCTTGCGCACCGTTGGGCTGCTAGCCAAAGCAAAACCCCATATCCCATAGACAGACAGGTGGTACCGTTCACCAGCATATAAGCCCAGACCGGCTAGCTCTGGTAACTCTCGCTGTAAATTTCGAATGACGGCCATTTCGTCACTGGCCTCGACGACCGTTTCCGGGTTGTTCAAACTCTGTTGATTTAAACCCGTATTCAGTAGCAGGGCCGATTGCTTCGCACCGTATTCAACACCTAAAGCAACCAATATTTGGACGCTGGTTACGCTTCGACAAAAATCCCAGGCTTTCATTATTTTTCCGGCTTTTTGGCAGCTTATTAAAATCAAAGTTCGCTTATTTTTCGTACAAACCCTTGCTATGCAAGTCGAGGCTAATGGAGATTATGTCCGCCAGACTCCAGAAATGTCCGAATTTCAACATAGCTTATCAATTACACTGTGACTCGTATAATACTTTTTGCGATCCGGCGCCGCATTTTCGGCGCGATGCTCTATGCTTAAGACTTAATAATAAATACGCAGTCCTTCGACTTTAATTTACGCGGTCAGCCTAACGACCAGATTATTGTCGTAGAGACGCTGTGACTTCAGGAGTAAACCGTGGCCCGTTCAAAACTCACCCGTCAAATATTTCTTAATACCACCCTCAGTAGCTTGGCGCTGCTCACTGCCTCTTATGTGATCGCTGCACCTGCACTCGAGGAGGTGCTGGTTACCGCCCAAAAACGCAGCGAAAGCGCCCAAGACATTCCCATTGCCGTGACCGGTGTTAGTGCCGATATGCTGGACAAGCTCGGGTTTAGAAATGCCAACGATGTGTCTGCGCAAGTTCCCAATATGCAGGTCAGTGGCCCCTACGGTGATGTGCAGCCAATTTTCTCTATACGCGGTGTGAGCATGTCGGATTACAGCTCCAACCAAGCCAGCCCTATTGGTGTCTACGTAGATGAGGCCTACTTAGGACCCGTATATAGCCACGGTGCTAACTTCTTCGATATCGAACGTCTCGAAGTACTGCGTGGACCACAAGGGACGCTATACGGGAAAAACACCACAGGTGGCGCAATCAATATTATTACTCGCACCCCCGGATTTAGCGGCGAAGGCAGCACGTACATCAAAGGCGGTATCGGGAGCTACAACGCCACCTCACTCGAGGCCGGCACCGAGGCCGTATTAATTGACGACGTACTTGCCGCACGAATTTCAGGAAGTTTGAAGCGCGACGAAGGCTATGCCGAAGTCGTTGGCCAAGATGCAAACGCGGCACAAACCGATTTCCAGGGCCTTCGCCTCAGTCTCAACTGGATTATTAACGACAAACTCGATGCACTATTAAAACTAACTAAATCAGGCAATGACTCGCTGAGCACGCCAGTGCGTCATGAAGCGCGCACAGATCTGCGCGGCACCGGATTAGAAGGGAACTCCAATGGTTTTATAGACTATATCGGCTATTCAAGCGGCACCCGCAACCTCGACTTTCATGAAACTGAAGCAAACCGCATCGGCGCACTAATTACCAATACCGAACTGGCGGTGCTAACCATGAATTACAACGCCGACAACTACACGATTACTTCGGTCAGCTCCTATATGGATGCCGACTACTACCAAATGGCAGACACCGATGGCAGCCCCAACGGCTTGTTGGAAATCACCTGGTCTTCAGACTCCGTGAGCTTCAGCCAAGATCTACGTTTCACCTCTAATTTTGATGGCATGTTCAATATCATCGCTGGCGTTTATTACGGTAGTGAAGATTTATACATGCAAAATATTTACGACATATTCGACCAAATTCCTGATGTGAGAGTTGGTATAGCCGAGCCAGATGCTATTCCAATTTTTCCATATTTAATTGACTTCGGCATGATTGATCAGCGCCTGGAAACCAAAAAAACCACTGCAGCTATATACACGCAAATGCGCTTCGATTTTACCGCAAATTTCGGCATGGATTTCGGGCTGCGCTACACCGAAGACGACAGCACGCTAAGTTATTTAAATATTTCACGGCTTGGCAACGACGGTTCCCCACGAGGTAGCTATGTGCCCGGCAACACCACCGGAACAGACAATGCGTGGATCACATTGCCATTAACAACTTTCGATTTACAAAACCTACTCAGCAATCCAACGGCGCTTACCAACTATCTGCAGGCGGGTTACACTCACGGGCCTTACACACTGGATTCGGCACCAAGATTGGATGCACCAGAGCAGGAGTTCACCGGCAAACTCGGCCTCGATTATCGCTTTAACGATGACTTAATGGTCTACGGTAGTATTAGCCGCGGTTATCGCGCCGGCAGTTATAACGGAGGTGTGTACATCAGCCACGCACGATCGAAACCGCTTATGCTTCACCGGAATTTATCGACGCTTATGAAGTTGGTTTCAAAGCCGACATGGCCGAGGGCAGTGTGCGTTTAAATGGCGCGGCGTTTCTTTATGACTATACCAACCAACAATTTATCAACGTTGTCGGTATTTCTAATTTCCTAGAGAACGCCGGGGGCTCTCAAATTCTGGGGGCAGAGCTGGAGTTGTGGGCGCGCGTTACCGAAAGGCTAACATTACAGGCCGCTGTAGGTGTACTTGAAACCGAGTACACTGAATTGTCACTTGCAAACACCCAAACTATCGCCGATCAAGAAGACCGTGTCGATCTATCAGGAAACGAGTTAATCTCCGCGCCAAAGCTAAATGTAAGTTTCTCTGCTGACTACGACGTGCTTATTACCGAGTATGGCTATTTAAGCGTAAACGCCAATGCCAACTTCCAGGACGATCAATGGTTCAGCGCTTACAACGATCAATTTGGCTATGAAAATATCCGGCAAGAGGCTTACTGGCTCTACAACGGCCGTCTAAGTTGGTATTCCAATGACGGCAACTACAGCGTGTCGGTATGGGGTAAAAATTTACTGGATGAGGAATACGATAGCTACGCCATCAACCTACAAGCCGGTTTTGGTTTCGACTATTATCTTCCTGGTCAGCCGCGTACGTATGGGGCAGAAGTTCAGTTTAAATTCTAAAAATGTAAACTTTGTAGTAATTCAACTTCAAGAAATGGGACAAACCTTATATCGTCAGTGATGGCGATATAAGGTTTCGGTCACAAATGCGAATTAATATTTCCTCGCACTAGTGTTAATTAATCACTAAGTTCCTCAACGTCGCTGACGTCTTTTCGAGTCTCGTTTTCTAAATGCGCCAGGATTTTAATCGCTTTATACCAATGTTCATTCAGCTGCTTAATTTCGGTAATAAAGTCGATGGCGTTAATCATTTGGTCCAGGCTTATAAGCCCTTTCGTTCCCGTAGTTAGCATATGCTCTTTTAATACATCACGGTCACTTTTAAGCTGGTGGTAGGTATTTTCCAGCTTTTCAAAATACAGTTCCGAATCAGGACTAGTAACCGAATTAAGAAATTTGCAGGCATTATCACGATAGGTTTGCAGCTCTTTCTCTAAGGTAATATTAGGTAGCTTGCCGAGTCGTGTTCGGGTTTCCAGGGCTGTACTTAATATACCGGCACAAGCCAAAAAGTATTGATCCACTTTCATCAAATTAGATAACTGCTTTGTCACTTCGTCGCTTAAGGCGGCGCGTTCAAGATTAACGATATAAGTGGATACTGCGCTAGACAGCTGGTGGATAGCATAAATTTTCTGATCTAAATCATGATTCGAAATATTAGTGTCAATGGTTTGCTTCGCAGTAATACCAATTTGAATTGCAGTGCGCTGTAACTCTAAGATCAACGCACTTACCGCCATTACCGGCGCACCCGCTGTGCTTTTATCTAAGTATTTAGGTTTACCCAACGACTCGCTGACTGTAATAAACCGAGCATCTAAAAAGCTAACCATTTTATCGTTAAACGGTATTATCAATAACACACCAAGACAATTGAATATGGTGTGAAATAGCGCGAGGGTAACGCCAATATTGGGCGTCAACTTCATTAATTCCCGCACCGCCTCCACGGTATAGAACAGCGCAGGCAGCAATATTAAGGCGACAATAGCCGTGGCAATATTGAATATCACCTGTGCGGTCGCCAGACGTTTTGCATTTGAAGTGGCACCAATTGAGGCGAGCACCGCGGTAGACGTTGTACCCACATTAGCGCCAATAACCATCGCCGCCGCCGCGTAAATACCGATCATTTCGGCCGAGGCAGCAGAGATCGTGATAGCAATGGCAGCACTGGAAGACTGGGTCAGTATAGTCATTACAATGCCGATCAGCAGGTAGCCGATCACCTCCGAATTTCCTTCCAGCGTGATGGTGCTAAAATCAAAATTCGCGACGATGCCCTCAAAGGCTTGCTGAAGCGTTGAGATGCCGAGGAAAAACAGGCCAAACCCAACCATCGCCCGACCAATACCCAGACGCGGCCCCTTGCTTTTGGCGAGCATCATAAACGCGCCAATACCGATGGCAGGCAGTGCAACCGCGTGAATATCGAGTTTAAATCCGACTATCGCAACCAACCACGCGGTCATAGTGGTGCCAATATTTGCGCCGTAGATAATGCCCAGTGCTTGACGCATTTTAATAAGTTCGGCGTTGACAAAACCCAGCGATGCAACCGTGACCGCACTAGAGGATTGCACAATAGCGGTCATCAACACACCCGAGAGTACGCCACGTGCCAGCGTGTTGGTCCAATTAGCGAGTAGCCGACGCAGCGATTGTCCAGCGGCCAAGGTCAGCCCATCGGTCATCATCTCCATAGCGACTAGAAACAGGCCTAGACCACCCAGAAGGGTTGCAAAAACAACATAACTCTCTGGCATCGTTCTTACTCTTTATTAAGGCTTATCTACAGTGATTCATCTTAACCTAAGCCCCGCCATATAAATGAAAAACGAGAGGCCCAAACTTTGTCTACAAAGCTATTTTTCCTGCGCACAGATTTTTTTCAAATAGCGTCATCGTCTTAACACAGTGCGTTCTTCGGTACCGGCCGCCAGCTCAACTAAACATCGAATGGGTAGAAAATGTCGAATAACCGTATATTCTTCCGGCGTTTTAGGTTCGCGCGTCTACTCAGATCATCAACTTAAGCCATTTCTTCGTAGTAGGTCTATACGGTATTTTCCGCGAACCACGAAAGGGTATTACGTGTTAGGTAAACTCACCAAGTTCGGCCTGCCGGTCTGGTTTATCGTCAGCTTTTCGCTTTGGCTTTTACTACCAACCTCTGCGCTACTGACTCTTACGCCACTCATTTGCGCATTATTGCTGTGCTCAATCAGTGCGGTGTTAGCAGTGAGTTTGTATCAACTGTATTTGCACCAGCATCACCGCGCAAAGGGCTTTTACGGCGTATTGTGCTCGGCAATATTAGCGCCGCCAGTTGCCATTATGTTTTCTTACAAGGTCGACGCGCTGCTAACGGTGTACCCAATACGCGACTTCGCCGCCCTGCTCTGGATTTTAAGTTCGATGGGCGCGGTACTCACTATTATAGTTTGCCGCCTAATGACTAGTGTGATTTCTAAACGGAGCCGCATCCCCGATCATCAGCAGGCTAAACCGAAAATCGAGGTCGCCGCGAGATTGCAAAACGCCAGCGCCAAAACATAGGCCTCAAAACAGTGTCGAATCACTGCAGACGGCAACATTCCCTATCTGTCATCTTTGTCACGATAAAAATAGTGCAAGAACAAGGTAGTACGCCACGCAACTAACCAAGGCAATTCCAAACAAGTTCAAAACTCCACCAGCATGCATCATGTCTTTAATGCGCAGCTCACCGCTACCAAATACCACCGCATTTGGCGGCGTAGCGACCGGCATCATAAAGGCACACGATGCAGCAATGGCAGCGGGCACAAGGAACAATAGAGGCGATACCGACTGCGACACCGCCAAGGCGCCCAGCAGTGGTAAGAAGGTCGCCGTGGTGGCGGTATTACTCGTTATTTCAGTGAGGAAAATAATCACCGTCACAATCATCAGTACTACCGCAAATATGGGCCATCCATTCAGCAGCGAGAAGTTCTGCGCTATCCATTCCGCCAAGCCTGATGTTTTAATCATCGCCGCTAAGGCTAAGCCACCACCAAAAAGCAATAAAACACCCCATGGCAATTTCTCTGCGGAATTCCAGTCCAGCAGAGCTTGGGAGTTTTCTCCGCCAGATCTTACTGAAAAAAGTAGGATAGCCGCCGTCATCGCAATAACGGTATCACTAACGCCCGGAAGAAATGTCGCAAGCAAAGGTCGAAATACCCACGCCGCAGCCGTGGCTAAAAATATCAACAGCACGCGTTTCTCTGCGCTTGTTAATGAACCGAGCTTTTGCAACTCGGCCTGCAGCAGGCTGCGACTGTCAGCCGTATCCAAACCCTCAAAACCCTTGCGACACAGCCACCACCAAGTGAACGATAGCATCGCTGCCGCGACCGGAACACCAATAAGCATCCACTGCGCGAAGCCAATACTTATATCGTGATTCGCCTTTAAATACGCCGCCAACATCGCGTTCGGCGGCGTACCGATCAAGGTTGCAATGCCACCAATGCTGGCACTATAGGCAATAGCCAGTAGCAGCGCGACTGCAAAGCGACGGCGCTGGATCTCATTCCCCCCAGGAACAAAACCAATTACCGACAAACCTATCGGCAACATCATAATGCTGGTCGCGGTATTACTCACCCACATGCTCAAAAACGCAGTGGCAACCATAAAACCAGCAATCTGACGACTGGGCTGTTGTCCAACCGCCAGTAAAATTCGCAGGGCAATACGCCGGTGCAATTGCCAGCGCTGCATCGCCAAACCTAAGAGGAAGCCGCCCAAAAACAAAAAGATAATGCCATTGGCATAGGCACCAGCCAAATCCTCTACCTTGGCGACCCCCAATACCGGCACTAAAATTAGCGGCAATAACGCCGTCGCGGGGATAGGTATCGCCTCGGTGGCCCACCAAATTGCCATCCACAAGGTAGCGCCCAAAGCCAACCAAGCATCCCCGGCCATGCTCGCCGGAGGCGGTAATATTAGGGTCAGCGCTAACATAGCCGGGCCTAATATCAAGCCGCTGATGGAGGCGGACCGCACTTGCGGCTGATCGCGATTAGTCATTGCAGCCTAGCAAACTTCTGTCTTCTCTAGCCAAGATTTAGGACCTCCGACATAGTGATTATTTCTTTCTAAATTTATCATTCTGGAAGCGGAATAAACTCGTGCTCATCGCCGGCCACTAATGGGAACCGACCCTCTCGCCAATCTTCTTTCGCCTGCTCAATCCGCTCTTTTCGGCTAGATACAAAATTCCATTCAATATAGCGCTTGCCGATATTTTCACCACCGACGATGGCAATTCGCGAATCGACGCTGGCCTCTAAAACAATACCTTTCTGATCGGAAAATATCGCCATGGCGTATTCAGCGATTTCAGTTTCCTTAGACTTTAATTTGCCCTTAGCAACGTAAACGGCGCGCTCATCTGCGTCTGGTAAGCTTAGCGTTTGACCTGCCTTTAAGTGCGCTTCTACATAGAGGGTTTTAGCAAATACCTTCACCGGTGATGTGACCCCGTATGCACTGCCCATCATGACCCGCACGGCAACATCATTCACCACTGCCGTCGGAATATCCGCCTCGGGATAATGATAGAAGGCCGCATCAATCTCTTCATCTGCCTCAGGTAGTGCCAACCACAGTTGCAAACCGTGCAAAGTATGATCGACCGCCGTCAGCTCTGGACGCTCACGTTCAGAGTGGGTGATGCCGCTACCAGCGACCATTAAATTGATATCGCCCGGCTTAATCGCCTGCAAACTACCCACCGAGTCGCGATGTAAAATCTCACCTTCAAACAGGTAGGTCACCGTCGCAATATTGACATGCGGATGCGGTCTAACATTGATCCCCTCGCCTGCGCTAAATTGCGCGGGGCCCATATGGTCGAAAAAGATCCATGGACCGACCATCTTCCGCTGAACAGCTGGCAACACACGCCGCACTGAAAAACCACCTAGATCTTTTTCGCGCGGATGGAGAAGCAGTTCAATCGCGTTGCAGCCCGCCGATGAATCGCATTCATGCTCAACTTGCTTACTTAGGTTGCTCATAGTCACTCTCCATACGATAAGATTTTAAATGTGAAGATCTATAATACCGATTAAACACCGCACATAAACTTTTTAACGCGATTTCTACAGGCCTGAATTTTGACGCTATACTTTAGACCTGTGCTGATGACTACTTTTAGGAGTACTCCTATGATCAAAGGCAGTATTGTTGACCTGATCACCCCAACTCAAAGTGACGGGTCGCCAGACTACGAGATTCTGGAAACACTGGTGGAATGGCATATCGACAATGGCAGCTCGGCGCTCATTGTTGCCAGCGCCGTGAATCAATCCTCTGCCATGCATATTGATGAACGCACTGAATTACTTCGTCGCGCCATTTGGCAATCCGATGGCAGAATCGATGTAATTGCCGATTTAAGCAGCGATCATCAGGAACAAGCCTTAGAATTTGCTGCAGCCGCCGATGAGTTCGGCGCCGACGCTGTGTTGCTGCGCAACCCTACTTCGCCCATTCAATCGCAAGATGCCCTATTCGACTATTTTCGCGCTGTGATAGACAGCGCGAAACGGCCATTGATTATTGGCGACGATTTCACACGCCCTAACTTACTTTCACCACCCGATATTTTGACCCTGGCAAACACGTCGGGAGTTGGTGGCTTTGTAAACTACTCCAAGCAGGCCCTTCAAATCGAGCGTCAGGAACTGCCGGCAGAATTTGCCCTCTATTCAGGCAACCTCGCCAGCGCTTATCAAAGGTTGTGCGAAGGCTATTCAGGAATTGTGTCCATCGTTGCCAATATCGCTCCGGCACTTGTTCAAAAGCTGTGTTCCGCTGTCGAGACGGGTGACACGGCGCGTGCTGATTTACTCAATGCGCGCTTGCAACCCTTGGTGCAAGCACTGTTAGACGAGTCAAATGTGATTCCAATTAAATGGGCACTCATTGAGATGGGCTGCATTCCCGAGGGCATTCATCCACCCGTACTTGCACATACCCATGACTACTCGAATTTGCGTCGAGCGATACGGGCCGCTCATATTCCAATATAAGTCCTCGTTCTAAACAACACTAGCTGAGCTGTTTTTTCTTCGGCACAAAAATAACATTCAATCAGCGATGTAGCTTATTATTAGCGGCCAGTGGCGCTGCAAACGCTAATATCTCGTAATTTAAAATAACACTGTGTATACACAATGAAGAATAGCTACACCTGTATAGGCCTGTTTAATCCTAAATCTCCTGAGAATATAGGCTCGGTGATGCGAGCTGCCGGTTGCTATGGCGTTAGCTCGGTGTTCTATACCGGCACGCGCTACGATTATGCCAAACCCTTTTACACCGACACCCAAAAAGTCCATGAGAAAATTCCACTCATTGGCGTCAAGGATTTAAAAGATGTTATTCCCCTCGGCTGCGTACCCGTAGCAGTTGAGTTACTTGACGGCGCCAAGCCGCTCACCACCTATAGACACCCTGCCCAGGCTTTTTATATTTTTGGCCCAGAAGACGGTACTCTGAAAAAGGAGATCACCGAATTTTGCCAAGATATTGTTTACATACCAACGCAGGGCTGTATGAATTTAGCCGCGACGGTGAATGTTGTGCTGTATGACCGCCTCGCCAAAGGTGATGACTTCTCATACCATCAGAAAGCCTTGCGAAAGAAGCCCAAATAGCCCATCAGGATATCGGTACATGTCTCTTTTATTCGAAGAAATTGATAGCCAAACGTCAAGCTTAGGCGAAATATCACTGCGTAGACGGCGGATGCCCGCCTTTGGTGACAGAGATATTTACGAAGTAAAACTGGGCGACGAATTTTTAATGTCGAGTATGTTTGTCGATGCCGAAGAGGCCTTGTCCACCCTCGGTTTAGCTGCAACGCAAGGCGAAGATCTGAGTGTGGTTGTCGGTGGCCTCGGCCTGGGTTACACCGCAGTTGCGGCACTAAAAGACATGCGAATTAGCGAGCTATTGGTGGTTGATGCCTTAGACACCGTTATCGGCTGGCATAAAGATGAGTTGGTTCCTCTCGGGAAAATTCTAAACGCCGATAAGAGACACCGCTATGTGCTGGGCAGCTTCTTCGACTTGGCGACCGATCCCCGATCAGGCTTTGATCCGGACAATACTGCTAGAAAATTTGATGCCATTCTTTTAGATATAGACCACTCGCCCACCGAATTTTTAAACTCCGCCAACGCCAGCTTTTACACCACTGAAAATCTCGCACTCATGGCAAGGCAGCTAAAGAACAAGGGCGTGTTTGCGATGTGGTCGCAAAATCTGCCAGAAGCCAACTTTGAGGCTTTATTGGCAACCGTATTTGAGAGTGTGAGCTCCCATGTGGTGTCTTTTTACAATCCATTCCAAAATGGCGAATCGACCAATTCCGTATATGTTTGCGTAAAAGCCTAATTATCGACAGCGAAATGACGTTAATTATAACTATGATCACGTGCAACGAATGCGCACATATTCCGTCAGAGCATCTTGTAGATCTTCCCTCTTTGAGGGGATAAATGGCATTCACTGTGGGGCATACCATGGCCAGAAAAAAGGGAATAACGAGGCTACTTTTTCGCACAGCCCTAATATTAGTGCTACTCAGTGTCGCACTGGTTATGCCGTTTCGCTGGATTAACCCACCCGTCAGTATGGTGATGATGGAACGCAGCTGGCAGCAGCGCAACACGGACTACCATTTAAAAAGGCAGTGGTTGAGTTGGCATCAAATACCCCGCCATGCCGCACTGGCGGCAGTGGTATCTGAGGATCAAAACTTTCCGCGTCATTATGGCTTCGACATAAAAGCGATTCAAAAAGCCTTTGCCGAGCGCGAGCGCCGCGGCAGTCTGCGCGGCGCCAGTACCATCAGCCAACAGGTCGCCCGCAATATGTATTTATGGACGGGACGCAGTTGGCTGCGCAAAGGTCTTGAGGTTTGGTTCACCGGCTTGGTAGAGCTGTGCTGGCCCAAGCAGCGCATTCTGGAAATCTATTTGAATATCGCCGAATGGGGCAATGGGGTATTTGGCTTGGAAGCTGCCAGTCGCTATCACTTTGGCGTTTCCGCCGCTCAATTATCTCCCATGCAATCCGCCCTCCTCGCCTCAACCTTGCCCAGCCCTCTCAACTACAAACCCGCGTCTCCGGCTCCGCATTTACTATCGCGCGCTAACTGGAACCTCGGACAACAGCGAATGCTGGGGGGCGACTCGTGGTTAGCGCCTTTGAAATAGAATCGGGTGTTACTGCGCGGAAAGAGCAATTCCAGGTACGCGCTACGACGCTCTTTAATTTATCCGTCACCGCTGTTTGCTGCATCGGGCCACGCACGCTACCATTGTGCATATAACTAATAATGCCCCCGGACACCCCATGCGCCTTTTGATACTCCTCCTCGCTACCACAGCGATAATTTCAATTTCCGCTTGCGAATCGACTTATTACAACGCCATGGAAAAAGTCGGTGTGCATAAACGAGATATTTTGGTAGACCGTGTCGATGAGGCCAAAGAGTCTCAAGAAGACGCGCAAGAACAATTTAAAGATGCCCTAAGCGAGTTTCGCTCTGTGGTGAGCTTTAATGGCGGCAATTTAGAAAGCCATTACCATCGCCTAAACAGTGAGTTTGAAGACAGCGAAGCCGCCGCCAAGGAAGTGACCGACCGTATCAATAGTGTAGAGTCTGTGGCCGAAGCCTTGTTTGATGAATGGCAAGATGAGCTGAAACTTTACAGCAATGAACGCCTGCGCGCCGACAGTGCCAATAAACTGCAGGCCACCAAACGCCAGTACGGTGTTTTGATCAAATCTATGCGTCGCGCAGAAAAGAGCATCGACCCCGTCTTGAACGCCCTGCGCGATAATGTGTTGTATCTAAAGCACAATCTCAACGCCTCCGCGATTGGTGCGCTAAAGGGCGAGTTAGCCGGAATCGATCGCGATGTGCAGCAATTGCTCGGCGCCATGGAAAAAGCTATTAGTGAATCTGACGCCTTTATTAAGCAGTTAAAATAATTGCTTAGCTTCTTTGGCGAATGAAACCACAGAGTATTTCTAGACCAATGTGGAGACAAAACCTATGAGCATGCAGGCCAACTAGAGCTAAAAACTACACAATTAGAGCCCTTGATTATAAAAGTTCAAAACTAACTTACCCAAGTGTTGACATGTAATTATATACAGTTATATTGGTACCTGTTTTAAGTTTCGCCAAGGAAACTCCTGATGAGTACCCAAGTAACAATACAAACCGCTGCAAGTCAGCTCGGTATTAGTGTTCAGCGAGTCAGAACACTATGCCGCCAAGGTGATTTAAAAGCCAAGAAACTTGGTACTTCTTGGCTTATTGATCAAGCTAGCCTAAGCAAATTCAGCCTTAAAACCTCCCATGCGATTGCAGAAGACCATCCAGCATATCAAATTGACAATACAAAGCCTTTAGCACTAAGTTTTTTTTCTGGCGCCATGGGTCTTGATCTAGGAATTGAGCAAGCTGGATTTAATATTCGTTTAGCATGTGAAATTGACAAGTATTGCAGGCAAACAATAGCGCTGAACAAACCCAATACCGCGCTATTAACTGATATTAATTCCTATTCTGCCAAGGATATAAGACGTGAAGCTTGCTTGGCAGACGATGAAGATATCGACTTAATTGTTGGCGGGCCTCCCTGCCAAGCCTTTAGCACAGCAGGTAATAGAAAAGGTTTCCGCGATGACCGAGGAAACGTTTTCTTAAAATATCTTGAGCTATGCCTAGAATTACAACCAAAATATTTTCTAATAGAAAATGTTCGCGGACTACTTTCCTGCCCAATGGAGCATCGTCCTCATGACCAAAGAGGTACAAATTTTCCCAACCTTCATGAAGATGAATTAAAAGGTGGCGCTCTTAATTTTATAATTAGTCGCTTAGAAAAATCTGGTTATGGATACTCCTTTAATTTATATAATTCCGCAAATTTCGGAACACCACAAATTCGAGAACGAGTAGTTATTATTTGCGCCAGAGATGGAAAAAGGCCACCGTATATAACGCCAACTCATTCAGAGTTTGGTGAATTCGGACTTCCAAAATGGCGTACTTTAAGAAGTAGCATTAAAGGAATAAAGCATCATCAACACATTAACTTTCCTGAAAGGCGAGTGAAGTATTATGAGCTTCTTGCCCCAGGCGAAAACTGGAAGAACCTTCCAGTAGAGATGCAAAAGGAAGCAATGGGAAAATCGTTTTATTCTGGTGGCGGGAAAACTGGTTTTCTTCGCAGACTCTCATGGGACAAGCCGTCACCGACACTTGTTACACATCCTGCTATGCCGGCAACTGACCTAGCTCACCCAGTAGAAAATAGGCCGCTATCTATAGAAGAGTATAAAAGGATTCAAGAATTTCCAGACAATTGGGAGTTAGCAGGACCACTTATACAACAATACAAGCAAATAGGTAACGCTGTTCCAAAAAGCCTAGGATTGGCTGCAGGATTGCTTATTCAGAAACTATTGCGACATGATTCAACTATACCATCCTATCCCGGTTTCAAATACTCTCGTTACAAAAACACGAGCGACACGGATTGGAAAGCGGAATTTAACGCACAAATTGAATCTGTATGTAACTATGACTTAGATCTAAAAGTCGGGTAGAAATAGTTATTTATTGTAGTCAAGCAGTGTTTCTCTAGTTTCTATTCCAACCTCGGAAAATATTTCGAGTAATTTTTCGTAAGCTCCGGATCCCCCTAAAAAATCCCAGTATTCTTTGCCGATTAAAACGCACTTATCTTTATGCATATCAAATATTTTCATCGGGAACGAATGCTTATAATCCGTTCTATTGTGCCCTTGAGGATTATAGTAAAGACCGAAGTAGGTATCGTAATTTGGATTATCTGCTTTTAATAAAAGCATGTCTTTTTTTGCGATTTCAGATTGATCTAAATTCGGAGTTACTGTTTTAATTGATATGTAGTATTCCGTACTATTTTTTCTCAACCACAAATCAGTAATTATCCTGCGAACTACAGTATCCCCCCTAGTAAATGAGGACAAAGTTTGGATCTCCTTGTTCCAGTTTGGCTTTTGATTGCCACTTCTCAATGCCGAACAGATTCTCTCTACTTCGTCTACCGCGCCTTTATAAATATTTATCATTGTTTCTTTTTGGCGCTGAGTTTCAAATCCGTTCTCACGAGCAACTAACTCAGATATTTTTTCTATTGGGCCTTGACCGAACGAGGTAGAAAACGACCGCTCAAAAGACGAAACCTTCACGATTTCCGGAGTCAATAATGCAACATGAAAAGGTTTATGTGATTTCTCCGTCTCTATTTTCTTATTCGTTCTTTTTAACGCTCCTGCAACGCAATCCCTTAGAATTTGTTTAATTTGACTCTTTATATCGTCCCTCAAGACACTCTCCAAAATAAATAGCTTTTTTGAAAAACTCGACCGTCAAGCAGCATTAGAAGGATTATCTTACTGATCCAAAACTAAGCAATTCTGCTCGTGGATAACATTAATGTTTCAACGCAAGACTCGCATTATGGGAACAAACTATTCCAAAAGCCAATAAATGCCGGTCTTGAGCTATTGACCACGCGGAGTTTTAGGCTTAAAAAGACGCACCTCAATTTCTTGTAAGCAATCATGGCGTGGATATCCTTCGACGTTTTTCGCACCCTCGGTTTTAATGACACCCTGCAGCTAAAACCTGAGCAGATTTTTAAACATAAAGAAGACATCACTAGTGCCGACTGGGTTTTGTATCCTGAGTACTGGCAGCTCAACGCCTTAATTTATGGACTTAAAGCCAAGGTTTTCCCGAGCCAGGCCAGCTATTTACTGGGGCACAACAAAATTGAGATGACCCGCGCCTTTGAAATGGTGGCGCCGGCCAATATTCCCCAAACTGAAATTCGCGCCAATACCCCCGGCAACGCCGATGAGTTGTGGGAGCTGATGCTTCACCCCTTTGTCGCCAAGCTCCCCAAAGCATCACAGGGTAGCGGCGTTTGGTTAATTCAAACCCGCGCCGATTGGAAAGCCTATTTGGAGCGCACGGATATTTTGTATGTGCAGGAATACCTGCCCATAAACCGCGATATTCGAGTAGTCATTATTGGCGATCAGGTCGTCTGTGCTTACTGGCGTTTACAGTCAGACCAGGGCTTTTACAATAATGTCGCCAAGGGCGGAGTCATTGACCAAAGCCCAGTACCCGCGCAGGCCATCAATCTAGCGTTGCACTTGGCAACGAGTTTAAGTATTGACCACGGTGGTTTTGATATCGCCATGGTCGGTGACCACCCCTATGTTTTTGAATTTAACCGGCTATTCGGCAATCAAGGGATTGAGGGTGGCGATCAGAAAATTCGTGAAGCGATTATTAGCTATCTGCACCGTAAGCAGGAGCCAACCCAGCCCAACTTCCCCAAAGCCCCGGCAAATGGTCGCAAGCGCTTGCGCCGCGTTGCGTAAACCACTCGCCGCGGAGACGATGTGTGTATCGACTCTGCAGTCCGTCAGCTAGGGTGTTACCATTGAGGTCTGTTTGTTCTCGAGACCGATATTATGAACGCTGCAACACCATCGCTAGCTCACCGCAGTCGCACCCTATTCATTTTGCTGCTTACCAGCCTATTACTCACAGGCTGCGGCATTAACAATATTCCCCGCCTAGATGAAGAAGCCAAAGCGGCATGGGCACAGGTAGAAAACCAATACCAGCGCCGGGCAGACCTTATTCCCAACCTAGTCTCGACGGTAAAAGGTTTTGCCGCCCAAGAGAAAGAAACTCTGACCGCTGTGGTTGAAGCCCGCGCGAAAGCGACCTCGATGCAGGTTGATGCCAGTATTCTTGATAACCCTGAGAAACTTCAGCAATTTGAAGCGGCGCAATCGCAGCTGAGCGGCGCTTTAAGTCGCTTGATGGTGGTGTCTGAGAGATATCCCGAACTTAAGTCCAACCAAAACTTTTTGGCATTGCAGTCCCAGTTAGAGGGCACCGAAAATCGCATTAGCGTTGCCCGCCGCGATTTCATCCTTGCTGTCGGCCGCTACAACACCGAAATTCGCACCTTTCCCGGCAAAATATGGCACAGCATTATGTACAGCGAGCTAAAAGAGCGGGAAACCTTTAAAGCCACCGCCGAAAAGGCTGATGAAGCGCCTCAGGTTAATTTCTAATGTCTTTTTTTAAAAGCACATCGCTATTGCTCTGCGGTTTACTCTGTAGCCTCAGCGTCTTCGCCGCTGAGCCAGAGTTTCCCAAACTAAGTGGTCGCGTCGTCGATACCGCAGAGTTACTTTCAGCCAGTGCCGAGCAAAGAATTATTGCTCAGCTCGCCGCGCAGGAACAACGCACTGGCAATCAGCTTGTGGTGGTCACCCTGCCGGAATTACAGGGCTACGATATAGCCGACTACGGGTATCAACTGGGTCGCCACTGGGGCATTGGTGAAAAAGACAAGAACAATGGCGCCTTATTGATTATCGCCATGAAAGAGAAAAAAATGCGCATTGAGGTTGGCTATGGCTTGGAAGGCCAATTGACGGATGCCCGCAGCGCGCAAATTATTCAGCAAATACTCACACCTGCATTTAAAGCCGGCGACTTTGACGGCGGCGTTAGCCGCGCTGTTGAAGCCATGATTTTGATCATTGACGGCAAAGCCCCTGCGATTGCTAAGAAGCAAACTTCCACTAAGAAATCACCACCCGCCCTAGGCGGCCTACTCTTTATTCTGATTATTTTTATGATGATGGGCGGTGGCCGGGGTCGCGGCGGCTTACTCGGCGGCCTACTATTGGGCTCCGCCCTAGGTCGCAGCGGCGGCTATGGTGGTGGCTTCGGTGGCGGTGGATTTGGCGGTGGCGGCTTTGGTGGAGGTGGCGGCGGATTTGGCGGCGGCGGTGCCTCTGGAGGCTGGTAAGGCAATAAGCTTATTTACCCCGTCGCGAATTTAAAAACACAGAGTTATTTATGGCTTTATTAAACCAACAGCAACAATCGCAGGTCGCAGAGGCCATCAGCAATGCTGAGCGTCAAACTGATGCCGAATTAGTCACCGTCTTGGCTCGCCAAGCAGATGACTACACCTACATTCCCTTACTATGGGCCAGTGTTTTAGCGCTGTTATTGCCCAGCGCGGTAAATTACTTTCCCCAATGGCTAAGCGTACATCAATTAATTTTGTGCCAGTGGGCCGTCTTTATTTTACTGGCAGTCGTGTTCAAACTGCCAAAAGTTCAAACACGACTAATCCCCCGCGCAGTGCGGCACTGGCGCGCCAGCAATTTAGCGAGACGACAGTTTTTAGAACAAAATCTGCATCACACCCAGGGCGAAACAGGCATGCTAATTTTTGTGTCTGAAGCGGAGCGCTATGTGGAAATTTTGGTGGATCGCGGTATCTCTGCAAAAATTCCAGATAGTTATTGGCAAGCTATCGTTAGTCAATTTACCGCACGGGTTGCCAAAGGCGAAACCGCGCAGGGCTTTATTGAATGTATAGAATCTTGTGGCAAAGAATTGCAGCGACAACTTCCTGCCAGCGCAGCCAAAAACGAGTTGCCGAATCATCTTATTATTTTAGATTAACGCGGCTCGTATTCATCTAAACATTCATACGAACCGGTCGCAAAATCGCTGCAGATAAACGGTCTATTTTCATAGATTGTGCAAAGCATGGAGTCGCGGTCTAGTGCCGCGCACCAGCCATCATCCAAACGCGCCATCACTTCACCGCCCCACTCATCGCGCTGTATGTATTTTTCTGGGACGCCGGTATCACTGATCAACATGACTTCTAGACGGCAGCAAGCCGCTCGGCAGCTGTCACATTTAATACTGCTATTTTCTACGATGGACGCCGCAATTCTCATCTACCCAACCTCTGGGCGCATCATCGCGCTGCGCTCTGCTAACAAAATTCCAGCGACAACAAGTAGGAGTGCCACAATATGGTAAGCATGTAATACCTCTCCCAAAATGAGCACGGCTAGTATTGAACCGAATACCGGCACTAAATTAATAAATAAATTGGCGCGATTTCCGCCCACCATTTCTACTCCGCGAATATAAAGCGATTGAGCTAAAAGCGACGGAAAAATAGCAATATATAAAACCACGCCCATTCCGTGTAAATCTGGGAATAGCATTTTTCCAGATTGATACTCGAAGTATGCCAAGGGTAGTGACGACAACAGGGCCGACACAGCCAGGACAAATATCATAGCTTGCCAATGCAGTGCAGGCTTATATCTTAAGGTAACGGTATAAGCTCCGTACAATAGCGCTGCCAACATCATTAAGGCGTCACCGCGATTCAAATTCAACAGCAAGAGACGAGATAAATCACCGTGGGATACTGTGATTGCGACACCAAATAAAGTTAGGGCAAATCCTACTAGCTGCAATGCACTTGGTTTTAATTTAAATAATAAAAAATTTCCGAAGAAGACAATCAAGGGCATGATTGATTGCTCTATCGTCACGTTAATCGCTGAGGTGTAATTTAAGGCGTAATAGAAAAGTGCATTAAATCCGGCAAAACCGAAAGCGCCAAACAGAAATAACATCAGCATATTTTTGCGAATAATAGGCCACTGTTCTCGCACTTTAACTAGTGCAAAAGGCGCAATGAATATAACCGCAAATAGCCAACGCAGCGCCGTTAACAGCATTGGTGAAACATGCCCCACCGCTAACTTGCCAGCGATTGCATTACCACCCCAAAATAATGCGACACACGTAAGCAGCACAATGGGATTACTCAATACGCGCCGAATTGTAAAAATAATGAACTCCATGCTTTTCTAAAAGACGAGATGCTTACCAGAGATAAATTGCCGCGGGCTAAGAGTGTATTTCTAGCTTTAGGGCATCATCGCCACGGTCAGGTGCGTCGTCACTCCAGCGGACTGAACCTGCGGGGCGATCAAGCCAACGCAATACTTTAATGGGCTCAATCCCGATATGCATTTTTGCCGCTTGCCGCTGCAGATCGCTATCTTCGATGGTTCTTCGGTTACGCAAGCGCAAATAATCGTTCCACGTTGGGCAGCTAAATCGTTCAGACCAACATTCTGGGTCAGCAATATTACGAGATAACGACCAAGCATACGCGCCATTGCGTGATCGAACTTTTTGCTGGTCTCGCATTAGTCTATAAAAGTCTCGGGCCTTATCCTCTGGAATTTGGTACTGCAGTTCAATGCTTATCGGGCCGCTACGTCCGCTAATACCCAGGGTAACATCAGGGTCATCTAAGACTTGTTCATCTAACTGGGTAGAGGTCGTCCGATCTGCAACTGGAAGAAGAAATCCTAATAGCAATGACACAATGAGCGCGATAGCCGATATCTGAAACGCGATTACCACGCCGTGATCTTTGGCGATAAGACCCCAGACCCAGGAACCTATCGCTACACCCAAAGTAATCGACGCACTTGACGTCGCTATCGCGCGCCCCATCACCCATCGCGGCACAAACAACTGAACCAGAACACTGATGGATGTCGTGATCATCATCCACGCCATACCCGCGACCATCAGAATGATGAAATCCAAGGCAATGCTAGTACTCGCAGCCAAAGCCACCAAGCTTGCAGCGACGATCACCGTACACACTCTCAAGGTGTTCTCGTTGCCGATTTTCTTGCGCATAGGGTGAAGTACAAAAATGCCGCACACCGCACCAATGCCAAATGAACCCAACAACAGGCCGAATGTACCGGCATTACCTTGTAGCAAGTCGTGGGCGATCAAGGGCATCAGAGAAGGTAGTGACGCACCGATAAAACATAGAACAAATGCTCGCCCGATAGCACGACGCACTGGCTGCATATTCATTACATAGCGCACACCGGAGTTGATAGAGCGCAGCAAACCCTCAGCTGGTAGGCGAGAAACCTCGGTCTCTCTCTTCCATCTGCGCAAGGATTCCAGCATTGGTACGAAAGAGATCGCATTAATGGCAAAGGCGACCGTTGCCCCAAAACTAACAACAATAAGGCCCCCAATCGCAGGACCCACACTACGTGCCAAATTGAAGCTAATATTATTTAGCGCCACCGCTTGAGAAAGCAGTTCTTTGGGAACCTGCTCTGCGATGGACGCTCCCCGCGCCGGTGCCGCCAAGGCGCCGCCGGTTCCCACCAAAAAGCATAAGCCGAGTAAAACCCAGGGTGTAATTAAACCCAGTATCGATACCAAGGTCATAATGACGGCGGCAATCAATGACAGCAGAAAGAAGGTGATTTGCACCTTGCGACGGTCATAAATATCCGCAATAGCGCCGGCCGGTAATGCGAACAAGGCCATCGGTAGAAAGGTTGCTGTTTGTACTAAGGCGACGTGATCGGCGGTCGAAATACTGGTCATAATCCAGGCAGCCGCGACGCTCTGAATCAGCCCGCCAGCATTGGAAATCGTGTTACTGAACCACATATTCCGAAACAAGGCGTGGCGCAAAGGAGAAAAAATAGCGTCATTATTATGATTCTCTGACGTTGCCATTATTTCTCCGGTACTTAAGAACGAATTTATAGCCAGTCATTGTATGAAAGTTTGACTTAGTTCTATATAGATAATTCGCGCATTAAGGGTGGTTCCACCTTGTCGACCAGCCGTGAATAAATCAACCGGCAATGTCGTTTCGGTCAATGACTTGAGCGTCTGGGTCAATATTTTTTAGACGCGTCGATGACAGTATTTTGTTAGACGCCGCTTGCTTCGCTTTACGAAAGTAAGAAATTACCGAGATAGACGTTTGCCTGAAGGCGAGACCGTCGAACGGTCAGGATGGCCTAGCTGGGTTCTCCAACAAGGCCTAGCGAAACGATTGGAACCACATGAATAAAATCGCCGAAGCAAAATAAGTAGTCAATGGCGTGCCGCTGTGTAATATCCCCGATCAATAATTCTTTCTTTTCAGGTTTTGGCAGCTCCTCCGCGATGGCCAAATCCGACCGGAGTGAGGATGCCGTCGCTATCCCCAGCTCGAGGATCCCGCGGTGGTTACTAAACACTACTTCAGCTTTATAGATCGCTAATCAATCGGTGGCTATTCAAACCTTGAATGAATCCCCATCTAACTTAAGGATATAAAGCTGATGTCGGTCTACAACACCGTTGTTAATAAACATACCGCACTCATGCAAGCAATTTATCAAACCGAACTTAGTTTCCTTGTTTTTGTTGATATTCACTCGGGCTACAGCCGCTCTCACGCTTGAAGGCCCGTGAAAAACTGGCAACTTCGTTATAGCCAAGCTGCAAGGCAATCTGGGATACAGACTGCGTACCAGCCTGCAGCAGTGCGCATGCCTTTTCCTGGCGGATGCGTTTGGATATCTCCAGAAAGCGGCTGCCTTCGCGACTCAATTGCCGATCCAGGGTGCGCGGTGACTGATTCAGCAACTGCGCTAATTCGGCCAGCGAGGGGAAGCCATTGGTGGATTCACGCAGTATCATGGTCACCCACTCGGTCATCTGCCTGGATTCTATAGTGGCCTGAATCAGTTGTTCACAACGCGCCTCGGCCATTTTGAGCGATGCCTTATTCGCCAAAGGCAATGGCCGCGATAGTGCATCATTACTCAGCACCATTCTTGCCCCCGGCCTATCCTCGTAGCCAAAATGAAAAATGGCCGGTTGCAGTTTGCGATAATGCTGAACGTAAGCGGGCTCGGCATAGGACACGTAAATACCGTAGACAGGCATAGCCTGCTGTATGAGCGACTTAATCTGTTCATGGGCGCTCACAACTACCATTTCCAGTAGAAACCGGAGGGCCGGCGTCCCGAGCGATTGAATTGGCTGAAAGATGACTTCGGACGACTTTGGTCCATGCCGGTACTGCATCTCAAAGGCCGGGTTCATTAGCCGGTAATAGCGGGAGGCAAGCTGCAGGGCATAATCCAGCGTTGGGCTGGTGAGGATGGCGTAGCCCAGAATTTCGTGACTGCTGAGTTTGACCTGACGCCCCATCAAAAAGCCCAGGTCAGTACGCCCGCTGGCTTTTGTCAGCTGGTCAACCAGGGCCTCGAACTGAACAACACTCAGGGTCGCATCCGGCCCGTAAATCTGTGTCGGCCAAATGTCTGCCGCGCGTAAAACAGCCTCAATATCCAAACCGTCCGTCTTGAGCAGATCACAAAGCGACGCGTAGTAACGCGCCGGCATGCGACTGGCATCAGGCTGCATGTCTGTCCCTCAAATCAATCCAGTCCGTAAATATCAACACAAAGTCAGAAAATAACAAGCTCAGAGTTAAGGAAATCCCAACAATACGCCCATCCATTCACTCGCCCTGGGCGGTCAAGGCGACAACGGTGAGCAACATGAAGATAGATAAATTCGATTTCGACGAACTAGAGGGTTTCAAGACCGCCCAATCCCTAGCCTACGACGTGGTTCGGCAAGTCGGCAAAGAACTGCAGACCGGCATCACCGAGCGAGAAGCCTGCAAACGTATCTCCGCGCTGCTCGCCGAACACGGTGTCACTGATATGTTCCATGAGCCATTCGCGTGGTTTTGCAGCCGCACCGCGTTCAAGGACATTAAAAAAGACAGCGATTTCCAGGCCACCGACCGGAGTCTGAAAAAAGGCATGGCGGTAATCCTGGACGTCGCCCCCATCTTTGACGGCTACGCCTGCGACATCGCTTACAGCTTCAGCTTCGGCAACAACCCCGATGTCGAAGCCATGCAGAAAGTGTTAATCGAATGCCGCGATTTCATCCTCAAGTCCGTGCGCGCCCGCAAAAGCATGCGCCTGATTTATCGTGAACTGGACGGCCTGATCGCCAGCCGCGGTTTCGTCAACGTGCATCGCCTCTATCCAGAGCGTGTGCTGGCCCATCGCGTTGCGCGTTTTGAGGGATCGCGTTCGCAGCGCTTCCTGCAGCGCTACCGGGTTATGGGCTATGGTCTGCCGGTGTATGTCTGGCTGCTCGGCAAGGCTGCACTGGCAAAAATCATTCCCAGCATCCAGTCGCCACTATGGAACGACGGGGCGGAATCCGACCATGCTCCGCTGCCCGGCGTCTGGGCGGTTGAACCCCATATCGCGACGCCCAATTACTCGGCGGGTGCCAAGTGGGAAGAAATACTTGTAGTCACCGATGAAGAAGCCTTCTGGCTAGATGATGACGTGCCGCATTGCCAGCTAGCTCGAAAGAAGGGTTGGTGGCCCGTCGATGGCGGCATAGGCTAATTGGAGCAAGCAACGTGAGAACTAACTTTATAAGGAAGAAACCATGCAAGGCCAGATGATGAATCAACCGTTGATCGTGTCTTCACTGATCGAACACGCAGAGCGTTTTCACGGCGATACCGAGATCGTATCACGCACAGTGGAAGGACTAAGCGCCGACAACGGCGACGCGATAAATAATGGCGTTCACCGGTATACCTATGCCGATGCCCATCAGCGTTCCAAGCAGTTAGCCAATGCCCTGCAGACACTCGGCATCCAGATCGGTGATCGAGTTGGCACCCTGGCCTGGAATGGCTATCGTCATTTCGAGCTGTACTACGCCATCTCCGGTATAGGTGCGATTACCCACACCGTCAATCCGCGCCTGTTCCCCGAACAAATCGCCTGGATCGTCAACGACGCCGAAGACCAGATCCTGTTTTTCGATCTGACTTTCGCCCCACTGATTGAGGCTGTTGCCGCCCAATGCCCGAGCGTCAAGCACTGGGTTGCGATGACCGATCGTGAGCACATGCCGGAACTGAACGTTCCGAACCTGCTGTGCTACGAAGACCTGCTGGTCGCCGAGTCGAATGACTTTGCCTGGCCGCAGCTGGACGAAAACAGCGCCTGCGCCCTGTGTTACACCTCCGGCACCACCGGTAATCCGAAGGGGGTTATGTACTCACATCGCTCTACGCTGCTGCATGCCTTTTCCAGCGCTATGCCGGACTCTATGAACCTCTCTGGTAGCGATGCCGTGCTGCCCGTCGTGCCCATGTTCCACGTCAACGCCTGGGGCATTCCCTATGCCGCGCCCATGGTCGGCGCCAAGCTGGTGTTCCCCGGGGCGGGCATGGACGGGGCCAGCCTGTGCGAGCTGTTCGAGAATGAAGGCGTCACCTTTACCGCCGGTGTACCGACCGTGTGGCTAGGCGTACTGCAACACCTTCAGTCGACCGGCACAAAGCTATCTACCGTCAAACGCATGATCGTGGGCGGTGCAGCCTGCCCACCGGCGCTGATGCAGAGTTTTAAAAACGAATACAGCATCAAGTTGCAGCATGCCTGGGGAATGACCGAGCTGTCGCCGCTGGGGGCGGTTAATACCTTAAAACAGCGGCATCTTACACTCAGCGACGCAGACCGATTCGCGCTGGAAACCAAGCAGGGCCGTCCGCCCTTCGGCATCGATCTGAAAATTGTCGATGGCGATGGCAATGAACTACCGCGCGATGGTCAGGCCGCTGGCGATTTGCTGGTACGCGGCCACTGGGTGGTCAACCAGTACTTCGGCAAGGACGACAGCCCGCTGGAAAACGGCTGGTTTCCCACCGGTGATGTGGCCAACCTTGATCAGGACGGCTTCATGCAGATCACCGACCGCTCCAAGGACGTGATCAAGTCCGGCGGCGAGTGGATCAGTTCCATTGAACTGGAGAACATCGCTATGGGCCACCCAGCCGTGGCCGAGGCCGCCGTCATTGGCGTTAAACACCCCAAGTGGGACGAGCGCCCGCTGATTGCAGTGGTGAAGAAAGCCGATCAGGAAGTGACTCGCGAAGATATCCTCGCGCAGTATCCCGGCAAGGTGGCCAAGTTCTGTATTCCAGACGATGTGGTATTCGTCGACGAAATTCCGCACACCGCCACCGGCAAAGTCAGCAAACTACTGCTACGCGAACAGCTCAGTGCTTACTCCTGGCCGACGGATTTGTAGGCATAGGGGTGATTACCATGCCACGGGTGTGGAAGTGCGACTAGAAACCTGGAAACCCATGCCGCATGTATTTCAGGCGGCTACGGGTCTGCCGCAAGCTCGTGATGCTTCCCGCAATATACTGGAATTTATCAGCAACCATACAAAATGGGGACTCATAGAATTTTCCGACGGTTAATAGTGAACTTCTGGCGGACAACACCCAGGTAAAAATATCAACAGCTTGTCAGAAAATGGCAAGTCTCAGAGCCTAACAGTGTGAATACTGTTCATATTCACACAGGAGACCGAACATGAACTTTGAAAACATTGACACTGGTTGTATTGATCTGGAATCACTGCCCTGGATTCCCTTCACCCCCTACAATCCTGAGGTGATGCTGAAATACGTCAAATTCAACCCCATCACCGGCGAGATGATTGTATTCCTGAAAGCCCCGGGCGACATGGAAATGCCGCGCCACCATCACAGCGGCACGGTCATTGCCTATACTCTGACCGGCAAGTGGAAGTACAAGGAACATGACTGGACCGCGGGCCCAAATACAGTGGTCTACGAAACAGCCTCTTCGGAACATACACCTGTGGCCCTTAATCAGGGCGAGGTAATAGTGTTTAACGTAATCGTCGGCGATCTGGTTTATCTGGATGACAACAACAACGTCATCGCCATCGAAAACTGGAAAACCGGCATGCAGCGTTACTTGAAGTTCTGCGAAGACAATGGCATCGAGCCGCAAGATCTAACCGCCTTCAACGGCTAAGTAATTTATGCGTAACGGGTGCTACCGCGTAGTGGCGGTGGTAGCCGCCGCTTCCAGGAGACCATCATGAAGAAGCTTGGGAGATAGATATGACCGGTCGTGGCAACAACAATAAATTCAGCCGCCGGAATTTTCTACAGGTGGCGGCCGGTGCAACTGCCTTTACCGCCCTGCCAGCAGCAAGAGCCTTTGCCGCAGATGAAAAGGCGACAGGCGCAAGCGATCATGTGGTCGATGTCGCCATCTTGGGTGGTGGACTGGCTGGCCTGACGGCAGCGCGTGATCTGCAACGCGCTGGCTGCGAATCCTTCGTGGTGCTGGAGGCAATGGATCGCGTCGGTGGTCGCACCCTGAATCACGACCTGGGCAATGATCAGTTCTCTGAAGCCGGTGGCCAATGGATCGGGCCCGGCCAGACCGCTATCGCCGATCTGACACGGGAACTGGGCATCGGCACTTTCCCAACGTATTACCAAGGCAAAACCACTTTCATGGCCGGTGACGGACAGGCATCCGTCGATCTGGGCGGCACTTTCGGTACCGACATGAAGATTGCCGCCAAGCTTGATGAGCTGGCCCGCGGTGTCCCTTCCGGCGCGCCCTGGAAAGCGGAGCGTGCTGCCGAATTGGATAAAATGTCGCTGGGCGACTGGCTGGCGCAGCAAGGCTTTTCGCCCGAGGATCGCATAGGCTGGAGCATTTCTTCCTTCCTGACCGGGGGTGTGATGCCGGCCAAGATGGGCTTTTTGCATTTCCTGTCGATGATCAATTCGGCCGACAGCCGCTACGATCGCCTCGACTCCATCAAGGACAGTGCACAGGAAACCCGCATTTCTGGCGGCTCGCAAGTCCTCAGCCTGAAGATGGCCGAAGCGCTGGGAGACAAGGTTCGTACCGCTTCGCCCGTGCGCCGAATTCGCGACTGGGATCAGTCGGTGGTGACGCTCGAGACCGATACTGGCATCGTGCATGCACGGCAAATCATCCTCGCGATGTCGCCGGCGATGTGCCAGCAGATCGACTTTGATCCGGTACTGCCTACACCCCGGCAGGAACTACAACGTCAGTGGCCCGCGCATTCGCCCGCCCGCAAAGTGGCGCACGTGTACAAAAAACCCTTCTGGCGAGACAAAGGGCTAAACGGCCACATCATGCAGGCACAGGGTCCTATTTTCTGGGCCTATGACAATTCTCCTGAAGACGCTTCGATTGGCGTCATCAATGCCTTCGTGGCGCAATCCATGCTGCCTGCCGATCACCAACAGGCAGAAAAAATACTGAGTGAGATCTATGCCCGCGCACTCGGCGAAGAAGCCCTGCATCCAATCCAGTACCACGACCACGACTGGGGGCAGGACCCGTGGATACTCAGCTGCGTATCGGCCATCCCGCCGGGCTTCTGGACGCAGCATGGCGAGGCCCTGCATCCATCGGTCGGACGCTTGATCTGGTCGGGCACGGAAACCGCCGGAATCTGGGCCGGCTATATGGATGGCGCCGTGCGTTCCGGCCACCGCGCCGCATTGCAGGCACTGAATAATCTGCGGAGGTCCGCATGAAACACCGGAACCTGGGTATGAGCCGCTTGTCCCTGATGGGTCTGATCGTGTTGGCAGTGCTAGTCGGTGGCGGCGCGCTACTCGGGCCTGAGCTGCTGGGCTACTACCGCTTTAGCCAAGCGGTGGTCACCATGAGCGAAGCCGATATCGAACGCGGTGGCGCATGGCCACAACTGCATCAAGCCTGTATGCCCTGTCATGGCAATCAAGGCGACAGCATTAACCAACTTTATCCCGACCTTGCCGGCCAGCCCGCAGCCTATATAGCTGAGCAGATGCAGGCCTTTGCCAGCGGCACACGTGCCAACCCGAATATGTCACCACTGGCGGCCACCCTCAGCAAAGACGAAATCGAACAGCTCGCAGCTTATTTCGCCACACAGCCTGTCGTGGCAAATACCTCGTTCCAGGCCAATCCTGCCTTGCGCGATGCCGGTAAAGATCTAGTAAAGCAAGGCGGCTGTATCGCCTGCCACGGTCCCAATTTTGCCGGTCAGGGCAGCTTCCCACGACTAGCTGGTCAGGGCTTCGATTACCTCGTCAACCAATTGCAGGCTTATCGCGACGGCAGACGAGCCGACCCATCCGGAACAATGCCAACCATAACGGCTGCTCTGTCGGACACCGACATTGAAGCCATCGCGCAGTACCTGGCAAGTCATCCCGTTCAGATTCAGGAATAAAGATATGCAAAATACTAGCAACTTCTCTGACGGCCGGCAGTTCACTGCCTGGGCCGCCATCATCGCCGCCATCCTGGCCTGGGCCTGTGCCGGCTTCTACGCTGCGGCGACTGGCGGCGACTTCGGCATGGTCCTGCGGCCGGCTGAATTTCTGGCTCTACCGACGACTGCCATTGACCAGTTCTGGCTAGCCATGATCCTCGACTGCCTCGGTTTTTATCTGCCGTTCCTGATCATCGGCGCTTACTTCTGGGCACGTCTACGCCCTGAACATGGCGTACCCATGGACATGGCCCTGCTGTGCATCGTGGTCTACGTCATCCTCGGCACCGCCGGTGCCGGCATCCAGTTTTCTACCCTGCATCCATTGGTCGTGGCGCACGCCGCGGGCGATTCAATGTCTCAGGCCGCTAGCGAAAAAGCCTGGCTGGCTATAAGCCATGCGGCCCAGGGGCTCTGGAAGCTGGAAGGCCCCGTCATGGGCCTATGGGGAGTAGTCGTCGGCAGAGCCATCCACCGCTCCGGCATGCCTTTTGGTCGGCTGCTGATGTTCGTTGGCCTGTGCTATGCAACCGCCTTCGTGACCAGCGTGCTCGGCCTCACTGTTGTATTCGAACTTGTTCAACTCATTTTCATTCTTTTATTGCCGTTATGGGCCCTGCTCACAGGCATTCACCTGTTACGTAATCCTTCTATCGGAGTTACTCATGAATAAGAACACCAACAATACTATTGTCGCCACCTCATTTCCGAGCAAGGAAATATCCCTCAATGGCATCAACTACCATGTAATCGATGCTGGCGCAGGCGATAACGTCGTGCTGCTGCTGCACGGCCAACCAGACACTGCCAGTGTCTGGCGCTATCAGATAGACGCCCTGGTGAAGGCCGGCTACCGTGTTATCGCACCCGACATGATCGGCTATGGGCAGACTGACAAACCACAGGAAACCGCACGTTATCAGGGCGAACTGATCATTGGCGACATGGTCGCCCTGCTGGACGCACTCGAATTGAAGCAGGTCGATGTCATCGGCCATGACTGGGGCGCTTTTGTCAGCTGGGAGCTGGTGCTAAACCTGCCAGAACGCTTCCGGCGACATGTCGCTGTTTCCGTCGGCCACCCCGATCGCATGATGAGCATGTCCGGCCCGGAAGAGGTCAAGGAAAGCTGGTACATGTACCTGAACGGCCAGCCCGATACCGCCAGTCTCTACGCGGCCAAAGACGGCGAGTTCTTCAAGCACTTCATTATTCCGACCCATCCAGAAATCGAAGAAGTGTGGTCACGCATGCAGAATCCCAGCGCCCTCAACGGCATGCTGAACTGGGATCGGGCCAATCAGATGTCTTCTTTTTATCTGGCCATGGTCTCCGGCGAATCCGAACCGCGTAAAGGCCAAGTGCCAACATTAGGAATTTGGAGTAGCGGCGACACTTACCTATGGGAAGACCAGATCAAAACCAGCGGCGCACTCATGGATGCCGATTGGCGCTATGAACGCATCGAAGGTGGCTCGCACTGGGTGATGCTCGATCGTGCACAGGAAGTGAACGCGCTGATCCTAGACTGGTTAGAAAAAAACTAGCATCAATAAATATGGCGCGAGTAGTGAACAGCGCCATTTCTTTTCTGGTGACCGCATACGCATCATTTCAGGAAGTTCGAGGAGAAAGAAGATGTCAGCCTTAGTTAACGATCCACAATCCCTGCAGAGCACCTACGCTGCGCAAGGTACAAAACAACGCGGAGCGCCGGGCAAATCTGAAGACCGCATATGCATCATTTCAGGAAATTCGAGGAAACATAAGATGTCAGCCTTAGTTAACGATCCACAATCCCTGCAGAACACCAATGCTACGCGAGGTACAAAACAACGCGGAGCGCCGGGCAAGCTTTCGACACTGACGTTGGCCGTTCTGGCAGCGACATCTTCGCTTGCGTTCTCACAAGACAACGCAAAAGCTAAGCAAATCACGTTAGAAGAAGTTGTGGTTACGGCGCAAAAGCGCAGTGAAAGTTTGCAAGATGTGCCGGTGGCGGTGAGCGCGATTGCCGGCGACGACCTGCTAAACAGTGGTTTTCGCGATGTGGGCGATATCGCGGCGCAGGTCCCATCGCTGATCGTGACCGCCAACGACTCGCCTCTGAGTGCCAGCTTTAAAATTCGACGCATCGGCAATGAAGGAAATATTCCAACCTTTGAGCCAGCAACGGCTCTGATTATTGACGGCGCTTTTCGATCACGCTCCGGACTTGGTTTGGGTGACCTGGTGGACGTGCGTTCTGTTGAGGTGTTGAAAGGCCCGCAGAGCACTTTGTACGGAAAAAATGCCGGTGCGGGGGTAATCAGCGTCACCACGCAGGGCCCAGTAGATGACTTCGAGGGTATGGGAGAGCTGAGTTTAGGCTCGGAAGGCTATCAAGCAGCCAAAGCCTCACTCAATCTACCGCTGACCGATAGCATGGCTGCGCGTTTCAGTTTTTCTGGCAGTCAGCGTGATCCAATGATGGATAATCTTGTTGGACCCGACGCAGATGATATGGATGGTTATGCCATTCGCGGCCAACTTCGCTATGACTTCAGTGATGCGCTTACCAGCCGTTTGATACTCGGACATATAGTGCGCGACATGCATCCACAGATTGGCGATACCTATAACAGCCCCGCGCAACGAAGCATTCTCGAAAATGCCGGCGGACCTATTAGCAACAATGACCCTAAAGATCGCATTACAGAGCAGCATAGCCGAACTAACTTTGAGCTGACTAGCGATGATCTGGTCTGGAGTATTGACTACGCGGCTGACGGTTACAGCATCACCTCAATTATTGGCTACGAAGACTTCGATGCCGACATTATATTGGACGGAGTCGGGCAGTTACCTCTGAATATTATTACTTACAATGATAGACAGGCAGGTAGCTCTTTCTCCCACGAGCTACGCATCGCCTCCGACAGTGCCAGCGATTTCAGCTGGTTGCTGGGAACGTTTTATTACGACAACGAACTCGAGCGCGGCGACAAAGATCGGCCTGAGTTCGTACTGAATGAAGACGTCGAGGAGTATGGTGGTGCTGTCGCTGGCGCCCTGTTCGGGCTGCCCGGTATTGTTGACCTGCCGCTTCTGGGGGTGGAAGGTGACTATGGCGATTTCTTTGTACAGCAAGACACCAAAAGTTTAGGGGTGTTTGGGAAGCTGGGTAGGAGAATTGGTGAATCCCTGGAGCTGAATCTCGGCCTGCGTTACTCAGACGAGGAGAAAACAGCGGCTATTCAGCAATCCAATCAGACGTCTGATAGTTGCTTGCCTCCCTTCGATGAGACCAACTTTATTTGTACGCTGACGCCCAATGGCAATGACTTTGCAGACAAAGACGACTGGACTGCGGTTTCGGGTGACGTAAATATCAGCTACTTCCTCTCCGGTGGTTCCATGGTGTATGCGTCGTACTCTCGGGGTTTCAAGTCGGGTGGCTATAGCTTGGAATACGGCCAGGCCTCTCCGGATTTTCGACCTTTTGACGAAGAAAATATTACCAGCTATGAACTCGGCTGGAAGTCGGAGCTATTCGATCGTCGACTCCGTGTGAATGGCGCCCTATTTACTACCGAATATGAAGACTACCAGAACGCCACCTTTGTCAGTCTGTTTTATTCGGTTAACAACGCCGAGCGGGTTGATGTGGATGGTATCGAAGTGGACACCACCTGGTTGGTCTCAGAAAACCTGACCGCGAGCTTAAACTTTGCCTACATCGAAGCCGTATATGACGAGTATAGCGCGGGACGATGCTACTACGGTCGCACGCCCGACAATGCACTCGGCCAATGTGATTTGAGCGGTGAAGGCTTGCCCTACGCACCTGAGTTAACCAGCAACCTGGCGCTAACCTGGGAACAGCCCGTTGGCAGCGGTGATCTCTATGCGCGAATGGATTACCGCTATGTGGATGAGTACAACTCCAGTTCGGAACTTGATCCCCGCCACGAGCAGAGTGACTACACCCTGACCAACGTCCGTCTGGGCTGGCGCAATGCACAGTTTGATGTAGCGGTCTGGGTACAGAACCTTTCAGATACCACGTATGTGGTGCAATCGGGCCCGTCGAACGTGGCAACCAGTATCGATGAAGCGGTTGGCTCAGAAGAAGGCTCTTATCAAAACTTCTTGGGTACGCCCCGCACATTCGGTTTGACGGTGCGAAGCTACTTCTAACGTTAACGTTTTTAAATCATAGGACTTTTTGGCGCCGCTCTAGGCGCCTTTTTTTCGCCAGGGACTCAGGACGGCAGATGTGGTGATGACTGACAGTCAAAATACAGAACCGCTTGCTCGCAGCCGAACCTTATTGCATCTGACTTCGTTGAGGAAGAGTATTTGGGGTTTTACTCCCCTCCACAGGCGGTTTAAAGAAGTTAAAACTCCCGCTTGAAAAATTTATTTTCCTACCGAAAGCGCGCATGCATACGACGGAAAAACCTGACAAGTGATTATCTATTTCGCATGCGAAAATAACCAAGCGCGCGGATGTCAAGAAGTGATCAGCGTGTCTCGGAAGACGCTTGCGGACATAGCGGCCAACATAGGTTTTATATAAAAAATATATAATTGTCAGCACCAAATGTACGACATTCAATATCTATCATTATCATTATCGCGGTTTATCTTGTACGTTATTCCACTGTTACAGACTTTGCCAAATTACGAGGCTGATCGACATCTGTACCTTTGAGAATTGCCACATGATAAGACAATAATTGCAAAGGAATGGTATAGATTATCGGCGCGATAACATCGTTAACATGGGGAAGCTCAATAATATTCATGCCCTTAGCGGCTTTGAAACCAGCTGCTTTATCACTGAACACAAATAATTGACCACCGCGCGCTTGAACTTCTTCAATATTAGATTTTAATTTTTCTAATAACTCATCATTGGGTGCTACCGCAATAACCGGCATATCTGCGTCAACCAGCGCTAACGGGCCATGTTTAAGTTCCCCAGCCGGATAGCTTTCTGCGTGGATATAAGATATTTCTTTTAATTTCAATGCGCCTTCCATTGCAACAGGCCATTGCGCGCCTCGCCCCAAGAAAAGTGCGTGATGTTTTTCTGCGAAGGCATTAGACATTTTTTTAATATCTAAATTTAATTCTAAGGTCTCAGCTAAAAGATCCGGGAGCGCATTCAGCGCTGCTACTATGTCTTCTTCTTGCTCGCTACTCATGTCGTGATGGCGGCCAAGCGCTACCGTTAAAAACAAAAGTGCAACTAACTGTGTTGTAAATGCCTTTGTGGAAGCAACGCCAATTTCTGGCCCCGCTTCCGTCATAAGATACAGATCGGATTCACGAACCAATGAACTTTGCGCAACATTGCATACGGTAAGTGAAGCTGAATAGCCCAGCGTTTTAGCAAGCCTTAGTGCGGCTAATGTATCTGCTGTTTCACCTGATTGAGAGATAGTAATAAACAGCGTGTTGTCTTGAACTTTAAATTTCCGGTAGCGAAATTCACTAGCAACTTCAACACGACAAGGCACGCCCGCTAAACCTTCTATCCAATATTTAGCAACCATACCTGCATGATAACTCGTGCCGCAGGCCACTATCTGTACGGAGGAAATATTCTGTAGTATCTCACCCGCATGTGAGCCCATTGCTTCAACAAGTATTTTTTTGCTACCCAATCTGCCTGCTAAAGACCGGCGTATCACGGAGGGCTGCTCGTAAATTTCCTTGAGCATGAAGTGCCGATAGTGACCCTTATCCACCGATTCCGCGGCCGCATCGATTTGTGTTATATCGCGAGAAACTGGCGTAAATTCAGCGTTAAAAATAGAGTATTGTTCCGGCGTGATTTCAGCTACATCGCCCTCTTCTAAATACACAAAACGGTCGGTTACCTGACGTAAGGCAAGCTGGTCAGAGGCAATAAAATTCTCGCCAATACCAATGCCGATGACTAAAGGACTACCCTTGCGGGCGCAAATAATTTTTTCTGGTTCACTAGAGTGAATAACCGCTAGTCCGTAGGCCCCGTGTAAATCAGCAATCGCTAACTTAAGCGCCTCCATCAAGTTCTGCGTTGTTTGATAGTAATGGTGTATTAGGTGAACAATGGTCTCGGTGTCGGTTTGGGATACAAATAAGTAATCCAACTTTTGCAGACGGATTTTAAGTTCAGCATGGTTTTCAATAATGCCGTTGTGAACTAGTGCAATGTTACCTGAGACATGGGGATGGGCGTTTTCTTCCGACGGTTGGCCGTGGGTAGCCCAGCGAGTATGAGCAATACCCACGCGACCGTGCAAAGGGCTTTCGGAGAGCTCGTCGGAAAGTATTTCAACTTTGCCAACCCGCTTACGATTTTGTATCTGGCCACTGGGATCGATAATCGCCATGCCAGCTGAATCGTAGCCGCGATATTCTAGGCGTCGCAAACCTTCTAATAAGATACCTGAAACTTCGCGCTGCGCTACTGCACCTACAATGCCACACATGTGTCGTTCCCTTTTTAAATTCTGTTTTTGCAGTTAATCACGGGGCTTTTTTTCTGGCCGTTTCCACCCAGTGATATTACGCTGCTTAGCGCGCGCTACCGCTAATTCACCATCGGCAATATTGCCAGTAATGGTTGATCCGGCGCCAATGGTTGCGCCCTTGCCCACCTTAACCGGCGCTACAAGTGCGGTGTTTGACCCCACAAAAGTGTTATCTGCAATTTCGGTTTTAAATTTATTAACGCCATCGTAGTTACAGGTAATCGTTCCTGCACCCACATTAACATCGCGTCCTATTTCGGCATCACCGATATAACTTAAATGACTCACTTTACTTGCGCGGCCAATGTTTGCTTTTTTCGTTTCTACAAAATTGCCAATTTTAACTTCTTCGGCCAATACCGTACCTGGCCTTAAACGCGCAAACGGTCCAATCGTGCAGGATGCGGCTAAGCTTGCACCTTCAATAACAGAGTTAGATTTAATTTCACAGTTCGCAGCAATGTTTGAATCAATAATATGGCAATTTGGGCCAATGCTTACGCCGTCGCCCAACACAACGCTGCCTTCGAAAACGCAATTCACATCAATAAATACATCTTCGCCAGTTTGTAAATTACCACGGATATCTATTCGTGTAGCATCGGCTAAGCTAGCACCTTGAGCCATTAGCGCTTCAGCAAGATGCCCTTGGTAATAGCGCTCAAGTAATTGCAGTTGCGAGCGGGTATTAGCGCCCTGCACTTCCATGGGATGTGCCGCGTGACTTACTTTAATGGCAACGCTATCGGCGACAGCCATGGCGACAATATCGGTTAAATAATATTCGCCCTGGGCATTATTAGACTTAAGCCTTGGCAGCCATTGATTTAGCTTCTTCGCGCTTACCGACATAATGCCGGTGTTTACTTCTTTTACTAATAGCTGTTCTGGCGTCGCGTCTTTTTGTTCGACAATCGCAATAACATTATTATTGCCATCTCGAATAATACGGCCATAGCCCGTTGGCTTGTCTAAGTACGCGGTAAGCAGCGCAAGGGTGTCGGCGCAGGCGGTCTCAAGCAATGCATCGAGGGTTTGCGACGAAATAAGCGGCACGTCACCATAGAGAATAAGAACGCGGCTATCCTCCGGGATGACTGGCAACGCTTGGGCTACAGCGTGGCCGGTACCTTTTTGTTCCGCTTGCAGAGACCATTTTATATTTTGTCCGGCGAGACTTTCTTTAACCAAATCAGCGCCATGACCGATCACAATATGGCTTCTATCGGCGCCAATTTTTTCGGCGACGTCGACAACGTGCCTCAGCATGCTCTTACCGGCAATTTCATGCAGCACTTTAGGGATCTTGGAGCGCATTCGGCTGCCCTGACCTGCGGCCAGAATCACTACGTCTAGTGTCATTATTTAACCTTTTGCTATTGCGCGCGTTTACCGATAAAAGGATATAGCAGGAGATAGTAACGGAAACAAAAAAGGGCGGCCAGAGCCGCCCTTTTTCTAATACGGTTAAACCGTACTATTTACTTAGTGACTTACGAATTTGCTGCAAAGTCCGAAGCTGAGCCGATGCTGCCGCTAACTGCGCTGCTGCACGGGAGTAATCAACATCTGCACTTTGATTCAACATCGCTTGTTGAGCGTGCTTTTGTGCTTCTAGTGCGGCTGCCTCATCGAGGTCGCCGGCGCGCATAGCTGTATCTGCAAGAATACTCACCACATTGGGTTGTACTTCCAGAAAACCGCCAGACACATAGAAAATAATCTCTTCGCCGTTGTCTTGTACTATACGTACCGGACCTGGTTCCAAGGATGTTAGCAACGGCGCGTGACCATAAGTCACACCCAGGTCACCCTGGGTACCGTTTGCAACAATCAGCTTGGCACGGCCAGAGAACAACTCTGCTTCTGCACTCACGATGTCACAATGAATAGTCATAGCCATATTTTCGCCTCTCAGGCATAAAGCTCGCTAGTGCGAGCTTACAGTTTAGCCGCTTTCTCGATTGCTTCGTCGATGGTACCAACCATGTAGAAAGCCTGCTCAGGAAGGTGATCGTAATCACCGCCGAGAATGCCTTTAAAGCCAGCAATAGTATCTTTCAGAGATACATACTTTCCTGGGCTGCCGGTGAAGATTTCAGCAACGTGGAAAGGCTGTGACAAGAAACGCTCAATTTTACGTGCGCGTTCTACAGTTGTTTTGTCTTCTTCAGACAATTCGTCCATACCAAGGATCGCGATGATGTCTTTCAGCTCTTTATAGCGCTGCAATACCATCTGTACACCGCGGGCCACTTCATAGTGCTCTGCACCAACAATCAGCGGATCGAGCTGACGTGAGGTGGAGTCCAGAGGATCTACCGCAGGGTAAATACCTTTAGAAGCGATGTCCCGGCTCAAAGTAACGGTTGAGTCAAGGTGAGCAAACGTGGTTGCTGGTGAAGGGTCAGTCAAGTCATCCGCCGGTACGTATACCGCCTGAATAGATGTGATAGAACCTGTCTTCGTGGAGGTAATACGCTCCTGAAGTGCACCCATCTCTTCTGCCAGTGTTGGCTGGTAACCTACCGCTGAAGGCATACGGCCTAACAGTGCAGATACTTCTGTACCAGCCAAGGTGTAACGGTAGATGTTGTCAACGAACAACAGTACGTCACGACCTTCGTCACGGAATTTTTCAGCCATGGTCAAACCAGTCAGTGCTACACGCAGACGGTTGCCCGGTGGCTCGTTCATCTGGCCGTAAACCATTGCTACTTTTGATTTGCTGAAGTCTTGAACGTTAACAACGCCAGATTCCTGCATTTCGTGGTAGAAGTCGTTACCTTCACGGGTACGCTCACCAACACCGGCAAATACAGACAGGCCGCTGTGCTCAGATGCGATGTTGTTGATCAATTCCATCATGTTGACGGTTTTACCAACACCCGCACCACCGAATAGACCAACTTTACCGCCCTTAGCAAATGGGCAAACCAAGTCGATAACCTTAATACCAGTTTCGAGTAGGTCCGAAGACGCCGCTAATTCTTCGTAAGCAGGCGCTTTACGGTGAATAGGCATACGCTCTTTTTCACCGATGGGGCCACATTCGTCAATTGGGTTGCCCAACACGTCCATGATCCGACCCAGGGTTTCGATGCCCACGGGTACCATGATCTTTTCTTTAGTGTTGTTTACGTTAAGGCCACGACGCAATCCTTCAGAAGAACCGAGGGCGATGGTACGAACTACGCCGTCTCCTAATTGCTGTTGCACTTCCAGGGTCAGACCGCTGTCAGCAACCAACAGTGCATCATAGACCTGTGGTACCGCATCGCGTGGAAATTCCACGTCGATAACGGCGCCGATAACTTGTACGATACGTCCGCTACTCATGTCCGGTTCCTCTTCAAAACCTTAAATAATCAAATTCTGTTTCAGTGGTGAAAAATCTTACGACGCTACCGCCGCAGCACCACTCACGATTTCCGACAGTTCCTGGGTAATCGCCGCCTGACGTGCTTTGTTATAAACCAGCTGCAGACCGTCGATAATATCGCCGGCATTGTCAGTCGCGTTCTTCATCGCGATCATTCGAGCTGCCTGTTCACAAGCACCGTTCTCAACCACTGTCTGGTAAACCTGTGACTCAACATAACGAGTCAGTAAGCCTTCCAGTAATTCTTCAGGGCTGGGCTCGTAAATATAATCCCAGTGGTGTTTTAAGCTGTCGTCTTGCTCTGCTTCCAGAGGCAGTAGCTGGTTTACAAATGGGTTTTGAGTCATGGTGTTCACAAACTCATTACCAACCAGATACAGGCGATCTATTTTGCCTTCGCCGTAAGCGTCGAGCATAACTTTTACACTGCCAATCAAATCAGCAACGCTGGGTGCTTCACCCATATCTTTTGCCGCTGCAACAACGTTGCCGCCATAGCTCTTGAAGAATGCACCGGCTTTACTACCGATTAAGCACAAATCAATTTCTACGTTCTTTTCTGACCAGCCTTGCATTGCTTTGATGGCCTTCTTGAATACATTGGTATTCAAACCACCGCACAAGCCGCGGTCAGTAGAGACAATGACATAACCGACGCGTTTAACTTCCCGCTCAGTCATATACTGATGACGGTACTCTGGATTTGCATTGGCGATATGACCCACCACAGCGCGCATGCGCTGAGCGTAGGGTTTACCCAATTCCATGCGATCTTGAGCTTTGCGCATTTTACTCGCCGCAACCATTTCCATGGCGCTAGTGATTTTTTGCGTGCTCTTGATGCTGGATATCTGGGTGCGTATCTCTTTTGCACCTGCCATGATTCAACAATCCTCAAGCAGAAAAGCTGCGCTTGCGCGCAGCTTAACGTCTTACCAAGTCTGAGTTGCCTTGAACTTTTCAACGAGTTCTTTGAACTTGCCTTCCAGTTCTGCGTTCCAGTTACCGCTGTCGTTGATTTCTTTCATTACCGCAGCGTATTCGCTGTTGGCGAAAGATAAAATTGCTGATTCAAAATCTAGAATCTTAGCAACTTCAACGTTTTTCAGATGGCCTTCGTTGGCGCAGTACAAAGACAGACCCATTTCAGCAATGCTGAGGGGGCTGTACTGTTTCTGCTTCATCAATTCGGTAACGCGCTCACCTTGTGACAACTGAGCTTTGGTCGCTTCATCTAGATCAGAAGCAAACTGCGAGAACGCCGCCAATTCACGGTACTGAGCCAATGCGGTACGAATACCACCAGACAATTTCTTAATAATCTTTGTCTGTGCTGCACCACCAACCCGCGAAACCGAAATACCTGCGTTCATCGCAGGACGAATGCCTGAGTTGAACATATCGGTTTCAACGAAGATCTGACCGTCGGTGATAGAGATGACGTTGGTCGGTACGAAAGCCGATACGTCACCCGCTTGGGTTTCGATAACTGGCAGAGCCGTTAATGAACCTGTTTTACCTTTTACTTCACCGTTGGTGAACTTCTCTACGTAATCCTCTGAAACGCGGGCTGCGCGCTCAAGCAAACGAGAGTGGAGGTAAAAAACGTCGCCGGGATAAGCTTCACGACCCGGTGGACGACGCAATAACAGGGAGATTTGACGGTAGGCCCAAGCCTGCTTGGTCAAATCATCATAAATGATCAGTGCGTCTTCGCCGCGATCGCGGTAGTACTCACCAATGGTGCAACCAGTGAACGGTGCAATGAACTGCATAGATGCTGGATCAGAAGCCGTCGCCGCAACAACCACGGTGTGTTCCATAGCGCCGTGCTCTTCTAATTTACGCACTACTGCGGCAATAGAAGAGGCTTTCTGACCGATAGCGACGTACACACATTTAATACCAGACGATTTCTGGTTAATGATAGCGTCGACAGCAATGGCTGTTTTACCGATTTGGCGGTCACCGATGATCAGCTCACGCTGGCCACGACCGATTGGTACCATGGCATCAACGGCTTTAAGACCGATCTGCACTGGCTGGTCTACCGATTTACGCCAAATTACGCCGGGAGCAACTTTTTCAATTGCGTCGGTCAATTTTGCGTTGATAGGACCTTTACCGTCGATTGGATTACCCAGTGCGTCAACAACGCGACCTTGTAATTCAGGACCAACCGGTACTTCTAAGATACGACCTGTACATTTACAGGTTTGACCTTCGGCAATTCCTAAGTAGTCACCTAGTACTACGGCACCTACAGAATCGCGCTCAAGGTTAAGGGCCATACCAAAACGGCCACCTTCAAACTCGATCATTTCACCGTACATCACCTCGGTTAAACCGTGGATACGTACGATACCGTCAGATACGGATACTACCGTGCCCTCATTCTGGGCTTGAGCAGACACATCTAATTTATCGATGCGCTGTTTGATAATATCGCTAATCTCGGATGGATTCAGTTGCTGCATGCTCTGTTCCTCAATCCTATTCTCTAAACGCTCAGGAATTTATTGCTTCAGCGAGTTTCGCTAAGCGACCGCGCACCGAGCCATCTATTACCAAGTCCCCTGCTTTCACAATCACGCCGCCCAATAACAAGGGATCGACGGTAGTGTGAACATGAACTTCGCGTGCCAATTTTTTGCCTAAAGCTTCAGCAAGACGCTTCTCAGACTCTGAATCCAACGCGAACGCTGTTGTCAGTTCTACATCCACTGTACGTTCTTGGATGGCCTTTTGCGCTTCGAACAATTCGCTTATTGTTGGGAGTAATCCCAAGCGCTTGTTCTCTGCGAGAATCTTGATGAAATTTTCTCCGCCAGCATTAAATGTATCAGCACACACGTCGATAAACGTTTGCGCTTGCTGCTCGGTTGTCATCGCCGGAGAGCTTAAAAACTTCATCACTTCCGGTTGTTGGGATACGGCTGCCGCTGTTGCCAGCATTGCAGACCACTCTCCCAACGTCGATGCCGCTAAAGCGTACTCAAAGGCCGCTTTAGCATAGGGCCTAGCTGTTGTGCTTAATTCCGCCATGATCAACCTCGCTTAAAGGCTCGCGGCCAGCTTGTCGACCATGTCTTTATGAACAGACTCATCGATAGATGCTTCAAGCACTTTCTCAGCGCCAACCAAAGCAAGCTTGGCAACTTGTGAACGCAGCTGTTCTTTAGCGCGGTTCACGTCTTGCTCAATCTGTGCTTCAGCAGCCGCCTTCAGGCGTTCGCCCTCAGTTCGTGCTACGTCTTTCGCTTCTTCAACGATCTGGCTAGCGCGCTTATTAGCAGCATCAATAATTGTTGCCGCCTCTGCTTTCGCTTCGCGTAATTGCTTGGTCGCCTTTTCTTGAGCTAACTCAAGGTCACGACCCGCGCGATCCGCAGCATCCAGACCATCAGCGATTTGCTTTTCACGCTCATCCATCGCTGTGCGAATGGCACCCCATACAAATTTGTAGGAGAACCACACAAAGAACAGAAAGCTGATCGATTGTCCAATCAGTGTGAGATTAATATTCACGCCGATACCTCTGCTGTATGAATTTGCTGTTGGTGTTTTTTAGCTGCGTGCAATTAAGCTGGCAGACCAGGAACAACAACAAACAGTACGTACATCGCAATACCAACGCCGATCATTGGAACCGCATCAAGCAGACCAGCGATCAGGAACATTTTGCCTTGTAGCATTGGCGCTAGTTCTGGTTGACGTGCTGAACCTTCCAGCAATTTGCCACCCAAAATTGCAAAGCCAATTGCCGTGCCCAGTGCGCCAAAACCAATCATTAACGCAACAGCGATCAGTGCTAAACCCATGGTAGTTCTCCTACTTTCAACTTTAAGTTAATAAAAATGTAAATCAGTGAAACTGGTCTTCTTCTTCAATTTGATGCGCCGTTGCCATGTAGACAATGGTCAGAACCATGAAGACGAAAGCTTGTAGTGTGATAACAAGAATGTGGAATACTGCCCACGCCCACTGCAACACACCGGCGAATATACCCAGTACCAAACCGGCACCAAACATAGTCGCAATCAAGATAAAGATCATTTCGCCGGCATACATGTTGCCGAATAACCGAAGACCTAATGAAATTGGTTTAGAGATCCAAGAAATAGCTTCTAGTGCAAAGTTAATAGGCACCAATAAAATATTTACATACCATTTTGGGCTGTGGAATGGGTGTAAAGTCAGTTCTTTAACAAAACCCATGAAGCCTTTCTTGGCGATGGTGAAGTACACCATTAATCCGAACACGGTGAAACCCATACCTAGGGTCACATTAGGATCGGTCGTTGGTACTACTTTAAAGAAGAAGTGCGGATTGCCCGTAACCCAGCCCATAAAGGCGGGAATCCAGTCAACCGGTACCAAGTCCATGGTATTCATTAACAGAATCCACATGAAAATGGTTAATGCCATTGGAGCTATCATGGCATTTTTGTGATGAAAGCCGTCTTTAACAGTTTGATCAATAAAGCCGATGATCATTTCAAGAATGTTTTGAGCGCCGCGTGGCACACCGCTATGAGCGCGCTTAGCAATACGAGCAAATATGACTAAAAACAAAAAACCAAGACCGATAGACCACAGCATCGAGTCGACGTGAATTGCCATGAAACCCATATCTGAAGCTTCAGCGCCACTGTGGGCCAAGGTCCACGTATCTTGAGTCAGTACTTCATGAACATGACCCGATTCGTCGAGACGTTCATAACCGGCAGGAAGTTTGCCATAAGTTAGATTGGTAAGATGGTGCTGGATATAACCAACGGTGGATTGCGATTCACCTGCCATGTGTCACTCTCGTAAATGTTAACGCGTTGACCAAAGTTTTAAATTCTGTTGCCCCGCAAAGCGTAGCGGGCAAGTATTACGGCGTTCAGCAGCATAACGATCAAATATGCCAAAAATAAGACAAACACCTGTAACGGCTGTACTAATGCAAACGTTGCTGCAAACAACATCACTGTTGTCACAAACTTTCCGGATTCGCCTCGGTAAAAAGACCGAGCTACATCGCGTGCGAATGCCGCGCCAGTGTAACGAAATACTTGGCGCGCGAAATATGCATTCGGCACTACGGAAATCATTCCCCCTATGACTGCGGAATAGGCCATTACCTTATCCACGGGGAACAGTATGAAACTGCTTAACAGCACAAGCGCACATTGCAAACCGTATATCTTTAGTATCGGCGGTCTAGCTATTTTATGAGCAGCGCGCGGAACTTTCCGCTCATTTCCTGCTGTCATCTATGCCACCGCGAATGTCTAAAAATGGCTTATTTCGTGCCCGTACTGCTTGTTCAAAAAACGGGGCGAATTATATGGGCTATATAAGCAATGTTCAACCAATTTAAGTGCTTATGGCTTATATGTCATATATTCACAAAATCTATTTAATACTCTTAAAATCAATAATTTACCCGGTTACAACTTGGAACACGTATTATAAAACACTACATAATGTAGGGTCTTGTTACACCGTACACAAAATAAGCTATTTTATGTGATTTAAAATACCGTCTAGCTCATCGAGGTTAGTGTATTTAATTGTGAGAGTACCGCGCCCCTTTGCGGTATGTTGAATCGATACCGGCGATCCTAGTCGTTCAGAGAGACTTTCTTGCAGTTGTTTTATGTCAGGATCAAGGGCAACAGGCTTTTTCGTTTTATCTTGTAACTTCTCTTCTGCCAAGCGGCGAACCAAAGCCTCTGTTTGCCGTACCGAAAGTCCCTTGCTAACAACTGTAGATGCAGCAGCAGATTGCTGCTCTTGCGCAACGCCCAGCAAAGCGCGGGCGTGACCCATTTCAATATCGCCATTTTCTAATAGTTTTTGGACTTCTTCTCGCAAGCCCGTCAAACGTAATAAATTCGTGATTGTGGTTCGTGATTTACCGACTAATTGGGCAATTTCAGCATGAGTTAACTCAAATTCCTTTTGTAGCCGTACCATGGCCAAGGCTTCTTCCATGGGATTAAGGTCTTCACGTTGCAGATTTTCAATTAGCGCCATCGCAGCGGCGGCTTCGTCGGCTACGTCGCGAATCAATGCTGGAACCGAATCTAAACCCGCCAACTGGGAGGCTCGCCAGCGGCGCTCGCCAGCAATTATCTCGTAGCGGCCACCATCAATGGGACGAACCACAATCGGTTGCATAATCCCCTGTGACCGAATGGAGTTTGCCAACTCCTCCAGCGCTTCTGGCTGCATATCACGACGGGGCTGATAGCGACCACGCTGCATAAATTCGATAGGCAAATTACGCAAAGTGCCGTCGGTAGTCGGCGTAGCTGACTCAGACTGGCCTTCCGAATTCTCACGTTTAGCGTGATCGACGCCAGCCAGTTCGGGGTTTATTGATACCGGTGTGGCAGAAGCCCCCAACAATGCATCTAGCCCGCGGCCCAATCCTCTTTTTTTAACCATGTATTTGTTCAGCCTGTGTGTTCGCGCCTGTATCTTGCGCCGTTGCGCGGCGTAATACTTCGCCAGCTAACGCTAAGTAGGCCAATGCCCCCTTAGACTGCTTATCATAAAACAAAATCGGCAAGCCATGACTTGGCGCTTCGGCAAGGCGGACATTACGCGGAATGACGGTGCTATAAACTTTATTACCAAAATGACGACGCAGTTCGTCGGTTACTTGATTGGTCAAGCCATTGCGGCCATCGTACATGGTACGCAATATCCCCTCGATTTCTAAGGCCGGATTTATTAGCTGCTTGACCCGATTAACCGTATTAATTAACGCGCTTAGACCTTCCAGGGCATAGTATTCACACTGCATAGGAATGATCACGCCGGTTGCAGCGGCAAGTGCATTAACAGTTAACATGTTTAAGGACGGCGGGCAGTCGATCAACACATAGTCATATTGATCAGCAACGGCATTCAACGCTTCGCGCAGACGAAACTCTCGACCGATTTCATTGATTAATTCGACTTCTGCAGCGGTAAGATCTTGATTCGAGGGCAAAATAGAAAAACCACACTCTGGTGCGTCTACAATACATTCGCTAATCGGTTTATTTGCGACAAGTACATCGTAAACCGAGTACTCAACACTGCTTTTATCTACCCCGCAACCCATCGTTGCATTACCTTGCGGGTCTAGGTCAATCAATAGAATTCTACGTTTGGTTGCCGCTAAGGATGCAGCCAGATTTACGCTAGTTGTCGTTTTACCGACACCACCTTTTTGATTGGTAATTGCGTATACCTTGGCCACTGGATTTTCCTTCAGTTTTACTTTGAGAGACCTTTGCAGGATTGCTCTTTTGCCCAAGCACTATGTCAACATCGTGCAGAATGGGCCATTTAAGTCTATAAACGCCCTCATTCCCCGCCGTTTTCCCTGCCAGAAACCAATTTTTCTCTACAAATGGTTCAAAGACGCCAACGTGTCAATGACGGGCCAGCACGATTAAATGCCGCTCTTCCTCTACATTTGGCACCGACAAGGCGTAAGACGCCTCGACGATAAAGTGTTTTGGGAGCTGACTCAACTCTGTATCAGGAAAAACACCCTTCATCGCGAAGAGTCGACCATCTTCGGTGAGATGCCCTTCACAACCATCGATCATATCGCGTAAGGATGCGAATGCTCTCGATAAAATACCATCATAACGCGCTTCGGCTTTGAAGTGCTCAACACGCTCTGAGTAAATACTCACATTGAGGAGTTTCAGTTGCTGGCGTACCTCAATCAAAAACCGCGTTTTCTTGCCGTTGCTATCCAGCAGCGAAAAATGCTTATCTGGGAACAGTATCGCTAACGGTATACCCGGTAAACCCGCACCCGTGCCAACATCTAAATAACGGTCGCTCAAGATATAAGGTGCGATACTCAAACTATCTAAAAGATGCTTGCTTACCATTGCCTGAGGATCGCGAATAGCGGTGAGGTTGTACGCTTTATTCCATTTTTGCAGTAAGTTTAAGTAATCAAGCAATAAGTCGACTTGCCGATCAGAGACCGCTATACCTAATTCTTCAATGCCGCCTAGTAATCCTTGTTTAATTCCTTCCACTCAGGCTGATTTCCTATCAAGCAGTCCGCGTTTTTTTAAGTAAACCAATAACAAAGATACTGCGGCAGGCGTAACACCGGGTATCCGTGACGCTTGCGCTAAGGTCTGTGGCCGCGTATTACCCAATTTTTGTTTTACCTCATTAGACAGACCTTCGATAATCGAATAATCAAAATCCAAAGGCAATCTAGTGTTCTCATACCGCCGCAAACGGTCGATCTCTTCTTGCTGTCTATCAATATAACCGGCGTACTTAACACCGATCTCAATTTGTTCACTGACTTGTTCACAAACCTCATTTTCAGGGCTAGCTACTAAGGCAGCGATATCGGCGTATTTCAATTCAGGCCGTTTAAGCAACTCCAACAAATTGTATTCGCGGCTTAGTGGTTTTTCTATCTTGGTATTTAAGGCATTCGCGGCATCACTGCCTGGTTGCACCCAAAAAGACGCTAAGCGCGCTCTTTCTCGTTCAATGTTTTCACATTTCTCTGAGAATGCCGCCCAGCGAGTATCATCAACTAAACCCAGCTCTCGGCCCTTTGCTGTTAATCGTAAATCCGCATTATCTTCTCGCAGCAATAGGCGATACTCGGCCCTCGAGGTAAACATCCGATAAGGCTCGCGGGTACCCATGGTAATTAAGTCATCAACCAAAACACCGATATACGCTTCATCCCTACGCGGGCACCACGCTTCCTTGCCCTGTGCTTGCAGAGCTGCATTAGCCCCAGCCAGTAAGCCCTGTGCTGCGGCCTCCTCGTAACCTGTGGTGCCATTAATTTGGCCAGCAAAGAACAAACCGCGTATAAACTTGGTTTCCAGTGAGTACTTTAAATCCCTAGGTTCAAAATAGTCGTATTCAATCGCATAACCAGGGCGGGTCATGTGGGCATTTTCAAAACCCTTGATCGATCTAACTAGATTCAACTGAACATCAAAAGGCAAGCTAGTTGAAATACCGTTGGGGTAAAGCTCGTGCGTATTCAGGCCTTCTGGCTCTATGAATACTTGATGTGAATTTTTATCCGCAAAGCGATGAACCTTGTCTTCGATCGATGGGCAATACCGTGGCCCAATTCCTTCTATCACACCGGTATACATCGGTGAGCGATCTAGACCGCCGCGAATAATATCGTGGGTTTGCTCATTGGTATGGGTAATCCAACAACATACTTGTTCGGGATGCTGTTGTTGGTTTCCTAAATACGACATCACAGGTCTTGGCGTGTCGCCCCACTGAGCTTCTAAACCTGTAAAGTTGACTGATTTCGCATCTATTCGCGGTGGTGTGCCGGTTTTTAGTCTATCAACTCGGAAAGGTAGCTCGCGTAAGCGCTGTGCTAAAGCGAGTGATGGTGGATCACCTGCTCTACCACCGCTGTGGTTATCTAAGCCAATATGAATTTTACCGCCAAGAAAGGTCCCTGCGGTTAAAACAACCGTTTTACTAAAAAAGTGCAGACCAATATTGGTAACAACACCTCTAACTTCTTCATTTTCAACAATTAAATCATCAACAGCTTGTTGAAAAATAGCTAAATTTGGCTGATTTTCTAAAATTGTGCGTATTGCAGCTTTGTAAAGAATTCGGTCCGCTTGTGCACGTGTTGCCCTGACTGCGGGGCCTTTACGAGCATTTAATACTCGAAATTGTATACCACCCAAATCGGTGGCTTTTGCCATCGCGCCACCTAAGGCATCAATTTCTTTAACAAGGTGACTTTTTCCGATACCCCCAATAGCGGGGTTACATGACATTTGCCCCAGGGTTTCAATATTGTGAGTAAGCAATAAGGTCGCACAACCCATTCTTGCTGCAGCGAGCGCTGCTTCCGTACCAGCGTGACCACCACCAATAACAATTACGTCGTAGCTTTGCGGATAATCCACGAAACACCTGAAAATGAGTTTGAATGAAGACGCGAAATTATACGTGGATCTAAGCCTGCTGCAATGAATTGGTGAAATTTTAATCAAGTATCTTTAGTTAATAATGTATATACATATGTATTCTTATTATCTTATTTCTTTACTTTAAATATAGTTATTAGGGAAGCGTATTTTGTTAATAACTAACCTAACACTCTGATAAATATAAAGTTATACCAATGATAAGTAGAGGGTTTATCCACAGATAAGGTGTCAAAATCATGCTGGTCTTTTGTGGATGGAATGTGGATAAGTTGCTAGCTTTATTTTCCCTGTGGGTAAGAGTGCTTATTTGAGTCACTTACCCACATACTTAATTGGTGTTTTCCCAGCGCTTTATGAGCTGAGCCAATAACTGATTTTCTCTTTTAGAACATTTAATGAGACTGGTTTGCTTAAAAAATCGTTCATGCCAACCGAAAAGCAACGGTCTTTGTCTTCTTGTATGCTATTTGCGGTTAACGCAATGATTGGGATAGCAGCATAGTTAGTGTTTTGCCTTATTTTTATACTTGCCTCATAGCCATCCATAGTGGGCATCTGTAAATCCATCAGGACAATATCGACGTGCTGTTTCTGTAGTTCAATTAAGCACTCCTGGCCGTTGTTTGCCGTTAAGGCAATCATGTCCCAGCGTTTTACTGTATTTGCCACCAGCATTTGATTGACTGGGTTGTCTTCAACGATCAACACCGTTTTACCGGCTAGAACATTTTCTTGAGTTGTCGTTTCATCTATCGCTTGAACAGCTTCGTACCGACATTTCCATTTAATGGTGAATTGGGTACCTTCTCCTAGCTTACTGTCCATTTTAAGCTCAGCCTGCATAAGCGAGCATAAACGCTTAACAATCGCTAAGCCTAAGCCAGAACCGCCGTAACGCCGCTTTCTAGATCCGTCAGCCTGCCGAAAACTGTCAAATACAATGAGCTGATCTGATTCGTCGATACCAATACCTGTATCCTTAACACTGAGCGTTAATAGCAATTCTTTTGCATTTATTTCCTCGCTGTCTAATCTAATGTCTATATTTCCGCTGTGGGTAAACTTCACAGCGTTTGACGCGAGGTTAAGAACGATTTGGCGAACTCGGATGTCGTCACCATAAACATTTACTGACCGTAATTTTGAGGACACGCTGTAGTTTAGCTCAACTCCTTTGTTTTTCGCTTCGTAGATTAATGGCGTTAAATGCATGTCAAACAGAGTCGTCGGTGAGTAAAGATGGGAGTCGAGTTTAAGATCACCTTTCTCTATTTTTGAAAAATCCAAAATATTATTTACAATATTTAATAAGTGTTCACTGGAGCTTTTAGCTATCTCTATATAATTACTTTGTTCCTGATTTAATTCCGTGGTTGATAGCAGTTGCAGCATACCAAGAGCGCCATTCATGGGCGTGCGAAGTTCATGGGTCATCGTAGCCAAGAACAAGCTCTTTGCATTATTCGCTTCATCTGCCAAGGTTTTTGCAAGTTGCAGTTGCTGCAATCGACTGGTGAGTTCAGCTTGCTGAGCCTCGAGATTCATAGTCATTTCATTAATATGATTTTGTAACTCGCCTAACTCGCCCTCTCCTTTCACTTTGAGTCGACTACCAAGATTCCCTAAAGATATATTCTTTGTAAATATGTTTATTTCGGCCAGTGGTTTTGATATTCGTCTACTTATTAACCAAGCTAGGAGAATACACAAGAAAATAGAAAGTGCTCCTATGCTACTAGAAACAATAACGATTCGTTTTTGTAGTTTCTCTAACTGATCTTTCGACTGCTCTATCGTTACGGTGCCAATTTCTTTTTGTGATTTTATAGATGTATTGATATCGCCCGTAAAAGAGTCACTGATGTCTACTCTACTCTGGAATATAGGTACTGTTATTAATTCAAATGATTGATGACTTCTGTGATTAGACTTTAGATATACTTTATTTTCTGTAAGTAAATTTACAACGGTTATTGCTGTTATATCTTTGTTTATAGCTGATCGCATGATTTCAATAAGTTGAGTGTCATTTCCACTTATGATTGCTAACTCACTAGATGCGGCAATATTTTCTGCAATTCTTGTGGCAATTTCTCTCTGATTTACGGCGGCGTCATTAAGTCGACTTATCAATGAATAAGTAAAAAGAGATATAAATATGACAATTGCTGGTGATATACCCGCAATCAGTATTTGACTAAAAATAGTATGTTTTCTAAATTTAAGTAACATTTTAGTTGGACTCCCCATCGGGGAAGCGTCGCCTTAACTCTTCCTCTGAAGGAAGGGTTAAGCCAAGTGATTCTGCGACACTATAGTTTATCTTTACTGCGAAATTACTAGGGTATTGTGGAGCAGGTAATTTCTTCGTATCTATATAGTAATTTACCATTGATACAATATCTGAAGTGTATTGATCTGGTGTAGAAAGTACCGTAGCTAGCGCACCGGCTTTGACGAAGCCTTCTGTTGGCCCAATAACTAAAGTTTGATGGCGATAACTACTTAACAGAATAGGTCTTATAGTGTCGGAATTATAAATAGTGTTCTCTGAAGTAGTTAATAGGACATCATTATTTTGAATTATTTTTGTTACGCTCCTTATTATATTGGGCGTATTTATCTCGTATGAATTTATTGTTAATAGTGGATTTTGTATAGAAATATCGTCGATAATTTTTTCATAATTTTTGTCCTGATAGGCAATACCAAGTTGAACTTTTTTATTATCGAAAATTGATTTTATAAGTAGGACTTGTCTTTTTAATGGTTGATCTGAGAATAGTGCTGTGGCATTTTTATGTTGACTCTTAAAGTATTCATTTGAGTTTACATAAAGAGCGAATTTTGCTTTGTAAGAATTGCTTTTTAGTAAGGGGAGAAGATTTTCAGATACTATGATTAATATGTCACCCTTATCTTCGTTATTCGGCAATTGGTTTTCGTAGGTGTGAACGATAAAATTTTGTTCTTCTGCAATTTTTTTTGATAATTTTTCTAGAGTACTATTTTTTGCAGGCAAGACAATATCTACGATGATCATGTCTTCGCTATACGCCGACGTTGATATTAACAGCAATGTCGTTATGAATAATCCGTGAATTAGTTTTATCAAGAGGCTAGTCCTTGACTCTTGTCGATATTAATACCTTAAATTTATCCCAATAAATTGACGATAATCATCTCGGTAGATATTGCTGCTGAGAAGCTCGCTGTCTTCGTCGTGCCTAAATTCTGCTGAGTATGAAAGTTCAATTTCGCTATCTTTAAAAGGCATAGTTTTCGATACTCGCATATCGCTGCGCGAATATTTATTCTGGGATGTACCTATTTCTCTAGCGTAATACTGTGAAAATGAAATTTGGATATTGTCGTCTGTCTTATAGCTAAGTAGAGCACTAGCTGAATTCTTTGGCGTAAAGGTAGTCTCAGTGTTAGGAGTAAATGCTTGGTCGCTATTGCTGTACGCCTTACTTTTAATATACGCGTAGCTGAAATGGATAAGCCATTTTCTGTTCGGCCTGTAGTCGATCTCAGTTTCAATACCAGATTGTTTCAAGTTCCCACTGTTAACGGGATTGAATCTTTCCAGTGATATAGAGTTTGAGATAAGTTGTTCTAATTGGTCAAAAAATATTTTCACATCCCACTGCAAATGATGCTGATTGAAATTTCCGTAATAGCCAATTTCCCGCGATTCTATTTTTTCTGGTTTAAGATTTGGGTTTCCACTTGCACTTTGAATTAGCGTGCCTTCTGTTCTACCATTGTTAGCTGGTCTTACATTGCGAGCGGTGTATGTCCAATTAGCAGAAGTTTCAAGCAGATCAGGTGTTCTAATTGCTTCGGAGTAAATAGCTCGAAGACTATGGTTATTATCAATATGATAATGTACGGATACTCGTGGTGAAAAATTTTTACCTACGTTCTGTTCGTACTCATAAGAACCACCTGCATTGATTGTAAAGGTTTCGATAATATTCTTTTCAATATTAAAAAATAGTTGATAGTTATTACTATCAACTGTCTTTCCGTAATAGGTTTCAGAGGAAACCCGCGATTTTTTGAGATGCACCCCTGCTACAGTTTTTAATTTATCGTTCCAAATATAGGTGTCTTGTAAATCTATATCTTGACGATTAACACGCAGGTCTTCATTTGCATCCGCTAGTACCAGTGGTGAAGGGTTGTCATTAATTCCAATAAAAAATGGTGGAATTTCTACAGTCCAGCGATGTATTTGTTTTTGAGCTGAAAAATTATATCTGAAGGCTAGTTGGTGAAGTTCAGATATTTCCTTTTCGATTTTAGTCGACAGATAGTAGTCGTCGGTTTTTGTAATTGGTTGTGTAACGTCTTCATCGGCAAAATCGTCGGTTATTTCTCCCGTTTTATAACCAGCGCCTAGGCTAATACTGTAGTTGTTAACAAGTGTCTCGTATCTGCTATTAATTATTTTGCTGGATTTACTATCAAACCGTTCTGCGCCATTTTTGTCTATATCAAAGCCGTCGTCTTGGATACTGGCGAGAGTTACCCTTACATTTCCGTTAAGCATTTCATCAGCGTAACTAAGGCGATAATTTTCGGTATTTTCAGTCCCACTGAGAATATTTACTTCGTATGCATTTACGTCGGTGGGGTGACGAGTGATGATATTAATTACACCTAAAAATGCATTGGCACCATAGCTAGCGCTAGATGGGCCGCGAACCACTTCGATACGTTCTATGTCGTGTATCGTTATGGGAATATCGCTCCAATCTACCGTTGCTAGTCCAGATTGATATACAGATCTTCCGTCTATTAAGACCTGCATTCGGCGTGAGTCACGGTAGTTTGTGCCGTGGTAACTAACAACATAGTTCCAGCCATCTCGTGCGCCGACAGAGGTGCCAGGTATTAAACGAAATAGTTCAGGTATTTCTTTGAGCCCAGAGGCGATAATCATATCGCGATCAATAACACTGACGCTTGCGGGTACTTCGCTGCGGCTTTGTTTAAGTCTGGCGGGAGTCAATACCACGGGCAGGTCGTCGGTATTCCATATTTCCGCTTCTAGTGGGGAGCACAGTATTAGTGTACTGGTGCATATAATCAGGCTGCGCCTTAGTAAGCGTCGTTGCATTAACAATCCTTAGATACGGTAGTTCTATCCTAAGTGTATCCTATAGTGTGATTATTACTATGCTAGATTGCGGTGGAGATGTGGCTATTTTCCGATGCAAAAGCTCGAGAAAATGCGTCCAAGTAGATCGTCAGAACTAAATTCACCGGTTATTTCAGCTAAAGCATTTTGGGCGAGCCGTAGTTCTTCAGCGAGCAGTTCGCCGGCATTATAAGTTGTGAGTTGTAGCTCGCCATTTAATATGTGGTTTCGGCCGCGTGTTAATGCATCAATATGCCGGCGTCTTGCTATAAACGGCGTATCGCCGTCATCATAGCCGACGCACGATTTTAGATGCTCTCGCAGGGTATCAATACCTTGATTTTGTTTAGCGGAAATGAATAAACGGCTTATTCCGTCATCGTGAATTCCGGTTTTCTGCCCGGTTAAATCACATTTATTGTAAATAATGGAGAGTTTGTTTTGCGCGACAAATACGTCAAATTCAGGAGGAATGTTTACGTTATCTTCAGCATTGGTTTTACTATCTATGACCAATAGTATGCGGTCTGCTTGGCTGATTTCGTTCCAGGCGCGCTTAATCCCTTCGAGCTCAACCGGATCCTCGCTATCGCGTAAGCCCGCCGTATCTACGATATGTAAGGGCATGCCGTCTATTAGAATGTTTTCCCGAAGGACATCGCGAGTCGTGCCAGCAATATCGGTGACGATGGCTGATTCCCGCCCAGCTAAAGCATTTAATAGGCTTGATTTACCGGCATTGGGCTTTCCTGCAATAACGACGGTCATGCCTTCCCGCAGTATGCTGCCTTGCTTAGCCGAGTTAAATACCGTCTCAAGATGGCTTTTTATGTTTTGAAGTTCGCTTGCGACTCTGCCGTCACTAATAAAATCGATCTCTTCTTCTGGAAAATCGATGGCGGCTTCTACATATATTCTTAACAGGGTTATCGCTTCGACAAGGCTGTTAATTTCTTTGCTGAAGGCGCCTTCCAAAGAGCGCATAGCCTGACGTGCAGCTTGTTCAGAGGCGCTGTCGATTAGATCTGCAATCGCTTCTGCTTGAGCTAAATCTATTTTGTTGTTGAGAAAAGCACGCTCGGAAAACTCTCCCGGTCTGGCCATTCGAGCACCTTGGCTTATAACCTCGCGCAGTAAACAGTCAAGAATGACGGGGCCGCCATGACCCTGGAGTTCGAGTACATCTTCGCCGGTAAAGGAATTTGGTCCGGGGAAAAACAGTGCGATACCTTGGTCAATCGTTGACGTGCTGTTTGCGGTGGTTTCTAAGAAGTTGCCATAGTGCGCGTATCGAGGGGTGATGTTGTCTAGCGCTAGCATGGAGCGCGCGATATCTTGGCTTTTGGGGCCGGAGATACGCACAATACCAACGCCACCTTTTCCCGGTGGCGTGGCGATGGCGGCGATAGTATCCGTTGTGTAAGCCATAGCTTGTTAGCGGGTTGGTAGGCCGCTTTTTTCAATACGCTTGGTAATAATATATTGTTGAATAATTGAGAGCGTGTTGTTCACGACCCAATATAGCACCAAGCCCGCAGGGAAGAATAAGAAGAAGAAGGTGAATACTATGGGCATCCACTGCATTATTTTTGCTTGCATTGGGTCCGGCGGCGGCGGGTTTAAGCGTTGCTGAATAAACATCGACAAGCCCATTACCAGTGGTAATACGAAGTAGGGATCCATTGCCGATAAGTCGTGAATCCACAAAATAAACGGCGCGTGGCGCAGTTCAATACTCTCCATTAATACCCAATACAATGCGATAAAAACCGGCATCTGTACGACCATGGGCAGGCAGCCGCCGAGTGGATTGATCTTTTCTTTTTTGTACAACTCCATCATGGCTTGTGATTGCTTTTGACGGTCATCAGCGTAGCGTTCTTTGATTTCAACAAGTTTGGGCTGAAACTTGCGCATATTCGCCATTGAGGTGAACGCTTTTTGGTTTAGCTTGAAGAATGCAGCTTTAACTAAAATAGTCACACCGATAATCGCAAATCCCCAGTTACCTAACACGGAGTGTATTTTGGTAAGAAGCCAGAATAAAGGCTGTGCTATCCACCATAACCACCCATAGTCGACGGTCAGATCCAAACCAGGTGATATTTCTTCAAGGCTGTATTGATCTTTAGGGCCGGTATATAGACTTGCACTTATTTTGCCTTGGCTCTTTGCATCAATAGTGACGGCTGCACTGGTTACCCGAGCGATATTCATATTTTGTTTGGTAACAATAGTGCTTAATTCGTTAACGCTGTCTGCCGGCGGCACCCATGCACTGACGAAATAGTGTTGAACCATGCCTATCCAGCCGCCATTAACAGTGGCTTTAATGGGTTTATCTTGCATCTTATCGAAGGTGGTTTTTTTGTATAAATCTTCATTGGTTGCATACGCCACGCCGATGAAGGGCTTCATGGCGAACATACCGCCATCACCATTCACGCTGGGGTCAGCGCTATTGCCGCGCTTCAATTGACCGAAAAAGCTCGCCTGGAAAGGGGCGTCACTTTGATTGTCGATAAGGTATTCAACCTTTATTAGATATTCACCACGAGTAAATTGAAAACGTTTGATAACGGTAATGGCATCACTGTATTGGTAGTGTAAATCGACGTTTAGACTGTCAGACGATCCATCTAGAGAATATTCCGCAGCGGTAGCGGTAAAGACAGGGCGACCTTTTGAAGTATCTGTGCCATTGGCACCGATTAACCCGCTTTGAGCTACATAGTTTCGAACGTCGCTGTTCTCAAGGATTACGAACGGGTCGTCAGCTTCTAAGCTGGCTGTGTATTTTGGCAAACCAGCGTAGACAATGTCGCCGCCGTGTAGGTCTATTTTTAGATCAAAGACATCAGTTTGAACGGTGATGTATTTCACGTCAGCAGTGGCATTTGCTTTAATAGCATTGATGTCATCATTGCTAACGATGGCAGGTAAATCACCGCTGTCATTGCTGGTTGTCGGCGCACTTTTATTTGTGGCAACAGCAGCAACCTTAGCGGCGGTGTGGCCGGTATCGAATTTTTGCCACTCCACTAATAACATAAGTGATAGTGCAGCGATGGCGGCGATAAGAAGATAGCGCTGAAAATCAATCATTGCTTGAATGCCTTGATAGTGTGATTTCGGTGGAATGACAGTGACAGGATGGTACAGGATCGTAGCCGCCGTCATTAAGTGGGTGACAACGACAAATACGTTTAATGCTTAGCCAGCTTCCGCGCAGCGCACCGTGTTGTTGCAAAGCTTCTACGGCGTAACTTGAGCAAGTGGGATAGAAACGGCAATGCGGAGCCATCAGCGGACTGATAAACAGGCGGTAAAAGTGGATGCAGGCAATTAGCAAGCGCTGCATATTGACTAGCCCTCTTGCTGACGAAAGCGTTTCTCAGCCCGTTTTTCTAATTGATACCAAAGCTGATTACAGGTTTCATGAAGTTGCTTGTTATCAATATCGCTTAGCCCGCGTCGAGCTAATACAATAATATCAATGCCTTGCAGCTTATATTTATGTAGCCTGAATGTTTCTCTTACAACGCGCTTCACGCGATTGCGTTGCACGGAGAGTCGCACGTTTTTCTTTGCTATAACTAAGCCTAATCGAGCGCGGCCTAGGTTGTTTTTGCGTGCCAAAAATAGTAGTTCAGCGGTTGAAACCTTCAGACGTGATTCGTCGAATACCGCTTGGTATTCGCTGGCATTTAAAAGGCGTAATGATTTTTCAAAGTGAAAATCCACCGTTATGCCAGCATACCGTATCGCTTAATAAGTCTTAAGCAGATAGAACAACACGGCCTTTAGCGCGGCGACGGTTGATTAGTTTACGGCCATTCTTAGTAGCCATACGTGCACGAAAACCGTGGTTGCGTGCTTTCTTAAGATTGCTTGGTTGGAACGTTCTTTTGCTCATGATGTTGTCCGTAATGTAAATAAGCCGGCGGGGTCGCCACCGGCACTGCACAGCTAAATTGCCGAGACAGTGAAAAATCGGATCGCGAATTTTAGTGGACATTAGGAGGAATAGCAATGACTTGCTTGGTTTAGTTACACCTTTTTGCGGATTAGCACCCTACCCTTTTAAATCACAGCTTACCCATAACTTATCCACAGGTTTTCAATGTTGTTATCAAGATGTGGGTTTTTTGTTGGTAGTATTGATAGAAACCTGAATTTCCTTCTTAGGGTGTTGAATAAGAAGGAGTTTTTTATGGGTGCCTAGATTTTTTTCTTTGTAAAATTTGTGGATAACTGGGTGCTTGGCGAGTAGAATAAGTCGCTCTTCAACTAAAAGTTATTCGGCTCTCCCAGAGTTTTGTGGCCATTGTTGTTTCATTAAAAATCTAGATTTGGAGTATTTGTGTTGCCAGAAGCTACGTGGCAAAAATGTATCGCACATTTGCAAGACGAGTTGCCTTCTCAGCAATTTAACACCTGGATTAGGCCGTTACGGGTTGAGTTAGCTGGTGACTTGATACACTTATGTGCGCCAAATCGTTTTGTTCGCGATTGGGTTAGTGATCGTTTTTATTCGCGTATCGTTGAGTTGGTTGCAGAGCTATCACCACCTGGAAAAAAAGTGCAGGTTGAGCTCGGAATTGCAGAGCGACAGGCAAGTCGTAGCTCGGCCAGTCCTGTGTCGACAAACCAGCGAGCTTCTCGCCAACCATTTCAGTCATCCCCTATTACTAAAAATCCTGAACAGGTGTTCTCGCGCGCTCAGGTAGCGGCGCCTGCGCCTTATCCTCCGCAAGCTGCTCCGCAGATTATCACCGGTCAGCGCCAGGTCGAGGTTGAGGGTGGTATTCGGCACCAGAGTTCACTAATGGAGTCATACACCTTCGATACTTTTGTCGAGGGTAAGTCGAATCAGCTAGCACGTGCCGCGGCGAGCCAAGTGGCTAGTAACCCTGGGCGGGGATATAACCCGCTATTCCTATACGGTGGTGTTGGGCTAGGTAAAACTCATTTAATGCACGCTGTCGGTAATGCCTTAATTCAGCAAAACCCAAACGCAAAAGTAGTGTATTTACATTCCGAGCGCTTTGTTGCGGATATGGTAAAGGCGTTGCAGTTAAACGCGATTAATGAGTTTAAGCGCTATTATCGCTCCGTAGATGCTCTTTTAATTGATGATATCCAGTTTTTCTCCGGTAAGGATCGCTCGCAGGAGGAGTTTTTCCATACTTTTAATGCTCTCCTTGAGGGTGGGCAGCAGATGATACTTACGTGCGACAGATATCCCAAAGAAATCAAAGGCTTAGAGGAGCGGTTGAAATCTCGTTTTGGCTGGGGCCTCACCGTTGCGGTAGAGCCACCGGAGTTGGAAACCCGTGTGGCGATTTTGTTGAAGAAAGCTGAGCAAGAAAAGGCTACCCTGCCTTCGGATGCGGCGTTTTTTATCGCCCAACGTGTACGCTCAAATGTTCGTGAATTAGAAGGCGTGTTAAAGCGTGTAATCGCAAGTTCTCGCTTTATGGCAAGACCCATAGATATCCCGTTGATAAAAGAGTCGCTTAAAGATTTATTGGCTTTACAGGATAAGCAGGTGAGCCTAGATAATATTCAGCGAACAGTGGCCGAATATTACAAAATTAAAATTGCTGACCTTATGTCGAAGCGTCGCAGTCGCTCTGTAGCGAGGCCGCGTCAGGTCGCTATGGCCTTGTCTAAGGAATTAACGAATCACAGTTTGCCAGAGATTGGCGAGGGCTTTGGTGGTAGAGATCACACCACAGTGCTTCATGCGTGCCGTAAAATTAAAGAGTTGCGCGAAAGTGATGGTGATATACGAGAAGATTACCAAAATTTGATAAGACTGCTCACAAGCTAATGTTTTAGTGGCGCTTTATATAATAAAGTAGCTTTAATATTCCATAACCTATCAATAGATATTTAAAAGAACAGGAACCGGAAGCATGAAATTTTCGATTTCGCGGGAAGCGTTGATAAAGCCCTTGAATCTAGTCGCTGGTGTTGTCGAGCGTCGGCAAACGTTACCAATACTGGCAAACGTTCAGCTAGTATTAAACGGTCAGGAATTAGCGCTGACCGGCACAGATTTGGAGGTTGAGCTTATTGGCCGTGTTCATCTGGTGGATGATACGGGTGTGTCAGGTGAGATCACTATCCCCGCTCGGAAATTAGTTGATATTTGTAAGGCCTTACCCGATGGTTCTGATATTAGCTTCCAGTTAGATGATCAGAAATTAATTATCAAGTCTGGTCGTAGCCGATTCCAGCTATCAACTTTGCCCGCGAATGATTTTCCTAGTGTAGAGCAGGCAAAGGGTGGTCAGTCCTTTACGCTGAAGCAAGGCGATTTAAAGCGCCTTATAGAAAGAACTAGCTTCGCAATGGCGCAACAAGATGTGCGCTATTATCTAAATGGTATGCTGTTTGAGGTGACCAATGGCCAATTACGTGTGGTGGCTACGGATGGTCACCGCTTAGCGATGGCAACATTTCAGGGTGATATTAGCGTCGATCAAGTTGCCCAAGTCATTGTGCCAAGAAAGGGTGTGGTTGAGCTCGCCAGGTTGTTGATGAATGAAGATCAGGATGCTGAAGTCATTGTTGGTGGTAACCATATTCGTGTCGTGACGGCAGACTTTACTTTCACCTCTAAGCTAATCGATGGCAAGTTCCCTGACTATGAGCGTGTGTTACCGCGTAACAGCACCAAGGTTGTGTTAGGTGCCAGGGCCGATTTAAAACAAGCTTTTGCCAGGACGGCGATATTATCAAATGAGAAGTATCGCGGGATTCGCATGCTGCTTACTAGTGGTGAGTTGCGTATTGTCGCCAATAACCCTGAGCAGGAAGAAGCTGAAGAGACTGTTGCGGTCGAATATCAAGGTGAGAGCCTGGAAATTGGTTTTAACGTCAGTTATTTACTTGACGTCCTGTCGGCAATTAATGGCGAGTCAGCAAAGTTCTCGCTGTCTGATGCTAATAGTTCTGCTTTAATTGAAGAAGCAGATGGCGGAAATTGTCAGTACGTCGTAATGCCGATGCGTTTGTAAGGTTTTAGGTCAATTCGACATGCTCTTGTTGGTTTTGCGAATAAGAGCGTGTTTGGTTTTTCCTATGCTTGGCTCCCCTTCCCTCAGATTGCTAAATTCTATGCTTGCTTTTGACGGCATCTATATCGGGCTTGTCCGCACTTCTGGGGACGATAGGTATTCTAGGTGTTCATTGTGCGGTTAGAAAAGCTAAGCATCTATAATTTTAGAAATCTTTCTCATGTAGAGATGCCTCAGCTGGCCTCGTTCAACTTTATTCACGGGGTTAACGGTAGTGGTAAGACCAGCATTTTAGAAGCTGTCCACACCGTAGCACTTACTCGTTCGTTTCGTTCGCGGAAAATGGATTCGGTTATTTCTTATGATAAGGACGATCTGACGGTTCGTGGAGAGCTGCGACAAGGCGAGCGTGCTGGGCAACAAATTATCGGGGTTCGAAGGCCCAGAAAAGGGCCTGTGTTGGTAAAGCTTGGTGGTGAGAAGCTTTCGACAGCTGGTCAGTTGGCAGGAGTGCTTCCGGTTCAGGTTATAAACCCTGCTAGTTTTGAGTTGTTAGAGGGCTCTCCAGGGGTGAGACGGCAGTATATTGACTGGGGAGTGTTCCACGTGAAACATTCCGGCTTTTTTGAGTATTGGCCTCGTTATCGTAAAGCGCTTCAGCAGCGTAATTCCTTGCTCAGACGTGGTAATATAGACGTCGCGCTGCTCGCCCCTTGGGATAGAGAAATGGCGACAATGGGCGCATTAATACACGATGCACGCTCAGCACACTTTGAGTTACTGATAAGCGCGTTTAGTGACATTTATCAGCGTCTGCTCAATTTGGTTGGCGCTTCGGAAAGTAATACCCCGTCGCTAAAGGTCTCTATGAATTCGGGGTGGCGAGACAGTGATATGGGTTTTGCTGAGGCATTACGGTCAGGTTTGGCGGGAGACCTGCGTGCAGGGTTTACACGAAGCGGCCCACACCGTGCAGACATAGAATTTCGGGTTGGAAAAATGATGGCTGGAGATGTTCTCTCAAGAGGGCAGATAAAAACTCTAGTTTGTGCGCTTAAACTGGCCCAATCAAAGGTTCTTTTGGATCAGGGTATAGCGACTGTTTTTCTAATAGATGACTTGGCGGCAGAGCTCGATGAAGGTCGATGCCAGGCGGTTTTTAGTGAGTTGGTAGCGCTTGATGTCCAGGTGTTCGCTAGTGCTGTAAAGCGCTCAGATCTTCATGACAGCTGGTGTTTAGGTAAGGGTTTAAAAAGGTTTCACGTGGAACATGGGGTGCTGACGGAATGCTAGGCATTCTAGATAAGAAAGGTTTTTGTTCCAAGTTTTAGAGTTTTTAGGTCGGTTTGGTATGTGGTAAGGCAGTATTCTGCTGCAGGATATAAAATAAATCGGTTATCCATTCTTCGGATACAAAGGTTGGAAAGAAATGACAGAAAATAGAGCTTACGATTCCTCAAGTATTAAGGTTTTGAAGGGGCTAGATGCCGTCCGGAAAAGACCCGGTATGTATATTGGTGATACTGATGATGGCTCAGGCCTGCACCACATGGTGTTTGAGGTAGTCGATAACTCTATAGATGAAGCACTCGCCGGTCACTGCAGCAAGATCCAGGTAGTTATTCACGCAGATGAGTCGGTCTCTGTGTCAGATGACGGCCGTGGTATACCAACGGAAATGCATGATGAAGGCGTTACCGCTGCGGAAGTCATCATGACTGTATTGCACGCGGGCGGTAAGTTTGATGACAACACCTACAAAGTGTCCGGTGGTCTCCACGGTGTGGGTGTTTCTGTAGTTAATGCGCTATCTGAGGAGCTATGCCTGACCATAAGACGTGGGGGTAAAGTCCATGAACAAATCTACAAGCACGGCGTACCGCAAGCGCCCCTGGCAATAATCGGTGATACCGAGCGTACGGGCACCGAGATTCGCTTTAAGCCTTCGGCTGAAACCTTTACTAATATTGAATTTCACTTTGATTACTTGGCTAAGCGTATCCGCGAACTGGCTTTCTTAAACTCGGGTATTAAGATCGAGCTTCTTGACGAGCGCAACGGCGAGAAAGAGAACTACTGCTATGAAGGTGGTTTAAGTGCATTCGTTGAGTACTTGAATACCAACAAGACGCCAGTTAACAAGGTGTTCCACTTCACCACGGAGAGTGAAGGTGTGGTTGTTGAAGTGGCATTGCAGTGGAATGATGGTTTCCAAGAGAATCTATACTGCTACACCAACAATATTCCGCAGCGGGATGGCGGTACCCATTTGGCAGGGTTCCGAGCTGGCTTAACGCGGAATCTAAACAACTACATCGAAAAGGAAGGTTTGGCGAAAAAGGCCAAAATATCGACCACCGGTGATGATGCGCGTGAAGGTTTGACCGCCGTGGTGTCTGTGAAGGTACCGGATCCTAAGTTTTCCTCGCAGACCAAAGATAAGCTGGTTTCTAGTGAAGTGAAAGCGATTGTTGAGCAGGCAATGAGCGCGAAGTTTGGCGACTTCCTTATGGAAAGCCCAAATGAAGCGAAACAAATTGTCCAAAAAATGCTCGATGCCGCCCGCGCCCGTGAAGCTGCCCGCAAAGCGCGAGAAATGACTCGTCGTAAGGGAGCCTTGGATATTGCTGGTTTGCCAGGTAAGTTGGCAGATTGCCAAGAAAAAGACCCCGCTCTTTCCGAAATATACCTCGTCGAGGGTGATTCTGCGGGTGGCTCGGCCAAACAGGGTCGAGATCGTCGGACCCAAGCAATATTGCCTCTAAAAGGTAAAATCCTGAATGTTGAGAAAGCCCGCTTCGATAAAATGATTTCGTCGGTCGAAGTAGGAACCATTGTAACCGCCTTGGGATGCGGTATTGGTAAGGATGAGTTCAACGTAGAAAAACTGCGCTATCACAGTATTATCATCATGACGGATGCGGACGTCGATGGGTCGCATATCCGTACCCTACTGCTCACATTCTTCTTCCGGCAGATGCCAGAGCTTATCGAAAACGGCCATATATTCATTGCCCAACCACCACTTTACAAAATAGGCCGCGGTAAACAGCATCAGTATTTAAAGGATGAGCCGGCGCTTGCCAATTACCTAACCCAATCGGCGTTAGACGGTGCAGCGCTATATGTTAATCCTGACGCGGCACCTATCGGCGGCGCTGGTTTGGAGGAGTTGATTGTTCAATATCGCCGTGTTGAAAGTATTATTACGCGCTTATCTCGCCTATATCCCGCAGGTGTTTTACGCGAATTAACGTATATGCCGGTATTAAGTGCAGACGAGTTAGCGGATAAGGCTGTAGTTGCAAAATGGGCTGAGCGCTTGGCTGAAGTCACCGTTGAGCTTGAGCAGCGTGATGCCCAGCATCGTTATGATGTTCGTATCGTTGAAGATCCTGAGTTGCATTTATTCCTGCCAACTATTGATATTATTTCTCACGGAGTGAGTGATCACTATCAGTTTGGGCGTGATTTCTTCAAGTCTGTTGACTACCAAACGATAGTGGCGCTTGGGCAAAGCCTACAAGGCTTGCTGGAGGATGGTGCATATATCAAGCGCGGTGAGAGGGTTCAAGAAGTCAGTGATTTCTCGGAAGTAATTACGTGGCTTATGCAACAGGCAGAGCGCGGATTTAATGTACAGCGCTATAAAGGCTTGGGTGAAATGAATCCTGAGCAGCTATGGGAAACGACAATGGACCCCGAAGCGCGCCGTATGCTGAGGGTAACGATTGAAGATGCGGTCGCAGCGGATCAAATATTCACAACATTAATGGGTGATCACGTTGAACCCCGTCGTGAATTTATTGAAACCAATGCGCTTAAAGTTGCAAACTTAGACGTCTAGAGACCGCTATTAACTCTTGAGGCGGAGGCCACTCCGCTCTCAAGTAGTTAAATGCAATCCGGTAAACGTATTCTAATAGGGGGCGGGGTTTAGCGAATTACTGAATTAGTTCGCATTGAGCCTCTATCCAGTTTTCTACCTCTAAGCTTAATTCTTTACTTTCTCGACCGGCAGTAGGTATTGCATCTCCGATCACAAGTATCACCGTACCAGGTTTTATTCTAAGTCCCCTCGCCGGCCATAATTTCCCGCCGTTGTGGGCGATTGGCAATACCGGAACCCCTGCCTCTATAGCCATGCCAGCACCACTGCGGGCATATTTTCCCCGAACGCCAACAGGCGTCCGTGTTCCCTCGGGAAAGATAAGCACGTTATAGTTATTTCGCAGCCTTGATAGACCTTGCTCCATAGTCTGTCTAATCGCTGCGCGCGGATTACTGCGATCGATACCAATTGCATTCATCATTCTTAAGGCCCAACCGAAGAAAGGAATGCTAAAGAGTTCGCGTTTTACCACAGTAGCAACAGGGAATAAAAACCACTGTAAGTAGAATGTTTCCCACTGGCTTTGATGCTTTGCCATGGCCACGTAAGGCACTGTTGATGGTAGCTTGCCTCGCACTTCCGTTTTCACGCCGCAGCATATTCTCAGCCAAAGAATAATTGCTGCGTTGCCTAAAACAAAATAACGTCCGCGAACATGAAAAGGCAGGAATGAGGTGAACAGCAAGCCAGTAGTGCAAATAAAAACGGTGATTAAGGCGTAGCCCGTAAAAAAAAGCACAGAGCGGATTGTTAATATGCTGTTTACAATAAAGGCCATTCCCGATTCTCGTTTGGTGTTGCGGTGAGTTTTGTGCCCACCGCAAGATAACTATTTACCACCCCTCCCCCATTTTTAGTGAGGGAGGAAAATCATTTACCTACAACTAATAAAGAAATATCCGCCACTTCTAGGAATAGACCCTGAAGTTGCTTGAGTAAGGCGAGGCGGTTCTTACGTAATCCATCATCGTCTGCGTTGACCATGACCTGGTCAAAGAAGGCATCCACACTAGTCTGTAGCGACGCCAAAGACTTCAGGCCACCTTCGTAGTCGCCTGCAGCAAACAAAGGTAAAACCTTGTTTTGTTGCAGTAGCAATTGCTCCGCAAGTGTCGACTCCGCAGCCTCGACTAGTAAATCAGAGTTTATAGTGTCTGCGATTTCACCATCGGCTTTAGCGAGTATATTAGATACCCGCTTGTTGGCAGCAGCAAGCGCAGCGGCCTCTGGCAGTTGATTAAAGGTGTGTACCGCTTTAATACGTTTGTCTATGTCGAGCGGTTGGCTTAGTTGCTTAGCACTCACTGACAAGAACACTTCTGCCGATATGCCCTGGTCTTCGTAGCCGGCGCGTAAGCGATCAATAATGTAAGTAACAACAGTGGCCTTTAACTTTGAATCACTGGCGAACTTACCGTGCTTTGCGATGGCTAGATCAACTAAATGAGCAAGATCCAAGTTGAGACCTTTTTCAACAATGATACGCAGTACACCTAGTGAGGCGCGACGCAATGCAAAGGGATCTTTTGATCCGCTCGGTATTTGCCCAATACCAAAAATGCCAGATATTGTGTCAAGTCGATCAGCTAGTGCGAGGACGGTTCCGGTGACAGTTGTTGGCAGGCTATCACCGGCAAAACGCGGCATATATTGCTCGTTCATGCTCAGTGACACATCCTCTGCTTCACCGTCGTTTTGCGCATAGTAATATCCGGCAATACCCTGCATATCATCGAACTCGAGTACCATGTCGGTCACGAGATCACTTTTCGATAGCTCTGCTGCGCGCTTTGCCGCTTCTGGATTGGCGCCAATGAGTTTTGCTATATCGACGCTCAATTCAGCGACGCGGCAGGTTTTGTCATAGATGGTGCCCAACTTATCTTGGAACACGATGGCGCGCAGTTTTTCGCGCTGCTTTTCTAAACTCGTTTTGCAGTCGGTCTCAAAGAAAAAAGCGGCATCGCTTAGCCGTGGGCGTATAACTCGTTCGTTGCCATCAATCACCTTTTGAGGCTCGCGACTTTCGATGTTGGACACGGTGATAAAGTGCGGCATAAGCTTTCTGTTAGAGTCGACAACATGAAAGTATTTCTGATGCTCTTTCATTGAGGAAATTAACGCTTCAGCGGGTACTTTAAGAAAGCGTTCTTCAAAACTACCAGCCAATGCTACCGGCCATTCTACTAACGCACTTACTTCATCGAGAAGATCATCGCTAATCACTGTGTTACCGCCGAGTGTTTTTCCCAGCTCAGTAATTTGACTGCGAATAATATCTTGGCGAACCTGGAAGTCGGCGATAACACTGCCCTGCTCTTTCAGAATGGTTTCATACTGATTTGCAGAGCTTATGCGTAATTCTTTGTTGCAGTGGAAACGGTGGCCACGGGTAATATTTGAGGATATTAAATTAAAAATATTTTTCTCTAAGGGCTCTTCACCAAAAACGATAGCGAGCCACTGTATTGGCCGCACGAATTCTGTGCGCGATGAGCCCCAGCGCATGCGTTTTGCTATCGGCAGCGAGTTTAAGGCGGTATCGATAACACTCGCAATAAGGTCTGCGGTGTTAGCGCCTTTTGCGGTAACGCGGTAGCACAGCTTTTCTTGCTTGCCGTCGTTAGCGACGTGCTTGCTGAGTTCATCAATGTCGATGGCATTCTTCTTTGCAAATGCTATCGCGGCATTGGTTGCATTGCCTGCATCGTCAAAAGCGACCTTCACCGGCGGGCCCCAAATTTCTAATTCTTTATCTGGGGAGGTCTCAGCTACATCAGATAGTAGTACGGCAAGTCGGCGCGGACTGGCATAACTTTTTGCGGCAGAAAAGTTTATTGCCTGATTCGAAAGCTGCGAACTGATGCTATTGGTGAATGCAGCCGACAAAGTCTTTAAGGCTTTTGGTGGTAATTCTTCGGTGCCGACTTCAATGAGTAAATCGCGATGGGCAGTCATTATTTACTCTCCTTTGCGGCGGCGAATTCTGCGCGTAAATTTTCCGGCGCCAAGGGAAAACCGAGGGCTTCGCGAGCGTTGAAATAAGCTTGTGCTACCGCGCGAGCTAAGCTTCTAACGCGAAGGATGAAGCGTTGTCGCTCCGTTACAGAAATGGCGTGCCTCGCATCGAGTAAATTAAATGCGTGCGACGCCTTCATCACCATTTCGTAAGCGGGTAGCGGCAGTCCCTTTTCGATAAGGCGCTCACTTTCCTTTTCGCAATGATCAAATTGAGCGAACAGCTGGCTGACGTCAGCCTCTTCAAAATTAAAGTGCGACATTTCAACTTCGTTCTGATGAAACACGTCACCGTAGCTGACGTTGCCAGCAGGCCCCTTTGTCCAGACCAAATCGTAAATACTGTCAACGCCCTGCAGATACATTGCAATTCGTTCCAGGCCATAGGTGATTTCGCCGCTAACTGGGTAGCACTCTAAGCCACCGACTTGTTGGAAGTACGTGAACTGGGTAACTTCCATGCCGTTTAGCCAGACCTCCCAGCCTAGGCCCCAGGCGCCCAAGGTTGGCGACTCCCAGTTGTCTTCTACAAAACGGATGTCGTGAACGTCTGGGTCGATGCCAAGCATTTTTAAGGATTCTAAATATAGATCCTGGATATTGCTGGGCGATGGTTTCATGATGACCTGAAACTGATAATAGTGTTGCAGGCGATTGGGGTTAGTGCCGTAGCGACCGTCGGTGGGTCTGCGGCAAGGCTGGACGTAGGCGGCATTCCAAGTCTCTGGGCCAATAGCGCGCAAAAACGTGGCTGGGTGGAAGGTGCCTGCACCAACCTCCATGTCGAGCGGTTGAAGTAGCACACAGCCCTGCTCCGCCCAATATTGTTGCAATGCCAAAATTAGCCCCTGAAAGGTGCTGACGTCTGCCTTACTCACGGCCTTCCCCACGAAATAAATAAAGAGGTGAATTATACAGATTTGATAGCTGCTGCGTTAAGACTTAGGTGGTTTCTGGTCGTAGTAGCGGTGGACTTGCTATTATCGGCGTTCATATATGCGGGAGACAGGGTGGAATGGCGAAAATAATCGGTGCGATTTTGGGTTTTATGGTCGGTGGCCCTCTGCTAGCACTCCTAGGATTTGTCGTAGGGACATTTTTTGACCGTGGCTTAGGTCAGGCGATGCGCTTTAATTACGGTGCCGAGCGCGAGCGTGTACAAGGCGTTTTTTTCGACACCGTGTTTCGTGTCATGGGTCATATCGCAAAGGCCGATGGCCGAGTGTGCGAATCGGAGGTTGCGCAGGCTGAAGCAATTATCAGCCAGCTGGGTTTAACAGGTGCTCGTCGCCAGGATGCAATTAATAAGTTCAAAGAGGGCAGTGACAGTAGTTTTAAATTAGAGCCGCAGATGTCTGATTTTATGCAGGTGGCAAAAAGTCAGACCTTGCTTCGCCAAATGTTGCTCGAGGCGTTGTTGACCATGGCGCTGGCAGACGGCGAGATGGCAAGCGCTGAGCGGGATATCGTTACCTTAGTGGCAAAGTACTTGGGTATGCCGGCTGCCGAGTTTCAGCGCCTAATAGATATGGTTATGGCGCAGCGTCAGTTTCATAGCGGCGGTTCCGCTCAAAGTAACAGCGGTTTAGAGCTTAAGAAGGCATATCAAGCTATCGGTGTTGAGGAGTCCATATCCGATGCGGAGCTAAAGCGCGCCTATCGCAAGCTAATGAGTCAGCACCATCCAGATAAGCTAATTGCTAAAGGTGTTCCTGAAGATATGTTAAAAATTGCAACGGAGAAGGCACAGGAAATTCAGGCAGCCTACGACTTAATTAAGAAAAGTCGCGGCTCCTGATGAGATTCAGCCTTTCTGGTCGGCTTACAATTAGCTGGCTTGGGCTGACAAAGGGCGCACATTATCGACGGTTTGCGAGTCTATTTCCTCGAGTGCCTCTACCCTACCCTTGCAGGCTTGCATAATAGCCTCTTTGTTTTTGGCGAGGAAAATGCCAAATTCTTCAGCTTTGGTTTCATCAACGTCGGGAATATGTTGTTGCAGTAATGCACTGAAACCCTCTGCTAACTCCAACATTTTGTCGTAGGCGTCGGCATCTTTTTTGTTGTCAAACATACTGTTGTCCCTATCGCACATCCACTTGGCTACTACCGCCATATTTCACCTCGTTTGATTTTTTAAGGATATTAACTCTGGCCTGTACTGTATATAAATACAGTTTTTCTTGCAAGACATAATGCGCAAATACAGCACAGAGCTTCGTATTCATTACTTTAATGATTGTGAGATTGAAGAGGTGTGGAAAGGCAAGCCTACCGAAGCCACATTGCTGCTTTAGGCAAATAAGGGGCAATTAAACGTGTTGCGTGCGTTGTATTTCGGCGTAGCGTGTCGCCCAAGACACAAATTGCTCCGCGGGCAGCGGCGGCGAATAGAGGAAGCCCTGAATCATATCGCAGTGCCGCTCACGTAGGATGCGGCGCTGATTTAGGTTTTCCACGCCCTCCGCAATTACCGTCATATTAAAACTGTGGCCGATGGCAATGATCGCATTGGTAAGGGTCACACTGTCATTGCAGCTGTCGATGTCGTGAACAAAGCTGCGGTCAATTTTTAATGTGTCGAATGGATAGCGTTTTAGATAGCTTAGCGAGGCGTAGCCGGTACCAAAATCATCGAGCGATAAATGAACCCCTAAATTTTTAAGTTGCGCAAATGTATCGCGAATTTCCGGCGTGTCATTTATGAGCAAACCTTCGGTAATTTCTAGCTCTAACTGCGCGGCGGGAAGACCGCTTTGTTGCAAGGCATAGCGAACGTTTTCAAGAATGTCGCCATCAGTAAATTGTTTTGCAGAAATATTAATTGCAACAGTCAACTGCGGTAAACCGGATTTAGACCATGACACAATTTGCTTGCAGGCATTTTCGAGTACCCATTTACCAATGCCGACAATTAAACCACTTTGTTCGGCAACGGGAATAAACTGATCCGGGCCTGGGTTGTTTAAATTAGCATTTTGCCATCTAAGTAGGACTTCAACGCCCCTTAGCGTGTTGCTCTGTAAATGGATGACGGGTTGAAAGTAAAGATTAAGTTCATTGCGGTCGATGGCATGACGCAGTTGATTTTCCATCTCTAGACGAAGTTCAGTTTCGCTGCTCATACCCTCTTCATAAAAACTAAAACGATCCCCGCCTTTTTCTTTGGCACTGAACATGGCCGCCTCCGCCCGCCGCATTAACAGGGGGGCGTCTGAGCCATCTTCGGGATATTTGCACAGACCAATACTGGCGGAAAGATTAATTTCGTTGTGATTGATATAAAACGGTTCTCGACAGCGATCAAGCAAGGTTTCAGCAAGAATTTCTGCCTCATTTGTGCAGCATTCTGGATTTAAAATAATTAAGAATTCGTCGGCGCCCAAGTGCGTAAGAACCTGATCGTCACTAACGCTGCGCCTAAGTCTCTCTGTGGTTTCAATAAAGATTTTATCAACGACTTGGTGGCCTAGAGAGTCATTGATAAAGCGAATACGATCTAGATCGATATGAATAAGAATAAAGCCTTTATCGATATCGCTTTGGTCATGGATAGATGCCTGCAAGGCACGCAGGGCGAAATGTCGATTTGGGAGACCGGTAAGTACATTGTAGTTTTCGCGTATAAATAATCTATCTTCGATGGCTTTGTGTTCAGAAATATCTTCTGCGCGAATAGCAACCCGAGACAGCTGCCCGCGTTCATCTAAAATAGGGGTTATGGTCGTCGCGAGGTATTCGTTATTTTGCGAGCTCCCAAAACGCAGTTCACCGCGCCATTCGCGGTTGTCAGAAATTGCTTGCTGCACAAGCAGGCGGGTCTCTTCTGGAATAGTGTCCTGCCAAATTTTTGTCAGGGAAGCTTCATCGTAATTGCTCGTTTTCATTTTTTGAAAGGAGGCGTGATGAGTATTGATAAATTCAATATTAAGTTTGTCGTCTAAGAGCAGCAGGGCTGAAGAGCTATGTGCAATTAGCAAGCGCTGTTGTTCGTTTTTTAGACGTAGTTGATCGCGCAGTTTGTATTGACGGTCTAAAATACTACTAAGAAATAAGGCGATGACGCTTGTGCACGCGATAAGCGTTGCCAGCATGAGTAGCGCTGGGTTGTATGGTGTTTCCACAACAAAATACGCCACTGCTGATAGGGCGGCAGATACGATGAATGCGATGGCGAGAACAAGATACGGCATTATTTGCTCTTTTAAGATTGCCCAAGTACAAATATTCGGCAGCTAGTTTAGTTAGTATTGCGGTCTGTTATTTTTCTTGCAACAAGCATTGCTACCGGTTTGCTGTTTTGCTGAAGCCTTGTTTCTTGATAATAGCGTATTTCTAAATCTTTGAACTGTGCGCGAAGTTCATTTTCCTTAAGATAGTAATTCGAATTTCTAGGCCCAGTATCTATTACCTCCGATCCTGTGGCCTTAGTCTGCACAAAGGTTTGATAAAATAGCAAACCACCGGGCTTTAGTGCTTTTTCGATCGCTTGGAATAGTGGTCGGTACAAGAAATAACTCACCACAATCACGTCGTAGCGCTTGTTACCGAAACCATCATTTTCAATGTCTGCACAGCGCCCTGTTACCGCCAATTTGTGCTCGTTGGCGTAGTCATTTAGCTTGGAGATCGCGATATCTGATATGTCTACTGCCTCGCACTCTAGTCCGTGACGAGCAAGCAAAAGGGCGTTTCGCCCTAACCCACACGCCAGATCGAGGGCGCTGCCCGTTTGAGGCGCTAAGGAAATATGTTGCTGTAACACCTCGCAGGCGGCGCCAGAAATTTCGCGGTCACTGTGGCGTTCATTCCACTTCAGTCGGCTGGCTTCGCTATTTGCGTTCGGCATGTCTAGCGGCGCCAGAAAGAAGGCATGAGTAGTACTAAGAGGGTGAAGATCTCTAAACGTCCTAACAGCATGGCGTAACACAGAATCCATTTGCCGGTATCGCTCACGCTGCGGTAACTGGCTGCAACTTCACCTAGTCCAGGGCCCATATTGTTAATCGCGGCTGCAGTAGCCGAAAATGCGCTGATGGAGTCGAGGCCGCAGGCCATCATCGCGAGGGTGATAATGATAAAGGAGATCATGTAAACGCCAACGAAACTCCATATCGCGCTGACAATTTTGGCCTCTACACGGTGACTGCCTATTTTTAAGGGAATAACGGCGTTGGGGTGAATGAGCTGCTTCATCTCCCGAATTCCTTGCTTGGCAACGAGCATGACGCGAACGGCCTTCATACCGCCGCCGGTTGATCCTGCACAACCCCCGATAAAAGACAGCATAATGATGGCTACGGGCAAAAAGCTTGGCCATATTGAAAAGTCTTCAGCGCCGAAGCCCGAGGTGGTGATAACGGAAATCGTATGGAAAATGCCGTGAATAAAGCTGTCCTGAAGCTCGTAGGTGCCGCTGTAAAATAGATAGACCGAGATGGTGAGCGTGGATATGCCAATTATGGCCAGATAAAAGCGGGTTTCAGCGTCATTTAAGTAGTGGCGTATTGAGCGTGATCGCCACGCGTGAAAGTGGATGGTAAAACTTAGCGCCGCGAAAAGCATAAATCCGCTGCAAATCATTAGTATCAAGGGGCTTTGAAAATAACCCATGCTGGCGTCGTGGGTCGAAAAACCGCCGATGGCGACCGTGGAAAATGAGTGCGTTAACGCGTCGAAAAAGCTCATACCGGCCAGCCAATAGGCCAGCGTACACACCAAGGTGAGTGACACGTACATTAGGAATAGCGCTTTCGCGGTGCCGGTAATCCGCGGTGTGAGCTTATTGTCCTTCACCGGCCCTGGCGTTTCGGCGCGATACAGCTGCATGCCGCCGATACCCAGTATGGGTAGAATCGCGACCGCGATAACGATGATCCCTATGCCCCCCAGCCACTGCAAAAACTGCCTGTAAAATAAGATAGATATGGGTAGCTCATCTAAGCCGGTTATTACCGTGGCGCCGGTTGTTGTAAGGCCCGATATAGACTCAAACACCGCATTGCTAATTGATAGACCTGGGTTGTCAGCGAGATAAAATGGCAGCGCACCGAACAGGCCGAGTACGGTCCAGAACAGCGACACTACGAGGAAACCATCGCGAATGCTTAGTTCACTCTGTTGTTTGAGGTTCCCTATCCAGAGCGCCAAGCCACTGCTGAATGTCACGGCAAAGGCGGTGACAAAGGCATTCAGCGCGCCGTCGCTCAGCCAGAGAGAGAGGATGGCTGGAACTGCCATCGTCAGGCTGAATATCATCAGCAGCACGCCGATAATTCGACAAATGATTCTTAGATGCATAGATTCGTGCCCCAGCTAGTGGGGAATTTCTTTGTCATTAGAAGAAGGTAAATCCGACTTGGAATAGCTTCTCTACCATTTTGATTTTGCTTTTATCAACGAGGAATAAAATCAAGTGGTCTTCAGACTCTACTAATAAATGGCTGTGGGCGATCATCACATCATCACCGCGTACCAGCGCACCAATGCTTACGCCGTCTGGCAGCACAATTTCATCGAGTCTGCGGCCCACTACTTTAGAGGAGCGATTGTCGCCGTGGGCGATAATCTCCAATGCTTCTGCCGCGCCACGCCGCAATGAGTGAACATTGTAAATATCGCCGCGACGGACGTGGGTGAGTAGGCTGCCGATGGTAATTTGCTGTGGAGAAAGCGCGATGTCAATGTCGCCCCCCTGTACCAAGTCGACGTAAGCCGGGTTGGTAATCAGGGTAATTACTTTTTTGGCACCCATGCGCTTGGCGAGGAGTGACGACATGATATTGGCTTCGTCGTCATTGGTAAGTGCCAGAAACACATCGGTTTCTTCTATGTTTTCCTGCGCGAGTAAGTCGTGATCAGAGGCGCTGCCATGTAGAACGATGGCTTTTGATAATTGCTCTGACAAGGCGCGGCAGCGATCATAACTGCGCTCAATAATTTTCACGTGATAGCGGCTCTCTACCGCTCTGGCAAGGCGCTCGCCAATATTGCCGCCGCCGGCAATAACCAAGCGCTTATAGGGCGTATCTAAACGGCGAAGTTCGCTCATTACCGGCATCACGTTCTTTTTGGCGGCAATAAAAAATACCTCGTCGCCGGCTTCAACCACGGTGTCGCCACTGGGTAGAATCGCTGTTCCGCGCCGGAAAATAGCGGCGACGCGGGTGTCGATGGTGGGCATGTGATCGCGAATAGCGGCGAGCTCGTTACCGACCAACGGCCCACCGTAGTAGGCTTTTACGCCAACTAGCTGAACTTTACCGTCGGCGAAATCGAGAACCTGCAGTGAACCGGGGTACTGTAATAGGCGCTTAATATAGCGAGTCACCAGTTCTTCTGGGCTGATAAAAACGTCGATGGGTATGGCGTCGTTGCCGAACAGTTTTTCCACATTTGTGTAAGCGTTTGAGCGGATTCGAGAAATTTTTGTGGGTGTGCGGAACAGGGTGTAGGCCACCTGACAGGCGACCATATTAATTTCGTCGCTATTGGTCACCGCGATCAGTAAGTCGGCGTCTGCCGCACCAGCTTTGGCTAGCACATCAGGGTGGGAGGCTTGGCCTGTCACTGTGCCGATGTCGAGACGATCTTGCAGCTCCCTCAGGCGATCGGGGTCTTTATCAACAACGGTGATGTCATTGTGTTCACTGGCGAGGTTCGCAGCTAATGTGCCACCTACCTGCCCCGCGCCGAGGATAATGATTTTCATTGTTCGAAGTCGCCTGCGCTGCCTGTTATCGGTTTCTACCTGATAAAAATACCGCCGCGATGGTAATGCGCTTGCGGTGGAAATAGCTAATAGTGTTTAGGCTGTCATTGTGCGGCGCAGGGGTGCCGCACTCAATAGCCGCGATCAGGGTTTTTTACGAAACTTTGCGTAAAAGAAGCCATCGTGCCCGTTAATTTGCGGAAATAGCTGTCGGCATCCCCCTTGATCTACCCCCCACTTTGCCGTGATCGGTACTAATTCGGCGTCTTCGTGGCGGTTCAGAAACCCACTTACTTGCTCGATGTTTTCTGCTGGCAGCAAAGAGCAGGTAGCGTAAACAAAAATGCCCTCCGGCTTTAAGCACGTCCACAGCGTATCTAATAGCGTTGCCTGTAGATCCACTAAGGGCGCTATATCAGTTGCGAGCCGATTCAGCTTGATATCAGGATTGCGACGAATAACACCGGTTGCGGAACAGGGGGCGTCGAGCAGTATGCGGTCAAAGTGTTTGCCGTCCCACCACGCTTTAGTATCGGCGGCGTCTGCGCATACCATAGTCGCGTTTAGATGCAGGCGATCAAGGTTATCTTGAATACGGCTTAGCCGCTGCTCGTCTATTTCTAAGGCGACAAGCTCCGCTAATTTGGGTTGGCATTCTAGGATTGCGCCGGTTTTGCCACCCGGTGCTGCACAGGCGTCGAGGACTCGTAAGCCTGGGCTTAGTTCAAGCAAGTCGGTGCATAATTGGGCCGCTTCGTCCTGCACGCTAGCATGGCCATCGCGGAACCCCGGCAAGCTATCAACACTGACGGCGTGTTCAAGGCGGATACCGCTGCCAGCAAAGTCGCAGGCTGTCGCTGCGATGTCAGCGTTCGCGAGTATGTTTAAATAACTGTCGCGGCTTTGATGCAGGGCGTTTACCCGCAGGCAAAATGGCGGATGGGCATTGCTGGCGTCCACGATGGCCTGAAGCTGTTCCGGCCAGGCGGATTGCAGTGAGTCGAATAACCACCTTGGAAATGCCGCCTCTGCAGCGGGGTTCAGTGTCGTGAATAAGCTGTCGTGTTCGCGCTGGCAGCGACGCAAGATCGCATTTGCCATACCTGATGCCCACTTCTTACCTAAGGTACGACAACCTTCAACGCTGCTATTAATGGCGGCGTGGGGCGGTATACGTGTGTAAAAAAGTTGGTAGGCGCCAACGTAAATGAGCATTTTTACGTCGCTGTCTTTCGCTTTTAGGGCTTTGCTAAAAAATGGTTTGAGCGCAGCGTCTAGCTTCCAGTAAAACCGCAGAGTACCGTAACAGAGTTCCCGGTAAAGTGAGCGTTGCGATGGGTCTAGGTCTTGTTCTACCCGAGTTAAAACACGGGACAGTGAGCTGCCTTCTTGCTCGATATTTGCCAAGCAGCGCGCGGCGGCAACCCGTGGACATTTCATAGTGTGCCTGTTGGCGATGCCATTAAAGTGCCTGGGCTAAATTGCGCGGCGCGTGCATTGAGAATATCGCGCGCTGCCAGCACTTTGCCGCCGGGCATCTGTAAATCGAGAATGCGCAGTGCACCAATACCGCAGGCGATGGTAATGCCTGATTTATCGGCGTCGAGAATTTCGCCTGGCGCGGCCGTGTGTTGATGCGTCGCAAGGGCTTCGGCGCGCCAAATTTTAAGACGCTCATCATTCTTGCCGTCGGCGAATCGGGTAAAACATATCGGGAAGGGATTGAAGGCTCTGATTTTGCGATCTAGTACATCGGCATCTTGCCGCCAGTCGATTTCAGCCTCCGCTTTGCCAATCTTAGCTGCGTAATTGCTAAGGCTATCGTCCTGGCTTTCTGGCTGCGCTTTGCCCAGTGCGAGATCCTTTACGCTGTTTAATAAAGCGGGGCCACCAATGTCTGCTAGGCGCGCAAACACATCTGCGGCGGAGTCGGTCGGGTGAATGGCGCATTCAACTTTGCTTAGCATGGCGCCGGTATCGAGCCCGACATCCATTTGCATGATGGTGATACCCGTTGTTTGGTCGCCGGCTTCAATTGCGCGCTGGATAGGCGCCGCACCGCGCCAGCGTGGTAGCAATGAACCGTGCACATTCACACAGCCCAGGCGCGGTATATCCAATACACTTTGCGGTAGCAACAGACCATAGGCGACCACAATCATTAAGTCTGCTTGAAGACTGGCAAGGGTGTCGCGATCTGCGCTGTCCTTGAAATTTATTGGTTGATATACGGGGATGCCCGCCGCTTCGGCACATACTTTCACTGCGCTGGGCAGCGTCTTTTTGCCGCGCCCAGCGGGGCGGTCTGGTTGGCTGTACACGGCGATGATTTGGTGAGTACCGTCGTCGATAAGAGCCTGTAAATGCTGGGCGGCAAAATCAGGGGTGCCTGCAAATATCAGTCGCAGTGAGGGTGTGCTCATGACGATTTTTGCTTGTGGAGTTTTTCCATTTTGCCGCGGATACGATTGCGTTTAAGCGGTGAGATGTAATCGACAAAAAGCTTGCCTAAGAGGTGGTCGTTCTCATGTTGAATGCAAACGGCCAATAAGCCCTCTGGCTCCATCACAAAAGACTCGCCGTTGCGATCTAAGGCTTTTACGCGGATATGTTGCGGTCGCGCCACCGTTTCGTAGAAGCCGGGTACCGATAGGCAGCCTTCATCGTATTCAAAAATTTCTTGATCGAGCACGCTAATCTCTGGGTTGATAAACACCATTGGTTCACTGCGGTCGTCGCTTACATCGATAACAACAATTTGTTCGTGGACGTCGATTTGACTTGCAGCGAGGCCGATACCCGGTGCATCGTACATTGTCTCGAACATGTCATCGATGAGGGTGCGGATGCGATCATCGACATTCTTTACCGGTTTTGCCACTGTTCGGAGTCTTGAGTCGGGAAATTCAAGAATTTCAAGTACAGCCATAGTAGTTCTTAACCATTTATCGTGTAAGTTGTGTAACTATTGCTAAGATAATGATTGAGTAGACATTTTCGCCTACAAATTATTCGCCTGTTGCAGCGTATCCTCTATATTATACAGAGAGCGAATAAGAAATGCCTGATTCTTGCCATTTGCTGGCGGCCAGTTTAGAGAGTAATAGGATTAAATTATGAAGAACACGGTATTGGGGCTTTGTCTGGGGCTGATGATGGCGTTTGTCCAAGCCGGTGACGTGCTCACGTTGAAAGCTGGTCATCCGCAAACCTATGTGGTTAAAAAAGGCGATACGCTGTGGGATATTTCGGGCATGTTCCTGAACGACCCTTGGTTTTGGCCAGAGCTTTGGTATTACAACCCGCAGGTAAAGAACCCGCATTTAATTTATCCCGGCGACGTGTTGAAGCTGATGTGGGTGGATGGCAAGCCTGTGCTGGTGCGAGATTCGATGCCAAATAACAGTGTGGTTAAGCTGACACCAGAGATGCGTATTTCAGACATCACTGACGCGATTCCCGCGATTCCCTTAGATGTGATTGCGCCCTTTCTAACGCGCAGCCGTGTCGTGACCGACGCAGAGTTAGAGCAAGCGCCTTATGTGCTCGCCGGCAAACGGGGCAATATCGTTGCCGGTGCGGGGGATCAAATTCTAGGCCGTGGTGACTTCAGTATGGACGAAACCTACGGTGTTTATCGCCGCGGTCAGGTATATCAAGATCCACAAACAGGTGAAATCTTAGGCGTTGAGGCAACCGATATTGGTACGGCAAATTTGCTGGCGACCGAAAAAGACGTTGCGACCTTGACGCTTAACCGCAGCACTCAAGAAATTCGCCGCGCCGATCGATTCCTGCCGATGGAAGTGCGCCACCTGCACGCTCGCTTTGAGCCCAAGGCCCCAGAGCAAAACAGCGAAGGTTTTATTATCGCCGTCGAGGGTGGTTTAACCCAGATAGGCAGTTTAGATGTGGTGACCTTAAATTTGGGCGACCAGAGTCAGCTTGAGGCTGGTGATGTGTTGGCAATTTACTCGACGGGGGTGGTCGTTACCGACCCCATTACTAACGAGCGAGTAAAAGCGCCAGATGTGCGCTCCGGTATTCTAATGGTGGTCCGCACCTTTGATCGTGTGAGCTATGCCCTGGTGTTGAAAGCTGAACAGCCGTTAAAAGTGGGTGATTTAGTTAAAAACCCTTGATGAAATCCTTGGGCTGCTGAAAGCAGCCCCACCACTGTACGCAAGGATGCGAATGTGGAAATACTTGCCCGTCGCTGGCTACAAGCCCAGCAAATATTAGCGTTAACACCGGCGAATTTTCGCCATGTGATGACAATCTGCGAAACACCCCAATCAATCTTTGAATTGCCTAAGGCTATGCACGAGCATTTGGGCATCAGTTCGAGCCGACGGCAACGCTTACAAAAGCAGTTGCTGGCGCCCGATAATGGCGCCGTCGATGACGCCTTAAATAGCGCCAATGCCGACGTCATGTGCATGCATGACGATGACTACCCCGCCCTGCTCAAGGAAATTCACGATCCGCCGCCACTGCTCTACTACCGAGGTCGTCGTGAATTGCTGAGTCAGGTTTTGTTTGCGGTAGTCGGCAGTCGCCGTCCCAGCCGCATGGGCAGAGCAGACGCGCAGGCGTTTGCTGGGGCGCTGGGTCAGGCCGGTTTTACGGTTGTTAGCGGTTTGGCTTTGGGTGTCGATGCTGCCGCTCATATGGGCGCGATTGCGACCCCGGCCTCTACAGTCGCGGTATTGGGAACCGGAGTGGATCATTGTTATCCCCGCAGCAATGCGGCGCTCTATCAGCAAATAGGTAGCGAGGGCTTGTTATTGAGCGAGCTGCCCTTGGGCAGTCCGCCTCTGCGTCATCAATTTCCCCGTCGAAACCGGCTAATTAGCGGAATGAGCTTAGGCGTTTTGGTCGTCGAAGCGGCAAGGCATAGCGGTTCGCTAATCACCGCTCGGCAAGCCCTGGAGCAGAACCGCGAGGTGTTTGCCATTCCGGGTTCAATTCATAATCCCGCTAGCCGCGGTTGCAATGCCCTGATCAAACAAGGCGCTAAATTAGTGGAAACCCTCGCGGATATCGTCGAGGAATTTTCAGCTTGGACTAGTGTGGCTGCCGCTGAGCCGGCAGCAGGCAAACACCCTGGGCCTAGTTTACATTCTCAAGTCTACGACGCATTGGGCTATGAACCCTTATCATTAGACGAGCTCGTTCAGCATTCTGGTCTTGGTGTAACTGAGCTACTTGCCGACTTAAGTGATTTAGAGGTGGAGGGCTGGGTGGAGCAGCTTCACGGAGGTTGGCAGCGATGTCGATAGCGCGAGAAGTGTCGCTATCGACATCCGAGTTTTCATAGTGAGTATTATTTCAGTCTCTTTTATCCTGTGTTACTTCTGTAATTTACAGCTCATTGATCTATAAAAACGGGTATACTTTGGCCGCATTTTGTCGCTTTCGCCAATCACTATGCGGATCTATTGTTATGGCCTTGCCTGATTCCTATCGGCTGCGCCGCGCCGCCGCCTTGCTGCGAGCAGGTGCTGTTGTCAGCCACCCAACCGAAGCGGTGTGGGGTTTAGCCTGCGTGCCTTGGGATCGCGCGGCGGTCACCCAAATCCTGCAAATGAAAAAGCGCGACCCCGCCAAAGGCTTAGTATTGGTGGCAGATTGCACAGCGCGGTTCGAGTCAATACTAGTAAACCTACCTGATACCATTCGTGAAACTGTCGAAGCGAGCTGGCCCGGCCCTCACACTTGGGTAGTGCCAGATTTTGGCTGGGCGCCGGAGTGGATTCGAGGCCGTCATCATAGCGTGGCTATTCGTGTTAGTGACCACCCACTTACGTCGGCGCTCTGTCGTGCTGCGAATACCTGTTTAGTCTCTACGTCGGCTAATCCCGCAGGGCGCGAGCCCGCAAGAACACAGTTTGAAACTCAACACTATTTCCGTTCACAAATTGATTGCTACGTGCCCGGTCGTACCGGCGCCTTGGCTCAGCCTACCGATATTCGCGATGCACTGAGCGGTGAGGTTTTGCGTGGGGCTTGAGACGATAACGGTGTCTGTGTGGGCAGCCGTGGAGAGAATATGAAAAACATTGATATCGCCGCCGTAAAGCAGTTTTTACTGTCCTTACAAGATCGAATTTGCGATGAGCTTAGCGCAGTTGATGGCAAGGCTGACTTTGTTGAAGACGACTGGGGTCGCGGTCGTAGCCGCGTGATAACTGATGGCGCGGTCTTTGAAAAAGGTGGGGTGAACTTCTCTCACGTCCAAGGTGACGCGATGCCTGGCAGCGCCAGCGCACACCGGCCAGAATTAGCTGGTCGCAGTTATCAGGCAATGGGGGTGTCATTAGTGATGCACCCGCAGAACCCCTACATTCCAACCAGTCACGCCAATGTGCGGTTTTTTGTCGCCGAAAAGCCCGGTGAAGAACCGGTTTGGTGGTTTGGCGGTGGCTATGATCTCACCCCCTACTACGGTTTTGAGGATGATTGTCGACACTGGCACCGGGTCGCCAAGGGCGCCTGCGAACCCTTCGGCGCGGAGGTGTATCCAAAGTACAAAAAATGGTGCGATGACTATTTTTATATGGGGCATCGCGATGAAGCTCGCGGCGTGGGTGGCTTGTTTTTTGACGATCTGAACGAAGGCGGATTTGAGCGCTGTTTTGAATTTATGCAGGCGGTTGGTAACTCCTATACCGAGGCTTATATACCGATTGTTGAGCGTCGCAAAACCATGACGTGGGAAGATCGGCAGCGTCAGTTTCAACTCTACCGCCGCGGTCGCTATGTCGAATTTAATTTAGTCCATGATCGCGGCACCTTATTTGGCTTGCAAAGCGGCGGTCGCACCGAATCTATTCTTATGTCGCTGCCGCCCTTGGTGAGATGGGAGTACAATTGGCAGCCCGAGGCAGGTAGCCCCGAAGCCGCTTTAACATCCGATTTTCTGCCGGTTAGAGATTGGCTTTCAGTGGAATAATAAAGGCAGTGATTCTGAGTTATGGAAAATAAAGATCAGTACGCAGTGTACGGAAACCCCGTTAAACACAGCAAATCGCCGCAGATTCACGCGGCATTTGCTGAGCAGACTGGGCAGCAATTGCACTATCGCGCGCACAAAGTAGAGCTAGGTCGGTTTGCAGATGCGGCTGGGCAGTTCTTTCGCCACGGTGGCAAGGGCTTAAATATAACTGTGCCATTTAAGTTAGATGCCTTTGAGTTTGCGGGTCAATTGAGTGGTCGCGCGCGTCGAGCTGGCGCGGTAAATACCCTTGCTTTGCAAGATGACGGCACCGTCTATGGTGACAATACCGATGGCGTTGGTTTGGTGCGGGATATTCACGACAATCTTGGCTGGCAATTAAGTGGCCGCCGAATTTTGGTGTTGGGTGCCGGAGGTGCGGTGCGCGGCATTTTAGGTCCGCTACTAAAGCAGGGTCCTGCCCATGTGCTGGTGGCGAACCGCACAGTGACTAAAGCACAAAGTGTGGCTAAGCACTTTGATGGGCTGGGACATGTGGCGGGTTGCAGTTATGAAGGGCTGGCTAGCGGTCAGTTTGACCTAATTATAAATGGCACTAGTGCGAGTATGAGTGGAGATTTACCGCCGCTTCCCCACCATATATTGAGTAATGATGGCTGCGCCTACGATATGATGTACGGCGCCGAGCCAACCCCGTTTATGCGCTGGGCTGCCGGTGAAGCCGCTTGGGCGGTGTCCGATGGTTTGGGGATGTTAGTCGAGCAGGCCGCAGAGTCATTTTGTATTTGGCGCGGTGTACGGCCAGATACCAAGCCGGTTATTGAATTAGTTCGTCAATCTTTGTCGGCGTAAAAACGATGCCGGCGTTCTAGTTGGAAATTATTGTATGTTGTTAACTGTTGTCGCCTTGATTGTGGGCTTAGTTTTGCTTGTGTGGAGTGCCGATCGTTTTGTTATTGGTGCATCTGCGACGGCGTCAATATTGGGTGTCTCGCCCTTGGTAGTGGGTATTTTGGTGGTGGGTATTGGCACCTCTGCGCCGGAAATGCTGGTCTCTGCCATTGCCGCGGTGGATGGTCAGCCCGGCTTGGCAGTGGGTAATGCGCTGGGTTCTAATATCACCAATATTGCCTTGATCTTGGGCTTTACAGCCCTGCTCATTCCGCTAAATGTGCAATCCAAGCTGATTAGCCGCGAAATCCCGCTGTTAATTTTGGTGATGTTGGTGGGCTTTTTTCTGCTGTCTGACAATGATCTCGGGGTAATGGACGGCACAATCCTACTGGTGGGCTTTTTGCTGGTGGTACTGAGGCAATTATGGGAAGCCAAACACAGCAAAGGCGATAGCATCGAGGCGGAGTTCGCCGCTGAAATTCCTCGCGATATGTCCCTGTCGGTTGCCCTGGGCTGGTTGTTACTTGGCTTTGTATTACTGATCGCATCGGCGCGGGTGTTGGTGTGGTCGGCGGTAGAAATCGCGCAGTTCTTCGGCCTTAGCGATTTGGTGATTGGTCTGACGGTTGTTGCAGTGGGAACAAGCTTGCCTGAGTTGGCGGCTTCGGTAGCTGCGGCGCGCAAGAACGAACACGATATCGCCATTGGCAACGTGGTGGGGTCGAATCTATTCAATTTGCTGGGTGTCATGGCGCTACCGGGTGTGATTGCCCCCGGCGCGATTGATGAAAAAGTGATGAGCAGAGATTATCCGGTGATGTTATTGCTAACCGGCATATTCTTTTTGGTCGCTTGTGGGCCGCGCAAAGCCCGCCGCATATCGAGAATAGAGGGTGGTGGTCTATTGCTAATTTACGTCGCCTATATCGTCTACCTACTGCATGACGCTGGTGTTTATTAATTCACCTGTCGTTAAGTATCGAGCGCAGCAATGTGACGATCTTTTAGTTTGGCGTAGTTAGTCGCGCTGTAGCTAAAGTAGCTGTACTCGCCTTCGGTAAGTTCTCTAACGGGTTTCGCTGGGCTGCCTACGTATAGCCACCCGCTCTGCAAGTGTTTGCCGGGTGGTACCAGCGAATTGGCACCCACAACCACATTGTCTTCAATTACGGCGCCATCCATGACAATCGTGCCCATACCAATAAGTACTCGGTTGCCAATGCTACAGCCGTGTAAGGTAACGCTGTGTGCTACCGTCACTTCGTCACCAATTGTAAGCGGATAGCCTTCAGGGTTGTACGGCCCAGCGTGGGTAATATGCAGCACGCTATTGTCTTGAATACTGCTGCGGGCACCAATACGGATACGATGCATATCGCCGCGCACCGTGGTGTTAGGCCAAATTGAGCTGTCGTCGCCAATACCGACGTCGCCGATGACTACCGCACTGGGGTCGATAAAAACACGCTCTCCCAAGATCGGGCTGTGCTCTTCAAACGCCCTTACAAATTGCTCGGCTCGGTAACTCATTACTTGTCTCCATAATTGATACGACTGGCATTTATTCAGTTGGAAATCTACATAGTCGTCGCTAAAACGATGTTAACAGGCTTCGAGCGGCCTGTAGATTTGTTACACTGGGCGACATTGTTTTCAATAGTTTATAAGGTCTTTTGCACCATGACGGCTAATAGTTTACCGATATTCTCTATGCTTGACCCAAAGGCAATGGCTAAAGAGTGTGAGACATTGCTCGCGGAGTCTCGACAGCAGGTGGCGGCGGTGGTTGCGGACGTGCGCAGTCCGGATTGGGATAATTTAATGGCGCCGCTGGAAGAGATTGATGACAAGATTGGTCGTTTTTGGGCGCCGATGAGTCATTTGCACAGCGTGCTTAGTGGTGAGGCCTGGCGCGAAGCGTACAGCAATTGTCTGCCTTTGCTGACCGCATACAATAGTGAAATGGGGCAAAATCGGCCCCTGTTTGATCGGGTCCAAGCCTTTGCTGACAGCGGTGAATATCAAGCTTTACCTGTTCCGCGCCAGAAGGCGGTCGCCAATATGCTGCGTGATTTTACCCTGTCGGGTGTGGCTCTAGACGGTGAAAATGCGCGCCGCTTCGCAGCGATTCAACAGCGCTTAAGCGAACTTTCTACCGGATTCTCAAACAACGTCCTGGACGCGACCGATGGCTGGGAAAAGATAATTGACGACGCGAATGACTTGGCTGGTGTGCCCGCCACGGTGCTGGATAACTTAAGGGAGTCCGCCAAAGCCAAAGATTTGCAAGGCTACCGCTTGAGTCTGGATATCCCCAGCTATTTGCCGATTATGCAGTACGCCGACAACCGCGATCTGCGTGAAGAGATGTACTCTGCCTATGTAACCCGGGCGTCGGCCGTGGGGCCGCAGGGTGGCAAATGGGACAATGGGCCATTGATGGTTGAGATTTCCCAGCTGAGGCAAGAAATGGCTCAGTTACTTGGCTTTGCTCATTATTCTGATTATTCACTGGCTAGCAAAATGGCAGAGTCGAGTCAGCAAGTGATTGCATTTCTAGAGGAGTTGGCAGCGGCGAGCAAGCCCGTCGCCGAGCAAGATTTTGCAGACTTAAGTGCCTTTGCCGCGCAGCACGGTGTTGCGGAATTACAGGCATGGGATGTCGCGTATTTTAGTGAAAAATTAAAAGAAGCCTCGTTCACTCTTTCTCAAGAAGCCTTGCGTCCCTATTTTCCGGCTGAAAAAGTGATAAGTGGGCTGTTTAAAATTACGGGGCAATTATTTGATATTGAGATCTCCGCTCTAGACGATGCGGATTTTTGGCATAAAGATGCACAGTGCTACCGCATTTCACGCGGCGGAGATGTCCTCGCGCATTTCTACTTAGACCTCTATGCGCGCAGCAATAAACGCGGTGGCGCATGGATGGCCAATGCGCGCGGCCGTCGCGTATTGGCGGATGGCGATATCCAGCAGCCGGTGGCGTTTTTAGTGTGTAATTTCTCGCCGCCAACCAGCGATCGCCCTTCGCTGTTAACCCATAATGAAGTTACTACCCTCTTCCACGAGTTTGGCCACGGTCTGCATCACATGCTGACTAAAATTGATTGCTTAAGTGTGTCGGGCATTAGCGGTGTTGCTTGGGACGCGGTGGAACTACCCAGCCAGTTTTTAGAAAACTGGTGCTGGGAAAAATCGGCCATTCCAGATATCTCGGCGCACTACCAAAGCGGTGAGCCCTTGCCGACGGATATGCTTGAGAAATTACTGGCCGCTAAGAACTTTCAGTCTGGCATGCAGATGCTCAGGCAAATTGAGTTTTCGCTGTTTGATTTTAAATTGCACATGCAATCCGCTATTCGCGATGAGGCCGATATTGATTCGGTGCTTAATGCGGTACGCGATCAAGTCGCGGTATTTCAACCGCCGAGTTTTAATCGATTCCAAAATAGCTTTTCGCATATTTTTGCCGGTGGATACGCCGCTGGATACTACAGTTATAAGTGGGCGGAAGTACTGTCGGCGGATGCGTTCTCACTGTTCGAGGAACTGGGCGTGATGAATGTTGACGTCGGTGAAAAATTCCGCGCAGAGATTCTTGAACGCGGTGGCTCGGAAGATGCGGCGGTACTATTTAAAAATTTCCGCGGGCGCGCGCCTGCGAATGACGCCTTACTAAGGCACTCCGGTATTGCTATCGCGAAGGGAGCTTAAACGTGGCCACTGTATTTAACCAACGACGTTTTATCGCGGGTGCGGTGTGCCCAAAGTGTGCCGAAATGGATAAGACGGTGCTGTATCGAACGTCGGACGTTGAGCAAATTCGTGAATGCGTTCGCTGCGGGTTTAAGGAATCTATTCGCGACGATACCGGAAAAATTGAAGAGCCGACCACGCGAGTAAATCAACCTCGTCCGGGTGAAGAAGTGTTAGCCCACGAAGATGAGATACATATTGTGTCTCTAATTGATCCCCGAGATGGGCGAAATCGCAGCGATCATTGAGTAATAATACCCATTTGCAGTTTATGGGGAACGCAAATACGGTGATCTTGCCTATACTCTATACAAAGCATTTGCGGAGGAAATTCCATGCTGGAGTTATTGACCCTTCCTTTCCCCCACGTTGTAGGTGTTAGGGTTTCTGGCAAGATTAATCACAACGACATCGAGATTATTTTGCGTGAAGTTGAGCGCAAATTGATCGAGGAAGATAATTTAAATATCTTTATTGAACTCGAACATTTTGAAGGTTTTACAGTGCGCGGTTGGCTAAAAGAAATGCGTTTTTTAGCCAAGTATATAAATCGCTTTACGCGCACTGCCATCCTAGGTGAGCAGCGTTGGTTTAATCGGGGTTCAGCACTTATTACACGAGCCTTTCCCAATATTGAAATTGATCACTTTATTCCCATACAAAAAGATGAAGCATTAATTTGGGTGAGTGAGCGCGATGTTGGAGCGCTTGGATAAGTAGCTGCGTGATTACTGAGTACGGCGGCTATGTTAATTCATATGCCGCCAGCACTCGGTGTTTCCTGCATCTTGTGTTACTTGATAAGGCTGAAAGTCAGGCCCGAGTAAGCTTTTAGGCGCTCGATTAAGGTGTTACCAAAGCAGCTTGCGGGGGTAAGTAAGCCACCTGCTATTCGAGTTTTATCGATATCCCGCGCTAGACATATACTTGCCTGCCCCAGCATTTTCGCGGTTGAGCCATAGCCCGGATCGCGGTCGCCAGTAACTCGGCATTCCAGCTTTTTGCCCGATGCAGTTTTGCCGTAAAAAAGCATATCGTAAAAGCCGGTTTCCTGCTCTTGTGGGCTGGGGCCTTCGCCGGGTGATGGCAGCAAACGAGAAAGAAGCCAGCGGCCGGGGCTGAGACTGGCCGTTAACATAAATCCAGCTAGGCCTCCGCCAATAGCGCCTGCTTTGACTCTGCCGCTGAAGCCTTTGCCGACCATCATGGCCTCGTCGTACAGAAATGGCTTCGCGTAATTATCTTTTAGTATTGAATTCGAACGCTGCACAATTCGCGTATTTATTGCCGCCATAATAAAGGGGGTGGTCCAGCTTCCGCAGCCACTATCAAACTGCGCCAAGCCCGTATTAATTTGGCGTGCTTTTGCGGTTTCATTGGGGCACAGCGAATACGGGTCTGCCATTTCTTTGCGAAGCGCGGGATTGTTTGAGGCTTCTTTCATAACATTGATTAGGCTGGCAAAGGTGCCGCCGGATAATCCACCTTTGGCGGCTTTTACCCGCATACTGACGGACGTGCAGTTTTCGTCAAACAGCTCTTTGCTTTGTTGCTGGGTATAGAATACGCCGAGATCGGAGGGGATAGAGTCAAAACCGCAGCAATTTACTATTCGTGCCCCAGAGGCTTTGGCGACGGCATCGTAGCGTGCAATCATTTTACTTATCCACTGTACTTCGCCGGTCAGATCGCAGTAGTCGGTGCCGGTTTCCGCGCATATTTTGACTAGAGGCTCGCCGTATAAGGCGTAGGGCCCCACCGTGGTGGTAACTACGCTGGTTTGTGCGCACAGGGCACGCAGTGCGTCTTCGTCGGCGGCGTCGGCAATAATGATGTCTAAATCGGCTTTGTTAAGTTTGGCTTTTACCGCCTCAAGCTTGCTGGCAGAGCGCCCGGCTATTGCCCAGCGTAGCGCGGGTTCTTCGCGATTTTTACTCAAGTACTGACACAGTATTTCGCCGACAAAGCTGCTCGCACCGAAAACGACAATATCGTATTTGTTCTGTGTCATAGGTCTTCCCCTGTTGGGCCAATTTAAAATCACTAAGCGTTCTTAGGGCAGGAGCTTAGCACTATTTGTTCACTGTCAACATTGATTGTGAGAATGCTGAATATTATCGAGGACAATAGCGTTGAGTTTGTTCAGCATTGTCTATTCGGCCACGAGCAAAATTTAAATTACCGAGAGCAATAAGCCTATTTGTAGTGCGGGGTATTTGACTTGCATTTGCCGCGGTCGTTATCGTCTAGAATTTTCTCGCATTCTTGCAGACGCCACTCGCGTGATTGATCGAAGGATGAGCTACCGCATGCACAGAGCAGGCATGCAAGAGAAAGGATAACTAGGATTCGCATAATAGCTCGTTAAATAATGTGTGGCTGATCAAGTGTACCTGAGGCGACAGGGCTGTGGTATGCGGTCAACTAATATTGATTTAGAACGACGCCCAGCATAGCAATGCTAAATCCGATAACGGCGCCGAGTGGCGGGCTACGGTGTTTGCGTATCGGTATTTGCGGGGCAATATCTTGGAATATGAGATAGAGAATGCCACCACTGGCGATCAGCATGATGCCACCTAATATTTCGTGTTGATCTCCAAGTACGCTGAAGCCCGCCACGCCAAATAGTGGCCCCAGGGGAAGCAGTGCCAGCATCATAAGCAGCACTTTTTTGGAAGAGTGCCCTGCGTCAGTAAGCTCTTTATAGGCATTAAAGCCTTCGGGTAAATTTTGCAGGCCAATGAGCACGGCTAGCAGCATGGTACTGTCTGCACCGCTCGCGGCGATACCACCGAGTGCCAGTGATTCGGGCACATAATCTAGTAACATTCCGGTGAGTTGTGGTGCCGAGCGACGATGAATATCCAAGTATTTTTCCAAGCAATAGAAAAATACCCCGCCGCTAAGCATAAGTGCAATCGCCCACGGTGAATGATTGAGGTGCTCAAGGGCGTCGGGTACTAAAACAATGGCGACGGCGCCGAGTAAAATACCAGCGCCTACGGCAATAACGCTATGACGAAATTCTTCATCGAGCCACTGCCGCTGAATGCGAGTTTGGCTGGCAATAAACCCGCCGATAGGGATGCAGGCGCCGGCTGCTGCAGTGAGTAGAATAATATTGAGCATGCCGTGCATAAAAGTTTTAGCTACATTAATGTGTACTGGGTAAGTAGGTGCTGAAACGCGCATCTACACTGCGAATGAAATCTTCTACTTGTCGTGTGTAGTCAGAGTCTGTGCCGAGCTTGCCATTGATATCGCCGTGGGATAAATCAAGCCTTATTTGCCGTGCATTGACACCAAGCTCCTGGGCCTTTTTGGCAAAGGCATTGGCTTGTGTACAGCTATGTTCACGCCGTGTTGAGCAAACCAACAGTATTGGCTGTACATTTTTGTGAAGATGTTGAATAGCAGAATTTTTGCGCCAATAGTTAGGGTCGTTGCCAAAGGCACGATCGTATAGCCGCGGATGATCTTGGGTCATAAGGCGATTGATATCTAGTGCGGCACTGTCTAATAGAATGGCCGCTTGAATGCTAGTCAGAGTTCGTGTGTCTGTAAGTGTGGGGTCCGTCATCACTAGAGAAACTAAGTGCGCGCCGGCGGAGTGGCCCATGACGATGATTTTTGAGCTGTCTGCGTGCCAGTCGCTAGCGTGCGCTTGTACGTGTTCTAAGGCTTTCGCGACATCTCTTGCCTGCTGGTAGGGATCGGTTTTTGGTAACATTCGATAATTGATAGAGATGAATACCCAGCCACGTTGTCGCCAGCGCTCGACTTTTGCCTTTACTACCTGGTGATTTTGCTTGTCCCCAATGCGCCAAGCGCCACCGTGAACCATAAACATGATGGGGCTATTTGCTGCGTTGTCGGGCAGGTAGACATCGAGCTTCTGTTTTTTGGCGTCGCCGTAGGAAATGTCTTTAAGAGTCTTGGCGTGTGCCGTCGTTCCTGCACAAAGAGACAAGAAAAATAGTGGGAAAATGAATGACGCCAGTGATAAATTTTTCATTTACCCTTCCCTATTGATCAACTGGCGAAGCATTAGCGTCGTCGTTTGGTTAGGGCTATGATTTTACGTTGGGTAGATCACAGGTGGTGCGGTTGGCCCATAGTGATTCTAATATCGCACTTCGCGTAATTAGGCCGATCAGTTTGCCTTCGTTGGCTACCGGGTAGGACTTGGGTTTGTTTTTCCCCATTTTTTGGGCGAGATCGATAATAGACGAGTCAGCTTCTACCGCTAATACTTCCCGGCTCATTACATCATCAACAATCGGAGCGCCTTCACAGTGGTAGCTGCTGACCAGCACGGAGTGGATACAGTCTTGTTCTGACACAAAACCCACTAATTCATGTTGCTCGTTGATAACCGGGAGGCCGAATACGCCATGCTTTAGCAATGTTTGAACCACTTCGCCAAGGTCACAGCCTTGTTTCACGAAGGGTGATGGTGAGGTCATCACGTCCCGTACCAGCATTGATGTAGTCATAAATTACTCCGCTAGAGCTGTATGCTTACTATATCGCGCTTGAGTCGATAGCGTAAATATAATGTTACCGACCACCAATAAAGGTTTTGGCTATCGAAAATACTTGTTCGGTGAATTACTGCTATTGCTGAGTTTAACCCAATTTTGTTGTTAAGTGGATTTGCCGAGGCACCGGTTATTGCGATGATGAGTGTTTTGGGTAGCCAGATTGGCTACCCAATTATTAAGCCGTGGTAAGTACGCCGTCGCGGTAGTCTCGCATTGCCTGCTCAATTTCGTCGCGGGTATTCATCACAAAGGGGCCGTATTGCACTACGGCTTCGCCTATTGCCTTCCCGGCCAGAATTAATAGCTTGGCTCCGTCAGCGGTGCTTACTGTGAGTGATTCGCCGTCGCTGAGTATCGCCGCAGCGTTATTGCTAAGCTGTTGATCGCCAATCTCTGCAATTCCCTCATAAATATATACCAGTGCATTGTGCTCGGGCTTTAGGGTGACGGTCGCGTTTTCGCCCGCGCCAATGCGCAAATCGATATAGACAGGGTCAGTACTCAGCCTTTGCCCATCTAAGCCATTGATATACCCGGTCGCCGCTGCGCCATTTATTTCAGAGCGGCCGGCAATAAGCACGGCCTCACTATGTTGGCTCAACGCTAAATGGGGGATATGCTCGGCCGAAATATCTCGGTAGCTCGCGGCTTGCATTTTCTCGTTGGCGGGCAGGTTGATCCACAGCTGAAAGCCGCGCATGCGCCCCGCTTCCTGTTGTGGCATTTCGGAGTGGATAACGCCGCGTCCAGCAGTCATCCACTGCACACCGCCGTCTTTGAGATGCCCTTTGTTACCCAGATGGTCTTCGTGAAGCATATGACCTTCAAGCATATAGGTGACTGTTTCGAAGCCGCGGTGCGGATGCGAGGGAAATCCCGCCAGATAATCCGCGGGCTCGTCGGAAAAAAACTCATCGAGCATCAAAAACGGGTCATGACGAGCGGCGTTGGACTGCCCGAGACTGCGTTTGAGTTTAACGCCCGCGCCATCAGAGGTGGCTAGCGCCGAGATTATCTGTGTCACTGTGCGAGTCGTCATGAGGTTTTCTCCTTCGAGTTCTTACTTGGCTTAGGCTGCTTTTTCAAGTAATTGCGTGCGGGCATCGGCAAGCGCTTTGTCTGCTACATCGGGTCCCATATTCAGACCTTCAGCGTAAACAAATTCAATATCACTGATCCCCATCAAGCCCAATATGTGGCGCAAGTAAGGGGTTTGGGTGTCCATCGGAGTCTCAACGTACTTGCCGCCGCGGGCAGCGAAAACGTAAACCTTTTTATTGCTAAGCAAGCCTTCTGGGCCATTCGCGGTATAGCGGAAGGTTTCCCCAGCGCGGGCGACGTGGTCTATATAGGCTTTGAATGTTGATGGCACGCCTAAGTTATAAAGCGGAATGCCAAGCACAATAACATCCGCGTCGCGCAATTCATTTATTAACACATCTGATTCCGCCACGATAAGTTTTTGCTCTTCTGTTCTTTGTTCGGCGGGCGTGACAAAGGCGGTGAATCGCTTGCCGTCCAAGTGCGGGATTGGGTTTGCATGTAAGTCGCGAGACATCAGTGCAGAATCATCAAGCTTGCTTCGCAAGGCCTGAATAAATTGATTTGCCATCTGGCTGGATTTACCGTCTTCGCCAAATAAGCTGCTATTAATGTGAAGGATATTCGTCATGGTGTGCTCCTTAAAATAAATGTTGGCTTGTCACTGCCGATGACCTATTAAACTATTGATAAATTTGTTTAAAAAGCGCAATTTATTGACATTAATTATCAGGAAAGTTGATGTTTATGGCGGGGCCTAGGACAAATTTAGAGCAGTGGTACTGTTTTTTGGCAGTTGTGGACGAGGGCAGCTATGCCCGCGCGGCGGAGGTATTGCACAAAAGTCAGTCAGCCGTTACCTATACGATTCAAAAGATGGAAGAACAGCTTGGTGTAAAGGTGTTCGAAATCCAGGGTAGAAAGTCGCAGCTGACCGAGGTGGGGCAAATGTTGTACCGCCGAGGCCGCGCGTTGATAGATGAAGCTTTGCGTTTGGAAAAATCGGCTAAGTCAGTCGCAGCGGGCTGGGAGCCGCAATTGCGAATTGTTTGCGACACCCTGTTTCCTAGTCACACGATGTTAGATTGTTTGGCTGATCTCAGTGAAAGCTGTCCAGATACGCGCATTGAATGTGTTGAAACAGTCTTAAGCGGCGCGGAAGAAGCTCTGCTTGAGCGGCGCTGCGATGTGGCGATTACGGGTATTGTGCCGCCGGGATTTTTGGGAGATCACATTCTTAGAGTGAAGTTTATTGCGGTCGCACACCGAGACCATGCCCTTCATAAATTAGATCGTCAGTTAGATTATCGGGATTTACGGCCGTTTCGACAGGTGGTGGTTCGAGATTCCGGCGTGCGTCGGCAGCGCGATGCGGGGTGGTTGGAGGCCGCGCAGCGCTTAACTGTTAGTCGTATGGAGTTGTCTATAAGTGCAGTCGCGCGCGGATTAGGTTTTGCGTGGCTACCCGAAATAGCGATGGAAAAAGAATTAGAGAGTGGCGAAATTATGCCTTTGCCCATGATTGAAGGTGGCGAGCGCTATGCCGATTTATTTTTGATTTTACCGAATCGAGACCTAGCTGGCGCCGCCGCTTTGCGCTGCGAAACATTGCTAAAAGCGGCTACCGAAAATTTAGTTTGTTAATCATGAGCTTGGGCAAATAAGTTAGGGCCGGATTTGGCCGTATATTGAGTTGATGGAGTTTTAAAATGGGGCGTCAACAACAGTTTGAATTGATGGGCCGATATAACCGAGATATGAATCAGCGTCTATACGCGGCAGCGGCGGCCATGGATGAGGATCAGTTAGCCAGTAATGTCGGTGCCTTTTTTCACTCAATTTTAGGCACCTTAAATCACCTCTACGTGGCAGATGTCATGTGGTTGCAGCGCTTTGCGGTGCATCACTTTTCCGCTGCGAATCACCTTGCAGATGTGGCAGCCATGGCGCGTCCTACAGCCTTAAATCAAGTATTGCATGAAGATTTTGAAGAGTTGTTTCGCGTTCGACGAGCGCTTGATACAAAGATATGTGCGTGGACAGAGAATTTACAAGAAGTGAGTTTTGATCGCCCGCTAGCTTATAAAAACAGCAAAGGCCACGATTTCTGCAAGCCGTTTGGATTGGTGTTACAGCATTTCTTTAATCATCAGGCGCATCATCGCGGTCAGGTAACCACCCTGCTGAGTCAGCAGGGTGTGGATGTAGGCGTAACTGATTTACTGCTTTGGATCGAGGAGTTGCCGTTTGAATCGGCTGAAAAGTAGATTAGTTGGCGGCGAAGGTGGAGCGGACGTCGTTTTGCTTGTAGAACACGACAAGCTCGTTATATGCGTTCGTGACTCTTTCCATGCGATTGATTGCCGCGTTGTAGCTGACAGGCGAAACCTTTTTGCCGCAGGCTTCTAATCGTTGGTCTGCATCCTCAATGTAATTGCGGACTTCTTTTTCAAGTTTCACAACTTGCGCAAACGTCGTTTCTTGTAATCTGGGAATCTCAGGTGCGCGATAAGCCGCGCGCGCCGCACAGTCGGCAAAAACGCCATTACTGATAACACTCAGTAACAATAGGGCCAGTATATTGGCGGTGTTTCTCATTGGTCATACCTCTAAATAAAAAATGACGCAAAATGGTTTCAAGACGTTGGGCAGGAGGGGTGATACCTATATGCACAAATATTGTTACGCAGGTTTGCGGATTAATCAACCGCTAAGGGCTATCTTGCGTGAGTTTCGGGATCTTGCGTTGAGTGATATTGTTTTTGTGTTACGGATGGTAGCGAACTTCGGATTTCCGCGCGGGTAGATTTTTTAACACACTTTGCTTAAATAGCGTGGCTAAACTTATACCGCGGGCCAAATTAAATACACTTAACGTTAACCAGAGCCCGTGGTTGCCCCAGTGTCGCGTGGCAGCCCAGAGCGGCAGGTATACGGCACATACGCAAAATATCATGCACCATTGCATGGCCCTGGTTTTTAGCGCCCCAATGTAAATGCCATCGAGCAGGTAGCTGGGCGCGCAAAGCAGCGGAAGCCAAACGAGCCAGAAATAATACTCATTAAGCAGCCCGTTCACGGCTGGCAAATCAGTCATTCCGTTAATGATCAGGGGTTTAAGTAGAAATAAAAGTGCGCTCACGGCGATGGCTGTTATCGCGCAATAATTAGTACAGGCGCGGCATACAGCCATCAGGATGTTAGGATCTCGACGCTTGTAAGCTTCCCCCACAAGTGCCTCAGCAGCTTGGGCAAAACCATCTAAGCCATATGCACTAATCATCATAAGCTGCAGTAGTATAGCGTTCGCCGCGAGCTGGTTTTGACCAAGGGCAGCGCTTTGGGCGGTAAAGAAAGCAATGCTAAATAGCAGTGCAGCAGTGCGAATAAAAAGCTGTAAATTGCTACTAAAAAGCGTCTTAAGACTGGGCCCGTATGACCAAGTTTGCGGTATGCCAAGTCTTAGCATTCGCGCTAGCGGCATCCGAACTGACCATAGTGCTAGACAAAAGCCGCAATATTCACTGATAGCACTGGCAGCGGCTGCGCCGTCGCTTTGGTAGCCCCATTTGATAATAAATAGGTAATCTAGGCCAATATTAAGGATGTTGCTTGTCACTGCTATGGCCAGAGGCCAGCGAGTTTGTTGTTGACCTATGAGCCAGCCTACCACCACATAGGTGCCGAGAACGGCGGGTGCGCTGTATAGGCGAATTGATAAGTAGCTTTGGGCTAAGGGATGCAGAACTTCGTCAGCATTCATTATTGATAAGCCAATATGGCCGAGTAAGTTCCCGCCGAGAAGTATAAGCGCGGCAATAGCCCAGCTAAAGACGAGCGCTTTTATAAGTAAGCCAGCCCCCTCCTTGTCGTTATGCGCTTGGGCGCTAGCGCCGGTAGTGCCCATTCTTAAAAAGCCGAACCCCCAATACATGAAGGCAAGCAGGCTGGTGCTTATTGCAACGGCACTTAGGTAGCGACTATCGCTGAGATGGCCGAGGATGGCGGTATCTACGATACCAAGAAGTGGCACAGATAAATTTGCAAGGATCATTGGCCCAGCTAGGGCTCGAATGCGTAGCTTGACAGGGTTCGCAGTGGTCATGGGTGAGGCATATCGCTTAACTAGGCCTAAGCGCACAAAATTAGGGCGGAAACAAACTGATCTTGAGATCAGGATTAAATTAGATTTTACCCTATATCTAGTGGTTACAGTCGCACATTAACCCTTTAATTGGTGGGGATAGGCTGAAAGTGACGGGACTAAGTTGAAAGCCACAGCTTAATCCTTTAATGCAGAGTAGCGCTGGTGCATTTAACGGGTTTATAATTGCGGCGTTTTGTCGCACCCAAAGTAGTGTTTACGGGTAAAGCGATGCACAAATTACGAATGAATCTCAATACGGATTTTACGAAATTCGCACTGGGATTTGTTTGTGTCTGTTTAAGAGTTCAATTTAACGATTGTGTTCCCCCGGCAGATCAAAAACTTGTCCATCGCCTGTCCAAACCGGCTTAGGGGTCTTTATTAACTGTACATGGAGACACGGGAATGTATTTACAAGCGAAACGGCTGCTTAAGCTGGCGCTTAGTCCTGTGCTAATGCTGCTAAGTCTGTTTAGTGCCGGCGCATGGGCCGAAGCAGGCGAGCGTTGGCAAACCAATATGGCCCCCGGTGTTACCGAGGTTGGTCATCAAATTTACGATTTGCATATGTGGGTTTTCTACATTTGTGTCGTAACAGGCATAGTGGTTTTTGGCGTGATGTTTTACTCGGTATTTGCCTACCGCAAAGAGCGTCATCAGGAGCCGGCAACTTTTCACGAAAATACCCGCGTGGAAATTGCTTGGACAATAGTTCCATTTCTGGTTTTGTTGTTTATGGCTGTTCCAGCCACAAAAACACTTATCGAAATCTACGACACTGATGACGCTGATCTTGATATTTTGATCACCGGTTACCAGTGGAAGTGGAAATACGAATACATCAACCCGAATGGCGACAACATCAGTTTCTTTTCGAACCTGTCGACCGATGGCGCAGAAATTGCGAACACCGAAGCCAAAGGCTCCAACTACTTGTTAGAAGTTGATGAGCCATTAGTTATTCCAGTTAACACCAAGGTGCGCTTTCTGGTAACGGCTAACGACGTATTGCACGCGTGGTGGGTACCTGCACTGGCTGTTAAACGCGATGCGATTCCTGGTTTTATCAACGAAGCATGGACTAAAGCGACTGAAACCGGTGTTTACCGTGGTCAGTGTGCAGAGCTATGTGGGCGTAACCACGGCTTTATGCCGATTGTGGTTAACGTGGTTGAAGAGCCTCAGTACCAGGCGTGGTTGGGCGAGAAGCAAGCCGCCGCTGCTGAGATTAAAGAGTTAATGGCAAAAGACTTTTCTTTGGAAGAGTTGGTCGAGCGCGGCAAGTCTGTGTACACCAGTAGCTGTTCAGCGTGTCATGGTGCAAACGGCGAAGGCGGTGTTGGTAACGCAATCGCTGGTAGCCCAATTGCGACCGGCGCAATGAAAGAGCACACCGATCGCGTTGTGAACGGTGTACCTGGCACAGCTATGCCAGCATTTGGTAGTCAGCTAAATGAGGTGGATCTTGCTGCTGTAATTACATATCAGCGCAACGCCTTTGGTAACAACATGGGTGACATGTTGCAGCCAGTTGATATTTACAAATTCAAGAAAGGTCAGTAGGGGGATTACACCATGGGTGCTCATCACGGACCTGCTAAAGGTTTGACTCGGTGGTTATTTACCACCAACCATAAAGACATCGGTACGATGTACTTGTGGTTCAGCTTTGCGATGTTTTTATTAGGCGGCTCGTTCGCTATGATTATTCGCGCCGAGCTTTTTCAACCAGGCTTGCAAATAGTCCAGCCTGAGTTTTTCAACCAGATGACCACCATGCATGGTTTGGTCATGGTTTTCGGTGCCATTATGCCGGCCTTCGTTGGTTTGGCTAACTGGATGATTCCGATGATGATCGGCGCGCCAGATATGGCTTTGCCACGGATGAACAACTGGTCGTTCTGGATTCTGCCACCAACGTTCCTATTGCTGGCGTCTACCTTGCTTATGGATGGGGGTGGTCCTAACTTTGGTTGGACGTTCTACGCGCCACTGTCTACGACGTATGCGCCACCAAGCGTGACCTTCTTTATATTCGCGGTTCACGCCATGGGTATATCGTCGATCATGGGTTCCATCAACATCATCGCTACTGTAGTTAATATGCGCGCGCCTGGCATGACCTACATGAAAATGCCGATGTTTGTATGGACTTGGTTGATCACTGCGTTCTTATTAGTTGCTGTAATGCCGGTATTGGCCGGTGCAGTAACCATGATGTTGATGGATATTCACTTCGGTACCAGCTTCTTTAGTGCGGCCGGCGGTGGTGACCCAGTCTTGTTCCAGCATGTATTCTGGTTCTTTGGTCACCCAGAAGTTTACATCATCATTTTGCCAGCATTTGGTGTCGTGTCAGAGGTTATTCCAACCTTCTCTCGCAAGCCTTTGTTCGGTTATGACTCAATGGTTTACGCAACATCATCAATCGCGTTCTTGTCGTTCATCGTATGGGCTCACCATATGTACACGGTAGGTATGCCGATTGCTGGCGAACTGTTCTTTATGTACGCCACCATGTTAATTGCGGTACCAACGGCGGCGAAGGTGTTCAACTGGATCACCACCATGTTCAAGGGTTCTATTACGCTTGAAACGCCAATGCTGTTTGCGATCGCCAAGGTGTTCTTGTTCACCGTCGGCGGTTTCTCTGGTCTGATGCTGGCGATTGCGCCTGCTGACTTCCAGTATCACGACAGTTACTTTGTTGTTGCTCACTTCCACTACACAATGGTTGCTGGTGCGATCTTCGCGCTGTCTTCTGCCGTGTACTACTGGATTCCAAAGTGGACCGGCAAAATGTACAACGAGACGATGGGTAAAACCCATTTCTGGATCTCGTTCATTGGTTTCAACCTGACTTTCTTCCCGCAGCACTTTGTGGGTCTGGCAGGTATGCCGCGTCGTATTCCTGACTACAACCTGATGTTTGCTGACTTCAATATGATGTCATCGATCGGGGCGTTTATTTACGGTGCCAGCCAGTTGTTGTTCTTATTCAATATTGTTAGAACAATTACCCACGGCAAGCCGGTCAGCGATCCGAAAGTATGGGAAGGTGGAACGACTTTGGAATGGACAGTGCCTACGCCTGCGCCATACCACACCTTTACGACTCCGCCCCAGCTTAAGTAAGAGGCAGTAATTATGGCGACTCAGGCAGACAAAAATATCAAAGTGCTCAGCGTTAAGCTGGCGGGTTTGGTAGTTGTAATGTTTGCGTTCGCCATGTGGGTTATGCCCCCGCTTTACAATGCGTTGTGTGAAGCGTTGGGCATTAACGGGAAGACTAACGGTCAGCAGTACACGGTTGTAGATAGTCAAATCGATACGAATAGAATTGTGAAGGTACAGTTTGTTGCGCAAAACAATGAAATGATGCCTTGGGAGTTTGCGCCAAACACCAGTCAGATTGAGGTTCACCCAGGTGAATCTAATCAAGTCACTTATTACGCAAAGAATACGCAAGATAAGTTCATGGTGTCGCAGGCAATTCCCAGCATTGTTCCGTCCCGCGCTGCTGAGTATTTCCACAAAACTGAATGTTTCTGTTTTAATCAGCAGCCCTTAGCGGCAGGAAAAAACGCAGATTTGGCACTACAATTTATTATCGATCGCGATTTACCCAAAGATATCCACGTAATTACCTTGTCGTACACAATTTTTGATGTAACCGAGATGGCGGCGAAACAGGATTCTGTTGCGGCATCATCGAAATAGAAAAGAGATTTTTCTCTCCCGAGAAAATGGAGATTTAACAATGGCGGGTCAAAGCAATACAGGGCACGAAACTTACTACGTGCCCGACAGTAGCAAGCTTGCTGTCAGCGCATCGATTGGTATGACAGCTATCGTTTATGGCGCTGCCAGCGTCATTAATGACAGCAGTTATCGTGCAGGCGAAGATACCAATTCCGGCTTTATTCTATATGCCGGTTTATTTTGGTTGGCGGCTACTCTGTTTGTATGGTTTAGCACGACGATTCGTGAAAACCGTGCGGGCATGAACAGTGCACAGCTTAAGCAATCCTATGTGATTGGTATGCAGTGGTTTATCTTCTCTGAAGTGATGTTCTTCGGCGCATTCTTCGGCGCGCTGTTCTACATCCGCAACCTTTCTGCGCCATGGTTGGCGGGTGAAGGTGCCGGTGCAATGAATACCCTGTTGTGGCCTGGTTTTGAGTACACGTGGCCTCTGCTGGAAACACCGCAAGACGCAATTGGTGGCGTGCAGGCTCAGGCAGCGGCTGGACATTTGGCAAACAACGGTGCATTCGTTGGTGCTGAGCGCAGCTTGTCGTTCCCAGGTTTTGCAAACATTGGTCACTGGTTACCGCTCTACAACACGGTAATTCTGTTGGCTTCAAGTTTCACCTGCCACATTGCTCATATGGGCATTAAGCAGAATGACCGCAAGAAGTTTAATATCTGGCTGTTTATTACCGTTGCTCTGGGCTGTATCTTCTTGTACCTACAGTACATGGAATACCATGAGGCTCTGTTTGAGTACGGCATCCGTTTGAACAGCGGTGTTTACGGTACGACGTTCTTCATGTTGACCGGTTTCCACGGCTTTCACGTGGCAATGGGTACCTTCATGTTGTTAGTACAGTGGTTGCGTTCAAAAACTAAAGGGCACTTCTCGGCAGAAGACCAGTTTGGCTTTGAGGCATCGTCTTGGTACTGGCACTTTGTAGACGTGGTTTGGGTATTCTTGTTCTTGTTCGTTTACATCTTGTAAGCGCACTCAACTAGTCGCTCAATGGACTTGGCCGGTACATCTGCTTACATAGTAAGCGGGTGGTACCGGCCAAGTTTTTTCTTGCCAGAGCTAAGGTGTCTGCAGGACCGCCTCACCAGAATCTAAGTAGCGTTGATCCCACGGTGCGTTAGAGCCTAGCTTCCCTGTGAATACGCCATAAAACAGGAAGCCCATCAGCAAGCTTGCGATAATTAGGCGTACCTTAAGCGACTGCCAAGTTCGCATGGTTGTACCGCGGTCTTGCATTAAAAAGAACAGCCCACTAAATAGGCTGATGACGAGTGCGATAAATAGCACGATTATGACAATCTTTAACCACATAGCGGTAAGCCTCCTCTTTTGTTTGCCGCAGTATACACAATAGGATTTCATAAATGGCTAGCCAGCGGACAAGGTTTCAGTGGCAGCTCGATTGGAAGTCGGTACTGGCGATAATTTTAATTTTGCCAGTGTTGGTGAGCCTCGGATGCTGGCAGCTGCGTAGAGCGGATGAAAAACAAGTATTGCTGGCCAACTTTGAAGAGCGTCGTTTACTACCTGCCGTGAATATCGCAGATCTTGACGCCTATCCAAATTACCGCCCCGTTTATGCTGTGGGTGAGTTTGATCCTGAGAAATATTGGTTGCTCGATAATCGAATTTCTCACGGTCGATTCGGATATGAGATAATGGCGGTTTTTATCCAAGTGGATGGAAGTCAGTTACTAGTTGATCGCGGTTGGATTGAGGGCGACGCCTCCCGTCGAACTGTTCCGGTAGTGACGTTTCCCAAAGGTCTTGTCACCATTAGCGGTGAGCTTTATCGCAGTGAGGATAAAAACTTTAGTTTGGGTAGCGACGTTCAGACTGGTTGGCCACGCCGCCAACAGTGGTTGGATATTGATACTGTTAAGCAGGAATTTCAAAACATGCTGCCGGTCAGTCTGCGGCTTGATGAAAGCAGTACAGGGGCATTTCAGACCGAGCGACTGGTAGTGAATGTTACACCGGCAAAACACACCGGGTACGCCGTGCAGTGGTTTGCGATGGCCTTGGCCTTAGGCATTATTTTTATTTTCCTTAACACAAATTTGGCTGAGCTACTTAAGCGCCGCAAAGACGAAGAGAACAAAGAGCTATGACAACAACTGTAGACCCCAAGCGCGGTAAGCGTCTTCTTAGTTTGATATTAGGTATTCCAATTGTCGTCATTTTATTGTCAAGCGCAGTTTATTATCTCGCCAAGGAAAATATCATTAATTTCCGTACCGTTAATCGCGGCACTTTGATCAATCCACCGGTACAACTTGGTGACTTACACCCCCAGCGCATTGACGGCGGTGAATACCTTTTTAACCATGCGGATTCTCGCTGGGTGTTCATGGTGGTTGGTGGTCAAAACTGTATTGATGCCTGCGAGCGCATGCTTTATTTAACACGGCAAACACATACTGCACTGGGTAAAAAAGTCGATCGGGTTGAGCGGATTTATCTTGCGACGGAAGGGCCTTTGTCGCCATCGTTGCGTGATTTTATTGAAGCAGAGCATAGCGACCTTACCGTTTTACATACCGACGGTACGCCGTTTTTAAGCAAATTAAAAAACCTAGAAATTAATCCTTTCGATTCCCGTGCCTTTTACGTTGTCGATCCGATGGGCTGGGTAATGATGTATTACCGAGCGGGGGATACGGAGCAGCAAACGCTGACTACATTAGGCAAGGACGTCCTCAAAGATATGGGGCGTTTGATTAAGTAATCGGCGCGGAAAGAATAGCGAACACGGAATTTAACAATGGCTTTATTTAATGCACCAGAGCAACGCAAAGCAGGTTTTCTTCTGACGCTGATTGCCTGTTTTGTTGCCGTTATTGTATTGGGCATGGGCGTGTTTACTCGATTGGCTGACGCGGGCTTAGGGTGTCCTGACTGGCCGGGGTGCTATGGTCATGTATTGTGGCCCAGCGAAGACCATGAGGTGGCGCGTGCCAATGAGGCATTTCCAGAAACGCCCGTTGAGCACGATAAAACTTGGCCGGAAATGATTCATCGCTATCTAGCTTCAAGCTTGGGCTTATTTACGATTGGGATCTTGGTATTTTCGCTGCGTAGCCGCGAACCAGAACAACCTGTAAAGCTGCCGATGTTTTTGCTGGCCTTTATTATATTGCAAGGCATGTTTGGCATGTGGACGGTAACCTTAAAACTGTGGCCACAGGTGGTTACAGCGCATTTGCTTGGTGGCTTCACCACGCTTAGCTTGCTGTGGTTGCTCACGCTTCGACTCAATAATTCCCGCTGGCAAATTCCAGCGATCGCAGAAAATAAATTAAACGCGATTCGACCATTAGCCGTTATTGGGTTGTTGATTGTCGTAACACAGATTGCCTTGGGCGGTTGGACGACGTCGAATTATGCAGATATAGCGTGTCCTGATTTTCCAACTTGTCAGGGTGCTTGGTTGCCGCCAATGAATTTCACCGACGGCTTTAACGTTGGCCAGCATATTGGTCCCAATTACCTGGGTGGGACAATGGACAACGCGGCGCGGGTGGCAATTCATTTTAGTCATCGTGTTGGCGCAATTGTGACCGCAGCGTATTTAGTATTTTTGGCGATCAAGTTGTGTGGTTTGGGTTTGGTCGCAGCGAAAAAACTCGCGGTTGTTACGCTGCTTGTATTGGTGGTTCAGATTAGCTTGGGTATTAGTAATATTGTGTTCCAATTTCCTATCGACGTTGCGGTAGCACACAATTTGGTTGGCGCCCTACTTTTACTGACGCAGGTCACCATCACTTATTTTGTATATACAGCGGCGGTAAACCGCGGGGGAATTCGAGTATGACGCAGCCAAAGGTCGAGTCAGCAAACTGGCGAGATTATTACGAACTGTGTAAACCCAATGTTGTACTCTTGATGTTGCTAACTTCGGTGATCGGCATGTTTATGTCAGTGCCGGGCATGGTGCCGTGGGAACCCTTGGTTTATGGCAACCTAGGCATTGCACTTTGTGCCGGTGCGGCGGCGGCGGTGAATCATTTGGTCGACAGTCGTATTGATCTAGTTATGGCGCGGACCCACAATCGCCCCATTGCTCAGGGGCGTGTAAAAACCCGCGATGCAGCAATTTTTGCTGCGGTAATTGGCGGCTTAGGTATGGCGATTCTGCTGATTAAAGTGAATGCCTTAACTGCGTGGCTTACTTTAGCTTCACTGCTTGGTTATGCAGTGGTTTACACCCTGTATCTCAAGCGTGCGACACCACAGAATATTGTCATTGGTGGTATTGCCGGTGCGGCACCGCCACTGTTGGGGTGGACTGCAGTAACCAACCAAGTTGAAGGGCACGCTTTATTACTGGTATTGATCATTTTCATTTGGACGCCACCACATTTTTGGGCTTTGGCAATTCATCGCAGAGACGATTATGCAAAGGTAGAGATTCCGATGTTGCCGGTTACCCATGGCATTGGCTATACAAAATTACATACTTTGCTTTACACCATTTTATTGTTTGTGGTGACGTTATTACCCTTTGCAACTGGCATGAGCGGCACTCTGTATTTATTGGGCGCCGTGTGTCTTGGCGCCGGGTTTATTTACTGGGCGATTGTTTTAATGCGGGGCAATAACCCCAAGGCGCCGATGGCCACCTTTAAATACTCCATCATATATCTGATGGCATTGTTTATGATTATGTTATTGGATCACTATTTGTTGCCGGCGATCACTATTTTTGAGGTTGATTACTAATGACTGATGAAAAACAGCAAAATGCCACAGCAAAGCGAGACCGCGGTATTCGCTTAACCGTTTTAGCGATTTTCTCGGTGGCGATAATTTTGGTGGGCGGGTTTTTCTATTCTTTCACCCGTGCGCGAGTGATGACAACCGAAGAGCTAAAATCGCAAGGTGCTTATCTCTACGAAAATCCCCGCTTGCTGCCAAATTTTACTTTGTCGGATGATCGTGGCGAGCAAGTAACACCGACGACATTTCAGGGCCAATGGAGTCTAGTGTTTTTTGGCTTTACCTACTGTCCAGATATTTGTCCAACGACGCTTGCGCAATTGAAATCCTTTTATCAGGAGCTGGACCCTGAAGTGCAAGCAGATACTCAGATATGGTTGGCTAGTGTTGATCCGGCCCGCGATACTCCAGAGCAATTGCACAGTTATTTAGATTTCTTCCATCCGGCATTTCGCGGCATTACGGGTGACTTTTTGGAAATTCATCGCTTTGCTACATCGCTGAATATTCCCTTTACCAAGGTTCCTGGCGGCGGCAGCAATTATCAAGTTGAACATAGTGCCAATGTGGCTTTGGTTAACCCTAAAGGGCATTCCGTCGGTTTTTTTAGAGCGCCGTTAGAGATTAGTAAAATGAAGCGCGCCTATTTATCAATTAGAGAATACTACTAAGTTTCTAGTAAATGACGCCGAGTTATTTAGCCGCGCCGATAACTCGGTCCTAATTGTCCCAGCACAAATAAACATCCGGCGCCTAGTACGATACTAGGGCCTGCCGGAGTATCCCAATACCACGCCCCTGCTAAGCCGGACATAACGGCGATGGCGCCACAAATTATTGCCAGTACCGCCGCTTGTTCTGGGCTGCGGGCGAAGCGACCCACCGCGGAAGCGGGAATGATCAGCATGGCAGTGATCAAGAGCACCCCAACTATTTTCATCGCAACTGCGACTGTCGCGGCTACCATAAGCATTAATAGCAGCCGTAAACGCTTCACGGGGAGCCCTTCAATCTCCGCAAGTTCTGCGTGCGCGGTCACGGCAACAAGCGCTGGCCAGTAGCGAAACAATAACGCCATAACTATGCCGCAAATAACAGCAAGACTGATAAGATCTTCTTTGGCTATGGCCAGTAAATCACCAAATAAGAAGCCGTTTAAATCTAACTGTTGATTGTCTAAAAATGACAAGCACACCAAACCTAGCGCGAGACTGCTGTGGGACAAAATACCCAGCAGGCTATCTAGCGCAATATCGCGCCACCACTGTAGGGCGAAAAGAGCGATTGCGATAATCATACAAGTCAGTAACACGCTATATTGCAAGTTTGCTTGTAAGGTTAAACCCAGCGCAAGACCAAGTAACGCAGAATGGGCGAGAGTGTCGCCGTAATACGCCATGCGCTGCCACGTTACCAGGGCGCCGAGGGGACCGCATAAGGAGGCCACCAGTAAACCGGCAATAAGGGCGTTAAGTAGAATATCAATCATGGTGACGGTGCTCGCATACAACATCGCCGTGAATGTCGTGCTGATGGTCGTGGTCGTGTTGATAAAGTGCGACGGCTTCGGCGTGGCGTCGGCCAAATAGTGATAAATACGCCGGATCGTTGCTAACGTGTTCAGGGTGGCCATGACAGCAAACGTGCTGATTTAAGCAAATAACCGTATCGGTTTGTGCCATAACCCAGTGTAAATCATGGGATACCATTAATACTGCGCAGCCCAAAGTATCTCGTAAATTATTGATCAGTTCGTAGAGTTCAGTTTGTCCGCTGATATCGACACCTTGCGCGGGCTCGTCTAGCACCAGTAACTTGGGGTCACTTAATAAGGCGCGGCTTAGCAACACGCGTTGGGTTTCGCCACCTGAAATGTCGTGCAAGGGGCGTTTGCGCAGATGGCTAATACCAGTTCGCTCCAGCGCGTTAGCGATATTTTGCTTGCTTGGGCTAGCCATTGATAAAAAGCGCTCTACACTCAAAGGCATTAAGGGGTTAAGAGTCAGGCGCTGTGGCATATACCCGATACGGAGGTTTGCCTGCCGAAATATACTACCGCTGTCTGGTTTTATTAATCCCAGTGCAATTTTGATTAAGGTGCTTTTACCGGCCCCGTTGGGGCCAATGATGGTCATGATTTGGCGTGGAATGAGGCTGAGACTGACATCGCTAAGTAGACTTTGTTGCTGGCGCTTTAAGGAAATGTGATCCAGCTTGATTAGTGGAGAATCATTCACTGTCGCGTTTCTCCTTGCAGTGGGCACAGCAACCCACGACTTCGACACAGGGTGCTTCTACAGAAAAGTTGTGTTGTTTCGCCGCGGAGTTGATGGCGGTATTAATAATATCGGTGTCTAGCTCCGTTGCATTTCGACACTGGCGGCAAATTAAAAAATGTCCTTGATGTCGGTGGCTCGGGTCTTTGCAGCCAACGAAGGCATTCAATGAGGCAATGCGATGCACTAGGCCATTGTCGAGCAAAAAATCTAGTGCGCGGTACACGGTGGGTGGGGCTGGGCGACGGCTCGAATCTTTCGCTAACTCCTCGAGAATGGTATAAGCCCCTACGGGTTGATGGTTAGCCCATACACACGCTAAAACCTGTTCGCGAATACGCGTGAACTTTACTTGCCGGCTATGGCATAGCTCCCTTGCGCGGGTCATGGCGTCATCAATACAACGCTGATGGTTGTGATGTTCAGCTATATTGTGCATTGAGCTTAAGTTCTGCATAAAATAAAATGTTATAATATTGCATTTGGGCGGTAATAAACAATGGGGACGATTAATTGAGAGTTGTAGTGTGGTATGTGTTAACGGCTTGGATGCTCAGTGGTGCGGCGTGGGCAGGCAGTGATAAGCCGGTAGTGCTGTCCAGTATTATGCCTTTGCAAATGATTGTTCGGGATATTGGCGGTGATGCAATTACGGCAGAGCTGCTGGCGCCGGCGACGGTATCCCCTCACGATTTCCAGTTGCGGCCCTCAGATGCCCAGCGAATTCGTTCCGCTGATTTAGTGCTGTGGGTGGGCCCTGTATTGGAAACCTATTTACAAAAGTTATTGGAAAAACAAGATAACGCGGTAGCTCTTTATCCAAATTTAAAGAATAGCGAAGATCCTCATGTTTGGATGGATGCAGAAGAGGTCCAAAGCATTGCTCGGCGTGTGGCTCGTTTACTATCAGATCGTTTGCCGTCTCGGGGCGCGTATTTCCATGCTAATGCGGCGCGGTTTAGTACGGAGTTCAGGCTGTACGATAAACAGTTGCAAGAAGAGATAGCTCGCCATGAGCGTCGCCCTTATCTATTGCTGCATGATGGCTTTAGCCGCTTTGAGCGCCACCATGGTTTACCTGCAGGTGAAATGGTGATGGCGGGATCTGACCGTTTACCGGGGGCAAGGCATATTGTCGATTTGCGTACTCGATTGCAGGCGGGAGAGTTTTCTTGTGTGTTCAGGGAGCCGCAATATGCACCGGCAATGCTGAATGCGTTAATTGCAGATCTCGACATACGAGTGATTGAAATAGACCCCTTGGGGGCGCGGTTTGATACTAGCGGAAACAAAGAAGGTGCTGACGGGTTTTTGAGATTATACCGTCAGCTCGGGCAGGCGTTTCTTACCTGTTTTGATCATTAGTGGCCTGTAAAGACGAATCATTAAGCTTGGGGCTTATTCGTCGATACGTGGTGTCATTAAGCTACTAATTTTGTCTTCAAGCTCGACATTTAAGCTCGCGGCAACAACGTCCAGGTTTTGCTCTAGAAAGCGTTCTGCTGAGCGCTGACTGGTGTACTCAATGTTGGCATCAGGCAGTTTGGCACTATTGACCTGATTGTAGGCTAAGACCATTGGCTCTGAGTCTGCAATATTGGGTTCTGCTGCAGTTGCCATGGTGCTGGCGACCAGGATAAAGATTGCACTGATAGTTTTGTTCATTTGTATTACTCCTTTCAATTTGGGCATGTTTGGCCCTGCACAAGATAAAGGTTACCTTGTGTTACGTAAGGTAACACATAATAAAAAGGTCTCCTCTTAATTTTTGTTAATTTCTCGGTAATGTGGCAAATTGCCAAGGTGTCACTCACCTCGATTTGTGAAAATAGGTAACACATCGTCTTATTTTGCATAGCTAATGTTGCTTGGCTGCCTCGTGGTACACTGCCTCTTTCCAATAATTGATGTATCTAATCGCTCCCATGACAGCCATAAAGCCCCTTGTTTTAGTTGACGGTTCCTCTTATTTGTATCGTGCTTTCCACGCTCTGCCGCCGCTTAACACCTCAACAGGCCAGCCCACCGGCGCCATAAAGGGGGTGATCAATATGTTGCGCCGATTACAGAAAGATTACCCCGATAGCCCAATCGCTGTGGTATTTGACGCCAAAGGCAAAACTTTCCGCGACGATCTTTATTCCCAGTACAAGGCGCAGCGCCCGCCTATGCCTGATGACTTGCGCAGTCAGGTCGAGCCGATAAATGCCATCGTTGATGCAATGGGATTGCCGCGGTTGGTAATTGATGGCGTTGAAGCTGATGACGTTATTGGCACTCTGGCGGCTCAGGCCGGTATAGAGCGTCCAGTGCTGGTATCAACCGGCGATAAAGATATGGCGCAGCTGGTGAATGAGCATGTGACTTTAGTGAATACCATGACTGATACCGTGATGGATATTGCGGGGGTCAATGAGAAGTTTGGTATTCCTCCGGAGCTAATCATCGACTTTTTGGCGCTAATGGGCGACAAAGTCGACAATATCCCCGGTGTTGCCGGTGTCGGTGAGAAAACGGCCCTCGCCCTACTGCAAGCGCTGGGTGGCTTGGAAGATATCTATCAAAACCTCGACAAGGTGCCAGACTTGCCAATCCGCGGCGCCAAAGGCATAGCTAAAAAACTTGCCGATAGTCGCGAGCAAGCTTTTCTTTCCTACTCCTTGGCGACAATTAAATGCGATGTACCGCTAGCGGTGTCTATGGCCGAGCTTTTGCCAACTGAGCCAGATAACGCGCGCTTGTTGAGCCTGTTTACAGAGTTTGAATTCAAAACGTGGATACAAGAATTAAGTCGCACTGAGCGTGCGGAAGCTGTGGAGCAGGCAGATCTCCTAAGCGGCGGCGACGCTGAGCAGGCTGTGCCCGCTTTTTCAGGAGAAGCAGATTACCAATTGATTTTAACGCAGGGCCAGTTTGATGAATGGCTCGCTAAATTGCGCGCGGCTCAATTGTTTGCCTTTGATACCGAAACAACCAGTTTGAATTATATGCAGGCGCGGGTAGTCGGTGTGTCCTTTGCGGTGCAAGCTGGTCAGGCGGCTTATCTCCCCTTTGGGCACGATTATTTGGACGCGCCAGATCAGCTCGACGAGAAGATGGTCTTGGCCGCCTTGAAACCGATTTTAGAAGACCCCAGCAAAGCTAAGCTGGGTCAGAACTTAAAATACGATGCCAATGTGCTGCTCAATCACGGTATTACCCTTCGAGGTATTACCGAGGACACAATGCTTGAGTCCTATGTGTTGGATTCTATTGGTAGTCGTCACGATATGGACACCCTCGCCCTGAAGCATTTGGGCCTCAGCACTATCCATTTTGAAGATATTGCTGGCAAGGGCGCCAAGCAGCTGACCTTTAATCAGGTCGCTCTAGAACAGGCCGGCCCCTACGCAGCAGAAGATGCGGATATTACCCTGCGCTTGCATCAAGTGATGTCTCCGCAGTTAAAGGCGTGCTCGGAGCTTATGTCGGTCTACCGTGATATCGAACTACCGCTGGTGCCCGTTTTGTCGCGCATTGAGCGCAACGGTGCGTTTGTGAGCCGTGACTTGCTCAATAAGCAGAGTCATGAGCTTGGTTTGAAAATGCAGGCACTGGAGAAAGAGGCTTATGACTTGGCGGGAGGGGAATTTAATCTCGCCTCGCCAAAGCAGTTGGGTGAAATATTGTTTGAGCGATTAAACATTCCGGTTATAAAGAAAACCCCAAAGGGAGCGCCGTCCACTGCTGAGGAAGTCTTGGTTGAGCTAGCGCATGATTACCCGCTTCCCAAGGTGCTTCTCGAGCATCGCGGCATGGCCAAGCTTAAATCGACTTATACAGATAAATTACCATTATTGATCGATCCCGCGAGCGGTCGGATTCACACCTCTTACCACCAAGCGGTGGCAGCAACCGGTCGCTTATCTTCTTCAGATCCTAACTTGCAGAATATCCCAATTCGCAGTGCTGAGGGGCGGCGGATTAGGCAGGCGTTTATCGCGCCGCCGGGCTATGTCATTTTGGCGGCCGATTATTCTCAAATAGAGCTGCGCATTATGGCGCACTTGTCGGGCGATCGCGGCTTGATCGACGCTTTTGCCGCGGGTGAAGACATCCATAAAGCCACCGCTGCCGAGGTGTTCGGGGTCGCTTTAGACGAAGTAAGTGATGAGCAGCGTCGCAATGCAAAGGCGATTAATTTTGGTTTAATTTATGGCATGTCGGCCTTTGGTCTTGCGCGGCAATTACATATCGGTCGCAAAGAAGCTCAAGAATATATAGACCTCTATTTTGAGCGGTACCCGGGCGTGTTGCGTTATATGGATGAAACTCGGGTATTGGCGTCAGAAAAAGGTTATGTAGAAACCTTGTTTGGTCGACGCCTATATTTGCCGGAAATAAATGCCAGCAATGGAATGCGCCGACAAGCAGCAGAACGCACGGCCATTAACGCGCCAATGCAGGGTACGGCGGCCGATATCATCAAACGGGCCATGATTTCGGTAGATCGCTATTTGTCAGAAAGTGGCGTAGATGCCCGCATGATCATGCAAGTTCACGACGAATTGGTGTTGGAAGTAGTGCCGGCGGCCTTGGATTCGGTAAAGACCGAAGTAATAAAACTGATGATGGCGGCAGCAGATTTATCGGTACCTTTGGAGGTCGGGATGGGTGTGGGTGCGAATTGGGATGAGGCGCATTAATTTGCGTAATCGCAAATCTGCGTCTACTTTAAATAGGCTGTTGCTCTTAAATGTATGTGAGAACAGCCCCGCGTTAGGAGACTTGTCTCCCCCTGACTCCTTAGGAGTAGGATTGCCCGGTGAGTTCAGCGCACCGGGCTTTTTTGCACCTGGCAAATAGCGTCAAATCTCGCTATTGGGCGCTGCCAGCTCATCGATACCAGCTTCATCAAGTCTTGGAATATCTAACCACTGATCTAACTGGCTTCGCAGCGCCTGCAGGCCGTCGCCGTTATGGGCGGAGAATAATTGCACACTAATTAAGTCGCCGTATTCGACGAGCTCCTTACGCACTGCCAATAAGGTTGCCGAGGCGGGGCCGCGTTTCAATTTGTCAGATTTGGTAAGTAAAATGTGCATAGGCATAGCGCTTTTGGTTGCCCAGCTCACCATTTGCTTGTCAAATTCCGTGAGGGGGTGACGGATATCCATCATTAACACCATGCCTTTAAGTGATTCGCGTTTTTGCAAATAGGCTTCAAGGTTGCGCTGCCACTCATTTTTAATTGCCAGCGGAACTTTGGCAAAGCCGTAGCCTGGAAGATCGACAAGTCGCTGGCGCCCGCTTTCATCTAAGATGAAAAAGTTGAGTAATTGCGTTCGGCCCGGTGTTTTACTGGTTTTAGCTAGCTTCTTATTCTCGGTTAAGCGATTGATTGCGCTAGATTTCCCCGCATTAGAGCGACCGGCAAAGGCAACCTCCGCTCCGGTGTCATCTGGGCAGTGCATCAGGTTTGGCGAGCTCTTTAGATAACTGGCGCGGCGGTAATTTAAAGCAGGGGAGGAATCCATAATATATCCGAGAAAATGACTAAGGCAGTGTGTACAGGCTCTAGGGCAATAACTGGCCCACACGCCGACTAGTTGTGTATAATGCCGCAGTTTTTGTGCGGGGTCACTTTAGGTGCTGAGTAAGCCCCAGCGTTCCGAAAAACGAGTTCGAACTGCTGATATTTGGAGATGTAACTCATGCATAAATGGTTTGTAGCTTTACTTCTGTTGGCAGCTAGCTTGACTGCCACTGCGGCCGAGCAGGCGATTGTAGATCGTTATAAGGCATCCTGCTATGCCTGTCATGGTTTTGGTGCCAATGGTGCGCCAAAAACAGGTGTAGAGGCTGATTGGTCGCCTCGTTTAGAAAAAGGCATGGATACATTAATGAAACATACTAATGAAGGATTTAATGCAATGCCGCCAAAAGGATTGTGCTTCAATTGCAGCGCAGACGAATTTAAAGCATTGATTGAGTATATGGCGACGCCACAATCTTAAGCAGTGTGTGACAGAATTATCTTGATTAAAGAGTGTGTGACAATGAATAAACCTCTATTAGTAATGATTGCCTCATTGATGTTCGCTGGTTCTGCCGTGGCATTAGAGGGCGATGCCTCGGCCGGTAAGGCGAAATCTGCACCATGTGCTGCCTGTCACGGTGCTGACGGTAATAGTCCCGCGCCGAACTTCCCTAATCTAGCGGGGCAAGGTGAGCGCTATTTAGCTAAGCAGATTCACGACATTAAATCTGGCGAGCGTTCTGCGCCATTGATGGCGGGCCAAACTGATAATTTGTCTGACCAAGATATTGCAGATATCTCTGCCTATTACGCTAGTAAAACGGCTAGCACGGGTCAAACAGATCCTGCATTGCTGGAAAAAGGCGCCGCTATTTATCGCGGTGGTATTGCCGATCGCAGTGTGCCAGCTTGTGCGGCCTGTCATTCACCAACCGGCCAAGGTATGGCGGCGGCTGGCTTCCCTGCACTGGCCGGTCAGCACGCGGATTATACGATTGCGCAATTGAAAGCTTTCCGCGCCGCGGCAGATGGTCGTGAAGGTCGCACCAACGATGGCGACACCAAAACGATGCGGACGGTGGCATTTAAAATGAGCGATTCTGAAATTGAAGCGGTAGCAAGTTATATCCAAGGTTTGCATCACTGAGTGCGAGCAGACAAACAAGCGGCTTCGGCCGCTTTTTTTATTTCTGCAACCGTAGATTTTAAATGAACAAAATCCCGGTAAGTTGCGTATAAGATTCTGTTAAATAGGAATCATTGTGTATTAGCATGGTCTCAGACAACTTATAACAATTTAATTTTCTAATTTGCGTTTCCCGGCAGTTAATGGGTAAACCGCTTTTAAATGAGGTGGCTTCATGTTCAAGAAAATGCTTTCACTGCTCAGTGTGTTCAGCTTTTTATTATTAGTGTCGGCGTGCAGCGATGGTGCAGAGCCTGCTGCTTCAAAAGCAGCCCAGCCAGCAGCATCTGCCGCCGCCCAAACTCAGCCAAGCGACAAAGCTGATGTGGGAGAGCGCTTTATTCGCATCCCTCAGCCAGTGAGAACGGCTAATCCTGATAAAATCGAAGTCGTTGAAGTGTTTTGGTACGGCTGCAGTCACTGCTTCCATTTTGACCCCATGATTGAGGCGTGGAAGAAAAAGCTCGCGGCGGATGTTGATTTTCACCGTTCACCGGCAATGTGGAATGAGCTGATGGTCGTGCATGCAAAAGCGTACTATACAGCGCTGACCTTAGGTGTGCTGGATAAGGTACATGAGCCAATATTCAAAGCCATTAATGTTGATCGTAATACCCTTCGTGATGCCGACGCTCTCGCCGCATTATTTACTAGCCATAGTGATATTGATGACGCGACTTTCCGTAAAACCTTTGATTCATTTGGTGTGAATAGCCAGGTGAAGCAGGCGGATGCGCGTGCTCGCTCTTACGGTATTGCAGGCACGCCCGAGTTAATTATCAACGGTAAATATCGCATCACAGGCCGTTCGGCGGGTGGTCAGGCAGAAATGCTGAAGGTTGCTGACGAATTGATAGCGAAAGAGCGGGCGGCCAAGTAAATCATCGTCGCAATTTCGTGTTAGCCCTTGTCTCGATAGAGGGCTCAGAAGATAGAATAAAAAGGCCGCTTAGCGTACACGCTAAGCGGCCTTTTTATTTTTGTGCTGGGCTTTATATTTGAGTGCCGGGCTCACTGTTAAGCTCAGCCGACGAATTGCCCTCTTGCTCCGTAGTGCTTGGCAGCATTTGCTGGGCAAATTCTCGTTGGCAAAACGCGAGTCGCTTCGCGGGGGCTGGATTTTTTATACCCTTGGCGGCAAGTCGATCAATTTCATTCTCTACTTTCCGACAGCGTGCCGCGAGGCCTGCATCGTTGGCGATTTGGATATTGAGTCCGGGTCGGGCATTTAGCTCTAGCATCAAGGGGCCGCGATCTTTGTCTAGCACCATATCTACGCCTAAGTAGCCTAAGCCGGTGAGCTCATAGCAGCGGGTTGCCAATGACATAAAGCCGTCCCAGAACGGCAACTGCACCCCTCTTACGGGGTTGGTTGTGTCTGGGTGACTGTTGATGAGTTTATTTAGCCATGTACCGTCTAGCGTAATCCCCGTTGCTAGATCAACTCCAACCCCTATCGCGCCTTGATGGAGGTTGGCCTTGCCGCCAGATTGGCGGGTAGGTAGTCGCAACATCGCGAGTAAGGGGTAGCCTTTCAGCACAATAATGCGGATATCAGGCACGCCCTCATAGCTAATGGCACTAAAGATTGGGTCTGGCGTCACTCGGTATTCAATAAGTGCGCGGTCGCGATGGCCGCCCAGTGAATAGATCCCCGATAAAATGCCCGAAAGGTGGAATTCAATATCTTCGTGGCTCAGTAATTTTCCAGATGTGGTGCGATAGTAGCCTTCAAATTGGTCAGCAATAACAATGATACCGTCACCACCGGCGCCTTGTGCCGGTTTAATAACAAAGTCGCGATGGTCTTTAACGATGTCCTTAAGTTTGCTGATCTGCTTATCTGAATCGATGACACCATACATGGGCGGCACGTGAATACCGGCCTGTACCGCGCGTTCTTTGGTTTTAATCTTGTCATCAACCAAGGGATAAAGATGGCGTTGGTTGTAGCGCAATACATAGTCGGCATTGCGCTGGTTGATACCCATAACGCCCTTTTCACGCAGCTCTTTCCACGTACTAAATAAGGACATGTTATTTGCCTTTAATCATGGCGTTAAAACGGAATAGCTCGGTTAAACGGTAGCCTCGGTAATGGCCTAGTACCAACATGAATGACATAAATACCAGCAGCATACCTGGGAAGGTAAACACGAAGTACGACCAGGGTTCGTAGGTCATCATGAGATGTGACAGCGTCGCGGCGACTAGCGTGCCGACACCCACCTTGCCAGCGTGAACACCACCGCGCTCCTCCCAGACAATCGACATACGCTCTATCGACATGGTCAAAATAACCATGGGGAATAGCGCAATCGACAAGCCGCGATCTAGCCCTAAACGGTGCCCAAGGACACTAATTAAAGCCATTACAATCACCACAAAGGTCAGCACCACAGACAGTCTCGATAGTAATTGCAAGTGCAAATGCTCGAGATAGGATCGCAGCGATAGGCCGAGCGCGGTAATCACGGTGAACAGAATGACTCCCCAGAATACCTGGGTTTCACGAAATGCCAGACCGATTAGAACGGGCGTAAATGTGCCCAAGGTCTCCAGGCCGATAACATTGCGCAACAATAGAATTAGCATTACCCCAATTGGAATCATAAGAATGATTTCAAAGGTTTGCTGTGACTGCAGCGGTAAGTCGTAAAGCGACAGAGCCCACAGTTTATTCTCTTTGCGCTCTGCCACGGATTGGGCGAGCATAATAGAGCTCATGATGCGCTGATTGGCGGTAACTTCTATTTTTAGATTACGGCCACCTTCAACGGCCGCCATTGGCTCATCACCGGTCCACCATACAACTCGATCATTGGGTAAGCCGAGGGCGCCAGTTTCAGGGTTGAAGTAGAGCCAGCGCTTGCCATTGTAGCTGCGCATCCACAACTCGGAGATTTGCGCCACGCTGCTGACTAGTCGCAGGGTGTGGACACGCTCTACAGGGATATGAGCAGAAGACAATAATAATTCGAGCACCCGCGACTTACTGTCTTGTGTGTAGTCGTTACCCAGCAGTAAGCGGGCATTGTGGTTACTTGGTTCGTTAATAAGTTTGATTGCTTCGCGAATGAAGGTTTCGATATCAGCGGAGTGCTCGCGAATTGGTTTTAGTAGAGCATCAACGGCGACTTTCTCTACGCCTATCAGTTCTGGGCTTTCGCTGAACAGGGGGCCGGGTTCTGATTCGGAGAAGCTTGAGTTGCTGCGTTTAGTGAGCATTAAGCGATAAAAAAGCTGCTGACTACCCTCGGCGCGGCGCGCTGACCAAACCGCCTGGCGATTATCGCCGACGACATCGGTATTCACGCCGTAATTTTTAGAAATGAAACTCTCGTTCAGGGTAATGAACTTGCTCCACACCGGTGGCAAATACATTTGTACTTTTACCGGACTATTGTCGCGGGCGTTAAAGCTGAGCTTGGTATCGATTACCCACACTGGCTCTGTGGTTTCAGAGGATATCGGAATATTTAGAACAAAAATCTGCCATGCAGTACTGGCGGCACCCATAATTAATAGTGCCAGTGCCAGTACCCTGACATGCAGTTTTACGCCCTTCATTCGTTTTGCTCCTCGGACTTATCTTGTTTAGTGCAGAGCGTTTTGTCCTGCATGTATTTTTTACTTGGGTCAACCAGCGCGTTAAACGCAGTCAACGGTTCAGAGCCAACCAGCATCGGTTTAGAAAACTGTCTGCGATCAGCTAGATTAACCTCAACCTTGTGTGAGTTACCGCCAATACAGAGTGTTAGTTCTAGCACCGGGCGGCGACTATAATCTTTTTCGTCTTCATCGTAGTCAGCGGCACGACGCTTGATACGGATATGTTTGCTGAGCGGCAAACTCACTGATTTTAGCGAGTCATCAGGCAACACCAAGTCAAAATGGACGATGTCATCTTTTTTACCCTTGCCCTTTTCGACTTGGGCGTTGATCGCATTGATCGACGCGCTCTCAGCGCCGGTATCAATTTTCGCCTTGTAGCGAACTCCCAGCTCCTCAATGTAAACGTATTCGCTTAATCCGAAGATCTGATGGGAATCATCGTCGGCGTGGCTAGCAGCGGTGAATAAAATGGCGTTAGTAAATAGTAGCGTAAAGACAGCAAATCGCACGGTTACTCCTTTTCATCTTATTGTGCTCCCAAGTGCCTGCATAGCATAGTTCAGGCTGGGTACAGTTAGCCAGCACGGGCTATCACTGGAGAGCAATAAATGTGTCTGAGTGTGCTTAGTCTCTTATTTCTTTAAAAAGTGCGAGGGTAATTTTTCGCCTTTCATTGTGATCGACAATAGGCAAAGGATAATCCGAAATAGCTGGTGGTTGATGCAATTGCTTGCCCTGCAGGCCTTTTAGCTCGGGTACGTAGTGCACAATAAATTCGCCGTCGGCATCAAAGCGCTGGCCTTGAGTCGTCGGGTTAAAAATACGGAAATAAGGCGCTGCGTCAGTCCCCGTCGAGGCGGCCCACTGCCAGCCACCGTTATTTGAGGCAAAATCGGCATCAATGAGGGTCTCTAAGAAATGGCGCTCACCCCAGCGCCAATCTATATGCAGATCTTTGCAGAGGAAGGACGCTGTAATCATGCGCAAGCGATTGTGCATCCAGCCAGTTGCCGAGAGTTGACGCATGGCAGCATCCACAATGGGGTATCCGGTGCGACCTTCACGCCAGGCGTCGAATAGTGCTTGGTCATTTGGCCACGGAATGGCGTCGGTATAGCTCTGAAAGGCCTGACCTTTTACGACTCGCGGAAAATGGTAGGCAACATGGCGGTAAAACTCTCGCCATAGCAACTCATTAAACCATGTGCCAGCATCGCTTTTGGCGTCCCAAATCTCCTCACCACACTCCTGCTGTAAGCGGGCTAGACATTGACGCGGGCTGACGAGACCCAAAGCTAAGGCGGCGGAGAGTCGCGAAGTGCCATCAATTGCAGGATAATCGCGATGCTTTTGATAGTCAGCAGCCCGCTCGGCACAAAATTGACGCAATTGTTGCAGCACGCCCTCCTCGTCGGCCGGCCAGGCGGAGGAGTCTTTTTCCTCTCCAAATTTTGGACACTGCTCTGTTGTTGTGGTGTCCGATGAGCTTTTGGCAGCTGGTCGCCGCAAAACACGGGGGAACTGCGCTGCCAGGACCTCACGGCAGCATCGAGAGTACGGCGTAAACACTTTGTACGGCTGACCATCGCCCTTGGCAATGTGCAGGGGACTGAGCAGGCTGTCATCGAGTAAATGTATAGGGATGTCTAATTGCGCGGTGCAGAGGCTATCACGCTGTATTTCATCGACCAGCCATTCTTGATTGGCATACACGGCCTCAATACCGTGTTTCTGACAATAGTTTTTTAACTGGTTTGGCACGTGTTTGAAGTGGGTGGCATCGACGATGTCGATGGGAATACCTAGCTTACCAAGCTGTGCGCTTAAGTCATCGACGGCGCGGCGTAGAAAGTGTCGACGAATGGGGGCAATGCCATGCTCATCAAGCTGCTGCGGGCAGAGAAAGTAAAGTGCGCGAACGTGCTCATGGTTCTTGCAGGCGGCGGTGAGCGCTGGGTTATCTAAACTTCGTAAATCATTGCGAAACCAAATAAGTGCCGTCATACGCTACAAGCCCATACGCAGCTTCAGGTCCCTAGGGTATGGGGTGAAGTAATACTGGTCCAGTAGATAGTCAACTTGGTATTTCTTTAAAAACATACCGAGCATTTCCAGTGGCACTAATAATGGAAGCAGTCCTTCCGAGTAATCTCGAATAACCTCACTGAGTTGCGCCTTGTCACTGGCATCGAGGTGCTCTTTAAAGAAGCCTTGGATGTGCATAAGCGTATTGGTGTGGTTTTTAACGCTCGCGGGGTGCCGAATGGCTTGCATAAATTTACTAATGTAGCGATCGCCTATTTCATTTACGTCGCCCGCCTCTGCGACGATCGGCCCCAATTCGCGGTATATAGGTTGATTGTGCGCAAGCAGCAAAAATTTGTGGCGGCGGTGAAAGTCCTGCAATCGTTTCGCATTCAGCCCCTCGGCGGCCATGGCTTGCCAACGAGCATAGGCAACAACGCGCAAAACAAAATTTTCCCGCAGATGTACGTCGTTTAAGCGGCCGTTTTCTTCCACCGGCAGCAGCGGATGAGCGGCCATTAATTGCTTGGCAAAAAGGCCGACGCCTACTTTGCCTAGTCCGACTCCGCTGTCTGAGTAAACAGGCACCCGCTCCATTCCGCAGCTAGGCGATTTTGCGCAAAGAATATAGCCGCTGATGTAATCGAGTGTCGCCGCCGTGTCGCGGGCGAAGACCGTCATTTTTTCGGTCACGTCCAAGCTACTGTCTGAACTTCCGACTAAGCGCGGGCTGTCAGGGTCGCCAACAAGTCGAATTGTCGGGCGCGGCACACCCATGCCGATGGCTTGCTCAGGGCAAATTTTGACAAAATCGAAGTGGCGAGCAAGCTCATCAGAAGCAAAGGGCAAACGCTTGTGGCCGCCGTCGTAACGCACTTGCTCGCCGAGTAAGCAGGCGCTAATACCAATACGGATAGCTGGCGTGTCAGACATGGTGATGGCGCTTCCTAAGTCTTTGTAAGTAGGTCGGTATTACGCACTGATCTCGGTAGCAGATCAAACCCAAGGCTAAAAACCCGCGTCGCTAGGTTGCTTTCGAGCGGCCTGAAATTATTCGCTTTGCCCAGAGAGGAATACGATTAAATTGCGAAAATCCTCTTCACTACAGCCCATGCACATACCTTTTGGCGGCATGCTATTCAGCCCGTTAACGGTATTGCTAAGTAGCACGTCCATGCCCTTTTGAAGTCGCGGTGCCCAATCGGTCTGATTACCGCTGCGCGGCGCTCCAGCTACCCCCGTGCTGTGACAGCCATAGCAACTTTGGATATACAGTGACTTTAACGCGGGGTCGCTGGGCATGAGGCTGCGACTAGACGGGGCAGCGCTCGCTGTCTCGGTGGTGGCCGTCGCGCTTGTACTCGGGCTCGGCCCGCAGCCTACGAGGGCGATGACAAGACCGAGCGGCAGTAAAGTAGCGAAACGGTGAGAAACTTTAAACGACATCATTTAGTGTACCGTCAGTTTAGTGTCAAGGGCTGCAGTTTACCCATGATGCGAGCACTTTGTCTTCGCAAAGGCAGTGAAGTTTGATCGTTGGCTTTAAGTTTGGTCGAAAATTAAGATGTGTAAAGTGGTGGGGGTTTAGCAATTGCTGTAAGGGAGGTTTTGATAAGTACAGTAAATGTTTTGGTGGCTGCACGGGCGTCAAGATTAGTAGGTTCTCCTGTGTCGAAAATGCCCGATGCTAGGGGTGATACATCTGAATTTCCTGGGGCATGGTAGGTAACACTTCGGTATGTACCTGTCATGACCAACATTCACCGGTAATGTGGCGCTTATATAACGGTGATTAGTCTTCGCTGGGGTCAAAGCCAAAGGTGCGGCTCTCGTCCTCACTTTGGCGGTCTATTGCCCCCACGTCTAGTAATGGGGCGGCATCGATATGCTGGGCATCCATCATATGGGCGACACGCTGTAGTGCGCTGATGATGTGAGTTTGCTCCCAATCCTGCAAATCGCTGAATTGGCGAATGAAGTAATCCTGCAGTGGCATGGGGGCGTTGCGAATCAGTTCGCTGCCCGCATCGGTCAGGCAGGCGTAGACCTTGCGTTTGTCCTGCTGCGAGCGCTCCCGCATCACTAATCCGCGTTTTTCTAGGCGATCGAGAATGCTAGTCACTGTCGCTTGGCTGAGATTAATGTGGTTTGCCACGTCACTGATGATGGCATCGCCCTGGTCACGCAGCGTTTGAAGGATGAGCATTTGTGGTGCAGTCAGACCTGCTGTCTTCATAAGGTGCTTAGAGTGCAAATCAATGGCGCGCGTCACCCGCCGCAGAGAGATAAGGACTTCATCAATTCTATTCATTTTAACTTTCTTCGATTCCTTTAGCGCCCCAATGGTAGCGGCTTACCGCCTATTTTGCACCCGACAAACTACGTCGTTGTCAATACCTCAGCTTGAACAAAGACACTTAAATCACTTATAATGCTTCGTGTACTAAGCAATTAATCAGGAGGTTGAGTTCACGATTTAGTGAATAAATGCGATATAACGCACCAAAATGGCGCTTTGTATACCATTTGTTTATTAAGTTAGTATGAACACAAATAAATTGTGTTGAAATCAAATAGCGCGATGCAAGCCGACGCTGCCACGCTTCGTTTTCGCCAGCCAACGGCGGAAGATGGCTATGCCCTAAATCAATTAGTGGCGGCCAGCCCCCCACTAGATACCAATTCTGTTTACTGCAATTTGCTGCAGTGCACCCATTTTGCCGCGACCTCGGTTGCCGTAGAAGAGGACGGTCGCTTGGTTGGTTTTATATCAGCCCACCGTCCACCGGAAAAAAGTGACACGGTGTTTGTATGGCAAGTCGTTGTAGATGGGTCTCAGCGCGGCCGTGGTTTGGCAAAACGGATGCTGAAAGAAATCGTAAAGCGTCCTGCGTGCGCAGGAGTCAGCTTTTTAGAAACGACCATTACACCAGACAACGAGGCCTCTTGGGCGCTGTTCCGCAGCTTTGCCCGCGACCTCAACACAGAATTAAATCACAGTATTTGGTTTGAGAAAGACGCCCATTTTGGTGGCCAGCACGACAGCGAAGCGCTGCTTCGCATTGGTCCCTTTTCCGCGCCGCAATAAGCCACAAGGCTAGGCAGCAACAAATACGAACTCAGTAAGGAATGCTAAGAGGAGTGAAGACTATGACAATCTTTGACAGGCTCGAATCAGAAGTACAATCCTACGCCCGATCTTTCCCCGTGACCTTCGACAAGGCACAGGGCGAGCATTTGTACGACACCGACGGCAAGCAGTACATCGACTTTCTTGCGGGTGCCGGCACACTTAACTACGGACATAACAATCCGGTATTAAAGCAGGCGCTCGTTGACTACATTATGCGCGATGGCATCACCCACGGCTTAGATATGCACACCGCCGCCAAGGGTGATTTTTTGCAGGCGTTTAATGAGCATATCTTGGCACCCCGTGACATGGAGTACACCTTCCAGTTCACGGGTCCTACCGGCACCAACGCGGTAGAAGCGGCGCTAAAATTAGCGCGCAAAGTGACCGGCCGTACCTCAATCGTGTCGTTCACCAACGGCTTTCACGGAGTGACCCTTGGCGCAGTTGCCGCAACGGGTAACAGCCATCATCGTGGCGGCGCTGGTGTCGCACTGGGCGATGTAAACCGTATGCCCTACTGTGGCTACTACGGTCGCGATGCCGACAGTTTAAAAATGATGGACAAATTACTGTCAGATCCATCATCTGGTGTTGACCTGCCTGCCGCCATGATAGTTGAGCCAGTGCAGGGCGAGGGTGGCCTGAACGTTGCCAATAACGATTGGTTGCGCGGCTTAGAGAAGCTGTGTCGAAAGCACGATATATTATTGATCGTTGATGATATTCAAGCGGGCTGTGGTCGCACTGGCACCTTCTTCAGTTTTGAAGCCAGCGGTATAAAGCCAGACATTATCACTATGTCTAAATCGCTGAGTGGCTATGGTTTACCCTTTGCTATTGTGTTGCTGCGTCCAGACTTAGATGTGTGGGAGCCAGGTGAGCATAACGGTACCTTCCGTGGGAATAACCATGCGTTTATTACCGCCGCTGCAGCGATTCGTCACTACTGGACGGATGACAAGTTTGCCGCTGATATTGTTGAGAAATCAGCGATTGTGAGTCACCGTTTCAAGAAAATTTCAGACCGCTACGGCGTCACCCAAATGCAGCCCAAGGGGCGTGGCATGATGCAGGGTCTTGCGTGTCGCGACGGCGAAACCGCCGATGAAATCGGCCGAGCTTGTTTTGAGCGCGGATTGGTTATTGAAACCTGCGGTAATCGCGGTCAGGTCGTTAAAGTATTTTGCCCACTCACTATCGACAAAGCGGAGTTGGTGCGCGGCCTGGATATTCTTACCGATGCCATTGCCGATGTATTGGGCAAAGCGGTCGAAAAAAAAGCCTCTTGAATGAATGAGTAAAGCGTCTCTTCTGCGGAAACTGTTCTGTGGAAGAGGCCTTTATTGACGGTCTATTTATGTCGCCGCTGGGTATCAGCAAGAGCGGCATTTATTTTTAAGAAATAAAGGAATTTGAAATGATTGTTAGAACCTTAAAAGAATGCGAAAACTCAGAGCGTTGTGTAGCCACCGACACTTGGCAAAGTGTGCGCATGATTTTAAAAGACGACAAAATGGGCTTTTCATTCAATATCACTACTATTTTTGCCAATACCGAAACGCCAATTCACTACCAGAATCATCTTGAATCGGTGTACTGCATATCAGGCAACGGCGAAATCGAAACTGTGAATGACGGTAAAATTTATAAATTAGAAGCGGGCACCATTTATCTCTTAGATAAACACGACAAGCATCTATTGCGCGGCGGCAGCGAAGATATGCAAATGGCCTGTGTGTTTAACCCGCCCTTGAGTGGCAAAGAAGTACACGATGAAAATGGCGTCTACCCAATCGACTGAATCTGCTGAAGACCGATAATTTATTTAGGAGACCTTTGCACGAACCGGAATTTTGTTCTTTGGTAAGGAAAAAGCGCACGGAATGAGGGAGTTTATAATAATAAATGACCGATTGAGTACGGTTTTGACGCTGCCAGAGGGCAAAATAGTAATCGTGTAGAGGTCTCTTTCAGCTATTCAACGGAGAGAAAAATGACACATAGTGTAGAAAAAATCGGCGGCACCTCGATGACCAATTACGAGGCGGTGAGAGACAATATCGTGCTCGCCGGTGGCGAGGATGGCAATGTTTACGGCCGTATATTTGTCGTATCGGCCTACGGTGGCGTAACCGATTTGCTGTTAGAAAATAAACGTAATAGTCATCCGGGTGTTTATGCCCTGTTTGCTGACGATGGCGCTGAAACCTTATGGCGAGATGCGCTTAGCAACGTTGGCAACACCCTTAAAGAAATTAATGCGGGTTTGTTTCCAGATATTGAGCAGCTGGCGGAAGCCAATAAATACATTGAAAGCCGCTTGTTCGAAGCCGAACGCTGCATGGACAACTTGCACCGCCTTTGTCAGCACGGTCATTTTGGCTTAGAAGACCACCTGCTAACGGTGCGGGAAATGTTGGCAAGTATCGGCGAAGCACACAGTGCGTGGAATACAGCCGCACTGCTTAAGCGCGACGGTGTTAATGCTCGCTATATTGATCTCTCAGGTTGGCGTGCCGAAGAGGCATTGCCTTTAGACGATCATATAAGGGAAGCGCTTGCCGGCATCGATTTAACGACAACGCTGCCTATTGTGACGGGATACGCGCATTGCCAAGAGGGACTAATGGCCAGCTTTGATCGCGGTTATAGTGAAATGACCTTCAGCCGTATGGCGGTCATCAGCGGCGCTCGCGAAGCGGTTATTCATAAAGAATATCATTTAAGTAGCGCCGATCCTCGTTTGGTTGGTGCCGATAAAGTCGTGCCCATTGGCCGTACCAATTATGACGTTGCCGACCAGCTCGCGAATTTGGGTATGGAGGCAATTCATCCCCGTGCAGCGAAGGGCTTACGCCAACAGAAAATTGCTCTGCGAGTAAAAAATACCTTTGAACCCGATCATGCGGGTACTTTAATCGACTGTGATTATCGCAGTGAAAAACCTTGCGTAGAAATTATTGCGGGGCGCAAACAAGTCTATGCCTTAGAGGTATTCGACCAAGATATGGTTGGCGCACTGTGGCAGTACGAGCAAAAAATATTAGCGGCGATCGAACGCTTTAAAGGCACGGTGATCACCAAAGATATTAACGCCAACACTATTACCAATTATCTCGGTGTTAATTTAAAAACCGTCAAGCGCATTGTTAGCGCGGTTAAGGAATTATTTCCTAGTGCCGAAGTAAGCACGCGCAAAGTAGCAATTATCTCGGCCATCGGCAGTGATATGCAGGTACCAGGGATGTTGGCCAAAACCGTTTCTGCCTTGGCGTCTGCAAATATTAGCGTGTTGGCCATGCACCAATCTATGCGTCAGGTAGATATGCAGTTTGTGGTGAATGAAGATGATTATGAAATGGGCGTAGCCAGCTTGCACCGTTGTCTTGTTGAAGTGCATGACCACGGCGAAGCCATATGCGCAGCATAATTAAACGCTTGGCAATTCTAGCCGCACTATGTGCTCCGCTGCTGCTGTCAGCGGAGCCTGCATTAACGCCGGAAGACAGCAATGTCGACGCCTCAATTGATAATTTAAGCGAGCCACTCTACTCACCTTTCATTGAACGCTATATGTTAGATGAAATCCGCAGCTTGCGGATCGATATGGAGCGATCGCATCGAGAAATGGCAGCGGAAGTTGTCGATCGTGAATTGGGCGCTGCCGATAAGGCGGTGTCTTACGCCACCAACACCGTTACCTATTTTTTCTATTTAATTGCTGCAGTGAGTTCGGCGTTGGTCTTGATTGGCTGGAATTCGATTCGCGATATTAAAGATAAAGTTCATAAAGTCGCCAACGAACAGGTGGCAGAATTAGTTGAAGAATATGAGAAACGGCTTCGTACAATCGAGAAACAACTAAAACAAGAAACCGCGCATATAGAATCGAATCGCGAAGAAATTACCCTCACCCAAGAAATACATTCGCTTTGGTTGCGGGCGAGTCAGGAATCAAGCCCAGCGGGAAAAATTGCGATTTACGATCACATACTCGCCCTGCGCAAAGATGATATCGAAGCGATTACTTACAAGGCTGACGCCGCGCTAGATCAAAATGAGCCACAATGGGCAATAAACTTATGTCATCAAGCGCTGGTGTTAGACGACGCCAATGCGCACGCTTTTTACCAGTTAGCGTGTGCGCATACCTGTCAGGGAAATTTAGATGATGCCGCGCGCTATTTTACCCGTGCGGTCGCGCAGTCGGAATCCTATCGAGACGAGCTGCATCGAGATCCCGCTTTGTCTGAATTGCGAGAGCACCCGTTGTTAATAGAGTTATTGGCTCCGAATACAGCGCCTGCATAAGCACATATACAAATCAACACACAGCAAACATCACGGAATTAACTATGATAACAGCCTGGAGTTTTGCCGCCTTTCTCAGTGTATTTGTGCTTATTGGCCTATCGTCGTTATTTTTTAATACCCACCAAAGCAAAGATTATTATTTGGCCAGCAACACCATTAAACCTTGGTTGGTGGGTTTGTCGGCAGTGGCGACCAACAACAGTGGTTATATGTTTATAGGTGTAATTGGTTACACCTACACCGTTGGGTTGTCGGCGTTTTGGGTTATGGTCGGCTGGATTTTCGGCGACTATATTGCCTCACACTTCGTGCACCGTAAATTGCGGGCCACCACAGAAAAAACCGGCGAGGTAAGTTATCTCGGTGTGTTGGCAAATTGGAATGGCGCTGTACTGCCAAACTACCAGCGTCTTGCTGCGCTGATCTGCATATTGCTTCTTACCGCCTATGCTGCCGCTCAGTTATTAGCCGGTAGCAAGGCGCTGCATGTATTGTTTGATTGGCCAACGTGGGCTGGCGCCGTGTGCGGCGCGGTGCTGGTAGCTGCCTACTGCCTTGCGGGTGGTATTCGCGCATCTATCTGGACTGATGCGGCACAGTCAGTGGTGATGATCAGCGCCATGGGAATACTCATGTGGGTAGCAGTTGCTAACCTGGGCGGTGTCTCTGCAACCCTTACGGCTTTAAAAGACGTGCCAAACTACATGGACTGGTTCCCTGAAGATCTGGCCTTTCCCGGTGTGCCCGGTGCGTTTTTGTTTGCTTTGGGATGGTTTTTTGCTGGCCTATCAGTGGTCGGTCAACCTCATGTTATGGTGAGGTTTATGACCCTAAGTAGCGGTGATGATATGAACCGCGCAAGGGTGTGGTACTACCTTTGGTTTACCGCCTTTTATTTAATGGCCACAACGGTAGGCTTGCTGTCGCGCCTGTATCTGCCGGAAGTCGGCAGCTTCGACGCCGAGCTAGCACTGCCAACCATGGCGCAAACATTGTTGCCTCCGGTATTGGTCGGTTTAATTCTTGCCGGTATTTTTGCGGCGACACTATCTACCGCAGATTCCTTAATACTTAGCTCCTCTGCCGCGTTCACTCACGATTTAATACCTAAAAGTATAGAGCGCCCATTTCTGATCAAAGCCTCTACCCTTGGTATCTGTATTTTGGCCTTGGGCTGGGCACTGCTCAGCGCACAGAGTGTATTCGCCATGGTGGTAATGGCGTGGTCGGGCTTGGCTAGCGCCTTCGTTCCGATGTTAGCGATATTGATTTTCGGCGGCCGACCAAGCCAGGGAGTAGCCATCGCTATGAGCTGCGTAGGTATTACCACCGCCCTGGCGTGGCGCTATTTTGATCTACACAATATGGTTTACGAAGGCTTGCCGGGGATTGTTGCCGGGGTCTTGGTGTATTGGCTGGCTAAACCATTTACAAATAGCAGCAAAGAGCCAGCACACTAGAAAATGACGTTTGTTGTTTTCGCTTAATTTAAAATACGCATAAGCGTATCGATATGGTGCTCCATATATTCTTTGCTGCTGGGTTCAACGCCGAGAATGCGCTCTGTAATAGGCGCTACATTTACTAAGTAAATTAGCGCGCCGGAGAGGATGTGGAGTAGATCCATGGAGTCTACCTTGGGCAATAGGCCCCGGTGTTGAGCCAGTTCTATCATGGCCCTGCCTTCGATAAAATCTGTGCCGAGAAACTCCTCAACCAGCCAGTCTAGTCGCGGGCCGGGCATGGACGATTCTTGGAACATAATTTTTACCCACTCCGGATTGTCGAAGGTAAATTGCAGAATGCGCCGGCACAAATCCCGAATCATTTCCGATTTATCGGCAGAATTTTTTCTTTGCAGTGAGATATCTTCAATATAGCGGGGCAGGGCATTGTTTCGCTGACGCCACACATAGGCAACGGCCTCCTTCCACAAAACCTCTTTGTTATCAAAATGATACTGCACAAAGGTCTTTTGCTCTCCCGCCTGCTCCGCAACGATTGAAAATGAGGTGCCATCAAAGCCCATCTGCCCAAAAAGCTTGGCGGCGGCTTGAAGCACATTCTCTCGCCGTTGATTCGATTTGCTTGCTGGTTTCTTGATATTCATAAGGCCTAATTTATTTACCCTTCTCTTATGGCGCGTGATTATAAGGTCTAAAGCTAGCGCAACTTAGCATTTGGCTTGACATTACAGCAAAACTATATGATCGTATAGTTTGTTTGATAAAGTCTACCCTGTTTGTAAAAAGTTGTAGACGCTCATATAACTATAAAAGCAATAAGACGGAATTATGGAATGCATAGTGTGACGCCAGAAATACATTTCCTAGAGGAGTTAGGAGTTAATCAAGCGCGCCTTCACGCCGCTGGTGGAAAGGCCGCTGGGCTCAGTCAACTGATGGGCTGGGGCCTTAAGGTGCCTGCGGGGTTTGTGATTTTAAATGCTCAGCGCGGCGAACACCCAGCGGAGCTCGCCGATTACTATCGGCAACTGGGAGCTGGACAGGTAGCGGTACGTTCATCTGCTCTTGGCGAAGATGGCGTTGAAAGCTCATTTGCAGGTCAGTACGAAAGTATCCTTAATGTCAGCGGTTTAGACGAATTAAAAGACGCTATAGATCGCTGTGTCGATTCCTTGACTAGTCAGCGCGCCAGTTCATATCAGCGAGACAATCATATTCAAAGTAGCCAAATGAATGTAGTGGTTCAGAATATGGTCGATGCCAGCTTTGCCGGCGTTATGTTTACGGTTGATCCTGTATCCGGGCGCCATGACAGGCAAGTTATCGACGCGGTAGCGGGTCTAGGGGAAGCTTTAGTTAGCGGTGAAGCGACGCCCGATCATTATGAGCCAGATCGCGAGGGTAAGATTGTTCATTCCGACTTGCTTGGTGATGCCCCGATGTTGTCGCCACAACAGTGCTCGGCGCTCTTCAGCGATGCCAAAAAGGCAGTGCAAGAGGCGGGCGCGCCCTTAGATTTAGAGTGGGCTATTGATAAGGCAGGACAACTGTTTTGGCTCCAAGCACGGCCAATTACCACTATTGGTTCTGACTTGAATGAATTAGATACGCCATTAAAACCTGGGGATGTGCTTACCCGCTGCAACGTGGGTGAAATGATGCCGGGTGCAAGTTGCCCCTTAACCTTTTCGACGACAGGTCGCTGTATTGAAAACGGCATGCAACATATGCATGTCAGTTACGCGGGGCGACCGGCTGTGAATGAGGAATGGACTCAAGTCGCAATGAGTCACGGCAAACTCTTTCTTAACATGAGTGGTTCCATCGCCGCGGCGGCAAATGTGTTAGGCGTAGACGCAAAGTCGATGGGCTATAGCTTGTGTGGTGGTGTAGTCGAGGAGTTAAAGGAGCCAAAGAAAAACTATTGGTGGATACGTTTGCTGGGCACCATGAGAATGCTCAAATATTTATATACAGCAGATGACATTATTGAAAAATTTGAAAAAAGGGCAAGTCACTTCTCTTTGCCCGTGACCGGCACAAGTCACGAGCTCGCTAGTACTTTAGATCAAGCCTTACCATTTTATTCGGAGGCGATGGCTGTTCATTTGCAATCATCAACCACCTCGGGTTTTGCATCTAATATATTGCAGGGAATGATTTCCGGGGGGCAAGAGAGTACAGCAGTTGAGCAAGCTGAGGCCGCCAGTTTAATGGCGGGCGCCAATGATGTGGAGAGCGCAGTGCTGGTAGAACAGCTTGATGCCATCGTTGCGAAAATTGCAGAAAATAAAGAAGAAGCGAAACAATTTATAAATGCTACGCCTGCTGATGCAGTAACTTACTTGTACAGCGCTGACTCAAAAATTAGCGCAGACTTTAATGATTTTCTTAAACGGCATGGTCATCGTGGTTACCGCGAGCTTTGCATGCGCGAGGCAAGCTGGGCCGATGCACCAGAAACGCTAATTGCCACCATGCAGGCTTCGGTAAAAGGGCAGCTTGGCGGTGCGAGAAAAGTGACGAAGCCCCAGCAGGTTGATCCCAATAATTTAAGTCGCGGGCTGCGTTGGATTTTGCCAAAAGCACATAATGCTATTCGTCGCCGGGAAAAAACGAAATCCTTGTTGGTGGATATTGCCAATCGCTTTAAGCGTAGTTATCGAGCTTTGGGCGAGCAGTTATTCAGCGAAGGAAAGTTAAGCGATGCAGATCAAGTCTTCTTTTTTACTCATAGAGAATTAATTGACTTTGTCGATGGCAAGGTCGATCTGGGCTTATGGCAAAGTAAAACAAAAGCACGTCGAACCGCATTGCACTTCCAAGACAAATTGAAATTTGACGAAATATGTGTAGGAAAACCGGTTCCTATTGACCCGCGCATACACGTGAACCATGAAGGAAATATTACCGGACGCCCGGTTTCCTCAGGCAGTGTGGTGGGAATAGCTCGGGTAGCTTTTAGTGTGGATGAGGCCGCCGGATTAAATCTAGGTGAAATACTTGTTGCGCCAATTACTGACGTTGGCTGGACGCCTTATTTTAGTCTAATCGCAGGATTGGTGACCGATGTCGGCAGCTCGGTATCTCATGGTGCAGTGATTGCCAGAGAGTATGGATTACCCGCCGTTGTTAATACCCGCGTTGCCACTCAACAAATTAAGACCGGCGACAAGATACACCTCGACGCTGATACTGGCGTGGTGAAAATTTTACAAACTTTCGATTCTATTAATAACAATCTCTGAAAAGAGCAAATGACTATGATTGACGAAAAGACTCTCAGCCAGTTTGGCATAAAATTAGAAGATGAGTTTCCCCATGTCTTTAGTGAAGACCATGAAGACTGGAATGAATCCTATTTTTTCGATTGGTATGATCGTGAGGGGCACAATGCCGGTCACTGCCGTATTGCTTGGCACCCAGTTCAGAAGCGTGTGCTTTTTTGGTTGTATATATTTAACGGCTCGGAATGGATGGTTATTGAAGAGTATCGCCTGCCATTTTCAGAGCTTAAGTTAAATACCGATAAGTCGGTGTTCTCTTATTCCGGGTGGGGCCTAGCGTTCGATTACGTAGCCACTGCCGCACTCAATACCGGCAAATTAACGGTATCTGGATTTGCCCGCGTGGTATCGGGCCACCGACAGGGACTGGTATTGCCCGTGAGTCTGAACCTGGCATTTCAGGCGCTTGGTCCCGCACATTCGCGGGGTGCTGGCACCGTAGAAAATCACAGCGCTGAAGGCTTCAGTACTAATCGGTATGAGCAGCCAATTGCTGCGGAGCTGCAATTAGCGATTGATGCAGATAAATACCTTATCGATGTGCGCGGTGAGCGTGATCATTCCTGGGGGCCGCGGCCTTGGGATATGGAGTGGCAATTTTTTGTGGTTAATAGCGAACATTCCAGTCTTCAATCTACGGTAGTGAATATACCCGATTGGCCGACTATTCAAATGGGCTACTATCAAGCGGCAGAGAAAGAGATGGAGCATCTCAGCAAGGTTGAGTTCGATTTGGCATTTGATGCGGCTGATCCGACTAAGGCGGTGCAGGGCAGCTTTAGTTTAGTTTGTGATAGCGGAAGACAAATAAGTGGGCGCATAGAAACAATTAGCGGAATGGAAATTGATATTACTCACACCTTCGCGACACCGAAGCGCACAGAGTATCGCCGTTCACTTGTGCGTTGCTTCATCGAGGGTGAAGACGCGGTGATTGGCTGGTTGGAATGTAATCGCCAAATTTAAAAAACTAAAAAATAATCAGGTAATGAAATGAAAATTGACGGACCCTTTTATGCGCAAATGAGTGGCGCAGCCGACGAGGCAAAGCGTTTGGCTGCGATAGGCTACGACGGTGTTTATTCCCTGGAGGGAAGTTGGGACCCCTTCTTTCCACTGGCCCTCGCCTCGGAACACGAACCGAGCCTCGATATTGCCACGGGTATTGCCGTAGCCTTCCCGCGCAACCCATCTCATATTGCCTATCAGGCTTGGGATTTACAGACTTTCTCGAAGGGGAAGTTTAGCCTTGGCATAGGCTCGCAAATAAAGCCGCATATTGAAAAGCGTTTCGGTTTGGAATTTAACCCCGCGGCGGCAAGAATGCGGGAATATATTCTCGCCGTGAAAGCGTTCTTTGACTGTTGGCAAAATGGGTCTACATTGGATTTTCAGGGTAAGTTTTATCGCCATACTTTAATGACGCCGATGTTCAACCCCGGCCCAAACCCTTATGGTGTTCCGCCAATTTTATTAGGTGCGCTTGGCCCAAAGATGACCGAAGTGGCGGGCGAAGTAGCAGACGGTTTGATTGTTCATCCATTCAATAGTATGCCGTTTCTTGCGAACCACGCGCTTCCCGCTGTTCGGCGAGGACTTGAAAAATCGGGTCGTGGTTTTGATGATTTTACCTTGCAAGTGAACGCCATCATTATTACCGGCGAAACCGAAGCCGAATATCTGGCAGCGGAGAAAAGTGTAAAAGGCTTACTGGGCTTTTACGCGTCAACACCAGCGTATATCCCACCAATGGACGCTGTGGGATTGGGTGATTTACAGCCGATTATGAATAGGCTGTCGAAAGAAGGTAAATGGGATGAACTCGGTAGCTACGTTAATGATGAATTTGTCGACGCGTTTTGTACTAGAGGTAAGCCTGAAGAAATTGCTGGTAAGCTAAAAGCTAAATATGGTGCTTACGCAGATAGATTAGCGATTTACGCCCCTTATGCTGCACCGGATGAGATGTGGAAAAAAATTATAAGTGAGCTGAAATCGTCGTAATTTACAATGAATTAGCAATTTTCGGTATACACTCACAATGTTAAACCGAACTGAGTTTTGGCTGTTATGAAAAAATGGATTTACACAGCGTTAGCGGTGCTCGCTCTGTATCAAATTTATTTACGGAACCCCCAGCTAGGCGAGCACGTTCAGGATTTTTTACCAGTAGCGTCAGAGTCTAGGTTCCAGGGTGTTAGTCAAGAAGTAAGTGGCGAACAACAATTAGCCGATGCGTTTAATCGCCAGCTTAGCGATGTTCAAGTGAGTGGTAGTGGGCAGGTTATTAAGGTCTTGGCAGACGATACCAAGGGCAGCCGGCATCAGAAGTTCATTCTTAAACTCACTTCCGGGCAAACGTTATTGGTTGCGCATAATATTGATTTAGCGCCGCGTATCGAAGGTTTACGAGCCGGCGATAACGTTAAATTTCATGGTGAGTACGAATGGAATAAGCTGGGTGGCGTACTGCATTGGACACACCATGATCCAGCAGCACGACACGTCGGCGGCTGGTTAGAACACCGTGGTCGACGTTATCAGTAGCGCTCAACCTTCTAGTGCCTTCCAAAGCCCCAGTGCACTTATCAATAGCAGCGTTATGCCCAATACTCTAAAGAAGATGGGTGTTTCTGCTTTCAGCATTTTTGCGTGAAAGCGCAGGCCGATAAAGTGGCCGATCGCGGCGCAGGGTAATAGCCACAGATGGTGAATCATTTGCAGGCTAACATCGGCATAGATAAATGCCGCCAGCTTTATACTCACTAAAATAAACCATAGTGCAAACAAGGTATCGCGCAGTCGTTCGCGGGCAACATGCTGGGCGGCCACCGCGATAATTAAGGGCGCGCCAATTAATGAGGTGCCGCTGATATAGCCACCGGCCATTAGGAATATGGCGTCGACAAACTTGTTATTACTCTTAAAGGGTTTGTTGAAAATGTAGGTCACCGCGTACACCGACACGATCACGAAAATGATCATGCTTAGCACGTCGGCGGGCATGGTAATCAAACCAAACACCCCGAGTAGTTTTGGCACGATCATGATTGCCAACATATATCTTAGGTAGGGCCAATCGACGGTGCTTTTGTGAGCGCGATTGGCGGCCTCTGATTTACGGTTGTTCAAGACCAGCGTGATGGAAGAGAAGAATAATAACTGCACGGAAATCAGCGGTAGAAAGACCAGTGGCTGGTTGTATACCAGTAGTAAAAAGGGCAGTGATAGAACCGCGCCGCCAAAGCCGAGACCGGAACGGACAAAGCCGCTCCAGACAAAGATCAAGCCGATCAGTAGGTACTGATATAGTTGAAGGTCAGACATTGGTATCCGGTGACATTGTGTAAACGCATGGCGGGAATTGCTGGTGCAAATTGTAAGGTGCTAGCCATTCCGTTGCTAGGGTCTGTCGCTGCAATCCGGATAATTTTGGCAGCCGATCGCTGCTCCCCAAACTATATTTTGTGTTTATCGTCATCGCCTATAGCTAAAACCAACAAAGGGCGTACTCTGACAGTCATCACTACTAGCGTGGTGGTGTTTTGTATTGCCGGTGAGATGTCTATATGGCGTCCACGCCCCACTGAATGGAGTTCAGTTTATGAGTAAAGAACAAAAAAGTAATAAAGAAACCAAGAAAAAGCCCTTGTTAACGCAAAAGGAGAAGAAGCTAGCCAAAAAAGACAAGGCTAGTACTACAAAAAGTTCACCGTTCAATTGATATCCCAAAACTCACAGGTGCGTAGCAGCCAATGCCTCGCACCTGATGCCTCGTACTTGCACTCAGTAACACCTACTTCCTAAACCTTTAATAACCATGATTTAAGCGATGACTTCCGCGAGTGTTCGCTAAGATACGCGGCTGCCTTTCATGACTAGCTAGGTTAATATTGGCTGCATTCAATACTAGATCGATGTGGTTTTGGCGATGACGACGGCGCTGCTAAATCAGCAAATTGAGGATGTGTATCGAAAGGAGTCGCGTCGTGTATTGGCGACACTCCTACGTTTGCTCGGCGACTTTCAATTAGCGGAAGAGGCTCTGCAAGATGCATTCACTGCGGCTTTAAAACAGTGGCCTAGCGACGGCGTACCAGCAAATCCTCGGGCCTGGTTGGTGTCTACTGGGCGATTTAAAGCGATTGATGGACTGCGGCGGCAGTCGCGCTTTGTGCACGGTATCGACGAGCTTGCCGACCAGTTGGAGGCGGATACCCCCGATTTTGTCGCCTTTGCTGATGATGATATCGAAGATGATCGTCTGCGCCTTATTTTCACCTGCTGCCATCCCGCTCTTGCCGAAGACAGTCGTGTTGCTCTGACGCTGCGCGAAGTCTGTGGACTGACGACGGAAGAAATCGCCAGCGCGTTTCTCAGTCGGCCAAGCACCATTGCCCAGCGTATTGTCCGCGCCAAGGCAAAAATTCGCGACGCGAATATCCCCTATCAAATACCCAGTGCGGCGGAATTACCGGAGCGTATAAACGCGGTGCTGCAGGTGCTCTACCTAATGTATAACGAGGGCTATTCGGCGTCGTCGGGGGAAAATGTCACGCGGGCTGATCTTTCCGCAGAGGCGATTCGCTTGGCGGAGTTAGTGCTAGATTTAAATAGCGATAGCACTGCTGACACGGAAATAGCGGGGCTGCTCGCGCTCATGTTATTGCAGGAGTCCCGCCGCGCTGCTCGCAGTGCCGCGCAGGGTGAATTGGTGCTGATGGTGGATCAGGATCGCCGTCTCTGGAACCGCGATTTCATCGAAAAGGGGGTGGCCTTGGTGCGCCGCGCACTTGGCGATGGTCGCTATGGCCCCTATTCTATTCAGGCCGCTATAGCGGCGATTCACGCCGAGTCTAGCTCGCCGGACACCATCGATTGGCACGAGATTGTGGGTTTGTATGAGGTGCTGTTAAGGGTGAATGCCAATCCGGTTATTGCCTTGAACCGTGCGGTTGCCGTCGGCATGCGAGACGGCGCTGCCGCTGGGGCACGGGCAGTGGATGAGATATACGATAGCGGTGCGTTGGCGGACTACCACCTCTTGCATGCCGCACGGGCCGATTTTCAGCGCCAGCTTGGGCTGCATCAGGCTGCTCTGACGGCCTATGAAACGGCGCTTAGCTATGCCCAGCAACTACCGGAAATTCGGTTTTTAGAAAAACGTATCGCCGAGATGCGGGCAAAATTAGCGAGCTAATTTGGCGGCCCGTGTCGATTTAAGGTCTCCCTAATCGACTAGGATAAACAGCAAGCTTTTAGAGGGTGAAGAAAATGAAGTACTTATGTTTAGTCTATGGCGACGAAGCCAAAATGGCGGAAATGAATGATGCTGAGTGTATGTCCTGTGTTGGGGGGCTCATAGACAGCGGTCATTTCATTGCCGGCGAAGCGCTGCAGCCTGTAGAGACTGCCACTACCCTGCGCATTCGCAATGGCAAAGTCTCCTATACCGATGGCCCCTTCGCCGAAACCAAGGAACAGCTAGCCGGGTTTTATCTACTGGAAGCCCGCGACCTTAACGAGGCGCTGGATAAGGCGGCGAAAATTCCGCCCGCCCGTATCGGTTCAATTGAAGTTCGGCCAATACGTGAGTTGCAGCCAGATTAAGCCAGCTCGGTTTTGCTGTGAAGCTCGCCCAAGAGCTTATCTTTGTGCGTCCACAACTCCGACACCCATTGCTGAAACTCGGCCCTGAATTGTTGATCGCTCATATAATCACGGCTTAAAAAGCGCGGTGGAATGGTTTGTCTTTCTACGCGAACTACCACTTTGCTTATTTGGCCAGACAAGAAGTGCCAAAAACTGCGGTCGTCGCTAGGGTAGTGAATCGTAATATTTAAGAGGGTGTGCAATTGCTCGCCCATGGCGCCCAGTACAAAGGCGGCACCGCCAGCCTTGGGTTTGAGCAAATACCGGTAAGGTGACTCCTGTTGTGCTTGTTTCTCAGGGGTAAAGCGCGTGCCCTCCATGAAATTAAACACCGTGACGGGGGTGTATTTAAATTTCTCGCAGGCTTTGCGGGTCGTCTCCAAATCCTTGCCTTTTAAGGCCGGATTTTTCTCTATCTCCGCCGGCGAGTAGCGTTTCATAAATGGAAAGTCCAGCGCCCACCACGCCAGACCAATCACCGGCACCCATATAAGTTGCTGTTTAAGAAAGAACTTGAGCATGGGAATTTTGCGGAAAAGGGCTTTCTGAGCAACCAGAATATCCGCCCACGACTGGTGATTACAGGTGACGAAATACCAGTCCTTTGGATTGAGTCCGTCTGTCCCTTCGATATCCCATTCAATGTTATTTACAACTTGAAGCAGCAGATTGTTAAAACCCACCCATAAATTAGCTATCTCAATGGAGATGATTGTGAACCAGCGCCGAGTTGCTGTTAGCGGAATAAGCAGTTTAAGAAGCGCTGCAAGTAATAAAAATGGGACTAAGATTAAAGTGGAACAAATGATCAGCAGCATAATCAGGCCGCCGCGTAAGCACTGGGGGAGAAATGTCAGCATAGTTTCAGGTCTGTAACTATTTATGATGTTGGCCATTGTAATGCCAATACCGGGTGCGAGTAAAAACTTTGCCGCATGCCTGATACCGGACAGATGTGAGGAATAAATAGAATTAGGTAGAAAAATAATTCCCACCACCTGTCGAATTAACGCAGTGGGCTTCGACTATAGGTGAATATTGTTAAATGTGGAGTGATTTATGAAATGCATTGTGTTGATGAAAGCGAGCGCAAGTAGCGAAGCAGGAGAGATGCCAAGTGAGCAATTACTCACCGACATGGGCGCCTTTAATCAAGAGTTGGTAGCGGCGGGTATTATGTTGAGTGGTGAAGGATTACATCCGACTAGTGCGGGGGTTCGTGTCCACTTTGGCGACGGTGAACCCCGCGCAGAGCGCGGCCCCTTCTTGGAAGGCACGGAGCTGATAGCTGGGTTTTGGATGTGGCAGGTCGAATCGATGGAAGAGGCGATAGCCTGGGCTAAGCGAATTCCCAATACCGACGGCGAACATGGCAATGTTGAAATTCGTCCGGTATTTGAGGCAGAGGATTTTGGTGAAGAATTTACCCCCGAGCTGCAGCAACAAGAGGCGCGCTCGCGTGAGGCCATGCAGCAACAGCAACAATAATTTGAGCAAATCTAAGGATCTTAACTATGAAAATTAATCCCTATTTGAATTTTGCCGGTAACTGTCGGCAGGCCTTTGAATTTTACGCTGCGTGCCTGGGGCTTGAGCCCGTAATTATGGCCGTGGCGGAAACGCCTGCCGCTGAGCACTTTCCCGCAGATAGCCTGCATCATGTCATGCACGCCCAAATTGACAACGGCAATGGCTTGACCCTAATGGGCTGCGACGCCCCGGCAGAAATGTACGAGCGACCTGCGGGTACGAGTGTGGCCATTCAGGCCGACACGATCGCTGAGGCTGAGCGCGTGTTTGCGGCGCTGTCAGAGGGGGGCAGTATTACGATGCCTATAGCAGAAACTTTTTGGTCACAGCGTTTTGGTGCTTTTGTCGATCAGTTTGGCATTTCGTGGATGGTAAATGGACCCGCGCCCATCGGCGCAGAATCTGATTGCGCATAACACCTTAGGAGATAGAGCGATGAATTACGTTGATGGATTTGTACTGCCGGTGCCAGAGAAAAACCTTGATACCTACTTTGAAATAGCCAGAAAAGCAGGTGAAATCTGGAAGGAGTTTGGCGCTCTGGAATATATTGAATGTGTCGCGGACGATGTAAAAACCGGCGTGCACACCTCCTTTCCGCAAAGCGTAAAGTTAGAGGAAGGTGAAGTGGTGGTGTTTTCTTATATTGTGTATGCCTCGCGGGAAGACCGTGATCGTATTAACGACGCAGTGATGAAAGACCCGCGCATGGAAGCAATGATGGGACCAGATGCAATGCCCTTTGATGGCAAGCGTATGATCTTCGGCGGTTTCAAAACGCGGGTGGCGATGTAGCCGACAGTATTTCCTTTTGCACAAGATGACAAAGCTTGATAGCTTCAAGTTGTTTTGTTATCTATGCAGAAGGTGATCAATGCCGTTTAGCGTCAATCTCGGTCATCAGCATTATGTGTTTGCCGATCTAAAAACCTTGCTCGCCAAGGCTACACCGGCACGCTCCGGTGATAGCCTTGCGGGCATCGCCGCTACTAGTAATGAAGAGCGGGTAGCGGCGCAATATACCTTGGCTGATTTACCTCTGCGCCATTTTCTCAACGATGTTGTTATTCCCTACGAAGAAGACGAAGTCACTCGACTCATCATAGATAGCCACAGTGCGCAGGCTTTTCAGCTGGTCTCCCATCTTACCGTTGGTGGTTTTCGCGACTGGCTGTTGTCGGATGTCGCAACGACTGAATCACTGCGCGCCCTAGCGCCAGGCTTAACGCCGGAAATGGTCGCGGCGGTGAGCAAATTAATGCGGGTGCAAGATCTGATTCTGGTCGCCAAAAAATGCGAAGTGATTACCCGATTTCGCAATACCATTGGCTTGGCCAATCACTTTTCGACACGGCTGCAACCCAACCATCCCAGTGATGACGCAGCCGGCATTGCCGCAAGTATTGTTGATGGCCTGTTATACGCCAGTGGCGATGCAGTCATTGGGATTAATCCCGCTTCAGACAATACCCAAACCGTCACGCGTCTTTTGCATTTATTAGATGACGTCATTACACGTTTTGACATGCCGACCCAATCTTGCGTGCTGACCCACGTCACCACCACGCTAGAATTAATCAATCGGGGCGCGCCTGTCGATCTGGTCTTTCAATCGATTGCAGGCAGCCAGGCGGCGAATACTAGCTTTGGTGTGAGCTTGGCGATATTGGCGGAAGCCCAATCTGCCGCTCACGGATTACAGCGCGGCACCGTAGGCAATAATGTGATGTATTTTGAAACCGGCCAAGGTAGTGCGCTGTCGGCCAATGCCCATTGCGGTGTTGATCAGCAAACCCTCGAAGTCCGCGCCTATGCGGTTGCTCGCGCGTTCTCGCCGCTGTTGGTAAATACCGTGGTCGGTTTTATTGGCCCAGAATATTTATACAACGGTAAGCAAATCATTCGCGCCGGCCTAGAGGATCATTTTTGCGGCAAATTACTTGGCCTGCCGATGGGCTGCGATATTTGCTATACCAACCACGCTGAAGCTGATCAAGACGATATGGATATGCTGCTCACCCAGTTCGCGGCGGCGGGCGGCAGTTTTATTATGGGTATTCCCGGTGCCGACGACATTATGCTCAATTACCAAACAACCTCTTTTCACGATGCTTTATATATTAGGCGGCTACTAAACTTGCCGCCGGCGCCCGAGTTTTTTCAGTGGTTACAGACATCAGAGATTATGGATGAGCGCGGTGTTTTGTTTTCAGGGACAGCGCTACCGCCGCGGTTTGCCCAAGCATTAGCGCTGCCGGGGGCGTCATGAGCGACACTAAAAAAGATAGTTGGCATGACTTGCGGGCTTACACAACTGCGCGCATCGCCCAGGGCCGAAGCGGTGTTTCACTGCCAATTGCCGCGAATTTAAGGTTTCAGTTAGATCACGCCCGCGCCCGCGACGCGGTGCATACCGCATTTAATATTCATTCATTTATAGACTCTTATTTAGCCGCCTATCCCAGCGCTGCTGCGCCGCTATGTGTGGCGAGTGCGGCGGAGAGCCGTGGCCAATATTTGCAGCGGCCAGACTTGGGGCGTCAACTACCCGAAGCACAATGGCAACAATTACGTCAATCGCTGAAGAGCGAATGTGGCAGTGATATTGCCGTTGTTGTTGCTGACGGGCTATCGTCGGCGGCGGTTCAACGTCACGCCCTGCCCCTGCTTGCCTTGCTGCTTCCCGCTATAGCTACTCAAGGTTTTAGTCTGGCGCCCCTGTGTATCGCAACTCAGGCGAGGGTCGCTCTGGGTGATGATATTGGCGAGGCCATAAAGGCAAAATTACTTGTTATGTTGATTGGCGAGCGACCCGGTTTGAGTTCGCCAGACAGTCTTGGCATGTATATAACCTATGCGCCGCAGAGAGCTTGCACAGATGCTCAGCGCAACTGTATTTCAAATATACGCGACGGAGGCCTTAGTTATCAGCAGGCCTGCGATACCGGGATTTACCTAATAGCGACGGCAATGAAAAAAGCTCAAACTGGCGTTAGTTTGAAAGACGAATCGATGCTACTAGACAGCCAGACTGCTACGGCTATTCCATTTTTCAAGACCAGTGCCTAATCGATTCGCTTCAAAATAGAGCAATAAATTAGTTAGGAACTTGAGGATAAACGCACCATAAGGACAAGCCCGTATGGGCGCTAAGACACTTCGCCTTCACAATGAACTTTTGCAGAGATATAGCTGCACTCTTGACGCGTTCTCAGCAATTTTATCATTGCCAATTAGTGGCTCTTCAGCGCGAAGGCCAAGTCTAGAGAAGTTGTAAAATTGCTTGATTAACTGGGTACAGAAATGCGACCCCAGAGATGGTTTGCGAGAGGTGCATTAGTGGAAACCCCAAGAACTCCTGACGGTGAAGATAGGCGCATAGCGGCTTTGCGAGCCCTGGATGTCTTAGATACGCCGATGGAGGAGCGTTTCGACCGCATTACCCGCTTTGCAAGTCAGTTGTTTGACGTACCAATCGCCTTGGTAAGTTTAATAGATCAAGATCGCCAATGGTTTAAATCCGCTATGGGATTAGATGTCCGAGAGACGTCTCGCGCAATTTCCTTCTGTGGACACACCATACTCACGCGTAAAATTCTTCTTACACCAGATGCCCTAATTGATAGTCGCTTTTCAGATAATCCTTTGGTGCGAGGTACGCCTTATATTCGCTTCTATGCTGGTTGTCCAATATATGCAGAATGCGGATCAGCGCTGGGAAGTTTGTGCTTGATCGATACCAAACCGCGTGTTCTTTCAGAGACTGATTTGCATGCGCTGCGGGATTTAGCGCTAATGGTTGAGCGCGAATTACAAAGGCCAGAGTCGAATATACTTGATGAAAAAACCAATATTTGTAATCGTAATGGTTTTTCACTATTGGCTGAAAAAGGCTTAGATCTATGCGTTCGCCGGAAAACATCGGCATCCTTAGTATTTATAGAGATAGATGAGATCGGCGAAGGTAAGGCGGATGAAGAGACAGATAGAATCCTTCATCAGTTCAGCGAGTATTTGAACACCGACCTAGAGCATTCAGCTTTAGTTGCCCGGGTAGAGAAAAATCAGTTTGTCGCGCTATTAATTGACGCATCTACCGCCGCTGCCGAATTGGCAATGATAAAATTCAAGGCAGCCATTGAGGCTTTGCGCACCCGCGAAAACTGGGAGCACCCACTTCGTTTTAGTCACGGCGTAGCCGAGTTCAAAGAAAATAGGCATTCTACTGTCGATAAGCTAATAACCGACGCTGATATTGTGATGTACGATAATAGAAAGCAACTGCGTTACGCCGCGAGGCGTGAGTTGGTGTAGCTCGGAAAACTCCTGTATACCTCAAATAAAATATACTTGATTCCCAAGTTTCCGGAAGTCAGGTAAAGGCCGCTTGTCAAAAGTATCTCAAGTACGATATCTACGCCATCTACGCCATCTACGCCATCTTAGGCGTTTGCTCCTCTGCTTAACAGCAATGTTCCCATCATAATTATACGCTTTAGCAGGGGACGGTATTCATAGAATTCGCTACACTTTCCGCGCGCCCATTCTAAAGCTGATTATCTTAGCTATAGATTGGCAAGGGTAATTTAGTAGCAGGGAATAAGGCTATGTCGGAAATTCAATATCCAATTTCAGGTTCATGCCAGTGTGGCAATGTTCGCTACCAGTTATTGTCGCCACCATTAAAGGTGATGGCCTGCCACTGCAAGGAGTGCCAAAAATTATCGACCAGTGCCTTTAGCCTTACCGCGCTAGTGTCGGCTGATTCGGTGGTGTTTGAGGGCGAGCTCAAGCAGTGGGAGCGTCTTGCGGAAAGTGGCAATAAAAACTACGCCAAATTCTGTCCAATCTGCGGAAATCGGATTTATCATTTTAATCCTGATCAGCCGGCCGTTATTAAGTTAAAAGCCGCTAATTTATCCGATACGCGAATTTTGCAGCCCGAGGCACATATTTGGGTAAGTCAAAAACAGGATTGGTTTCACATTCCCGATGGGGTGCCCCAGTATGACAAGCAGCCTTGATTGCTTAGCCCGATTGCTGCAGCCTGCCGTGTTCATATTGTTGATAGCGGCTGTCGCTGCTTGTAGCAATAAACAACTTTATGAAGCCAGTCATCAAAATCGCCTGCAAGAGTGCGAGAAGTTAGTTGCCTCACAGCGTCAATCGTGTCGTGAAGAGTACAGCGAATCTTATGACGAGTATCGGCGTCGCTTAGAAGTGGAAAAGCAGTCGCAGAAGTAAATGTGGGCTTTATAAATATCGGAGGCGGGCCTAGGGTGATGCGACATCATGTCGCATTGCTGAATACTCAAAACTTGATAATATACCCCGCTCTACTCAGAGCTGCGCGTGACCCTTGATCCACACCTCTTTTGCTCTCCATGAGTTTTGCTGCCTTTTGCCGTTTGTGATCGGATAATGTGTTATGTCTAAGAAAACCCTGCGCCGTCCTTCTTCACTTATTGGCTTCTTATTACGCTGGCATCCGCGTCTCGGTGGCGTGGTTGGGCTCGCCATTATTGCTTGGGGGCTAAGCGGCTTGGCGCACCCGATTATCTCCCGTATTCAACCCTCGGCTGCGGCGTATGTCTACAAGCTTGAGCCCTTTTCTAGCGCCGGTGTATTAACTGTTAGCGACGCTGCAGAACGCGCGGGTTTGACCCAGTCGCTAAGTGCTGTGCGTCTTTTGGCTTGGCAGGGCCGGCCATACTACCGCTTACAAACGGCGGCGGACGTGATCTGGTTAGACGCTCGCAGCGGTGCCGTGATTGAGCATGCCGAGCGAGATTACGCGGAATTTCTCGCCCGGCATTATGTGGGGGATCAAGATAGCGCCGTAAAATCGCTGAGCTTACAAACAGAATTTGATGAGGATTATGTGTTTGTAAACCGCCTGTTGCCGGTGTGGCGGGTTGAGTTTGAGCGCGATGATGGAATGCGGGTGTATGTAGACACCGCCAGCGACCGTCTCGGCACAATTGTAAACAACACCAAGGCAGCAACCAGTGTGTTTTTTCGCAATGTGCATTCGTGGATTTTTATCAAAAACGACAGTCTTCGCCTTAGCCTCATGACGATTTGTCTTGTTGGCGGCGGTATTATTGCGCTTGCGGGAATACTGCAATACTTCCTGCAGTGGCGCGCTGGTCGCGGCTGGCGACAAGGTCGGCCGACGCTAAAATTTCATCGTCTACTGGGTGTTAGCGTCGCGTTAACGGCGGTGACCTTTACCGGCAGCGGTTTATATCACTTATGGCAAAAGCAATTTGTGCTGCAGCCTGAGATGGTAGCGGCGAAGTACTTTGACGCCGCGCAAATCAATGTGGGCTGGTCCACATTGAATCCAGAGATCGTGCAGGCAGACATGGTTGCGATTGGTGACGAAGCGTATTTTCGAACCTGGTATGACGGCGGTCTTCAGTATAGCAATGCGCTAAATGGCAAGATCTTGGCTGATGGTGAGCGCTTACATGCGCTAGCCTTGGCGGCGCAATATTTACCAACAAACGCACCGGTCAAAGCGGTACGCGCGGTAGATTCCTTTAACGACGAATATGGTTTTGTGAATAAACGTTTGCCTGTTGTGGCGGTGGATTATGAGCGCAGTGATCATCTCAGCGTGTATGTTGAGCCCCGCAGTGGCGCCTTGGCCACCGTGGTGAGAGACGCCGATCGCTACGAAGGATTTAGCTTTGCCTTCCTGCATAAATGGAATTTTATCGATGGCCTTGGGCACACCGTACGAGACATCATTGCGGCCTGCTTTGCGGCTGGCATCGCGGCCACGTTTATACTCGGAATGACGTTGTTTTTGCGCCGCGCAAGGCGGCGGTAATAGCATAGTAGTCAGCAGCCAAAGCGATTCTTGTTAGATCGAGGTAGTGGCATCGGCCTCTGATTTAGTCTCTATTTTGACAATTTGCTCACCAGTTCGGCACAGCGGCCACAATAATTGCTCGGCGACCGTGGTGTCGGGCAGGTTTTCTACACCTATTTCGTCGGGATAGCGGCGGGTTATTTTTGCGCTGCCGAATAGCACATCCCAGAAAAATAGTAGATTGCCGTAGTTGCCTTTGTAGTGGGTGACACCGTCTTCCGCGTGTTTACCGTGGTGGGCCGAGTGGGTAGCGGGTGTGGAAATAACGCGTTCTACCAGCCACATCAATTGCGATATCACTGGAATCGTATAAAGCTTCTTATCCCAGCGTACATCGGAGTGAGCTCCGAAAATAACCGCCATTTTTACAACCACATAAACGACGTAGACCCAGCCTCCACCGAGATAAACCAATAGTCCAGAGAACCACAGCCCAGGCATTAGCAGGTAATAAAAGAGATTGTTGCGATATACCATACGAATCGACATGTATTCCGCGTTGTGGTGAGGGCGATGCAGCTTGTACAGCCAGGGCACCATATGAGAAAGCCGGTGCCACCAATATTGGCTCAAGTCGTCTAATACTAAAAACAGCCCGAGTACCAGCCACAGGGGTTGCGACACCAGAATGTCTTTGTACTGCGGTATCAGCAGTGCTCCAATAGCCATGCCGCCACCGAAGGCCAGAGGCTTTGTCACAAAAAGAAGACTCAGGGTGCTAATCGCTTCCACAGTGGCATCGCCGCGTTTTTGATTGGGCTTGTGCAAAATCCCGGTGAGTGTGGTCTCGAAAAGCACAAAGCCAAGGAAAATTATCGTGATCATCATTTCGGGTTGCATGGCAAGCCTCGCTATCGCTGTTCTCGTTATTGGTGATATTTGAGCAAGCACAGATTAGCAGCAAGTGCTAAGCTAGAATGCAAACTTTTATACATTTGGGTGCGAATGATTGATTTACTTCAACACGGATCGCCTAGCCTCATCGATCTGATTTCTGATGAGTTATGGCGTCAGCTTCAAGCCATTGGGACAGTTGAGCGCTACCAAGACGGCCAGATGATTCATTTGCGTGGCGATGAAAAACCTGGAATTACGGTGGTGCTTGACGGGCGCGTGATGATTGGCCTGCAGGGTTCGGAGGGCACGTTTCTAACAAGTTCAGTGATGGGGCGCGGTCAGTGCTTTGGGGAGTTCACACTGTTTGCTGGTTTGCCGCGCACACATGATATTAGTGCTATCGGCGAAACCCAGGTACTGCAAATTAAGGGCAAGCCGTTTTTGGCCTTATTCAATGCAGAGCCGAGTCTGTCCCATGCGCTGCTTACCATCAATGTGTATCGCACCCATGGTTTGCTGGAGTTTCTTGACGACTTGCGACGCCTGCCATTACCCGTCCACGTCGCCAAGTTCCTGCTATCTATGTCTGAGTCGGCGAGTAATAAGAAAGAAATTCAATGCAATCAGGAAGTGCTGGCGTTTAATTTTGGCGTGTCGCGAATTTCGATTGGCAAGGCGCTAAAAAAGTTAGAAGCGACCGGGCTGATCGAGGTCGGCTACGGTAAGATAGCGATCACTGATCACCCTCAATTGCGGCGTTGGGTAGAGCAGCGCTGCCCGGTTTCTGCGCTCCGCGCGTCGCGTGTAAATTCGACATCGCAATGATGCGAATGGCCTGATTTCCCGGTAAAATCAGGCTTGCTACAGTACCTCTTCAACAATTGAAAGCGAGTTCCCTTGGCCAGAAAGACCATAGAATTACCTGACAGGCTTCCATTCAGCACCGAGTATGTGGTGTTGTACTCCGATGTGAATGTGGCTAATCACCTTGCTGCGGACCGCATCCCCGCTATTGCGATAGAAGGCCAGCTGCGTTTTATTATTGCCTTGGGGTACGAGCAAGCCACCGCCTTTGAGGAAGCCGGTCTCATCATGGCGCATTCAGAAATCTCCTACATTTCTGAAACCGACTACGGTGACCGGCTGCGGATTGATGTGGCGGCGGTCAATTTCACGGCCAAGAGTTTTGACCTGGTTTTTCGCTTGTTCAATTTGACTAAGAATATTGAAACCGCGCGACTGCGCAATACCATGCTATTTTTTGATTACGCCAGTAAATCCGTGTGTGATGTACCGGCCAGCTTTAAAGAAAAAGTGGCCGCAATCTAAGCTTTTGTCACGGATCTTGCGACCGATTGATCTACCTTCTTTTAAAGCTTCGTATGCTACAAATCACGGCTAGTCCTACTGGCTAGCCAAATAACACTGCATTACTCAGCCGATGACCGGAATGTTTATGCGCAATATGATAAGAATACTACTGCTGAGTTTACTGTCAGTTGGCGTCGGTGCGGATGAGCTTGAGCGTCTACCGAAATGGGAGTTGGGCTTGGGCTTGGCTGCCGTCAATTTGCCGGATTACCCCGGAGCCGATCAGAGCCAAAGCTACGTATTGCCCTTCCCGTATATTATTTATCGCGGCGCTCGCTTAAAGGCCGGACGCGAAGGTTTGCGGGGCCTGTTGTTCGAAAGCAAGCGTTGGGATTTGGATATTTCGGCCGGCGGTAGTTTACCGGTGAACAGCGAAGACAATCGCGCCCGCGAAGGCATGAACGACCTGAGCGTTAGCCTTGAACTCGGGCCATCATTGCGATTGAAGTTTATCGACACTCCCGATCAAAAACTTCAGCTACGCCTAAATGTGCGCGCACTGTTGGCGGCCGATGATTTTCCCGCTCTCGATTATGAAGGCTGGTTATTTAATCCCGAGTTACGCTGGCGCAAGCATTACGGTGACAGCCTAATTCTTGGCGCGGGCATGCAATTGCGCTACGGCAGCAAAGCCTACCACGACTACTTTTACGGCGTGGCACCGCAATTTGCCACCGCAACCAGGCCAGTCTATCGCTCGGAACGTGGCTACAATAGCCTGGGTGTAAACGGTTTTGCGGCTTTGAAGCTCGACCAGAATTGGCGGGTGACAGCCAGTTTAGGCTACTACGATCTACAAGACGCGGTATTCAACGATAGCCCCCTATTTCGCAAAAATAGTGGCGCATATTTCGGCATTTCTCTATCTCGGATCTTATGGCGCTCAGAATCCACCGTCGGCCCAGCACGTATTGATGACATCGCCTTGTAGCGAAAACATAGGCTAAACCCTAGCATCGCAGCCGGTCTCAATGCTCAGCAGATTACGGTACAATCTGCGTTTCATCTATTCTTGAGCCGCCCCATGCCCGATTCTGCTATTCATCTTTCTGCCGTCGTCATCGGTGGTGGTCCTGCAGGGCTGATGGTCGCAGAACAGCTAAGCAAAGCGGGAATAACTGTTGATCTATACGACGCGATGCCCACAGTGGGACGCAAATTCCTGCGGGCCGGTATTGGCGGCTTAAATCTTACCCATAATGAAGGCTGGGATGACTTTGTTGGCCGCTTTGGCCACAAAGCTGCCGTGCTCAAGCCCGCGCTAGACGCCTTTAACGCCATCAACTTACGTAGTTGGGCGGCTGATCTAGGGGTCGATACCTTTGTTGGCAGCTCGGGGCGTGTTTTCCCCGTCGAGAAAAAGGCCGCTCCCCTTTTACGTCGTTGGCTGAGCCGTCTGCGTGAAAACAGAGTACGCATCCACAGCCGGCATCGCTGGCTGGGCTGGAACCAGCAAGATGAACTACTAATTCAAGGGCCAAGTAGCATACTAACCATAAACGCAGCGCTCACTTTTTTCGCCCTCGGCGGCGGTAGCTGGGCGGCGCTTGGTTCGAATGGGCACTGGCTACCCAAGTTCGCCGAGCGTGGAATAAGCTGTGTGAAATTTAGACCCAGTAATTGCGGATTTGAATACCCCTGGTCGGCGGATATGAAAAGCAATTTTAGTGGCACCCCGCTAAAGTCCATAGCCGTTAGCATCAAAGACCGTAACGGGGCTGAGTGGCGTCAGCGCGGTGACGCGGTTATCGCCAATTACGGTATTGAGGGTGGTCCTGTCTACGCCGTATCCGCCCCCATGCGTGACGCAATAGAACAGGAAGGCGAATGCACAATACATTGGGATCTCGATCCCGATCGCTCGTTGGAAAAATTACAGCAGGCGATAGCAAAGCGCAGAAGCAAGGACTCCCTCGCCAATGTGCTGCGAAAGCAGTGCGGGCTTAGTGGTAGCAAGCTGGCACTGTTTAAAGCCTTGACCAGCAAGGAACAAATGGCCGATATAGATGAGCTACCCGCTCTTATCAAACATCTTCCACAAACCTTTGGTGCTACTCGTGCCTTAGACGAGGCGATTAGTACCGATGGCGGAATTTGCTTTACGGCCTTAGATGATAAGCTGATGTTAAAGCAAATGCCGAATACCTATTGCGTAGGTGAAATGCTTGATTGGGAAGCGCCGACGGGAGGCTATTTACTGACAGCTTGTTTCGCGACGGCAGCGTGGGCGGCGAAGGCGGCAGTCGCTCGCAAAACGGTTTAAACATTTACGGAGGTGGCATGGCCATTATTGAATTTTCAAAAGAAGAAAAAGACATCATTATTGCGAAAGTACAGCGCTATTTTGAAGACGAGTTACATCAGGATATTGGCAAATTCGATGCAGAGTTTTTAACTGACTTCTTCTCTGAAGAAGTGGGGGCCTACTTTTATAACCGCGGCTTAAACGATGCAAAAATGGTGCTGGAAGATAAATTGGCGGATATCAGCGATGCACTTTATGACATTGAGAAGCCAACTAATTTTGTAAGATGAATTTTGAATCTTTTGTAGACCTTAAATAAGGGGCTTTTCATTGGCGGCAATGGCATTACAAGATCTATTAAGTCTCAGCGGCCACTGTGTTGTACTCATGCCCAGCGACGCCAGTGCGCGACAGTGTCGCGACCGCATAGCGCGCTTGCGCGGCAGTCACGATCAAGCGTTTATCGAAACTGTCACAGTAGTGCCAGTAGATCAGTGGCTAGCGGAATTGTGGGATGCCACCTTCCCTTCTAAACAAGTTCTGCGCCCTATTCAGCTGCTGGCCTTGGCGCGGGACATCATTGAGAGCAGCGATTTTTATCCGGAAAATTGCCTGAATAGCATGGCAATTACCCGCCAGTTTGTAGATGCTTTTCAATTGCACGCCGAATACCAGCTCAGCGACGATGAAGACTACTATCGCTTCTCCACAGAGTATCAGGCGTTTTATCGCTGGCGTCAGCAGATGCAGCAACAATTGGATACGCAGTCGGCATTGAGTGGCCAGCAATTACCTGCGCATTTAGGTGAATTACTCGATGAGTCCGGTTTAGATTTGCCGGACCACTTAGTGCTTCATGAAGGTTTGGATCTCAGTCCAGCAGTGCACGCGTTTATATATCGCTGCGCTGAAAAAATCGCGGTCTCCACCTTGGTTGAGATTTCTACTGCCGAGCTTCCGCCGAGATTTAGCGCTGCCCAGCAAATAGAGCAGGAGTGCCAGGCGGTTGCCGCGTGGTTGCGTGAAAAGTTTGCCCCAGAGGCTAAACCAGAAAAGCCATTGCAGGACTCACTGTTCGCGATATTAGTGCCGGATATGAAACGCTATCGCGGCGTCTTGAATAGCGTTTTGCAGCGGCAATTTTATGCTGATGGATTATTTCCTAACGCAGAAAAAGAGGCGCGAGAACCCTGGCTATTTGAGTCCAGTGAAACTCTCCTCTCCTATCCGCTGATCATGTCTGCCTGGGACTTAATATCGCTGAGTTCGCGGGCCTTACCGCTTGAGCAGCTCAGCCGAATTTTACGTTCACGCTTTGTGCGCGGCTGGCCGGAGTCGCGCAGTATTCGCGCGAGCTTAGACATTCGCTGGCGAGAGTATCTCAGCCCGGAAACCACTTTGCGTAATGCCATAAGCCTCGCCCGCAGAATGGAGACGGATGAGCCCAGTGTCAGTGATTTTTTGCATGATCTTGCGGTCATGCTCAATGCCATGCCCGCCCGTCAACTGCCGTCGGCCTGGGTGAGATTTTATGATCAATTGTTGCTCACGGCGGGCTGGCCCAATGCCAGTGATGACGATGTTGTCGTGCAGCAATGTCGGCGTGGCTTTAGTCAGGCAATGGATGTGTTCCGCGCCTTAGACCGGCAGCTAGGTGACATAAAACACGACACGGCGCTCGCTTGGCTACAGCATATTTTGAGTACCAAGCGTTTTTCTGTCAGTCGCGTTTGGCCCTGCCCGGTACGCATCATGGAATACGATGACGCGCGGGGTTTGAGTTTCGATGCGGTGTGGATAATGGGCTTGGATGACAATGCTCTGCCGCGTCGCGTTGAGCCCTCGGCGTTTCTACCTTTGGAACTGCAGCAGCAGGCTAAATACCCTGACAGTGACCCCGGCCTCTGTCTGCAGCGCGATCAGCGGTTGTTGGATAGTCTTCTGCGCTCTGGGCCGGAGGTGCACCTAAGTCACTGCCGTGAAAACGAAGTGGGCAGCCCGCTTGGGCCGTGTACTTTACTCGCCGGCTACGATGAAGATGAAACGTGGCTTGCTGAAAGTCAATTTGTTGCGCGGGGCGATATCGCGCTGCCAGCCATAGATACGGTGCGCGCCATTAAGCCTGAGCAGCGAGCGACGGTGCGCGGCGGCACAGGTTTGTTTAAAGAATATGCCAGCAGCCCTTTTTTTGCGTTTCTAAAATACCGCTTAAACTTGCGAGAATTTCCTGTACCGGCCGAGGGCTTGGATCATCGCGTGCAGGGTATTCTCATTCACGACACTATGCAGCATGTGTGGGAAACCCTAAAAACAAAAGCGGCACTGGACGCCTGCAGTACATTGCAGTTAGAGGCACTAGTCAGGGCGAGCTGTGAGCGCGCCCTTGAAAATCCTGAGTTAAGCGCGCTGCGGTTTGGCGAGTCTTTGTTAAGCATTGAAAAAGAGCGTGTTATCACCTTGGTGTGCGCGTGGATGAATAAAAACGAACGTCGTCGCCTGCAGGATTTTACGGTGCTATCCACCGAGCAATTAACGGAAAGCGAATTAATGGGAATTCCGCTGCGAATCCGCATGGATCGCATCGACCAAATAGGCGACAAACGCTTAGTTATTGACTACAAAACCGGCACCATCGATGGCCGTTCTCTCAGTGTTGATAATTTAACGGAGCCACAGTTGCCGATCTATGTTTTGGCGCAAAATAATGCAGCACAGCAGCTAGACGGTGTGATGCTGGCGCAGCTTAAAAGCCCCGATGATTTGAAAATCCATATGCGCAGTAACTGGGCGAACAGTGTTTTAGCCAAAAAGCCTCATGCCAGCGATGTTGATACTGCAGAAAAATGGCAGGCAGAATTAGAGGCGTGGTCAAGCGCCTTACAAGAAATGGCAGAGGGTATTTTAGCGGGTAATATTGAGCACGACTTTAGTCAGAATCACAGTCGCGGTTTTAGCGCTTTCTTGCTGCCGCTGCTGCGTGATTTAAGTATTGAGGAGGATGCGCAATGAGTCAGTATCCTCGTCCCCCAGATCAAGATCAGCGCGAGCAGGCAGTTGATCCGCGCCACTCAGTTTTAGTTAGAGCGCCGGCCGGCTCCGGTAAAACCGGCGTGCTGTTATTGCGCTATTTACACTGCCTGTTGGCAGTTGAGCAACCAGAGACAGTGGTTGCCATTACGTTTACCAATAAGGCTGCTGGCGAAATAAAAGAGCGGGTAATGTCGGCCTTGCAAGACGGTGCCAAGGCTCTGGTCAGCGCAGCGAATGGTGATGCTATAGAGCCAGCTGGCAGTGGTTTTGAACACGATATTCGCGAAGCGGTATGTAAAGTCCTGGCCAAAGATGAGAAGAATCACTGGCACTTGTTAAAGAACAGTGCGCGCTTGCGCATCACGACCTTTGATAGTTTTTGTGGCAGTTTGGTTAGGCGTTTACCATTGTTGTCGGGTTTAGGGGCGGCAGTGCCGTTTACCGACGCCGACGCGCTGTATCGCGAGGCGATTCTGAGTTTGTTTCGCCAGCTAGATGAAAGTAGCTGCCCCCCGGCCCTCGCCACCGCGCTGCAGAAATTATTGGCCTACGGAAGTAACCGTATAGAAACCTTACTGCCCTTGTTGTCGGCATTACTGTCCAAGCGGGATCAGTGGCTGCGAGACGTGATTAGCGGCGATCTCGACTTGATGGAAGCCGCCTTGGCAGACGAAGTGATATCGCAATTTGAACCCGCGTGGGCGTCGCTGCAAGAGTTAGATATTCAACAATTGATCAGCGCATTTATGGCGTCGTCGGCGGCGAACGAAGATCATGCTTGGGCTGCAGATTTGCGCAGCGCCGGCGAATTGGATATTGCCGATTTTGATTTGGTACAGCAATTAGCCAGCGCCATGCTCAGCGGTAAAGGGGAGCTGTATAAGCCCCGCTCCTTAAATTACGCGGGACTGAAAGCGGGCCAGCCGGGTACCGCGGAAGCCAAGAGTTGGCTAAAGAGCTTGGAAGACGAGGGCTTGTTTGATGAGGCATCGCAGGCCTTGGCCGCGATAGCCAGTTTGCCGCCACCGTATTTTCCTGACAGCAGCCGCGAATTAGTTGGCCATTTTAGAATCGCCCTCGCCTATTTGCTGGCGCATTTGCGTCTGAGCTTTGAACACAAAGGCGGTGTCGATTTTGGCGAAATTGCCCAGCGAGCCATTACTGCGCTCAGTGCCGAGCACGGAGAAGCGGTGGGCGATGCCCTATTAATTGAAGATCGCGTGCAGCATATTTTAGTTGATGAAATGCAGGACACCTCAGTCAGCCAAATTGAGTTGCTAGAAGCACTCTGCCAAGGCTGGGAAGAGGACGACGGTCGCAGCGTATTTTTCTGTGGTGATTTGCAACAGTCGATCTATGCGTTTCGCGGAAGCTTGGTCAGCCTGTTTGATGAGTTGCAGCAGCGCGGTAGTTTTGCTGGCAAGACCTTGCTGCCCTTGCAGTTGAAAGCAAACTTTAGATCGTCGCCCGACCTGGTTAATTGGGTAAATGATTGCTTTAAAATATTGTTCACCGACCGCGGCCGATACTATGAGGCCGCACTTCCCCAGCGAGACAATGCCGGCAAGGTTGTCATTCACCCGCAGGTGCTGGGTCAAAAAGTAGAAGCTAAATTGACTGCCGGTCAGGCGGAAGCGCAAGACATTGTAGAATTAATACAGCAGGTTCACGCCCGCGATAGCATTGCGGGTAGCACCTCGTCGGTAGCGATATTGGTTCGTAATCGCGGCCACCTAAAACATATTGTCCCAGCCTTAAAAACGGCTGGAATAACCTTTTCTGGTCAAGATATTGATAGCTTGACCACTACCCCCGCGGTCATGGATTTTATGGGTCTGCTCCGCGCCTTGTGGCACGAGGCCGACAGCGTGGCGTGGGCGCGGGTGCTGCGCGCCCCGTTTGTGGGCTTGAGTTGGGATGATCTTCTCTCGCTGCGCGAGGCGGGTGGCTTGCTTCGCGATACCCTGATGAATTTTGAGACCTGCGCGCCAATAAGCGAGGACGGTAAGCGAGCGCTCACCCACCTTCGGGATACTATTAATTGGTTGGAGTCTTGTCCGCAGAGCCGTGACTTGCGCTGGGCACTGCGCAGCGCCTGGCATTTACTGGGTGGTCCAGCTTGTATTGAGCCACATCAGCAGGGTGATATTGATCGGGTACTGGCCTTGCTTGACGAATACGCTCCGGCGGGATTGTTAGAGGATATTCGCGCTTTGGAGCGCGCCCTCGAAAGACTTTACGCGACACCGCCGACTAGCAATATTGAATTGATGACCATTCACAAATCCAAGGGCCTGGAATTTGATGTGGTGATCTTGCCGGGCACCGGTGCCGCCGGTCGCAATGCCGACCGCGAGCTGCTCGCTTGGCAGCGGATTCGCGGCCACATGATATTTGCACCCAAGCCGCAAAGTTCGGGAGCGGATCCTGCGGCGGAAAAGCTATATAGCTATATGAGCGAGCGTCAGGCCCGCGCCTTAGATGAAGAAATTGACCGCTTAATCTATGTGGCTCTCACCCGTGCCAAAAGTGAGCTGCATGTGTTCGGGCAGGCGAAAATGAATAGCAAAGGCGATGTGGCGGCAACGTCCGGCAGCGTCTTGCATCGCCTGTGGGATAGTGTTGGCGACGATTTTGAACGCTGCGACATTATCGAGACAGATGACGCGATTGCCCCGCTGCGGGTGCCAATGGCCCCTCGTCTGCGGAATTTGAAATGTGTTAGCGAGCCGGTTTGGCAGCCGCCGATGCCGCCGGAGTCGCCCTTGCAGCGCGCCCAGCGTCAAACTGAAAATGCGGTATTAGAAGATAATATTGAAGATCGGGCCGTGGGTATTGTGTTTCATGAGCTGATGGAGCGGCTGGGACGGAGAAATGACCGCGAGCAATGGGTTGCAGACCTCGATCGTTTGCAGCGTGGTGTGACTCAGCGCCTGCGCCATCACTGCCATCCTGAGCCCGGCCTTGATGAGAGTGTTGCGCGGGTAATGAGCCTAGTCAGCAATACCTTAAATTGTGAGAAAGGTCAGTGGATTCTGTCCAGCTATCAGTGGCAGGCCAGTGAGCAAACCATTCGCCGCATGATAGGTGGGCAGTGGCAGACCTTGATTTTGGATCGGGTTTTTATTGATCAGAACCGCTGTTGGATCGTCGATTACAAGACGGCCACCGCAAAAGGCAATGTAAAGCGCTTTTTCGAAGAGCAAGCTGAACGATATCAAACAAAAATGCGTATTTATCAGCAAGCTTTGTACGCAACTGGGGTAGAATGCGCGATTGCGACGGCCTTGTATTTTCCCGCCCACCAGCATTTATTGGTTTTGGATGAAGCCTAAGTTGTCTAGACTTGGTATGGCGGTGCCTTGCTCGTGAAACAATATAATATATTTGGCTTGTTTGAGCCGATTTTAGGAATGACTTTGTAAATGAAACACCTGCTTGGCTTTACACTCATATCGATGCTGCTAATGGGCTGCTCGCAATTCAAGACGACCAAGGTAATTGCACCTGTAAATTTACAAAAACCAGTGCAGCTTGAAGAAGACCAGCAAGAAGCTGAGCCCAGCGACGTAGAAAAGCTGGCGACTAGTGAATCGCGGAAAATGTTACTGGGCAAATGGTATGGCATTCGCAAAACCGCCGACGGTGGCCAAAAAGAATGGCTGACTGAGCGTTCAGCCGATGGTACATACCGGGTTGATTTTCGTTTTGTGGCGGCCGATGGCACTGCGCGCTCGCAGTCAGAGGTTGGTTTTTGGGGCGTGTCTGGCGATATCTATTTTCGTATTTTCCGTGGCTGGGTTACCGTTGAAGGCATGAAACCCGCCGATCCAACCGTGGCCGAGCACTACGACGCATATAAAATCGAAGGCCTGGACGATAGCTACTTCAATTATGTGCATAAGTCGCGCGGCCAGCAGTACACGGTAAGGAAAATGCCAGGTGATTTTCGTTTGCCGATCACGGTTAAAAACCAGGAAACCGAGCCTCTTACCTTTAGCTATTAATCAGTTCGTTAACTCGTTCTGGGCGCCTGCCACGAGGTGGCGGCGATAATCTTATCATCGTCAAGTACACCGAGGCGCCGCGCCCTCTTCGCCCATAGCTCACGGGCCAGCGCCTGCATATCAATAGCGGTGTCGGTTTCGTCTACAATTTCCATGCCTAGCATGGTTTCCACTAAATCTTCCATCGTCACCAGGCCCATTACACTGCCGTATTCATTTACAACCAAGGCAATTTGCAGGCGCATTTCGGTGAGGTTTTTAAGCAGCTCTGGTGTCGGCAGTGTTTCGGGAACAACGAATAGCTCGCGACGCAAACTGCTTAGTGGCGCGTCTGCGGAGCGGGACATGGCAAGCATAAGCTCATCTTTGCGGACGAAGCCGGTGATATTGTCGGGATCATCGGCGTAAACGGGGATTCTAGAAAAAAGAATGGCGTCGTTGCCCTCCACCACTTCTCTAACACTCGCGGTTTCTGGGACGCTAAAAATGACTAATCGCGGCGTCATTACATCGCGTGCTTGCAGCGATCGAAAACGAATTAAACTGGCGACCGCTAAGGATTCTTCCTTGTCCAAGATACCTTCGCTGACGGCAACTTCTGCTAAGGCGACAAACTCTTCGCGACTGATAGAGTGTGCCCCTGCCCCGCGCGACATTAAGCGCGTCAGCACCTGTGCCATTGCCACCAATGGGGACATTGCCCACATGATAAATCGCAAAATAATCGCACATGGCGGCGACAATTGACGCCAGAATAAGGCGCCAAGAGTTTTTGGAATGATTTCAGACACGAAGAGAATTAATAGGGTGAGCACCGCCGAAATAAGCCCAAAATAGGCCTCGCCAAACAGCGCCGTTGCCTGCGCCCCTGCCCCTGCCGCGCCCACTGTGTGGGCGATCGTATTGAGACTTAAAATGGCGGCGAGCGGTCGGTCTATGTCGGTTTTATAAACGCGCCACAGTTTGCCGTTGCGATGGCCGCGCTCCTCTTCTGCGGCAATATACGACGGTGTAACGCTGAGTAGGACAGCTTCTAGTACAGAGCATAAAAAAGAAACGCCTAAGGCGATGGCAACATAAATCAGCAGTAAGAGCATAGCGGAGTCGGTTTAAAAGTGTAGGGATGATTGCCGCATTGCCGGCGCATAAAGTCAAGCACTGTTGGCGCATAGGCATCGAGCGGAGCATCTCCCTATATAGTCCAGTTCGGTGTGCCACCCTCTTCCGATTTTGCATTTTGGGCAAGAATTTTTTTAACGCCAAGGTGGTGAGATAGAAAAATTTCACCACTTAAATGCTTTATAAAATCTGTTGTTAAAAGTATGTCACTTACCGGCCCCTTTACTTCAGATAAATGCAGCTTAATTCCACTGTCACTTAATCGCTGGTTGATGGATTCCAGTGCGTCTAAAGCGCTAAGGTCAATTTCATTTACTGCGGTACACATTAAAATAACATGGTGTATGGCAGGATTTTTTCCAACAAGTTCGTAAATTTTATCTTCAATAAATCCGGCGTTGGCGAAATACAAACTTTCATCAACTCGCAGAGATAGAATTTCACTGTGGGTGATTACTTTGTGGCGATTCACATTGCGATAGTGTTCTGTACCGGGAACTTCGCCAACGACCGCCATATGCGGTGTGGAGGTTTTATATAAATGCAAGGCAAGAGACGCAAACACACCGCAGGCAACGCCGCTTTCTACGCCGGCAAGCAGGGTGACCAATAAGGTTGTGAGTACCGCTATAAAGTCGCTGCGAGCGTAGCCCCAGCTGCGTTTTAAAATAGAAAAATCGACCAGCGATAACACCGCAACAATAATGGTTGCAGCCAAGGTTGCCGTGGGTAGATAGGCGAGATAAGGGGTGAAAAACAAGGCAGCCATGCCGATGCCGACAGCGGTAAATATGCCGGCGGCGGGGGTCACGGCGCCAGCATCATAGTTGACAACTGAGCGTGCAAAGCCGCCAGTAACAGGGTAACCACCGGAGAAGGCCGCAGCAACATTGGCCGCGCCCAAGCCAATAAGCTCTTGGTTTGGTGAAATTTTTTGACGACGCTTGGCTGCGAGGGTGTGGCCAATCGATATAGATTCCACGAAGCCAATGATTGAAATAAAAATAGCGGAGACGATTAATTCTCGCCACGCGCTGTGGTTGATATTGGGTATCTGTAAGGTCGGTAAACCGCTTGGTATCTCGCCAACAAGCTTAACGCCATGCTGGCCGAGATCAAAAGCGTAAGCTACCGCGCTGGTCGCAATAATACCGATGACTGGCCCAGTTTTAGATAGCATTCCTGCCGCTTTGTCGCTCAGCCCGGTGCGTATTAACAGCGGCTTTAAACCGCTTCTTACCCAAAATAAAAATATCAATACCGGCAGGCCAACGGCAAGGGTGTAGAGATTGGTATTTGCAATTTCACTGAGTAATGCAGTTATTAAATAAAATAAATTTTCGCCCGATGCACTTATACCTAAAATATGTTTTAACTGACTTACGGCAATAATTATTCCCGATGCGGTTATGAAGCCGGCGATGACGGGGTGGGATAAAAAATTCGCTAAAAAGCCCATACGAAAGATACCCATACCCAGCAGGAATAGGCCGGAAAACAGGGCTAATAATAGCGCGGCTTCAATATAGCTGACGCTGCCCTGAGCCGCAATATGGCTTATTGCAGAGGCCGTCATCAGTGACACCACCGCGACGGGGCCGACGGATAGGGTGCGGCTGGTGCCAAAAATTGCGTAGGCTAGCAAGGGCAGCATACTCGCATACAAGCCCATTTCCGGAGGCAGTCCCGCTAGCAGCGCATAGGCCAAAGATTGGGGAATGAGCATGATGGTGACGATAACCGCCGCTAACAGATCGCTAATCAAGGTGTCACGTTGATAGTCCGCGACCCACGTTAGAATCGGAAAGTAGGATTTAATCGTTTTTATTTTCAAGTTTATATTTCCTAGGCTTCATCGCTCATTACTGGATTTACCAACCACTCTTTACCTTTGAGCATACCGCGCCAGTAAATGGGTGGTAGTAGTTTTTCTTTTAAAAACCACGCCGCGCGTGTTGGCTTGGTGCCGTCAATGATCCATTTCGGAAAACTCGGTAAAAGTGTGCCGCCGTATCCGAATTCAGCCAATACAATTTTGCCGCGCTCTACCGTTAGCGGGCAGGAGCCGTAGCCATTGTATTTCGCGACGAGGTGGTCACCTTTGATGTCGGCAATAATATTAGCAGCCACAATCGGTGCTTGTACCCGTGCTGCGGCAGCGGTCTTAGCGTTAGGTGTGTTGGCTACGTCGCCCAGCGACCAAATATTGCTATAGCGCTTGTGGCGAAGGGTATATTGATCTACATCTACCCAGCCGGCCTCGTCCACCAGTGGGCTGTTGCGGATAAAGTCGGGCGCCGTTTGCGGCGGGCAAACGTGGATCATATCAAATTCACGGCTAATAATTTCGGTGCTGCCATCGCCGGTGGTGGTTTCAAAGTAAGCGGTTTTTTTGTCGCCGTCGATACGCACCAGTTTGTGATTAAATTTTAATTCGGTCTGGTATTTTTTGACGTACTCCATCAATGCCGGGACGTAGTCGGCCACGCCAAAAAGCACGGCGCCAGCGTTATAAAATTCGATATTAATATTTTTTATGTTTTGATTTTTGAACCAGTAGTCGCCAGACAAATACATGGCTTTTTGTGGCGCCCCCGCACATTTAATCGGCATGGGTGGCTGGGTAAATAAGGCGCGCCCCCCTTTTAAGTTGCGGACCAAATCCCATGTGTAAGGCGCAAGGTCATAGCGGTAATTAGAGGTGACGCCATTACGCCCCAGGGTTTCGCTGAGACCTTCGATTCCAGCCCAATTTAGTTTTATACCGGCGGCAACCACGAGGCGCTGATATTTAATGAGTCGACAACCTTCAAGGATAACGGTGTTACTGTCCGGGTCGAAGGCAGCGACCGCGGCCTTTATCCAATCGGCGCCTCTGGGTATCAGCGATGCCATATCGCGCATGGTTTGCTCAGGCGTAAATATCCCAGCGCCAACCAAGGTCCAGCCGGGTTGGTAATAGTGTTTGTCGGCCGGATCTATAATCGCTATTGATAGTGCTTTGTTTCTGGCTAGCAAGCTGGCAGCCGTCGAGATACCCGCTGCGCCGCCTCCAACGATAAGCACATCGTAGCTTTTCAGCGCTTGCATTTCGCCGCTTTTGCCAGCAATTCGAGCGGCTACTCCGCTCATGTCGTAACCCGCTTCTTTGGCCGTGGCAACAATATCGGCCAGCGGTAGCTGCTTGGCTTGGTTCAGCGCCCACAGGGTAGTGGAACGCATACCGCTGCGGCAGTAGGCGTGAATAGGACCGTCTTGCTGAAGTAATTTGCCAAAGGCGGTGGCGTCATCATCGCTCACCTTACCGGTGACCACTGGTAGGTAGTGGCATTGAATATGGTGTTCCTCGGCGGCTTTTGCTATTTCAGAAAATAGCGGCTGATCCGGGCCTTCGCCGTCTGGGCGATTGCAGATAATGGTCCGAACTCCCCGTATGGCAAGCTCGCTAATATCACTGGCAAGCAGTTGATCGGAAACGCTTATATTTGCATTTAATTCTTTAATGTTCATCGTGATTCCCTGACCATTTGGGTGGGTGGTTTAGAGCAGGTTTAGCGGCAGCTTAAGGTAGACCACCTCATTGGTGTCGGCCTTGGGTAAATGGCCTGCGCGCATATTTACCTGCAGGGATGGCAAAATCAGTCTGGGCATACCTAGGGTTGCGTCGCGCTTTTCACGCATGGCAACAAAGTCACTTTCGCTAATACCCTGGTGAACATGAATATTATGTTCGCGCTCTTGCTTGACGGTGGTCTGGTACTCAACGTCACGATCATTCGGCATGTAGTCGTGACACATGAAGAGACGAAGATCGTCAGGTAAGGACAGAATGCGTTGAATGGACTGGTATAAGGTTTTGGCGTTGCCACCGGGAAAGTCTGCGCGCGCGCTACCGCCGTCGGGCATAAACAAGGTATCGCCTACAAAACCCGCGTCGCCCATGATGTGGGTCATACACGCCGGTGTATGGCCGGGGGTGTGCAGGGCGTGGCAGCGCATTTTGCCAACAAAGTATTGGTCGCCATCGTTAAATAGTTGATCGAACTGGGAGCCGTCGCGGCAGAAGTCGGTGCCCTCGTTAAAGATTTTGCCAAAGGTGGTTTGCACTGTGGTGATCTCGGCGCCAATGCCAATTTTGCCGCCCAATTTCTCTTGAATATAGGGCGCGGCAGACAGGTGGTCGGCGTGGACATGAGTTTCAATAATCCATTGCAGCTCAAGATCGTGGTTGCGGATATATTCAATTATTTTATCTGCGCCATTCAGGCTGAGTCGGCCTGCGGCGTAGTCAATTTCCATTACCGAATCGACCACCGCACACGCATTTGATGCCGGATCTTTTACCACGTAGGTAAAGGTGTTGGTGGGTTCGTCAAAAAAGGCCAGCACGTCAGGTGTGACGCTCATGTCGGCTTTAAAAGGTAGTGTGTTCATTATAAATATCCTATTAAGTTCATTCGTAAGACAGCGCGGTCGCTTTGCCATGAAATATTCGATAGACAAAAAAGGTGTAAAACAAAATGACGGGTAGGGTGATTACTACGCCGACCAAGGTAAATTGCAGCGATTTCACTGAGGCGGCGGACTCCCATATTGTGAGGCCACCAATAACGATGTCAGGGAAAATACTGTAGGCCAGTCCTAAGCTCGCCATTAAGCAGATAGCGACGGTGCAGGCAAAGATCAGCCAGCTATAGCCTTGGTTGAGCACGGTCGGTTTGTTTAACGCCATTACGATGACGCCATAGCAAAATACACAGACCATTGGGATCGGCATTAAGTACAGGGCGTTAGGCAGGGTAAACCATTTCTCGGCAATGCTACTGCTCACCATCGGAGTGGCGATAGACACCATAAAAAGCCCTAAACCCATTGGCCAGATTGCCATGCGCGCCCAGCCGATGGCTTTATTGCGCAAATCGCCGTCGGTTTTCATCAGTAGCCAGCCGCAGCCCAAGATTAGGTAGAGGGCGGGTAGGGTCATGGCGATGAGGGCGGAGAATAATAGGCTGGTGGTGGAGCTTTGCAGACCGGTGATATAGGCGCCGAGCATCCAACCTTGGGCGACCGATGCAATCAGGGAGCCGCCGAAAAATGCCTTATTCCATAGGCCGCGACGGTGGTCGCCCGCCTTTACCCGTAAATCAAAGGCGACGCCGCGGAGAATTAAACCCATTAACATGAGGGTCACGGGTAAATATAAGCTGGTGAGAATAATGCCGTGGGCAACGGGGAAGGCGATCAGTAGCACGCCAATACCCAGTACGATCCATGTTTCGTTGGCGTCCCAGAACGGTCCAATAGAGGCGATCATCATGTCCTTTTCCGCTTCGTCAGCCAGCGGTACTAGCAGGCCAACACCAAGGTCGTAGCCGTCGAGGATGACGTAAATCAGCAGAGCGAGGCCCATGATGCCCATGTAAATGATTGGCAGCCAATATTCCATTGCTCAGGCCTCCTTGTTTGTAGTTTGGGGAGCGCTCACCGCTGTGAGGCTAAGAGACGCAGCGGGTTTGCGTGACAGGTTGAGCAGGGCGCCAATATACGAGGCCAGCAAAAAGCCATAGAGCAAGATATAGCCGAGCAAAGTGCCGCCGACGGTGGCGCTGCTGTGGTCTGCTACCACGTCTTGCACCTTGAGCACGCCGCTCACAATCCAGGGTTGGCGACCAATCTCGGTAACATACCAGCCTGCTAAAACGGCGACCCAGCCTGAAAAGGTCATGGCCGAGAGGGCATATAGCAGCGGTTTTGTTGGGGTTTTGTTATTTCGCAGCTGCCAAGCCGCCCACCACGACACCAGTAGCATTAAGCCGCCGATAGCTAACATAACGCGAAAGGACCAAAACACGATGGCGACGGGGGGATGCTCGCCTTCAAATTCGTTAAGGCCTTTTACTTCGCCCATGGGGTCGTGGGTAAGAATGAAGCTTGTCGCGTAGGGCACTTCAATGGCGTAGCGGTTGCTGCGAGTGTTTTCATCGGGCAGTGCAAAAATCGTGAAGGGCGCGCCTTTCTCGGTTTCCCACACCGCTTCCATTGCGGCGATTTTGGCGGGCTGATGCTCCAAGGTATTCAAGCCGTGAAAGTCACCGACCAGTATTTGAATAGGGGCGAGTACGGCGGCCATCATCACGCCTGTTTTCATCACCTTCCAAGTGGCGGGGCCGTCGACATTGCGCAGCGCCCGCCAAGCGCTCACGCCTGCAATCACAAAGGCAGAGGTCAGCAGGCAGGCAATAAGCATGTGGAAAAAGCGGTAGGGAAACGATGGGTTGAAGATCACCTCCATCCAACTGTCTACCATTACCACGCCGTCTTCTAGGTAATAGCCAGTGGGGGTTTGCATCCACGAGTTAAGGCTGAGGATCCAGAATGCCGACAAGGTTGTGCCAAAGGCGACCAGAAATGAGCTGATTAAATGCATGCGGTTAGACACGCGGTCTTTGCCGAATAACATAATGCCGAGGAATGAGGCTTCTAGGAAAAACGCGCTGAGCACTTCGTAGCCCAGCAGGGGGCCGGCCACATTGCCGGCTTTTTCCATAAAGCCTGGCCAGTTGGTGCCGAACTGAAAGCTCATGGTAATGCCAGATACCACCCCCATCGCGAAGGTCAGGGCAAAGATCTTTACCCAAAACAGGTAGGCGTACTCCCACGCTTGGTCGCCGGTTTGGGTGAAGCGCATGCGAAAGAACAGCAGAATCCAGCCTAGGCCGATAGATATAGCTGGAAACAGGATGTGGAAGCTTATATTGGTCGCAAATTGGATACGGGCCAAAATGAAGGGGTCGAAATCCATATTGATCATCCTAGTGTGAGTTGCGCATTTGCTTTCGATTCATCCGCTGGCTGTCGCAATCTTCGCCTGTTGTACCTACCACCATAGAGCAATGCACATGCCATGCATGTAGTACTTGTGGCTATGCGCAGTAAGTCATTGGTTTATATATAGTATTTTATAAATCCGAAGAGCCTTGCCTAGTTTGCGCTGGTAAAACCTTCACTTAATTGTCATTATTGACAACAATAAATGACAGAAATGACAATGCCATGCAGCTCATAGCAAAAGACTCAGATAAAAACGTTGCCTATATGCTCGATGGTTTCGACTACCCAGCCATATTGGTGTCTGCCGATTACAGAATACTGGCAACGAATGAGCTATACCGTTCAACATTTGGTGAAATTGATGTCGACAAGGAGGCGCGCTGCTATCAAGTCTCCCACGGCTATCAGGTGCCCTGTGATCAGGCGGGAGAAAGTTGTCCCTTACTTGCCTGCAAAAGCTCTGGCAGCAAGGAGCGAGTGCTACACGTTCACACGACGCCACGAGGCAAGGAGCATGTCGATGTAGAAATGCTGCCAATTCACGGTGAAGACGGCGAACTGAAGTATTTTGTCGAAATTCTAAAGCCGGTTCATATCGCCAGTGCAGAGCTGAGCACCCAAAATATGGTTGGCCGCAGTCCGGCTTTTAACGCGCTTGTTGAAATGATTAATTTGGTGGCAAGCAGAGATACTTCGGTACTATTAATGGGGGAGTCAGGTACGGGAAAAGAATTAGCGGCCAAAGCCATTCATGAGGCCAGTCGTCGCAGCGCAAGACCCATGATCACTGTTGAGTGCGCGGGATTGACGGAAACCCTGTTTGAAAGTGAGTTGTTTGGCCACGTTAAAGGCGCGTTTACCGGTGCAACATCGAATAAGCGCGGTCTACTAGAAAGCGCCGAGGGTGGCACCTTATTTCTGGACGAAATTGGTGATGTACCCTTGGGTATGCAGGTGAAATTACTGCGTTTAATTGAAACGGGTAGCTACCGAGCGGTGGGTAGCACCGAGCTTAAGCGCGCAAATTTTCGCTTGATATGCGCCACCCATAAAAATTTATCTAACAATGTAGCCAGTGGCGAGTTTCGTGAAGACCTTTACTATCGAATTAATGCTTTCCCAATTGTCTTGCCTCCGTTGCGCGAGCGTGGCGACGACATCGCATTGATTGCAAAATCGATACTCGAAAAATTCAGCAAAAAAGATATGTATCGACTGACCGAGTCGGCGATCAAATTACTAGAAAAATGCTATTTTGCGGGAAATGTTCGCGAGCTTCGCAATGTGCTCGAGCGCGCAATTATTTTTGCGCATTCGAATATTATCGATGTGAAAATACTGGAGCGGTGCATGCTAGATGTTCGTCCGCATAATGATAACAACGAAGACAAGTGGCAAGATTTAAAATCTAGAGAGTTGCAGTATTTGAATGAGCTATTAGCATTTTGCGATGGCGATAAAGCACGGGCTGCGCATATAGCGGGCATAAGTCTGCGATCGTTCTACAGGAAGCTCGGCGTCGTAAGCTAGCTCAGTAATGGGGCGCGACGGTCGACGATATTTGGTATAGCTGTAATCTTGGTGATGCCGCGCTGGCCGATCCCGCCTTGGGCCGAATAGAATCGCGGGCCAGTGCTGTATTTTTCTCCCCTGGCAGCGCGCGGATGCCGGTGGGTGTGGATTTACTAGCTTGTGCTAAACCGACTAAACAGGATTTGAGTTTACTAGTAGGCCAAGCGTCATCGTGGACGCTTCTGTTTCCTGAGTCTTAGCCCCCGTTCGGTTTATATCGAGCCGCGACATTGACCATATTAAAAGCCGGTGACTATACTCAGGTCTCATCTCGGCATAAGCGTAAAATAATGGACGATAAAACAGTAATACGCAGCTTTGGCGTCACCGACATTGGCAGGGTGCGCAGTCACAATGAAGACGCAATATGCGTAGCCGAAGATCAAGGGTATGTATTAGTGGCCGACGGAATGGGTGGCCACAATGCGGGTGAAGTGGCCAGTGCCTTGGCAATAGACGGCTTTACCCGGTTTTTAGCAGCGGATCACGACGGCGACGACTCGGTCGCGGAAATATCTGAGTTTTCCGGGCAAACCATCGCCCTGCGAAATGCGGTGCAGGCGGCAAACGCTATCATTTTCGGAGATGCTCAGCGCAATCCGGAGCGCCAAGGCATGGGCACCACCTTGGTGTCAGCGAGTTTTAACGGCAGCTGCCTCGCGGTAGCACATGTTGGAGACTCCCGCCTGTATCGATTCAGAGACGGCTTTTTAGACCAGCTCACGACCGACCACACCTTGGTTCAAGAAATGATCGACCGCAAGGTGTATTCCGAAGAAGACGCGCGAAACTCCCGCAATAAAAATGTGATTACCCGCGCCCTGGGCCTTGCTGATATTGTTGAGGTCGATCTATTGGAGTCCCTATTGCGTGCTGGTGACCTGTATTTACTGTGCTCCGATGGTCTGACAGGCATGGTTGAGGATGCTGAGATCGCAGATGTTTTAGCTAGCTGCCAAGCTGATCCGGAAGCAGCCGCCAAGCAATTATTGAAAATGGCGAATAATTCCGGCGGCAATGATAATATTTCGATTATTGTAGTGTGTGTAGATAAAGTAGTCGCTGGGCAGGAAAGTTCCTCAGAGGAAGAGCTAGACTGGTTTGATTAAAGGGTTAATAGGCTAGGGCATCTCTGATTAATCCGCTGAGGCATTACCGAATTAATTAGAGTCGCCCTAGATCGATACGCTGCCGTGCCTCATAAAGGGAACGCAGGTCAAAGACGGATAAGGATTATGGCTAAACTGGTTCTCAGCTTTCAGGGTAGAGTACTTGAGGATTTTCCCTTAAATAAGGAGAGAGTCTCTCTTGGTCGTGCCCCCGACAGTGATATTTGCATAGAAAATTTGGCGGTAAGTGGCCGCCATGCCGTCGTTGAAACGGTCCTTAAAGACTGCTTTCTAGTTGATTTGGGCAGTACCAACGGAACCTTAGTTAATGGTACGGCGATCACTCGCCACCAGCTTCGCAATGGTGATTACATCACTATTGGTAAGCATTCACTTACCTTTCACAGCGAATCCTTTGGCGGTGGTGAAGCCGAGGTTGAAAAGACCATAGCGATGCGGCCAAGCAGCAAGCGCGCAGAGCCAGAACCGGTAGTGATGATTGCTAAGCTGCAGGTACAGAATGGCGGTTCGGCGGGGCGTGAGATGACCTTGAATAAGCCATTGACTAAATTGGGTAAGGCGGGCTTCCAGGTAGCGGCAATTAGTCGTCGACAGCAAGACTATTATCTCGAGCATATTGAAGGTGTAGATGGCCGGACGCCGAAGTTGAATGGTGTCGAGATCGGTCTACAACCTCGCCAGCTCAGCGCCGGTGATGTGCTTGAAATTGCCGGTACGCAATTAAAGTTTGTATTGGTAGAGGCACCGCCAGAAGTTTAAGTGCAGGTTTCTTAGGGCCTAGCCATGCAAGGCACGACATTTATGTCGTGCCTTTTTTATTTGTGGCAGGTGGGGCGATTGGCAATATCGCACCGCTATCAAGATCGGGGAAAGCAGTTCGTAGCTTGGGTTGAGGAACGACAAGCTTTTAAGCTGGACGCCGATTCGGGCGCCCTGAAGGGGTTTATCAAACCCAACGTCGAGGGATGCTTTACCATCGCTTGTTGGGTATGACTCGGCGCACCGCACCTCGGCCTAACGGCCAGCAGAGCTGCTCAAATTTGTTCCATACAAATTTGTCGCTACCGCTCCACCCAACCTACAGCGCCGCACGTCATTTACAGTTCGTAGGTTGGGTTGAGGAACGAAACCCAACATGGTGGGGTGGGATGCTTTACCATGTTGGGTATGACTCGGCGCACCGCACCTCGGTCTAACGGCCAGCAGAGCTGCTCAAATCCAACCTACAGCGTCGCACGTCATTTACAGGTTGAGGAACGACAAGCTTTTAAGCTGGACGCCGATTCGGGCGCCCCGAAGGGGTTTATCAAACCCAACATCGAGGGATGTTTTACCATCGCTATATTTATTGCGTACATGCCCCCAGGGCGGGATGGCATATATGTGTCTGAATTTGTTTCTGGCGCTGTTCGTAGAGCTCAGCCATGCAAAGGTGATATTGCATTCCGGCCATGCTACCTCCCCAGCTTATTAGCAGGCGGCAGTGCTGTTCGGCGTACACAAGCCAGGCATCCTGCACCGATTGAATGTCCTCAGCTTGCGGGCCAAAGCCTTGGTTCTTCGACTTCGCTATGGTGAGTACTTCAGCAAGGCTATTGTTGAATGCGGCTTGTTGAGCTTGATGCTGCTGTGCGGCGCAGGCGTTTAATTCGTGCTGGTTGCCGTCCATAGTGCAACTCGCCGTCGTGGGTTCTGCTGAACAGGCAATGGCGGTAAACGATATTAGTGCGGCGTAAAACCATGGCCTTAGCATCAAAACCTCTCCATGATTTTTGGCGAAAAACGCTAATACGTCGATCTACATTTTATAAGTCGAGGTTGCGAGTTAACACTTCGGCAGATTTAATGATCCGCTTGGTCCGGTAAAGGTCGGGGTGCTTGTTTTCAGCTGTGTAGCCTGCGGGCTCCCCAGTGCCGTAGTTAACAAGCCAAGAGGTCTCTGGTCGACGTTCACCCAATAGTTTTTTTAACTCCGGCGCGGTAATACCTAAAGCTTCGGCTGCCGCATTGTTGCTGCAGCGGGTTTTGTTTTCATTTAGGTAATCTAGTATCGCTGCGATCTTGTCTTGCATAATAAAACCGTGTCCTTAAAAGTAGATGTCACCATTGTCTGCTGATGGAGAGCGCAGCACGCGGCGGTGTATATAGTGTTAGATCTGCACGGCGCGCTTACGTTAATCCCGTAAGGCAATGTCCATAGCACTATCGATGTGTTTGAAAAATCTGGCGATGCTGATCCTGCAGGGAAATTTCCCGTGTCGTTACCAAGCGGCTTGCAAGGATGGGGATCAGAAAAGGCGTATCGGCCTCTAGTATGCAGCAATACAGGGTATTTGTCTGTAAAGCGGGCTGTTACGAGGTAATTTGCGGAAATTCTATTAGTAGAATTTCGCCATATCGCCACGCTAGCCCTTGATAATGGAAACTCCGCTGACCTCGGTCAAACTGACGACCTCAGCTCTTTCGATGATTTTTACCAGCGTTGTCTGAATGGTTTCATCTTCTCTTGCGTCATGATCACATACAAATTTTTGAACTTGCGGCTCAGCGCCTTCTTCTGCAATAAATGAAATAACAAGTTCGCTCGCCATCGCGGGGGTTGCGCCAAAATATTCCAAAGTGATAGAAGGGTAGCCGTGGAAGCCTTTCTTGAGCTGCTTAGCGATACGTTTTTTTGCTTTGTCTAAATGCATAAATTAATTCTCAGGATAGGAAAGGCTTTTGCAAAGCATAATAGGCAATTTGCTTAATGCGATTGCGTTTAAACGCGCACAAAGAAAGCAATTAAAAATGTTTTCTACCCCGTAGGAAAAAGGAAACGCCAATAAACGATCATCTTTAAAAGCCCACAAGGTATTGTTGGGCTACGACGATTTAAATCACAGCATTATTTTTTAATGACGCTAAGCGTTCGGCCGTCATATCAAGTAGTTCGGTTAACACCTCTTCAGTGTGTTGCCCAAGTTTGGGGCCGGCCCACTGCGTGCCGCCTGGCGTGCCGACAAGTTTTGGCGACATGCCGGGAATGGTGATCGTGCTGCTGTCTTCCAGGCTAACTTTTTCAAACAAACCCCGCGCTTGAAAATGCGGGTCATTGGCCATGTCTTCGGCATTGTAGATTGGTCCAGCGGGTACGCGCACCGCTTCCAATTTTTCAATGACAGACTTTATCGGATGACCAAGGCACCATTGGCTGATGGCGTCGTCTATTTTCTGTTGGTGTATAACGCGGCCCGCATTGTCTGCCATGGCGGGATCATCAGCAAAATCCTTGCGACCTATTTCGGTCATGAGGCGTTTAAATATGGAGTCGCCATTGCCGCCGATAATGACAAATTTATCGTCGAGGCAGCGATAGGTGTTGGTCGGTACTATGCCCGTTAGTGTCGTGCCGGAGGCCTCGCGGATAATACCCTCTTCCGCGTACTCGGGCACAAGCGATTCCAGCATGTTAAACATGGATTCGTATAGGGCAACATCGACCACTTGGCCCTTATGTATGCCGCGGTCGCGGGCATTGAGGGCCATCAATATACCGATGATGGCGTGCAGAGACGCAATGCTATCGCCGAGACTCAGGTTAGGTCTTACCGGTGCTTCGCCGGGAAATCCATTGAGGTGGCGGAAGCCGCTAAAACCTTCACATACTGATGCAAAGCCGGGCTTTTCCGCATTGGGACCGGTTTGGCCGTAGCCAGAAATACGGGTGTACACCAGCGCGGGGTTGGCGGCTTTTAGATCCTCTGGTCCCAGGCCCCAATCCTCCATGACACCGGGACGAAAGTTTTCGATTAGGACATCGCACTGCGCGGCGAGATCGCGTACCAATACCTGCCCTTCCGGGTGACGAAGATCAACGGTGACCGATTTTTTGTTGCGACCAATGCTGTACCACCACAGGGAGGTGTCTCCCTTCATACTGCGCCAGCGGCGAATCGGGTCGCCAATTCCCGGTGGCTCAATTTTGATAACCTCGGCGCCGAAATAAGCGAGCATGGTGCTGGTGAAAGGGCCGGCAATGAGCTGGCCTAATTCTAAAATCCGAATACCTTGCAAGGGGCCTCTATTAGAAACCCTTTGATTTGATGTCTCGTTATTTAACGATGCTGCGGTGTCGACCATATAACGAATAACTCGATGTCAGTTTGTCAGCGAAATATTTATAGATTTAATATTTTGCTTAAAAACTGATTGTTTGATTGAAGAATGTTTTTGCTAATATCTGCATCGGGTACCAGACCCTCAAATCCGTGTGGGCCGCCTGGTGCTATGCGGAATTCACAGTCGACGCCCGCTTCTTGTAGACGTTTTGCATACTGTTGATTCTCATCAAAGAACAGGTCGATATCACCGACTGCCATCCACGTTGGCGGTAAATTACTAAGGTCTTCGCGACGTGCAGGGGCGGCGTAAGCCGGCACGGATTCAAGGCCTGGTTCTTGGTTTAGATAGTAACGCCAAGCGCCGCGATTATTTTTATTACTCCAAAGTCGGTGTTTAAGGCTGTCTAATTCGGTTCGCGTGGCAGTGCGATCATCTAGCATGGGACAGAACAAGGCTTGTCCTGCGGGCTGAATTCCGCCGGCATCATGTATTCGCTGTACTAAACCCGCCGCCAGGCCGCCGCCAGCGCTCTGTCCTGATATGACAATCCGGTGCGGTGATACCCCTAGCTCGTCGGCATGGTTTAGAAACCATTGCCATGCCGCAAAACAGTCATCGTTGGCGGCGGGAAAAGGGTGCTTTGGCGCCAAGCGGTACTCTACGGACACAACGGTGAGATTAAGTTTTTTAGCGTACAGCGCACAGTCGCGATCGTTTATATTTGCGTTACCGATGATATAACCGCCGCCATGTATCCACAGCAAACCAGCGCCAGATGGCTCGCCGTTTGGCGTGTAAACACGCACGCCGCTGTCGCCAAAGTCGTAATCTCTAATTTCTATGCCGAGCATAGATGTCGGTTTGCCTTGAAATTTTGAGAGAAATTGAAATAAAGAAAGGAACAGCCTGTTGTGAAACGGCACGCTCGGAATTCGGCCATAGAGTTTTCTAAGTTGTGGATCTATTTTATCGATGTGCATGATTAGCGTATCTGCTTTTATGTGTTGTCAGTTTGCCCTGCCAGTTAAACATGGAACAAAGAAACTCAGGGTCGGTTCCTGCCGAGCTGGTCATGGCTAGACACCCACTCGTCGGCAACGATTGCCGCGGCCAATGAGAGGTCGCCGGCGAGCACCGTTGCCGCCACAATTTCAGCGAGCTTACGAGCCTTGCCCTGACCGTAACAGTCCATCATTTCAAGACATTCGCGCTGGGTTGCTAAGCCGGTGCCGCCGCCATAGCTCGCGCAAATTATCGAGGGCAGGGTGACTGAGTAATACAAATCGCCCGCTGGGGTGAGATCCATAAAGGCGATGCCGGTATGAGATTCCACCACATTGGCTTCATCTTGGCCGGTGGCGATAAACATAGACGCGATACCGTTGGCGGAGTGCGGCCCATTGTAAGCGGAGCCCGCAAGTAGGCTGCCCAAAACCGTGCGCTGACGAAGACGAAACATACGCTCTGGATCGGCGCGCATTAACTCTTTTAATACATCTTTGCTAATGGTGGCTTCGGCGACCACTTTCTTGCCGCGGCTGTGCAAGAGGTTCATGTGCGAGTGTTTTTTATCAGTTTCTATGCCACTCGAAAGCGAGAAGTTTTCTATGGTGCCAGGGTAATTTTCAAGTATCCACTGGCATGCCTTGTGGGTCGCTTTGCCGGTCATATTTTGGCCGGCGGCATCACCGGTTGTGTAGTTAAAGCGCGTATACAGTTTGTTGGCAATGACCCACTTCTGGATGTGCTGTAATTTGCCGATCGACGTAGTTGTTTCTGCTTGCTGGCAAATATTGGCGTGGCTTTGATCCAGCCAATTTGAAAAATCACGTGCTTCGCGGGCGCTGGCAAATTCAAAGAGAGGCGCACGCTGCATAAACTCTTCGATAACGGTAACCGTTGCGCCGCCGGACTCGGAAATCACTCGCATGCCACGGCTATAAGACGCGATCAAGGTTCCCTCGGTGGTGGCCATGGGAACATAGAACACGCCTTTGGCGTGCTCGCCATTAATTAGATAGGGGCCGGCCACGCCGACAGGCATTTGCACCACACCAATAAAGTTTTCGGCATTGCCCTCTACGCTGTGTGGGTCGATGGAGTAGTGACTGGTATGTTTTAGTGATACGCCGGTTTCCTGCTCAATAAATTGGCGTCGCAGCGCAGCGGCGTCCTCGGAGTAGTTATCACCTTTAATTTTGGGGATCGGTTTACGCTCTTTCATACGGCATCCACTTTATTGTTATGTTCGATGGGTTTTGGCGTCGATATCAGCCTTTGTTCATTGCAATGTGAGTTTCCTCACCTTCGCTGCGGGCGATAACCACGGCGGCACAGGAATCGCTAAATACGTTCACGGCGGTGCGAATCATATCGAGTATGCGGTCGGTCACCAGCAGTAGCCCAATGCCTTCAAGTGGCAGGCCGATGGCACCCAAAATTACGGAAATAGCGACTAAGCTGGCGGCGGGAATGCCGGCAACACCGATAGAGGTCAGCAGCGCGATCATGACAATGGTGAGTTGTTGAACAAAGCCCAGCTCCAAGCCGTAAACCTGCGCAATAAACATGGCAGCCACACACTCATAGAGCGCGGTGCCATCCATATTCACCGTGGCGCCGAGTGGCAGTACAAAGCCACTAACCTGTTTGGAAACGCCGGATTCCTCTTGAATACTTTTTAAGGTCAGTGGCAGGGTGGCGGAACTTGATGCAGTTGAAAATGCGGTAAGAAGTGCCGGTGTCATGGCGGCGTAGTGTTTCTTGGGGCTGACGCCACCAATAAAACGAAGTATTAATGGCAGCGCAACAAAGGCGTGAATTAGCAGCGCAAGCAAAGCTGTAATGAAAAATAGCAGCATCGGCTTGAAGGCAGCGAAGCCGGTAATGGCAACAGTTTTAGCGACCAGACCAAATACACCAATTGGCGCAAACTTCATCACCCACATCGTGATTTCGGTCATGATATCCATCACGCCCTGCCAAAAATGCATCAGCGTCGCGGCGTGATCTGATTTGCTGCGCGCTAAGAAAAAGCCAAATAACAAACTAAAGAATATTAATCCCAGCATTTCGCCATTGGCTGCCGCCGCAACAATATTAGTCGGCACCATACGCACAAAAACCTCGACGATGTCGCCGGTACCGCGTCCTTCCACCTTAGCCAGTGTGTCGCTAAGCTCTGGGTCACTGCTGCTAATCGTGGCCGCTAGCGCTTGATTGTCGCCGCTGCCGGGGGCGATGACGTTGACGACGGCGAGACCAATTAAAATCGCGATAAGACTACTCGACGCGTAAAACAACAGCGTTTTGCCGCCGAGCTTTTCGAGTTTGTCACCACCCACGCCAGCCATGCCACTAATAATCGAGGACACCACCAGTGGCACGATTAACATTTTTAATGCGTTGAGGAACATCGTACCTAAAAATGCGTAAACCGCAGTGAAGGGTAAACTACCGATGCTTGCATCTGCGCCGCCAAAGATCCCGGCAGCAACTGCTAAAAGAATGGCCGCAACGATTTGCCAGTGCAGGGGGATATTTCGCATAGTGACAATGACTCTTTGGCTAAAACTGTGGGAAAAGCACTTAAAACAGGTGAATGGCGAGAGTGCTAAAGCCTTTACTCTAGCGTGCTAGCAAAGTAATGGCCAGCCGAAAGACTGACGGAGATTGTGAAGTGTGGGGTGTGGGGTGTGGGTGCGCCAGACGTCGGACGTCTGGCACTTGGCAAGTAGAGGATAGAGACTTCACACCGCGTCATCCCCGACCTTTCAAAACTACGTCATCCCCGAATCCTCAAAACCACGCCATCCCCGACCCCGATCAGCGCAAGCGAATGCCCTTAACGTCCGACGCCAGACTTCCGACTCCAAAAGGCCCACCCAGTTAACTATTCTTTACAACTTCCATTAGAATAGCTGTTTTATCGTTTGGAAGTAGAACATGGAAACCATTTTGGTTACGGGCGGCGCTGGATATATCGGTAGTCATACCGTCGTAGAGTTACAGGCGGCGGGCTACGGAGTTGTTATTCTCGATAACCTCGTAAACAGCAATCCTGCAGTTATCTCGCGGATTGAGAAAATTTCTGGTTTTGCCCCCGAATTTGTTCAGGCAGATATTCGCGATGTTGAGGCGCTTGCGGCGGTATTTGCCCGCTACAAGATCGATGCGGTTATTCATTTTGCGGGACTCAAAGCAGTAGGCGAAAGCGTTGAGCAACCGCTTCGCTACTACGATAATAATGTGCGCGGTACCATGGCCTTATGTCAGGCAATGACGGATGCCGGTGTATTTAAGTTGGTATTTAGTTCGTCGGCGACGGTGTATGGGCCGGATGCGCCGGTACCGTATGAAGAGTCGATGCCATTGGGGCAGCCGTCTAGTCCCTATGGTGCGTCGAAAGCTATGGCAGAAAGAGTGCTGGCGGATTTGTGCGCATCGGACCCGCGTTGGGCGGTGGCGGCGCTGCGCTACTTCAACCCCATCGGCGCGCATGCGTCGGGATTGATCGGCGAAGACCCTTTGGGCATTCCAAATAATCTTATGCCATTTATCAGTCGGGTTGCGGTGGGCAAATTGGCCGAGTTGTCGATTTTTGGTGGTGATTACGAGACACCCGACGGCACCTGCCTGCGCGATTATCTGCATGTGGTGGATTTAGCCGCTGGCCATTGTCAGTCTTTGCTGGCCTTACAGAAACCAGGACTGCACGCGTTTAATTTGGGTGCGGGTAAGGGTGTTTCAGTGTTGGAAATGGTCGAGGCATTCGAGTCGGTAACGGGGCAAGCGGTGCCATATAAAATTGCGCCGCGTCGCAGCGGTGATTTGCCGGCGTTTTGGGCGAATGCAGACAAGGCCGAACGAGAATTAAATTGGATTGCCGGTAGCTCGCTAGAACAGATGATGGCAGATACGTGGCGCTGGCAAAGTGGCAACCCCGACGGTTATGGTCAGGGATCGGATTAGCTAAGCTCGCTTCGAGCTTATGCTCGCCATTGATAATGGGCGTGTTGCGCGCCCATCCCTCAGGATTTTACTGCTTCCCCATAATACATATAGCCCGCGATCTTGGGCACGCCGTCAGCGTAGCAGGTGTCGAGTTTATTAATGGTAAATCCACAGCTTGCGATGGACTCGGCGATCGGCCGATTGAGATGACAGCCGCCTGCCAATTTTTTCCACACGGGGGTGATTTTGTTTTGCCAATGTTGCACGCCATGGCTGTCGGCTAAACCGTGTTCACAAAATAACAGTTTGCCGCTGGGCTTAAGTACACGATGCATTTGCGCCAAGGCAGCTTGCCAGTCCGGAATAGTACAGAGCGTGTAGGTTAGCAATACGGTATCAACGCTCTCATCCTCTAGTGGAATCGCTTCGCCGGGCAGATCCAGCCATTTTACCTCAACGGGGGAATTGTCGAGATTGCGCTGTGCTTTTTTGCGCATACCGACGGAAGGCTCCAAACCCCAGACAAAGTCCACAATGTCTGGCTTGTACAGCGCCAAATTGATTCCGCTGCCCATACCCACTTCCAACACAACACCGCTGGCGAGTGGCACCACTTTTTCGCGCAGTGTCATAATGGTGCTCATCGAGCAGGCCTTGTCGATGATTACGGGCAGTATTTTATTATCGTAAAAGCCCATAGCATGCTCTCCGTATATCGATTTTGTCGCCAAGGATATACCGACGCAGCAGCGCAGCCTAGGGCTAGTTTAGGCTTTTAGTTTTGCCAAGCTAGCCAGGGTTCCGATACAAGCCGATGCCGCTTCTGCGCCTTTGATAACAAAGTGCTCGCTGAAGAAGCTGATGTGATCTTCGCTATTGTGGAAATTGTGGGGGGTGAGCACCACTGAAAATACGGGAATGGTGGTTTCTAATTGCACTTGCATGAGACCGGAAACAACCGCTTGGGCGACAAATTCGTGCTGGTAGATGCCGCTGTTGGTGACTAAGCCAGCGCCGACGATGGCAGCGTATTTGCCACTTTGTGCCAGCAGCTTCGCGTGCAGTGGAATTTCAAATGCGCCGGGCACTTCAAAAAATTCGACGTTTAGATCGCTGTGTTCGGCAATCTCTTTTTGAAACGATGTTTTGCAGCGGTCGACGATATCGCGGTGCCAGCAGGCTTGAATAAAGGCGACGGTTGGTTTTGATGATGAGTCTGTCATGGTCATTTTTTGTCCCAAATGAATACGGCAGGGCAAAGATGAGCTGGCAGACCAGGCGTTGGCGTAGCGATGGAAGCTAGGCGCGCAGTGGTGTGACGATCTTTTCTCATAACCGGACTCTAACCGTCGGCTCTGGAATCACACCAGATCTGCTGTCCTTATCGCTGCATCACGCGGTGATGTTCAATAAGCGCCCGCGGGCTACATGCAAAGCATGATTACCGCCGGTGGGGACTTTCACCCCGCCCTGAGAACCCTCAATTGGCATAGGCACAATGAGAGCGCGCGAATATTAGCAATCTGCGGATGATTTGTATACGCACTTCAACATTGAGTGGCCGAGCTAATCGGTTTGCATGAGCGGTCTGGAAAAAGCGGCGAGGTATGGAATAAATAGGGAAGTGGAAATAAAAAAGGGTGGAGTTTGTGGCTCCACCCTTGGTCGCTTACAAGCTAATACCGATAGTTAAGGCATGATCGCCGGCAGCAGTTTTTGCAGGGCCATCTTTTGCTTGGTGCCTTCGCCTGTTAGCGCAAAGCCTAGCAATTCGCCGTCGGTGCCGACAAAGCGTGCCACTACATTGACACCGTCTTGCTCAATTTCCCAAGTGCCTTTGGCGTCGCGGGGAGCGGGGCTTACCGTGACAGGACAGGCTGGGGTTTTGATGGTGACGGGCATGGCGGGGTAGCTCACTTCGGTAGGCTCGCCAGTGAGGGTTTTTGCCAGAGCGCGAGCTTGGGCCATCAGCGGCGCTACATAGACTAAAACGTGGCCAGCGACTTCAGCGCAGTCGCCCATGGCGTAAACGTTTGCCGCGCTGGTTTCTAGCAAGCGGTTAGTGGCAATGCCGCGATTAACGGTAATGCCCGCGTCTTGGGCTAGCTTGATTTGCGGACGTACGCCAACTGCCGACAGAACTAAATCGCAGCTAATCTTTTCGCCGTTATTCAGGCTAACTTCCAATCCGTCAGCCGATTTATTGACTTCGGTGACCAGTGGACCAAAGTGGAATTTGGCGCCTTTGGCTTCCAATCCGGCTTGAACCGCTTTGCCCGCTGCCTCTGGCAGCAAAGTGGGTAGGCAGTAGCCTAATGGGTCTACCGTTTCTGTTTCGAAGCCGCCGTTGATAAGATCATTGGTGAATTCGCAGCCGATCAGACCGCCGCCGATGATGCACACTTTCTTCACATTGTTTTTAGCGATGGCGGTGCGGAAATCATCGTAATCCAGCAAGTCATTTACCGAGTAGACGTAGTTTTGCGCATCGCCCTGGATGGGCGGACGAATCACATCTGCGCCCAGCGCCAGTACTAATTTCTTGTAGTGAACTTGGGTTTCTTGGTCGCCAATCGTGATGACTTGCGCGGTGGTGTCGATGGCGGTGACTTTGGTCAGCGTCCATACGCTGGCGTTCAGGTCTTCGCCCATACCGCCGGCGTCTTTCTGAGCCAGTGCATCGGCGTCGGTGTTTTTAGTAAATCCGGTGGATAGCATGGGCTTAGAGTAGGCGCGGCCATCATCGGCCGTAATCATGATAACGGGGCTGTCTTTGTCGTATTTGCGCAGTTCGCGCACCAAACCATAGCCCGCAAGACCGGTGCCGATAATAACAATGGCAGCTTGGTTGCTGGCTGACGCCGGTTCTTCGTGATGGGGTAAGTCGCTTTCCTCAGATTTCTCGATCATCTCGAAATCTTCTTTACCCACGCCACAGTCGGGGCAAAGCCAGTCATCAGGAATGTCTTCCCAGCGGGTTCCCGCAGCGATACCAGAATCAGGATCACCGACTTTTTCGTCGTAAACCCAGCCACAAACAATACATTCCCACTTACTCATTGAGCCAATTCCTCTAAGCTATTTGCTTCTTTTACTGAAGCTTACGGTATTATTTAATTCGATATCATCGCCTGTTTGGCCGATGTCAGCGCTTGCAAGTCGCTGATGATTCAAGCATTCTGCCGCCACACTTAAGCTTGAATACCGCTCGTTTACAGTGCGGCGACACTTAAGTTCAGTGACCTTCAACACTGGAAGCCGAGTATTGTACGCTTTTCAAACATCACGATTCCACACGCAAGAGCCTAAGTGGCTCGATTGTAAGAAATATCCTAAATCGGCGCTGCCTGCTGCCGATGCGCGTTGGTTGCTGGATACCGGCTCATTAACTGCCCATTTACGGCGGGTATCGGCTGGCCATTTTCACGTTGAGGTTATGTTCCAGCACTGGCAGATTCCACGTTTATCGGAGCGGCGACTGCTGGGAATGGGTGATCGCGACTGGGGTTTGGTGCGCGAGGTGCGCCTGCATTGCCATAATCAGCCTTGGGTCTATGCCCGCAGCGTGCTGCCGGCTACGTCTTTGGTGGGGCGTTTGGATCGCTTGCGAACACTGGATAATCGACCATTAGGTCATCTATTGTTTACCGATCCGCATATGTCCCGTGATCGCTATGAGATCTGTCGCGTCCCTGCGGCGGCATTGGCAAGCTCTTCACCGGAGCAAACCTCCGAAAATAGTACGGCCATGTGGGGCAGGCGCTCCCGTTTTCTACTCAGCGGCCACCCAATTATGGTCAGTGAAATATTTTTACCGGCATTTCGGCCCTGGTAGTTTTCCATCCCCCTCAGTCGTACTGATATACTTTTGCCACAAGCATTCATTGGCCGCCGTATGAACTCATTGCTCCAGCATCTAAAACAGCAAACTCCCCAATACCTCGCGCTGATGCGTGTGGATAGGCCTATTGGCACTTACCTTGTGTTGTGGCCAACCCTATGGGCGCTGTGGTTGGCTGCAGGAGGCGTTCCCGCTTGGCATTTGCTACTGATTTTTGTCGCGGGCACATTCTTGATGCGATCCGCAGGCTGCGTCATCAATGACTTTGCCGATCGCAAGATCGACGCCCACGTCAGTCGCACCAAAGCCCGCCCTTTTGCGCAGGGTAAGGTAACTGAAAAAGAAGCCTTGTTATTGTTTGCCGGCCTTTGTCTGCTGGCGTTTGCCCTGGTTTTGTTCACCAATGGCTTGACGGTATTGTTTTCCTTTGGCGCTGTTGCTTTGGCGGCGACATACCCTTTTATGAAGCGTTATACCCATTTGCCCCAGTTGGTATTGGGTGCGGCGTTCGCGTGGGGAATCCCCATGGCCTTTACCGCGCAAAGCGGTGAGTTGCCGCCGCCAGCAGCGTGGCTTCTATATATTGGCGTGCTGATATGGACTGTGGCCTACGATACCTTTTATGCCATGGTTGATCGCGAAGATGATCTAAAAATTGGGGTGAAATCGACCGCTATCCTGTTTGGTGAGGACGACAAAGTCATCACGGCTATGCTGCAGATTTGCGTCATTATTGTTTTGGTGATGGCGGGGCCGCGCTTTGAAATGAGCTTTATCTACTACGCAGGGCTTATCGCCGCCAGTGGGTTGTTTATTTACCAGCAGCAACTTATTCGTTATCGGCAGCCGGAAAAATGTTTCAAGGCCTTTTTGAATAACAACTGGGTTGGCGCTGTCGTCTTTGCAGGTATTGTTCTGCACTTTTTAATAGGGAAATAGACCTTGGCGAACCTGCAGCTAGAGTTTGTCGACGCTATTGCCGAGATTGCTGAATGCGATTGGAATCGCGCAGCGGCTTGTGATTACCCATTCACCCGCTTTGAGTTTTTGCACGCATTAGAGGCAAGCGGGGCGGTTGCTCCGGATAGGGGCTGGCAGGCTCACCACCTTATTATTCGTCGTCAGGATCAATTAGTTGGCGTTATGCCGCTGTACATCAAAACCCATAGCTACGGCGAATACGTGTTCGACTGGTCTTGGGCCGACGCATATCAGCGCCACGGTCGTCCCTACTACCCCAAGTTATTGGCGGCTATTCCGTTTACACCGGCAACCGGCCCACGTCTTTGCCTGATAAATGAGGGTGAGCGCAATGACATTGTGGCGGCTTTGGCGGTGGCCTTGCCAAAACACGCCAATGATATCGGCGCGTCGTCAGTTCACATCTTATTTTCAAAAGCAGAAATGGCGGCTATGTGGTCGCAGCACGGTTTGATGCAGCGCATAGGCCCCCAATACCATTGGTATGATCGCGATTACGGCGATTTTGAAGGCTTTTTAGCGGCGTTTAGTTCGCGCAAACGCAAGGGCCTGCGCAAAGAGCGCCGGGTCGTGGCCGAGCAGGGCTTGGATCTTCAAGTGTTGACGGGGGCGGAGATTAGCGCAGCACAATGGCGTTTCTTTTTTCATTGCTATCAGCTTACCTACGCTAAGCGCAGTGGTCATGGCGGTTACTTGCCGGAGTCCTTTTTCACTGAATTGGCGACCAGCATGCCGGAGCACTTGGTCATGGTGCTCGCCAGTCACGGCGATGAGCCGGTGGCGGTGGCCTTAAATTTTCGTGATCAGCACACCTTATACGGTCGTTATTGGGGCTGCATAAGAGAGTATGAGTTTTTGCACTTTGAAGCGTGTTACTACCAGGGTATCGAGTATTGCCTGCGGGAAGGCTTGCGACATTTTGACCCCGGCGCGCAGGGCGAACACAAAATTCAGCGTGGTTTCACACCCATTTTAACCTATTCAAATCACTGGTTGGCGGACGGCGATTTTTCAGCCGCGGTGCAGCGCTTTTTGGATGAAGAGCAGGCTCATATTGGGAATTACTTGCGTGAAGCCAGTGAGATGTTGCCTTTCAAGAAAGCAGACGGTGTTTAAATCCGCCTGCTGTCATGATTACTGTTGAGCGTTTTTTAACACGCGCTCAACGTAAAGCAGGCAGAGGATAGGTAGTACAAAACTACAGCTTATTTGCACAGCCTGAATCATATTTTCTAGCGTCCACTGGCTGTCGCGACTAAACCAATAGGCTGCGATCGGCATGGCAATGAAAATGAGCGTGGGCAGATAGCGCCACAGATAATAACTCATACTCGACGCCGCTTCGCTATCGGCCCTGCGGTAGCAATAAAAGGTAATTAGCACCACTAAGAAACCGATGGCGAGTACATAGTAGTTGCCGAGTATGTCGGTAAGTAAGTTTAAAATGGCGCCGAATACCAAGCTAATTAGACTGATATTTACCAGTCCTCGGAGTATGCGCAGTTTACTTCGTTCCATTGTGACTCCCCATCTTATTTGGTCTATTACGCGTGAATGTCTTTGACCAACAGTGCATATTTTAGTGCAGATTCAGCAAGCGATTGATCCAGTGGGATTTTCACCTGATGGCCAGATCCGGGCGCGGCGCTTATCGCTTTGCCATGTTTATCGCTCAGGGTGTTTAAGGTAAAACGGGTGTTGCCACCCGGCATCATCAGCTCCAGGGTGTCGCCGGTTTCAAAGCGATTTTTAACATCGACGGTGATAACCGAGTCTCGCGCGTCGATGATCTCGCCGACAAATTGCTGCTGTTGTGCATTGTTCAAACCCATCTCGTAATTCTGGTATTCCTTGGGCGGATGGCGACGATAAAAGCCCTCTGTGTAACCGCGGTTGGCCAGGGTTTCCAGCTCATCCATTAAGTGCATATTGAAGGGTTTGCCGTGGGCGGCATCGTCTATCGCTTGGCGATAGACCTGCGCCGTGCGGGCAACGTAGTAGTGTGACTTGGTGCGGCCTTCAATTTTCAGCGAATGCACCCCCATCGCCGCCAGGCGTTCGACATGCTGAACGGCGCGAAGATCTTTGGAATTCATAATGTAGGTGCCGTGCTCATCTTCGTAAGCGGGCATAAATTCGCCGGGGCGCTGGGCTTGCTGAAGGAGAACCGGTTCGGTGACACGCTGGGGTTCTGGCTCCGGAATATAGGTTTGCACGGCGACAATATCACCGCTTTCATCTTCCTTGGCCTCGTGCGCCTGGTATTTCCAGCGACAGGCATTGGTGCACGCACCCTGATTGGGGTCGCGGTGATTCATATAGCCTGATAACAAGCAGCGACCAGAATAGGCAATACACAATGCGCCGTGGACAAAGACCTCAATCTCCATTTCGGGTACACGCTGGCGAATTTCCTCAATTTCATCCAAGGCTAGCTCGCGGGAAAGAATGACGCGCTGAATACCATTTTGATGCCAAAACTTAACCGAGGCCCAGTTCACCGCGTTGGCCTGCACAGATAAATGAATAGGCATGTCTGGCCAGTTCTCACGCACCAGCATCATCAGGCCAGGATCTGCCATGATGAGCGCGTCGGGCTTCATTTCCATTACCGGCGCGAGATCGCGAAGATAGCTGCGGATTTTGTCGTTGTGAGGGGAGATATTCGACGCCAAATAGAATTTCTTGTTTTGGCGATGGGCCTCTTCTATGCCGCTGGCCATGGTTTCTAAGTCTTTGAACTCATTATTGCGCACCCGCAAACTGTAGCGTGGTTGACCGGCATAGACTGCATCTGCACCGTAGGCAAAGGCGTAGCGCATATTGCGGAGACTGCCGGCGGGTGACAGGAGTTCGGGAATCATCGTGCAAAGGCCTTTTTGTCGTGTTTGAAGTTAGCGACGCTATGGTAGCGCAAACATAGGTATTCTGCGCTATTGGTGACGTGTCCGTCTGTTAGCTACACTTCGTGAACCTTGAAGATTTAGCGTGTTAGGAAATATCACATTGAAATATAGTTGTACTCAATGCCTGGGAATATTGATGTTGCCGCTGCTTTTGTCCGCGTGTGCTGTTGGGGTGACGTCACCCAGTGATAGCGACGGCGACGGCGTTGCCGATGTTGATGATCGCTGTCCCGCGACAGTTGCCGCGATAAGTGTGGATGGCTATGGCTGCGCAGACAGTGATAGTGATGGCGTTATTGACCCGGTTGATCAATGTCCCAATACCCCGCCAGAGAGCATGGTTGACCAGTATGGATGCCTAGACAGCGACAACGACGGTATCAAGAATGGAGAAGATCAATGTCCTCGTACCGAGCGTGGTGAGCGAGTCATGCGCAACGGTTGTTCGGCTCGGCAAGCGGTCGGCTTAGAAAGCGTGTTCTTTGCTCACGGCGGCGCTGAAATCACTACTGAGATGCAAGAGCGGTTGGCCGGCATTGCTGAGCTAATGCGCCATTCACCCAATTTTCGCATAGCGCTGCAGGGTCACAGCGATAATAGCGGGACATCGGATTTCAATTACCGGCTGTCGCGAATTCGCGCCAATGCGGTCAAAGCGGCGCTGCTTGAATTGGGCGTGGCGTCGAGTCGGATCGACGTTCAGGCCTACGGCGACACTATGCCGATCGCTGAAAATACCAGCCCAGAAGGCCGTGCCCGCAATCGCCGGGTTGCACTTCGCGTAATTCGCGCTCTGCCCTAGGACGATTTGTGCAGGCTGAAATACCGGAAAAATGTCTACTGTGATTAACTGTTGCTTTACTGTTTCGGGAAGAGAGTTTAGGATTTCGGTGTTTTCAAACGTTAATTTGCACGCATTTTAAATAAAAAATTTACGCTATTATTGTCCACTATGCCTTAAAGTGTGTATTAAGCCTCGCGATGACGTGGTAATTTGCACCTCAAAAGGTATAACTTTAATGATTCAGGGGATGTTTATGAGCAAGCAATGGAAATCTGCTCTTGCTGCCGGTGTGATATTGGCATCAGCAGCGGGTGCGGCAATGGCCCAAGCAGAAAAAGAAAAAGGTTACTACATCGGTGGTAATGCTTTTTACAATGACGTATTCGATGCCGATGGTACGGTTACGACCGAAGCCGCAGGCGGTATTCCCGGGCTAAGCGATATACCTGTACTCGGCGGCTTGCTGAACGGCTTGTTGGGCGGCGGTGGCGGCGCAGGTGCTAGCGGCAACTTCGAAAATAGCTACGATACCGATTTCAGCTTCGGTGCTACTTTCGGTTATAAATTTGAAAGTCCATACCGTCTTGAACTCGAATATCGCCAAGGCGAAAACGATATAGACAAGGTAAGTACTGGCGGTGTTTCGGTAGCTGGTGACGGTGCGCTAGAAGTGACCTCGATCATGGGTAACTTGTGGTATGACTTCTCTGCCGGTGAGCGTCTGCGTCCATACGTAGGTTTCGGTCTGGGTCAAGCTAACCTTGATTTCGGCGACGCTGATGACGACGTCATGATTGGTCAGCTAGGTGCCGGTATTACCTATTACATGACACCGCGTTTAGCGATTGATGCGGGTTACCGCTACAGCATGAGCGAAGACGCAAGCTTCAGATCAGGTCCAACTGAAACTGAGATCGAATACAGCGCGCAAAGCGTCCTAGTTGGTCTGCGTTATAACTTCTTTGATGCCCAGTACGGCGTGCAAGATGCTGATGGCGACGGCGTTTCTGATGAAATGGACGAATGCCCAGGCACTCCACGTGGCGTTCAAGTTGACAGCGTTGGCTGCCCACTTGATGGCGATAACGACGGTGTAGCTGACTATTTGGATCAATGCCCTAACACGCCAGCTGGTGCTGAAGTGAATGCGGTTGGTTGTCCTTTAGACGGTGACAACGACGGCGTTGTCGATGCAGACGATGCATGCCCAGATACGCCAGCTGGTCAGCCAGTAATGTCTAATGGCTGTGCTAAAGATCAGGCGGTTATTCTGCGCGGTGTAAACTTTGAGCTGAATAGCGCGAAGTTGACCATGAATGCTGAGACTATCCTGAACGATGTTGCTACAACATTGACTAGCTCTCCAGGCTTCAATGTCGAGCTGCAAGGTCATACTGACAGCACTGGCAGCGATAGCTACAACATGAACCTGTCACAAAACCGCGCTAAATCAGTGAAAAACTATCTGGTTGGCAATGGCGTTGACAGCGGTCGTTTGACTGCGACTGGTTATGGTGAAGAGCAACCTGTTGCTAGCAACGATACTAGCGAAGGACGTGCAGAAAACCGTCGTGTTGAACTGAAAGTATTGGGTAGCGACACAGTAGCTGAGCCAATGTCTTACGACGAGCCTATGGTTGAAGAGCCTATGGTTGAAGACGAGCCAATGCTTGATGACAGCGCAGTAGAAGAGCCCGCTGTTGAAGAAGAAATGGAAATGGATGAACCTGCTGCTGAAGAAGAATATCAGCCGTATGAAATGTCTGAAGATGAACTAGATTACTAATTTGCAATTACGCACTTAGTGTTAGTTTAGAAAAAACCCGGCTTCGGCCGGGTTTTTTTATGCCCCAAGTTTGATAGAGCGGTAATTTGCTGACTAGCCGAGGCGTTGCCAGATAAGTAATTGGTTGTTGGCAGGCATTTTGTGGTCTGCGAGCAGATTTAAACCTGCTTGCTGGGCAAGTGAATTGACGGCTTCAAAATCACGGATGCCGCTTAAGGGGTTGTTGCCTTTTAGCCAGAGCTCAAAGTCTGCATTGCTGGGTGAGGTGAATTCGCCATGATATTTAAAGGGGCCATAAATACAAAGTAGTGCCGTCGGTTTTAAATGGGTATTTACTTTGGCAAAGAATAATTCAACCTCGGCCCAGCTCATGATGTGCAAGGTATTGGCAGAGAAAATGGCATCGTATTGCTGCGCGGGCCAATTCAAATCGCGAACGTCTAAGGTGAGCGGTGGTGCTAGTGAGGTATCCGCAAGCCAGCTTTTTATACCGGGAATATTTTCGCTGCGATCACTGCACTGCCATACTATTTGGGGCATATTGGCGGCAAAATACACTGCGTGTTGTCCCGTCCCACTTCCGATTTCCAAAACATGCTGGCATTCTTGCAGCAGTGGTTTTAAGTGATCCAGTATCGGCTGTTTATTGTTTTCGCAGGCCTGCGAGAAGGGTTTAGCGTCGTTCATAGCGGGGATCTCGCGTTCGCGTACTAGCAACTTGATAGTACCCATAGATAAAAAACCAGTTTAGCGTTTATGACGGGAGTACAACAATGGCCTATTGGTTAATGAAGTCTGAGCCCGATACCTTCAGCTTAGATGATTTACGCAGTCGCCCAAACAGCACCGAGCACTGGGATGGCGTGCGCAACTACCAAGCTAGGAATATGATGCGCGATCAGATGCGCTGTGGCGACAAGGTCTTTTTCTATCACTCGTCTTGCCCCGTACCGGGTATAGCGGGTATTGCCAAAGTGGTTAAAGAAGCCTATCCCGATGGCAGCGCACAAAACCCAGAGTCGCGCTACTACGATCCTAAGGCGAGCGCAGAAAATCCACGTTGGTTTATGGTCGATGTTAAATTTGAGCGTAAATTTAAGCGATTTATTCCGCTGTCAGAACTCAAGGCAGAGCCGGCCTTGGGCGAAATGGCGCTACTTAAAAAAGGCAGTCGGCTGTCAATTATGCCGGTCAGTAATGAAGAGTGGCAGCAAATACTGTCTATGGTCTAAGTGTAAATATTAGGCCGGTGTATCTCTTAAAAACACCCATTCTTTAGCGCTAGATTGCTCCGGACAGAAATAATAGCCTTCGCTATCAAAGGCTTTAAGTTGATCAACATCTGAGATGCGTTGCTTAATGATATAAGCCGCCATTAAGCCCCGCGCTTTTTTTGCATAGAAGCTAATAATTTTATATTTGCCGTTTTTAAAGTCTTTAAAAACCGGTGTAATGATGTCGGCTTTTAAGGTCTTTGCTTTGACGGCGCTAAAGTATTCGTTTGACGCAAGGTTGACCAATACCTCTGAATCTATGGCAGTTAACTGCTTATTAATTGCTGAGGTTATTTTGTTATCCCAAAACTCGTATAAATTTTTGCCGTCTTTATTTTCAAAGCGCGTGCCCATTTCTAAGCGGTAAGGCTGAATTAAGTCTAGCGGTTTGAGCAGACCGTAGAGGCCAGACAAAATGCGTAAATGCTGCTGCGCGAAATTAAAATCATCGTCATTGAAGCTGTCAGCATTGAGTCCCGTGTACACGTCGCCGCGAAAGGCGAGCACGGCGGCTTTGGCATTTGCGGGGGTAAAGGGGCGAGCCCAATTCATAAAGCGATGGTGGTTTAATTCGCCGAGCTTAGGGCTAATTTTCATTAGCGCTGAGATATCGTCCGGGCTGAGTTTTTGCAATTGTGAAATCAGCGTTTGCGAGCGGGCTAAAAAATCACCTTGGCTGAATTGCTCTGTGTGAGCCGGGGTTTCAAAATCCAGCGTCTTCGCCGGCGATATAACAAGTAGCATGGGTCTTCCTAGTTAATATGAGCAGCGCTTAGGCTTGCAGCAGCGCCTGCCACCAATTCAGTGGTTCACCGCTATCGGCATCGTATACATTGCCGTAGATCCAGCTTGACGAGTCGCCGTTAATCCACTTGCTCATCAGCTGTTCTATGGCACTAAATCCTACACCGAAATGGATGCTATAGACCAAGGCGCGGTCAGTTTTTATATCTAGGCAGCCGGCCAGCTTTTCTATTTCTGCGGTTAGTTGCATTTCCAGCGCTTCATTGGGCTCGCGGAAAAATACGCGAATGCAGAGGTTGCCGCTGCGCTCGACAACAATAAAGCGGCCACGGGAGTCTGGGTTAACATTGATGCTGTCTAATGCCGCGACACCGCGAACGAATAAGGGCGATTTTAACAGGCGATAATCACCGCTGTTCTGCAGTGGGGTCGCTAGAACTTTCTCGAAAATCGGTTGATTATTGACAGGGTGGGTGCCGGCGTACAACTCCAGCAGGGTTTCCTGATCGGCAAAAGGGGCATCGTCGGTCATAGGCTTTAGGGTATTACTTCGCGGTTCAGTGTATTGGTGGGCAATGATACCGATTTTATCGGCCCACCGCACGGTGCCTATTCCCGCCGAGGGTGTTACTGATTTGGGAAATGGATGCCGATTGGCGGGGGAATGTAAAAGCTATCAGCGCGCTTTTGTGAGCGAATGTCTAATAATTTAAAACCGCCCTCAACCTGCAACACCCCTCGGTCTGATTGATGTTTAAATGCGTTTTCTAGTGCCAGCAGCTTGTTGCCGCGCTCGTTCTTCATCGAGCTTGCAAAGCGGCGAAAGAAGTGGCGCAGACCATCGCTGGCCTTGGTAACATCGGTTCTGTCTGTGAGTACGGCAAGGTATTTAGCGCGACCGTCGCTAGCCGTGTAAACTCGACCTTTAATACCCGCGATGTCGCTGAATTGATTAGTGGGGCTCAAGCTTACGGCGCTGGCTTCTGGCACGCCAAGCGCTTGCCCTTCTTGCGCGCCGTTAATAATGCCACCCATTTCGTCCACGTTCATGACGACACGGGCGCCACCTTGCTGGAGTACGGCGATGGCTTGGTCACCGTTGATTATTGAGTAGCCAAGTTGGCCGCGATCTACGCGAATATGTTGATCGTCTCGGTAACTCAGCACAATGGTTTCATTGCCTATGGCGTAGCGTGCAACAATGTCTGCCTGAACATTGCTAGCAAAGCACAGTGTGGCGCTAAGCGCGGACAGGGTGAAAATAATAATAGAACGCATGGTGTCTCCTTGGCATCTGTGTCCGCAGAATAGCTATAATGCGCAGCTAATTTAGGGATACCAATATAGTGAAGCAGTGTGTTTATTTGATAGATAGTCTAACTGAGCGACTTGGACGCTTACTTGCGTGGTTAATTCCCTTAATGATGCTCGGTACGACCTCCGTGGTAGTTATGCGCTACGGTTTTGGTCAGGGCATGACGGCGCTGCAAGAGTCGGTCAGCTACCTACACGGCACAGTTTTCATGCTCGGCGCGGCCTATACCTTAAAGCACGGCGGCCACGTTCGAGTAGATATTTTCTATCGACGGTTCTCACCGCGCACCAAGGCGTGGGTCGACAGTGTGGGCAGTATTGTATTTCTGCTGCCACTCTGTGGATTGATTTTGATTACCAGCTGGGATTTCACCCTAAACGCATGGGCTATACATGAGACGTCGGTCGAACCCGGTGGTTTGCCCTTCGTCTACCTCTTGAAAACATTATTGCCGCTTATGGCGATTAATTTGGCGATGCAGGGCTTTGCTGAATTACTGCGAAATGCCATGGTCTTGATGGGTAGTGAGGCCAATGTCCATGCTGATTGAGCTTCTGCCACTGCTGATGTTTGCCGTCATCTGCCTGGTGCTGATGCTCGGCTATCCCGTTGCGTTTAGTCTGGCCGGCACCGCCATGTTATTTGCCGGTATTGGCATCAGTATTGGTCATTTTGATGCCTCTTTCCTGTCGTCCTTGTCGGGCCGTTTATTCGGAACCATAACGAATGTCACGCTATTGGCGGTGCCACTATTTGTTTTAATGGGGGTGCTACTGGAAAAAAGCCGATTAGCTGAAGACCTGCTCAGCAATATGGCGGCCCTATTTGGTCGGCGTCGAGGCGGTTTGGGTTTCTCCGTTATTCTGGTTGGCATGTTACTGGCGGCGAGCACCGGTATTGTTGGCGCAACTGTGGTCACGATGGGACTCATGTCGCTCCCGACCATGTTAAAACGAGGTTATTCGCCGAGCTTAGCAACCGGCACGATTTGCGCGACAGGCACCCTGGGACAAATTATTCCGCCTTCGATTGCGCTCGTCCTGTTGGGGGACACCTTGTCTAGCGCCTATCAACAGGCGCAGTTAGACCTCGGTGTGTTTAGTCCTAAAACCCTATCGGTAGGTGATTTGTTTATTGGTGCGTTGGTGCCGGGCTTATTACTCGTCGTTTTGTACTTGCTCTATATGGGCTTTGTCGCCATGACACGGCCTGAGAGTGCGCCTGCAGCGACGGATCTCAATCCGCCACCGCTGATGCAATTACTAAAGGGTTTAGTGCCGCCTATTGCCTTAATTCTCACGGTATTGGGATCGATTCTAGTGGGGGCCGCCACTCCAACGGAGGCGGCTGGCGTCGGTGCGCTGGGTGCGGCATTGATGGCGGCCGCGAAGGGTGAACTGAATATTGTACGGCTGGGCGAGGTGGCAAGGGAAACGCTAAAAGTGACGTGTATGGTGTTTATGATTTTGATCGGCGCCGCCGTTTTCTCATTGGTATTTCGAGGTTTTGGTGGTGACGACTTAATCCAACATTTTTTTGCACAACTGCCCGGCGGCGTTATGACCGCAACGCTAATCGTTATGCTGGTAATATTTTTACTGGGCTTTATTCTCGACTTCATCGAAATTACGTTTGTGGTGGTGCCCATTGTTGGTCCGATATTGTTGGCGATGGGCGTAGATCCGATTTGGCTGGGAATTATGATTGCGCTTAATTTACAGACCTCTTTCCTAACGCCGCCATTTGGTTTCGCCCTGTTTTATCTGCGTGGTGTTGCACCACCATCGGTCACGACCTCCGATATTTACCGTGGCGTTGCCCCGTATATTGCACTGCAATTACTCATGCTGACTTTATTGGCTATTTGGCCTTCATTGGCAACGTGGCTGCCGTCAATCATTCGTGGCCAATAATAATTAGTGATACATTGACAATACTCGTAGGCACACGTTAACTGTGCGTCTTTAACGTTTACTAGCAAGAGATTATCTATTATGCGTGACATCGACGACACGCCCAAACCAACTGGCGAACTCGCTCTACAAACTGTGGCGATGCCTGCCGATACTAACCCGAGTGGGGATATTTTCGGTGGTTGGTTAATGTCGCAAATGGACTTAGCAGGCAGTATTACCGCGTCTAGACGAGCTGGGGGCCGAGTGGCAACCGTGGCCGTTGATGCGATGGCGTTTATGACACCGGTGCGGGTTGGTGCGGTTGTGAGTTGCTACACCGAAATTCTTGATGTTGGCCGCAGCTCCATTCGTGTTCGCGTTGAAGTCTGGATTACCAGCCTGCATCAAGATGAGCCGGCTAAAGTGACAGAAGGCGAGTTTGTTTTTGTTGCCATAGATGGCAATGGTCGTACCCGCGTCGTGGACTAAGGTGTTACCTGCTACAGAGAGACGATGTAAACGCGCTTAAAAATAGATCAGACTTAAAGCTTGCGACAATAATGGAGAATAATAATGTCGATGCTTAATAAGGTTTGTTTAATCACCGGTGCCACGAGCGGAATAGGCAGGGCGACCGCGCTTGAGCTGGCGGCGCAAGGTGCAGAGTTGTTTGTGGTTTGCCGCAGCGGTGAAAAGGGCGAAGCCTTAATTGCTGAAATTAAAGCGGCGTCGCCGGACTGTGCGGTTACTTTGCTACTGGGCGATTTGGGTAAGCAAGCGGATATTCATCGCGTTGCCCAGGATTTTCTCGCGACCGATAAACCGCTGCATTTGTTGCTGAATAATGCGGGGGTGGTAAACACCCATCGCAAACTCAGTGGTGACGGCATTGAAGAAACCTTTGCGGTAAATCACCTCGCGTATTTCCTACTAACAGAGTTATTGCGTGACCGTATTGTACAAAGCGCGCCTGCACGTATTGTTAGTGTCGCGTCAGAAGCCCACACCTTCGTTAAAGGTGTGCAGTTTGACGATATCGAGTTTGCGACAACACCGTATAAAACCTTTAAAGTCTACGGCCACTCAAAGTTGTGCAATATTTTGTGGACGCGGCATCTCGCCAAGCAATTACAAGGCTCTGGGGTCACCGTGAATTGCGTGCACCCAGGTCCAGTGAACACCGGCTTAGGCCATCAAGATCATGTGCTTATCGGCAAGATAGTTGGTTTTATTTTGAAGCCATTTTTCCGTACGCCAGCACAGGGTGCAGCGACCTCTATTTTTGTCGCTACGTCGCCAAGCTTAGATAATATTAGTGGTGAGTATTTTTCAGACAGCAAGCCCATGCGAGTCAAACCGTGGGCAAAAGATGACGCGGCGGCTGAGCGGCTTTGGCAGCTTAGCAAAACGTATTTAAAGTTAGCCTGAGTAATTCGCGGGGCTTATAAATCCCGCGAATTTATATACGACTGCTCGGAAATATGATGGTACTCCTTGGCACCTTCCATAAAATTCTTCCAGCTGGTGTAGACCTTTTTAGTAAGCGGATCGCTATTCCCGAGTTCTTCTAAATACGCATCAGATGCTTTATGCAGCTCGCGGATAACATCATCAGGTAATTTTCGCAGTTGCACATCGTGCACGTCGACGAGCTCGCGAAGGGCGGCATTATTTCTCGCCGTGTACTCGTCTAACATATCCGCATTGGCGTAGCGCGCTGCGGTTTCTACCATGGCTTGTAAATCCTCTGGTAGCGCTTCAAAAGCCTGTTTGTTGATGATGAGTTCTAGTGTCGAACCTGGTTCATGCCAGCCGGGATAGTAGTAATATTTTGCGACTTCGTGAAAGCCAAAGGCGAGGTCGTTGTACGGTGCTACCCATTCGGTTGCGTCGATAACCCCGGTTTGCAGAGAAGTGTAAAGTTCGCCACCGGGCAGGGTTACCGAGGTGCCACCAAGGCGATTCCAGACTTCACCACCGGAGCCAGGAATCCGCATTTTCAGGCCTTTCACATCGGCGACGGAATTAATTTCCTTGTTAAACCAGCCCGCCATTTGCACGCCGGTATTGCCCCCCGCCATGGGTACTAAATTAAAGGGTGCATAGGCTTCGCGCCATAATGCTAAGCCGCCGCCGTGGTATAGCCAGCCATTCATTTCCTGGGCGGTCATGCCGAAGGGCACGGCGGTGAAGAATATTGATGACGCTAATTTGCCCTTCCAGTAGTAGGCGGCGCCGTGACCCGCTTCGGCACTGCCGGTAGATACCGCATCGAAAACGCCCATGGCAGGGACTAACTCGCCAGCGCCGTAGACTTTAATCAGTAGGCGGCCCTGACTCATTTTATTGACCATGGCGGCAAATTTTTCCGGCGCAGTGCCGAGCCCAGGAAATCCCTTTGGCCATGTAGTGACTAATTTCCAGTGGAAAACCTGTTGCCCCGTGGCATTGCTTTGCTGATCAGCTCGTTTGTCTTTGCTGCGCTCACCCACATATAACCAGCTCATGGCAACGAGAGCGGCTAGCAGTGCTAAAATGACAAGCGGTGAGGTATTGGCTTTGGTCGCCTGCTTCATTGTTATTATTCCTGTCTTACAATAACTGCAAATTCGCGTACTGCAGCACTAACCATTTGCTGCCTTCATCTTCAAAATTCACCTGTACGCGGGCACTGGCACCTTGGCCTTCAAAGCTGATGACCACGCCGGCACCAAAAATACTGTGTAGTACCTGCTGTCCTAAACCGAAGCCAATAGACGCCGCTGCGGCTTGCTGCGAAGTGGTGGTGCTTTGTGCGTAGCTACTGGGTCGGGTCACGGTATTATTAATGCGCACTTCATTAATAAGTTCGTTGGGAATTTCGCGTACAAAGCGCGATAAACTATTAAAACTTTCCTGGCCGTGCAGACGGCGAGATTCTGCGTAGCTTAAATATAATTTTTGTTCGGCGCGGGTAATACCCACATAGGCAAGGCGTCGCTCTTCTTCCAGTCGCTCCGGGTCTTCCATCGACATTTTGTGGGGGAAGAGGTTTTCTTCTACGCCAACGATAAACACGGCGGGAAACTCAAGGCCCTTGGCCGAGTGCAAGGTCATTAGCTGCACACTGTCTTCGTGTTCGTCAGCTTGTTGATCGCCGGCATCGAGCGCCGCCTGATCTAAGAATGCGCGCAGCGGTTCAGCTTCCTCGTCTTCCGCGCTATAGCCACGTGCAGCGCTAATTAATTCCTGGAGGTTTTCTACCCGCGCTTGCGCCTTTTCGCCTTTTTCTTTTTCGTGAAACGCGATCAAGCCGGATTTGTCGATGGTAATGCTAACTTGCTCGTCCAGCGGCAAGTCCTGGCACTGAGCGGCTAAATCTTCGATAAGCGATAGAAAGCTGCGCAGGGCATTGCCGGCGCGGGCGGGTAGCATGCCGTTTTCTATAATCGCCACCGCAGAGCGCCACAGTGATAGCTGATGTTGGCGTGCGTATTCGCGCAGGATTTCGACCGTGCGATTGCCGATGCCGCGGGTCGGGGTATTAATTACTCGCTCGATGGCGGTGTCGTCGTCGCGCAGCGCAATAATGCGCAGATAGGCGAGGGCGTTCTTGATTTCCAGCCGATCATAAAAGCGCTGGCCGCCGTAAATACGGTAAGGCACACCGGCGCGAATTAAATACTCCTCCAGTACACGGGACTGGGCATTGCTGCGGTACAACACGCCGATATCGCTGCGGCGATAATCGTCGCGCAGTAATTCGTCAATGCGGTCGGTGACAAAGCGGGCTTCGTCCTGCTCGTTAAAGGCGGCAAACAGGGCGATCTTGTCGCCGTCTTCGCCTTTGGTCCACAGCTCTTTGCCCATGCGTTGGCTGTTATTGGCAATCAGCGCATTGGCGGCTTTTAGAATGGTGCCGGTAGAGCGGTAGTTTTGTTCCAAGCGCACGATTTGGGTGTTTGGAATGTCCTTTGAAAACTGCTGTATGTTCTCTATACGCGCGCCGCGCCAGCCGTAAATGGACTGGTCATCGTCGCCGACGGCGGTCATCGCCATGCCCTTGCTGGTTAGCAAGCGCAGCCATGCGTATTGCACTGCGTTGGTGTCTTGAAATTCGTCTACCAAGACATGCTTAAAGCGCTGCTGGTAGTGATCAAGAATGGCGGCATTGTCACGCCATAGCTCTAAGGCGCGCAGTAATAGCTCGGCAAAGTCGATAACCCCCTGTTGGCGGCAGACTTCTTCGTAACGGCGGTAAACCTTGAGCATGGTGGTTAAATAGTGATCACCACCAAAGTCGTCAATATGCGCAGCCCGACGGCCCTCATCTTTGTGACCGTTAATAAAGTATTGCGATTGGCGCGGCGGCCAGCGGCTGTCGTCTAATTCCAATTCGCGATGAATGCGTTTGAGTTGGCGCAGCTGATCGTCGCTGTCCAGAATTTGAAAGTTATCGGGCAAGCCAGCTTCGCGGGCATGGGCTTTGAGTAAGCGATGGGCCAAGCCGTGAAACGTGCCCACCCACATACCGTGGTTTACGTTGCCATCCAGCAGCGCTTCGATGCGGCCGCGCATTTCGCGGGCGGCTTTATTGGTAAAGGTTACCGCCAAAATGCTGTAGGCAGACAGGCCTTCAACCTTTATCTTCCACGCAATGCGGTGTACCAAAACCCGGGTTTTGCCACTGCCTGCGCCAGCCAGTACCAGCGTGCCGATGCTGTCAGCGGTAACGGCGTCGCGCTGCGCGTCATTGAGATCATCAAGAATATAAGATACGTCCATGGCGGCATATTCTACTGGGATTAGTCGGCGCTGGCACCGCTAATCTCCAAAGTCTGTCAATTTGGTGGCTGACAAGGGCCAATATCGCCGTCCTGCGTTACAATGAAAACAGCCAGCCCAATAACAGATTGTCGGTGGATAGTAATTTGAGACCCAGAAACATCATCCGTGCGATGGAAGCCAGTCGCGAACAAATGCGCCGATCAGAGCGCAAAGTGGCTGACTATATTCTGGCGAATCGCAAAGAAGTCATTCATATGCGGATTGTTGACCTTGCTCAGGAAGCGCATGTAAGCGAGCCCACCGTGGTGCGCTTTTGCCGCGCCATTGGCTGTGATGGTTTTCAAAACTTTAAAGTCGCCCTGGCCCAGCATATTGCCCACAGCCCCGAGTATGAAGAATTTAGTTTTGGCGACGAAGACTCCGCACGTCAATATACCTTCAAGGTGTTTGACTCGACGATGGAGGCCTTAAAAAAGGTCCGCGACAACATTGAAGTTACCGCCATAGAGCAAGCCGTGGAATTGCTCAGCAATGCTCGCCGTGTTGAGTTCTATGGCTTTGGCGCCTCTGCCGCCGTCGCCACCGACGCCCAGCACAATTTGTTTCGACTGCAGATTTCTGCCAGCGTGTATTCTGATCCTCATGTGCAGGCCATGTCGGCCATGTCTCTGAACCAGCAAGATGTGGTGGTGGTCATTTCCCAATCGGGCCGAACCAAGGCTTTATTGGATGCCATAAACTTAGCCAAACGCAACGGCGCGCCGGTAATTGCGCTTGCGCCCAGTGGATCACCTGTCGCTGCGGAGGCAGACCTCGCCATTTATATCGACGTAGACATGGATGAGGGCGATTACACCCCCTTGCCGTCGCGCCTTGCGCATATGGCGGTATTGGATATTCTGGCGGTGGGAATCTCCCGCAGCAAGGCGGGGGTGCGTGAGCATTTGAAAACCATAGAAAAAGGTTTGCAGGTTCTGCGTACAGATATTAAAGAGTGAGTGTTGCTCCGCCGCCGGATGATTCAATTCAGCTTATAAACGAGCAACCTACAAATACAGCGTTAAAGTGATACATTCCAACGAAGGTATTTTCAGCGCTCACAGGGAAAGAGTTTGCTAAACAAAGGGATAGGGTATGAAGATAGAAAACGGTTTTGTGGATAGTGGTCAGAGTGACGTGTTTAAACACGTCGCATCGACGTATATTTAGCTGTTATGCATTAAGGAGGAACAATGCCTGATATTGCAACAATTGGCACCGTGCTAGGCAGTATTAAGACAGCCACAGAAATAGCCAAACTGATTAAGGATAGCGGTAGTTCCTTAGAGCAGGCTGAACTCAAATTACAGATGGCGGAATTGATCAGTACTCTGGCTGACGCAAAAATAGAAGTTGCAAATATTCAAGCTCAGCTCATTGATAAGGAAGACGAAATTTCTAAACTTCAATCTCTGCTAACTCAAAAGAAAAGCATGGTGTGGGAAAAGCCCTACTACTGGTACGAAGAAGAAGGTCATCGGAATGGCCCGTTTTGTCAGCGTTGCTATGACGTAGATAGTAAATTGATTCGGTTGCAAGGCGGTACCAATGGGCAATGGAGGTGCAGGGCTTGCGATAAATCCTTTACAGATAGCAGTTATGTTCGTCCTCAGGTAACTAGAACCCGTGGAATGTATTAGGCATAACAAGCGCCTGTTGTCGCCCCTGCGGGGCTGGGACAGCCAAAAACGCTGCGCTTATTTTGCCTGCCCCAAAGGCGGGCGTTAGATGAAACCAAGGACCACCATGTTACCAAGACATGCTGCAGGCTCTTTTGAGCTGAAAGAAGGAACTGGCCCCATTACTGGGATGCAATCATGTGGTGAGTTCCTTGAAATATATAAAGTTGATAAGACTTTCCGCGTCAAGTCACCTGAAAGCATAGATCCAGAAGAAACCAACCCAAACGCTATGTGGGTAACATCGCCAACTGATGATGTTGGAACCGGGAATCCTATCGTTGCGAGATCATTTCTACAAAATTGCGAAATGCTGAAATCGGCTATCTTCGAACAGGAAATTGACAAAGATGAAGTCATAATGACTTTGCATAGCTGTAAGGAAGCTCTAATTACATGCGACAAGATATGTAGCAAGGTGACTGAATCTGTTTTAACTATTTGTAAGGCAATAGAAGATAGTGGAGTTGAAAGGGACAATCATGGACGGGGCCTTAATCCTTTTCCTCAAGTCGAACAGCTCGATAATGATTGCGGCAATTTTTTGGTTCAGGCAAATCGAGTCATAAAAATGTTAAGTGGCTTGCCTAGCCTTTTTTTACCGCTTTCAAAAGCAGATAGTAACTTTGATTATTTGGCTAAAAGAATTGAGAGTGAGGCTATCAATGCACCAAGGCTTCTAGAGTTCGTAAAGGATAATGCAAAAGGTGTAAAGTATTTAGCTGAGCTTAGAAATTTTCACGAGCACCCAAAGAAAATTAAAACCATTATCAACAACTTTACTCTAACTCCAAATTCTTCGATCGAAATTCCAACCTGGCATCTCACAGGAGAAGAAAAAAGCCCTATCCATGAAGATATGAAAGCGACAATAAACTTTCTACTTGAGCTTATAGAAATAACATTTATTCATACCGTCATGGCTTCGCTATCAAAAAAATATCCTTTTGTAATACAACGGGAAGAGAAAATTGACGAAGCAAACCCAATCCAGTATCGCCTTACTTTTGATGTTGGTCAGTTTAATGTCGAGTAAGTCATCTAACAAGTACAGCAAGGCGACGCTGAAAAGCGCGCGCCTTCTGTAAGCGGTAGGCACAACAAGATGATTATCTTCGCCATTTTTATTTGTCTGCTTATGACTATCACGGCGCTTGCTTTTGCAAAGCTGAAGCCGAAACACGCCTCCTCCGATAATATCCGCGCATTTAATCGCTGGACGTGGTCACTCGCTGTACTTGCGGCGTTGGCCAGCGTTCCGTTCGCTTGGCCTGTCAACACTTACGCAATGGCCAGCCTTTGGCGTCCTGCAGGCGCAGCGTATAATGCATCTGCCGTATGGGCGATTGTGCTGCTCGGAGCAACGGCAATTCGATATTTTATCTTCCGTGAGCAGCGCTTCTAACTTGAAGGCAAACATTGTTTTGCGCCAGATCGCATTCCCGGCGCTATCGTTCTCCACGGCAGCAAGCGTCATTCACCAATGGCTTAAGTTTGGGGTAAGCCTAACAAGTGGTTCAAACTGTTTGCTGCGCTCATTGGGACGGGCTAAAGCCCGCCCCTTAACCAAACGTTGAGGTTGTAGAATAACTCAAAAAATAACGGTTATTGATAAAGTACGGCATCGAATTCAGGAGCGACTACGTACCCAATTTCAAGGAATACTCCTACGATATAACCGCAGTGGTCGTGATTGATTTTCCTCAACAGTTATCCCATAGATATGGTGCTGAATTCACCAGCGAAGAAAGGATTTAACATTGAGAGCTGAGCTTAGAAATAAAATTATCGAAGTTTGTGATCAAAAGATTAGTAAGCGGGGCGATGGCGTGGGTTTATCATTTTATGCATTTTTTAAAAATAAGAATGACCAACCTGATGTGCTGATGGAGGCCGCTAGGTGGTGGATTGAAACGCATCAGTTAGATCACTTTGAAAAGGCACTAAAGATTAAGTCTATGGTAAAGTCTGGTCTGTAATTATTGGAATGTTCAAGTAGCTATGATGGAGAGAAGGCATGGAAGATGTGATGACTGATAAGGACGAGTCAAAGATGGATTTAGAAAACACTGATGGTGACACACTCGCGAGTAGATGGAGTCGGCTTGGAGCTGCAATAATTGACGGCTTAACAATGATTCCTATAACACTTCCATTGATGTATTTTACCGGCGGTTTCGATGATATTTCAAAAGGCATAGAGCCTTCCGTCTCCTACTTTTTGGCCTTGTCCATTGCGGGCATGGCGGTATTCTTACTAATTCACGGTAAATTTTTAGTAAGAGATGGACAAACCCTGGGCAAAAAAGTACTAAATATTAAAATAGTGACCTTAGCTGGTCGGCATGCAGACGTTCCCACTCTGGCCAAGAGATATGGCTTTAGCTGGCTGATTCCACTCATCCCAGTTATTGGGCCCATTATAAATATTGTCAATATACTCTTTATATTCACTAAATCTAAACGGTGTTTACACGACCATGTCGGCGGAACCAAAGTAATAAATTCTAACTAGCAAAGCGTGCCGACGGAAATCTCCGTCGGCTAATTAAGACATTAAAATAAAATCTTAACTGCTAATTTTTAAGCATCTACTGCACTAGTCACATTAACCCGCGTGCCATTCAATCTTGGCACTCGCGACAGTGGGTCAAGGTCGGTATTAGAGACCAGAATATTTCGGTTTACTCCGCCGTTGTAGGTACCTTCTCCAGTTTTCGGGTCGAAGGTGCGATAGCCCCAGCCGTGTTCCATTACCGCGACGCCGCAGCGAATGTCTTTTGAGAGTTTCGCCTTGGCTTGTAGCTGGTTGGTCACTGAGCAGACAGTAACGGTTTGGCCGTCGATGATGCCGAGCTTCTCACCGTCGGCGATATTTATCTCGATGGTGCCGCCGCTCATTTCCTGTTCTTTCATACCGCTCATGCTGGTTTCCACCGACCACGAGTTCATCATTTTCATGCGGCGACGGCCAATAAGTTGAAGTGGGTAGGCGGAGGTATCAGCGGGCTTTTCTTTTAAACGCTCGACGAGGGTTTGCACAAATATCTCTGGCGCAATATTCACTTTGCCATTGGCGGTGCTCAATTTTTTGAATAGCGCGCCGAACTGGGGGCGGGTATCTACACTGCCAAGACCATGTTCGGCATTATTAATGTCCTTCCATTTAAACATGCCGCCGGATTTAACTAGCACCCGAGACAACCACATTGGCGAAAAACCGTGACTTTTATTACCCGTCCAATTCGCTAATTTCACTGTCGCTTTTACTACGGGGTTTAACCATTGCTTACCCATCACAAACGGTTTGTTCATGCTAGTGGTAAGGTCGCGTAGAAACTCCCATTCGTAACGCATACCCTCTGGCAGTTCAACGGCGGCGCGGCTTATTTGCGCCCTTGGCGCTGGGCTAAGCGCTTGCAGTAAGGGATTGATTTCTGAACGTTCTAAAAAGTGATCGCCGGGAATTAACCAATCTGCATGACGGTGACTTTCACGCTGGAATTGATCTATGACGACGAAACATTCCAATTGCGAAAGTGCCGCATCGAGTTTGTCGCCATCGGGGCCCGACACGACGGGGTTACCACTATTCATTATTAAGGCGCGAATTTGGCCTTCACCTGGTGTGGTGATTTCATCTGGCAGTTCAGCGAGGCTATGTGAGCCGGCCACGTTTTTATTGCCGCGCACACGACTGACGGCATCCGACGCTGGAAACAATTTATCGCCCGCGGCCAGAAAATCGAGAACACCAACGGCGTAGTAAACGCCGCCTTCTTGTTCTACGCGGTTGGTAATTAAATTTAATGCTTGAACAAGCCATAAGGCGAGAACGCCGTTGCGGCCCTGACTAACACCGGTTCGACCAATGGCCATGGCGCGCGGTGCCTTAGCAAATTTTTCAGCGAGGCGATAAATGGTATCCAATGGTATATCGCAGAGCTGGCTAAGGGCGTTTAAGTCCGCGCTTTGGGCGTGGGATTTTAGTGTGGCTAATCCGTGAAGGTGCTGGCTCGGCGCATTGTCCCAGTTATTATCAAAAATAATTTTGATCATGCCGAGTAGCAGAGCCCAATCTGTTTCTGGCAAGGGGGCGATATGCTGACTGGCTTTCGACGCGCATTCCGTGGTGCGCGGGTCAATAACAACCAATTCTGCGCCGGCGTCTTTACGGGCAAGTACCCGCTTCCAACCGTCGGGAGAGTAACCTATCCAGCACATACCGCTAATTTGAGGATTAGTGCCGATCAGGAGGAAATAGTCGCAGTAATCGATATCGGCCTGCAGGCTAACCCAGGGATTGCCGTACAGGTTTTCTGACACCACATGCAGTGCGTTTTGATCTACCGAGCCAACCCAAAATCGGCTTTCGGTGCCAATCGCATCCAGGAACATGGTCTGAAATAGCGCGCTGCCAAAATTGAAGCCGTTGGGGTTGCCGGTGTAGCTGCCGACGGCGTTGGCGCCGTGTTTATCAATAATGGCATTGAAGCGCGAGCCAATATCACTAATGGCCTCTTCATAACTTGATTCTACATAGCGGTCGCCAACCCGTTTCATCGGTTTGGTGATGCGCTTGGGATGGGTCAGGGCGAGGTGGGCCTTGGCGCCTTTAATACAATAATCCCGCCAGCTAAACGCGTTCTCCTTATCTGGCTCTATTTTCAAAACTTGATTGTTTTCAGAGCTGACTTTCAGGCCACAGGCCTGTTCGCAAATACCGCACACGGTGTAGCTAGTTTTCATTTCACGCTCCGACGCTTTTTATCGTTATGACTTGCTGGTCTTGCGTAAGGGCGCCGACCTTATCGGACGTGGCCCTACATATCTGAATCCATACTACTGCGTCGAATAATTGTGTCAACAGGAAATAGTTTCTTTTTGGCGGTATGTGGGTGTGTGAATCAAAAATCTTCGTAAATGCGTGGCGAGCTCATTTTCTTAAGTCTTTCTTAAATGTCGCCCTTTAGGCTGCAAGCATGAAATCTCGGAATGAGCGCGCAACGATGTATACACAGACAGAGTATCCACAGACAGAGTATCCACAGACAGATTCAGGCCAAAACGGATTAGGTGGTGTTCAAGCTGCTAGTTCTCAGTCTAGCGAAGCACTCGAAATGTCCCCGCAATTGTCTCTGCTCGGCCATAAAGCGCCTGAACGGGCTCAAATAGAGGCATATATCGCCAACAAATTTTCTAGCACTTACGGCGCTACCTTGCGCGAATTTCTACCTTTCTTTCTTGTTATGCGAGCTCGCCGCGAGATTTCCGGTGTACTTGGTATGCGTCGCGGGAGACATGGTCATGCCTTGTTTGTAGAGCAGTATATGGACAAACCCGCAGAGCGTCTTCTGGGGGAGGTATTAGGTCGCCCCGTTGAGCGCAGCAGCCTGGTCGAAATAGGCAATTTAGTGTCGACCTGGCGCGGTAGCAGTCAAATGTTGTTTATCGCACTAGCGTCCCTAATTTGTCGAGCCGGAGCCGAGTGGGCCGTATTTACCGCAACGCCAGAGGTACAAAAATTACTGCGTCGCTTGCGGGTAGAGCAGCATGCCTTGTGCGAGGCCGATGGCCGTCGACTAGGTGTTCAGCTGGCCGATTGGGGCACATATTACGACACCAAACCCACAGTTATTGCAGTTAATGCCCGCCATGCCGTGTCGGTTTTTGCCAAGCAGCCGATGACGGCCATGTTGCTAAATAGCTGCGATGCACAATTGGCAGAGGTAGATGACAGCCTGAATCTGCGAGCGCTGTATGAGTAAAATAATTGACGCGCTGCAGCAGGTGGCGAACGTGTCTGGCGACTCGCCTGCTCTTCAAGGTCAGAGTATGACCTTGAGTTACAGCGACTTGCTTAATGCGGTGGCTAGAGTAGCCGCGCAATTGAATATCTTAGGTCTTGAACGGCTTGGCCTCGCCGCAGACAACGGCCCAGAATGGATTATTGTCGACTTAGCTTGCCAGTTAGCGGGTATCCCCCTAATTCCGCTCCCTGGCTTTTTTACACCAGAGCAAATGCGTCACGCGCTCGACAGCAGCGGTGTCGATGCCTTGCTTAGTGACTGCGAAGACCTTGGTCATAGCAACGCGGCTTTATTCGGGCCGAGGATCAGCGTTTGTTCAGTGCCACTTGTGGGTTTATCAACAATCCGTGTGTTTCGCTTAGAAGCTGCGTCCCCCAAAATCGTCTTGCCGGACAATACTGCAAAAATTACGTATACCTCGGGTTCGACTGGCCACCCCAAGGGTGTGTGTTTATCAAATGCAGCCCAATTCGCAACGGCTTCAGCGTTAAATCAGGCTTTAATAGACACATCTTTGCAGAGCTACTTAGCGGTCTTACCACTCGCGACGCTATTGGAAAACGTGGCCGGTGTGTACAGCGCCTTATTGCGAGGCGCACAGGTGATATTGCCCAGCTTGGCAACACTCGGTTGGGCGGGTAGCTCTGGTCTGGATATTTCCTGTTTAGCGGCAACGATTAGCGCATCGCAAGCCGATAGCGCAGTGATACTGCCGCAAATTTTGAAAGGACTCATTGCGTATAGCGAAGCCGGTGAGTGGCGCGCGCCAGCAAGCCTTCAATTTTTGGCTGTTGGCGGCGCCCGAGTGGCCCCCGACCTGATTGCGCGCGGGCGACAGCTCGGCTTGCCAGTGTATGAGGGTTACGGCTTGTCAGAGTGCTGCTCGGTGGTTTGTGTGAATCGCCCCGGCGCCGACAAGCCCGGCTCGGCTGGCAAGCCCTTAGCTCATTGCGATGTAAGTATTTTAGAGGGGCAGGTTATGGTTGGCGGCAATGTTTACCTTGGATATTTGCAGCAGGATTCCGGCGGCCCTTTGCTGACTGAGGTTGCTAGCGGTGATCTTGGTGAAATAGACGTCGATGGTTTTTTGTGGCTGCGTGGTCGCAGCAAAAATGTATTGGTAAACAGCTATGGCCGCAATATTTCACCGGAGTGGCCAGAGAGTGAATTGTCCGCACTGGTGAGCATTCAGCAGTGCATGGTGATCGGCGACGGCCAAGCTTATTGCAGCGCTCTGGTTTTCCCATCACCAGGTGTAAGTAGCGAGCAAATCGCTAAAGAAATAGACCAATGCAATGCGCTGTTGCCAGATTACGCCCAGATCAAGCGCTGGGTGATGTTGCCCAAGCGGCTCAGTGTCGAAGACGGTTTATTAACCGCCAATGGCCGTTTGCGCCGCAATGAGATTTTGGCCTATTACGCTGACTTAGTGAATGAGTGCTATCTCGACGTTTTGCCGAAAGCTCGGACCACTGTATCTGCGCTGGGCTAATGCGCTGCCAGCGCCGCCAAGCTTAAAATGTTAAAGGAGTACGCAATGGGATTTTATGAGCAACTTCAACTAGAAACCGCGTCTGCCAGAGCGTCATTGTACGACATCGGTTTTATTCAAGAGGGTGTCAGCGGCAAGCTAAGCTTAAACGACTACATTCAATTTTTGACCCAGGCCTATCACCACGTAAAACACACCGTGCCCTTGCTAATGGCCTGTGGCGGTCGTCTTGATGAGCGCTATGAATGGCTGCGCAGTGCGGTCGCGGAATACATTGAAGAAGAGCTCGGCCATCAAGATTGGATACTGAATGACATTGCCGCCTGCGGTGGCAATGCTGAGCAGGTGCGCAATAGTCGCCCCGCAGGCGCGACCGAGTTAATGGTGTCTTACGCCTACGACATGATTAATCGAGTTAATCCAGTTGGCTTTTTTGGCATGGTTCAGGTGTTGGAAGGCACTAGCATCGCAATTGCCGACAACGCGGCCGGTGCGATTCAACAAAGTTTGAGGCTGCCAAAAAAGGCCTTCAGTTATTTAACTTCTCATGGCGCATTAGATATTGAGCATGTCGAATTTTTTAAAGGCTTGATGAACCGGATTGAGGACAGCCGCGATCAGGAACAAATCATTCACAGCGCAAATATGTTTTACGGTTTATACGGCAATATCTTTCGTGAACTTGGTCGGCGCGGAGGAATGAAACATGCGGCCTAAACAATTGCGATTGAGGAATAGCTAAGCCATGACGACATTGACCATTGTGTTAACTGGTGCCTGTGGTGGTATTGGTCGAGCCTTGGCTGTTGCCTTTGCCAGCGCCGGCCATAATCTGGTGCTTATTGGCAGAAATCCCGATGCACTGGCCGCCTTGCGCGAAGGTTTAGAGAGGCCGCGTAGTCACCGCTACTTAGTGGCGGACTTGGCGTCGGCGGAAGCAATTACCGAGCTGTGCAGCGATATCGCTGATGGCTCGGCGATAGATGTGCTGGTGAATAACGCGGGTGCTTCATCTTTTGGCGTGTTTGCAGAAACCGACGACGCCGTCGTAGAGCACATGCTTCAGTTAAATGTATTGGCGCCTATGCGTTTGTGTAAAGGCCTAATGCCACTATTGTTAAAAAGCCGGAACGCCGCCGTTATCAATGTTGGTTCAGGTTTTGGCAGTATCGGCTTCGCCGGATTTACAGCTTATTGTGCTAGTAAATTCGGCCTGCGTGGGTTTACCGAAGCACTACAGCGCGAATTTGCTAATGAAAATATCGCTATACACTATCTAGCGCCAAGGGCGGTAAATACCGCATTGAATTCCGAAAAGGTGGTTGCCATGAACGCCGAGCTTGGTAATGCCGCGGATGAGCCAGAAGTGGTCGCCGCTGCGGCGCTAGCGATGTTGCAGTTAAACAAAAGTAGCAATCGCTATTTGGGTTGGCCGGAACGCTTCTTTGTCCGTCTCAATGCGCTATTTCCCTCAATTGTGTCCGGAGCGCTAAAAAAGCAATTGGCTACGATTTTACGTTATGCGAAATCTGCCTAAACATCTGAGTTATAAAGAAAGGAGCAGCCTTAATGAAAGTAATCACTATGAGATTTAGTCTCGCACTACTGCTATTGTCTGCAGCCCTTTCTGCCTACAGTGACAACGGCAGTGTCGATATTCAATTAGCAGCTAGCTCAGCAGTGACTGAGTTACAGACTGACTGGGCTAAGGCGCAATATGAGGCCGATCAAAAGCAGCAAGAACATGATTTTAAGTCTCTGCTAAATCGCACAAATAGTTTTGTAAGTGCAGAGCCAGGTAATCCCGACCTTTATGTTTGGCGAGGAATCATTAAAGCAAGTTATGCTGGCGTAAAAGGGGGCTTGGGCGCACTGAGCTTAGTAAAAGAAGCGAAGGTCGATTTAGAAAAAGCAATAGACTTGGATGGTGGTTCATTTCAAGCCGCTGCGCGCACTAGTTTGGGTTCACTATACTTTCAAGTGCCAAGTTGGCCAATTGGCTTTGGTAATGATAAAAAGGCAGAGGCTTACTTACTCGAAGGCTTAGCTATGGCGCCTGACGACATAGACAGCAATTATTTTTACGCGCTGTTCCTGCTCGATCAACGCAGAGGAGATGAGGCGCGCCAATACCTCGAACGCGCGTATACTGCACCTAAACGTCTCGGCCGCGGCTATGCCGACCAAGAGCGTCAGCGTGAGATACTTGAGCTGATTACCGAACAGCAGAAACAAAAATAACTTCGTAAAGGTGGTGTGCCGAATTCATGCGAGTTTTGTTAATTGAAGACGATGTATCGCTGGCTGACGGCACCGTAAAAGCACTTCGACGTGCCGGCTATGCCATCGATCATGCCGCAACAGGTAGCGAGGGGCGTCGCTTCGTTGAGGCTGGACAATTAGATATTGTGATTTTGGATTTAGGCCTGCCAGATATTGATGGCCTAGTGCTACTGCGTGAGTTGCGACTATTGCAGACTGGCATACCTATACTCATTTTAACTGCGCGCGATTCCCTCACCGATAAAGTTGCCGGTTTAGACGCGGGAGCTGACGATTACCTCACCAAACCCTTCGCCTTCGAAGAATTGCTGGCTAGAATTCGCGTACTGTCGCGTCGCAATGCACCAGTGCGTGAGCCGGAACTTAAATTTGGCAATGTGCTTATTAATATTGCCAGCCACGAAGTTCGCCTATGTGGCGAAGTACAAAAATTATCCCGTCGCGAATTTGCGATATTGCGAGCGCTGGCAGATCGTCCTGGACAGGTGTTTTCCCGCGAGCAGTTAGAAGAAAAGCTCTATAGCTGGGGAGATGAAGTCACGAGTAATACCGTTGATGTCCATGTGCACAATTTGCGGAAAAAACTAGGCCACGACCTAATTAAAAATATTCGCGGTGTGGGATTTGTTCTCGGGAGCGCTGGGTGAATTCACTGCGCCGATTTTTATTGGTCAGCCTGCTGTCAGCATTAATGCTGGTCAATTTTATCGCCGCGCTTCACGGTTATCGCGCTAGCATGGCAGAAGCCGAAAATTTGTTTGATCAGAAACTCAAGGCGATGGCTCTGCAATTGTCATCGGTGCCCTTACGCACTGCAAACAATGCGCCTGCGCCGGATGACGAAAACATGGTGTTTCAGCTGTTCAATGCTGACGGCAAACTTGTGTGGCATTCGGTACACGCGCCAGATCAATACATCGCTGCGAATGAAGGTTTTAGCGAGAATAATTTTAATGGCTACCGCTGGCGTACCTTGAGTTATTTTAATTTTGTGAATGGTCATCGCATTATGATTGCGGAGCGAGTAGACCTCCGCTACCGGCTGGCAGAAAGTGTCATTCTTGAATCGATAATACCGGTTGTGGTGGTGCTGCCGGTGGCGGGGCTATTGATTTGGTTGATTATCGGTCACGGGCTTAAAAGCCTAGCGATTTTGGCGAGGATATTACGGGGCAAAGCAGCCGACGATTTAAGCGCAGTAGACGTGGGGAAAGCTCCCAATGAACTTATGCCGGTTATTGAATCGGTGAATTCCATGTTGAGACGGCTTGCTGCCTCCTTTGAACGCGAGCGCCGTTTTTCTGCTGATGCGGCCCATGAGCTGCGAACACCGATTAGTGCGATTAAAATCCATTTACATAATTTGCGTGATGAATACGGGCAAGACGACGAGTCTTTGCTTAGCTTGGAACGCGATGTTGATCGCTTGGCGCATTTAGTAGAACAGATGCTGCTGCTGCACCGCACCACCCCTGATCACTACCCTGCCAAATTTGAACGTGTATCACTGGCTGTATTAGCGCGAGAAGTCATTGCGGAGCGCTACGAGGATTTTGTGAGTAAGGATCAAATAATTGAGTTGCTTGGCAATGATGGTGAAGTAGACGGAGATCGTTTTGCAATCGGCATATTGTTGCAAAACTTACTCACTAATGCGTCAAAATATACTCAGCGTGGTGGCGCGATTCAAGTGAAAATAGAGGCCCTTGAAAACCGAGTTCGTTTAGTCGTTGTTGATAATGGGCCTGGTATTAGCGCAGATATGAAAGAGCGCGTGTTTGAACGATTTTATCGTGTTGGCGGTGATCGTCACAGCTCAGGTGTTAGCGGCTGTGGTCTTGGTCTGTCGATTGCAGAACACATTGCCGAATTACATAGTGCAAGCATCTCTATGGCCACGGGTGATAATGGTTGTGGTCTCGCGGTCACTGTTGATTTTCCGACAACACTAATTGCGTTAAAAGCTAGCGGAAATTTAGCGCTGGAACAGTTCGGAGAAAAAAGGTGACCAGTTTACGAGTATCAATGATGGAAATTTTTCGACTCGTATTATTAGTCGTTGGCGTGTTTTTTTATATGCAGGCCTTTGCTGACAAGCCGGAATTTGAAATAGCAATTAGACAACATTTGTTTGAGCCTTCGGTGATTGTTGTACCGGCAAATACCAAGATTAAATTATGGGTCAGTAATGAAGATAAAACCCCTGAAGAGTTTGAAAGTTACGAATTAAACCGAGAGAAAGTGGTATTAGGCGGGCAGCGGTCACTCATCTTTATTGGTCCGTTGCCTGCGGGTGAATACCCTTTTTTCGGTGAGTTTAATCCCAAAAGTGCACAGGGAAAGATCATTGCGGAATAAATGGATGGGTCCTTTTTATAAAGGTTGGCGTCGATGCTATTAACCAGTGTGATCATAGTAATTCGCGAAGTGCTAGAGGCTGCATTGCTGGTCAGCATATTAATGTCGCTGTGCTTCAAGCTGGATATTGCACGTACATGGTTTAAGTGGGGTGTAATTGGTGGCGTAGTGGGGTCAATTGGCTTGGGTAGTCAGCTGGGTTTTATTTCCAATTTATTTGGTGGTATCGGCCAAGAGATTGTTGATGCGGGTTTGCAAATATTTATTTATATCTGTCTGCTTTATATCTGTGTTGAATTTATAAATCACTACTATCAGCGGCAAGCCCTTAGTGGGACATTGCGATTCGTATTGGTGATCATCATTGTTTGTGCGATGTCGCGAGAGGGCTCAGAGATATATATTTATTTGTCTGCCTTTCAAAGCCTGCCACACGCTAGCGTGAGTTTATATAGTGGTTCAATTATTGGTTTAGGAATTGGGCTTAGCTGTTGCGCGCTTTTTTACTATTTTTTGTTAAGTTTTTCATTGTTGCGAACTTTGTCATTGGGCTGCGCACTGTTAACGGTGGTCGCTAGTGGCATGTTGCTGCAAGCCGGCAAAATGCTGATTCAGGCAGACATATTGCCAGACGGCCAGCTGTGGGATAGCAGCGCACTGCTCTCGGAAGAGAGCCTGTCGGGACAACTGCTCTATGCGCTAGCCGGATATGAGGCAACGCCGGCTCCGGCTCAATTAGTGCTTTATCTGTTTGGCGCGGCATGTATGGCGGTGGTAATGCTGTTGCGTTACTGGCATTGGCAAGGACGTAAAGCAAGCGCAAGGGCGTCTGACGATGAAAAATAGCAGCGACAAATATTTATTAGCGATAGCCGCCGTAGTGGGATTAGCTTCCTTAGCCCGTGCCGATGGCTTACCGGTGGACAAAATATACGCGCCTTATGTAAACAGTTTAGAAAAAGAATTGGAATACCGCTTAAGTCAGGCAGAGGGCGGCTTGCAGGCACCTGATGGTTTCATTATTCAACGCTTTGGTTTTAGTGCCGCCATTTCAGATAGCATTGCCTTAGAAGCCTACCTCATCGCGCAAGGTCAGGACGACGCCGATCGACTAAGTGCTTATGAATTAGAAGCGCGCTGGCAAATTACTGAACAGGGCGAATATACTGTAGATTGGGGCGCTATTGTTGAATACGAGCACAGTAGAGACGGCAATGTCGAAGAGTTGGCCGGCAAGATAATAGTGCTAAAGGAATGGGGCGGATTTGTTGGAACGGCCAACGCCAGTATCATTTATGAATCCAGTGAGACGACGGGCGATGAGTTTGAAACGGCCTTGTCGCTGCAGGCGCGCTACCGCTATCGGCCGATGTTAGAACCGGCGTTGGAATTTTACGCGGCGGAGGATTATCGCGGCATCGGTCCAGTACTGGTCGGCGCTGCCCGTTTAAGCGGGGCGAATAGTTTGCGTTGGGAAGTGGGAACGGTGTTTGGTTTAGATGACGACAGTGCGGATTACAGCTTTCGACTTATGCTGGAATACGAGTTTTACTGATCATCTGAACTGTCTTCTGGATTGCGTCTACCCGCCATTTTTTGCCTAAAAAACAGCGGGAAGCGAGTGTTGATATACGATTGTTCGCGCATCACATGGTGAAAGCTGATGCTATTGTTCAAGGTCACCACGGCACCGCGTTCGTCTAGGCGATAAACAGTGCCTTCAATAAATTCAGATTCCTGATCGTGAAAAAGTATCTTGCCGCAAATGGTCTCGCCGACTTGAAGCCGCTTGCTAGGCTGTAACTCAATCACCACACTCTTTTCTGCGATTTCCAATACCTTGTACGAGTCGCCGGTATGGGTGTTCAACGGCGGCTGTGCGGTTCTCGGGTAGGGGAGACGAAAAAATCTCCGCCGCTGACTGTCTTTATTATCACTCATAACTAATTCACGATTACCCAACATTTTTGTCTCGTCTTCTTTGTAGAGCAAAGTGACCCGCTTGTCGAATTTTTGCCATGTCGGCTTTAATGCCTGTCTTATCGTATTATCGGCAAGTTAGTCGATTTCTTAAACCGAGGCGTAGACCGTGCGATTTGACAGCCAGCGCTGTATCAGGGGCTTAACGTGACTGGGGTGGGCTTGCATGATGTGTTGGGCCTGCTCTCGCACGTCATCGAGTAAGTCGGTATCGCGCTGTAAGTCGGCAATTTTAAAGTTCATTAAACCTGTTTGCCGTGTGCCTAAAACTTCACCTGGTCCGCGTAGCTGTAAATCTTGCTCGGCGATCACAAAGCCGTCAGCGCTGTCGCGCAGCGCGGTCAGTCGCTGTTTACCGTTGCGGGAAAGCGGCGATTGATACAGCAATACGCAAAAGCTTTGCCGACTGCCACGGCCAACGCGACCGCGTAATTGATGCAGTTGAGCGAGGCCTAGACGCTCCGCGTTTTCAATAATCATCAAGGACGCATTGGGTACATCGACCCCCACTTCGATGACGGTGGTTGCCACTAGTAAATTCAGTTTAGCCGCCTTGAATTCGGCCATGACCTCGGCCTTCTCTTTTGGCTTCATGCGGCCGTGTACCAAACCGACGCGGAGTTCGGGCAGGGTTTCTTTTAGTAATTCCCAGCTTGCCTCGGCCGCTTGAGCCTGCAATTTGTCTGACTCTTCGATCAGCGTGCACACCCAGTAAGCTTGCTGGCCGCTGGCGCAAACCGCGCGCAGGCGCTCCATCACATCGTCGCGGCGATCATTGGCTAGCACCACGGTATTCACAGGACTGCGGCCGGGCGGTAATTCGTCAATGATCGAGGTATCTAAATCGGCATACGCCGTCATCGCCAGGGTGCGAGGAATTGGGGTGGCGGTCATGATTAATTGATGGGGCTGTCCCACATTGGCGGCGGCTTTTTGTTTTAGGGCGAGGCGTTGATGAACACCGAAGCGGTGTTGCTCATCGATAATGACCAAGCCCAGCTTGGCAAACTCCACATCATTCTGAAACAGGGCGTGGGTACCCACTGCGACATGGGCGCCGTGGTTGGCTATCGCCTCGCTTTGCACCTGCCGCGCCTTGCCTTTGAGTTTGCCGGTCAGCCATGCCACGTTCAGGCCCAGCGGCTCCAACCACTGACTAAAGTTTTGGTAGTGCTGTTCGGCGAGAATTTCAGTAGGTGCCATTATCGCGACTTGATAGCCGCTGCTGACCGCCCGCAGTGCTGCTAGGGCCGCCACTGCGGTTTTACCGCTGCCGACGTCGCCCTGTACTAAGCGCAGCATCGGAATGTGGCCGTGCAAGTCTTTGGCAATTTCTGCGGCGACTCGCTTTTGCGCACCGGTGAGGGTAAAGCCGAGCTGGTCTAAAAAGGCCTTTTGTAGTTTCTTAGGTCCGTCGAGCGCGGGTGCACCGGAGCGCTGGGTTTCGCGCCGCAATTCCTGCAATGCCAGATTGTGGGCAAGCAATTCTTCAAATGCGAGGCGTCGCTGGCTGGGGTGGCGGCCGTCTTGTAATTGGCTGATAGACGCGTCTGTTGGTGGGTGGTGCAAATAGCGCAGTGCGTCTGCTAGCGTCCAATGGTCGCGGCTGAGTTGCGCTGGTAGTGTGCCGCTGGGCAGCCATTCGCTAATGGGGTGACTATCTAAATAGTGCAGCGCCTGATCACATAATTTACGCCAGCTGGTTTGCGCAAAGCCTTCCGTGCTTGGGTAGATCGGCGTGAGTCGCTCCTCTACTGCAACAGGGGCGTCGTCGCTAATAACGCTGTATTCGGGATGATAAAATTCTAAACCGCCACTGCCGCGGCGCGCTTCACCATAGCAGCGCAACTTGGTGCCCGGAGTGAGTTGCGCTTTCTGGGCGGCATTAAAATGGAAAAAGCGCAGCGTGGTGGTGCCGGTATTATCTTGCAGTCGGCAGACAAGACTGCGCCGTCGGCCAAATACAATATCTGCGAGCAAGACCGTACCTTCAAAAACCACGTCGGTATTTAATTGCAGCGCCCCTAGCGGCGTAATGCGAGTGCGGTCTTGATAGCGCAGCGGTAAATGAAAGAGTAAATCTTGAATCGAGTTGATGCCGAGCGCCGCTAGCTTTTCCTGTAGGCGTGGTCCAACACCTTTTAAGGTGTTTACACTAACTTGATGGAGAGCTTGGGTCATTAAGCGTTGCTGGCCGTCAATTCGGGCGCGGCGGCTTTAATCGCTTTGCTAATCACATCGATGGCTTGGTGGCGTGGAAAACTCGTTCGCCAGGCTAAGGCGACGGTGCGGGTGGGCGGAATAGCGAACGGTCGAATACACAACACACCGTCACCGTAAGGGGCGACCTGAGCCGCCGACAGCGGCAATATGGTAATGCCTAGTTTAGATACCACCATGTGCTTTAGCGTCTCTAAGGAACTGCCTTCGACAACCGATTGCAATAGGCGGTCGCCATTGGCAAAGGTTTGACGCAGGCCGGGGCAGGCGGCCATGACTTGATCGCGGAAGCAGTGACCTTCTCCTAGCAGGAGCACGTTCTCATCTAGGAGATCGTCGTGATGTAGTTTTGCCTTTTTCGTTAAGGGGTGATCATTGGGCAGCAGTACCACAAAGGGCTCTTCGTAAAGGGCTTGGGTAACCACATCGCTTTCATTAAAGGGCAGCGCGACGATGATGGCGTCTAGTTTAGATGCGCGTAGTCTTTCCCTCAGTGTGCCGGTGAGATTCTCTTCTATATAAAGAGGCATCTCTGGTGCGAGTTCGCGGATGACCGGAATGCAACGCGGGTATAAATACGGCCCTACGGTATGAATGGCGCCGATCGCCAGCGGCGTGCCCAGCGGGTCGCGACCTTGGTTGGCAAGTTCGCGGATATGGTCGGCTTGTTCCAATACAATCTTGGCTTGTTGAATAACTTGCTCGCCTACTGGGGTGGTTTGTATTTGGCTGCGGCTGCGTTCAAACAGCGAAATGCCTAATTCGTCTTCCAGTTTTTTAATCGCGACACTTAGCGTGGGCTGGCTGACATGGCATTTCTCTGCGGCTTTGCCGAAATGGCCGGTCTCTTTTAAGGCGAGAATGTAGCGCAATTCTGTAAGCGTCATAAAAAACCTAAGTTGATAGTTAATAGCTATGGCGCTAAATAGTACATGTTGGCTCTAAAAACACAATTCAAACTGCTCAAATAGTGGCTAGCGGCATCGTCTTAAGTTTATAGCGTAAGTTCGATCAGCGCAAAATTTACTGTATATAAATACAGTAAATTTTGCGAGGGTCAAGAGCGGTGATGACTATTAGTATCAGTTTGGCTCAGTTGCCCCTCGATAGCTGACGGCAATGAAGTTTCTGCCAGCGCAAGGGGGTGATTAAAAGGTGAGTAGAATTTTGCCTATATGATCGCCACCTTCCATACGGGTGTGGGCGGCACCCACTTCCTCAAAGCTAAATACCTTATCGATGAGTGGGGCAAACTTACCCGCAGCAATGAGCGGATACACCCGCTCTTCAATATCTGCGGCGATTAACGCTTTTTGTTCGCCACTTTGGGCGCGCAGTGTAGATGCGGTGATGGTGAGGCGCTTCATTAACACCGGTACAAAATTCACCTCAGTGTTAAAGCCTGCTTGAAAAGCGATAAATACAATGCGGCCGTCGTTGGCGGCAAGCTTCAGATCTTTCTGTACATAATCACCGCCGACCATATCGAGAATGACATCCATGCCTTTGCCTGTTGGGGTGTCTGCCAGTTCGCTGACAAAATCGTCGGTTTTATAATTAACGGCTTTTATCGCCCCCAGCTTTTCACAGGCGGCGCATTTTTCTGCGCTACCGGCAGTGGTGTAAACATGGGCGCCGATGGCTTTTGCAAGTTGGATCGCGGTGGTGCCGATGCCACTACTGCCACCGTGCACTAAAAAGTTTTCCCCGGCTTTTAAATGGCAGCGCTGAAATACATTATGCCAAACCGTGAACAAGGCCTCGGGTAAGGCGGCGGCGTCGCGAATACTAACGCCCTTTGGGATAGGCAGGCACTGGCTGGCAGGCGCCACCGTATAGTCGGCATAGCCGCCGCCATTGCACAGTGCGCAAATCATATCGCCCACTTGCCAGCGGCTAACCTCGCTGCCGACGGCAACAACTTTGCCAGAGACTTCTAAACCCAATACGGGGCTAGCGCCCGCTGGTGGCGGGTACAAGCCGTAGCGCTGCATTAGATCGGGGCGGTTTATGCCGGCAGCCGCAACTTTTATCAGTACTTCGTTGGCGGCGGGGCTGGGCATTGCTTCGGTGTTAATGCTTAGGCTGTGGTCATCTTTATTTACACTAACAATACGGCGGGTAGTGGGGATGCTCATAGTCGTCCTCCTGATTGTTAAGGTGGTAAGATCAGCGCGGAATTTTAGCTGCGATCTGGTACTGGATTTGACGATGATTATGACGGACTACAGCAGGCATTCACAGCGGGGAGTATTTTGGTATGGCTGAGCAAAAATCACTTTTAATTGTTGGCTGCGGTGATATCGGCAACGGCTTGGCAGACATTTATCTAGCCAGAGATTGGCAGGTAGACGGGCTGCGCCGCAACACTGATAAACTTGCAATGGGGGTGACAGCGCTAGCCGCAGACGTTTGCGATCCGCAAAGTGTGGCGCGGTTGGGGTCATTACGTGCCGATTATGTGGTGATTACGCTGACGCCTGCCAGTCAGGGCGCGGAGGGCTATCGCAAGGTATTTGAAGACGGGCTGAATAATGTATTGGCCGCGATGATAGCGCCGCCAAAATTGCTGTTGTTTGTGTCGAGCACCGGGGTGTACGCCCAAGCGAACCACGAGTGGATCGATGAGCAAAGTGCAACTGAGCCAGATCGTTTTTCAGGTCAGAATTTATTGAAGGCCGAACAAATTATCGCCGCCACACAGTGGCCTCATACCAATATCCGTTTTGGTGGAATATACGGCAGCGGGCGTTTGCAAATGCTAAGTAAGGTGCTGGAGGGTGATTGTGCGCCGGCTGAGCCACTGCACTACACCAATAGAATTCACCGTGATGATTGTGTTGGGTTTTTAAGTCATTTAATCGACAACGCCGAGGCAGCGCAGGCAATACAGCCTTGTTATCTGGGTGTTGATGATGAGCCAGCGAGTATTCAAGACGTACAGTCGTGGTTGGCTGACGAGCTGAATGTGGTCTATGCAAGCAAAGGTCAGCCGGTTGCAAGGACGGGTAGTAAGCGCTGTTCAAATACGTTGTTAAGAGAAAGTGGCTACCAACTAAAATTCCCAACGTTTAGACAGGGGTTTGTAACCGTGTTAGAAGAGTGGCGTAAATCTGAGGAAAAATAGCAGGGCGTTGGGCCGATTATCTCGGCCCGATATGCATTTTACAGTGCCAAAATGACTTCAACTTCAATCATAGCGCCACGGGGTAGTGCCGCGACTTGAACGCAGGCGCGAGCCGGATAGGGCTGGGCAAAGAACTGCGCCATGACCTCGTTAACCTGTGCGAATACGCTGAGATCGGTCAGCGAAATATTGACCTTGGCGGCGTCGTTTAACGTGCCGCCAGCCGCTTCGGCTACCGCAGACAAATTCTTAAATACTTGGGTAGCTTGCTCCTTAATACCGCCGTCAATCATTTCCATTGTTTCTGGAATCAAGGGAATTTGGCCTGACATATATACCGTGTCACCGGCTTTAACGGCTTGGGAGTAAGTGCCGATAGCTTGTGGGGCATTGGCGGTACTGATGATTTCTTTTTTGCTCATGGTGGCTCCTGATAGATAAGTCAGACGTCGGGCGAAAAAGCGGGTTTGCGGGCGGCGTCCGACTGCCGACACCAGACGCCCGACTTTCCCCTAATGTCTTTCCCTTGTTACTTTAATCACCGCTGGAATATTGCGAATTCTACGCATCACATTGGCTAAGTGTATCCGCGAGCGCACACCCACCACGAGGTGAATGGTACTGATTTTGGGGTTTTCGTCTTCTACACTGATTTTCTCGATGCTGCCGTCGGCGCCGTTCACCCGCGTCGCCAGCACCGCAATGATGCCGCGCTGTTTGCTGATTTCAATTTTCATTTCTACCGAGAAATCGCGGTCGATATTGTCGGCCCAACTCAGTGGCACGACGCGCTCAGGCTGACTGCTAAGCTCGATGCTGTTGTGGCAGTTTTCACAGTGCACCACCACGCCCTTTTCTGAGCTGACGATGCCGACGATATGGTCGCCGGGAATGGGGTAGCAGCAGCGCGCAAAGTTGACCAAAAACCCTTCAGTGCCGTGAATGACCATCGACTGTCTGGTGAGCGGTGCGCGGAGTTTGTCGTCGCCTTCGCGGATCTCATCGCGCAGATTGACTAGCTGGCGCGCCGTTAAATACGCGACGCGGTTGCCCATGCCGATCTGTTCGTAAATATTGTCGGTGGATTTGGCGTGGGTGGAATCGACCAGCTGCAGCAAATGCTTGTCTTCAATGTCGCTCAGATTTTCGTCCATGCTGGCGAGGGCGCGCTCCAGCATGCGACGGCCGAGGGTAACCGCTTCGGTTTTGCGCTGATACTTCAGGTAGTGACGAATACCGGTGCGCGCTTTGGCGGTAACCACAAAGTGCAGCCAAGCGGGGTTGGGTTGCGCACCTGGCGTAGTAATTACTTCGACGGTCTGCCCGCTTTGCAAGGTTTCTGACAAGGGCGCCAGGCGGCGATTGATTCGGCATGCCACACAGCTATTGCCGATATCGCTGTGTACTGAATAGGCAAAATCGACGGCGGTGGCACCGGCGGGCAATTCCATAATGTCGCCGCGCGGCGTGAAGACGTAGACCTCGTCGGGGAATAAATCGATTTTAACGCTTTCGATAAACTCCAGCGAGTCGCCGGCGCGCTCCTGCATTTCTAATAAGCCCTGCACCCACTGGCGAGCGCGAGCGTGGCTGGAGTTGCGCTTGGGTTCTTGCTCGTTGGATTTGTAACGCCAGTGCGCGGCAATGCCGTTATTGGCCATCTCTTCCATTTCGTGGGTGCGGATTTGGATTTCAATCGGGACCCCTTCCAAGCCAAACAACACGGTGTGCAGTGATTGGTAGCCGTTCGCTTTGGGAATGGCGATATAGTCTTTAAATTGCCCCGGCACCGGCTTGTACAAGCCGTGTACGCAGCCGAGTACGCGGTAACAGCTGTCGACTGAGTCGACCACAATGCGAAATGCATAGAGATCCATAATCTCTTTCAGCGACTTTCGCTTGTTGCGCATTTTGCTGTAAACGCTGAAGAGATGCTTCTCTCGGCCGATGACGTTGGCGGAGTGCCCCTCTTCGGTGAGGCAGTTTTCGATATTTTCGCGAATGCTGGTGATGGTCTTTTTGCGGTCGCCAAAGCGGGTGGTAATCGATTTGCGAATTCGTCGAGCACGCATGGGGTGCATCGACATAAACCCCAAGTCCTCAAACTCCACGCGAATATTGTGCATACCCAGTCGCTGGGCAATGGGTGCGTAAATTTCGAGTGTCTCGCGGGCGATGCGGCGACGTTTTTCCGGGGGCATCGCGCCGAGCGTGCGCATATTGTGAAGTCGGTCGGCAAGCTTCACTAAAATGACGCGAATGTCCTTGGCCATTGCCAGGGCCATTTTTTGAAAGTTCTCTGCTTGCTGCTCTGCTTTGGATTGAAACTCAATCCGCGTCAGCTTAGAAACGCCATCAACTAACTCTGCGACCACATCACCGAATTGATCGCTTAAGCCCTGCTTGGTGACATTGGTGTCTTCAATCACGTCATGGAGCATTGCCGCCATTAGGCTTTGAGCGTCCATGTGCATTTCAGAAAGAATGGTTGCCACGGCCAAGGGGTGAGTAACGTAGGGTTCACCGCTGCGGCGGTTCTGACCTTCGTGGGCTTGTTCGGCGTAATAGTAAGCGCGCCGAACTTGATTGACTTGCTCGGCGGAAAGGTAGTCGGAGAGAGATTTTGCTAGGGCGTCAATCGATCCCGCCGGCTCTTTTTTGCCGGGATTGGGATTGAAAAAGCTGTATTGATGCATTGGCGCCCCTAATAAGACGCAGAATTACAGTGCCGAAGCGCCTAACTCAGCGCTAAGATCCATTTCTGGCTCTTCTACAGCGGTGTTTGCTGCCATCACTTCTTCACGGGTAATTTTGCCTTCAGCGAGTTCACGCAAGGCAATAACTGTTGGTTTGTCACCCTCTTCAGGGACCAGCGCGTCTTTGCCACCAGTGGCTAGCGCGCGGGCGCGCTTGCTTGCAACCATAACTAATTCAAAGCGGTTATCGACGGCTTGCAAGCAGTCTTCAACAGTAATTCGGGCCATGATGTATATCCTGCGTACTAAATAAAATCAGCGCACAAATTGCGCGCTGTTAATTAGGCAATAGTTTAACAAATAGCCAGCGCTTATGACAGTAGTGCAGAAAGTAATGCGGCGTGGCGTTGCTGTTGGCTTGCCAGCGTGAGGCGATGGCTGCGAACAATGGCCTCTAAATCGGCTAGGGCGGTATCGAAATCATCGTTGATCACCACGTAATCGCCTTCAACAAAGTGGGACATTTCCGCGACCGCGGCATCCATACGGCGTTGAATCACCGCTTCGTCATCTTGGCCACGACCCGTTAGGCGCTCATTCAAGGCTTCTTTCGATGGCGGCATAATAAAAATGGCCACGGTGTCGGGCATTAAATGCCGAACCTGTTGGGCGCCCTGCCAATCAATCTCCAGAATGACATCCTCACCCGCGGCAAGTTGTGACTCAACCCAGCGTTGCGATGTACCGTAGAAATTGTCAAAAACCTGCGCGTGCTCAAGAAAAGCAGCCGAATTTAGCATCTGTTCAAACTCAGCGTGGCTAACAAAATGGTAGTTCACACCATCCACTTCACCGGGCCGCATCGGTCGCGTGGTATGCGATACCGACACACCAAGCCTCGGCGTGCGCGCCAGTAACTTGGCAACTAAGCTGGTTTTGCCAGCACCAGACGGCGCAGAAATAGTATAGAGCGTACCTTGGCTGTGCATAGCGAAAAGGGCGTCCTTTGTGTCGTGTTCGCGTCGTTGGGCGCGAGAGAGATTAGGGATTATACGACCTGATTGGTGGGGCGTCACGGGCTGTTAAAGAGGATGATAGTGTCGGGCAATGTGTTCATGTATTTTGCTGTGAATAATAGGCAGTATAGATTTTTCGGTCGGAATGATGGGGTCGTGTCGCTAAGTTCAAGCAATTTAGGTTTCGAATAGCTCTTAGTGCTTAAACTGACTTTGCTATTTGGTCGGAAGTTACTAGTTTCTCGCGAGTATTTTTAGGGCATTGAACACATTGTAGCAAGGTAGCTGAGGTATTTAATGGCGGTAAACTTATGGACAAAAGAGCAGTTTAAACTAGCATTTTACCTTTATTGCCAGCTCCCCTTTGGGAAGCTACATCGGGGAACTAACGACATAGTCGAGCTGGCTGAAATGATTGGACGAACACCGTCCGCAGTTAGCTTGAAGTTGGTAAATTTAGCCAGTCTTGATCCTGCAATTCGTAATTCAGGGCGGAGCGGCATGATGAACGTTTCTAAATTAGATCGAGAGATTTGGGACGAATTTCATGCTGATTGGGAAGGGCTATTAGATGAGTGTAGCCAACTGATCGCTAAGTGGAGAGAAGGTAAAGTGGGGAACGGTGATGTTGCGGGACCTGAAGCTGTAAGTGATTTCCAAGGGGAGACGAGATCAGTCTTGGCTGAGCAAAGAATAGGGCAGCGTTTTTTTCCGACGTTCGGTTTTGGTCGCTTATAAAAGTCGATGCTGTATTTCCGGGCTAGATGTTCCCCGTTTACTAGTTGCTAGTCATATTGTGCTCTGGAGCGAGGATAAATTGAATCGGCTTAATCCGGGGAATGGCCTTTGCTTATCGGCGCTTTATGATCGGGCTTTTGATCAGGGTTTTATTACGATGGATGAAAGCTGGCGGTTGCTTGTGTCTGGTGAACTAAAGCAGCGGCCTAGTGCTGCAGTTCAAGCAAGCTTTATTGCGATAGAGAGACAGGCAATCGAAATGCCCGAGCGGTTTATGCCAACTTCTGCTTTCATGGAGTGGCATAGAGATAATGTTTATTTAAAGTAGTCGCCCCGTTTTCGTTTTGACTCGATTATTCAATATTCTGAATCTGTTCCCGCATCTGCTCAATCAACACCTTTAGCTCCACTGCTGCCTGCGTGCTTTCTGCAACCACTGCCTTCGATGACAGGGTGTTGGCTTCGCGGTTGAGTTCCTGCATGAAGAAGTCCAGACGTCTGCCGCTGGCGCCACCTTTTTTAAGTACGCGCCGCACTTCTTTGACGTGGGTGTCGAGGCGGTCTAATTCTTCGTCTACGTCGGCTTTCTGCGCGATGAGTGCGATTTCGGCTTCCAATCGGTTGGGGTCGAGTTCGACTTTAAGTTCGGCTAAGCGCTGTTGAAGTTTGTCGCGCTGAGCGGCGACGATGCTGGGCATTTTGCCGCGAATATCGGTGACGATGTTGTTGATGGTATCTAGGCGTTGTTCGATCAATTGCGCGAGTGCGTCGCCTTCTCGTTGGCGGGTGGCAATATGTTCGTTCAGCGCGGTGTCGAAACCTTCTAGCAGTTGTTTGCTGAGTGCGTCGTTGTCTAGCGTTTGTGGTTCGAGAACGCCGGGCCAGCGCAGTAGTTCCAGGATGTTGACCGGTGCGGTATGGGCGATGTGTGCTTTTAGGCCGTTGGCCGCATTGAGTATTTGATTGGCTAGTTCGTCATTGAGCTGCAGTGCTTGTTGCTGATTTTGCTGCTGTACGCGCAGTGCGCATTCTACTTTGCCGCGCTGAAGCTTGTTGCGCAGGGCGTCGCGCAAGCTGGGTTCTAACTGGCGCCAGTTCTCGGGAAGTTTGAATGACAGTTCCAAGTAGCGGTGGTTAACAGAGCGCAGCTCCCAAGTGACACTGCCCCAAGGGTATTCAAAACGTTGGTGGGCAAAGGCGGTCATACTGCTGGTAGTCAAAGGATTCCCCTGCTTTTGTCAGTGTTTAGGCGACATAGTGTAAGCCTAAACGCCCTGCGATGGCGAAAAGTTCGTGGGGAAAGTTAGCCCGCGATGAATGAAATGGCTAACGAGGTTTTTATGTTTGCTGGCAATTCTGGCGGATATATCTTGTGCTTTCTGGCGGGTTTTGACGTGTTGGCAGCGGCTAGCGGTTATACTGTGGGCTTCAGAAGAAGGAGATCAATATGACGGTAGTAAGGCCTAGTGAGCGCGCTTACGATGAAAAAAGGGCATTGCGAATTACGCGCAATTTTACCTGTCACGCCGAGGGTTCGGTGTTAATTGAGATGGGTGACACCAAAGTTATTTGCACGGCCTCGGTACAGAACAGTGTGCCGGGCTTTTTGCGAGGTAAGGGCCAAGGTTGGGTAACGGCGGAATACGGCATGTTGCCGCGCTCTACCGGCAGCCGCATGGATCGTGAAGCCGCGCGGGGTAAGCAGAGTGGCCGGACTCAAGAAATTCAACGTCTTATCGGCCGTTCTTTGCGCGCCGCGATTGATTTGACGATGTTGGGCGAAAACACCATTTATTTGGATTGCGATGTTATTCAGGCTGACGGCGGTACGCGCACGGCGTCTATTACCGGTGCGTATATTGCACTGGCCGATGCAGTTGCAAAATTACAGGCCGATGGCTTGATTACTGGCAACCCCCTGCAGCAGCAAGTTGCGGCAATATCAGTTGGTGTTTATCAGGGCGCGCCGGTACTGGATTTGGATTACGCCGAAGACTCCACCGCTGAAACGGATATGAATGTGGTGATGGATGATAAGGGCGGAGTTATTGAAGTTCAGGGAACCGCAGAAGGGGCCACGTTTAGTCGCACCGAAATGAACGCAATGATGGATTTAGCAGAGAAAGGGATTGCTGAGCTTATTGCGGCGCAGAAGGAGGCGCTGAAGGCTTGACGGGCGCGGTGATTCCGGAGTCCAGAGGAATGCCGCGAAAGGCGGGAGAGGTGGGTTAGGGAGGCATCGAGGATCGTGGCGGCCTTACCTCTCCTGCCTTCCGTTCAGCATCAAGCCAGCTTAAAACGGGCTCTCTGGTAGCTCAAAGTCGTAATCCATAATGACAGGCGCGTGCTTACCAAATTCTTGCACTTTGTAGATGGCGCCGTATTCCACTCGAGGCGTTATGTGCTCGGATGTAATCTGCATATCTACTCGCCAGCCGTTGGTGCCGGGCTCGCCATCTGGCCACCAGCTAAACTCATCGGCATCGGTGTTTACAAGGCGGAAGGCGTCTGCGTAGTGCTGTTCGCGGAAAAGGCGATCCAGCCATTGTTGTTCTTCTGCCAGGCTGCCTGGCTTGCCGTGGTTACCGCGGACATCCTGGATGTCGATGGCGCGATGAGCAATATTCCAGTTGCCGCAAATGATAAAGTCGCGGCGCTTATTGCGCACTTTGGTCAGGTGGTTCAAATACTGTTCAAAGAACTGATTTTTACGGATTAAGCCGGCGCTGTCGCCCTCTTCGGCAAACGGCGCTAGCAAACTGCCAATACTTATATTGTCGTAGTCAGCCTGAATGTAGAGGCCGTCCATGTCGAAGTCTAAAAAGCCGAGGCCGGTCATGATGGCTTTGGGTAGTTGACGGCAATAAATAGCCACGCCATTGTGTTTGCCGTCGGCGGCATCGAAGAAGTAAGGGTTGTAGTCGCGGGGGAAGTAAACGTCGTCGCGGAGTTTATATTCGGCTATGCCTAGATTTTGGATGCAGATAATATCCGCGTCTTGTTTAGTGACCCAGTCAAAAAAGCCTTTCTTGGCGGCATCTACAATGCTGTCAGCACAAAAGCTGATGATTCTCATGTGTTTCCTATCGTGTCGATCAGGGCCAGTGTCTTGGCTTCAGTGTAAGCAGTCTCAGCGGCAAGGTGGGCCAAGCTAAGATGGTTAAATACTATTAAGTGAGCGTATTCAGGGTTTTAGATATAAACAGGGGCTTAGACTACAATGAAACCCTAACGACAACAATCACGGCGGCTAATATCTGCCAAAAAACACCTCATTTCTCGCGGCCACCCAGCGCAGATCAGGGCATTTGTGTGCAATTGCCGTCAATTGTGAGATTTTTAGTAGTAGCTTTCTAAAACAGGTGCGTAAAATGGCGGCCGAAACGTTCACCGAGCTTTTTGAGGGTGCAGATGAGTATTCAGAAATACCAACAGCAATTTATTGAGCAGGCCATTGCGAGTGAGGCGCTTTGCTTTGGCGAGTTTACACTGAAGTCGGGGCGCATTAGTCCGTATTTTTTTAATGCAGGCCGGTTTAGTAGCGGCGTGGCGTTGGCGGCACTTGGTCGCTGTTATGCCGATGCCATTATGGCATCGGGCGTCGAGTTTGACGTGTTATTTGGCCCTGCTTATAAAGGTATTCCATTAGCGGCCGTTACCGCATGTGCGCTGGCAGATCATCATCAGCGCGATGTGCCTTTTGCCTATAATCGCAAAGAGAAAAAGGATCACGGTGAGGGCGGCACGCTTGTGGGCGCCGCTTTGCAGGGCAAGGTACTGATTATTGACGATGTTATTACGGCTGGTACTGCCATTCGTGAAGCTATTTCAATGATCGAGTCAGCGGGTGCTGACGTAGCAGGTGTGGCAATCGGTTTGGATCGGCAAGAGCGCGGTCAGGGTGAGCGCTCGGCTATTCAGGAGCTGGAGCAAGATGCCTCGCTCTCGGTTATTAGCATTGTCGGTTTGAATGATATTGTTAATTACTTGTCTACTGCTGCGACTGATGATGATTTAGTCGGTCGTATCAATGCCTATCGCGAACGCTACGGTGTTGAGGTATAAGGCGCAATAGAGCATATTTGTTAGATCTGAGTTTGTGGAGCAAGGGTGTGGCTGTGAGTCGCTGGGTATTATTGGGTGCAATGATTTTTGTGGGAGCGTCGGAGTTGTCGGCGGAAACCCTCTATTATCGTTATCCAGGCGTCAACGGCACAGTGGTGATTGATAGCAGTGTGCCACCAGAGGCGGTTCCACGTGGCTATGATGTAATTCGTGTTGACGGCTCGGTGGTTAAAACCGTGGCACCTAAGTTGAGCGATGCCGAGCGCAAAGCGCGCGAGTTAGAGCAGGAAGTTGCTGCGGCAAGGGCTGAGGCCGACGCTAAAACACGTAAATGGGATCAGTCACTATTGCTGCGCTACAGCAGCATACAGGATATTGAAGTGGCGAAAGTGCGCGCCATTAACGATATCAAAGTGCGTATATCGATTCTGAAAAGCAATTTGTCGACGATTAAGCAGCAGATCCTAAACAATCAGAGCGAGGCCGCTGAGTTAGAGCGGCGAGGACAGGATGTCCCTTCGGCGTTGGTGGACACTCTGGCGTCGTTGCGACGCGAAGTGACGACAACCGAGCAGCATATTAATAGTCGCGTGCAAGATCTAAGTGATGTTGCTAAAAACTACGAGCGCGATAAAGATCGCTTCTCGCACTTGCAAGCTCAAGCCCAGAAGCGTTTGCAATACTACGATCCGCGCGAATAACTGCGACTGTTAGTTTAGCGAAAAATCGCTGCGCTTAGCTGCTGCCATTGCTCGTCCCAGTGCTCTGTTGGTCGGCGTTTAAAATCACTGCGCACAAACTGGCCAATACGTCCCTCGGCTGCCGACAGCAACAGATTTGCGGTGCTATTGGCGGTAATCACGGTGCGCAAGCCCTCACGTAACTCCGCTTCTCGCAATATTGTTTTTAGCTGCGTTTCTATGCGGTCATAGAACTGCACGACCCGATTGCGCAGGCGCTCGTTTTCGCCGGCGAGGGCGTCGCCATTAAAAATTCGGGTAATGCCAGGATTGCGTTCAGTAAACGTCAGCAACAGCTGCAGAATACTGCCGAGCTGCGTCAGGCTCTGACCTTCTTCTTTCATAATTAGCGCGACACGACTGAAGATCGATTCTTCGACAAACTCAATAAGCCCTTCAAACATCTTTGCCTTGCTGGGGAAGTGCCGGTATAGGGCTGCTTCCGAAACCCCAACCTCAGCTGCTAGCTTGGCGGTGGTTATGCGGGCGCCCGGTTGGGTTTCCAGCATGGTGGCGAGGGCTTGGAGAATTTCATCGCGTCGTGAAGGACGTTTGTTCATAGGGCGTAGCTGACCTTATTGGGCGCTAGGCCCTCTCTAAATAGCTTGATTAATCGAGTAATTTTTTGACGTTGGTGATGAGTGTGCCAACGCCGGTATCGGTGAAAATTTCTAACAATACGGCGTGGGGGACGCGGCCATCAATGATATGGGCGCTGGTCACGCCGGCGTTTACGGCAGATAGCGCGCAACCGATTTTTGGCAGCATGCCGCCGTAGATGGTGCCATCGGCAATCAGCGCGTCGACTTGCTCAGTGCTCAGGCCGGTTAATACTTTGCCTGATTTATCCATTAGGCCTTCGATGTTAGTTAACAGCATCAGCTTCTCGGCTTTTAATACTTCTGCAACCTTACCCGCCACTAAGTCAGCGTTGATATTGTAGGAGGCGCCATCGGGGCCCACGCCAATTGGTGCAATAATCGGAATAAAGTCGCTGTTAATTAGCATGTCCAGGACTTCGGTATTAATTGCCTCAACTTCACCGACGTGGCCAATATCAATAATTTCGGTTTTTGCTAAGTCGGGGGTGCGCTGGGTGACTTTGAGCTTTTTGGCGCGAATTAACTGGCCATCTTTACCGGTTAAGCCAATGGCTTTGCCGCCATTGCGGTTTAGCAGGGAAACAATCTCTTTGTTAACGGAGCCGCCGAGTACCATTTCAACCACGTCCATGGTGGCGGTGTCGGTAACGCGCATGCCGTCGACAAAATGCGATTCAATCGCCAGGCGCTTAAGTAGGTCGCCTATTTGCGGTCCGCCGCCGTGCACGACAATCGGATTCATACCGACCAACTTCATGAGCACGATGTCACGGGCAAACTGTTCTTTAAGCTTGTCGTCGATCATGGCATTGCCGCCAAACTTGACCACAATCGTTTTATTGGTGAAGCGTTGGATATAGGGCAAAGCTTCGGTAAGAACGCGGGCGACATCACCTGCGGCGGAGCGACTCATAGACATGGCGTGTTCTCGCAAAGTCGGTGGCAAAAAAAGGACGTCTATTAAAGACTATCTACTAGCGTTGGATCAATCCTTAGCAGCAATTCCTTGAAGTCATTTTGTATGCGTTTCATAGAGGACTCACTATCCGCCTCAAAGCGCATGGTTATAGCGGGGCCAGTATTTGAGGCGCGAATTAAGCCCCAGCCGTGCCTGAACTCTACCCTCAGGCCGTCAATATTGATAAGCCCTGCATCGGAGAACTTTTGGTTCTCGGTGAAGGTTTCAATAATGGCGAATTTACGCTCATCGGCAACAGGAATCAAAATCTCTGGGCTGCTAACGAGGCTGGCTTGGCTGTCTAATGCGTCATCCATTGTTAGGCCTGATAAGGTGAGTATTTCCAATAAGCGGGCGGCGGTATACATGCCGTCGTCAAAACCATACCAGCGGTCTTTATAGAAAATATGACCTGAGAATTCTCCGCCAAGCAAGGCACCGGTTTCTGCCATTTTTTGTTTCATAAAGGAGTGGCCGCATTTCCACATAGTGGGGCGGCCACCGCAATCGACGATAAGTTCAGACAGTAGGCGCGAACATTTGACGTCAAACAGAATTTCAGCGCCGGGATTGCGCGTTACGATGTCATTGGCGAGCACCATCAACAATTGGTCTGCTGAAGGGCAGCGACCTTGGGCGCTGACGATGGCGACGCGATCGCCATCGCCGTCAAAGGCGATACCAAGGTCGGCGCCATGTTCGGCTACTGCGGCTTTAAGTGCGCTCAAATTGCTTTCAATGGTTGGGTCTGGCGCGTGATTTGGGAAGTTGCCGTCAGTCTCACAAAAGAGCGGAATGACCTCGCAGCCGAGCTCTTCAAACAGGGCGGGCGCAATATTAGAGGTTGCGCCATTGCCGGCATCGATGACGACTTTAAGTGATTGGGCGATGACGACGTCACCTATAATACGGTCGATATAGCGCTGCTCAATGCTGTCGCTTGTGCGGTTGCCGTTGCCGCTGGTGAAGTCTTGAGCCTCTATGCGCTGTCGCAGCGTTTGTATGTCTTGTGACGTTAAGGACTTAAATTCCAAGCTGATTTTCATACCGTTATACTCGCCGGCGTTGTGGCTGCCGGTGATCATGATGGCATTGCCAATGTTCAAATCTTGGCAGGCGTAATGCAGCATTGGTGTGGCGATGAGGCCGAGGTCGATAACGTCAATGCCGGTGCTGAGTAAGCCTTTAACCAGTGCCTCGTGAATTCTGGGGCTGCTTAAGCGGCCATCGCGACCTAAAATCAATTTGCTTTGGCTTCGACTTAAAGCCTCGCTGCCGACCGATTTGCCAATGGCAAAGCAAGCGTTGTCGTCTAGTTCAGTTTCGGCGATACCGCGAATATCGTAGGCGCGAAACGAGTTGATCGATATGCCTGATGTGGTCGCTCTATTTCTACCGCTGGCCTTTTCAGTACTTAACTCGGGAAGTGGCGGTGCGCCGTCGGGCGCGGGAAAGTTATCACGTTTGGCGGTTCTATTTTGTCTGTCTGCGCTAAGTTTTTTCGCTAGAACCTGTTCTAGGCTGGGTTCGGAATCCGCTTTTTCGAGATCCGATTTTGGCGTCTTGCTCGGGCTTTTCTCTGCTACCGGAATTTGATAACTACGCAGGAAAAAGATGGCGTGACTGCTGGCAATCAATGCGACACAAAGCACGCAGATTAACCACAGTAGGGTGCTGTCTGAGCTCAGGCTTAGCACCGTATTTTCTTGCGGGTAAATCTGTAGTGTCCAGCCGGGAACCGACAGTGGTCGACTCTGCATGACATCTGGGTAAGCAATTGCCGATGGCTTGATGACACTGTCGCTGCGCGATTTATATGTTTGGATTAGCTCAACGCTAACGGCATTGCCCGCAAGGCTATTTAACATTTTTTCGAAATAGTTGGCGTTGAATGTGACGTATATTGCGCCGCGTTTGCCGGCAGTTTTAACGAAGGAGATCAGCCATTCATCGTTATGTTTGTAGGCTTCGATAATTAACTTTTGTTGCTCGATGCTTTTGCGCAGCATATCGATTTCAATATTATTGCGCAGCCGCAAGGTCTCGCTGCGCTCGTCGGCAATACCCTGATTGCCGATGTAGATGATTTTGGTATCTTGGGCTTCGGGAAATGCGCGCTTAAGGTTTTTCGACAACACACTGTCATCGCTAATACTGCCTTGTTGTAAAGCATCAATAAGTTCTTGGCTGTTGCTTTGTTCTGTGACGCGGGACCCCAGTTGGTCTATTGCGTCGCGCACGATGCCGCGCTGATGATCTGCGATGTTAGATGTGACGGTATCGATACGCTGGGTTAAGGCGCGCGGCTCTTCATAGTGTTGTATCCAGTAGAACGCAGCGAATACCAGGCCAATGGAAAATATGGCAGATAGCAGGATGTCACGCTGATTAGCGGAAAATCGTTGGGCGACGGCTGGTTTGGTGGCGGTGGTCTCGGACGCTTTTTTTGTCATTGTCGTAGTAATCTGATCCTTGATGGCCGTGGCACTATTATGCAGTCAATCGCCGCAATGCTCCCATAATGGTAGAGCGCACTCTGTCTGTCTAGCGAGTCTCAGCAAAGAATTTTTGTGCGATTAAGGTTATCAGTTGGGCTGCCAGCTGGTTTTTACCCATTTGTGGGATATCACATTGCCCGTCTTTCCATATTGCGGTGACCGCATTGTCATTGGCATTAAAGCCAATGGCGCTATTCGAGACATCGTTGGCGATAATTAAATCGAGATTCTTTCGTTCCAGTTTGCCCCGCGCGTAGCGCATGAGATCCTGGGTTTCTGCCGCGAAGCCGACAGTCACCGGCCGTTCACTGTGATTGGCAACCGTGCTCACGATGTCCGGGTTGCGGACTAAGTCGATGTGCATGCTGTCATTGTCTTTTTTAATTTTTTGATCGGCGGCCTTAGCTGGGCGATAGTCGGCGACCGCGGCGCAGGCAATAAAAAGCTCGCATTTGCCGAGGGTGGCAGTGCTGGCGTCCAGCATATCCTGGGCGCTAATCACGTCTACTCGGCTTACTCGCTCTGGACAGTTTAGGGTTGTTGGGCCGCTGATCAGTGTCACTATCGCGCCGGCATCTGCGGCCGCCGCCGCTAGGGCGTAACCCATTTTCCCAGAGCTGTGGTTGCTAATATAGCGCACGGGGTCAATGGCTTCTCGGGTTGGGCCGGCGGTAATCGTTAGGCGTACGCCATCTAATATTCGGGAATTAAAGATACTGGCTGCGTGTGCCGCAAGCTCTTCCGCTTCTAACATTCTGCCGGGGCCGATATCGCCGCAGGCTTGCTCGCCCGCAGCGGGGCCGAAAAGGGCAATTTTGCGGGCGCTCAGGGTGGCGATATTGTCTTGGGTTGCCTGGTCGCGCCACATGCCCTGATTCATTGCTGGCGCTAGCGCGATGGGTGCGGGTGTTGCTAAACACAGTGTGGTGAGCAGGTCGTCGCCACGACCATTGGCTAGGCGAGCCATAAAATCAGCGCTGGCTGGAGCGACTAAAATAAGATCGGCCCAGCGCGCTAGCTCGATATGCCCCATACCCGCTTCTGCTTCTGGGTCAAGTAAGGTGGTGTGTACCGGGTTGCCCGACAGCGCTTGGAGTGTGAGTGGTGTAATAAACTCCATAGCAGCTGCAGTCATGACGACTCGCACATCGGCGCCGTGATCTTTTAAGCGCCTGATAAGCTCTGCGCTCTTGTAAGCCGCAATGCCGCCGGTAACGCCGAGAAGAATATGCCGGTTGCTCAGTTGTTTCATATCACCGTGTCGCTATTGGTCAGTATGGCGTTATTATGAAGCTTATCGAGGCTGCCGACTACCGCGTGGTTTGGTCGCCCTAATAAACCATGTTCACCAAGGAGGGTGTTATGGCAATTACAGATTGGCCGGAAGATGAGCGGCCGAGGGAAAAGTTATTGCAGCGCGGCGCCGCTGCCTTGGCAGATGCAGAGCTATTGGCCATCTTCCTGCGTACCGGTGTCAGGGGGAAATCTGCGGTCGATTTGGCCCGAGAGCTCCTGCAGGAGCACGGTGGGCTAGCTGACTTGATAGCGGCAAGCCGCGAACGATTCTGCGCGTCTCACGGCCTAGGTGACGCCAAGTTCGTGCAATTACAGGCGGTTGTGGAGATGTCGCGTCGTTATTTGGCAGAGGCGCTGCTGAACAAGCCGGTATTTGCTAGTGCGGCCGCGACACGGCAGTTTTTGCTGGCTCAGCTGCGCAATGAGGTTCGCGAGGTGTTCGCGGTGCTGTATCTCGACAATCAGCATCAGATGCTCCGTTACGAGCCGCTATTCTACGGCACCATTGATGGCGCAGCGGTTTATCCGCGTGAGATAGCGCGGCGGGCGCTAGAATTACATGCTGCCGCCCTGATCGTGGTGCACAATCATCCGTCCGGAGTGGCGGAGCCTAGCGAGGCGGATATCAGAATTACCCGCCGAATCAGGGATGCTCTGGCATTATTGGATATGCGCTTGCTGGATCACTGCGTGGTGGCGGGGCCAGAAGTTATCTCGCTAGCTGAGCGGGGTTTGATCTGACGCGCTGAAAAATACGGCCCACTAGATTTTATGGCGTGGCAGCGGCCAGATTAGCAGCCTACGTGCCTGCAGACTGCGTGTTCTCTGGTGGTGAGGTATCTCAGCTAGCTCTCAGGGCGAGAATGGGCGGAGATTCTTTAAGGGAAATTTCGCGACAAAACTTGCTTGCTGCCTGACCTTCTGGTATAAAGTCGCGCTCCATTTGGGCCGTGTCCGGGATGCAAAACTTCTCAGGGCACCCGAGTATTGTCAGAACCACACGGCGGCCCGGTTTGAACCTGATTTTATAAACCTTTTGCACCGCAAAACGCGGATAAGGGTTGAAGAGGCGACTATCATGTCTAGAGTATGTCAAGTTACTGGCAAGCGTCCGGTAACCGGAAACAATGTATCACACGCAAAGAACCGCACCCGTCGCCGTTTTTTGCCAAACCTGCACAGCCACCGTTTTTGGGTTGAAGCAGAGAAGCGTTTTGTCACTTTGCGTGTTTCTAGCAAAGGCATGCGTATCATCGACAAAAAAGGTATTGAGTCTGTGTTAGCAGAACTTACTGCCCGTGGCGAAAAATTCTAAGGAGACTGGTCATGGCTAAGAAAGGCGCAAGCGATAAAATCCGTTTAGTTTCTAGCGCGGGTACTGGTCACTTCTACACGACCACTAAAAACAAGCGTAACACTCCGGACAAATTTGAATTCTCAAAATACGATCCAGTGGTACGTAAGCACGTAATGTACAAAGAAGCTAAAATCAAGTAACTCTTGGTTTCGTGCTTCCATAAAAAAACCGCGCAATGCGCGGTTTTTTTATGTCTGCAGAAATTAGCAGAGCTAAGGTGCCGAGAGCGGCTGGTTCGCCCTTTAGTTAACGACAGTTAGCTTGTCTTCAACGTTATTAACGTGATCAAAGCCTTTAGCAATCTCTATGGCTAAGTCGTGAGCCGCATCGCTTTTAACCGTGCCTGTTAACACCACCATGCCGTTTTTAGTGTCGACATCAATGCTAGTGGCCTCAATGTCGTCATTGGCAGCATATTTCATATTGATGCCGGCGGTGGTGGTTAAGTCATACCAGGTGCGGCTAAATCTCTCGCCAGTAGCTTCCATTTTGCTGGTGTAGTTTTTATCTACAGTTAGCTTGTTGTCTACAGACTTTACACCGTCGACATTCTCAGCAATCTGTCCTGCTAAGTCCTTTTCAATTTCGCTGTTTACAGTGCCTTTGAGCGTTACGTTTGATTTTTTAACGTCAGTGTCGATGGTGAAATTGTTAAGTTCACTGTTTAGCATCAAGGCGGTTTCAATCTTCCCGTCCAGCCACGCATCATTTGTTTTACCTTGCCAATCATTAGCTAATACCGGCGTAATGCTAATAGTTGAAAGTACAATAGCGCTTGCTAGCGTTTTTTTGATAGTCATATTCTTCTCCATGAATTTGAAAGATAAAATTTCTATGTGAAATTAATTTCAAGAAACTTTCTTTTTCAATTCGTCAAATTGCTTTTCTGCTTCGTCCTTGGCCAAGCCGTAGCGCTCTTGTATGACACCTATAAAGCGTTCGTTGTTGGCTTGTGCGTAATTAATATCATCGTCAGTTAAATCAGCCCATTTCTCTTTGATTTGGCCTTTCAACTGCTTCCATTTTCCTTCAGCGATATCTTGATTCATAAAAATACTCCTCTTGATAGCGAATTATTGCCCTCTTGGACAAAGTAAGATGCGATTACAACCGCGGTGGTCGTCCTCGCAAAACTTGCATTAGTAAAGAAATAACAAGTAGCACTAAAAAGATAAAAAATAAAATTTTAGCAATACTCGCTGCTGTACCTGCTATGCCGCCAAAGCCAAGTGCTGCAGAAGCTATGGCAACAATAAAAAACACAAGTGACCATCCCAGCATGATAATTTCCTTTTTTGTTGTAGTGTTAACTCTGACCTCGACTAAATAATAAGTTCAAAGTTTGTTTTTTTATAAAATACAAACTTTGTCTGAAATTAATTGTCCACACAGTGAAGCCTATATTTGGTAATTTGCTAATTAAAGGGAGGTGCAATATGGCTAATGCAGCTGCAACGAGTGATAAAGCGCATGCAAAAGTAGATGGTGCTGCCGAAAAAATGCATGAGGCTGTTGATCGTGCGGCCGCAGTGGCGGGCAGCAGTGAAGATCGCTTAATTGAGTTGGCGAATGAGTTGCGCGACCATGCGGACAGGCTCGCACAATCTGCTAAATCACGATCTGAGGCAGTTAGCTCTGCGGTAGGTGACTACACGCGTGAGAACCCCGCAAAAAGTATTGGCATCGCATTTTTGCTAGGCGCCGTTCTCGCATTTTTATTTCGTAAATAAAAGAAATGACTTTAAATGTGAGCAAGGGCGACGAGCAGATCTTAGCTGGTGAGCGGATGCACGCCGAAGCAAAGTCGAAGTCGCTAGATTCAGATGAATCTATGGCTAGCTTGGTTCACGCGTATCGCGATCATTTGACAGGCTATTTAAGCTTGGCAGAGATGCACGGTCAGCGCTGGATACTGCTGCTTTGCAAAATACTGGTGCTAAGTCTTGCGGTGTTTATGTTGCTGCTCGCCGGCTGGCTTAGTGTGCTGACTGCGCTCGTTGGCGTAATGATGCAGGCGGGCATGTCACTTGCCGGAGCGATGTTACTCGCAAGTGCGGCGAGCCTTGCGCTGAGCTGGGCTTGTTGGCGAGCTTTGCGTCGACGTATTGGCGAATTCTCGCCATCGTCTCTGGCCGAGTCTGCTCGCGATTCGAGTCCAGCGGCCGGCGGAGGGGCTTAGCCATGGTGAGTGCAGAAAATCAGCTATTAAAGGCTATTGAGCGAAAGAGGGCACAACAAGCGCAAGACCGAGAGGTGCTTCAGCATCGGCGCGAGTTGTATCGCGAGCAGTTAGTTAATAACTTGGCTAAGCCTGAGTATCTTATTGGCGGACTTTGTCTTGGTTTTTTATTTTCTCTTCGCCAAAAAAAGAATGACTGTGGCGATAATGAGCAATGCAAAAAAGTCAGCGCCGGAAACCCAGTATGGCGGCAGATTGTTGTCGATGTCTTAGATCGGCAGCTAAGTCGGCTGTTATTTGAGATGCGTCGCCGGACATAAAAACCGGCTAATTAAAGCGATAATCAGTCTGCAATAAGATGATCGCTTTGATTGAATCGAAGAAGTTGTTTGCTATTTAGGCAAAGCTCTGAAAAAGCAGTATTGCTTTTACTGTATTTTGGCCACTGCGTTGTGTCATCGTGGAGATAATGTGCCAGTGCAATACTGATCGCAACGCCGTGTGAAACAATGACCACGCTTTCATTTTTATGTTTTTCACCTATCTCTTTAATCGCGGCAAGCATTCGCGCTTTCACGACATTCTGAGATTCACCATTTGGGCTGCAAAAATCGGGGTTATGTACTAGCTCGTGCAGGGTGTTGCTGCCCGTACTACTCAATGACTCAAAGGTTTGACCTTCCCAATCACCAAGATCCAGTTCCATTAAGCGCGGATCTTGAATTACCTCTAGATTAAAACCTTGGCCTATTGCCTCGGCGGTAATGCGGGCGCGTTGCAGTGGGCTGCTATAAATAACAGTTGGTGTGATGTAGTTGCTAAAATACGCACCGAGTTTACGTGTTTGTTCATAACCTTCCGGTGTTAACTCGGTGTCGGTTTGGCCGTGCCATACTTTGTCGATATTGGCGTAGGTCTGGCCGTGGCGAACAAAATAGATTTTTCCTTGAGTCATATTTATAGCCAATTGAATATCGTTGTTTTGCAACAAGATCGGAATATTAGCAATTATCCACTGACTAATATATTTTTAAAATACTATGCGACTGCTAATTGAAAGTTCTAACATTTGCGCATTCTCCCATTTTAGCGAATCACTTCTAATCGAAAACGAGAAGAACGGGTGGCGAATACCAATACCAATAGCCTTGCTTCTGAAATCGTAATCGGTATGCCATGAAATATAGGGACTTTTAGATGTGTACCCTAGGCGCGGAAACATGATCTTATCGTAGGATAAAAGTTGGCTGCTTATCCCTGTGTTGTCGTTAATGTCATAGCGCCCGCCGAGAGTGTATCGGTGCGGCAGGCGCTGGGTTTGACCGCGATAACCTTCAATGCCGCTGACTGTAGGTTTTGTATCAATAGCGCCATTGCTGTCGAAGGATATAGTATTGGTGTCTGCGTTTGCTTGAGTGTAAGTCAGATCCTTAAATTTTATATAAGAGAGTATGTCCCTACCCTTTAAGCTAAATGCTATATTTTTTGTGGCTTGCCATTCCAGGTCGATATCTACGCTAGCGCCATGGCCGTCGGTGTCCTCTTCTTTTCGGTCGAGCAGTGTGTCTCTGCTGTAACCATAGTCTAAGCGTAACTGGGTTTGGTAGCCGGTACTTAGCGATTGAAATTGACCTTTTAAATAGCCGTCGGTGGTTTTGTCTGCACGGAGATAGTTGAATCTAATTTTTCCGTCGATCGATGGGGTAATGTCAAATTGATGCGCCAAGCCAAGGCCCCATGCGCGGATATGATTCGGTCTCAAATGGACACTATATACGCGATTTTCTGGCACCGGAATGTCGTTGCGGAGTAGATAGGCTAATTCCGCGGTATCGCTGTTAAATCTCAGGAAGTAGTCATAGCGCTGGAATAAGCTGTACTCCCACTTACCATCGGTGGCGCTGGCTTCTAATTGGTTATGTGTAAAGGCGATATTTCCGTTTTTTACTGGCTTGCCTTCGAGGTCATGGATTGTCTGATCGATTGAGGCAATTGCGCTGTAGCTTTGACTTTCAAATTTTAGACTCAGTATTTCTGGTGCGAATTGAGCGTGACTGGTTGTCACAAAAAAGCAGGAGCTGAGGAAAATCAAAGATGAGAAGCGCATCGCTATGCATCCATTTGTCAGGGTATTTAAATTAAAGATGAAAAAAGGGGAGGCGGTATGCCTCCCCTTTTTTAGTAGTGTGAATCTTTTACATAATAGATTCGAAACTACCGTCTGAGTAGCGAACGATCACGGCTCCGGAGTCATCGCTAACATCAGCGAATTTTTCATTGCCGACGTTAATGGTGCCACTGACGCTGGTTTCGTCGTCAACTTCCGTTTCAGTAAGTACTAACGTCACGTTATTGTGATTGCTAAGTGATACCGAGTCGTCACCCTCGTAAACAAGATTTAGCTGCTTGCCGCCGTAGCTGAGTTTGATGCTGCCTTCGCCAGTTTCTAAACCTGTTCGACTGGCGCTAAAATTCACATTGATATCATCGGCGACACCAGTTAGGTCGATGTCAAAAATGATGCTTAGGCTAGCCATTGCATAGTCTTGCTCTGTTTCAGCTGTGTCACACTCATCAAAGTAGCTAAAGTTATAGCCATTTTGACCGTAGGAATAACTATCTTTGCCTTCGCAGGTTTCATCAAAGTTAGTCAGGCTCGCCGCTAATGTCGCGGTAAGTGAGTTGCCAGCGGCATCACTAAAATCACCAGAAAGTGAGATGTCGAGACCGTCTATCATTGTGGTTTCTGTGTACTCTTCCGAGTCGGAGTAGCCCGACGGGTCAAACGTGGAGTCGTACTCGCCCATCTCGGTATTGCTTAATAGATCTAGCTCGATACTCATTGCGCCAGTGAATGATACTGGGTTGTCACCGTCAGTTTGCGCCAAGGTCACGCTTAGGCTTGCCGCTGCGCTCTGAACACTAACCGAACCGTCCCACGTTTCGTTGTAGCTATTGTCGGTTTCTGTCTCGATACTTTCGTCTTCGAAGCTAAGTGAACCGCTTAGGGCGGAGCCTTCGTCGATAGACAATCTCGCAGCGCTACTCGTCGCGCTTCCAGAAATAGTTAGGTCGAAATTGGCGGTGCCGGATTCGGTAAACGTCACGCTACCGTCGTTATTTTCGACTTCGTCATTGTCCTCGTCGATGACGGTTCCGTTTGCGGCGGTTAGTACTAAGGCAACAACGGTCTCATTAACCGTTACATCCTGGCTTACAGAATACGTTTCTTTGTCACCCGCAGTAGTGATGGTGACAGTCACGTCGTCGGTAGTTGAAGAAGTTGGCTTAGTATCCTCGGCGTCTTCGTACTCTGCCACGGCGTTAGCAATTGCGTTTAAGGCCAAACCTAAGGCTTCTGCTACGGTGCTGCCGTCGGCGGCTAAGGCTTCTGAGGCAAGTTCAATCTCATCAGCAAACGCTTCTTGGTTCTCGGTGATTATGCCAGCGCTTGCTAGGTTTCTTACTTGCTTTACAAATGCTTTTGTAGCGACTAGACCTTCGCTGCCGATGTCGTCGGGGATATCACCTTGACTGGCTGTGGTGTCGCCGTTTTGTTCGGCGTCGGCTTCCGCAGCGGTGATGCTGGTGCTAGCGCCAGTTAGCTCTTGATCGTCGGCGTCGACGCCTTCAACGGCTTTTACTGCATTGAGGATTGCAAGTGCCTCTTCGAGTAATTCTTCTATGGTTATTGCGGTAGTTTCGGTGGTCTCTTTGTCCGCTATGCCACCATTTGCAAATTGGTTGCTTAAGCTTGCTACGGCATCTTCTAGTGACAGGCTTGGGTCATCTTTCAGGATCGCGGCAATAGCAGCGGCAGCTTTCAAGTTATAGTCAAGCGCGTCTTTTGTCGCACCGTTGACAGCATTTGCATTGGTAATGTCGACGATCGCCTGATTGATCAGGCCACCGGTGATACCAAGGCGGTTGGCGATTTGGGCGTTGGAGGCAAGTGCCGCGTCAGAGGGGCGAGCACCACTTACTACTTTTTGCAGGGTCAGTTTTGATGCGATGTCGGTAAGTGGCGTTACGTTAACGGTAACGGAGTTTGTGTCGGCCTTGGGAAGTGTTGCTGCCATGGTAAACGTTGATGCTAGCGGGTATGTGTCGCCGAATAAAACGGGCGTGCCATCAACCGCGCCGCACTGAGTAACATCACAGCGCATGGTTGCGCCGTCTTCTGCGCTGATTTCGATAAATATCGCCGTTCCTGAAACATAGCTACTATTAAGCGTCAGGCTATATGTGCCGTCCTCTGCAGTTACTACGGGCGTTGCTAGCGGTGTTGTTCTATCTACACTGCCGTCTGCAGCGATGGCGTATGCATTGACGGTGCCACCAATAATTATACCTTTTGACGCTGTTCCACCAACATTGTTGCTGGGGGCTGCGCCACCGCCGCCACCACCACCGCCACCGCAGGCTGCGAGCACAGAACTGATGGCAATAGGTAGGAAGAGTTTACAAAAACGAGGGGGGGTAATCATGAAGAGCTCCTTGAGAATATCCGCCAGTTAGCGCTACACGCTGGTAAGTGCTGAGAGGAAACCCGGTTACACTTTCCTGTGAATCCGCTTAAAACTGTCGTTATTCTTTTATTTAATTGGCGAGTACTGCAGCCCTGATCCGCCTATTTAGTGTTGTTAGAAAAATAAATTTGGGTGCAGTGAATATAAGTACATGCATTTTTAAGCAAGCTCAAGTTGTTTTTACTAATATTCGTTTTTCTCAGCGACCACAAAATCGTCAAATACTAAGCTGCGCTGCAGCTGTAGAGTCACTGGAATTAACTATTGATATTGTCGACCCAGCTGCGGTCGTGGCGGCAACATAATGACCGAGCGCGACCTTTGTCTAGCTTGCGCAATAGTCGCGACAGTTGCATGGTGGTGTTGGTATGGTCGATAAGCATGCTCATTCATCCGTCTCAGTCTTTTTCCGGGGCAGTGGTTGTGTGCTCATACCAAGCGAAGATATCGTTAGATGGTTTGCTGGCTGTTCTCGACGCAGTCGGCAACACCTGATTTTGAATTAATAAACGGGGAGTAGGTGCTGATGTTTTCAGGAATTGTAATTAATAAAGACGAGGCCGGTCAGTCGGTTGCAGTGGCCCAAATCGACGAGACGCAATTACCCGAGGGCGATGTGACGATTGATGTGGAATATTCCACAATGAACTATAAAGACGGGTTGGCAATTACGGGCAGCTCACCGGTGGTGCGTAAATTTCCGATGGTCCCCGGTATTGATTTAGCCGGAGTGGTGTCAGAAAGCAGCCATGCAGACTATAAGCCCGGCGACAAGGTGGTCTTGAATGGCTGGGGTGTGGGTGAGGGCCACTGGGGCGGTCTTGCTCAGAAAGCGCGGCTGAATGGTGATTGGCTTGTCGCGCTGCCCTCTGCATTTACCGCACGTCAGACGATGGCAATTGGCACTGCGGGATATACCGCCAGTCTTTGCGTAGAAGCTTTGATTAAACAGGGTGTTGCGCCTGATCAAGGCGAGGTGCTGGTGACTGCAGCAACGGGCGGCGTTGGCAGTATTGCGATTGCTTTATTAGCCAAGGCCGGGTTTAACGTGGTTGCTGCTACTGGTAAAACCAGTGAAGGAGACTATTTAGCGCAGCTTGGCGCCACCTCTGTAATTGATCGCGCCGAGTTAGGTGGTCGCGGTAAGCCATTGCAGAAAGAGCGATGGGCTGGCGTTGTTGACGCGGCGGGTAGTCAAACATTGGTTAATGCCTGTGCACAAACTCGTTACGGAGGAGCGGTAGCCGCTTGTGGTTTGGCGCAGGGTTTTGATTTTCCCAGTACCGTAATGCCCTTTATTTTACGTGGTGTTTCTCTGTTGGGGATTGATAGTGTAATGGCACCTAAGGCCGCGAGAATAGTTGCTTGGGAGCGTCTCGCGCGGGATCTGGATGTCGGTGTGCTTGAACAGATCGTGAAAGATATCAAGCTGTCTGATGCCATTGGTGTGGCAACGCAAATGATGGAAGGAGCTCTGCGCGGTCGTGTGGTTGTTGATGTTAATAAATAAGGTCAGTCGAGTTTATGCAAAAGCATTTGGCTAAGCGCAGAACCGATTAATCATCTGTTGCAATACATCAATCGTCGGCTGTATCTGATCAAGCGCCATATACTCATCCGGCTGATGTGCTTGGTCGATTGAGCCGGGGCCCATCACGATAGTTTGCATTCCCAACTGCTGAAAAAACGGCGCTTCTGTGGCGAAGCCGACGGTGCCAGCGGGCTGTCCAGTAAGCTGTTCTACCAGGCTTACAATTTCTGAATCGGCGGGTTCTTCGTAGGCGGCTAAGCCTGGCATTAAAGCGCGCAGGCCAATATTGATGGCGCGGCGCTCTGCAACGGGGGTAAGGATTTTCTGTATCAGTGTGTCCAGCTCATCGTTGTCCATGCCGGGGGTGGTGCGAATATCAAAATGCAGCTCGCATTGACCGCAAATGCGGTTGGGATTGTCGCCGCCATGAATACAGCCGAAGTTCATGGTGGGAGTGGGCACAGAGAAGCCGGGGTGCTGGTATTTTAGCGCCAGTTCTTGTCGAAGCTGGATAAGACCGGTCATGACCTCGTGCATGGCATCCATGGCATTGTTGCCTAGCAAGGGATTTGAGGAGTGCCCAGAACGTCCTTTGATGGTAATGCCCTTCATTACGATGCCCTTGTGGGCGCGCATCGGTTTGAGGCCAGTGGGTTCTCCCACCACCGCGTAGCGCGAGCCAGATAGATCTGCTTGCACAAGCGAGCGAGCGCCATCCATGCTGCTTTCTTCATCGGCGGTGGCCAAGATGATAAGAGGTGCTTTTAATGGTTTGTCCAGGAAGGGCTGTAATGCGTCGATGGCAATAGCAAAGAAGCCTTTCATATCGGTACTGCCGAGGCCGTATAGTTTGTTGTCGCGCTCGGTGAGGGTAAAGGGATCGCTATTCCACAGGGCTTCGTTAAATGGCACGGTATCGGTGTGACCCGCGAGCACTAAACCGCCGCTGCCGGAGCCAAGGGTGGCAATTAAGTTGGCCTTGTCTTTATGGCCGAGTATGGGCTGAATTTGAATTTTGAATCCCAGTGGCTCAAGCCAAGAGGCAAGTTGCTCGATAACGCGGATATTACCCATATCGCAACTGGGTAGTGTGGAGCTGACCGAGGGGAGTTTGACTAGCTCTGTCATCATCGACAGAACACTGGGGGTGATTGCTGGATTGGCCACGATGAGTCCGCGTTATATTGCTGAGTAGCGGATCATTGTAGCGAGTCGCGCAAACAAAGCCAGTGGCTTTGTTTGCGCAGCGCGAGGCTTACCGTGAGCGGACTAGAAAAGCGCCTTCAAAGTAAAAAAGAACAAAATTGCCAGTCCCGCTCCGGCCGGTAGCGTAATTATCCAGGACATAAAGATATTGCGGATAACGCTCAGGTTTAGCGCCGCAATACCGCGCGCTAAGCCCACACCTAGTACCGCGCCCACCAGTGTGTGGGTCGTCGAAATCGGCAGGCCGGTCGCCGATGCAACAACAACGGTAGATGCCGCGCCAAGTTCAGCCGCAAAACCGCGACTTGGTGTTAACTCGGTGATCTTGGTGCCCACCGTGGCGATAACTTTAAAGCCGTAGGTGGCAAGACCAAAGACGATACCGCCCGCACCAACCAGTAAAATCCAGCCTGGCAGTGCGGATTTAGAGGCTATTTCACCGCCAGATTGAATGACGCTAACGATTGCCGCTACTGGGCCGATGGCGTTGGCGACATCGTTAGAGCCGTGGGCGAACGCCATGGCGCAGGCGGTAAATACCATAAGAACCGCGAACATGCGCTCGACACTGGCGAAGCGGAAGCGGCCGTCGCCTGACGGTACATCTTTGATCCGACGCAGGAATAGCTGGCCAAGGCCCGCAACAATAACGCCGACGACTGCTGAGTAGGCTAGGCACTCGTTAAAGTTCAGCCCCAAACCGATGTGCTTAAGCCCTTTGGTCATGGTGACCATGGCGATCATAAAGCCGACTAGGAACAGGTAGTAGGGAATGAATTTTTTTGCTGCTTCAAAGGGGTTGGCTGCATTCAGAATCAGGCGCTGGGCGCTGAGAAATAAACCAAACGATATTGTGCCCGCCATCACTGGCGACACCACCCAGCTCGCAACAATTTGCCCAACCTTGCCCCAGGCGACGGCATTGCTATCGATACCGACCGCGGCAAAGCCTACTAGTGCACCGACAATAGAGTGGGTGGTCGATACCGGCCACCCCATCATACTGGCAACGAATAGCCACACCCCGGCGGCTAACAGCGATGACAGCATTCCGAAAACCAATAAATCGGGACTGTCGGCGACATACGCCGGATCGATAATGCCTTTGCGAATGGTCTCAGTGACTTCGCCGCCCGCTAAGTAGGCGCCGCAGAATTCGAACAGCATAGCGATCAAAATCGCCTGCTTAATAGTCAGTGCTTTGGCACCAACCGAGGTCCCCATGGCATTGGCTACGTCGTTGGCGCCAACACCCCAAGCCATGAAGAAACCAAACAGACAAGCCAAAATCAGCAATAGTTGCCCGTGTTCAGCAATAATTGACATGTGTAATCCTTATAAAAGCGGAGGCCGGCGCGTTAGCGGGCGATAACAATTTGCAGGCGCGAGCCGACTTTTTGTGATTTATCAGACAGTTCACCGATCAAGTTAATCGTTTGATACAGGAACATGACGTCAACGGGGGGAAGCTCTTTTTCAATAAGGTACAGGGCTGCACGGATATCGATTTGGAGTTTGTCGGCGGAATGCTCCAGGCGATCCAGCTCTTCAATTAGGGTTTCGACCAGGTTTACTTCGCGGCCTCGGAAGCCGGTTTCAAGCAGTTCGTCGAGTTCTTCGATAGCCTTCATGGCCTGGGCAGATGTGGCGATGGCGAGGTCAACGTACTCACTCATCGACGCTGCCAGGGAATCAGGTATTTTCATTTGACGGCCGAGCATCAGACCGGCAATGTCTTTACTGCAGTTGGCGATACGGTCCTGCATGCTAACCAAATCGAGTAGATCTGAGCGCGGTACTGGCAGGAAAAGGTTGCTTGGGAGTTGCAGGCGAACTTGCTTCTTGAGCTTGTCGGCCTCGTTTTCCAAATCGACGATGACACTCTGCGCGGCGCTGGCTTTTTCCCAGTCACCTTCGAGGGCGGCGTTGATAAAGGGCTTGAGTGCGGCGGCGCAGGCTTGTGCCTGCTTCATGTGTTCTTGGATTGGTTCGAAGGGGGATTTTCCGAACAAATTACCGAGTGAATTTAAAGGCACGGTGCGACTCCTGTTTGTCGTCGGTCGTTAAGTAGGCCGAATTATACGGAGGTCTGTCGAGGCTAACCAGTTTTTAAACTCAAGCTTGCAATATGCGCACTGGCGCTATGTGCGTATCGCTTGCCATAATGACCTTGACGATAACAATGGGATTGCCCCAGCTATGCAGAGCAACATCAATAAAACCGCGGCATTAGAGGCGGGCGGATTAATGCGGCAATTGATCGAGGACGGCGTTCTGGACCCTGCCGTGGCTAAGCGCGTGCGGCCAACACCACCTCGTATTGGCGATAAATCACAGCATGTTCTTAATTATCTTGCCGCCGAGCAGCTGCCTGACGCTAGCCGTCCCGGTCGCACGCTGAGTATGGACCGTTTATTAGAATGGCTATCTGGTCACTGTGAGCAGCGCTCACAGCGGATTGATCCATTAAAAATTGACGTGCCGGCGGTGACCGAAGTGATGTCGTTTGCCTTTGCGCAGCGTCATCGTATTTTGGCTGTAGCGGTCACACCGCAAGAGGTCGTTATCGCCGGCGCTGAACCGTTTATTGGCGGCTGGGAGAAAGACTTACAGCAGGTGTTGCGCCGCCCTATTCGTCGCGTACTCGCTGATCCCGAATCGATAGACCGTTTTACGGTCGAGTTTTACAGCTTGGCAAAGTCGGTGCGTGGTGCCAGTGGCGACAGCCGCAGTGGCGGACAAGCCAACGCCAACCTTGAGCAATTGCTCGAAATTAGTAATTTAAAAGACTTGGATGCCAACGACGGCCATGTCGTCAATATCGTTGATTGGCTGTTGCAATATGCCTATGATCAGCGTGCCAGTGACATCCATATTGAGCCACGCCGCGAACTGGGCAATGTGCGGTTTCGTATCGACGGGGTGTTGTACAACGTCTATGAGTTACCCGCCTCGGTGCTTACCGCCGTTGTTAGCCGATTAAAAATACTGGGCCGTATGGATGTCGCTGAAAAGCGCAGGCCGCAGGATGGTCGATTAAAAACCAAAAACCCCTCCGGGGATGAGATTGAATTGCGACTGTCGACATTGCCCACCGCGTTTGGCGAAAAAATGGTGATGCGCATATTCGACCCCGAGGTCTTGCTGCGCAGCTTTGAAGAGCTGGGTTTGCGCGGCGAAGATCGCCAGCGCTGGGACGGTATGATTCGCGCTCCCCATGGTATTGTTTTGGTGACTGGGCCTACGGGTTCGGGAAAGACCACCACCTTGTATTCCAGTCTAAAGCAGATTGCGACCAGCGAAGTAAACGTTTGTACCATCGAAGACCCGATTGAGATGGTGGAAGACGCCTTCAATCAAATGCAGGTACAGCACAATATTAATCTCGATTTTGCCGGCGGCGTGCGCGCCTTGCTTAGGCAAGATCCCGATATCATCATGATTGGCGAGATTCGTGATTTAGAAACCGCAGAAATGGCGATTCAAGCGGCGCTGACCGGCCACTTGGTGATTTCTACCTTGCACACCAACGACGCGCCGTCGGCGGTAACCCGCTTGCTAGAGTTGGGTGTGCCCGCCTATTTGATTCGCGCCACCGTGCTAGGTGTGATGGCGCAGCGCTTGGTAAGGAGTTTGTGCCCGCACTGCAAAGAGCCGGTGAGCGTGGATGAAACCGAGTGGACCACCCTTACCGCGCCGTGGAAGGTAAGCCCGCCCAGTAATATTTATCACGCTCCCGGGTGCCTGGAATGCCGCAACACCGGGTTTTATGGCCGACAGGGCATCTATGAAATACTGCCAGTTGAAGGCCAGGTGCAAGCCGCCATTGGCGATGATGTCGAGCTGGATAAATTGCGTCGAGTGGCAATGAAGAATGGCATGCGCACACTTCGTCTCAGTGGCGCACAAAAAGTCGCGCGCGGTGAAACCACTATTGCGGAGGTTTTGCGGGTGGCGCCGCCCGTGCAAACGGGCTAGTTACAAATTTACTTTGCGAGCGAGCCCTGAATAATAAGCGGTAAAGGACAGTTTAATGACCACGTCGAATCAATATCCCAGTCTCCAAATTGCGGCAGGGGAGTTGCCGGCAGCGTTGGTGGCTGATGTTGAAATTCACTGGCAAAGTCTCTTCGAGCGCTGTGACGAGCAGCAGCGTGATTGGTACCAGAAATTTGCAGCTTCAGATCGACGCCAGCAATTGCTAACCGCTTTTTCCTGCAGCCCCGCACTGGCCGATTTGTGCGTGCGGAAGCCGGCCTGGCTTCCCAGCTTAGTCGCGAGCCAGGCGCTGCAGACCGGTTTAGCCAAAGATGCTTGGGTAGAGGAATTGCGCGATTTATGCGCCGAGTGTGAGAGCGCCGACGCCCTTGCCAAAATCCTCCGCGACTTTCGCAACCGCCATTGGCTGCGTATTGTTTGGCGAGACCTTAATCGCTTGGCGGCGATGGAGGAGACCGTCAGTGATCTGTCTTATTTAGCCGATGCCTGCGTCGAGGTTGCGCTGGCATACCTGCATCAACAGCTTATCACCGAGCGTGGTGAGCCGCGCTCGGCAGATGGTACGCCGCAGCAATTAGTGGTTATCGCCATGGGAAAATTGGGTGCGGGTGAATTAAACCTGTCGTCCGATATCGATCTGATTTTCGCCTACCCGCACGCCGGCTCCACCGTGGGCGGTCCGCGTAGCGATGACAATCAGGCCTTTTTTATTCGTCTTGGCCAGCGTCTTATAAAAGCCTTAGACACCCGCACCGCCGATGGCTTTGTATTCCGAGTTGATATGCGCCTGCGGCCTTATGGTCAAAGCGGCCCGCTGGTGATTAGCTTCGACGCCCTCGAAGAATACTATCAGGAGCAGGGTCGAGATTGGGAGCGCTATGCGCTTATCAAAGCGCGCTGCATTGCCGGCAATCGCGAAGAGGGGCGGCGCTTATTAGCGCAGTTACGTCCCTTTGTGTATCGGCGCTACCTGGATTTTTCCGCCATAGAATCACTGCGCGATATGAAAGCAATGATTCAGCGCGAGGTGGTGCGTCGCCAGTTGCAAGATAATATCAAACTCGGCTCTGGTGGCATTCGCGAAGTTGAATTTATCGCGCAATGCTTCCAATTAATTCGGGGTGGGCAGGAGCCGACCTTACAGGTTTTGCAGCTGCAGTTAGTGCTGTCTGAGCTAGAAAAAATGGCCTATCTACCGGCCGCGGTGGTTGATGATCTGCGCAGTGCCTATCGCTTTTTGAGGAATGTTGAACACGTCATCCAAGCCTGGCGAGATGAGCAGACGCAGCAGCTTCCCGAAGCTGGCACAGCGTTGGTCGCGCTGAGCTTTGGTATGGGTTTTGGCGACGATATTGCCAGTTTTCAGAAGGCGTTGGCGGCACACCGGCAGTGTGTTGCTACCCACTTTAGCAATGTGATTGCCCCGCCGGAGTCCGAGCCAGACGGGCAGCACCTCAGCAATAATCGCTGGCGAGCCATGCTCGATGATCTTGATCAGGAATCCGTGCGAGCAACCTTGGAAGAAGCGGGCTTCGACGATGCAGCAGAGGCGGCGCGTCTGCTGGTGGCACTGCTAAATGGCGCGAGCGTCTTGCGTATGCAGGGCACGGGGCGGGATCGACTCTACGATTTTCTGCCGCTCTTATTAGAAGATTTATGTGAAGCGGCGTCGCCGGCATCGACCTTGTTGAGATTGATTCCACTAATTGAATCGGTACTGCGCCGCACGGCCTATTTGGTTTTGCTGATTGAAAACCCCGGCGCCCGCAGTCGCTTGGTCGAACTCTGTGATGCCAGCCCCTGGATCGCGCGGCAGTTAGCGGCGCAGCCGGTTTTACTGGACGAACTGTTAGATGCGCGCAGCTTGTATTCGGTGCCCGAAAAGGTGGGCTTAGCTGATGAGCTTCGCCAGCGCTTGCTGCGTATCGACAGCGAGGATCTTGAGACGCAAATGGAGGCCTTGCGGCATTTCCGTTTAGCCCATGTGCTCAAGGTGGCGGCGTCGGAAGTCACCGGTGGCTTACCGCTGATGAAAGTGAGTGATTACCTTACTTATATTGCCGAAGTGGTATTAGATGCGGTGCTTGATATCGCTTGGCAGCACCTACTCGCCAAACACGGCAGTCCGGTGCCGGCGGGGGATGATCAGCGTCATTTCCTTATTCTGGGCTACGGCAAGCTGGGCGGTCTGGAACTGGGATACAGCTCTGATTTAGATTTGGTGTTTTTGCATGACCTGCCGTCAAGCAATGTCAGTGATGGTGATCGGCCGCTGGACGTGGGCACATTCTTCACTCGGCTCGGGCAGCGCATAATTCATATTCTTACCGCCACCACCCGTTTAGGTGCACTTTACGACGTTGACATGCGTCTGCGGCCATCGGGCAATTCCGGCCTATTGGTGTCATCGTTTACCGCCTTTAGCGAATACCAAAACACGCAGGCATGGACATGGGAACATCAAGCCTTAGTGCGCGTTCGCGCGGTGGCAGGCGATGAAAAACTGGCGCAAAAATTTGAAGCTTTGCGCGCTGATATTCTGAGGAAAAAACGCGACATATTAGTGCTTAAAGACGAAGTGGTGAAAATGCGCCAGAAAATGCGTGATCATCTGCTGTCTACCGGCGATAAAAATGCGGAATTTGATATTAAACAGGGTGCTGGAGGTATCGTTGATATTGAATTTATGGTGCAATATGCGGTTTTAGCATGGTCGCAACAGCACCCACCGCTTACCTACTACACTGATAATATTCGTATACTGGAATCACTGGCTGAACAGGGCCTAATTTTAGCATCGGATACCCGGACACTGATTGACGCTTACAAGGCGTTCCGCAGTCAGGCACATCGCCTCAGCTTACAAGAGCAAAAAGGGTTGATAGCCGAAACGGCATTGGGTACAGAGCGGGAAATTGTCAGCCGTTTCTGGCAGCAACTGATGTTGTCTCCATAATGGTATTTGCCTGAATTTGTTGAGGAGTAACACACGATGTCTATGGCTGATCGTGACGGCCTGATTTGGTTCGACGGTGAAATGGTACCTTGGCGTGATGCGCGGGTGCATGTTTTAACCCATACACTGCACTACGGAATGGGTGTTTTTGAGGGCGTTCGCGCCTACAAAACAAATGACCGTGGCACCTGTATCTTCCGTATGAACGAGCACACTGACCGCTTGTTCCGCTCTGCGCATATTATGCGTATGGAAATGTCGGTCACCAAAGAACAGGTTAACGAAGCGCAGCGCGCGGTTGTGCGTGAAAACGGTTTAGAAGAAGCCTATCTGCGCCCAATGTGTTTTTATGGTTCAGAAGGCATGGGTCTACGTGCCGACAACCTCAAAATGCACGTGATTGTTGCCGCCTGGGATTGGCCTAGCTATATGAGCCCGGAAGCGCGTGACAAGGGTATTAAAGTGCGTTGTTCGTCTTACACCCGCCACCACGTTAATATTTCTATGTGTAAAGCGAAGGCAAACGGTCATTACATCAACTCGATGTTGGCCTTGCGTGAGGCACTCGATAGCGGTTGTGAAGAAGCTCTGCTGTTGGACAATGAGGGCTATGTTGCTGAAGGTAGCGGCGAGAACGTTTTCATCGTTCGCAACGGCAAGCTTTACACCCCTGAGCTGACTAGCTGCTTGGATGGTATTACCCGTAATACTATTTTTGAGTTTGCCAACGAGCTGGGTTTGAAGGTTGAAGAGAAGCGTATTACCCGCGATGAAGTTTACGTGGCAGATGAAGCCTTCTTTACCGGTACTGCCGCTGAAGTTCTGCCAATCCGCGAACTCGATGGTCGTATTATAGGTTCCGGCTCGCGTGGTCCCGTAACTAACTTGCTGCAAAATATGTATTTTGACCAAGTTAAGGGTCGTCGTGAAGAGTTTCCTGAATGGTTGACGTCAGTTAACTAAGTTCTCTTTAAAACGCCGTGACAGCAGCGCTGTTGCGGCGTTTATTGTTTTGCCTGCGCCTCGGTATATCGGCATTCTCCGCGAATAACCACGTCATTCAATACCGCGTATTGATCAATTACCACATAGCCCAGTGGGCAATATTCTTTCAGTCGGCTGTCTTGTTCCAGGTCGTGAAGGGTTCGCTTTAACTGCGACTCGCTGTCTTCCATGGGTTTGCTGGTACCGTCTTCTCGCCGATTGTTTGCGGTTATCGGGCGTGCTTTTTCTCGAAATAGCGGCTGGCTATAGCTGAATAAGCGGATATCGCCGGCTTTTATCGTGGTTTCAAATTTGCCGATAGGTTTTTTCTGGGTGGGGCCGCTGGCACAGCCGTTTAGGGTGCTCAATATTAAAATGACGCTAAATAACGTGTAAAAATAGGCGTGTGTCCGCATAGATATCTTATTCTCGTGGCTAAATTCGGGCCTTGGCGAGTTTAACATGACAAAGTCTTAATGCCAGAACAGGGCGTCCCCGACCATCGCCGGTGGATTTATGCTCACCCCGTGGTTAGAATCCTGTTACTAGACGAACGGCATTCTTCCTTTTTACCTTATAACGTCGACATGGCGTGGGTATGACCGCAAAGTACGTAACAGGTTGCAGGCACAGGGGAATTCCACGGTACTTACTATTCCAGCAACAATAGCCCTAAAAATAGTAGTCCAAATACTTTAATTCGAATAATAGTGACTCCGTTTTATGCCGTCAGAACCAGCCATTGCTAGCGCGCCCCATCTCAATATTGTTCCGGCCAGTGTCATCCCCCTGCCCGATGCTAAACCTCGTCGCGCCTTAAAGGTGTGTTTGCTGGGTTACCGCAGCGCCCCTTATGGCGGTGGGCAGGGAATTTATCTAAAGTATTTAAGTAAGGCATTGGTAGAGGCTGGGCATCAGGTTGACGTCATCTCAGGTCAGCCCTACCCGCACCTCGATCCAAGAGTTAATCTGATCAAAATGCCGGGTATGAACTTGTTTGAAACCGGCTTAACGTCAATTCGTCCGCACCATCTGACCTCGTTAACGAATATATACGAGTGGATGGGTAAGCTCACTGGCGCCTTTTCTGAGCCATATTGCTTTGGTCGGCGGGTATTGAAATACCTTAAAAAGCATGGCCGTCACTACGATATTATTCATGACAACCAATGCCTGAGTTATGGCATGTTAGATATTCAAAAGCAGGGTTTCCCTTTAGTCACTACCATCCATCACCCCATAACAAGTGACCTGAAGATTGCGCTGAGCGCCGCTAAATCCTGGACTGAGCGCCTACTTATTCGTCGCTGGCACAGCTTTTTAATTATGCAGCGCAAGGTTGCCCGTGAACTACATCATGTTGTGACAGTGTCTGAGCGCTCGCGAATGGACATTGCCGCGGCATTCGATATTCAGCCGGCGGGTATCAGCTTGGTACACTGCGGTATTGATACCGAGGAGTTTAGACCCCTCAATAATATCCAGAAAAACCCGAACCGAATTATGGCCACGGTATCCTCTGATCAGCCGCTTAAGGGTATGCGTTATTTATTAGAGGCGGTGGCGGCGGTGGTGCCAAAATATCCCGACCTTGAGTTGCTATTGGTCGGCACACCAAAAGAAGATGGCGAAAGCGGAAAATTAATTCGTGAGCTCGGCTTAGCCAAGCATATTCGCGCTGTTAGTGGCATCAGCACGGAAGATTTGGTGCGCTACTATAACGAAGCGTCGGTGGTGGTCGTCCCCTCAATTTATGAAGGCTTTGGTCTGCCTGCTGGCGAAGCAATGGCCTGTGGCACGGCGCTCATTTCTACCGACGGCGGTGCCTTGCCCGAAGTGGTCGGCGATGCGGCGATTCAAGTGCCAATTCGAAACAGCAAGGCCATCGCCGAAGTGCTGGAAACCCTGCTGGCGTCGCCCGCATGGCGTGACGAATTAGCTGCGGCAGGTCGCAAACGTATTGAAGAATTGTTTTGTTGGACTCGCGCCGCACAGCAAATGACGGACTACTACTGGCAGGTGATACAACGTGAAAACGGTTGATTTTCGTCATTTCCACCTTAATCGTGGCGACAAAATTCTAGATTTGGGCTGCGGCGAAGGCCGCCATGTGATTTCTGCCTATGTTGAAGCAGACGTCACCGCAGTTGGGGTTGATCTTTGTCTTAAAGATTTACAAACCGCGCAAAGTCGCTTCAGTGAGTTTTGTGGTGACGAGCAGGCTGAGAAGGCCTTTGGTCTAGCCAATGGCGACGCCATGCAGCTGCCCTTTGCAGACAACACCTTCGACAAAATTATCTGTTCAGAAGTGTTGGAGCATATTCCAGATTACCAAGCGGTATTAAAAGAAATTGAGCGCGTGCTTAAGCCGGGCGGTTTGTTTTGCGCCAGCGTACCGCGAGCTTGGCCAGAAAAAATCTGCTGGGCATTGAGCGACGCCTACCACGAAGTTGAGGGTGGTCATCTGCGTATTTTTAAGGCCAGCGAACTGCGCAAGCAAATTCAGGGGTTAGGATTTCGCTTTTATCGCCGACATTGGGCACATGCATTGCATTCCCCCTACTGGTGGTTGAAATGCGCGTTTTGGAAGAACCAAGACTCAAACCCTATCATCAAGCAATATCATCGATTTTTGGTATGGGATCTGATGGACCGGCCCTTATTTACGCGGACCTTGGAAGCGAGCTTGAATCCCGTACTCGGTAAATCGGTAGTCATGTATTTTGAAAAGGCGAAGGCAGCATGAGCGGATTATTTTTAAGCAAAGGCCTTTTCCCGCAGGAATTTTTTAGGCCGACTGTGGATTTTTTACTGCGTGCTCAACAGGCCGACGGCAGCATCCCGTGGTTTGACGGCGGGCACTGCGACCCCTGGGATCACGTTGAGTCGGCTATGGGCTTGAGCATTGGCGGCGAATATAGCGCGGCCGAGAATGCCTATCGATGGCTTAAAAATGCACAGCTGGAAGACGGTAGTTGGTGGGCCGCCTATCGTGCCGGCCAAGTGGATAATCGCGAGCGTCGTGAAACGAATTTTGTGGCCTATATTGCTACCGGTGTTTGGCACCATTATTTAATAAGCGAGAACCGCGTGTTTTTGCGCGAGATGTGGCCCTGTGTTCGTCGCGCTATTGGCTTTGTTCTCGCCCAGCAGTCCCGTCACGGCGAAATAAATTGGGCAGTGGATGCGCGGGGCGAGCCAATGGAAGACGCCCTCATTACGGGTTGCTCGTCAATTTACAAAAGTCTTGAGTGCGCCGTGAATATCTCGGTGGTGATTGGTGATCCGCGGGTAGATTGGCGCGATGCCAGAGTGGCACTGGGCGACGCCTTGCGCAATAAGCCTGAACGATTTGATCGCACCTGGGAAAGTAAATCGCGTTACTCCATGGATTGGTTTTACCCCGTGCTAACGGGTGCGGTGCCAACACCAAAAGCCAGCGCCCATTTACAAAAGCGCTGGGGTGATTTTGTCGAGCAGGGCTTGGGTTGCCGCTGCGTGTCAGATCAACCCTGGGTAACGGTCGCGGAATCCTGCGAGTTAACGATGGCGCTGTTGGCGGCGGGGGATCACGCCCGCGCCGTAATGGTGTACAGCTGGCTGCACCAGTGGCGCGAAAGCAACGGCGAGTATTGGACTGGTTATCAATTTGTAGAAGACGTGCTGTGGCCAGATGAGCGGCCAACGTGGACAGCGGCGGCTATTTTGTTGGCGGCAGATGCGCTAACAGAGCACACCGCTGCCCACCACTTATTTAATCAGGTTCGTTTGCTGGACGTTAAATCGGTAAACAACGTGGCAGCAAAGGGGCGCGCTCGCTCGTCCTAGTTGCAAATTATAATAAATACGGAGTGCTTCTGAGCCGCTCTTGTCTTGCTATCGCAGTTAAGCTCACTTCAGAACATGGTAAGCATTTCTGAAATGAGTTATTGAACAGGGACCAAAGTCCCCGCTATTTATTAAGTCCTTTTTACAATTCTGGGCACTTCACTAGTGCTCCTTCAATTTGATGTTGCCTAATGCCAAAGTTTGTAGGCTGGGTTGAGGAACGACAAGCGTTTAAGCGGGACGCCCATTCGGGCGTCCCGAAGGGTATTATCAAACCCAACATGGTGGGATGGTCTACTACCGCTTGTTGGGTATGACTCGGCGCATCCGCGCCTCGGCCCAAGGGCCAGCAGAGCTGCCCAAATTTGTTCCACACAAATTTGTCGCTACCGCTCAACCCAAGCTACAGAGTCACACGTCATTTTCAAATTGAAAGAGTACTAGCTGTACTTTTCCTTGTCCTCATTTTCTGCAAGCTGAGCTTCTAACAGTCGCGTGACAGTGTGTGGCGATTTGCTGTTTCTCGCCAATAGGCGATAAGCCATGGGGATAACAAATAGCGTTAATACCGTGGCTGAGCTAACACCAAAGACGACAACAATACCAATAACGTAACGGGACTCGCTGCCAGGTCCAGATGAGAGTATCAGTGGCACCGCACCCATGATGGTGGTGATGGCGGTCATCGCAATGGGGCGCAGCCGCTGGCGAGCGGATTGCAAAATGGCCTCGTCAAACTCCAGGCCTTGATCCCGTAGTTGGTTGGCAAATTCCACCAGCAAAATACCATTCTTTGCCGCCAGCCCGACCAGCATAATCAGCGCAATTTGACTGTAAATATTTAGGCTTTGTCCCGTGAAGTAGAGGCCGATCAAGGCACCCGCTATGGCCAGCGGTACGCTAAGCAGAATAATAAAGGGGTGGATAAAATTCTCGAATTGCGCGGCGAGTACAAGGTAGACCACCAGCAGCGCCAGGGCGAAGGTGAAATACACGGAATTACCTGACTCGTGATAATCCAGTGATTCGCCTTTGTAATCTATGGTGGCGGCGGGGACTTTTTCCGCCACCAGATTTTCGAAATAACTCAGCGCGTCTCCCAGCGAGTAGCCATCAGCGAGGTTGGCGTCGATGGTAATAGCCCGCACGCGGTTGTAGCGATTGAGCACGGCGGCGTCGCCACGTTCTTGTAACGTCACAAGGTTGCCGAGCGGAATGAGGCTGCCGGTAGTGGCCGAGCGCACATAAATATTGCTGAGATCTTCCGGGCTGCGTTGTGTGTCTGGTTCGCCCTCTACAATCACATCGTACTCTTCACCCGCCATCATAAAGGTGGTGACTCGCCGCGAACCTAACAGCGTTTCCAGGCTGCGGTTTATTTCGCTGGCATCCACTCCCAGTGTCGCCGCCCGGTCACGGTTAATCGTGACGGCTAATTGCGGTTTAGTTTGGCGGAAGTCGCTATCAATACCGAGCAGGCCGGGGTTATTTTTTGCCTCGGCTATGAGCAGCTCAGACCACTGGGCTAGCTCTTCGTAATTGCTGCCGCCAATAACAAACTCCAGTGGTTTGGTGAATCCGCCGCCCAGCGATTGCGGCGTAATAGGGTAAACACTCAAGCCCGTAAAACCGGCGAGTCGTTTGCGAATTTCGCCGACCACCTCGGCAATCGGTTGGCGTTCTCCCCAGGGTGTTAATACCAAGATGCCTGTGGCTTCATTGAAAACGTCGGCACCGCCGCGACCGCCCGGTGCGCGAAGTAATAGGCGATTGATCGTGCCATTGTCTACCATGGGCATGAGGCGCTGTTCGATCTCGGCCAGGTGGCGCTTCACATAATTAAATGACGCGCCTTCCGGGCCGCGAATAATCATAAATACCACGCCGCGATCTTCCTTGGGCGCAAACTCGGCGGGAACTTTTTGCAGGAAAAAAACGCAGGAGCCAATGGTAAGGACTAAGGCTAAGGCAGCTATGAAGGGATGTTTCATGCTGCGCGCTAATACGTGTCCGTAGTGGTTTTCCATGCGGTGCAGCAGTTTTTCAACAAAGCTCGCAAGTCCGCCGTGCATAGCCTCGCGGTTTAGCACTTTCGAGCAAATTACCGGTGAGAGTGTTAGGGCGACAATACTGGAGAACACGACCGCAACCGCCATGGCCACCGCGAACTCGCCAAATAAACGGCCAACGTCGCCCTCTAAAAAACTGATAGGCACAAACACGGCGACTAATACGGCGGTGGTGGCAATAACGGCAAAGCCTACCTGGCGACTGCCGCGATAGGCTGCGACCAGCGGTGGCTCGCCGTTGAGTAAGCGACGGTGCACGTTTTCAAGCACGACAATACTGTCATCAACCACTAGTCCTATTGCTAACACCAGTGCCAGCAGGGTGAGTAAATTGACGGTATAGCCCAGGGCATACAGAACTGTAAACGTCGCAATGAGTGAAACCGGCACGGTGATGGCGGGAACCAGCATGGCGCGGAAGTCACCCAAGAACAGAAATATAACTAACACCACCAGCGAGGCGGCAATAAACAAGGTGCTGTATACCTCAGAGATAGCGCGGTCTATGAAGACTGAGCTGTCGTAACTGGAATGCAGATTTATGTTGCCGGGCAAGGTTTTTCGAATTTTCTCCGCTTCGACGCGGACTGCTTCAGCAACAGCCAAGGTGTTCGATACGCTTTGTTTAACTATGCCAACGCCGACCATTGGTACGCCGTTGCCATTGAATGCTTTGCGATGTTCATCGGCACCTAATTCGACTCTGGCCACGTCGCCGAGCCGAGTGAGGTAGCCTTGTTCATCGCGTTTTACAACCAAACCTTCAAAATCGGTGGGGCTGAGAAAGTGGCGATTAATCTTTACAACAAAGTCTCGGTCTAATGATTTTAAGGTGCCGGCGGGCAGTTCAACATTCTCGCGCCGCAGCGCGTTTTCAATGTCACCGACGGTAAGCTGCCGCGCCGCGAGGGATTCGCGATCGAGCCAAATTCGCATCGCGTATTCGGGTCCGCCACTAATGCGCACCCGCGCAACACCATCGATGACAGCGAAGCGATCGACGATATAGCGCTGGGCGTAGTCGACCAAGGCGACAATGCTCATTTCGTCGGAGGTTAAATTGTGCCACATGATGACCTGCTCATCGGCGTCGGTCTTTTGTACCTCTGGTGGATCGGCCTCCTCTGGCAAGTCGGCTAAGGCACCGGACACGCGGTCGCGCACATCATTGGCGGCGGCGTCGATATCCCGTGTTAATTTGAATTCGATATTAATAGATGAAAAGCCGTCGCGACTGCTGGAGTCGATGGTCTTTATTCCTTCGATACCGGCGATGCGTTCTTCGATAATTTGGGTGACTCTGGATTCAACCACCTCGGCTGAGGCGCCAACGTAGACTGTGCGAATAGACACAATGGGTGGGTCTATATCGGGGTATTCGCGCAGCGGTAAACGCTCAAAGGCGAGCAAGCCAAAAGCTACCAATAATAGGCTTATGACCGTCGCGAATACTGGCCGTTTTATCGCCGTATCAGAAAGCAGCATAGTTTATCCCTCCTGCGGCGAGACGGTGACACCGGGTTGCAGGGCGGTAAAGCCTTCGTAAATTAATTGTTCGCCAACGCGGACGCCGCTGCGAATTTCCACAAAGCCAGGTTTGCGGGTGCCAAGCTCGACTGTGCGGCGCTCGGCTTTCTGTTCGCTATTCATAATCCAGACATAGTGCTGTAGCTGAATGCTTTGCAGCGCAGATTCAGGTACTAAGATCGCGTCGTGCTCCTTGGTCACAAGCGATACCAGCATTAGCATGCCGGGTTTTAATTTATGGTCTGGATTCTGGATAAGAGCGCGGGCGGTGATGCTGCGATCAACGGGGTTAATGCGGCTGGCGATCGCCGAAATGGTGGCATTAAAGTCTTCGGCAAGAGCTTCGCTGCGGGCAATAACACTTTGACCAGTGGCGATGGCAGTTAGGCTCAGGCTTGGCAGCTGGAAGTCCATGCGCATGACGCTGAGGTCGTCGAGTGTGGCGATGTTGGTACCAGGGCTTACCAGTGCGCCGGGGCTAAGTTCGCGCAGGCCAATAACGCCACTGAACGGCGCGCGAATATTGCGCTCGGCGAGCAAGGCTTCTATTTCCGCAATTTTGCTTGCGGCCCGCAGCTTTGCGGTTTGGCGTTGATCGTATTCTGTTTGCGCGGCAGATTGCGAGGCAATCAGCCCTTTCAAACGGGCTAACTCGCGCTCTTCCTCGGCCAAGTCTGCTTTCGCGGAACTGAGCTGTGCGGCTTCTTCGTCCTGCTGCAGGGTGATAAGTAACTGGCCCTTGGTGACGGCATCGCCATCATTAAAATGCAGAGCGGTAATTTTTTCAGTGACGTTGCTGCTGATATCAATGGATTCTTGCGCGAGTAAAGTGCCCAGTGCCTGCATGCGATTTTGCACTGGCTCGGCTTTTAAGGTGCTTACTTTTACGAAGGGAGCTGGTCTCGCCATGGCGCCGGGATTTTCTGCCGGGCTGCAGGCAACTAGCAAGGTAGCGATACTGCTGAGTGCCAGCAGTTTAAATGTTGCGCTTATCAAGGTAGTACTCCGTTATGCACATTGTCCGTTTTGGATGGGTCTTAGTGGATATGATGAGTAATGTAACGGCTGACTAGTGAACAATCACCCTTTTAATAAGGTGATGAAAAAACAAACGGTTTTGCGATGTTACCCGCCGATGCGTATCGCATTGGCGGGAAGGTGAAGACGAGATTTTAAGCGCGCTGGTTCAGACGCAATTCAGCGCGCTCTGCCGCAGCTAGAACTTGCTGTGGTGCCGTGCCACCAATGTGGTTGCGGGCATTCACCGAGCCTTCCAGAGTGAGCACGTCAAAGACATCGGCTTCGATATCAGTGCTAAATGTGCGCAACTCGTCCAAGCTCATTTCTGACAGATCTTTTTTCTCTGCAATGCCATAGGCAACTGACTTACCGACCACTTCGTGAGCGTCGCGGAACGGTAAACCTTTACGCACTAAATAATCCGCTAGATCAGTTGCAGTTGAAAAACCGCGCATGGCCGCTTCGCGGGTCACGTCTTCATTTACGGTAATCGCCGGCACCATATCGGCATAGGCTTTTAGGCAGTCTTTTACCGTGTCGATAATGTCGAAGATGGGTTCTTTGTCTTCTTGGTTGTCTTTGTTGTAAGCCAAGGGTTGCGATTTCATCAGCGTCAGCAAGCTCACCAGATGACCGTTGACGCGGCCCACTTTACCGCGAATTAACTCGGGAACATCGGGGTTTTTCTTCTGCGGCATAATGGAAGAGCCTGTGCAGAAGCGGTCGGGTAATTCAATAAACTTGAATTGGGCGGAGGTCCACAGCACCAATTCTTCGCTGAAGCGCGACATATGTGTCATCAGTACGCTTGCCGCCGCGGCAAATTCAATCGCGAAATCGCGGTCGCTCACCGAGTCCAGTGAGTTTTCCGTGGGGCGGTCAAAGCCCAATAATTCTGCGCTGTAATGACGATCAATGGGGTAGGTGGTGCCGGCCAGTGCGGCTGCGCCCAGTGGGCATTGATTCAAGCGCGCAGCGCAGTCCTGGAAGCGGCTGTAGTCGCGCTCTAGCATTTCATTCCACGCCAACATGTGGTGGCCGAAGGTGACGGGTTGCGCGGTTTGCAAATGGGTGAAGCCCGGCATGATGGTGTTGGCTTCGCGCTTGGCGAGGGTAATCAGGCCCAGTTGTAAGCGGCTCAGCTCTTTGCAAATGAGGGCTAATTCGTCGCGTACATAGAGGCGAATATCGGTGGCGACTTGGTCATTGCGCGAGCGACCGGTGTGCAGCTTCTTGCCGGTAATGCCGATTTTATCGGTTAAGCGCGCCTCGATATTCATGTGCACGTCTTCAAGACTCACCGACCACTCAAAGGTGCCAGCAAGGATTTCTGCGCGAATTTCTTCAAGCCCCTGTTGAATGTCTGCCAGTTCTTGCGCGGTTAACACACCGACTTTTTCCAGCATCGCCGCGTGCGCGAGTGAGCCATTGATGTCGTGATGATAAAGGCGTTGATCAAAGCTGACAGAGGCAGTGAAGCGCTCTACAAACTGGTCAGTGGGTTCGCTGAAGCGGCCGCCCCAAGGTTTGATGCTCGGATCTTTATCACTCATTGCACTGTGTTCCCGTATTGCTGATTGGCGTGGCGTGGATGCCGTGGTCACCCAGCGCCTAAAAGGCCGCCATTATAGCAGTTTTAGTGGGCTTCGCGATGCGTCGGCAGACACGCTCACAATGACGACCAGAAGTAATACCGCTGTCATATGCGGCCGCCATACTGCTGTTCCTAAAAATAGGACCGTCGAGCAGAGGAATCCCCATGAGTGACGTCACGTCCCCCCGCGCCAAATTGGTCGAAATGCTGTGGCAACTTAAAAAGATCTACGATAAGCAGGGCGACAAAGGTGTGCGTTATATTCATTTTAATACGCTATTGAATGATCCGGCCTACCGCAAGGAATTGATCGACCAAGCTGTGGTTAGCAGTAACCCTGATATTCGTGAACTCGGTGTTGGCCTTTTAACGATTAATACCGATGGCCCGCTGACTCAAGGTCGTCATGGTCGAACCATGGGCGCGGTTAATCCAGATGTTGCCGAGACTGTTGGCTATAAAATCGCATCAGCAAAGCCCCCGCAGCGCTCGGTGAAAACGCGGCTGGTAGCAATAATTGGGGTGCTGCTAATTGGCGTTATTATCGCGGCCATTTTTAGCAGGGATCTTAAACAGGCCTTTGCGGGAACACAGACCGTGAGTGGCTCGCTGCGCGGCGAGCAAATATGGACTAATGATAAAACCTGGATTTTAGAAGGCACAGTCTATGTCGAGGCGGGTGCCAGATTGGTTATTGAGGCTGGAACCATAGTAAAGGGGCGCCCTGGCAGTGCCTTATTGGTAACCCGCGACGCCAGCATTTTAGCGCGGGGCACAGCCTTGGCGCCGATCGTGTTTACCAGCTCGGCCCTGGCCGGTAAGCGTCAGGCCGGTGATTGGGGCGGCATCGTGATGCTGGGCAATGCGCCAGTGAATACCGCCGATGCGCAAATTGAAGGCTTGGTTGCCGGTGATACCCGCGGCATGTTCGGGGGCACAGATGCCAGCGATAACTGCGGCGTATTGGAATATGCTCGTATCGAATTCGCGGGCTTTGAGGTTTACGCCAACAATGAGCTGAACGGATTAACGCTCGGCGGCTGCGGCAGTAAAACCATTGTTCGCAATGTACAGGTGCATCGCGCCCTCGACGACGGTATTGAGGTATTTGGCGGCAATGTGGATTTGCGCCATATTCTTATTACCGGTGCCGCCGACGATTCTTTGGATTGGGATATGGGCTGGACTGGCCGCGTGCAATTTTTGCAGATTCAGCAGTACGCGGGGGTGGGCGATAATGGTTTTGAGGCGGATAATCGCGAAGGCAATTATCAAGCTGAACCCGTTTCTGAACCGACTTTATATAACGTGACCTTGCTAGGTATGAATAGCCGCGACAAATACCAGCGCGCTATGACCCTGCGCCGTGGCACCGGCGGGCATTTCAATAATATGGTTATTGCCGGTTTCTCTGGCGAAGCCATCGACATTAAAGACAGTGAAACCGTTGCCCGTATTCAAGAGGGGAAAATGAGTTTCGGCGGTTTGCTGATTGCGGATATTGCGGCGGACGGTAAGCACTATTTTGCTGAAGAGATTGGCGAGCACGACGACGATGGCGGCTTTGACGAGGCCGCTTATTTTTCGCAGTACGCCAGTCTTGGCACTAGCCCGCAATTTTTAAAAGTCACCCAAAGTGAAAGTGAGCCGGATTATCGCGTAGCGGCGTCTTCGCCGGCAAAGAATAATGCCGTCGCAGTGCCACAGGGTGAGTTTTGGGACGAAGCCGCGAATTATCGGGGTGCTATGCGTCCCGGTGTTGGCAGCAGCTGGACAGATGGCTGGACGGCCTTTCCCCTAAATTAGACTTTCATAGCGTATTACCGGGCTAGCGAGTCCGGCCCTGTAATACGTATCCGCTCCGGCGACAGCCTGCTATGCTTTGTGAATACAAGTCCAGGGTGGGTGCCGTGTCGCGTAGGCAGCAAAATGAAGCGCAGCTAAATTCTCAGCAGGTGTCGTTTATCGGCAATCTGTCTAGCCCGCAATCGCTGTTGCTTATTGTGTTGCTGGCGAGTCTGCTCGCCATTTTATTCACCGTGCTGAAATCAGGCTTGCAGAATTTCGACTGGGTCTTACTCGGTATGTCTGGCCTGTTCACCATTTGGTGTCTGTTGGGTGCGGCCGCCGTGCTTCAGTTGCTTAAACCTGTGTTTGCACAAATGACGACGGCGGTGACGGCCGGTTTGAGTTTTGTGGTGTGCCTTATATGGGTTGCCTGCGTTACCGTGTTCGCGCAGTGGTTTGCCCGCGGCGGATTACAAAACGAGGTATGGCTATTCGACGGCTGGGCGCTGGCAGAAATTTTAGTGGTAGCGACGATATTACTCGGTGTTGGTATGCGCTATGCCTATTTGAGCTTGCAATACCGCCTCCGCGAACAAAGTAGTTTACACGCGCGCTTAGACGCGCTGCATTCCAGAATTCGCCCCCATTTTTTATTCAATACCCTAAACAGTATTAGCAGTTTAATCAGCGTTGCTCCCGATAAAGCCGAGCAAGCAGTGGAGGATTTGGCGGCGCTGTTTCGCGCTAATTTGCAGAGCGGTATGAGCGTGGTGTGCTGGGCCGATGAGCGCGAATTATGTGAGCGCTATTTGCGTATTGAGCACGCCCGCTTAGATGAGCGCCTGCGAGTCGACTGGCAAGATAGTGATTTAAGTAACGATATTTCGGTGCCGTCACTGCTGCTGCAACCGCTGATAGAAAATGCCATCACACACGGTATTCAGCGTTTACAAGAAGGGGGTGTGGTAAGTATTCGTGCTCGCGTTGTTGAAGGAATGGTGGAGATTGAGGTTCAAAATCCCGTGCCTGAATTTGCCGATGTGGTCGAGGGTAACGGCATCGCCAGCGACAATATTCGTCTTCGTTTGCAAACCTTGTTTGGCGACCAGGCCAGATTTACCTGCCAGCGCTCGGAGGGGCAATACCAGGTGCGAGCGGTTTTCCCGATGAAAAAGCTGACACAGGCAGCCTCCGCATGAAAGTGTTAATCGTTGACGATGAGTCTTTGGCTCGCCAGCGCGCTGCGCGATTATTGCAGGAGCTAGGCGGTATTGAGTTGGTGGGCGAGGCGGCGAACGCCGAACAGGCGCTGGCAGAAATAGAGCGCCTGCAACCCGATGTCCTGCTTTTAGATATTGCCATGCCCGGTATCAGCGGCATTGACTTAGCGCAGCAATTGGCTGAGCGCGAGTCATCTCCCGCGATTGTGTTTTGCACCGCCTATGACGAATACGCGCTTGCGGCGTTTGACGCACAGGCGGTGGCCTATCTGCTAAAGCCTATTCAGCGGGAGAAGTTGGCGGCGGTATTCAGCCGACTGACGCGCTTGAACAAAGCCCAAATAGCCGCACTTGCAGACTTGGATACACCGGCTCAACGCAGCCAGCTATCCTCCTCTGGCCCGCAGGGTATCAGCGTTCTGCCGGTGTCCGCGGTGCGTTATTTTCACGCCGACAATAAATACGTAAGCGCGGTGCACCCGGATGGTGAGTTACTAATCGATGACAGCCTGCGTGACTTGGAACAGGAGTTTGCCAGTCAGTTTTTGCGCATTCACCGCAACGCCCTTGTCGCGCTGCAGTATTTGCAGGGCATAGAGCGGCACGGCGTAGCGGCTTATCGGGTGAAATTGCAGGGAGTGGCAGTGGGGCCGCAGATTAGTCGGCGTTATTTACCTGCCCTGCGCGCTCGCCTTAGTAAAGGCATTTAGTCCATTGTAGTGCTAGGTTTTCGGTTTTGTCAGCGGGCTCGCTGACGTATCATGGTGACCCCACGGAGTACTACGGAAATATTCATGTCCGACAATATCATCCGCATCGCCACCCGCGAGAGTCTATTGGCGCTATGGCAGGCAGAGTTTATTAAGGCCGAGCTAGAAGCAGCCCACCCCGGTATCCAAGTTGAGTTACTGGGTATGACCACCCGCGGCGATCAATTATTAGATTCACCCCTGTCCAAAATCGGCGGCAAAGCGCTGTTTGTTAAGGAGCTTGAGCAGGCGCTCATCGATGGCCGCGCCGACATCGCCGTGCACTCCATGAAAGATGTGCCGATGGAGTTTCCAGAAGGCTTGGGACTGGCCATTATTTGTGAGCGCGAAGATCCACGGGATGCCTTTGTGAGCAATCACTTTTCCTCAGTGACTGATTTGCCGCAGGGTGCGCGGGTCGGTACATCCAGCCTGCGCCGCGAGTGTCAGCTGCGCTCCCAGCGTCCAGATTTGCAGATTTCGAGTTTGCGCGGCAATGTGCAAACCCGTTTGCGCAAGCTAGATGAAGGCGAGTTCGACGCAATTATTCTCGCCGCTGCAGGATTAATTCGTCTTAAATTAGAAGATCGAATCGCCGCCTTGATGCCGGTCGAGTCGAGCTTGCCAGCCTGTGGTCAGGGCGCGGTGGGTGTTGAAACCCGCTTAGATGACGCTCGGGTCATTGCGCTATTGGCGCCGCTTCACAATCGCGTTACCGCGGAAGAGGTGATGGCTGAGCGGGCAATGAACCGTCGTTTAGAGGGCGGTTGTCAGGTGCCGATAGCGGGCTATGCGATTCCCGACCCAGATAACGCCGACCAACTTTGGCTGCGCGCTTTAGTGGGCGAGCCCAATGGCAAAACCATTTTGACCGCTGAGCAGCGCGGCCCCCGTGATCAGGCCGAAGCCTTGGGTATTGCGGTGGCAGAGTCCTTGCTGGCGCAGGGTGCAGGCGCTATTTTGCAGGCGGTGTATGGCGACAGCAAAGCTGAATAATTTGCGGGTGCTGGTGACGCGGCCGGCGGATCGCAGCGCGGAATTTGCCGCCGCCTTAACGGAGGCGGGCGCTACGGTGAGCTTACAGCCGCTGCTGGATATAGCGCCGCTGTCGTCTCCAGAGCACAGCGAGGCAATTCAGAAAAGTCGCAGCCTGTTGATGAACCTCGATAGCTATCAGCAGATTATTTTTATCAGCGTAAACGCCGTGCACTACGGCCTGGATCAAATAGACCAATACTGGCCGCAATGGCCACTGGGTATCCAGGTTTATGCCATTGGCGCGGCGACGGCAGCGGCGCTTGCCGAGCGAGATATCGCCGTTCACCATAGCGCTCAGGCGATGAACAGCGAAAGCCTGCTGGCCTGCGCCGACCTTCAGCACATCAGCCATTCCAAAATATTAATCATCCGGGGCGTGGGTGGCCGTGAGCATTTGGCCGAGCAACTTAGGCAGCGAGGCGCCGCGGTAGATTACGCAGAGTGCTATCAGCGCTGCAAACCAGATATTGACGGTGGCCAACTGCGGTCATTGCTGTTACAACACAGCATAAATATAGTGGCATTAAATAGCGGCGAGACCCTGGCTCATTTCAGTGACTTAATGGGTGAGAAGGCGTTGACATACCCCGTGTTGGTACCGAGTGATCGTGTCGCAGACTTAGCGAGAGCGCAGGGCTATCAAACCGTGATTCAGGCCGACAATGCCGGCACGGCAGCAAGTCTTGTCGCTTTAAGGCGTTATGCGGAAAGCAATCCCTCTATCCATCATTAAATAGATTTTGAGAGAACATAATGAGCGGCGATAAACCGGAAGATAATAAAGACACAGCGACGGTAGCAGCGCAAAAGCCATCGGTAATTAGCGCGTCCGAGCCGCCGTCGAATAATAAGAAGACCAAGGAAAAGCCCGCCGCTAAAAAGAGTGGCGGCAGCAATGTGCTGGGCTTGTTGGCATTATTAATTGCACTCGGCGCCTTGGTGTTGGCGGGGTGGATGTACCAGCAAGATCAGTTGCTAGCCGCACAAGAAAAAAGCACCAGCGCCAGTTTTAGAGCCGAGCTGCGCGCATTGACTGACTCGCAGTCAGAGCTTACGTCCTTGCTCAGCGCTCAGCGCGAAGCGCTTTCCCAATTGCGTAGCGACAGCAGTACACGTCTAGATGCGCTTGCCCGCCGCAGTCAGGATCTCGAAGTCTCGGTGCAGTCATTAGCCACCGTAGACCGCCAGGATTGGCTGTTGGCAGAGGCAGAATATTTACTGCGGGTCGCCAATCAGCGCGCGCAATTAAGTGGTGACGCCCGCTCAGCGGCGCAATTGCTGGCGAGCGCAGATGAAATACTGCAAGACTTGGACGACGCGGCCTTGCATCCGGTGCGCGCAGAGATCGCCAAAGAAATAGCCGCCCTGCAAAGCAGCGCCGAGCGCGATGTGGAAGGCAGCTACTTGGCGCTACAAGCCTTGGCAAACGAAGTGGCTAAACTAAAAATTTACCAAGCGCCGAGCTATCAGCCCGCACCAGCTGAGACACAAGCGACAGATTGGAAACAGCGCCTGCAAGTGGGATTCGCTGCGGCATGGGAAAAACTGCAGAGCTATATTCGGGTTCGCGAGCACGATGAAAATTTCCGCGCACAAATAGTCCCTGAACAAGAGGGCGCGCTGCGGGTGAGCTTGCAGCTTATGTTTGAACAGGCCCAGTTGGCACTGCTGGCAAATCAACCGCGTTTGTATCAGCGCTCTTTGCAAAAAGCGACAGACTGGTTGAACCGTTACTACCAATTAGATGAACACCGCGACGCGCTGTTGGATGAAATTAATACCCTATCAAAAGTGCGGGTGAACTCAGAAATTGCGGATATTTCTGGCTCATTAAAAAGCCTGAAAGAATATATAAAAAGTAATCGTTGGCAGAAAGAGGCTCGCCAATGAAAATATTTATTGCAGTCTTAATAGTGTTACTTGTCGCGCCGATTCTGGCAGCGGGGATTCAGCACGACTCTGGTTATATTCTTATCGCCTACGGCAAAACTACCATCGAAATGACAATATGGGTTGGCGTCGCAGTTCTTGCAGCCGTTCTACTCTTGTTTACGATTATATTTATGAGTTTGCGTCGTGGCGCAAAAGTGTCTGACAAAATTGCCAGCTTTTGGAGTGACCGCAAAGCTAACCGCGGTCGCAGTCACACCACCTTGGGCATGATTGCCTTTATAGAAGGCAATTGGGAAAAGTCGCGCCGTCTTCTAACCGATGCCATAAAGGGCAGCGAAGCGCCGCTAGTGAATTATTTATTGGCAGCCCGTGCCAGTCACGCCCTGGGTGATGCGGCAGCAAGTCGCCACTATTTAGGCTTGGCAGAGGAAACCAGCGCCAAAGCCAGTATTGCCGTTGCACTCACCCAAGCGGAAATGCAGGTTGACAGAGGCCGCCTGGAAGAAGCGCTGGCAACCCTGACCCGCGCTCGTCGCAATGCCGAACGTCACCCTTCCGTACTGAGCTTATTAGAAAAAGTGTACTCCGGTCTTCGCGACTGGAAGTCGCTGTTAGAGCTGCTGCCTGATTTGCGTAAGCACAATATTCTAGCCGCCGAAGAAATCGATCGCCTAGAGCGTGTGGCCTTGATGGGTCAGCTAGAGCACGCTGCAGGTCAGGCCGACGTTGCCGCTGTGCAGCAGTGGTGGAAGCACCTCTCCCGTGCCTGGCAGCGCGACGCGGATCTGTGTTTAGCGTATTGCACAACCCTGGTGGCCTTAGATGAACAAGCGGCGGCTGAGAAAGTCTTGCAGCAAATACTCAAGCAAAACTGGTCGCCAAATTTGGTCTTGCTCTACGGCTTAACTGCAGGCGCCGATATCGCGCGGCAGCTAAGCACCGCAGAGACATGGTTAAAGGAACATGGCGACGACCCAGCGCTACTGCTTAGCTTAGGTCGCTTATCCCTACGCAATGAATTGTGGGGTAAGGCCAAAGAATATTTCGAACTAGGCTATCGCCGCAGTCCAAATGCAGAGCTGTGTTTTGAACTAGGCCGTTTGCTCAGCAATATGGGTAATCAGGCAGAGGCCGAACGCTACACCCTGGAAGCCTTGCAGCTGCAGGGACAAGCCTTGCCCGAACTGCCGCAGCCCCGTTTAGCCGGGTATTAATATGAACATCGACGCACTAGAAAAAATGCTCGCCAAAGGTAACGACAGCGCCATGCTGCGTTTCGGTTTGGGTAAGGCCTACCTCGACAATAAAAAACCAGATGAGGCGATAGCGCATTTACAACATTGCGTAGAACAAGACCCCGACTATTCAGCGGCGTGGAATTTGCTCGGCAAAGCCCATTTGCAGTTGGGTGACAAAGCCTCAGCAGAAACGGTCTGGCAGTCAGGCTTGGATGTGGCTGTGCGAAAAGGCGACAAACAAACCGAAAAGGAAATTACGGTATTTTTGAAAAAGTTGAAGAAGTAAATCTTTGGCTTAAAGACTCCCTGATTAGCTATCTCTATTCATAGTGCTTGAGTAGGGGCGTGTGAGTTAAGCGGTAATAGCATTCCTCTAACTACAGTCTTTATCTTTTACCGTTTAGGAATTATGCTTAAGTCATGGAAGTGGCGCGTAAGTTGTAGTCAATAGCGCTTAAGATAACAAACACATAAGGATGTGATTTAGTGCGTGAGTCGCTGCACCATAATAACCAGTATATCCACCATCTCCAAAATACATTGATAAATAACGTTGTATTTATCTTAGCTATTAAAGTTTTGTTCTTGCGTCTCAATATGTTTCTTCTTCGGAAAGGTGGCGTACGTAAAACCCTTTCAGCTGTGGTTGGGGTCATTATTTTCTCTTGTAGAAAAGCATCCAACTATTGGGCTTGCCAGAGTCAAGCTAATCTCAAAAATGCCATTGTTTTATTCTTCGTTTGTCTATCAAGTATTACATGGGCTGGTGAAGCCGAAGAATTAGATAAAGCCTATGGTTATGCGACGACTGGCAATTATGATGATGCAATTGCTATTTGGGAGAAGCTTGCTAAATCAGGGGAACCAAATTCACTCTATAACCTTTCAATAGTTTATGAAAAGGGAGTTTTTGTCGATAAGGATGTTGAAAAGTCCTTCGATCTTTGTCAGCAAGCTGCGATTAAAGGGCAGATTCCGGCACAGGCTCACATGGGAACTAAATATCTACTCGGAATCGGTGTTGAAAAGAATCTCGATAAAGCCATCGAGTGGTATCAGCAGGCCGCAGAAAAAGGTGATATGGCAGCCCTCGCATCGTTGGGAAATATATATGTTTCAGAGGAAGGCGGGAATGACTATGTTAAAGCTCATGATTATTGGTCAACTGCTGCTTCGTTAGGAGATGTAAATTCGGTATTTAATCTGGCGATCTTGTTTCACCGTGGCGCAGGTGAATATAAGGTCGATATTAAAAGAGCTATTGATTTGTATACGGCTGCTGCGACTGCGGGTTCGCTTGAGGCCATGGCGAACCTGGTTGGAATCTATTCAATAGGGGATGGGGTTCCGGTTGATCTGCGTGAAGCATACTTTTGGTGTGATATTTCAGTTGCAGCTGGTTTCGAGGAAAATCGTCCATACTTAAAATATTTAAAGTCGCAGCTCTCTGCCGAAGAGTTGAAGCGAGCGAAGTCAGAGATTTTAAATTGGCAGGAATTGAGAAGATCCTATGTCGATTACGGAAACAAGTAATTAGAGGTCTGGTTTTCTCGAAACGATTTTTTATACTCTACCGCGGTAGATAAGAAGAAATCACCTTCTTCGTCCCGACATAATTATTAATAAAAATAGAAAGGGCGCGCCTCAGATTAAGGTGTGCCCTTTTTTGCAGCTTTAAATTAATACAGAAAATACTGGGCAGGCACTCATTAGAAAAATGAGAAAACTAGTCACTCAGGTCATCTCGATTCCCCCACCCTGATTCTAAGCCGAATATTAGTTTCGCCGAGGATGTCTCGCGAGCAAACGGTGGGTGTTAATTTTGCAACACAGCAAACCGAGAGCAAAGCCGCCCAATCGGGTTTTAGAGCTTGGGAATGCCTGTTCTATTGAATTATTGGTACATTCATTGCATTTAAATATGCATGTTACTTTTAATTGTGCCCATTATCGCGCTGCTCCTTGGCGCTTCGCTTCTGCTGCTTGGCAGCGGTCTACTCAATACCTTGCTAGCCATTCGCGGGGGGCTTGAAGCCTACCCTGACGACACCATGGGCTTGATTATGTCCGGGTATTTTGTCGGCTTTTTTGTCGGTACCTTCATTGCCCTGCCCTTAATCCAGCGAGTTGGCCATATTCGCGCGTTTACTTGCTGTGCCGCACTGGCATCGTGTTCGGTGTTACTGCATGTCTTGTTTGTAAATCCACTTGGCTGGTTACTGCTGCGTATTATGACCGGCGCCGCCCTGGTTATTTTGTATACCGTAATTGAGAGTTGGTTAAATACCCAATCTACCGGTGCTCAGCGTGGGCGGGTGTTTGCGGTGTATATGGTGGTGAACCTGGGCTCGCTTGCCATCGCCCAGCAGTTTATTCGCTTCGGCTCACCCAGTGGCTTTATATTGTTTGCCATCTCGGCAATGTTAATCACCATCAGTTTGCTGCCGATCGCTCTGACCCGCATGAATCAGCCCGACATAACCGTTGTACCTCGTCTTAAAATCAGTGCTATCGCCAAATTATCGCCAGTAGCGGTTGCCGGCTCCCTGCTGTCGGGTTTGGCGATGGGCGGCTTTTGGGGGCTGTCGGCTATATATGCCAGCGATATTGGCTTAACGAGTAGCGGGGTCGCGACATTTATGAGCTGCTCTATACTTGGTGGCGCCTTGTTTCAATACCCGCTGGGACGATATTCCGATACCCACGACCGTCGCAGAGTGATCATAGCAGTTACTGCATTGGCCGCGGTGTCGGCCTGTCTGATGTGGGTAGCGTCGTATTTTGGCAATTGGGTGTTTTTAATGGCGGCCTTATACGGCGGTTTTGCATTTTGTATTTATCCGGTTTCGGTAGCCATACTGATGGATAAGTTGGAGCAAGAAAACATTCTGTCGGGCGCCAGTACGCTGCTATTTATACATGGTATAGGTGCGGCGCTTGGGCCGGCACTCGCAGGCCAAGGTATGGCTCTATTTGGTCAGCAAGCCCTAGTCGGATATTTTGTGATTATGCAGCTCGCCTTGTGTTTATTCACGGCGCGGCATTTAGCAGCAAATAAAATACAAGCAGAAGATAACAGCGCCCACTTTGTGGCGATGGTGCGCACCACGCCCACGGTTTTAGAAATGTTGCCCGATGAGGAGTCGTGGATTGAAGACGCCGTGTCGCAGCACCCAGAGACTCAATCGTCTCAGTCTGAGGAGCCGCGAGCTGACTAGATGACTCAGAACAGAAATCTGGTGTGACAAGCTGCAGGTTTTTGTTAGAAAAATACTGGACAAGAGCTCTGTAGAAAAATGAGAAACCTAATCACTGGTTCATCTCGATTGGCCGGTGTTTCTCAGCTGAATATTCGTTTCGCGGAGAATGTCTCGCCAGCACGTGGTGGGTGTTGATTTTGGAACACAGCATACCGAGAGCAAAGCCGCCCGATCGGATTTTAGGGCTTGGGAATGCCCGTCCTATTGAACTCAAAGGCTCGCCCAGCACTCTAGCGCTTATCGGCCAGACAAGTCATTGATCACCTTCTGGCGACAGCTTGATAATAATATGCACATGATTAGAGATCACTACGTAGGCGGCGATATCAATGGCAAACAAGCTGCTGAGCAAATGGATGCCGTGCTCAATAAAGAGTCGGCGGTGGGAATAATCTTTACCAGTGGCATGATCGACGCCGCAAAGAAACGAGCGGCGCACACAGCGAGAAGTCACGTGGTAGAAGGGGGTGTCGTCGACACAGACGAGGGCTTTTCTGGGAAAGGTCGTCGTAAATCCTTTTACGAATGGGTGAAGTGAACCTAAAGCAGTGTTATTGTTTTGTCAATTTGGGAGAGCTTGTCCTATTGAACTGGCGAATTTAAGTAATGATATTTGCGGAACTAAATTACAAAGAACACTATGATGATTTTCATCAATCATTACTTGAATATGTAAATGCTAACTTTGAACGTGTGGATTCTGGGCACCAAGGTGATGCCTGGATATGGGTTTACGAAGGAGAAAACAAGGTAGCGATAGATACCTTTTCATCTATGAAGCATCAAGTTAAATCTGAAACTAGGCAAAACCCACTTGTTCAAAAGGTAATAGAAATACTGCAAAAGAAATACGATTTAGTCGTATATAGTGAACCGGAATCAGAGGATCATGAAGATTAAATTTAAAAGCACATTACAATTTGGGAGTGCCTGTCCTATTGCCCTTTTAATAGGTGTACATATTAGTCGTTACTGGTGATTATATTGCCTGGCGTTGTATAAGTAGTAATTCAACAATAATGAATAGTCATATATACAGCGTGATTTACCGCTGCCAAATACCAATAAAGGATGTTGAATGATGACGGAGTTTGCTAGGGTAATACGCGACTTGGTTTCTGTGCTGCCGGCGGTTTTATATCGACCTCCGAAAGATAATGAAAAGAAATCTCTAGGCCGACTTTTTCAAGAAACCGCAGCGCGCTATGCAGATAAGTCTGCGATTATCTTTGAGGGTCGTGAATTAAGCTGGGGTGAATTCAATATATTGGTTAATCGCCTTGCCCATGCCTTAAAAGGGCAGGGTGTACAACGCGGTGATTGCGTTGGTCTTCTAATGGAAAACCGTATCGAGATGCTGGCCTGTTTTTTCGCGTTGGCTAAGCTTGGTGCGGCGACGGGATTGATTAATACCAGCTTGCAAGGCAAGTCACTGATTCACTGTATTAATATCACTAATGCAACTAAGTGCATTGTTGGTCAAGAGCTGATAGGCAGTATTGCCGATGTTAAAGATGAATTACCGCTGTCAGACAATGATTTTATTTGGGTTAAAGACGAGGCGCTGACTAGTTCTGTTGCTGAGGTCGGCCCCGACGCTCTGGCGCCCTCATGGGCCTTAGATGTGATGGCAATATTAGATACTATGCCCAGCGATAATCTGCCCGAGACCCTCGATATTCGAGCGGGCGAAAAGGCCTGTTATATCCTTACCTCAGGCACCACAGGCCTGCCCAAGGCCGCACTTATATTGCACCGTCGGTATTTGGCTGCATCAGAACCGTATGCCCGTATTGGGTTTCGTGCCAAGCAAACAGATAGAATTTATCTTTGCTTGCCGCTCTATCATTTCACAGGTTTAGGTCCCGGCGTTGGGACCAGTCTTTACTCCGGCGCATCGATATTTCTACGCCGACGTTTTTCGGCTAGTAATTTTTGGTCCGAGGTTCGGGAGCATCAAACGACATTATTTGTATACGTTGGCGAGCTGTGCCGGTATTTGGCTATGCAAAAAGAATCCCCCGATGAGAAAAATAATCCGATTCAGACCATGGTCGGTAATGGCTTGCGGCCAGATGTATGGGATGTGTTTCGGCAGCGATTCAAAATACCGCGCATAACTGAGTTTTATGGCTCTAGCGAAGGAAACGCGTTTTTTATTAATTTGCTAAACAAAGATAAAACGATTGGTACCACGTCGGCCGATATATTGTTGGTGAAGTATGATTTTGATGCGGATGAAATGATTCGTGATGCCAAAGGAAAGTTGGCTGCGGTGAACGATGGGGAGCCCGGTGTTCTCCTGATGAAAATTGATGATCGTTTTAAATTTGATGGTTATAACGACAAGAAAGCGTCGAACAGTAAAGTATTATCAGATGTGAGGAAAAAGGGTGATCGTTGGTTTAATACTGGTGACGTCATCAAAAAGATTGATGTCGGTTTCGCCCTCGGCCTAGCGCATTATCAATTTGTCGACCGATTGGGTGATACATTTCGATGGCGCTCAGAAAACGTGTCTACGAATGAAGTGGGCGAGATTCTAAATGCGAATTCACAGATTGAGATCGCTAACGTGTATGGCGTAGAAGTTCCGGGCGTCGAGGGTCGCGCAGGGATGGCGGCAATAACCTTAAGACACGGTGTGGAATTCGATTCTGAAGAGTTTTCAAACTACGTTATGACTGAGATGCCAGCCTACGCACGCCCCGTGTTTGTACGGATTCAGCCTGCGGCAGAGACTACCGTCACCTTCAAGTTATTCAAAGCGAGTTTGCGCAAGCAGTCATACAATCTTAGTGAAGTTGACGATGTGATTTATGTGTTAAAGCCAAAGTCTAGCCGCTATGAAGTGTTAGATAATGAGTTTTACCAGTCCATTATTAATGGTCAGCATGGCTACTAAAATGTAAAAATACTGGGCAGGCACTGCAATGCTGTGCCCTTCGAAAAGAGTTATTTATACAAATAAAAAGGGCGCGCCTCAATGTGAGGCGCGCCCTTTTTTACAGACTTAAGTTGAATTAAGACTTACATCATTTCTTTCATCAAGGCTTGCAGCGCTGCTTCGCGATCACCCAGTAGATCCTGGTATTGGCTTAGCATGTTTTGCTTGTCTTGGAGTTGTGTCATTTGTGGGCCGTAGTCTTCGCTCAGTTTGGATTTCAGCTTGGTTTGCGCATCGGCGAGTTGTGATTTCAGTTCCGCGCCCAGCACGTCGCCCAGGATGCGATCCAGGTTGGATTTGAGTTTGATGGCGGGGTCGTTGACGGTGCCGTTCACGCTTAAATCCATAACGAGTTTGCTAACGTCTTCTAGCGCTGCGGCTAGTAAGTTTGCGGTTTTGTTGTCGCTAGCAGTTTTGGCTACCAGGAGTTTTGCTTGGTTGACTAAGCCGGCAACAGATCCTTTGAGATTGTCGCCATCAATAGAGAAGTTCGCTGCAATGTCGGCAATCCCTTTCTCTAATTGCAGCGGCAGCTCAGGGCTTTGAGATAGCGATACACCAGACAGTGCGAGCTGCTTTAAGCCCATATTGAAAACACTTTTTAAGGTGTCGTTGCGCTGATCAAAAATACCGTCGATGACCAGCTGTGATTTCTGCTCCATGCCACCGCGCAGTGCCATGGTGATGGGTTTGTTCCAGTAGTCTTGCTTGTCGGTGACGTCGTTAATTTCGCCCGAGTAAGCAAGCTTTTCACCGCCGATTACTTGGTAACCGTCGATGAGGATTTTGCGAATTAATATATTTACTGGCAATTCTGCAGCTGGCTCTGTGCTAGGTGCAGGTTCTTCTGTACTTGCCATTTTGCCCATGGTTTCTTTATATAGGGTTAGGCCACGCTGTACGGTGGCATTGACTTCGTCGCCCAGTAAAAAGCGCAACATGCCTTCAGTGCCTTGGTCTAAACCGTATTTCGACATCATGCGCTTAGATTGATCGGCCGGTAAATTGGCAGCGCGTTGGCTGAGTGATTTGACGGCGGCAGAGTCGGCTTTCAAATCTTCTTTTAAATTGTCGAACTGGCGGAGTTCGGCTTTGATGTCGTCGCGCAATTCTTTAGCGCCGGCGAGACGTTCGATAACATTTTTATTTTTTAGCTCATCCCAGCGTTTTTTGTATTGGTCGAACTGGGTTTGATCAGGAACTTTCTCCGACTTGGTTTTCCAGCGCGATTCAATGTCGGTAAAGCCAGTTTGAATCTCGGTCACTTCCGCCTGGATGTTGGCCTTTTCTTCTGCCAGCAAGGCATTGGGATCGGGCAGGCTTATGCTGGGCATTCCGCTGGCGCTTTCTTCCTTAGGTGGCGGCATGCTGCCATCCAGGGTGCCGGGGGTGCTGCGCTCGGTATACATTTGTAGGCCAGAGAGCACTACCTGGTCGGCGATAACCTGCATTTTCAGCAGGGCTTTGGCGTCGACATCGGCGGAGACTTTTGCGCTTTGCAGAAGGTTGCGCATAGGCTCTTGCGGATTGGCGACAGTAAGGCCGTTGAGTGCGACGTGGGTGGGATAAAAACTAATATCCACACTATCGACATCGACACGGGCGCCAACTTGTTTGCTACCTTCGCTTTCGATCACAAATTTGGCTATGGGCTCAAGGGCGAAAACAACACCGATGACAGCGACTACAAGCAGGATGACAATACCCTGCAAAATCCGTTTGAACATGAGACGACTTCTCCATCTGGCGGAATGTGCACGGTGGTGCAGGACTTCCGGCATGACTTATTTTAAATTTAATGGGCTTGGTGCGCAGTGTAGCGTTATATCGCCAGCATAGCGCGTTAGCTATGTCACATAAACCGCTGGCGGTTTAGACCGCCGAGTTGGGCTTTAGTGCGGCGCGAGCTGGAATTAAAATATAGGCTAGCTAGGCATCGTTGCTGAGAACATATTTGCCCACGCCTGAACTCTGCTGATATGCGGCCTGAGCGGACAGGGCGGTGGTTTGGTTGATGTTGGCCCACAGCGGTTGACGGTAATTTTGATGCTCCCGCCAGAGCGTGTATTGGCCGCTGTGGTCGCGATCTATGGTGATTAGGCTGACAACACTGTTTTCCGCTGTGATGGCGCCGGGCTTTGTTAGCGCAATGCTGCGTCCCGCGACGTGGGCAATCTCATTCACTTCTACGCTATTCACAAAAAGTAAGGCGCAGATATCGCCTTGCAGCGGCGGTGTTTGTCGCCCCGCCGGCAGTAATAATTGTTGAGGGCTTTGCCGCTGACAGCGCCAGTGGCTGGGGAGTTGACTGAGCGGAATATCACTAATCTGCAGGTCTTCTATGGCATAGGCAATGCACAGCGGCAAGGTTGCTGGTGATTGTAAAAGATCGCCATTGCGCAGTCTGACTTGCCCTTTCAGCAGCTTGCTGTCACAGCGCCCGCAGTTGCCATTGCGGCAGCTGCGGGTAACCGGTAGCGAGGCAGCAAGACATTGTTCGAGCAGATTTTGATCTTTGTTGATGGTCAGGCTAAGTGCGGTATCGACAATACTTAGCGTGACCATGTTTAGGCGCCCAGGTATTCGGTGCGCAATCTGGGTAGCAGTTGTTGCAGTGCCAGTGCGCGGTGACTGATTTTGTTTTTTTGTTCTTTGCTAAGTTCTGCAGAACAGCAAGCTAGGCTGGCGACGTAGAACAGCGGGTCGTAGCCGAAGCCGTTGTCGCCGCGTGGCGCGCTCAGAATTTCGCCCTGCCATTGGCCTTCGCACACTAGCGGCGCGGGATCGTCGGCATGACGCACAAAGGCAAGTGCGCAGTGAAAATGCGCGCCGCGATTGCTGTGTTCCTTTAGTGTTTCTAATAGCTTGGTATTGTTGTCGGCATCTTGTGCGTTGGCACCCGCGTAGCGCGCGGAGTAAATGCCGGGTGCACCGCCCAACGCATCAACGCACAGACCTGAGTCGTCGGCCAGTGCGGCAAACCCGGTTTGGCGTGCCGCGTTGCGTGCCTTGAGAATAGCATTCTCGATAAAGCTGAGGCCGTTCTCTTCTGCTTCGACAACATCGAAATCTGCTTGGCTGCGCAGGGTAATGCCTAAGCCGTTTAGTAAATCACTTAACTCACGTAATTTGCCGCGGTTGCCGCTGGCAAGAACGACGGTATTCTCAGCTGAAGAGGGTGTAGTGGTCATTGTCTACTCGTCGTCGACATACATCATTTTGTTGAACTGAATATCGTAGCTGGGACGATTGTCTACGCTCACCGAAAGGCGGAAGTCTTGGCGCTCGTCATTGCTAATTTCAAATTCGGCGATGTAGTAAATAGCGTCTTGCTCAATGATTTCTCTAAATTCTAAGGGCGTGCGATGAATAAGGTCTGAGCTAGTGCCCTCAACTTTGGCGCGCACAGCAAGGTTGGTGGTGTCGAGTTGGCGGCGCACTGACACGTTAATTAAAAACTTATTGTCACCGCGAATAATGCCGTAGCTTTTGGCGACTTGCGGTGTAAGAAAGGTGGAGTTGACCACGCTGTAATGCACCGTGTCTTTGCCGAAGCTAGAGCTGGTGGCGGTAACTGGCGGCGCTTCTTGTGCGCTGGCGGCCGCGCTAAACAGCGCGCTGAATACTAGCGTGAAGATGGCGGTGTAGTTCGTGATTCTTTTCATATTAGACTCGGTGTGCAGAATTATTTGCTGATGTGGTAAACCGCGGTGACGCCCAATAAATTGGGAAAGCGGTTTGCTAATGGCGACTGGCTATTGTCGGCGCCGATCACGCTGCTATTTAGAATGCGTATATTTTTGTCGTCGCAAAGTGTTTCAAAATCCTTCACGGTACAAAAGTGAATATTGGGGGTGTCGTACCAGGTGTAGGGCAAAAATTTTGACACAGGCATTTTGCCGCGATGACCCAAATACCAGCGGCTGCGCCAGTGGCCAAAGTTTGGGAAAGTAACAATGCACTCGCGACCAACCCGCAGCATTTCGTCGATGACCAAATGCGGATAGCGCAGGGTTTGCAGTGCCAGTGTCATCACCACCATATCGAAGCTGTCGTCGCGGAAATTGCCCAAGCCGACGTTAAGATCGTGCTCTATGACATTGACGCCGCGGGCGAGCGCGCGGGTAATATTGTCTGGGTCGATCTCAAGGCCGACGCCGGAGATATTTTTTTCTTTGCCTAAGGTTTCCAGCAACATGCCGTCGCCACAGCCGAGGTCGAGTACCCGGCTATTGGCATTAATCCACGGCTGAATCAGGGTGAGGTCAAAACGCATGGCCAAGCTCCTGTTTGAGTCGCTTCATATAGCCGTGGAAGACGTCCATATAGCGGGGGATGGGAATAAGGAAGGCATCGTGACCGTGGTCTGCTTCTATTTCTGCGTAGCTTACCGATTTATTGGCGGCGACAAGGGCGTCGACAATTTCACGCGAACGGGCGGGGGCGAAGCGCCAATCGGTGGTGAAGGAGGCCACTAAAAATGCGCATTTGGCGTGCTTAAAGGCCTCGACCGGATCGTCATTGTATTCGCGGGCGAGGTCGTAGTAATCCAGCGCCTTGGTCATCAGCAAATAGGTGTTGGCGTCGAAGCTGCCAGAGAAGGCTTCGCCTTGATAGCGCAAATAACTTTCGACTTCAAATTCCACTGCCGTCTCTGAACCTGCGCCCAGCGCAAGGTTGCCGGTTTTAAGTTCGCGGCCGAATTTTTGCTTCATGCCGTCTTCAGACAAGTAGGTGATATGGCCGACCATTCTCGCCAGGCCGAGGCCTTGCTTTGGCAGGGTGTTGTGCTCAAGGTAGCGGCCTTCGTGGAAGTTGGCGTCTGAGGTGATGGCGCGGCGTGCAATTTCATTAAAAGCAATATTTTGCGCAGACAGCTTCATGGCCGAGGCAATCACGATGCAGTGACGCAGGGCGTCCGGGTATTCGAGCGCCCAGCGCATGGCTTGCATACCGCCCAAGCTGCCACCGATGACGGCGGCCCATTGCGAAATGCCGAAATGCTGCATCATTAAATACTGGCTTTCTACCCAATCGCGACAGCGCAGCGGTGGGAAGTCTGGCCCCCAGGGTTTGCCGGTTGCTGGGTTGATCGAGGTGGGCCCAGTTGAGCCGTGGCAGCCGCCAATATTGTTAATGCTTAAAACAAAGAAGACATTGGTATCGATGGGCTTGCCCGGCCCAATGCAGCTGTCCCACCAGCCCGTTTTGCGGTCGTCGGCGCTGTGCTTACCGGCGGCGTGATGATGCCCGCTCAGGGCGTGACAAATTAAAATCCCGTTGGATTTTTCCGCGTTTAGTTCGCCGTAGGTTTCGTAAACAATATCGTGTTCTGGCAGCGCGCGACCGCAGGCTAGCTGCAGTGGCTGATCGAAGTGCAGCGTTTGCGGCACGACAATGCCGACGCTGTCGTTATCCGCAGTAGGTGTGCTGGGCGGAGCTTCTGTCATGTGGACCGATATCCTTGTTAGCCGGCGTTTGCCGGCAGTTTGTGCATTTGGTGTCGGCCGTTTAAAACGGACTTGGTTTACGTTTGTTCTATATTCAGCGCGCTTGGTATTGTTGTGGGCGCCAAAATTTTAAAGGTTTTCTGCCGGCTTTGTGAGCCCTTACTAAGTTCTACAGCCTGTTTGCTTACGGCAAATTGCTCCGCCAGAAAAGCGCATAAACTGGCGTTGGCCTTGCCTTCGATTGCCGCTGAACGAACCCGTATTTTTAAACGGTCGCCATGTTGGCCGGCAAACTCATTGGCGCTGGCCCCCGCTTGAATATGGCAGAACAATATTAAATTATCACCTTGCCAGCGCCAAAACGCCGGCATTTCTGCCACTGCTTACAGTCCCATAATCAGGGCGGGATGGAGGCCGACGCCGGCTGCCACATGGCGCAGTATCACTTCGAGTACATTGATACACAAAAAAACCAGAATGGGCGACAAGTCCAAGCCGCCCATGGTGGGTAGCAGTTTGCGGAATGGCGCCATCACCGGCTCGGTGATTTGATACAAAATTTGTGCGGCGGGGTGAGCGCCGCCCTGGGCGACCCAGCTCATGATGATATTGGCAATGATCGCAAAGAAGTACAGGTTTAACACGGCGCTGCACAGGCCGATTACTGACCAAATTAATAATTGCGCTGGGTTGGGAAAGCCGCCGCCGTAAAGTTGCAATAACAAGGTAATGCCCAGTGCTTGCGCAATGAATGCCAGTAGCAGCGAGGCAGTATCTATTTTGCCGACGCTGGGAATAATTTTGCGCAGTGGTATCACCAGCGGATTAGTGGCTTTCACTAAAAACTGGCAGATGGGGTTATAAAAGTCTGCGCGTACCAACTGCAGAATCATCCGCAGTAAAAAAGCCACAATGGCTAAGCTGATGACGGTGTTCAACAACATGGTGGTAATTTCTGCAGCAGCTGACATGTGGTTTATTCCCCTTCTAGTTCGATGGCTAGCTCTTCGGCGCGAATGCGTGCGCCCTCTAGTGCCTGCGCGAATAATTGGCGCAGGCCGCCCTCTTCCAACATATTGATAGCGCGTTCGGTGGTGCCCTTGGGTGAGGTTACTCGGCGGCGGAGTTCGGCGGCGTCGACATCACTGTTAATGGCCATTTGCGCTGCGCCCAAAGCGGTTTGCAGGGTGAGCTGCTTGGCGACGTCGTCACTTAAGCCCATATTTTGACCGGCGGCTTGCATGGCTTCCATCACTAAAAAGAAATACGCAGGGCCGCTGCCAGATACGGCGGTGACCGCGTCGAGTTGATTTTCTTGTTCTACCCAAAGCGCTACGCCGACAGCTTCTAATATCGCTGTGGCTTGCTGGCGCTGGCTGTCATTCACTTGCGAGTTGGCGAATAAGCCGGTGGCGCCGCTGCGAACCAGTGCGGGTGTATTGGGCATGCAGCGCACAATGGCGGGCGCGCCGCCGAGCCACGTTGCCAGACTGCCGCTGGTAACGCCCGCGGCAATGGTGATGACCAAGGGTTGGTGTGCCTGCACCGACGCGGCGATGTCTAGTGCCACCACTTTCATAATTTGCGGTTTTACCGCCAGAATAAGTACATCAACTTGGGCAATGAGCGCTTGGTTGTCGTTGCCGGTGTTAACAGGGGCAACGTCCTTTAGCTTGGCTAGGCTGTCGGCATTGGGATCGCTGGCCCAAATATTGTTAGCGGCTATGCCGCTGGCAACGAGCCCACCGATGATGCTGGAGGCCATATTGCCGCCGCCGATGAAACCGATTTTCATCTCTTTCACGCTAGTTCCTCAATTCGCTTAATGCCCAGCCTTGGATTCTGACGAGTCGCCGACTGGAAAATTCCGCCCGCAGTATAGCAGTCCGGTTTTGATACTGGCAGTCGCATCACTTTACTTGGGCTATCCGTGGACCAAATATATCGCTGCCGATGCGCACGATGGTGGCGCCTTCGGCAACCGCGGCTTCCATGTCTGATGACATACCCATCGACAAGGTGTCGAGCGGAGCCTCTGGAAATTGCGTTTGTAGCGAAGTGAAAATACCGCGTAGCGCAGAAAAGTTTTGTCGTTGCTGTTGGAGGTCGTCGGTATTGGCGGGAATAGCCATTAGCCCGCGCAGCCGCAAATGAGTTTGGCTGAGCACTAATTTGGCAAGCTCGGTGACTTCGTCGATGTTGGCCCCCGCCTTACTGTCTTCATCGTTGATGTTGACCTGCAGGCAAATATTTAATGGCCCGCGCTGAGCGGGGCGCTGCTCATTGAGTCGAGTAATGATTTTGGCGCGGTCGACGCTGTGCACCCAATCGAAGTGGCTGGCGATGGCGCGGGTTTTATTGGTTTGGATAGGGCCAATAAAGTGCCAAGCGTCTGGTTGAACTCTTAGCTCTGCCTGCTTACTCAGTGCCTCTTGCAGATAGTTCTCACCAATGTCGGTAATTCCGGCCGCGATGGCGGTGCTAATTTCTGCGACATTGCGGGTTTTCGTGACAGCCATCAGTCTTGGTGGCGATTGTCGCTCATAAAGTTGGCAGGCGGCCGCTATTCGCGCCTGAATTGCTGCTATATTGGCTATTATGGTTGCTTGATTGCTCATGTTTGAGATTATGCCTGATGCGGCCGGCATCTGTTCATGTTTAGGCCATATCTTAAAATAAAAACTTTGTGCTGTACGGCAAACCCTGCGCGTTATACAGTTTTGAATTGATACTATTTTGCTTACTAAAGTTGGTCGCCGGGCGTTGTTTGCCATAAGCCCCGCTACGTAATTTTGGTGCAATAGACATTTTTCGTGGGTTCGCTCACCCACAGATGCTTCGATGCCGTTGAGGATGTTCATGGATATCACAGAGTTACTGGCGTTTAGTGCCAAGCAAAATGCCTCGGATTTACACTTGTCGGCGGGCTTGCCGCCGATGATTCGGGTTGACGGCGATGTGCGGCGCATTAATTTGCCGCCGATGGAGCATCGCGAAGTTCATAGCTTGATCTATGAGATTATGAATGACCGCCAGCGCCGTGATTACGAGGAGTTTTTAGAAACTGACTTCTCTTTCGAAGTGCCCGGCGTGGCGCGCTTCCGGGTCAATGCCTTTAACCACAACCGCGGTGCCGGTGCGGTTTTTCGGACCATTCCGTCTAAGGTGCTGTCGCTTGAAGACCTCGGTATGGGGCAGGTCTTCAAAGATATTTCGATGTTCCCGCGCGGCCTGGTCTTGGTCACTGGGCCAACGGGCTCGGGTAAATCCACCACGCTGGCGGCGATGATCGACTATATCAACGACAATAAATTCGATCACATCTTAACCATTGAAGACCCTATCGAATTTGTTCACGAATCAAAAAAATGTCTGCTCAATCAGCGTGAAGTCCACCGTGATACCCACGGTTTTAACGAGGCCCTGCGCTCGGCGCTGCGTGAAGACCCGGATATTATTCTGGTTGGTGAGTTGCGGGATTTGGAAACGATCAGGCTGGCACTTACCGCGGCAGAAACCGGACATTTGGTATTCGGCACCTTGCATACTACCTCTGCGGCAAAAACCATAGACCGGGTAGTGGACGTTTTCCCCGGCGATGAGAAATCGATGGTGCGCTCGATGTTGTCGGAATCGCTGCAGGGTGTAATCTCTCAAACCCTGCTGAAACGCCCCGAGGGTGGCCGTGTCGCGGCTCATGAAATCATGATTGGCACCCCCGCGATTCGTAACTTGATTCGTGAAGACAAGGTGGCGCAGATGTACTCTGCCATTCAGTCTGGTGCGGCCGTGGGTATGCAAACCATGGATCAGTGTTTGAAAAACTTGCTGCAAAAACGCCTGATAAGTCGCGATGCAGCGCGTCTTAAAGCCCGTTTCCCAGAAAATTTCTGATGTTGCTAGAATCGCTACATTGGGCTGAGGAGTTACACATTGGAAATTGAAAAATTACTGCGCATCATGCAAGAAAAGGGCGCGTCAGATTTGTTTATCTCTGCTGGCGTTGCGCCGTCGGTTAAGGTGAATGGCCAGTTAGTGCCATTGAGCAGCAATGCCCTTAGCCCGGAGCAAACCCGTGAAGTGGTGATGGGGGTAATGAACGACCAGCAGCGCCGCGAATTTGTGCGCGACAAAGAGTGTAACTTCGCCATTAGTGCGCGGGGTATTGGCCGCTTCCGAGTGAGTGCATTTTATCAGCGCAATTTGGTCGGTATGGTTTTGCGTCGCATTGAAACCAATATTCCGACCACTGATGAGTTGGGCTTGCCGGAACTGGTTAAAGAGCTGGCGATGACCAAGCGCGGCTTGATTATTTTTGTCGGTGCCACCGGTACCGGTAAATCAACCTCGCTGGCGGCGATGATCGGCCATCGCAATGAAAATTCCCGCGGTCATATCATCACCGTAGAAGATCCCATTGAATTTGTGCATCAGCATCGCGGCTGCATAGTTACCCAGCGCGAAGTCGGCATCGATACTGAATCTTTTGAAGTAGCCTTGAAGAACATGCTTCGACAGGCTCCCGACGTGATCATGATCGGTGAGATTCGTACCCGCGAAGCCATGGAGCAGGCGATCACCTTCGCTGAAACCGGACATTTATGTCTTTGCACCCTGCATGCGAACAATGCCAACCAGGCCTTGGACCGGATACTGCATTTTTTCCCCGCCGAGCGTCATCAGCAACTGTGGATGGATTTGTCCTTAAACCTTAAAGCTATGGTTGCCCAGCAGTTGATTCCAACCCGCGATGGGACGGGGCGTCGAGCCTGTGTGGAAATCCTATTAAACACCCCCTTGGCCTCAGACTTAATTCGCAAGGGCGATGTATCCGGTGTAAAGGACTTGATGAGGCAGTCTACCGAACTCGGCATGCAAACCTTTGATCAAGCGCTTTACGATTTGTATACGGTTGGCGAGATTACCTACGAAGACGCCATCGCTCATGCGGATTCTGCCAATGATTTGCGCTTGCTGATTAAACTGGGTGCCGACAATAACCCTGAGCAAATGCGGAAAATGGCGGGCGGTTTGACAATGCAGGAAGATGGCACTAAAAAACCGCCATCGCGGGGTATGACTCGCCGCTAGCAATAACGCTTATGACTAGCTGCGCATCCAGCTTTCCAGAATAATGGCTGCGCTGCGACTGTCTACCGATTGGTTTTTAAAGTCGCGGGAACCGGTATCGTCAATGATGTTGCCGCGGGCTTCAAAGCTGCTGAGTCGCTCATCGGCAAAATGCACCGCAATACCAAAGCGGCCGTGAATGCGGTTGCCGAATTTACGCGCCCTATGGGACATCTCCGATACGCTGCCATCCATATTCAATGGCAGCCCAACTACCACCGCGTCTGGCTTCCATTCGGCGATGAGCTTGTCGATATCTTCCCAGCGCGGAATACCATCTTTGGCTTGCAGTGAGGGCTGGGGACTGGCGGTACCGGTTAGGGTTTGACCAATTGCACAGCCTATCCAGCGCAGACCAAAGTCAAAACTGAGCAGGGTTTGGGGAGCGTTGCTCATGGTGTTGCGCGCATCCTTAGGCGTGGCCGCTATCCGGCGCGATTTGTGAAAAATGGATGCCTAGGCTGGCGAGGGCGGCATCGACCTTGTTCTCTGCATCGACCTCAAACAAAACATGGTCGCTCGCCGGCACCGTTAGCCAGGTGTTGTCCTGCAATTCTTCTTCTAGCTGTCCCGCGTCCCAGCCGGCGTAACCCAAGGCAATCAGGCATTGGCGGGGGCCGCAATCACGCGCAATGGCGTCGAGAATATCCAGTGAGGTGGTCAGCGTAACGGTGTCTGTCACGTCGACGCTGGCGTCCCATTGTTTGCCATCGCGGGGATGCAGCACAAAGCCGCGGTCGGTGTGCACCGGTCCGCCTGCGTAAACGGGTTGCTGGTGGTTGTAGATATGCCCGTCCAATTCGAGTTGTTCCAGAATTTCATCGACGTCCATATCCAGTGGGCGATTGATAATAATACCCATGGCGCCCTGTTCGTCATGCTCACAGAGATAGGTGATGCTATGGGTAAAAATGCCGTCTTTGAGCGCGGGCAGCGCGATCAAAAAGTGATTTTTAAACGATGGGAAGGTGGCGTCGGTCATGACCCTAAGTATCGATGAAATTACAGTAAAAACAAGCTTGTTACGGATATTAAACGCGGATTTAGCCTTGGTTTGTCTTGAGTGATTGACGCTCAAAACGCCAAGTGCGAACGATGCCGAGGCGGTTTTTGCCGTCTAGCACGTCACTGGGAATGGCTTCATAAGGCGCTGCCAGGCGCACGATACGGTGAGCAGCTCGGTCTAATATCGGGTTGCCAGAGCTACTGAGTATGCGGACTTCATCAATTCGGCCGTCCGGCATGAGCATAAGCAGCAGCCTGAGTTCGCCCTCTATTCCCAGGCGGCGTGCCTCTTCAGGATAATTGGCGTTGCCAACCGTTTCGACGCGTTTTTCCCAGCGGTTTAAATAGAGCGCGTCGGGGGAGCCTTTAGTAGCCACTGAGGTAATGAACTTAGGTCGCGGCATGCGCGCGTAACTTTGGTTTAGGTTTTCGAGCTGCGCTTCAAGAGCCGAAATATTTTCACTGAGTTGGTTTTGTGCGTCGCTGCCGTCCCACTGCTGCTGTTGATGAAGCATTCTGGTTTGCTGCGGCTTAGTGCTGCGAGTGGCGTCACCGGTGGTGCTAAGTAGTGCGGAACCCGCCGTGTCTGGAACCGACTTGGCTAATTTTAGGGCCTCTTCTTCCTTGGCGGTATTGTCGTGGAAGGCACTTTCGCTGGTGGCGCTCAGTTCGGCCTTGTCTTTCAAGCTGCCACTGCCGATTTGGTCGTACTGGGCTAAATAGTCAGCGTTCTTGGGTGCATCTTTGCTTTGGTATTGCGCCAGGGTGATTTCCAGGTTCGGCAACTTAACACTCGGCTCGGGCGCCGCGAAGGTAATGCCCAATATGAGTGCGAGGTGCATTGCCGTGGCGACAACGATGATAAACCCCAGCCGTTCTGGTGGGGTTTGATCATCAGTCATGGGCAAAGTGGCTGCCGTCATTATGAACGATGTTTCCCAGCAGCAAGCTTGGCGGCGATACAGTCCATGAGCTGGCCGCCGATATCGGTGCCAAACTGAGTGTCGATTTCACGGATGCAGGTTGGGCTGGTGACGTTAATTTCTGTGAGCGAGTCGCCGATGACGTCTAAGCCAACAAACAGCAGGCCTTTTTCGCGGGCGACAGGGCCGACTTCGGCTGCGATGCGGCGGTCCGCGTCGCTAAGGGCTTGGGCTCGACCGGTGCCGCCCGCCGCTAAATTGCCGCGGGTTTCGCCTTTGGCCGGGATGCGGGCGAGGCAATATGGTACCGGTTCGCCATCTATCAGCAAGATCCGCTTATCGCCATCCCGAATTTCCGGCAGGTACACTTGGGCCATGATGGTAGTTTGGCCGTGATTGGTGAGGGTCTCTAAAATAACACCGACATTGGCATCATCCGGCTTTAGCCTGAATATCGAACTGCCACCCATGCCATCCAGAGGCTTCATGATCACGTCACCGTGTTCGGCGTGAAAAGCGCGCAAACGCGCCTGATCGCGGCTGACGAGGTGTACCGGGCCACACTGCGGGAACTGCAAAGCAAAGAGCTTTTCATTGCAGTCGCGCAGACTGCGGGGGCTGTTTACTACCCATACGCCCTGTGTTTCAGCTAATTCAAGGATGTGTGTGGCATAGAGAAATTCGTTGTCAAACGGCGGGTCTTTGCGCATTAAAATCACATCGAGATCGCCAAGTGCAATATCGACGCGGCTGTCTAGCTCGTAAAAATGTGCTGGGTCTTTGAAGACGCGCAATGCCTGCGCTGACGATCGAGCTTGTCCGCCGCTGATATACAGGTCGGCGGTGGTCATGTAGCTAATTTCCCAGTTGCGCTCCGCTGCAGCCCAAAGCATGGCGAGAGTTGAATCTTTTTTGTATGTAACGTGCTCAATCGGGTCCATTACGACGCCAAGGCGAATAGTCATTTTGTTACCTGTATCGAAAACTTTGTAATTAGGCTGTATTCTGAAGGCCAGCTGCGTTAATAATTAGCGGTGATAGAATACCGCAAAAACAGCGAAAGTTTGTCTATTCGAGCAATTTTGCTTTACTGACAGTATTGGATGATGGTGTCAGAGGTCTTTACGTGGTAAAAAAACCAACACACTGCGATGAGACATTGGATTGTTGGCGCATCAATATGCAACCTTCACAAGGTTATCAATTCTTATGGAAGTCAATTTTTCCGATTTGAAAGTTATGATTATCGACGATAGCAAAACTATTCGTCGTACCACTGAAACCCTATTGGCAAAAGAAGGTTGCACAGTTGTCACGGCCGTCGACGGCTTTGACGCCTTGGCGAAGATTGCCGATACTAAGCCGGATATTATCTTTGTTGATATTATGATGCCGCGCCTTGACGGCTATCAAACCTGCGCCTTGATTAAAAATAATACCGAATTCAAGTCTACGCCGGTAATTATGCTGTCCAGTAAGGATGGCTTATTCGACAAAGCTAAAGGCCGTATTGTTGGCTCAGATCAGTACCTGACTAAGCCTTTCAGTAAAGGTGAACTGCTTGAGGCCATTCAGAATCACGTGCATCTTACCCACGCTTGATTCGCGCACTTGCCCAGCCTAATAAAATGTAAAACCGGTTTTGATGCCGGTGTAAGGTCGCTCTATGCGCCGCTGCTGCGGCGCTTTCGATGAGGAAATAACATGCCACGGGTTCTTATTATTGACGATTCACCGACTGAGATTTTTAAGATTTCAGAAATTCTAAGTAAGAATGGTTATGAAGTCCTTACAGCAGAAAGTGGTGAGTTGGGCTTGAATATTGCTAAGGAACAAATGCCCGACGTTGTTTTAATGGATATTGTTATGCCGGGCTTAAATGGTTTTCAGGCAACGCGGCAGTTGAGTCGCGACCCAGACACCAGCGGCATCCCAGTTATTATTGTCACCACCAAAGATCAAGAAACCGATCGCCTGTGGGGGCAGCGCCAGGGCGCTAAGGGCTATTTAACGAAACCAGTTGATAGCAAGGGGCTGCTCAACGCGATTGATGCGGTATTAAATTAGCCTAGCAACTGAGTGAGTTATGTCTAACACGCTGTCATTTGATTATTTGCAGGACCTGGACACTCGATTCCGTGCAGGCCTTGCGGCATTGCCGAGTGCTCGCGACAATCGTGCAATTACGTGGAGCGGTGTCGGTTTTCGTATCGGCAAACAGCACTGCGTGACGGCGATGGATGATATTGCTGAAGTGTTGACTGAGCCCGCGGCGACGCGTCTTCCGGGCGTAAAGCCTTGGGTCCGAGGTGTTGCCAATGTGCGGGGGCGCCTGCTTCCGCTGGTAGATTTAAGTGCATTTCTTGGCGAGCAGGGCACGCAAGATCAACGTCAGCGCCGCGTCTTGGTCATTGAAAAGGGTGAGATATATTTGGGCCTTATCGTCGATGACGTATTTGGCATGCAGCACTTTAATGCTGAGACCTTTCGTTTAGATAGCGAGCTGCAAGTTTCCACAATAGCGAACTATGTTCAGGGCAGCTACGAGCACGCAAAACGTCAGTGGGTCGTGTTCCGCCCTGTTCAATTAATAGAAGATGATAATTTTTATACCGTGGCAGCATAAGCTCGGAATGACACAAAATACCTAATATTTAGCACTGGGAGTTCGGGGAAATGAAAGCAGGTAATCAAGGCGCTCTAGCACGACTGCGAACCAGTCGAGTGGTGAGTGTACTCGTTATAGTTATTCTGGCGGGCTTTATTGGCGTCGGACTAAATACCTTCATTATTCTGCGAGACGCGGATTATGATCAGAGCTACTTAGAGCTGACCAGTGAAATGCGTTTGTATGCTCAGCAAATAGCGAATACCTCAAGGGAGGCGGCGCTGGGTGATCAAGAAAGCTTTGACGCGCTGGCACGCGCACAGCGGAATTTTGAACAGGCGCGCAGCAAGTTAGTGGATGGTAGCAAAGGTCTGCCGTCGCCAGCTGCCATGCTCGGTACGGATATCGATCGTTTGAACGTGCTTTGGGCGCAGGTTAACAGTGCCTCAGACACCATTACGAGTAATAAAGAGCGCATTATCTTTTTATATCAAGTTGCCGAAACCTTGAATCAGCAGCTTCCCCAGCTGCAGGACAACAATAATAAAGTTGTCGATATCTTATTGAAAAACGGCGCATCGGCTAAGCAGGCGGCTATTGCACAGCGACAGTCTTGGTTGGCGGAGCGAATTGGTCGTCATGTCGACCGTATGATTGGCGGCGGTGAGGCTGCAACCCAGGCCGCAGAGCAATTTACTATTGATGCCAGCGAGTTTGCGACGGTCTTAAATGCCATGCTCAAAGGTAATAGTGCCATTGGCGTTGACCGAGTAAGCCAGGGCCGAGCGCCACAAATACTGGCTGAGATCGCCATGTCTTTCCAGCAGTTAAGCGGCTCCATGGAAAGTATTTTCGAGGTCTCTCCCGAACTTTTAAAATCGTCTGAAGCGGCTATTTTGATTGCTGCCAAGGTGCCAGAACTTACCCAAGTAACAAGTAACTTGTCGTCGGCAATTGGCAAATTGTCTGAAAAGCGGCCGCTGTCTTTAGCGAGCGCGCTGATCTTTGTTGGTGTGATATTGATTGGCCTTGGGGTCTTGGCGTGGCAATCGATGCGCAATACCCGGATGCGCCTGCGTGAAACAGCCGACGCCAATGAAAGAAACCAAACGGCAATCCTGCGTCTCCTCGACGAACTAGCCGATCTTGCAGATGGTGACCTTACGACCTCTGCCACGGTAACAGAAGATTTCACCGGCGCCATCGCCGACTCTATCAACTACACCATTGACCAGTTGCGGGTGCTGGTATCGCAGATTAACGAAACGGCGGTAGAGGTATCGTCTGCCGCGCAGAACTCCCAGTCCACGGCATTAACACTGGCTCAGGCATCGGAAAGTCAGGCCAAAGAGATTGCGGGCGCGTCGGCGGCAATTTCTGAAATGGCGCAAACCATCGATCGCGTATCGTCAAACGCCCGCGAATCAGCGGCGGTTGCACAGCGCTCGGTTGCCATCGCAAACACCGGCGCCGAAGTGGTACAGAACACCATCAAAGGCATGGACAATATTCGCGAGCAGATTCAAGAGACCTCCAAGCGTATTAAACGTCTGGGTGAGTCTTCACAGGAAATCGGCGACATCGTTTCTTTGATTAACGACATTGCTGACCAAACCAACATTTTGGCATTGAATGCGGCGATTCAGGCCTCGATGGCGGGTGACGCTGGTCGAGGTTTCGCGGTTGTTGCGGATGAGGTTCAGCGGCTCGCAGAGCGCTCGTCGGGTGCAACTAAGCAGATCGAAGCGCTAGTAAAAACCATCCAGTCAGATACCAACGAAGCCGTTATCTCGATGGAGCAAACCACGTCTGAGGTGGTGCGCGGAGCGCGGCTTGCACAGGACGCGGGTACGGCCCTGACGGAAATCGAAACGGTATCGCAGGAACTGGCAGAGCTGATCCAAAACATCTCTAGCGCCGCTGCTGATCAGGCTGTCTCTGCTGGGCAAATATCATCAACGATGCAGGTTATTCAGCAAATTACCTCGCAAACATCGGCGGGCTCTACTGAGACGGCTAGGTCGATTGGTGCGCTGGCAGAAATGACCAATGACTTGCGTAGCTCGGTGGCAGGCTTCACGCTGCCGGAGCGACAATTCTGATTACCGCTGCCGTCGTGTTTGTGACACGTAACAGTTATAGATATAGCGTCGTTGCCGGCTCGGCTGGTAATGCTGTGGATATCGCGATGGTATGGGAAGCTAGAGTCCAAGGACATGACTGATCGTCGAGACTATATTGCGCTAGATTGGGTCGCCGGAGAGATTTCCGACGCCTTAGCCCAATGCGTGCCGCTAATTGATGATTACATCCAAAATGGTCACAGCGCATCGTTAGATCGCGCCAGTATGCTGATGCATCAGGTGCAGGGCAGCTTGCGCATGATTGAGTTTAGCGGTGCCGCACTGTTAGTTGATGAAATGGAGCGTAGCGTCGCCGCCGTAAGTGGTGGTTTATGCACCGAGACTCGTCAGCGCGGTGTCCTTGAGGCGGTGCAAACTAGCGCAGATGAATTGCCGGCGTATTTACGGCGAGTAAAAGACAGTAAAAGCGCCTTACCCGCTTCGTTAATAATGATATTTAACGAGTTGCGTGCCGCAAATGATCAGCCTCTCTTGTCGTCGTTGCTGCTGTTTAATCCGCAGTTAGACTTGAATCCCGGGCCCTCGGACGATGACTCGAATTTGTCAGCGCAGACCTTTAACGAGCTTGCTGGCAAATTGCTAAAAATGTATCAAATCGCATTGCAAGCTTATGCGCGCGGCGATGGCGATAAGCAAAATTTGGTCTATCTCGGCAAAGTGTCGGGGCGCGCTGCCAAACTGTGTAGTGGACACGCACAGCAAGTATTGTGGTTATCTGCCCTGGCGTTAATCGAAGGTTTGCTTAATGAGTCAATTGCAAATCATGTCGCCGTTCGACATGTATTAAGTCGCTTAGGACTGGAGTTAAAAGTCCTTGTTAGCGATGGCTATGCGGCCGCGCAACGCGCCGTATCGCTGCCACTGCTAAAAGATATCCTGTTCTATATTGCCAGCAGTCCCGCCTCGTCGCGATATATTGAAAGTGAGCGTGAAAAGCATGGTTTGACTGGTGTGTTTGACGGCAGTTCTGAGTCGGCGGCTAACAGCGAGCGCTTTATAGAGCGCGCGCGACAGGCAGTCGTTGCGGAGCTGATGCAGGCCGCCAGTGCAGTGACGGACAATGAACTACTGTATAGCCGATGCAAAGGCGTCGCCGATACCCTGGCAGTGCTCGGATGGGTCGAGTCACTGTATCCATTAAAAGCGATTATTGAACAGGTTGAGCGCGGGCTGGCCGGTCAACAAATGCAGGCGGTGGCAACCTCATTGCAACGTTTGGCTGAGCGACTGGCGGCGAACTCAGATTCTGCCCTGCTAGCCACAGAGCAAGAGAGTGAGGCAGCCTCTGAGGCTTCTTTTGACAAGGTGATCTCGCAAAGCCGTTCGGTATTGTTTGATGCCCAAGAGGCGATTATCGCCTATGTGTCTGAGCAGTGGCAGAGCGAGCATTTGCAACAAGTGCCTGATCAGTTACGGGATTTGGCGGGCCAGTTGAGCTCGGTGGGATTCGCTGCACCGGCACTAATATTAGAGAATTGCGCCGAATATCTTGCCAGCAATATTATCGCCCAACAGCTGGTGCCAGATTGGCAAAGCTTAGATGCCTTAGCTGACGCTCTGACCTCGGTAGACTATTACCTCGAGCGCAGCAGTAATGGACGTCAGTATGACGATGACGCTCTGCTAGCGGGAGCAGAGGCCTGCGTAGCGCGCTTGGGATACCCAGTTAGCGGAGGGGTAAGCGATAAAAATATATTGCATTGGCCGGGTGCTGGCGGCGATGAGCGCGAGTCTGGAGACGCTGCTGGTAAACGCATTGATCTAGACCCAGATATTGCCGATGTCTTCCTTGAAGAAGCTCAGGAAGTTTTGACGCTGCTGAAGGACACTCTGCCGATTTGGCATGAACGCTTGGATTCCGACGATTACCTAGCGGTGGTGCGCCGCGCATTCCACACGCTCAAAGGCAGTGGTCGAATGGTCGGCGCGACTCAAATGGGCGAGTTGGCCTGGTCGGTTGAGGCCATGTTAAACAAGGTGGTTGATAGTCATTTCGTAATGGATGACGCACGACTGCAATTGGTTGAAAACGTCACTGCTCTACTTCCCGATCTGATTGCGGCTTTAGCTGAGGGTCGTGAGCTGCCGGCATCATCAGTAGATGGCTTAATGACCTTCGCTGATGCCTTGGCGCAGGAGCAAATTCCCCAGTCTAACTCTAGCTCTGCCACTGACGAAGACGGCTTGACCGGTATCTTTATGGGCGAGGCTGACACGCATTTACGGGTGTTGGAAGCGTATGTTGAGGGGGTCGATAGCTATCCCGCGCAGCTCACCGATGAGGTGCAGCGCGCCTTGCACACCCTAAAAGGCTCATCAAAAATGGCAGAGGTGTGGCCCGTTGCCAACATCATTACGCCATTGGAGGGCTTGGTAAAAGAACTTCGTTCAATGCGGGTCGCGGCGGGCGAGAGCTTAGTCGCGCTGATTTCTGATGTGGTGCGTCAGGTGCGCCTCATGGTGACACAGCTGGCTGATACGCCGGTTTCATCGCTGCATACGCCAAAAACCTTGCTGTCCTCTATCAACGCTCTTTCTGTGCAGCTTATTCACGAAGCGGAGTTTGCCGCTGATCGCAGTGAGCACGGTGAAGTGTCAGCTGGCGCTCTCGATGCGTTTTTAGCTAACCATAGCGAAAGTGTTCAGGGCTTGCTCGATATTCTCGATGAGCAGGAGAATATCGCTGCGGCGACGCTAGTGGACTACGCGCAAACTATGGGTGTGTTTGCCCAGCGCGCTGAAGATATTAATTGCGAGCCAGTTGCGGAGCTGGGGCAGGCATTGCAGGTTTTACTTAGTCACGCCGAAGATCCCATACCCGCGCAGTTTGTTTCGCTGGTAAATGAAGCCTTAGAACAGCTGATGGACTATTTGAATCAGTTGGCTGCGGAACAGACCGTGGCGGAAAATAGCGATTTAATTGATCGCATTCGCAATGTCGATCTCAGCGGTTCGGCGTTTGCCACTGACAGCCCAGCAGTTATTGACGACAGCGATATTGTTGAAATAGAACTTGCTGAACCTGTTAGTGACGAGTCGGCAGATGACGTTGTCGTGGCGTCGACGCCAGAGCCTGAAGACGATGAAATTGATCTGGAAATATTAGAAATATTTCTAGAAGAAGCGGCGGATCTTTTAGAAAGCCTCGATGAGTCTATTCACCATTGGTCTGGTGCGCGGGATGAGGTGATTCATCTCGATAATATTCAGCGTTATTTGCATACCCTGAAAGGCGGTGCGCGGTTATCTGGCTTGCCTGCGGTTGGCGACTTGAGTCACAACTTTGAAACGGCGATTTCGATAGCGATAGCGCAGCGCAATACCGGCAGTGACGAGTTTTTCAATCAAGTACAGCAGTATCAAGATCAGTTAGTAAATTGTATTGCGGCAATAGATGACCCAACGGCTGTGGCGCCGATAGACGACTTTGCCGAAAGCATCCCGGAAAGTCCTGCGACGCCGGAGCATATTGAAAGCGTATCAACGGAGGTGGTAATTGCTCGTGAGGAGCAAGCGCCGCTGCCGGTATTTACGCCAAAAGGTGGCAATGTAAGTTCGCTGGCATCCTCTATGGCCCGCGCGACTCCTCAAGAAATGATAAAGGTACCGTCGCCACTGCTTGAACGACTGATCAATTTGGCGGGTGAAACCTCAATTGCCCGCGGTCGTGTTGAGGAGCAGGTGAACGAAATTCATTTCTCTCTGGAAGAAATGGAAATGACGGTAGAGCGCCTGCAGGGACAGGTGCGGCGCATGGATATTGAGACCGAAGCGCAAATTATTTTCCGCCAGGAACAGGTTGAAAGTGAGGGTGCGGACGGTTTCGACCCACTGGAGTTTGACCGCTACTCGCAATTGCAGCAGTTGTCGCGCTCACTACTTGAATCGGCATCAGACCTTGTCGATTTGCGAGCGACCCTGTTGGAAAAAAGCCGTGACATGGAGACCCTGTTGGTTCAGCAGTCGCGCGTAAATACCGAGCTGCAGGAAGGCTTAATGCGCTCGCAACTGGTTAACTTCTCGCGCATGGTGCCGCGCCTGAGACGCGGTATTAGGCAGATTGGTACTGAGCTAGATAAGCAGGTTGAATTTAACGTTTACAATGCCGATGGCGAGATGGACCGCCGAGTGTTGGAGCGGATCATTCCCGCACTGGAGCATATGCTTCGCAATGCTATAGATCACGGCATTGAATCACCTGAAATTCGCGCGGCGGCGGGCAAGCCTGCGGTGGGTGAAATTAATATGCGCTTTGATCGCCAAGGTGGTGATGTCGTGATTGTCATCAGCGACGATGGCGGCGGGATAAACTTGCAGGCGGTACGTCGTCGCGCCGAAGACTTGGGCTTAATTTCGGATGATGCAGAGCTCAGTGATCGACAGTTGCTGGAATACATTTTCCACGCGGGCTTCAGTACCGCAAAAAATGTAACTCAAATTTCTGGTCGCGGCGTTGGTATGGACGTGGTGCGCAGTGAGATAAAGCAGTTGGGTGGTGCAATAGATATTAGCACCGAAGTGGGTCGCGGCTCGCGCTTTGAAATCCGCTTGCCTTTCACCGTGTCGGTAAACCGCGCCTTGATGGTTAGTGTGGGCGGTGAAGTATTTGCCGTACCGCTTAATAATATTGAAGGTATTGTGCGGGTCAGTCCCTATGAACTTGATGTGTATTATCAAGAGGGCGGCCCGGATTTTGAATACGCTAATCAGCAATATAATTTGCGTTATATGGGTAATTTGCTCGACGCGAGTCGTGTCCCTCACCTTGAGGGTCAGATAGAGTCGCGGCCAGTATTATTGATCCGCAACGCCGAGCCGCCGACGGCGATTCAAGTTGACTCGCTGCTGGGTTCCCGCGAGGTCGTAGTAAAAACCCTTGGGCCACAGTTTGCGGCGGTGCCCGGGTTGTCGGGAGCCACCGTGCTGGGCGACGGCAGTGTGGTCGTTATTTTAGATATGTTAGCTAGTATTCGCGCTGATGTTGCCCGTCGCCTCGCGGGTAATCAGCGACAGCCGCAGCCTACCATTTCAAGGAAGAATACACGGTTGGTCATGGTAGTCGACGATTCGGTGACGGTAAGAAAAGTAACGTCAAGGTTGCTTGTCCGCCAGCATATGGAGGTTGCGCTAGCGCGGGACGGTTTGGACGCGGTTAATCAGCTGCAGGGCAGTGAGCGTTTGCCGGATGTTATTTTGCTCGATATTGAAATGCCGCGCATGGATGGCTTTGAGGTCGCGAGCAGGATACGCGGAAATCCGCGGATGAAAGATATTCCCATTATTATGATTAGCTCACGTACCGGGCAGAAGCATCGTCAGCGCGCGCATACCTTAGGTGTGCACAACTTCCTTGGTAAACCCTATCAGGAAATACAGTTACTTAAGGCGATTGATGAAGTGACGTCGAACTTGGTGGATGCATGAATACCACGCTAGAAAAGCCGTCTACTGTATCGGCAAATATTGTCCTGCCGTTAATGAGTGGTGGATTGCTGCTTCCAAACGCGAGCGTGGCCGAAATCGTCCTGGCTGGGCAGCTGAGTTCAGCCGTGTCATCACCCTTCCTGCTTGGCTATATGGCGTGGCGCGAACAGGAAATTCCAATTATTAGCTTTGAAGGGTTGTTAAATGGCCGTTTACCGGAGGGTTTGGTATTGCGGCAAATGGCGGTCTTCAACGGTTTAAGTGATCGGCAGAAAATGCCGTATTTTGGTGTGGCCTTGAGCGGTGTGCCGCGCCTGGTGCGGTTGCGTGAGAGTGATATTACGCCATTAGATACCGACCCACATCCACTGCTTCACAGCCAAGTTAGGGCGGTAGAATTAAAGCTTATGATTCCAAACTGGGATGCGCTTGAGCAGGAAGTTCTTGCCGTTTTGTAGTCAGTTCAAAATTATAGTCCGTACCCACATCTAACCCCAACCCATATCTCCCCAGCGATGCTGCATAATACTTATAGCGGCAATGGGGGCCGTTTCGGTGCGCAGTACCCGCGGTCCCAATTGCAGTGCTTGGAAACCTTGTTTAATAGAGTACGTGATTTCGTCGTCGCTCAGCCCGCCTTCGGGGCCAACTAGCAGGGTGATGTGATTTGCGCGGCCGTCATCGACGCTAAGCTGCGCGTTTAAACTTGGGCACAGTACTAATTTGATTTGCTCGCCTAAGCTCGCGCACCAAGTATCTAAGCGGCATGCATCGCTTATCTCGACTAAGTTGTTGCGGCCACTTTGTTCGCAGGCACTGATCATAATTTGCTGCCAGTGACGCTGTTTTTTTCCTTGTCGTTCACCGCTCAGTTTTACGTCGCAGCGCTCGGTAAATAGCGGCGTAATTTTATTGACGCCGAGCTCGGTTGCTTTTTGAATTACCCAGTCAAAACGGTCGCCCTTAGATATGCCGATGGCGAGTTCAATATAAAGCGGTGAAGGTGGCGCGGAGCTAAGTACTTCGTCGCCAAGTTGACAGCGTAGCAATTTTTTTGCCGCTTCAATAATCGTTGCCGGATAAGCCGCGCCGTCACCATTAAATACAATTAAGTCTCGCCCAGCTCGCATACGCAGCACTTGCGAAACATAATGTGCAGCGCGCTCGTCCAGGGAAATAAGCTGGCCGACGGCCAGCTCTTGTTCCACGTATATTCTTGGTACGCGCATATTAATTTAGCGTCTTTATAAAGGCTTTAGACTTGCGCTGAAAATTATAGAGTTGCTTTTTAGCCGGTGGTAAGTCGTCTATTTGGCACTCTACATAGCCCTGTTCCTGGAACCAGTGCGCGGTTTGTGTGGTAAGCACAAACACCGAATCCAAGCCTTTTTTACGCGCCTCTTTTTCCAGTAATTCCAATAGGCGCTCGGCGCGATCTGCACCGCGATAATCTGGATGCGTCGCTACACAGGCGATCTCGCCGCTGCGTTGCTCGGGGTATGGGTAAAGCGAGGCGCACGCGACGACCATGCCGTCGCGAACAAGTATTTTAAAATGCTCGATTTCGTTTTCTAATAATTCCCGCGACCGTTTGAGCAATACGCCTTTTGCCTCTAAGGGCTCGATGATGGCGAGTAAGCCGCCCACATCATCGATACTGGCAGTCATAAACTGTTCATAATACTCTTGGGTGATGAGCGTGCCGGCGCCGTCGCGGCTAAACAACTCTTGAAGCAGGGCGCCATCCTCTTGGAATGAGATCATGTGGCAACGGTTGATACCAAGATCGCCGGCATCGACCACCGCTTGTACGACGCTATCGCTTTTTAATAATGGTTGCTGTTCTAGCTCCTGGTCGACGTCGCGGTATTCGCACTGGCGGATCAACTCTCCGGCGCTATTTAGCAGGCCGGAATCGGCGGTGAATAAAATTAATTTGTCGGCTTTTAAGGCCGCAGCGGTGTGCACGGCTACATCTTCTGCCGTGAGGTTGAAAATCTCCCCAGTTGGTGAATATCCCAGCGGTGATAACATCACGACGTGTTGGTGATTGAGCTGCTGCTGTAAAGCCTGGGCGTCGACTTTTCTGACCACGCCGGTGTGACGCAAATCAATACCATCCACCACGCCAATCGGGCGCGCGGTGACGTAGTTGCCGGAGCACACTCTGATAGCGGCGCCATGCATGGGTGAATTCGCCACACCCATCGACAGCAGTGCCTCGATATGGGCGCGCAAGGAGCCTGCGGCATCGGTAACACAGCGCAGCTCTATGTCGTCGGTGATACGCAGATCATTGTGGTAGCGACTTTCGATACCCGCGTCGCGCACCCGATCTTCTATTTGGGGACGCGCGCCGTGAACTAAAACCAGTTTTACACCGAGGCTGTTTAGCAGGGCGACATCATGCACAATATTGGCAAAATTGGGGTGCGCAACGGCTTCGCCACCAAACATAATGACAAATGTTTTGCCACGGTGAGCGTTAATATAAGGTGCTGAGTTGCGAAACCATTTTACGTAATCGGTATGTTCTGACATGGCAGCGGTATATGTTATGAGTTTAAGCCCTCATTTTGTGTGTAATGTCATAGGCTTACAAGCCATTTTTATGCGCATTATGCGGAGTCGGGATTTGTGAGCGCAGATCAGCCAGAAATTGAAATCAGCGATGCCGAGGCGCAGTGGCAGGCCGCACTGCGTCAGGCGATTAGCGCGCATTTCGCTGCCGCTCACGCAAGGGTAGACGATGTGCACGCGCGTTATTTCAGCTCCATCTCAGCCGTTGCCTCCAGGCATTGGCAAAATAAAGCCGATGTGCCGGCAGATTTAATGAATATTCCGCGCGCGCTATGGCGTTTACTGCGCAGCCTCGGGCGGCGAGGCCAGACAGTGCATAGAGCGCTGACCGGCAAAGAGCAGGCGATAGCCGATATATTGGCCGAGCAGGTGCTAGACCTACCTGCTTTACAGGCGCTGTTGTTTGAGCAGCTGCGTGCTCACCCAGATTACCAACAGGGTGACATCGAGCGCTTGCGCGAGGTCCTAGCACCTTACGACAGCGACGTCGCCGCAAAGCGTTTGCAGGCTGCCGTGGCGCAAATGGGTTTGCACCATGACAGCAGTCGAGATGTGTTGATGTTCTTAGGCGTCGGTCTATTGGGCCGGAGCGTGAGCGATAAAATTGCCTTTGGCAGCGCGTCGATGATTGGTATGTCGGCGGCAAGCACGGTGTATTTGAGTCAACAAAGTGCCTGGGCGGCGCTGTGGGCGGGTTGGTTTGGTGTGCCGGCGTGGGTAGCGGTTAGCGGCGCTATCGCCGGGTTCGCGGTGATGTTTTTGGCGACACCGGTATTGGCCCCCGTTATCGAAGTGGGTGTGAACCGTGCGCAGGGTCGTCGCCGTCTGCATAAATTAATAGATAAGGTTGAACGCGAAATGCGGCCGTCGGTATCGGCGCAGTTATGGCAGTACGGGAGTTATTTGCAGTTTATTCCGGATTTAGTGATGACCCTGCGCCACCTCCGATAAGTGCTGAGATACGCAGACGTATATTCGCTGCTAAATAATGCCGTTCTTAATAAAAATTAATTAGTGACAGCGCCGCGCTTAAGAGTAAATATGCAGTTTTTTCGGGGGCTGCATAGTGGAAGCTGAAGTACTCTTATCTGAGCTGAATACAGAGCGAGTTTTTGATCAGATCGCCGATGCTTTAACCGAAAAAGGCTATGTCGTTATACCGGCGGCCCTCCCTGTTGCGATGAGCGACGCGCTTTTTGCTCGCATAGCCAGTTTTGAAGACGAGGTATTTAAACCCGCTGGCGTTGGTCGCGCTGGGGAGTTCCAGTTAAACCCCTTTGTCCGCAATGACGAAATCCGCTGGCTAGCAGCAAGCGATGAGGTTGAGGCGAGTTATCTGGCGTGGATGGAAAAATTACGCACGGGATTGAATCGTCGCCTCTTCATGGGCTTATTCGATTACGAGTGCCATTTTGCCCGCTACGTCCCCGGCGCTTTTTATAAAAAACATGTCGACGCCTTTAAGGGGCGTACTAATCGCGTGCTTTCTACCGTCTTCTATTTAAACCCGAATTGGGCTTTGGCCGATGGCGGGCATCTCGTGATGTACGAAGAAAATATTGAGCCCATCGCAAAAATCTCGCCTTTAATGGGCACCTTGGTGGTCTTTCTAAGTGACCGCTTCCCCCACGAAGTGACCACCGCAAGTCGTTTGCGATACAGCATAGCGGGTTGGTTTCGGGTAAACGCTACACTAGGGGCGCATATTGATCCACCGCAGTAGTTCGACCAAATACTTGAGTTGGTAGTCTGTTATGTTTAACGTACTTTGTGAGCTTTTGTTTCGCCCGGTTGGGCGAAAACAAGGCTTGCGGATATCGAAAAAGACAATCGCTGTGCTCATCTGGATACCCGATCGGTGTCGGGTATGACGGCGTACCACAACAAATTAACGGCGATTATGCCTAGGCATTCTAGCTCTAAACCCGCCTTAACAAGCCAAGCGTATTCACCCGCGCAATGGGTTCAAACAGCCCAGACGCTAATGCCATTTTGTAAATGGCATAGGGTGCTTGGCCGCCTTCTTCTGGCGCGGGAAATAGGTCGTGAATGGCGAGTATGCCGCCGGTGATGATTTTGCCCGCCCAGCAGCGGTAGTCGCAGAGTGCGGCGTCTAGGCTGTGACCACCGTCGATAAAGACCATGGCAAGTGGAGTGTGCCAGTGTCGCGCGCTGACTTCTGATGTCGCCACGATGGGAACGACGGTGTCGTCTAATCCGGCCAGGCGGATATTGCGCCGAAAGTCTTTGAAGGTATCGAAGCGTCCTTCGCCAGCATCATACAGGTCGGGGTCGTGAAACATTTCGCCGAGCTGGTGTTCTTCTGAACCGACATGGTGATCGACCGCATACACCACGCTGTATTTTTGCTGACAGGCCAAGCCCAAATAAATGGTTGATTTGCCACAGTAGCTGCCTACTTCTAGAACTGGGCCCCGCTCTGCCACGGACAGTGCGTACTCGTAAAGGGCGTGTGCCTCGTCGTCGGCCAAAAAGCCCTTAACGTCATTAATGTGGGCGGGCAGGGTAATAGTCATCGCTTTTGCTACCGTATAAATCTGAGCGGGAACAGTAGCCAACTTATGTCGTGGCGGCAACTTACCAAATTGTCAGCTTTCAGTTGCACGCGAGGGTGGCGGTATGAAAATTGGATGATGTTGACACTGGTGTAGAGAAATCAATGCTGCGTATACTATTGGGCTATTCAGAATAATACCTAACGGGATGAACGCGATGCTTAAATTGTATGGGTTTGCAGTCAGTAATTATTTCAATATGGTAAAGCATGTCTTGCTGTATAAGGGCGTAGAGTTTGAGGAAGTGCTGACCTTCCCCGGAATGGATCCCGCGTATAACAGTAAAAGCCCCATGGGAAAGGTGCCTAGCATTGAAACTGAGCACGGCTGCCTGGCGGAGAGCAGCGTTATTCTTAGTTACCTTGAGGCGGCTTATCCTGCGCGTCCGCTGTTACCTGCCGATGAGTGGCAGCGTGCCAAGGTGGGCGAGTTAATGAAAATGGCAGAATTGTATTTTGAGTTGCCGGCCCGTCGTTTATTTCCTGAAGTGCTCGCCGGTAAGAAGGTGAGCGATGAAGTTAAGGCAGAGGTTCGCGAAACAATCACTAAGGGTTGCCAGGCCCTGGCGTTGTTGGCAAAGCCCGCTCCGTATATGTTTGGTGACGCAATGACGATGGCGGATGTGGCGCTACGCTATTGCTTGTTGACCTGCAAATTGGCGACGGGCGCGATCTATAAGTGGGATGTGGTAGCGGAAGTCCCCGGCCTTCGCGAATGGGATGAAATGATGGCTGCCTCAGATATATCCAAGCAATTGGATCAAGCAATGCAAGAAAGTATGGCGTCGTTCTTGGAAGCGGTTAAAGCCAAGGCATAAGCATCTTTGCGGGCGGCGGAAATGCCGCCCGCAAATTACCCGTTTTACAGTTCGGTTTCCAATGCCTCAAGCTCTTCTTGAATTGCCAGCCACTGCTCTTCAGTTTCGTCATTTTGTTCGCGCAAGCTGGCTTGTTCTGCCAGTAATTTCTTCAGTTTTTCTTTATTGCTGTCATCGTATAGCTTGCTGTCCGCGAGCTGCTCTTCAATTTGAGTCAGTTGGTCGCTGAACTTTTGCATACTTTGCTCGAGCTTTTTAAGCTTTGAGGTCAGCGGTGCCAGCTGGGCGCGGCGAGCGGCGGCCTGTTGGCGCGCTTGCTTCTTGTCGACCAGTGGCGCGTCGTTGTCGGTGGTTGCCTCATTGCTCGTTGGCGCGCTTTTGTCGCGGTTAAGTAGCCAGTGGCGGTAGTCTTCAAGGCTGCCGTCGAAGGGTTGCGCCTGCCCAGCATCGACGAGCAGAAATTCATCGACGGTGTTTCTTAGTAGGTGGCGGTCGTGGCTGACGAGAATCACCGCGCCTTCAAAATTTTGTAGCGCTGAGGTCAGTGCGTGACACATTTCCAAGTCGAGGTGGTTGGTTGGCTCGTCTAGCAGCAACATATTAGGCCGTTGCCACACGATAATGGCGAGGGCCAGGCGCGCTTTTTCACCGCCGGAAAAATTCTCGCAGCTCTGCTCGGCATGTTTGCCATGGAAATTAAAACCGCCAATGAAATTACGAATTTCCTGTTCGCGTGCATCTGGGCGCAGGCGTTGCAATTGCAGTATTGGGCTGGCGCTTAAGTCTAAAGACTCCAGTTGATGCTGATGAAAATAGCCCATGTGCAGGTGTTCACCTTGCTGGCGCTCGCCCTGAATGGGCTGCAGAGTACCGGCAAGGGTTTTCATTAAGGTGGATTTGCCCGCGCCATTGGCGCCCAGCAGCCCAAGTCGGGTGCCAGGGTGAATGCTGATATTTAGCTTATTCAGGATGGGGCTGTTGTAGCCCAAGGTAGCCTGCGACAGCGAAAGCAAGGGGTCAGAGAACTGCTTGGGTTCGTAGAAGCGAAAGTTAAAGGGCGAATCGATATGCGCCGGCGCAATATCAGCCATCCGCTCCAGCGCTTTTAAGCGGCTTTGGGCCTGCTTGGCTTTGGTGGCTTTGGCGCGGAAGCGTCGTACAAAATCTTCCATGTGGGCGCGAACGACCTGTTGTTTCTCAAACGCTTGTTGCTGCTGGGCGAGGCGTTCGCTGCGCTGGCGCTCAAAGGCGGTGTAGTTGCCGCGGTAGCGGGTCATGGTCTGTCTTTCTAAATGAACCACGTGGTCGCAACATGCGTCGATAAAGTCGCGGTCGTGGGATATTAAAAACAGAGTCCCTTCGTAGCGGTGCAGCCATTGTTCAAGCCAGAGGCTAGCATCGAGGTCCAAGTGATTGGTTGGCTCGTCGAGCAACATCAAATCAGATGGACACATCAGCGCCTGTGCTAGATTTAAGCGAATGCGCCAGCCGCCGGAAAAGTCGTTAACCGGGCGTTCCAGCTCTGCTAGCTTGAAACCCAGGCCGGTAAGTAAGCGCTCAGCGTCGCTGCGAATTTGGTAGGCATTGATCAGGTCTAATTCGCCGTGTAACTCGGCAAGGCGATGATCGTCATTGCAGCTCGCTATTTGTGCTTCAATATCGCGGAAACGGTGATGGCCATCGATAACGTAGTCGATGGCGCAGCGATCGCTGGCATCAACTTCCTGCCGCATTTGCGCGATCTGCCATTGCGCCGGAATGTTAAGCTCGCCGCTGTCTTGCACCAGCTTGCCACACATGAGCTGGAACAAGCTGGATTTACCGGTGCCGTTAGCGCCAACGAGGGCAATATGCTCACCGGGATTAACGCGCAGGTCGGCCGATTCGAGCAAAGCTTTGCCGCCGCGTTGTAAACTGAGGTTCTGGAGTTCAATCATGATGGGGCGCGATTATAGCGTGAGTACCGAGTAATGAACGAAAAATGTAATGCCGGTGAGAATTCACCTAAAAAGACGCAAAGTACTCTATGGGAGTTTGCGCTGGCGGCTTACGCGGAGCCCATAATACAACGGCATTGCCTTTATTTGCAGGACCATTATCAAATGGATGTGAATATCTTGCTGGCCGCCGGATTTTGCGGCCGTGAAGGGCGGCGTTGGACAAGTTCGCTATGCGGGGAATTGATAGCTTTGGCGGCCCCTATTCGCGAGCGTTATGTACTGCCGCTGCGCGCTTTACGTAGGGAGGCCGAGGCAAATGCTGGTTTATATGGTGCGCTGAAAGCGGCGGAGATCGAAGCGGAGCGCGTGGAGATTGACGCGCTATGTCATCACTTTGCGATAAAAACCGCCGCGAGCGAGGGGGACGCTCCTTACTTGGACAATATATTGACTTACGCCGCGTTGGTTAAGGGCGTAAGTCAAGGTGATCTTGCTCCGAAATTTAAAGAAATAGCGGAAAGGTTTGCCGATATACCCTAAAAATCGTCGAATAGGCTGGCAAGTCGATCGCCCGCCTTATCTGGATGGCTGGGGATATCGCTCATCCGTCGCACTCGTCGCTTCGGTGGAATGTAGTCCTCTTTTTCGACTGGGGCGGCGACTTTATTGACAGCAGCTGGCGGTGGTGGCGCTGTCACTGGCGTATCAGTGTTGGCGCTTGCCGTGACATTACTATTTTTCTCGCTAGGCTTCTCTTCTTTTGATGGCGCGCTAGGTTTTGCGGCCGCACTGGCAGCTTTGGGTTTCTCCGCCGCGGCTTTTGCTACCGGGGCTTTCGCTGCTGGCGGTTTCTCTGCGCTTGGTTTTTTTGCGGCTGGCTTCTCTGTTGGGGCTTTCGCCTTTGGCGCCGCCCGTTTGCTAGATTTTACCGCTGGTTTTGCCGAGGGAGCCGCCTTTTCTGGCTTCTTGAGCGACTTTTCGGTATCGATAATCGCCTTCAGTACGGCTTTTTCTTTGCGGATGAGCAGTTTTTGTTCAAATACTTTACTGCGTATTTGCGCCAGCTCCGCTTGGTATTTATCAAAATTGGCTTGATGGGTGTCGATGCTAGCTTGGCTGCGAGCTTGAATGCTGGGCTTTGCGTCCTGTTGTTCCTTTAGGCGCTGTTTTGCCTGAGTTAGCTGATCGCGGGTTTTGTCTATCCGTGATTTTTGAGAAACCTCTTCTTTTTCAAGAAGTAACAGCTCTTTTTCAAGTGCGTCGATGTGCTTTTCCCTAAGCGAGTGCAATTCGGATTGCAGGTTTTGCAGCTCAACAAGTGGGGTTTTGACCGTTCTACTCTTGTTTTTATTACCAATCATGAGATTTAACCCTACAAATGTTCAAAAAAACATCAATCTGCATTATACAAACTTGTCGCAGAGAATCTATCTCCCCAATCAATAGGATTTATCTCTTGGGGCACTGTGTCTGCAGGAACGCTTGTGGCAGACTATGGTCTGAGTATGCATGTCGAATTCGCGACAGTATTTTTTCTTAATAAATAAGGTAGTTACATGAATAAGACACTGGTTTGTGCGGTGGTAATGAGTGGTCTGCTAACGGCTTGTGGTGGTGAAACTTCGTCTAAGGCTGACCTGAATACTGAAATTTCGAAAGTGAGTTACGGTATCGGCGCAAATATTGGTGCGCGATTCGGTGATGATCTTCCCTTAGATGTAGATGCCTTCAGTGCCGGTGTGCGCGATGCCCTTGCCGGCGGCGAGCTGCAGATGAGTGAAGAAGAGATTATGAGCACGCTGCAAGAGTATCAGCAGAAGCAATTAGCAGTTCGTCAGGAAGAAGCGCAGGCGGCCGGCTCTGAGAATCAAGCAGCAGCAGATGCGTTCTTTGCAAAAAATGCCTCTGTGGAAGGTGTGAAGACGACCGAAAGTGGTTTGCAGTATCAAGTGTTGACCGAAGCTGAGGGCGCAAAACCTGGCGCCGACGATACAGTAGAGGTGCATTACCACGGTACGTTGCTCGACGGTACGGTATTCGACAGCTCTTATCAGCGTGGTGAGACGGTAAGCTTTCCAGTTGGCGGCGTAATTCCTGGTTGGACTGAGGCATTGCAGATGATGCCAGTTGGTTCTAAGTGGAAATTATTTATTCCACCAGCCTTGGCTTACGGTCCAGGTGGTGCGGGTCAAATGATCGGTCCAAATTCAGCGTTAATTTTTGATGTTGAATTAATTAGCATTGCCGGTGAAGACAAAGAGTAATTGATAGATATTGCTTAAGTAGAAAAGGCCCCATGTGGGCCTTTTTTATGTCCGGCTTTGTCACGTGATGCGGTAATCACGGTTTGGCACCTGTCATCAATACCCCCGCCTAGTTTCGATTCCTCTGTTTCAATCGGCGATCGCATGTGCAGGGTGAGCGTTAGCTTGTATCAACAGCTTGACGTTCTCTGTATTTGCCAAGAGTCATCGCTAAGAAATTCCTTGTGCAGCCCTCTGTGCGGTACCGTTCATTCAAAGCGAGATAAGGTGGCGAATGTCCAATTCCGGAGTTGCTGGATTTCGGCTGCGCTCGATTTCGTTCCTGGCAAAACGTCGCAGGTATGAGGTTGGCGATCAAACCACAGTTCAGCTCGGTCGCTGCGGGACAGTTCCGGTGCGGTGGCCAGCCATATCATGGTGTCGGCCCCCATTCGGCCATCGCGCATAAAGTGCTTTAATTTTTTATTGAAGGCCGGTAGGGATTTGGCGACACCTGGTGTGGCAGCCCAGCCGGGATGCATGGTGTAGTAGCTCGTCTTACCGGTGTTTTCCTGACTCATGTAAAGCAGGGCTCGTTTGGCGCGAGCATAGGCCTTGCTCCCGTCGTATGCTTCGTTGCGGAACTGCAAGTCATCGAGGTTTACGCCTTGGAAATATAAACCGCCAGATACCACGTTGATAACGCGGCTGGCATCGGTGAAATGGCCGTCTAATAATTTGCTAAGTAGTACTGGGGCAAGGAAATTTACCGCCAGTGCCTGCTCAAACCCTTCTGCGGTTTCCTCCCGTGTAGCAAATAATGCGCCGGCGTTGTTAGTAAGAACGTCGATACGAGGCTGGGTTTGTAGGATTTTTTTAGCGGCCGCAGACGTAGCGTGCAGGGAGCTAAGATCGGCTTCAACAATATGAAGTGAATTTGCTTCGCAGCCGCTGAAGTTCTGAATATCGGTGGCCGCTTGCTGAAGTTTCTCTCCGTCGCGTCCTATTAAGATGAGCGTCGCCCCTAATCTCGACAATTCGCAAGCCGCATCTAGGCCTAAGCCAGCGGTTGGGCCGGTGATCGCGACGACTTTGCCGTCCATTCTGTTGGAGTGGGACTTGCGCGACTGTGAGAGATAGCCGCGTTTGCCAAAGCCGAGAGCCGCGGGGACGACGAGCTTGTCGCAAATATCATTTTTAAGGCGTCTACTGGCGGGAGCGTCAGGGTTGCTAAGTGCGACCTGAAGTCCGTTTACGGCCTTAGTGCCGATGCGCTTTAGCAGTGGCTTGAAAATCCAGAGGATAGACGGTTGCAGCCAAGCTAGATCGAGTTCGGCGCGGTAATCAATACTCGTGCGATTCTTATCAAGCGCGGTAAAGGTAATGGTATCGAGGGCGCTGAAATTGTCACCTACGCCTTCTAATATCAGTTGCCGCGGCTGTTCAATTGCGATTTGACGGTAGTGCATTGCTGCCTGCTTATTCGCTGGCAACTTGAGTAAAATTTCATATTCGGTGCCGACTTTGGGGCTGCCCGGAGTGAGTTTGCGCGAGCGATAAACGCCGGGATCCCATTGTTCGATAGTTGAAAAATCTTTCAGATAGGCAAAGCAGTCTTCGATTGGTCGGTCTACGACGATGGCCTCATTCAGAGTGTATTTCATCGGTGTTATCTCGCTGCTCGCCGTGGCACGGGTGGGATGTTGGAGTCGCTGAGTGTTACGAGTGTGCCGAGTGTCCGGATCAATAAGATTCCTAGATAGCGCGATTTTGTGGTAGCTCGATGTTTTTAGCGGCTTGAGATGGGGTTTTCGAGGGGAGGGACGTTGGCGGCCTTAGTTATTATTCATATGCCGCCTTAAGGTGTTAACTAACTGATCTCAGGAATAAAAAGTGTCAGTACGACCATAATGCCAATGAGAATTGCTAAGTGTGTATTGAGTGTGTTTTTCAGAATAGCGTCATCCGTGCTAATAGACATAGTCTTCTCTCCTGTTGAAGTGTCCAAATTATTATCTAGAAATAGCGATGGGCTCGGCTATGGATTTACTTGGTATTAGTTTGTGAAATTTTCGTGATCCAGGGCTTGATATAGCAACACTGCATAAGAGCTAGCGGTGGATATAAAAATCGACATGAGATATGCCTTATAAGGGTGCATAAATTGTCGGCGAACCGAATATTGATTGTGTAAAGGTGGGTATCGTTTTCAGTTTTTCATGCAGAGTTATTCGTTTGAAGAAAACAATAGAAGAAACAAATAGTTAACTTTAGGGGAGGCGCTGAGTAAAAAGACGGAGCAAGGTGTATGTCGCCTGATCTCAAGTAATAGTAAACATTGTCGTGAGTATTCGACACCTTTTATAACACGCGCGGCTTGATGCACTATTGGCAGCCTACATCCAATGGTTGTGAGTAATCTCTCCGGATCAAAAGCAATGTCTGCTATTGGGAGTTGTATTTTTACTAATTATAAAATTTAAATAATAAATATTTATTAAGGGTTTGATGTATCCGAAGTTGGAATCGGAGTTAGGTTTGCTTCACCTAAAAATTCTTATTGTTAAGTTTTTGGTGCTTGGATGGAGCTGCATATAAAGGTTTATGCTGTGGTGTTGGGGCGGCCCGTAGTGAGAGTCCATCTAGCTACCGGTTATCAAGTTATATAAATATGCTTTGAAATTTTTAGATACTTTTCTAAACGAAAATTGATTCTGAGAAGAGATTTTACAAGCGGATGCGCGCGGGAGTTAGCGGTCATGAATAATTCTTAAGAGTGCCCGCGTAATGTAGGCACTCAAAAGCCAGGTTCCTAGCGCAAGCTCGCAAAAAACTGCTGTATATCATTGAGTAGCGCTTCTGGTTCTTCCATCGCTGCAAAATGTCCGCCGCTCTCCATACGTGATAGTTGCTTTAGGTTGTAGTAGTGATGAATCCATGCCTCGGGTTGGCATAGTATTTCTTCTGGAAAAATGGCAATGCCACAGGGCGCTTCCACTACTGGCTCGCGGTTATGTGATGGCGCCCACGGCCGGTGCGCCGCCTCGTAGTAGTATCTAGCCGAAGTGCCAAAGCTGTCGGTTAGCCAGTAGAGCATGACGGTTGTGATTAAGTCGTCTTTTGAGAATCGACTTTCGACGTTGCCGCCGCAGTCGCTCCAATCTCGTCGCTTTTCTAAAATCCACGAACACAGTCCTACCGGTGAATCACTCAAGGCATTGGCCAGGGTTTGCGGTCGCGTTGTTTGCAGTGCAAAGTAGCCACCCCCATCAGTAAAGAAATTTACATTCTTTTCTGCAATGTCCATTTCCTTTTCGCTAAAAAATGATCCATCGACGGTGCCACCACTAAAGGCGTCAAGCGGTATCATAGTAGTGAAGTGAGCGCCGATTAACTTATCTGCGTACTTGTGACCCAGCTGCGCTGTGATGATGGCGCCCCAGTCGTGGCCATGGGCGGCGAATTTTTTATACCCTAAACCGTCCATAAGTTTTACGAAAATATCGGCGGTGCTTTCAAAGTTAATGCCAGTGGTGGTGAGGGGGGTAGAAAAGCCGTAGCCAGGCAGCGAGGGGATGACCACATCGAAAGCATCCGCCGCGTCGCCGCCGTAGGCCGCGGGGTCGGTAAGTGGGTCGATGAGTTTTTGGTAGTCCCAGAACGTCCACGGCCAGCCGTGGCTTAACAGCAGCGGTGTGGGCGACGGGCCCTTACCCTTTTTATAAAGGAAATGAATAGTAAGACCATCTATTTCTGTTTTGAAGTGTTCGAACTGGTTCATTTCTTCTTCGTGTTTGCGCCAGTCATAGTCTTCACGCCAATACTTAACTAATTCATTTAAGTAATCGGTGTTGGTGCCGTATTCCCAATTGCTGTTGCCAAAGTCAGGAGTGATTCGTGCATTCTTTAACCGTGACGCTAGGTCATCCAGGCGTGATTGGTCTATGTCGATTACGAAGTGTTCAATATTCATATTCTGATCTCAAAATGTACTTATAAAGAGTTCTACACTAGCCCATCATTTTTTCAAGTAGTGCGAGCATCTTTTCGGTGTGCGGTGCTTTAAAGAACGGCGTTAAGCTCAGTATACCTTGCTTGTAAAAACCTTTGCCGTGACTTAATTGGCGGAAGCCGTCGAAGCCGTGGTAAGAGCCCATGCCGCCAGATGTGGTATTGGTTTTTAGTAGATTAATTTCAGCTTTTGATTTTCCGAAATAGTAGAGCGCTAATGGGCGTTCACCGCGATTGATGTGGGCGGCAACTTGCCTGATGTCGGTATAGGTTTTAATTGGCATTGCGGGGCCGAATATCTCATCGGTCATAATCTTGCAGTCGTCGGCAGGGTCAATGACAAGCGTCGGTGCCAGTTTGTGATTGTGCGCTAACTTTTCTAAACCAATATCATCGCTAAGTGGAATAGTTTAATAGCCCCTGTCCATTGCTTCTTGAATATAGCCAGTAATACGCGCGCGATGACGCTCATTGATAATCGAGCCGTAATCGTCGTTGTCTGCCAAGGTGCCGAAGTTGTCAGCGACAAACTTTTTGGCAAGCTCAATAAATTGTGGCAGTAACTCGGCTTGTACAAAGGTGTAATCGGGAGCGAGACAAATTTGCCCCGCATTCATGGTTTTAAGCGTGAAAATGCGCTCAACAGCGGCTTTTAGATTTTTACTGCGGTATATAATTCGACAAAAAAATCGCCTAAAGGCGATTTTTTTTGTGCTGAGTTTGTTGCGTGATTGTTTTAACCGAGTGGCGGGTTGCCCGGAAGCTGCGCTAAACCGTCATTCAGCTTTAGCCACGAAACCATAGAGTCGCACCACATATGGCCCTGCAGATCGACTGAGCTTGGCTTGTCTAGCGATCCCACTTTTATGAATAAGAGATCTGGCATTTCAGTTGCGACAGAATACAGCGGCGTGCCGCAGTTTCCACAGAAGTGACGGTTTATCGTCAAGCCGGCATCGCCCTTCACGGTATACACTTTTGATTCGCCGGTCATTTCGCAGCTAGCTGCAGGGAAGAAGGCGACCGTGGCAAAGGCGCTGCCAGACGCATATTGGCAATCGCGGCAATGACAGGCCATCACGCTAACGGGTTCGCTGCTGCAGGTGTAGCGGACGTCGCCACAGGCACACTGGCCTTGATGGATCGTATTTTCGCTCATAAAAACTCTCCCGATATTTTATATATTAGTCGATCAATTTGTTGAGTTTATTAATAAGATGATTTATTTCGCCGCGTGAATTTTCTGGGCTGCTAATAATGCCATTGAAAACAAGGTGAGTGAGTTGATCTGCTATCGTTTCGCTGCTTTCACGTTTTGTACCCGCAACGATGTCCCACAAATAATGCTCAATCGCGCCAAACACCACATTTTGAATGAGCACCGGCGATGCTGATTCAGTAATTTCGCCGCTTTGTTTTCCTTCGCGTACAACATTGATAACAACATTACTGTAGCGGCGATTAAAGTCGTGAACCTTTTCCAGCAGTTCTGTCTGCGCGCCACGGGACTCGTTGAGAATAACCGTACATAAGTCGCTGTTATTGTCTAGCAGCGACATGTGAGTGTGGATAATGTAGCGCAGCTTGTTTTGTGCGCCAGAAATACCGCTGACACCGCCTTCCATGGTGGCGGTAATCTCCTCGTAAAACTCCTCAATGACTTTCACCATCAGCGCGCGTTTGCTTTTGAAGTAATGCAATACCGTGCCTTCGACGACACCAACGGCATCCGCTATTTCGGCAATAGTCGCGTCTTCATAGCCGCGGCTGATGAAGACTTTGCGGGCCGAGCTGACAATGTCTTTTTCGCGATGCTCTCGTGACAGGCGAGTGCGGGTGCCGGGCTTTTTTGTTTTAGTAACCACGTTGTTATCTCTTCGTTGTGTTATCGCGTGGAAACTTAATCGTCCCCGTGCGCAATAAAATCTGCTTCGCGTCGCTCTTTAAACGAACGTAAGCCCTCTTGGAAGGCATTGCCTCCAAAGCTTAGGGCTTGAAGCTGCTGCTCTAATTTTAGCTGCGTGCCAAAGCTACTTTCGCAGGCGGACCGCAGGGCTTCTTTGGTTCTGCGTATCGCTGCGGGGGAAAGCTTAGCCAAGTTTGCCGCCAAGGTCGACGCTTCCTTCATTAGCTCGGCATCGTCTACGCACTTCCTAATCATGCCGCTGCGTGCGGCATCTTCGGCAGGCATCGCTTCGCCAGTCAAAAACAGCGCTAGCGCCTGATTATAGTTTAATCCGCGGCTGACCAGCCAGGAGCAGCCCATATCGGGGATCACGCCAAGCTTGGGAACAAAGGGTAGTGAAAAGTAGGCCGATTTGGCAGCTAATACAATATCGGCATTCAAGCCAAGGCCCACGCCGGCGCCAATTGCAGGGCCATTAATAGCAGGCACCACGGGTTTTGGCATTGCCATCATATATTCCGCCAAGGGGTTATATGTGTCTTCGATGACCTTGTTAACGTAGTCGTCTAAAGGGCCATCTTGGCTCATAAAGGTTTTGAGATTGCCTCCGGCGCTGAAGAGTTTGCCTCTGCCAGTAAGTAGCACCGCGCGAATTTGATCGTCTGCTACTGCGGCCTTCAATGCTGTCAGCAAAGCATTGGCCATTGCTTCGGTAATGCTATTGAAGGAGCTTGGGTCATTATCACGGGCCGTACGGAAGAGAAGCTAATTGATGCGGTCGCGGCGCTAAGCGATGCGGGTTTACTTGCGAGCTACAAACTTCAAGATATTCGCCATTGCGACGGTATTGCCGCAATGTATGCGGCAATTTTTGAGGAGCATGGGCGCCTGGATGTTTTAGTGAATAACGCCGGTGGCCAGTTTCCCCAGTCGGCTATCGATTTCTCTAAAAACGGCTGGGATGCCGTGGTCAATAATAACCTCAACGGCAGCTGGTATATGATGCAGCATGTGGCGCGTCAATGGCGTGACCGCAAGCAGCAGGGCAGTATTGTAAATATTGTTGCCGTGGTGCCGCGCGGAATGAGTGGCGGCGCGCATACCTGTGCTGCTCGCGCTGGTGTTATCCATCTTTCTAAAACGGTTGCGGTAGAGTGGGCGGAGTATAATATCCGTGTTAACTGTGTCGCGCCTGGCGTTATTTTTAGCGAGGGGATGCGGGCCTACTCGCCAGAAGCCTTAAGCGAGTTTGATAAGTCGAATCCTATGAAGCGTTTTGGCACACCCTGGGATATTGCCCAAGCCTGTGTTTATCTCGGTGGCCACAGCGGCAGCTTTATAACCGGCGAGGTGCTCACCTTAGATGGTGGCGGCCAGTTGTGGGGTGATTTGCGGATGCAGGGTAGGCCGGATTACTTTCGTTGAAGATATTATATTTACAGCGAGAGCTGCCTGGCTAACTCGGTGGTTTACCCGTTAAATTCTGATTCGTTTTAGGTCTTTTAACAGTTCGACTCTATTGAAAATCTCAATAGGGTCGAACTGTTGCGCGCAATGCTACTTTCCTTTGTTCTTAGAATCCAACTTTAAAGTCTAGCTGATAGGTCGTTTGGTCCGGATGCGGTGTTTTTGTGTAGTTGCCGGGAATAAGCGGTTGATCAAGAATCAATACTGCATCCTGTTCTTTGGTCAAGTTGCGCGCCTGAAAATTAACTGACCAACCGTTTGTTTCTGAGCGCAGGCCAAGACCGGCATCGATGCGGGTAATGGCTTCTTGCAAGGTGTTGGGATCGATGTCGGAATCTAGATAGCGCTCGCCGCTATAAGATACGTTCATTCGAATGCTGCCAAGAAGGTCGGAACTGCCAAACATCGGAAATTCCCAGCGTGGCGACAGAGAGCCCGACCAACGCGGTGCGTAGGGCAATGATTTGCCACTTAGATCCTGGGTTTGATTTTGCTCTGCGGTGAATAGTGGTGGGCCTTCCGTAAAGCTATCGTATTTGGCGTCGAGGTAGGCAAGGCTACCCGCTAAGCTTACGCCGTCGATTGGCGGTAACCAGAAGAAGTCCATTTCTGCACCCTGACTAGACGATTCAGGCGCATTAAATGTGGTTAGTGTTACGCCCGAGAAGGTGCGTATTTGCAGGTTCTTAACATCGCTATCAAACACCGCCATATTCAATGTCAGTGATCCGCCGAGTAGCCGCGATTTTATACCAGCTTCATACGTCAGCGTTTCCTCGCCTTTGTAAGTTAGGTTGTCGTCGTTTAGTGGCGCGGGATCAAAGCCGCCTGCCTTAAAGCCTTTGGCTGCATTCACATAGACATTTATGTCTGGCAGTATTTCATAGTTAAATGCGAGCTTGGGCGACACATTGGTTTCTTTGCTCTTTAAATCCGGCGCGTTGAAATCATTTTGGTTGAGCGACGCGCCAGAGATACTATTGCCAGCGGCAACCTGAGAGTAAGAAGCGCCCTCTGACTCATCCTCGCCATAGCGTATACCGGCCGTGGCGGTGAGGCGATCGCTTAGTATCCAATTGAATTGGGAGAAAATTGCAAATGATTGTGTGGTTGATTGCGTGCCAGAAATATAGCGTTCTCTGTCGATAAAGCCCGGTATTAGATCTGGGAGAGAAATGGGTAAATCAATTAGCAATGGGTCAAACGGCAATTGAATATTTTGAACAATAGCTCCCGCTCGAGCAAAACCGATTAGGCCGTTCAGGCTCACATCGATATCTTGGAATACATCGTTGGTGGATTCTTGACCAAATACACCCACTACAAAGTCAATGCCTTCACCCCAATCAAACGGCGCGTCTAATCCGCCAGCGAGACGAACTTCTATCGCCTTTGCGGTATACGGGTTACCCTTCGGTGGCTCATTGAATGCCACCAAGGGCACCGGTGAGTAATCCACATCAAGCGAGTAGGGGGTAATAACTTCAGACCACGACGCAATGGTGGTGAGCTCCGGTGCGGTGATACCCATCAGCTCGTCTGGTCGCCAGATCAGGCTTAAGGAAGCTGCTTTAACTTCGCGGTCTGAGCGAGTTGGGGCATCGGTCGAGGTGTTTTGGTCATAGGGATCAGCTTCGGTCTGCGGATCGTATTCGCGGAACACGCGCAAGCTTCGTTCGCTGGCAATAAATAATGACTGGGTGTAGCCCTTGGTTAGTGATTCTGCGTACAGGCCAGTAAAGTCTGCCGTTAGAGTATCGCTTAAAAACCAGCTTAACTTTAAGCGAACCGCTTTGTCTTCCTGGGTTTGCTGTTCATCACGGGTGCTATTGTATTCAAGGGTGTCAGCGTCATTATAGCGGAATGCGATCCGGCCTAAGAGGCTGTCGCCCACGATGGGGCCAGAAATTGCGCCCTCTATATTGTTACTTTCAACGTTTTCACCGTGGCCATACTTGATGAAACCTTCTGGCTCTGAGGTCGGGTCCTTGGTGTGAAAGTTAAGTACCCCACCAAGGGTATTTTTGCCGAATAGGGTGCCCTGTGGGCCGCGCAGTACTTCTAAACGATCAATATCAAATACCGCATCTTGTGCAAATGTTGAGCGGCCGTAGGGCACATCGTCTATTACTAGACCAATAGACGGCTCAAAGCCAACACCTAGCGGTGGGGTGCCAAAGCCGCGAATGGTAATGCTGGTGTACAGGGCCAGGGATGCATCAAAGCTAACGTTGGGGATATAGCGCGTGATCTCGCCGACATCAGAGAGGCCAGAGTCTTCAATAAAATCCGCCCCGATGACCGAAATCGACAGCGGTACGTCCTGCGCGCTCTCCGCCTTTTTGTTGGCGGTCACAATCACTTCCTCAATAATACGTGGCGCCGCATATAGGGGCGAACTCAGCATTGTTGCTCCAGTTGCAAGTAGTGCTGAGTAGCTTGTCAACCGGATTGCCTTGCTGATAAGGCGCATTGTTGGGGTGTGCTGTAGGGGCATCATGGACCGTCCATCGTTATTATATTTGGCTTTTAACTTCGGAAGTTACAGGGTATTAGCTTTATGCCTATTCAAGGTAGCACTACGCGACGTGTTTTGCATGTTCGCAGGTGCGTAATTATGACCCTAGGCGACATGGAGAGTGGCGCGGTAGGACAGTTGTTGTGAAGTAGTGCGCAGTTTTTTCACATTGAAAAACGGTTTCGCGCTAGATTTGCTGGGGAGGCAAGGCTGTTTTACGTATCATGTGATTAATATATTCATTGAGCGATGCTTTGATGCTGCGGGTATACTCCGACTGACCCTTTCGAAGATGATAAATCAGAGAGGCTACAATAGCGGCACAGAGAATCTAGATAGATTGTGTGGTTTTTTTTGCATGCCGAATTGAAGAGTTGGTTGAGCATGTTCCGGTTAGATCCAAAGCTGAGGATGAAAAAACGTTGATTTACTAAAATAATAAATAAATTTGAGCGGACGCCACGTAGTATGAAGACCGTTTCAAATTGAATAACGGAGTGGTCTAAAGTTTTGAGTATTCATACCGACTACAATATTACCAGCAGAAAGAACCATAGATTTGCTATTCGGTCTTCATTTTGGTCCCCGAGGGCAGCAGCAGTCACAAAATTTGATTTTTCGTACAGTTGAAATTTAACTTGGTCACAAAATGGGCATGTTTTGGTCACAAATGGGATTTTGGCCGATATTAGCGAGTAATTGACCGAGGTGGATTGAGGCGTGATACCCCGTCTGTTATAGTGTCGCGCTTCGTGAAGTACCCATTTTGCGCCCGTAGCTCAGCTGGATAGAGCGCTGCCCTCCGGAGGCAACTCCTGTATTGAATACCCCGTCATCTTAATCGTATATTAGTAGTAACTAATTGTATTTTATAGCAATTAAATTATATCTAAGCGATGGCCATTAAAGCCATTTAAAGTATATTTCCTAAAACCTATTTATTTTGGCGCAAAAGTTAAAGTTATTTTGTGTCATATATAGCACGATTTGACACCTTCATTAAAATTCATCAATCTGTGTGCATGTAAATCAGCCAGAATGGATTGCCTGTGTTGGATAATTCTGTAGAGGAGTACGGAGCCACTTTAGAGTGGCACGTATCTAAGGGTACGCATCTAAAATGTCACCCTAAAGCAAGAAGGGCTTGGCGAAGTTGGCGTGACTTAGAGCGGCAATTTGCGCCCTTTGGCGACATGCCCTTGACGTTGATTGAGCAGCTGCAGTTGGTGAACCCTATTCATGTCAGACGAAGTACCGATAAAAACAATCCAGAGGTCTTCGAGTTTTTTGGCGGATTTGCTTCAGTTGCGTTTGTCATGGATGGGCGTCTAGATAGGGCGCTGTTTTGTGTGCATAACAAGCCATCCACAAAGCTCGTTCAGGATACGGCTACGTCGTCGTTGTTGACCCCTTTGCTGTATAGCTTGCATCGGACAGATGGCTTATCGAGTCTATATAAGTCATTAAATACTTACTTCTCCAAGTCTGAGTTAAAGAGCCTATTTCCCGGGGGTGGGTTATCGCTATCCCGCATGGCAAAGCTTGCGGGAGTGGGTATTTCTCAGTGTCGCGCTAAGCCTGCTAGTAAGGACAAAATTGAAGCGCAAGGCACAATATTAAAGGCCATCTTTGATGAAAATGATCTCGATTATTGAAGCGGAGTTGGCAGTGCTAAAAAATGCTGACGGGATAAAAGCGAGCGCTCAGAAAGACATACTGGCATATGGCGCAAGTTTGCTAGCTAGATTGGCTAGTGGGGAGTTTGGGCCGCCGCCGGAGGATGAGATAGTCAACGTACTTTCCGAGTATGAAGCTGATTCAGTTCCGGGTGCTGAAGTTCTTGTTGATCACTACGAGAGTATAAGGCGCGCTAGAAATGTTGAGGCGTGTATCGTGTCTTGCATGCTCTGCGCACAGCCTTCGCGTAATTCCATTTATTTAGAAAAGCATGAGCGGATTACGGCGTGGGCGTTCCTGGCATGTCTTGCTCTTGATAAGGCCGATAAGGAGGCGAACCAAGGTGTAATTGAAGAAGGCGCACGTCGAATCCGGCTGATGACGACGCAGAAATATCAGTGGATGTATCAGGAGTTGCCAGATTTCGATAAGTCAATTGAGGGTACTCATAAAGCACTTACTGAGCTGATGACGGGGCTGAGCGATGAGCTCAAAAAGGTCGAGGCTAACTCGGTTGGGTGTGAGTCCGTGAGTGGCGATGTATTTACTGCAGTTGAGGGCGCTAACCAGCTCCCGGCAATACCAAGATCTAGAAAGCAGTCCATTGGGCATGTCTGCTCTCTAGTGAAGCATTACTATAAGACGTTATGGCTTGAAGAGGAGGGGGGTGAGCCGGGAGAGTCGATAGATGACCGTAGCACCGTTGTTTCAGTTTCGTCAGCTGCTGGGCTCGACGATGGCGGCGTCAAGTTTCGTGAATGGCTCGAAAAAGGAACGCAGGCGCATGGAGCAATAGCTGGAGCGGAATTCGACCGTGACCGGCCCATAGGGGCAAAATATGTCGAACCAAGCTTAAATCATCCCGATAGTATAAATCGGTCGCGGGCTTTAATTCACTATAGAGCTAGTGCGATGGTGAATAGGATTGCGATGAGAAATATGGCTAATCCAAGTGATTGGGGTGTTCTTACGTGGTTCGAGGCCACGATATTTGCGCGCGCCGTCACCAACAAGTTAAATACAAGTAAGTCAGCGGTCCTCGGGTTATTTATGCTTTTGGCAGGGCGGTCAGCCGATAGGGTCAAATTGCTAATTCTGAATACTGGAGCGTCGAGCGCAAAGACGCAAAATGACCAGATTCTTTTTAGTGACGATCGCGTTGCTGTGGCGTTTTCGTTGAACCTGCCCGCTCCTGTCGGTGCAGTTGTAGCGAAGTCGTTATTGATGCAAGTAAAGAATACGCTTTTCCTGCGCCTGCCACACAGCTTACTGGAGCCGCTTCGGGATCTAACAACGATTTTACCTGAAGATTATGGTTCCGTTGAGAAGGACCTTAAGGGGTTAATAAAGGAACTGAATGATCAATATGATCTACGGCTAACTATTCCCCGTCTGTGTGGCTTTTTGCGTAGCCAAATGAGGCGTCGGCTAGATGATCCGGCCGATGCATCGTTAATCTGCGGAGAAACGTGTTCGGCGACAATTAGGATGACCGGTTGACGACAACTATCTTGGCCGGTTGGGTGTAACGTTCGGTACTTTGATTTTCCCTTGGAGAACAGCGTGCCGGGATTACATATCACCCAACGACAAGAGGAGCTGTACATGCAGCATCGACAACGTGGTATCACCCAAGAAACTGCAGCCGCGAAGGCAAATATTTCCGTCCGTTCAGGCCGTAGAATCGAGAAAGACCCAATCCACCATCCACCTGAGCGCCATTGGCGCACCCGCGAAGATCCGCTGGAGGCGGTCTGGGAGCGTGAGCTTGTGGTGTTACTCGAACGCGAGCCGAGCCTTACTGGACTGACGCTGTTGGAGTATTTGCAAGAGCACTACCCCGAGCACTACGATCAACGTGTATTGAGAACGTTGCAGCGACGGGTAAAGCAATGGCGTGCGCTGTCCGGCCCCGACAAAGAGGTGATGTTTCGCCAGCAAGCGGTGATCGGGCAGCAAGGGTTTTCCGATTTCACCCACCCCGATGACGCGGTTACCCTTGCGGGTCAGGCCTTTCCCCACTTGCTCTATCAGTTTCGTCTTGCTTATAGCGGCTGGCGCTCAGTCACAATTGTACAAGGCGGCGAAAGCTACGCAGCGTTAGCCTGTGGTTTACAGCGCGCACTGCAACAAGCAGGCGGCAGCCCGGTTGAGCATCGCACCGACAGCCTCAGTGCAGCACGCAACAATACCCAGAATATATGGACAGATGCATACCGCGATTTGTGTGATCATTATCGTATGCAGCCCACCCGCAATAACCCTGGCCAGTCGCATGAAAACGGTGTTGTAGAATGCGCCAACGGTTCGTTGAAACATCGCTTGTCACAACAGTTTAAGCTGCGTGGCAGTCACGATTTCGAGTGCATTGCGGCGTACCAATACTGGATCGACAAAACTGTAGCCAAGCTCAATCAGCGGGTTCGTTCGCGGTTTGCCGATGAACAAGCTGCACTGAGTCCACTGCCAGATCAACCTTCTGTTGACTATCAAGTTTTGTCAGTTCGGGTCACTCGCTCTGCTACGATTGAGGTTCGGCGGGTGGTTTACTCAGTACCCTCACGACTCGTCGGCGAGCGTCTGCAACTACGCTTGCACCACGACAAGCTCATGCTCTATGTCGGACAAACCTACGCGCTCACTTTGCCGCGTGTTTATCCAAAACCGGGCGAGCAGCGTGCACGCCGCATTGATTACAAACATGTGATTCGGGCTTTAGCATCCAAGCCTCAAGCCTTCCGCTACTCAAGCTTACGAGACGATTTGCTGCCTAACGAGGCATACCGGCAGTTGTGGCGATGTGCGGATCAACACTTGGAAAAACGCGAAGCGTGTAAATGGATGGTAACCGTTTTGCGCCTAGCCTTTGAATACGATTGTGAAACTGATTTGGGTGAGGGTTTACTGGCCGGCGCCTTGCTTGGCGAGTTCCCATCAATCCTCGCGATTCAAGACCGGTTCCTGAGTCACCAGACACGAGAGACTGAGACGAGGCAACCGGTACAGCATTCACTGAAGGCATACGATGAGCTGCTGTGGACCAACCCCCGCAATACGTTTGAGGCGGTGTACTCATGAGTGACGCCGTACTGTTATTGCTTAAAGAATTGCGCCTACCGGGCTTCGCCCGGCATTACAAAACGCTGTGGCAAACGGCAGCGGATAGCGGCTGGTCTCACGCTGATTACCTGCTCGCGCTGTGCGAATATGAAATGGCGGATCGGCTCCAACGCCGTATACAAAAGTGGCGTCGAGAATCGCAGTTAACGACGACAAAAACGTTTGCCACGCTCGATAGAAAACCGTTTAGCGGTCAAAATCAGCGCAGCATCGCTAAGCTTGAGCAAGACGTAGAGTGGGCGCGCCGCAGTGACAACGTACTTTTGATTGGCCCGAGCGGCACAGGTAAAACACACCTTGCCAGCGCCTTGGGGCACGCACTAATCGAACAGGGCATTCGCTGTAAGTGCTTCCCAGCAATCGCCCTGGTACAGCATCTCCAGCAAGCCAAGCGCGATCTTGACCTCATGACCGCGATGACGCGACTGGATAAATACGCGGTCATTATCATTGACGATATTGGCTACGTGAAAAAGACGGATGCAGAGACAAATGTGCTGTTTGAATTTATCGCGCACCGATACGAAAGCGGTACGTTAATTGTGACGGCCAACCAACCCTTTAGCGCTTGGGACAGTATATTCACAGACGGAATGATGACCGTTGCCGCCATTGACCGCTTGATTCATCATGCCACCATCATTGAACTTGAGGGCGAAAGTTATCGTAAGCAACAATATGTTGAAAAGACTAAATCAGAAGTGAAAAGAGAAACCACCTAACCGGCCATCATAGTTGTCGCCGACCGGCCAAGATAGTTGACGCCAGACAACGGCTCGATATGAGATTTTTGTATTTTGAGGGCCTTAATGCCGCGGAAAGGTGACGGGTATTCGTAGCGCTCGGCGCCTTCACTTAACACCTGCCGTAAGGGCATCATAATTTTATTAATTCGGGCGGGAGATAAGCCCGTGCTACCATTTTTACGCGGAGTTTTGGTGAGGTTTGCGCGAAAGGCGAGCAGTTGCGCCTTGGTGATTTGATCTAGTGGCATGTCACCAAAAGCCGGACAAAGGTATTTGCGCAAAGTTAAGGCGACATTGTCTTTGTGGCTGTCACGCCAGCTAACTTCCGCTTCAGAAAACCAAGTCGCAGAGAATTCTGCAAAAGTTGGCGTATCCGAATTTAGCTGGCTAATGCGTAGTGAGTGATTCTGAAACTCCGCAACCCGATTTGATTTGGGGAAGTAGCGCGCGTAGTCGAATGTGTCGAGTGTGATCTCGGCCTCAATACGATCGAGGATTTGCTTTGCGCGTTTTTGGTTTGACGGTGTGTCAGTGAGCTTGGTGTACTCCCTGCAACGCTGTCCTTTGTAACGGAAGTCGAAGAATAATTTTCCGCTTCTTGAATTAATAGACGCCATGAGGTTCTCCTTATTGGATTCCGGCCATTAGATTGTTGAGAGAGATAGGCTTGGCCATATCAACTTCGATCTTTTCCCACAAGTAGAGGATTTTTCGGCCGCCAAATGGGCGGATATAGTGGATGCCTTCAAGAAGGACTGAATCTTTCAGGCGAGTACGAATAGTCCGAGGGTCGTATTTGATCCGCTCAGCGAGTTCTTCTGTTGTTAGATAGGTCTGTGGCATAATAGCCTCCGGCAAAGACAATATGATTTATAAGAGCAATTAATGATCTCTTGTAGATCAATATACTCTTTAATTGATCCTATTCAAGTAAAAATGATCTTTTGAGGGTTATTTTTATCTTTCGGAGGTTTTGTGGTTAAGTGCCATTTATCTAGAATTCTTGGAGAGAAGAAGCTAAAAATTTCTGACGTAGCCAGAGATACAGGCTTAAACCGTGGCACGATTACACGGCTGTACCACGAGACAGCGGTGCGAATAGATTTCGAGGTATTAGAAGTTTTGTGTACATATTTGCATTGCGAGCTTAGCGAATTGCTCACGATAGAGGTGTGATACAACTAAATAGCTACGGAATCGGTCTCTGAGGGCAGCATTCATTTGGGCTGTTTAAAAATACACCAGTAAATACTGTTGGTCTCGAAATGGTCTCAATTTGGTCTCGAAGCGGATTTCGGCCAATATAGATAAGTAAATAGGTGAGGCCGATTGAGGCGGGAAACCCCTTCTGTTATAGTGTCGCGCTTCGTGAAGTACCTGTTTTGCGCCCGTAGCTCAGCTGGATAGAGCGCCGCCCTCCGGAGGCAGAGGTCAGAGGTTCGAATCCTCTCGGGCGCACCATAATTATAATAAAAAGCCTTTTAAAACAATACGATAGATAGTATTTTTGGCCCCGTATAGGCTGCTGTATTTCTGGCTATTGCGGTATTGGGACAAATTTGGGACACTCAAGCTTTCATGGAATGAGAAAGAGGGTGAACCAATGGCCACCTTTACCAAAAGAGCGGGTAATAAAGTCCAAGTCAAAGTCCGTCGAAAGGGCTATGAACCGCAATCTCGAACATTCCCCAGCCTAACGCAAGCTAAGCAATGGGCTCGCCTAGTCGAGTCCGAGATGGATCGGGGTATATTCCTATCTACTAGTGCGGCTGAATCGACGACGATTGCAGAGGCGTTAGCGCGTTACGGAAGCGAAGTCGCTCCTAGTAAGAAGTCCTTCGAATCTATTGTGTGTCGCATCAAGCGCCTAGATCGGCATCTTGGGCATCTTACTCTAGCCGCAGTTACTCCAGGAACTGTAAAGGAATACCGCGATTTTCGAGCGGAGACGGTTAGTGGCGATACTATCCGTAAAGAAGTTCAGCTCCTGAGTCAGGTGTTTAAGCTAGCTCAGCGCGAGTGGGATATATACCTTCCTCATGGTAATCCTGTTGATTCGATATCTCTACCTAGGAAATCTAAGGCCCGTGAGCGGCGTCTCGAGCAGGGAGAAGAAATGGCATTGCTAGGAGCTGCGGAGGAATATGGGGGGTATATTGCTCGTATTATCCGTTTAGCAATAGAAACGGGGATGAGGCGAGGTGAAATTGTAAATCTTCGCTGGCAAGACATTAATTTGTCGAGCAAAGTAGCGATATTACGAGATACCAAGAATGGCGATGACCGTATGATACCTTTGTCCACTAAGGCCATCGAAGTTCTTTCTATAGAGCCGCGACATATAACGGGTAGGGTATTTCCTATCCGCGGGGATTCGATTACTCAAGCGTTTGAGCGAGTTTGTCAGCGGGCAGGGATAGTAGGTCTCCGCTTTCACGATTTGCGGCATGAGGCTACAAGTCGGTTGTTTGAGCTCGGTCTAGGAATTATGGAGGTGTCGGCGATCACTGGGCATAAGGATCTGGCAATGCTCAAGCGCTATACACACCTGAAAGCGGAAGACCTTGCAATAAAGCTTCGCTAGACGCTTATAGTTAATCGAGATGGTTGCCAAAGGAAAAATGGAAATGTACTGTACATAAATACAGATGTGGTGACCTTATGAGCAAAATTGAATGGACTGAGCAAACTTGGAATCCAGTCACTGGATGTACTAAGGTTTCGCCTGGGTGTAAGCATTGTTATGCGGAAACTATGGCTCGACGCTTGCAGGCCATGAGGGCGGTTGGATATGAAAACGGTTTCGGCCTTAGTCTCATGCCTGAGCGCCTCAACCAACCACTTAAACGGAAAAAGCCGACCACTTATTTTGTGAACTCAATGAGCGACTTATTCCAAGAAGACGTCCCATATGGATTTATTGACGAAGTAATGGATGTTATCCAACAAACGCCTCAGCATACCTATCAAATTTTGACAAAAAGAAGCCAAAACATGAGGCGCTATTTCGAGGATCGCAAAGTGCCTTTCAACGCCTGGTTAGGTGTTTCTGTGGAAGACAAGACGTATGGCAAACCGAGAATTGCTGATCTTCAGGCTATCCGGGCGTCAACTCGATTTTTATCCGCAGAGCCTTTGCTTGAGGACTTAGGGCGTCTAAATTTAAAAGGTATAGCGTGGGTGATTGTTGGAGGTGAGTCAGGAGCAAAGGCTCGCCCCATGAAGGAATCCTGGGCCATGAATGTAAAGGCTCAATGCGAACGAAGCGGTATAGATTTCTTTTTCAAACAGTGGGGCTCATGGGGTGCCGATGGTGTTCGCCGTTCAAAGCAGGCCAACGGTAGAGCTCTTGCGGGAAAAACCTGGGATAGTATTCCCGTGGTAAATATCTAAGTCTCATATCGCAGGGAGAGCGGGCTATTGAACGAGATTTCAATTCCAGATTCGTACATAGGTAGAGAGCAGGCCTATGTAAAGCACCAAATACTTAAAACCTACCTGCAACGGCTTTTTTTGATCATAGGTCAACATGCTGAATCCACGATCAATTATATAGATTGTTTTTCTGGGCCGTGGCAGGCGGGCGACAAAAAACTCAGCGATACATCGATCGGTATTTCGCTTGAACAAATGTACACCTGTCAAAGTGATCTTTCTGAGAAGTTCGGTCGGGCTGTAAAATTCCGGGCGCTGTACATTGAGAAAGACCCAAATGCCTTTCAGGCGCTAAAAGGTTTTTTGGATAGCTCTCCTTACACAACAATTGAAACATGCTGTATCAACGGAGATTACACCGAGAAAATTCCTGAAATAGTGGAGTGGTGCGGAAGCCATTTTTCATTTTTCTTTGTTGACCCAAAAGGCTGGCAAAAAGTGGTTGGTGCTAGGACTATGGAGCCCCTGCTTCAGCTGCATAAAGCCGAATTTCTAATTAACCTAATGTATGACTTCATCAATCGATTCGTCGGTCTTGAGCAGCACGCCGAAGATATGATTGAGCTATTCGGGGAAATTCCTCAGTTTTCCACTGAGCTTCCGCGAGAGCGAGAAACAAAACTGCTGCAGCTCTATAGGAATAGTACTATTCGGAGCTACGACGGACGCTCAGGATATGTGAGGATTGAAAAACCTGGTCGTGACCGTACTCTTTACGCTTTGGTTTATTTTACTCGTCATCCAAGAGGACTTGACGTCTTTAAAGCCACTGCGGAGAAAATGAATATTGTCCAGCGCAGAACGCAAGCAGAAGTTAAATTGCGCCACCAGTTAGAGCGCTCTAGTACGGATGATTTGTTCGGCGACATCCCATTCACTGCCAGCAATCTCAGCGATACTGAAGCAAATATTGCGACCGCTCAGGACTTTCTTGTTAATCAACTTAACGCAGGCCCTCTCTTGATAGATTGGGAGTGCTGGGCGGACTTCCTAGAGCGGACAGATTTATATCCGAGTGATTTTCAAGCAGCAATGCGTAACTTGGTTAAAAACGGGAGCGTGATTAATCTCGACGCCGATATAAGCAGGCGCCGGAAAAATTTTATAAAACCAAATTGGCAGAATAAAAGTGAGCGCTGGTCGCTAACGTGAGGAATGCTCTGCCATTTGCCGACCGAGGGATGGGGCTATTTCTCAATTTCCTTCTGAAGATTTTTCCATAGCGGCTTCAACTGACGCTTTATGGCCTTTGAATCCATAATATCTGCCGCCCTAAGCCCATAGCGAACAAAGTTCCTCCTACCTAGGTGCGAATATCGTTCATATAGCTTTTGCTTATACAGCGACCTGGGATGCTGCCCTCTGCGTATCTTGGCAGTATTTCTTTTACTGCACGTACGCCTTGCAAGCTTTACCCCACGCTTCATCCTGTCTGCGTACCGAGATAGTGCGGCAGATCGCAGTAAAATTTGTTGGCCGTCAAAAAGAAATCCAAGGTATTGAATAGGTAGCACGCTATGCAGTTTGCCTTCGGAATTCTTGCTAAATAATCTAATCTCAGTTTTCTTTGGATTTATGGTAAGTTTAAGGGCCTTGATTTCTGTGGCAACCATTCCTCCAACGGTTTTCTCAAACTCTTGAGGAACAATAAAGAGCATATCGTCGCAGTACCTGAAATACTTGCCTCCCCATTCTGACACTACTTCCGCCATTTTTTTGTCGAATTCAATCATGTATATATTTGAAAGAAGCGCACTAATTGGGGTGCCCTGTGGAATCCCTTTCGAGCCTTTGTTTGAGCTAATAAGCCCTGTTTTTCGAACAAGTGAATGGAATTCTTCAGGTTTGCATATCCTGTCTCTGCTATTTTTCGGATTGTGCTTTGATATTCCCAGTTGGTGATAAAGTAACTCGCGGGAAACCAGTGCAAAGCGGGTTAGCGACTTGAAAACTGCAAAGTGATCGTGGGGCAGCTGTGGCTCACCGAGGACACTAGCCCACTGCATCTTCAATATCGTGTGATCGAGATTGTCGAAAAAACCTGTGATATCAACGCCGACCACGGCGCAGGGGCCAAACTCCGAAATTGATTTAAAAGCGTCGCGAGCAAATTCAATGTTGGATTTGCCGAGACTACGAAACGCGGAAACATGTTCTCCGATACCAAGCGCTGTAAGACGATTTTCGTAGAGCTCCGCCAGTATTCGCGCGTAATACGCGTAAATATGGCTATCTAAATGGGAGGCATAAGCAATGGGCCTAGTTTTTTCTTTCCGGACTACATCACCTACCGAGTTTTTGGTTATCTTGGGAGTGGTGATTTCATAGTGGATAAGAGGCCAAAAACTGTGTTTCGCAACCGCCTTGGGGTTTGCAACAACCTTCCGGGCCTTTTTGTAGCCGATAGGGTGGTCGAAGTGAAGGTAGCCGCGTTTGCGATACCATCCGTCATCCTTGCTTGTCATAACTTCCTTGATCTTCTAGCGAAACCAAGCGAGGTAGGACTGCGGCATCCGTTACCCCTCGCTTGGCTTAGCTGGTGCACTTGACTACACCCTCTAGCTATAAGTCGAGCAATCTTGTTAGGTCGCCAACCTCAAGCAAACCGCACATGTTAGACATGGTTTATAATGTCAGTATCACGTTGGAGATCACAATGAAATGTAACCTCGCCACGCGGATGTCGTATGCCGTGTTGGCAGCAATTAGCTGTCAGTTTGGTGTTGACATCTTGTGACACGCCCCCTGCTCTACAGCAAAGGCAACCACATAATAGCAGGGCTTCAGGCTGGTTATCTACTTTTTAGATAAATATGGATATTGATTTGGCTCTGTAGTCGCATATCACTTGCATAATACGGATATATATGGATATATATCCGGCTATGAGCCTAAACACTGACACTCTTCAAATTACCCCGGAAATCCTGTCTCTGATCGCAGAGTTGGACGAGTTCAAGGGGGCGTGGCGCGCCATCGGCACGCTGGCGCCGGATCGCCTGTCGGCCCTGCGTCGGGTGGCGACTATCGAGAGTATCGGTTCCTCTACCCGTATTGAAGGTAGTCGCCTGTCGGATCAGGAGGTGGCTCGGCTGCTGAGCAATATCGAAATCAAGAAGTTCGATACCCGCGACGAACAGGAAGTGGCGGGTTACGCCGATGTGATGGGCATGATTTTCAATAGTGCCGATCATATCGACCTCACCGAGAATCATATCCGCCAACTCCACGGCGAATTGCTTGCCTACAGCACAAAAGATGAGCGGCATCGGGGAAACTACAAGACCCACCCTAACCATGTGAGCGCCTTCGATGCCGATGGCAAGGAAGTCGGCGTGGTGTTTGAAACGGCTTCACCGTTTGATACGCCCCGCTTGATGACGGAGCTAGTTACTTGGACGAGGGATGCTTTAGAACGCAAAGCTCTGCATCCCTTGCTTGTAATCGCGGTTTTTACCGTGGCATTTCTCGAAATTCATCCATTTCAAGACGGTAATGGCAGGCTTTCCCGAGTAATCACCACGCTTTTACTAATCCGCAGCGGCTATGCCTACGTGCCCTACAGCTCGCTAGAAAGCGTGGTGGAACAATCCAAAGAAGGTTACTACCTGGCACTGCGCAACACCCAAGGCACAATTCGCACAAATTCACCTGACTGGCAGCCTTGGGTGCTGTACTTTCTACGAGCGCTGAAAAAGCAAAAGCAGCGCCTGGAAGTCAAAATTGAGCGAGAGCATATTCTGCTGGCGAAGATGCCGGAGCTATCAATCAAAATCCTGGAGCTGGCCGCCGAGCAGGGCCAACTTTCCGTCAGCCAACTCGTTGAACTGACCGGCGCCAACCGAAACACGATAAAGAAGCATCTGCAAAACCTGGTGGCCAGCGAACAACTTGCGCAGCACGGAAAGGGCAAAGGCACTTGGTACAGTCGCGCCTGAAGGTTATTTACATGCACGAAGGAATTGGAGTTAAGCAACCGTGAATGCGGTAGAAATTGAAGAAGCCATCTCAGCCCTTGCCGAACAGGCCTTTGATCCAGAGGAGTTTCCGTTCGCCTTTCTGGAGGCCTTTGGCAACAAAGCAACCACTATCAAACGCTTGCGATCTGGCTCCAGCAACTCATCCGACATTGGCGGAGTGCTTCAGCGCAACAATATTCATATTGCTGTCTGCGAGGCAGGGCAAGTACCAGCAACCCTACAAATCTTGCGGCAAAGCCCGGCCACAACCAAAGGTAAAGCCAAGTTCATTCTGGCCACAGACGGCTCAGCGCTAGAGGCGGAAGACCTGACCAGCGGCGAGACGGTTGCCTGTCAATATAGGGACTTTCCTAATCACTTCGGGTTCTTCCTGCCCTTGGCGGGCATTACTACGGTCAAGCAGATTCGCAACAACCCCATCGATATTCAAGCCACCGGACGCCTGAATCGGCTTTATGTGGAGCTGCTGAAATCCAACGAGGATTGGGCCAGTGATGCACGCCGTCACGACATGAACCAATTTATGGCCCGGTTGATCTTCTGCTTTTTCGCTGAGGATACCGACATCTTTGGTGGCAACAATCTGTTCACCTCAACCATTGAGCAGATGAGCGATAGCCGCTCGGACAATACCGGCCAAGTAATTGGCGAGCTGTTTCGAGCAATGGACACCAAACTTGAAGACCGCGCCGCCGCCAAGCTGCCGCGCTGGGCAGATGCCTTTCCCTATGTCAACGGCGGGTTGTTTGCAGGCAGCAAAGATATACCCAAATTCAGCCGTATTGCCCGCTCTTATCTGTTGCATGCAGGAAGCCTGAACTGGCAGCAGATCAACCCGGATATTTTCGGCTCTATGATCCAGGCGGTTGCCGATGACGATGAGCGCGGTGAACTGGGTATGCACTACACCAGCGTGCCGAATATCGAAAAGGTGTTGAACCCGCTGTTCCTCGATGATCTTCGGGCACAGCTCGAAGAGGCGGACGACAATGCCCGCAAGCTGCTAAATCTGAGAAAGCGGCTGGCTAGTATCCGAGTGTTTGACCCTGCGTGCGGATCGGGAAATTTCCTGGTGATCGCCTATATTCGTATGCGAGAAATCGAGGCGGAAGTTCAGATTCGACGCGGTGAAGCTAATGACCGCTCTTGGATCAAACTAGAAAATTTCTATGGTATTGAGCTGAAGGACTTTGCGGCGGAAGTGGCAAGACTTTCGCTATTGATTGCAGAGTTTCAGTGTGATGTGCGCTTTATTGGGCAGAAAGAGGCGAAGGCTCTTGTTTTGCCGCTACGGAAGACGGGGAGAATAAAGCAAGGAAATGCTCTTCGAATTGATTGGAGTGAAGTGTGTCCCCTAACTGCCGGTGATGCATCAGCTCCCGAGACATATGTTTGTGGAAACCCTCCATATCTCGGAGGGAAAAAACAAAATGCGGCGCAAAAAGAGGATATGCAGAAAGTTTTTGGTAAAGGCGGCTCTTATAAAAACCTTGATTATATCTGCGCATTTATCGAAATGGCGGCATCTTTTATCTCTGAGGGCACAAAAGTAGCCCTTGTAACTACTAGCTCGGTTAACCAGGGAACTCACGTGCCCACGCTATGGCCTAGTATCTTTGATAGAGGAATATCTATATTTTTCTGTTATCAGCCATTTAAGTGGTCTAATAATGCAGCGAATAATGCAGGTGTCTTTGTCACTATCATTGGGCTGAGCAGCGATTCCACTGGCACGAAATATATATTTGACGACAGCAATAGAAAGATCGCTAAAAGCATCAACGCGTATCTAGTTGACGGCAGCGAGCAGATAGTCGAGTCAGCATCATCATCTATATTTGGTCTTCCAAAGATGATCACTGGAAATGCTGCATATGATGGAGGACATCTCTTTGTCGATTCTGTCTTTAAGGAGGACTTGTTAACTAAGTTCCCTTTCGCAAGCGAAATTTTGTGCAGAGTGTCGGGCACTTCTGAATTTAACGATGGAAAGCTTCGCTGGTGTTTGTGGATCGACAACGACCAGAAGGAGTTGGCTAATTCTATTCCTGAGGTAGTGAAAAGAATTGGCAAAGTCCTGGAATATCGCCAGGGCGGCGGAGAGGTTGCTCAAACTCTGATTCAACGCCCTCATCAATTTAGGTATAGACACAGGGCAAATCGCTCGCAAATATTAGTTCCACAGATATCAGCTGAGCAACGTCCATACCTACCTGTTGGATTTTTAGCTCCGGATACGGTGATAACACATCTAGCCCATGTCATTTATGATTCTGAGCTGTATGCTTTTTCTCTGTTGAGTTCAAAGCTGCACCAAGTTTGGCTTCGCACTGTTGCCGGTAGGCTGGGAAATGGAATTAGGTACTCTTCGAATATCTGCTGGAATACATTCCCAGTCCCATTGTTAACTGAAAAAAACAAATCTGATCTAAATAGAACTGCTGAAGACATACTCTTGGCACGGGAGTCCTGTTTTCCAAAAACCATCGCAGATTTGTACGACCCGGAAAAAATGCCCAACAACCTCCGTGAAGCACACGAGCGAAATGATGAGGTGCTGGAGCGAATTTATATAGGTCGCCGCTTTAAGAACGACACTGAGCGCCTGGAAAAGCTCTTCGAGTTCTACACCAAAATGACCGCCAAAAGCACTATTAGGAAGGCGAACTTACCATGATCAAGAATAAATCTGTCCCCTCTGTTTCCGTCAATTACGCCCGTAACGGCAGCTCCAAGAAATCCAATGAGTTGGGTATGCGGGTGATGCAGGAGCGCGCCTACAACAAGCGTGGCGAGCAGTACCTGCTGATCAAATCGCCACCAGCCTCCGGTAAAAGCCGGGCGTTGATGTTTATCGCGCTGGACAAAATTCACAATCAGGGGCTGAAACAAGCCATTATTGTGGTGCCGGAAAAATCCATTGGTTCCAGCTTCAACAACGAGCCATTGAGCAAATATGGCTTCTGGGCGGACTGGGTAGTGCAGCCCAAGTGGAATCTGTGCAATGCGCCGGGTGAAGACGGCGGCAAGGTTAATTCTGTTAAGGCTTTTCTGGAAAGCGAGGCTCAGGTGCTGGTGTGTACCCACGCCACCTTCCGCTTTGCGGTGGAGAAGTTCGGCCTTGATGCCTTTGATGACCGGCTAATTGCGGTGGATGAATTCCACCATGTCAGCGCCAACCCGGACAATATTCTGGGTGTTCGGCTAGGCGAGCTTATCAACCGGGGAAAAGTGCATATCGTCGCCATGACCGGCTCTTACTTTCGCGGAGATGCGGAAGCGGTGCTCGCGCCGGAAGACGAGGCCAACTTCGAGACGGTCACCTATACCTACTATGAGCAGCTCAACGGCTATGAGTACCTGAAAACCCTCGATATTGGCTATTACTTCTATTCCGGCTCCTATGCCGAAGAAATCCTGAGCGTGCTTAACCCCGACGAAAAGACCATTATCCACATCCCTAATGTGAATTCCCGGGAGAGCACCAAGGACAAACACAAGGAGGTGGAGCATATTCTGGAAGAGCTGGGCGAGTGGCAGGGCACTGACCCGGATACCGGTTTTCACCTGATCAAAACCCAGTCCGGCAAGATCATCAAAGTAGCCGATCTGGTGGACGACGACCCCAGCAAGCGGGAACGGGTATCCTCTGCGCTCAAGCGAGCGGAAGAAAAGGGCAACCGCGATCACGTCGATATTATTATCGCCCTGGGTATGGCCAAGGAGGGCTTTGACTGGATTTGGTGCGAACACGCCCTCACCGTAGGTTATCGTTCCAGTCTGACCGAAATCGTCCAGATAATTGGTCGCACTACCCGCGACGCCAAGGGCAAAATTCACGCGCGCTTTACCAACCTCATTGCTGAGCCCGACGCGGAAGAAAGCGCAGTGGCAGATGCCGTTAACGATACTCTGAAAGCGATTGCCGCCAGTCTGCTGATGGAGCAGGTGCTTGCTCCAAAATTCAATTTCACCATTAAGAAGACCGGCAGCGGCCCGATAGAGGGTTATGACTACGGCCCCGGCGGTTACAACCCCGATGGCAATAATGTCGGTGTGAACGAACAGACCGGTCAGTACCAAATAGAAATTGGTGGCCTAAGTGAACCCAAAAGCAAAGATGCCCAGCGTATTTGCAAGGAAGACCTGAACGAAGTCATTACCGCCTTTGTTCAGGACAAAACGGCGCTGGAGCGCGGGCTATTCGACACCGAAATGGTGCCAGAAGAGCTGACTCAGGTGCGCATGGGCAAAATTGTCCGGGATAAATACCCGGAGCTTGATGACGATGACCAGGAAGCCGTGCGCCAACATGCCATTGCGGCACTGAATCTGACCCAAAAAGCCAAACAACTGGCTGGTGAGATAGAAGAGAGTGACGAAACCGGCAATAGGAACACAGCGCTGATTGACGGCGTGCGCAAGTTCGCAATGGATGTGCGCGACCTGGATATCGATCTGATAGATAGCATCAACCCATTTGGTGAAGCCTACGCTATTTTGGCCAAAACCATGAGCGAAGACAGCCTTAAACAAGTGGCTGCCGTGATCGCCGGTAAACGAGTGAACTTATCCCTTGAAGAAGCCCGTGAGTTGGCGAAACGCGCTTTGAAATTCAAGCAGGAGCGTGGTCGCTTGCCATCAATAACCTCTCCCGACCCGTGGGAGCAGCGCCTGGCAGAAGGCATCGCCTTCCTGCAACGTAAAGCAGCGGAGAGCAGCAATGGCTGATATGAGCGATGCGGAACTGCTGGCAGCATTAGGCGTCGAGGCAGAGTCCAAGAAGAAGGTTGCTCGTTCCCCACGGGAAGAGCGAATTATTGCCGGATTTGAGGAAATTCAACGCTTCGTTGAGGAGCACGACCATGCTCCTCAGTACGGTGAAGATCGGGATATTTTTGAGCGTATTTATGCCACTCGATTAGATCAAATCCGGCGACAGAAGGAGTGTCGGGAGCTGCTGGCAGAGCTCGATCATCAGGGGTTGTTAGGTGAAAAAACTGATGAACCAGAAGGTGATACCGAATCGCTTGATGATGAAGAGTTACTTGATCAGCTCGGTGTTGAAGCTACCGCCGACAACGATATCACCCAGCTCAAGCATGTGAAGCCGCGGGCTGAAATTCGGGCTGCGGAAGAGGTCGCCAGCCGAACTAAGTGCGAGGATTTCGACAAGTTCGCGCCTATATTTGAGGCCATTCAGAAGGAACTGGATAGCGGATATCGAGTTACCAAACCGTTCCAAGAAAAGGCGGACGTTCGCTCTGGTGATCTGTATATTCTCTCCGGTCAGAAGGTATTGGTCGCGGAAGTCGGAGAGGAGTTTGTAACCGATTACAACCGCCGAGATTGCCGCCTGAGAGTGATTTACGACAACGGTACAGAGAGTGACATTCTACTCCGCTCTTTGCAGCGCGCGTTACATAAAGACCCTGCTGGCCGAAGGATAATAGAGACAGCGGCAGGCCCACTTTTCGACGACGAAGCGGACACAGATGATACTGCTAGTGGCACCATTTATGTGCTACGAAGTCAGTCCGACCACCCTATGGTTGCCAAAAACCGGGAGATCATTCACAAGATCGGCGTGACTGGTGGTGACGTTAAAAAGCGCATCGCCAACGCCGAAAATGATCCCACTTTTTTACTTGCGCCGGTCGAAATCGTCGCGACTTATGAGCTATACAATATCAGCCGGGTAAAGCTTGAAAAGCTGCTTCACAAGTTCTTTGACTCAGCAAAATTGGACATTCAGATCAAGGATCGTTTTGGTAAGCCAGTTGTGCCCCGAGAGTGGTTTTTTGTGCCTATGTTTGTGGTTGATCAGGTCGTAGAAAAGCTACGAGAGGGAAGTCTCGGTGACTATTGTTACGATCCGGAGTCTGCGTCTCTTCGTCTAGCGTAATTGATGAGTACCTGAATTTGCTTCGAGCAGCCGACAACTCAGTATTTTCGTGAAAATACGCCTTTTTTTTGGCGCGCTTCTTTAGCGCCAACAAGTCGTATAACTTATTGATTTATAAAGGGTGTTACCGAGTAACACCTTGCGGCATAGGGGTGGTAACTCCCTGAAAGGTAGATGGCACGGGCTTTTCAGCCGCATGGTAACTGCATCGGGTGTGTAGCCAAGTACTCCGAGCGAAGATCGGGCAGCCTGCTTTCTTAGAGGGTGTGTTCCATATTGCTTTTGGCGTATTTAACGAATAACCCGAAGGCGTGTTTGGGGCTGATCTTGTGCTTAATAGTGCGTAATATTTGGTAGGCATTTGTGCAGATTTTTTTGCTTCACTTCGTGTTAAGTGAGCATTCCTATCCAACCCATTTCGGTTGGAATTCACTGACCGTACGGTCGTAAATTTATTCCTGTGAGGACGATGTTTTTCTAAGTTAATCATTAGACGAATATCCTCTGCTAGTAACCGAATCTACATAGGTAAATAGTTGAATCACATTCTTCCACAGGTTGATGCGCGGTTTTGGAAAATTGAAACGATAGTTACAACGGAATTTCTTATCCACAGATTTCTCGAATAAATATAGGTCTATATATGTAATAGATGTAACTGATAAAGGGTATATAGGTAATACAGGGGGCTTTCTGAAAAGCATATAGATCATAGCCTCTAGCGAATTTGCATCACACCGGCTGCGTGAAACCACCACATGAACTGCGTTAACCCATCACTCTGGCTGCGTGAGCCATCACATAAACTGCCTAAAACCATCACACGTTCTGCGTGATTTATCACATGATCTGCGTGGATAACTTTCGGGGCCCACAGGTATACCCACAGATTTATTTCGTTCGCGGAACGTGCGGGGGAAATGGTCTGAGCGTAATTCCTTTATCCGAAAATGAAAATTGCACCGTAGGGTAATGCTCTAATACAGAGGTGAAGGAGCGTTTAAAGCTAAATCTGAAGTGATACTGCCTTTTGATATCATTCCCGAACTGGTTGTATAGTTGGGCCCAAGAAATATTCGTTTGCCCTTTTACGCGTCCTGCTCTGCTTGTTAACCAGCAGTAGATATCCAGTTGAGTAGGTTTAGATGAAAGTTGAATTAGAGTTTGACGATTAATAGGAAATGAATGGTCGACGATATCTAGGAAAAATCGATGGCTAAGCACGATCTCCGAACACCATGAGCGTTCTTCGTTATCGGTCCACATGAATGTTCCCTCATCAGATAGAGCGTAGTTGATCCATTGGTAACCATTATCGTTTAATTGCTCGTAGTACATGGCCGTCGAGAATAATCGCATGGCTTGCATTTTTATTGCGTCAATTGATCCTTTGGCTCCCCCTGTTGAGCTTCGACCTAGTGATTTCAAGAACGAAGTTTGTGATGTCCCTAGCTGTATATTGAGTCGTTTTGTTATTTTTGCCATTGTTGCAAGATAGATAATAAGCAGTCGTGGGTAAACACCGTAGGGAAGACCATATTTTGATGGGGAGACCATAAATAAGCGATAATCGCCATTCACGGATTGAAACTCCGTCTCATCTCTTTTATCTACTGGCAAGGCGATTTGGCCCATCCAGTGCGGGACGTACACAACTTCTAGAGATTGGAAGTCTGGGAAAATATCAATACTCATCGTTTTATCCGTGCAATAGTAATTTTCTTTAATGCTATTTCGTCATTGGATTCGACTTGCTTCTCCATCCACTCCTCAAATTTGTTTTCAGGGAAAAGAATTTTTTTCCCAATTTTTATTGAGGGCGGCATTTTCTTATTGGTGGATAGTCTGTTATATGCGGTGCCAACAGTAATGAAGAGGCGGTTGCTAATATCTTCAATTGTTAAATATCGTGTACTCATGTGTTTGTCCGTCAATAATCGATAACGGGAATTAACTTATCACTACGATCTAGGAAGATCTAAAAATTAGGATTTTCAAAATATTGATTTTGTTAACAGAATTATAATTTTGTTTTCAAGATTGTAATTCTGTTAACGTTTGGCAGGTTTTAATTTGAGAATAACTTCAAGAATCACAGAAACTTCTCGTAATTCAGGGGTTTTTGGCGTTTTGCATGTAATTGCTGTGAAATATTAACGGAAATACATAAAAATCGTGACATATTTATAACGATATTAATTAGTCAGTATTTTTATTTATGAAAATCAATACCTTGTAAGATTGGCGTGTAATATTGATAGTCATGAGTAAATCAGAGAGTTTCGAGGAAAGTATCATCTTAAGTGTATAAATATTGGGCATCTTGCTAAAATATAAATGCGTTATGCTTTCTTTATAGTATGTTCTTAGATCAGGTTTATAATTATCTGCATGGAGGCGGTTGATATGGAAACTAAAAAAACAGCAGTCGCAAGACTGTTTCGAGTTGTGCGGATTACTACTGGAATAGTTGGGTGCGGGTTGTCCGCTTGCGTGTTTATTGTCGAATTCTTTCGGATGTACGATACGCCTAGTTGGCTTTTTTTTGCTGGTATTGGCTCGTTCCTTGTTGTCGCATTTCTTGAAGATTGTATTTTCAAGCCAAACGCTGGTGCCGACAGTTCTGGTGGATATTGCCCACCAGATAGTTTTGGCGAAGATCACAATGCTAAAGCTGTGATGCTTGAGACAACTGGTGTTTACTACGATCCCCATAGTGGGATTTGATGCGTCGACTCACCAATAAGTTCGTGCGCTGAGACATCTTGTGTTGTATCGATAGAATGTATGTCGTTGGTCGTTGATGTCAGTTTAGCGGTGCTGTGATATATCCAATATCTTTGGCAGGCTATATAATTTTAGGCCACTGATAACACCCAAGGATGGCCCTACAATGAAGTCTATAGTTGCACTTGCTGCGATAGGTATCTTAATTTCATGCGCGAATGTACCCAAAACTACTGAGATCGTTCAAACACTCCAGCGCATAGATCCAAACCTTCTGAGTATCACAAGATCGGGCAACATCGTATCTCTTTATCACGCTAAGGAATTGCTAACACAAACCGCTCTTAGAAGCGGGGGCGGTAGTGGGATAGACAACCTTAAATATAATAATTCTCGATACGGCTTGTACTGTAAAGCCGAATTTTTTGAGGACAATGACCAAACAGGTAATTTTAGATGTGAAGTTACGCAATACGACGCGGTCATACTAACTGTATCTGAGGAAGGTAAAAAGCAGTTAAAGAAATTGGAAGGGGCTGAAGTTACAAACTGTATCGGATTTTTCGGGAACACGGCTGTCGATTGTAGTCAGTATGATAATGATCATTTACAACGAGCTGCGAAACGCGATTATGACTATTCATTTCAATATGCGGAGCGCTCAAACAACTACGAAAAGTTTATTGAAAATTACCGATACAACGACATAGGTGGCCTTGTTCCTGTTGCATTGGAGCGACAAGCTGCTCAACAACTAGCGGCTAATAAACGACAAGCGGATCAACAACGAGCAGCTAATAAAGTAATAATCGACTTTCGAACAAAAATTAAGGTAGGTGATGAGACTCATTGCGGGCTTGTTGTAGAGCTGAAGCCGCCTATTGTGCAGATTCAAACTTCCTCAGGTGTTCGGTGGGTCAAAATAGCAGAAACCTTCCCACCGAATTCTCGGCGTTGCTCGCTTTAAATGCTTAGCGGTGATGAGGTCAAGGCATTAGATGACAGTGAGTTGCCTCATTTAAAACTCACGCCATATGAATCTATGGGACAAATTTGGGACAATTTAAACGATAAGTAAGGTGAGTTGCAATTAGCTTACATTATGATATGTTAAATAAAATCAATTACTTACTGTTTCTTCTTTGTATCGAGGGGTGTTTATATTGGGCTCCGGAGGCAGAGGTCAGAGGTTCGAATCCTCTCGGGCGCACCAAAACCAAAAAGCCGGCCTTGTGCCGGCTTTTTGGTTTTGGTTTGCTTGATCGGTGAGAGCCTCTCCAGGTTCGATAAATTGCACCCGCGGTGCAATTTAAACAAGGAGCGGAGCGACGCAGCCCCAAAGGGGTAAAACAGGCCCAAGCCTGTTTTAATTAATCCTTAATCAGCTCTTGTGCAGGATTGCTTACGCAGCGATTGACTAAAGCCGGCCTTGTGCCGGCTTTTTGGTTTTGGTTTGCTTGATCGGTGAGAGCCT